>OGKZ01000018.1_pt1 | contig 131093 bp, 102 predicted proteins | sample 1572571 | NCBI WGS metagenome assembly OGKZ01 (sample SAMEA2581906, study PRJEB24529) | metagenome | biome: Human gut stool | place: China | collected 2011 | reverse complement strand
GCGCCGATGGTACTGCAATGCAATGCGGGAGAGTAGGTGGCTGCCTTCTTTACTTTAGGTCTTCAGAGTCAAACGACTTTGGAGACCTTTTTTTGTTTAGGAGGGTATGGCATCCTGCCATACCCACGCCGCCTCCTATGGTTAGTGTCTGCGTGGGTATAGCAAGATGCTATACCCTCCTATGGTTCGTGATAGCGTGGGTATAGCTGGATGCTATACCCTCCTATGGTTCGTGATAGCGTGGGTATAGCAAGGATGCTATACCCTCCTATGATTTGATGGAAGATACGCTCAAATCCTGGTAGATACAACCTGCATCTTCCAGCCCTTATCCCTTTGATACGCAACGCGCTACGCTGAAAATGGAAGATATGGTAGATATTTTCTGCAACCTATTTGTTTTGCAGATATTTAGTATAGTTTTATGTATTCGTATGTGTTGCCAACTATCGAGAGATAATTCTCGAAGGCGTGTCGAGAGATGACTACAGTGCCACGGCAGTCGTTAGGGTGGAATGATAGTGTATCGGCTTGCTGAAGATTAGCATCGAGAAATAGATGTACGTGGTTGTCGGTGTCGTTGATGAGTCCGAACGGCGATACGCTGCCAGGTTCCAGCCCAAGAAACCTCATCATACGTTCGGGTGATGCGAACGAGAGTTTGCCGCATGAGGGCAGTCCTTTGCTCACCAGCGACTCTTTCAGCAGGTGCTCGAGGTCGTGGATGGCGAGGTCGTGGTCGCAGTTGAAGCATACGAGATAATGGCGGTTGCCCTTGTGGTTGCGGAAGAAGAGGTTCTTGCAGTGCACGCTGCCATCGTCTTTCCACCAGCGTTTTGCCTCCTCTATGGTTTTGCCTTCGGGATGGTTGTAGCAGCTGAATGGAATGTTGTGTTCTTTAAGGTAGTTGAGAACCTTTTCTTGTCGTTCGGATATCTGTTCCATAGTTTCATCGAATTATTTCTTACAAAAATACAACATAATCGCGTATAAACAAAAGCTATTCGATAATAAATCTTTACCTTTGTAATTACTAAGTAGAATACAATCAATGAATCCAATCAAGCGTTATATCATCTGGCTTCGTCGCATGTCGTATAGTCGTGGCTTCGGAGTGCAATCGCCGTCGGCATATCGTTTCATACGTTATGTCATCAGCGAACACTATCCGTATTATGCCTACGCAGACCTGCGGAAGAAGTACCGTACGCTCAATTGGTTGACACGCAAGCGCATGGAGCTTTACTTTCGTTTGGCAAACTTTTGCAGAACGAAACAGATGGTTGACTACAGCAAGGACAGCAGTCTGCTTGCTGATTATGTTGCGCATGGTTGCAAGATGACGAGGGTGCGTAACGTTGTTAGCGAATTGTCGGGGGGTGATACAGTTGATGATTCGCTTGATGATGTGGTTATGCGATTAGTACGAATCTGCCCCATTGCTGGGTGTGAAGCGTTTTTGGAGAAGGCTTTAGCTGAGTCGGACCAGTCGTCGGTATTCGTCATTGAGGATATCAGTTCGGATGGAGTGGCTCACCGTATGTGGCAGCAACTTGTGGAGAGCGAGAAGGTGAGTGTGAGTTACGACCTCTATTACTGTGGCATCGCTTTCTTCGATACGGACCGTCATAAAACGAATTACGTAGTGAACTTTTAATTAAGTCTATCTAATTTATCTGTAAATATTAAACCTATGAAACTATATACAAGGCATGGCGACACGGGGCAGACCACCCTCGTAGGAGGCAAGCGCGTGATGAAGGACGACATACGTATCGCTGTGTGTGGCGACCTTGACGAACTGAATGCACATATCGGTATGCTCCTATCGTTCGGTGTTCCAGAGCGCGAATTGAACGTGCTCATCAGAGTTCAGCAGCAGCTGTTCCATATCGGTGGCGAATTGTCGAACCCCGACTTCGCTATGTCGTCGCACCTGACCGCTGCTGATATCGCCCAGCTTGAGCAATGCGTTGACACGCTGCAGAAAGAAACTCCGGAGCCAGAAACCTTTGTCCTGCCTGGTGGATGCACCGCAGCCGCCGAGTCGCATGTGTGTCGCACCGTGGCACGTCGTGCAGAGCGCAGCATTGTAGCCATGTCGCACGAATATCGTGTCGAACCACTTATCTTGCAATTTATCAATCGCTTATCCGATTATTTCTTCGTTTTGGCTCTCAATTTAAACTTTATTACATCTATAGACGAAAAAAAACTATATATCACTTGTAAATAACTCAGAATTTACTATTTTTGCATTTGGTTAGAGCAGGAGGGCAATCCATGAAGAACAGTGCCTCGCGGCTCTTAAAGAAAACATATTAAAGTACGACATTTAAAACTTAAAACTATGTATTGGACACTTGAATTGGCTTCCAAGCTGGAAGATGCCCCTTGGCCAGCAACTAAAGATGAGCTCATCGACTATGCTATGCGTTCTGGCGCTCCGCTCGAGGTGCTTGAGAACCTGCAGGAGATTGAGGATGAGGGTGATGTTTATGAAAGCATCGAGGACTTATGGCCCGACTACCCTACAAAAGAGGACTTCCTCTTCAACGAGGACGAATATTAATCGCTCAAACAGCTATACAGTATAGCTTGAAGCGTTGAATATAAGCGGTATAGGAGTTGTACAACATTTCTATACCGCTTTTTATGTTCTTTTGAACTTCTGTGTCAGTACTTGGTATCGTTTTGCAATAACTTGCAATAAGTGCTTGCTAATGTAACCAATAAATTAAATCTTTGCATGTAGTAATAAAAATAAGTATATGGTAAAAAGACAAAGGAAGGGTATTATGATTCGACTGTTGTCGCTCGTTGTGGTGATGCTGGTTTTGTCAGCTGCTGCTATACTGCGCGACGGCAGGATATTCGGGCACGACTTGCGCCAGACTCATGCTGCGGTGGTGTCAGTAGCACAGGGCAGCGATACATTGGAGGTGCAGCCTGATGGAACGTTTGTTGTGAACACCCGCGTGCTCGCGAAGGACGTGCAAGGCTACGGCGGACCGGTGCCGTTGAAAATACATATAGATAAGGACGGAAGACTGATTGCCATTGAGGCTGAGCCAAACGCCGAGTCGCCGAGCTTCTTCGATCGTGCGAAGGAGCTGTTCAGCCGTTGGCAAGGCAAGACCATTGACGAGGCGATGGCGGAGGACGTGGATGCCGTGTCGGGGGCTACGTTCTCGTCGAAGGCGATAATAAGGAATGTGCAGCGCGGACTGGCTTATGCCAAGCAGCGCAGTCAGTGGGGTGAGGATGGCTCGGTTGGTGCACTTGAGACAAGTGCACCCCCTATAGTGGCGTTGATCGCCGTACTGCTCGGAGCCGTCGTTCCGCTCTTCACCAACAACCGCCGTCTGCATCTTGTGCAGCTCGTGGTGAACGTCGTGGTGCTTGGTCTGTGGACAGGCACGTTTGTCTCCTACACGCTCTTCCTTCGACTCTTTGCCGGAGGCGTGAGTCTGTCGGCGATAGGTACGCTCGCCGCTCCGCTGCTGATGCTGATTGTGGCACTGCTCTATCCGTTGGCTGGCAGGTCGGGTCACTACTGCGCTCATGTCTGTCCGTTCGGTTCGGCACAGGAGCTTGCCGGAAAACTCAGTCGACGCAAGCTGCGCATCACGCCGCGTGTGCTCCGTGTGCTCACCGCTTTGCGCAATCTGCTCTGGGGCGTACTGATGGCACTGCTGCTCACCGGTACATGCACCGCATGGATCGACTATGAGCTGTTCGCGGCGTTCATCTATTCGTCGGCATCGGTGTGGGTGATAGTGCTTGCGATGCTGTTCCTTGTGCTGTCGGTATGGGTGCCGCGACCGTATTGCCGCTTCGTGTGCCCAACGGGAGCACTTATGAAGAGTGTTTAATGTTGAGTTTTGAGTTTTGAATTATGCGCTGCGCGCATTGTGGGTTATTGAGTTTTGAATTAAGATTTTTAAATTATGAATTTACAGAATAAGTCAATAGTGTTGAACGTGGTGCTCGCTATAGTCGTTGTGGTGCTTGGTGTGCGCTTGGTGTCGGGCGTGGAAGACACTGTCGAGTCGCAAACGCAAGAGCAGGTAGTGCTCGATAATATCGCTACGCGTACCAGCATACGCGACTATGAGGCGCGTCCCGTGGAGAAGGAGAAGGTGGAGAAGATGCTGCGTGCGGCTATGGCTGCACCTACGGCTATGAACAAGCAGCCGTGGCACTTCGTGGTTGTCGACCAGCGCAGCGTGCTCGACAGTCTTGCGGGTGCCAATCCTTATGCGAAGATGCTGCTCAAGGCTCCGCTCGCTATCGTTGTCTGCGGCGATATGGATAAGACGATTGAAGGCGGCGGACGCGACTTCTGGATTCAGGATGCGTCGGCAGCAACGGAGAATCTTCTGCTTGCGGCTCACGCTATGGGGCTCGGTGCCGTATGGACGGGTGCCTATCCTTCCGAGGATCGCTGCAAGGCGATTGGCGCAACGCTCTCGCTGCCCGATAATCTCATTCCGCTTAACATGGTGGTTATCGGCTATCCGGCGGAGCATCCGCAGCCGAAGGATAAGTTCAAGGAGGAGAACATAACTTTTAAAAGTAAAAAAGTAAAAGGGTAAAAAGTAGGAGGTATGGGCATCTTGCCCATACCACGCACCCACAAAAGCATATATTTTAAAAGTAAAAGGGTAAAAAAGTAAAAGAGTAAAAAAGTAAAAGGGTAAAAAGGTAAAAGAGTAAAAAAGTAAAAGAGTAAAACAAACTACAATGAAGAACGTTCTATTCTCTCTCGGCATGTTGCTGCTCACCGTTGCAGCCTACGCTGATGGCACTGTGCTGTTCAGTACGGCGAATGGCGGCATCGATGTTCCGCCTTATCGCATTCCGGGTATCACCTGCGGCAATGGTGGTAGACTCATAGCGAGTGCGGCACGCCTCGTCTGCGGCACCGACCCAGGTTACGGACGTGTCGACTGCGTGGTGAAGCTGAGTGACGACAACGGCAGAACGTGGAGCGAGCGTGAGATTGACGTGGCTTGTGGCGACGCATCGCTCATCAACAACGTCAAGACACCGATGGCTGCTGCCTATGGCGACCCTGCTATCGTGATGGATCGCGAGCGCAACGAAGTGCTCATCATGGCTGTTGCCGGCTGCACGGTGTACGGCAAGGCGAGCAACAACCGCCGAAACCCTAACCTCATTGCTGCAATACGCAGCACGGACGGTGGCTTGACATGGCAGAAGCCCATCGATCAGACCGAAGCGATATATGGCTTGTTCGACGGGGACAATCCGCTGGATGCTGCTTTCATCGGTGGCGGAAAGATATTCCAAAGTAGGGTGGTGAAGGTAGGCGACTACTATCGCATCTACGCTGCACTCGCAGCGCGTCCCAACGGCAATCGCGTGATCTATTCCGACGACTTCGGACGCACATGGCACGCTCTCGGCGGCGCGGCTGCTCTGCCCGTGCCCGACGGCGACGAACCGAAGTGCGAGGAGTTGCCCGACGGTCGTGTCATCATAACAAGCCGCGCCTCTGGCTGCAGACTGCTTAACATATACACCTATAGCAACGCAGCTACGGGTGAAGGCTCGTGGGAGGAGCAGACGAAGGCTACGATGAGCGGATTGGCTCTCGCGCCGAGTACCAACCCCACGAACGGCGAGATGCTCATCGTGCCAGCCGTGCGCAATAGCGACGGCAGACAGATGCACGTTGTGTTGCAGTCGGTGCCAACAGGCACGGGACGCAACAACGTGAGCATATTCTATAAGGAACTGGCTGATGAAGCGGATATGTGCAACGTGAAAGCCTTAGCCGAGGGTTGGGACGGCTGCTATCAGGTGAGTACCACGGTATCGCTCTACAGCAGTATGGATCTGCAAGCCGATGGCAGAATAGCCTTCTTCTATGAGGAGACACTCACGAAATGGGGCACGAAGCCCAATCCCGTCTGCACAAGTTTTCCGCAGGGCGAGGGCGAACACAACTATGATGGTTGCGAACTTGTGTATAAGGCGTTCGACCTGGAGACAATAACCGGCGGAAAGTATAGGATGGGATAAATCCGTATTTATAATATATATGTAATTCTTAATTATACCAATATTTACCTTAATAATTTCATTTAATGGTGAACAGAGAATAACAAATAATTAGGGGGTAGCAAAAAAAATAAGAGTTTTTGTTGTTTTATTATTTTTTTTTATCTATATTTGCAATCGTAATACTAAAATAGACAAACTAATAACATATAAAACTAACTGAATTAATAACTTTTAAAACTAAACAATTATGAAAAAGCTATTATTAACTATTGTGTGCTTATTATCGATTTCTATTAAATCAGTAGCAGTTGATTTCTTTCCAATAAGCGAAGTGAATAACAAGCATTATAGCGTTGGTCTTTTAGGAGGCTATGTGGGCTATGCGGACGATCTTAGTAGTGGTGCATTTGGTTTTTCATTAACTGCATGGGGTGCATATCTTGATTTAATCGGTTGGCCACGTGCCCATGCCAATGATACAGGTGTGGATAAATGGGATGATAAGTATTGTTTTGGTGTCCATTTAGGCTACCAAATTCCTATAACCAAAGCTATCAGAATTGTACCATTGTTAGGCTATACTTCTGTGCAGGAGGGTACAACTGACGGAGGTAATTGGAGTGTCTCAAATAGTGGCATAAATAATAGTTTCAAAGCTGACAATGAGGTCTCCGGATTTGATTATGGTGGAATGTTGGTGTTTAATTATAAGTTTATAAACTTCAATGCGGCCATTACACGTTATGCTGTGTATGGCGGAGTGTCCTTCGAATTCTAAGCATTATATTTAAGCAAAAACTATTATGACTATGGAAAAAATTAAACAATATTTAGGGATTGTCTTTATGGCAATGTGCGTGATGATGCTATCATATTCGTGTAGCAGCGATGATGATGATAGACCAACTATATCGTATTACGATTTTCTGCAAGGTAATTGGCTTGGTGAGAACAATAATATATATGTATATATGACGTTTTCGGGTAACAATATCACGGCAACAGTTTACAATAATTCTAAAAGTACGACATTGAATGGAAACTTTACATTCGATCAAACACGAAGTGTATTAGTGGCAAAATGGAATAATTCTTCTACCACAGAGGAGTTTCCCGTTTCTATAAATTACACCAAAACGTCTTACTTTTTCCTAACCATTGGAAAGGTTATGTATACTATGAAGCGTCAAAGCAACGGCTCAAATGGATATCCAAGCGGAGACACTACCTCAGAAACTGATTATGCTCCAACAATTATGAAGAATTGTATGGTAAAAGTAAGCGCATCAACAATGTCTTATTATCTGTATTTCGACTCTTATGGTGACATAACAAAAAGTAGCCGTAGCTATGTTGGTGAAATTACCGGCGGATCATACACTAAAATAGGTAAGAATAAAGGAGAACTCAAATTCTTTGTTAAGGCAGGGGCGAGTACCATAACTCATTCTTACATCATGACTTTTACATCTTCAAGTGGAGGCAACGTTAAAATAACTGATAGTAGAAATGGTACTTTCGCAATTGAAGAATATGATGATGATATTAGTGCGCCAACAAATCTATTAGGTCTCTCATTCAAAACGGGTAGTGGAAGTTGGGGCTATTATTTCAAGTCTCATTATAATGGACAATACTCGTGTGATCCTATAGGTGGTGATTACTATTCTATCACTGCTAAATACGACAGGTATTCAGACACGAGTGCACGCCTTACGGTTGTTCATCAATATAAAGAAAATAGCGGAAAGCAGACCTATTATTATGATCTTACATTTACATCAAGTACTGGTGGCACATATATAAGAACAGACAATAACCAGTTCTCGGCAGGAACGGCAAAAGGAACCTTTACATTAGAATAAACATCCTGCAGATGTTTGTGTTCTAAGATTGGAAGTGTCCATTTCTTGCATTGTAGTGTGTGAGGTGTGTCAAAAGTTTAATTTCGTACACCTAATCCAAAGGGATTATGTGGTGTTGGATTTCAGACAGTATTAATAAAACTTTTGACACACCCACCTCCTATAATAACTCTGGAAGCTCGAACAGGCGTGTGCCGTTACTGCCCTTGATGAGGATGTAGCGGTCGTGCGGTTTCTCAGAAGCAATTGCTTCCTTCACTCCTGCTACGTTCTCAAACTTGCGGAACGTGGCAGGAGTTGTTGTATGCTCAAACTCCGAACCCACGAGCCACACCTCCTCGAGTGTCATGTGGCTGAGCTGGTCTACGATGCGCTGATGCTCGTCGTGGCTCACGCTGCCCAGCTCCTTCATGTCGCCGATGATAGCCATCTTATGGTCGGCATTGATAGCCTCGAAGTTGTTGAGTGCCGCAGCCATGCTCGTCGGGTTGGCGTTATAAGCGTCGACGATGAGACGGTTGTCGGCAGTCTGCTCAAACTGCGAGCGGTTGTTGCTCGGCGCATAGTTCGTCAGTGCTGCGTCGATGCGCTCTGCCTCCACACCGAAGTATGTGCCGATGGCGATGGCAGCGAGCATGTTCGTGATGTTGTAAGCACCGATGAGTTGGCTCTCCACGTGGTGCGCAGCCTTTCCCTCCGCTTTCCACGTGAAGCTGAGCATCGGCTCGCTCTTCACGTCTGCGGCTGTAACGTACAGGTTGTCGGCGGTGTTGATGCCGTAGCGTACAAGGTTCAGCCCCGTAGCGATGCCGTTGAGGTGCGGGTTGTCGTTGTCGATGAACACGCAGCGTGGGCGTTCCACCTCGCGTATGGCGTAGGCATCGTTCTCGCCTGCGGCAGCCGAGCGCACGAAGTCGTACAGTTCGCCCTTGGTACGTATCACGCCCTCGAACGAGCCGAAGCCCTGCAGATGCGCACGTCCCACGTTTGTGATGAGCGCATAGTCGGGCTCGACAATCTCCACCAGCGTCTTGATGTCGCCAGGGTGCGATGCGCCCATCTCCACGACCGCGATGTCGTGCTCGGCGTTCAGGCGCAGCAACGTCTTCGGCACGCCGATGTCGTTGTTGAAGTTGCCCTCGGTGTAGAGCACGTTATATTTCTGTAGCAACACTGCAGCCGTCAGTTCCTTTGTTGTTGTCTTGCCGTTGGTGCCGGTGATGCCGATTATCGGTGTGCCGAGCGCACGGCGGTGATAGCGTGCGAGCTGCTGCAGCGTGTGCAGACTGTCGTCGACGAGGATGAAGCGGTCGTCGCCCTCAACGGCATACTCCGCCTCGTCAACCACGGCGTAGGCGCAGCCCTTCTCCAAGGCTGCTGCTGCAAACTTGTTGCCGTTGAACGATGCGCCCTTCAGAGCGAAGAACAGCGAACCGGCAGGGCAGTCGCGGCTGTCGGTTGTCACAACGGGGTGTTGCTTAAAGATTTCGTAAAGTTCGGATATTTCCATTTTGCTTCTTGCTTTTATCGATGCATTTATCGGTGCAAAGGTAATGCAAACCGAAGAGAATGCAAAATAAGCTTGCTGTTTTTTATTGTTGAGGTGCAGCTTGTGAGGGTAGGTGTATTAAAAAAGAGGAGCGTGTGCTCCTCTTTCGTTTATGATTATGTGTGTATTTGTTTAGAACTTGTATGCAGCACCGAGACTGATGACGCACTGGTCCAAGTCGCTCACGAGACTGTACTTCACCTCGAAGTTGAGCATGAGGTTGTCTGTCAGGTCGTACTGAGCACCGCCACCGAGGTTCACGCCAAACTTGCCAGTGTTGTAACTCTCGTTAACGGTTATCTCGCCGTTTGCCTTTCTCATAGGAGCACCCCAGCCTCAATCGCCATCGCCGAAGTCGCCACCGCCACCTACGCTGTATTTGTTGCTCCAGTGTCCATGTACATATGTCAGATCTACGAGCGGATATACCTTGAACTTGTCACCAATGTTGAACAAGTAGTGAGCGTTAGCGTTGATTTCCCACATTGTGAAGTGATCTTTCGGGAAGAAATAGTTGAACGAAGCCTCGCCACGAATGTGGTCTGTGAAGCAGTAAGAACCCTTGACACCAAGGCCGAGAGACTCGATTTCTGTACCATAGTTAAGGTTAAGACCGACTGCAGCAGTCTTTGCCTGCGCTGATGCGAACAAGCTTGTCATCGCACAAGCGAGTGTTAATAATAACTTTTTCATAATTGTTTGTGTTAGTTTTGGTTAAAGTATAGGGGCAAAATTACACTAAATAATCCAAACTTCCAACTCTTTTTGTTAAAAATGTTTGGTTATTCGGATATTTATTGCGTATTTTGTGTTTTGTTATTAACAAATTATCAAGCATATATGCAATATACAATAAATGTGCAAGGCCGACTTCTCGACCTCTCACAGCCCTTGGTGATGGGCATACTGAACGCCACCCCCGACTCGTCCTACAGCGGTTCGCGCAAGCAGACGGAGGCAGAGATAGCCGATCGTGCCAACCAGATAGTAGCCGAAGGCGGACGCATCATCGACGTGGGAGCGTTCTCCACACGCCCCGGTGCCGACGAGGTGAGCCTTGAGGAGGAGACCGAGCGTCTGAAGCACGCCATGCAGATAGTGCGCCGCGAGCAGCCAGACGCCATCGTGTCGGTAGACACCTATCGCCCGCTCGTGGCTCGCAGATGCGTAGAGGAGTTTGGTGCCGACATCATCAACGATGTGTCGGAGGGCGGCATAACGGGCATCGTGGGCAAGGAGATACACGAGGAGGGCGACATGTTCCAGACCGTGGCGCAGCTCGGTGTGCCGTACATACTGATGTCGGTGCAGCCCACATTGGAGAAGATGATGCAGAACTTCGCGGCGGAGGTGCAGCGTCTGCGCGACCTCGGTGCGAAAGACATAATCCTCGACCCCGGCTACGGCTTCGGCAAGACACTCGCGCAGAACTACGAGATAATGAACAGGGCGGAGCGCCTGCTCGAACTCGACCTGCCCGTGCTCGTCGGCGTATCGCGCAAGAGCATGATATATAAGCTTATCGGTGGCGACCCCACCACGGCGCTCAACGGCACCACCGTGCTGCACACCGTGTCGCTGCAGAAAGGTGCTTCGATACTGCGTGTACACGACGTGAAGGAAGCCTTTGAAGCCATCCGAATTGTGCAGCAATTAGGATAGCTTCAAAGGAGTTTTGAGTTTTGAATTTTGAGTTTTGAATTATTGCGGTTGCACCGCAATTTTGAATTACTCAATTTTGATTTCAAAAACTCAAAACTCACAACTGGTTAATTCAAAATCGGCGTAGCCGATAATTCAAAACTCAAAATTCAAAACTCACAACTCCCAATATGTTCGACTTCGGAATAAAAGACATCATCGACATATTTCTTGTCGCATTGATACTCTACTACATCTATCGTCTGATGAAGGAGAGCCGCTCGCTCAACGTCTTCATCGGCATCATCGTGTTCGTGCTCGTGTGGCTCTTTGTGAGTCAGGTGCTCGAGATGCGCCTGCTCGGAGCCATTCTCGACAAGCTGGTGTCGGTGGGTGTAATCGGCATCATCGTGCTCTTCCAGGAAGAGATACGCCGCTTCCTCTACTCGCTCGGTGCGCACCAGCGTTTCCGTGCCTTCGCCCGCTTCTTCGTGAGCAGCAAGGAGAAGGTGGTCGACAAGGAGACCATCATGCCCATCGTCATGGCGTGCATCGACCTCTCGCGCGGCAAGGTGGGCGCGCTCATCGTCATAGAGCGCGGCATACGCCTCGACGATATTGTCGACACGGGCGACGTAATCGACGCACGCATCAACCAGCGACTCATCGAGAACATCTTCTTCAAGAACTCGCCCTTGCACGACGGAGCCATGATCATCGTCGGCAAGCGCATACGCGCTGCTGGCTGCATCCTGCCCGTGTCGCACAGCCACGACATACCGAAGGAACTTGGTCTGCGCCACCGCGCTGCGCTCGGCATCTCGCAAGACTCCGACAGCATCGCCATCGTGGTGTCGGAGGAGACGGGCGGCATCAGCGTAGCCATCAACGGTGAGTTCCAGTTGAGGCTCTCGGCAGAGAAACTTGAGAACATACTATCGAAGGAAATGAACCTTTAGGTTCAAAAAAGCAGCGTTTTCTTCGAATAATCAACGCATTATTCGTAATTTTGCATTTATTAAGGAGATTGTATGCAGATGTTTCGCAACCTGAAAGTGCAGGTTGTGTCATCGTGCACCGAACGCAACCCGATCAGGTGGCGAACGCAATCCAATCGGACGGCGAACGCAATCCGATCAGGTGGCGGACGCAGCACGACATTCTCCACTCTACTTTTATACTGAAAAATGGAAACTAAAGATACAAAAAACGCCTATGTGCGCCAGGTGGCAGAGCAGAAGTACGAGTACGGCTTCACCACCGACGTGCATACAGACATCATAGAGAAAGGACTCAACGAGGACGTTGTGCGACTCATCTCCAGCAAGAAGGGCGAGCCCGACTGGATGCTCGAGTTCCGTCTGCAGGCATTCCGCCACTGGCAGACGATGAAGGAGCCGAAGTGGGGACACGTGCACGTGCCCGACATCGACTATCAGGCGATTTCGTACTACGCCGACCCGCTCGCAAAGAAGAAGCAGGACGAGAAGAAGGAAATCGACCCGGAGCTGATGAAGACATTCGACAAGCTCGGCATACCGCTCGAAGAACGCCTTGCGCTGAGCGGTGTGGCGGTAGACGCCATCATGGACTCCGTCAGCGTGAAGACCACCTTCTCGCAGCACCTTGCTGAGAAAGGCATCATCTTCTGCTCAATAGGCGATGCCATAAAGAACCATCCCGATCTCGTGCGCGAGTACTTGGGAAGCGTGGTTCCCTACCGCGACAACTTCTTCGCAGCACTCAACAGTGCCGTCTTTTCCGACGGCTCGTTCGTCTACATACCCAAGGGCGTGCGCTGCCCGATGGAGCTAAGCTCTTACTTCCGCATCAACGCACGCAACACGGGTCAGTTTGAGCGCACACTCATCATTGCCGACGACGACGCATACGTCAGCTACCTCGAAGGCTGTACCGCACCGATGCGCGACGAGAACCAGCTGCACGCCGCAATCGTGGAGATCGTCGTGAAGGACAACGCCGAAGTGAAATACTCAACCGTGCAGAACTGGTACCCGGGCGACGAGAACGGAAAGGGCGGCGTGCTCAACCTCGTGACAAAGCGCGGCGACCTGCGCGGTGTCAACTCCAAACTCTCGTGGACGCAGGTGGAGACCGGCTCTGCCATCACATGGAAGTACCCCTCGTGCGTGCTGCGCGGTGACGGTTCGCAGGCGGAGTTCTACTCCGTAGCCGTCACCAACAACTACCAGGAGGCAGACACCGGCACGAAGATGATACACATGGGCAAGAACACCAAGTCGACAATCATATCGAAGGGCATCTCAGCCGGACACAGCCAGAACTCGTACCGCGGACTGGTGCGCGCCACAAGCAACGCCGACAACGCACGCAACTACTCGTCGTGCGACTCGCTGCTGCTCGGTTCCGACTGCGGAGCGCACACCTTCCCATACATGGACATACACAACGACACGGCGATAGTGGAGCACGAGGCTACGACATCGAAGATTTCGGAAGACCAGCTCTTCTACTGCAACCAGCGCGGCATACCCACCGAGCAAGCCGTGGGTCTCATCGTGAACGGATACGCCAAGGACGTGCTCAACAAGCTGCCTATGGAGTTCGCCGTAGAGGCGCAGAAGCTGCTCAGCGTGTCGCTTGAGGGAACAGTGGGATAGGATTTTGAATTCAAAACTCAAAACTCAATATATGTTCCGCAGGATAATGACCGCCACAGCAGCTCTCGCAGCCTGTGCCGCCACCGCCTTCGCAGGCGACGATGACGTGTCGCGCCGCTGGGCGGTGATAGCAGGCATGAACCTCTCGTGCCCCACGACGGCAAGCGTAGAACGTTCGCCACGCGACGCAGGCAACATCGCAGCGTTCGCCTCACCGCAGTGCAACGTACTGCTCGAATACTACCTGCCGCAGCAGCACTTCTCCGTCGTAGGCGGCTACAACGCCGAGACCGTGCAATGGTTCGGCAGCAAAGTGGACGCTACAATGCAGAACATAGTGCTCGGCGCACGCTACTATCCCCTGAGCAAGCGCTTCGCCCTGCAGCCCTACGCCTCGCTCATGACCAACATCAACGTAGCCGGTCGGCACGTGCGGAGCAGCATGAGCGGATGGAATGCTGACGACAGCTACGAGCGCAACAGCACAATAAGTCTGCCGCGTGTGAGCATAGCACCGACGGTGGGACTCGACTGCTACATCTTCTCGTCGCTCGCGCTCGAGTTCCAGTATGGCTTCCCGCTCGCCATCGACGGCAAGGCGCACGTAGCAACCACATGCAACGGCAGACCCGACGTATATCGGATGCGCTCCAACATGCACCGCCACAACATACAGATAGGCTTGAAAGCCACGTTCCCGTTCCGCTTTACTGCAGCCGACGGCAACAACCTCTTCACGCTCATCGAAATGGCACTCGGCATATACGACCCCGCCGACGAACCCAAACGAGAAACAAAGAAGGAACGACGCAGGATGAAGCTCGGTCGCGTGCTCGATTCGTATTAATATAAAAACTCAAAACTCGATATGTTAGAAGTAAAAAACCTCCATGCCACTATCGCTGGCAAGGAAATACTGAGAGGCATAAACCTCACTATAAACGATGGCGAGATACACGCCATCATGGGACCGAACGGTTCCGGAAAGTCTACACTCAGCGCTGTACTCACAGGCAATCCGCTCTATGAGGTGACAGCAGGCGAGGCATGGTTCAACGGCAAGAACATCCTTGAGATGAAGCCCGAAGACCGTGCGCACGAAGGTCTGTTCCTCTCGTTCCAGTATCCGGTGGAGATACCGGGCGTGTCGATGACCAACTTCCTGAAGGCAGCTGTCAATGAGAAACGCAAGTATCAGGGACAGCCTGAGTTGAAGGCGGGCGACTTCCTCAAGCTGATGAACGAGAAGCGCAAGGTCGTGGAACTCGACTCCAAGTTCACACGCCGCTCCGTCAACGAAGGCTTCTCGGGCGGCGAGAAGAAGCGCAACGAGATATTCCAGATGGCAATGCTCGAACCGAAGCTCGCCATACTCGACGAGACCGACTCCGGACTCGACGTGGACGCAATGCGCATCGTAGCCGACGGCGTCAACAAGATGCACACACCGGAGACGTCAGCCATCGTCATCACCCACTACGAGCGACTCCTCGACATGATAAAGCCCGACGTCGTACACGTGCTCTACAAGGGACGCATCGTGAAGACCGCCGGACCCGAACTCGCAAAGGAGATTGAACAGCGAGGATACGATTGGATAAAAGCAGAGCTTGAAGAAGAATAAAACTCAGAAAAATGACTTCAGAACAACAATACATCGACCTCTACCGCGAATGTCGTGAGCAGATCTGCGCCCACAGCACCGACGTGCTGAACGCTGTGCGCGACGAAGCCTTCAACAGCTTCGAGCGTCTCGGCTTCCCTTCGCGAAAGGTGGAGCGATATAAATACACTACGATAGACAAGCTCTTCGAGCCCAACTACGGACTGAACATCAACCGTCTTGAAGTGCCGGTCGACCCGTACAAGGCGTTCCGCTGCGATGTGCCCAACCTCAGCACGTCGCTCTACTTCATCGTCAACGACCAGTTCCGCCAGTCGCTGCAGCCCAAGGAGAACCTGCCCGAAGGCATCGAGGTGACATCGCTTGCCGAATACGCGAAGGCGCACCCCGAGTTCGTGGCTCAGCACTACGCACGCCTGGCGAAGAGCGACGAGGACGGCATCACCGCACTCAACACCATGCTGGCGCAGGACGGACTGCTCGTGCACGTGAAGCGCAACGTCGTTGTCGACAAGACCGTGCAGGTGATAAACATCCTGCGCTCGGACGTGGCTATGATGGTGAACCGTCGCGTGCTCATCGTGATGGAGGAGGGTGCCAACGCCAAGTTCCTCTTCTGCGACCACGCCGCCGACGACCAGCAGTTCCTCACTACGCAGGTGATAGAGGCTTACGTCGGAGCCAACGCCTCGCTCGACCTCTACTGCATGGAGGAAACCCACTACAAGAACACACGCATCTCGAACGTGTACGTGGAGCAGCAGCGCGACTCGCGCTTCAACCACAACGTCATCACGCTGCACAACGGCGTGACGCGCAACCGCCTCGACGTGCAACTCAAGGGCGAGGGCGCAGAGTGCTGGTGCAACGGCTGCGTGATAGCCGACAAGACGCAGCACGTGGACAACAACACGCTGATAGATCACCAGGTGTCGCACTGCACGAGTCACGAACTCTACAAATATGTGCTCAACGACAAGTCGACGGGAGCCTTCGCAGGCAGAGTGCTTGTACGCCATGGCGCACAGCACACCGTGTCGGAGGAGGTGAACCAGAACCTTTGCGCCACGAAGACAGCACGAATGTACACGCAGCCGATGCTCGAGATATACGCCGACGACGTGAAGTGCTCGCACGGATCGACCGTGGGTCAGCTCAACGATGCGGCTCTGTTCTACATGCGTCAGCGCGGCATCAGCGAGAAGGAGGCAAAGCTGCTCCTCGAGTTCGCATTCATCAACGAGGTTATCGACAAGATACAGCTCGAACCGCTGCGCGACCGCCTTCACTATCTCGTAGAGAAGCGCTTCCGCGGCGAACTGAGCAAGTGTGAGGGCTGCAAATTGTGTAAATAATCAGTTGAGAGTTCTCACCATCTCACCACATCAACTTAACAACATCATGTACGATATAAACAAGGTTCGCGCCGATTTCCCAATCCTTTCGCGCATCGTCTACGACCGTCCGCTCGTCTATCTCGACAACGGAGCCACTACGCAGAAGCCGTTGTGCGTGCTCGACGCCATGCGCGAAGAGTATCTTAACGCCAACGCCAATGTGCATCGTGGCGTGCACTATCTGTCGCAGCGTGCCACCGACCTGCACGAAGCGGCACGCGAGACCGTGCGCCAGTTCATCAACGCGCCGAAGACAGAAGAGATAATCTTCACACGCGGCACGACGGAGAGCATCAACCTCGTGGCTGCATCGTTCTGCGAAGCGTTCATGGCGGAAGGCGACGAGGTGATAGTGTCCGTAATGGAGCACCACTCGAACATCGTTCCGTGGCAGTTGCAGGCGGCGAAGCGCGGCATTGCGCTGAAGGTGATACCGATGGACGATAGCGGAAAGCTCGACATGAAGGCATACGAGCAGCTGTTCTCTGAGCGGACGAAGATAGTAAGTGTGGCTCACGTGAGCAATACGCTCGGAACAGTGAACCCAGTGAAGGAGATTGTGCGCATAGCGCATGAGCATGGTGTGCCGGTGCTCGTAGACGGAGCACAGTCGACACCCCATTTCGCCGTAGACGTGCAGTCAATCGACTGCGACTTCTTCGCCTTCAGCGGACATAAGATATACGGACCGACCGGCATCGGTGTGCTCTACGGCAAGGAAGAATGGCTCGACCGCATGCCGCCCTATCAAGGAGGCGGCGAGATGATAGAAAGCGTGAGCTTCGAGAAGACCACCTTTGAGAAACTGCCGTTCAAGTTCGAGGCTGGCACGCCCGACTATGTGGCTACGCACGGACTGTCTACGGCGCTCAACTACGTGTCGCAGCTCGGTATGGACAACATCGCCGCACACGAGCGCGAGCTCACCGACTACTGCATGGCGCGCATGGCGGAGATAGACGGTATGCGCCTCTTCGGAACCACTGATGGCAAGGACGCCGTGGTGTCGTTCCTCGTAGGCGACATACATCATCTTGACATGGGCACGCTGCTCGACCGCCTCGGCATCGCCGTGCGCACCGGTCACCACTGTGCGCAGCCCGTGATGGACCGCTTCGGCATCCAGGGCATGGTGCGTGCGTCGTTCGGACTCTACAACACTAAGGACGAAGTGGACGCTCTTGTGGCTGGCGTGAAGCGCGTGAGTCAGATGTTCTGATGCAGCGCAGTATCGCCCACAACGCCCATGCACATACGCCGAGATGCACCAGCAGCGAGTCGTATATAGGGAACACGCCCATCAAGAAAGCCAGCTGCGCGTGCAGATACCGCAGAGTCTGACTCGTAGTCACCTCGCGCTCAAGCACGCTCGAATAATACAGCCGTAACCACTCTATAGGGTTGGTTGCGGCTTTTTTTATAACGTTAAGTATTGATGCGGGCTGCATCAGCTTAGTGTTAAACACTCGGATGTTGTTCTGCTGAAGGGTGATGTTCTTCTCCATAATCTATATATTATATAAGGTGATACATGTTGTTTCTTATCTTCGCTTGCAAAATTAGTTGGCTTTGTGGAAATAATACTTCACTTTAAGTATTTCTTTGTTAAAGAATTCTTACGAATGCTTTGTGGTTTGTATTATAAAAGCTAACTTTGCACATGGAAAATAAGCAGCCTACAGTTGCGCTTGTTTTCTATGCACATTGAAATGAACAACAGATGAAAAAACAAGAAAGCAATACCCATTTGCTGCCCCATTACTATACCGACCTCGTTGAGGCTGGCTGCGACGAAGCCGGTCGCGGTTGTCTTGCTGGAAGCGTGTACGCTGCTGCCGTCATTCTGCCGCCCGACTACGACAACGCTCTGCTCAACGACTCGAAGAAACTCAGCGAGAAGGCACGCCGCACGCTGCGCGACCAGATAGTGCGCGACGCCGTGGCGTGGGCTGTGGGCGTGGTTACACCCGAGGAGATTGACCGCATAAACATCCTCAACGCCAGCTTCCTCGCCATGCACCGTGCGCTCGACCAGCTCACCGTGCGCCCCGAGGCGGTCATCGTCGATGGCAATCGCTTCACACCCTACCGCGACCTGCCCTACACAACGATAGTGAAGGGCGACGGTAAGTATCAGTCGATAGCCGCAGCGAGCATCCTCGCCAAGACATTTCGCGACGAATATATGGACCGTCTTGCAGAGGAGTATCCCTACTACGATTGGCAGAAGAACAAGGGCTATCCCACGAAGGCGCACCGCGAGGGCATACGCCTGCACGGCACCACGCCATACCACCGCATGAGCTACAATCTGCTGGGCGGAGGACAACTCGAACTGAAGTTTGAGGAAGAGGATTAAAAGTAAAAAAGTAAAAAGTAGGAGGTATGGGCATCTTGCCCATACCACGCGCCCACAAAAGCATATTTTTAAAAGTAAAACTACTAACCTATAGAGAAAGCAAGCCGATAAAAACAAACCTAAAACCCAAATCTACTAAAATCGACAACAATGCGAATGGATAAATACGGTCGTGAACTCGACCTGATACTCATACTTACAGAGAATGCAAGTTATACGGCACAGCAGATAGCCGACCGTCTTGGCATCACGCGCCGTAACCTCTACTATTATTTCGACTATCTGCGCGATTGTGGTTTCAATCTGCAGAAGACCGGCACCACATACCGTCTCGACCGTTCGTCGTCGTTCTTCCGTCGTCTGCATGAGCAGATCTCGCTCTCCGAATACGAAGCAGCGTATATTTGCCGTCGCCTCGACTCCGACGACACACGCGACCACACCGCTGTGAACATACGTCAGAAACTCGCACGCTCGTTCAACCTGCCCGATGCCGTCAATCCCGAACTGCAGCGTCGCATGAACGACTGTGTGGCGAAGCTGCGCGAGGCGATGGCTACGCGCAAGATGGTGGTGCTGCACAAGTACGCCTCGCCACACAGCAACACCGTCACCGACCGTATCGTCGAACCCTATCAGTTGATGAACGACGAGCGCGACGTGCGCTGCCACGAAATACGTTCGCATGAGAACAAGACGTTCCGCCTCTCGCGTATGGAGTCGGTGGAGATCATCGACGTGCCCTGGACCTTCGACAACCGCCACAAGCAGATGTACACCGATATGTTCATGTTCACAGGCGAGCAACGCTACACAGTGAAGATGCGCATGGGACTGCTCTCCTACAACCTCATGGTGGAGGAGTATCCGCAGTCGGCGAAATGCTTCACTGCCGATTGTGACACCGCCTGGATATTCGAAGGCGAAGTGGTGTCGTTCCTCGGCATAGGTCGCTTCGTGCTCGGACTCTACGAGGATATAGAAGTGATTGGCTGCGAGGAGTTCAAGGCTTATCTCGCCGGCAAGATAAAGAGTATGAACAAGGCTGTATAACAATAGCGGAGGTCTCAGACCTCTGCAGCAGTTTGCCTTGATTATATTCGACTTTGTGCTGCGTAGGATCGGAGCCCTCCGCTACTAATCTTAGTATTCTGTTTTCTCAGTGTTCTCTTCCCACATGCGGAACGCCTTGAGTGCTTCCATACCCATCAGACGCTGCATAGTCTTGTGGCGCTGCTCTGGCTTGAGCGGCATCTCCTGGTAAATGAAGTCGTCGTCGAAGCCGATGGCGGCAGCATCCTTGCGGTCGTTGCCGTAGAAGATGCGGTCGAGATGCGCCCAGTAGATGGCGCCCAAGCACATAGGGCACGGCTCGCAGGAGGTATAGATGTCGCATCCGGCGAGGTCGAACGTGCCTAAGCGGCGCGTAGCCTTGCGTATGCAGTTCACCTCGGCGTGCGCCGTAGGGTCGTTGTCGATAGTAACGCTGTTAGACGCCTCGGCGATGATTTCGTCGCCACGCACGATGACCGCTCCGAACGGTCCGCCGCCAGTGCACACACTCTCCTCGGAGAGCTCGATGGCACGGCGCATGAATTCGTTTTTCTTGTCCATATCTTTATTTTTCTTTAAGGTTATAGGTTAATGTGTATTTATAGGGGGCGCACACGCCGCATGTATTGAAGACGAACAAGCGGCAGCAGAGCGCGACGGCTCCCGTTTATGCAAATGTACGCATAATAAACGAATAACCGCAATTATTTTTTTTTATTGTTTGTCAATTCGAGATAATTCGCTAAATTTGCTTATATCTAACCCTATGCCAGATTATATGTTGGCATAATAACATAAGAAATGATGAGGACTATACGATTCTTTATGTTGATGGCAGTCGTGATATGCTCACTTGCTGTCAACGCTCAAGACGCCATCGCCAATGACGCCAACCCAACCGCTACTTCGACGGTAACGGTATTGGAAAATTATGGCACAGAAGTTAAGTCAGAGAACTTCACTTTGCTGCAACACAACGACACACTTGTGTCGGATGCCGAATTGCTGAAAAGTATCGCTGAAGACACTTCCGCCAAGCGGTTGAAGAAGGCGAGAATATTCAAGTGGACAGCTTGGGTGGGTGGCAGCGTCTTCTTTTTAGCCAGCGTATGTTGCTTATGGGGAGCGGCATACGTTGAATATATTCAAGAAAACGGCCCCGGAGATAATCCATTTGCCATCGGATTAGCCGCCTCATTCGGAGCAAGTGTGATATGGACCACGTCATTCCTTATAGCAGCCCATCATCAAAAGAAATTGGCACTTTCTGCCAACGTCAGTATGCTCAATGATAATCTGGCAAACAGAAGAACATTGGGTGTAGGGCTGAGTTTCAAGTTCTGAATAACAAACAGAGCTTGGTTGCATCGCAAGTAGGGCTTGGCTGCAATGCTGCTTGCATGGCTCTGAGGAGCGTATCTCTTATGATTGCAGATGCTGCAGTGGAAAATTATACAAAAAAACAAAAATAATCGGCGATTGTTCGTTTATACCATTGAAATTGACTAACTTTGCTCACATATTACAATTTTTTTGATGTAAATAAAGATTTAGATGAACGTAATTACAAAGACAGTATCATTGCCTGATGGCAGAACCATCAGCATTGAGACCGGGAAAGTGGCAAAGCAGACCGACGGAAGTGTTGTACTGCGTATGGGCAACACCGTACTTCTCGCCACTGTTTGTGCCGCAAAAGATGCAGTTCCCGGAACAGATTTCATGCCTTTGCAGGTAGACTACAAAGAGCAGTACTCAGCAGCAGGCCGTTTCCCTGGCGGCTTCACAAAGCGTGAAGGCAAGTCGGGCGACAACGAGATCCTCACATCGCGTCTCGTAGACCGTGTGCTCCGTCCGCTCTTCCCGTCTAACTACCACGCAGAGGTATATGTGCAGATTATGCTTCTCAGCGCCGACGGCGTTGACCAGCCAGATGCTCTCGCAGGATTTGCAGCTTCAGCCGCTATGGCTTGTTCAGATATACCTTTCGAGTGCCCGATTTCAGAGGTGCGTGTAGCACGCATCAACGGCGAGTACGTTATCAACCCTACCTTCGAGCAGATGAAGGATGCCGACATGGATATCATGGTAGGTGCTTCTGCAGAGAACATCATGATGGTAGAGGGTGAGATGAAGGAAGTTTCGGAGCAGGACATGATTGGCGCATTGAAGGCTGCTATGGCAGCTATCAAGCCGATGTGCGAGCTTCAGACAGAACTCTCTAAGGAACTTGGCACAGACGTTAAGCGCGAGTACTGCCACGAGGTGAACGACGAGGAACTCCGCGAGCAGCTCCGCAAGGAGACTTACGACAAGTGCTACGCTATCGCAGAGTCGGGCGACCACGACAAGAAGTCGCGCGAGGAGGCTTTCGACAAGATTCTCTCTGACTTCCAGGAGTCTTATGACGCAGCTCACACAGACCTCACAGCTGAGGAGCTCGACGAGAAGCACGCAGAGATGGTGCGCTACTACGCCGACGTTATGCGCGACTCTATGCGCCGTTGCATCCTCGACGAGGGCAAGCGTCTCGACGGTCGTAAGACTACAGACATCCGTCCTATCTGGTGCGAGGTTTCTCCGCTGCCGATGCCTCACGGAAGCTCTATCTTCACACGTGGCGAGACACAGTCGCTCTCTACATGTACACTCGGTACAAAGATGGACGAAAAGTTGGTTGACGACGTTCTTGAGCGTGGCTACCAGCGTTTCCTCCTCCACTATAACTTCCCGCCGTTCTGCACAGGCGAGGCTAAGGCTCAGCGCGGCGTAGGCCGTCGCGAGATTGGTCACGGCCACTTGGCATGGCGCGGTCTGAAGGGTCAGATTCCTGAGGACTTCCCTTACACAGTGCGCCTCGTGAGCCAGATTCTCGAGTCGAACGGTTCGTCTTCAATGGCTACAGTATGTGCCGGCACACTCGCCCTCATGGACGCAGGTGTTCCGATGAAGGCTCCTGTATCAGGTATCGCAATGGGTCTTATCAAGAACCCGGGCGAGGAGAAGTACGCTGTGCTTAGCGACATCCTCGGCGACGAGGACCACCTCGGCGATATGGACTTCAAGACAACCGGTACACCCAACGGCTTGACAGCAACACAGATGGATATCAAGTGCGACGGTCTGAGCTTCGAGATTCTCGAGAAGGCCCTCATGCAGGCAAAGGCAGGTCGTGAGCACATCCTCAACTGTATGATGGAGACCATCTCTGAGCCGCGCAAGGAGCTGAAGCCGCAGGTACCGCGCATCGTTCAGATCGAGATACCGAAGGAGTTCATCGGCGCTGTGATTGGCCCTGGTGGCAAGATCATCCAGCAGATGCAGGAGGACACTGGCGCTACTATCACTATCGACGAGGCAGACGGTGTAGGCAAGGTGCAGGTATCGGCTCCTAACAAGGACGCTATCGACGCTGCGCTTGGCAAGATCAAGGCTATCGTGGCTATCCCAGAGGTAGGCGAGGTATACGAGGGCACAGTTCGTTCAATCATGCCTTACGGCTGCTTCGTAGAGATCATGCCGGGCAAGGACGGATTGCTCCACATCTCAGAGATCGACTGGAAGCGTCTTGAGACAGTTGAAGAGGCTGGCATCAAGGAAGGCGACAAGATCAAGGTGAAACTCATGGAGATCGACCCGAAGACTGGCAAGTACAAGCTCTCACACCGCGTGCTTCTCGAGAAGCCGGAGGGATATGTAGAGCGTGAGCGCCGTCCGCGTGGCGAGCGTGGCGACCGCGGTGAGCGTCGTCCGCGTCGTGAGGGTGGTGAGCGTCGCGACGGTCGTCGTGAGAACCGCGAGCATCGTGAGCCGCGCGACTTCAACGACTCGCTCGACCACAATAACGACTTCTAATAGCTGAAGAATACATAGGTTAATACAAATAAGGCTGCAACGCAATTCGGTTTGCGTTGCAGCCTTTTTTTTGTGCGTTGTTGATACCGCTACTTGATACATTCGTTTTGCAGGAACTCCTCGTACTCGTCGCGGTAGCCGTTGAACACGTTGATGTCCACCTCGGGTGTTATGCCGCGCACGTGTCCGTCGGGGCTTAGCTGCCAGTAGGCGAGTCGCACGTCGGGCTTATACTCGCCGTAGCGTGCTATCCACACTATGTAGTCGCGCTTCAGGTCGGGTGCGAGCGGCAGGTAGCGGTTCACGAACGACTGCGATATGTACAGTATGGGTCGTGCGCCCGTAGCCCTCTTCACCACGTTTATCCATTCGCGCACGTTGCGGAACATCGCCTCCGCTCCGCCCATGGCGCGTATCTGAGCACACGTCGGTTCGATGTCGAGCACCGGCGGCAAGTCGCCCTTGCGGAACTTGCTGTACTTCAGAAAGTGATGCGCCTGCTTTGCGCCGGGCGTGCGAGTGGAGAAGAAGTGGTACGCGCCGCACTTGATGCCGTGTGCGCGTGCTGCCGCATAGTCGGCGCGATAGTAGCGGTTTCGCACGGTGGTGCCCTCGGTCGACTTGATGTAGCAGAACGACACGGGGTAGTCTACCGTTCCGGCGATGCGCTTGCGCGAGAGTTTACCGAGGTTGACGATGCGCATCTGCTTCCAGTTGATGGTGTAGCGTTTGCGCCCCTTCTCGTGCTGGAAGCGTGAGATGTCGATGCCGTAGATGCGGTCGGCGCGATATTCGATGCGTTCGCCCAAGAAGCGGTTGTTCTTCCACTCGCCCAGCTGCAGATGCTTGCCAGCATTGATTGCCACGCCGAAGCCCGATCGTTTGCCGTCAGCCCATTCGCCTTGGTATAGCTCTTGTCGGTTGACGAAGGTGCCGTGTCCGTCGGCTATGCCGTCGCGGTTGAGTGTTCCGGTATATGTGCCCGTTGAGTCGCGCCATGTGCCGCTGACAAGTGTGTCGGCACGCCATGTGCCCACGATGCGTCTGCCTGTTGAATCGCTGCCGATGCCCTTGCCCCAGCGTTTGCCCATGCGCCATTCGCCGGCATACACCACGCTGTCGCCCACGGAGAGCACGCCGTAGCCGTCGTACTTGCCCTGCTTGGTTCCGCCGTAATATGTTGTTGCGCCCTGTACCTGTATGGTCTGTCCGTCGTGTGCAATGTCCTTGCAACCGCAGAGACAAAGTAGGGCGAAGCCTAATGCAAGTGTGTATTTTGTTATCTTCATTGTTGTGTTGTTTTTAACTATAGGGGGTAGTTGTGCCATACGCATCGGTCGGCGCAGACGTACGCATCGGTCGGCGCAGACATCCGCATCGGTCGGCGCAGACATCCGCATCGGTCGACGCAGACATCCGCATCGGTCGGCGCAGATGCTCGTATCGGTCGACGCGGATGATACTACGTGAAGTTTTACGTTGTATAATGGCACCTCCTCCTTCTACCATTCAAAGTTCAAAATCCTTCTAATCGCTCTTCTTGTGGCTATCGTGTCGCCACACACCATGCCGATGAACCTGCCCTTAGTGCTGAACACCGGTGTGCCGTCGCTGCCTAACATTCGTGGCAGGCTGTGCTTTCTGCCTTGCTCCACCTGCGTTGGCAGAATTTGTGCCGACACCGTGTCGCACTCCATGCCCTCCTCGCCGATAGTGGGGAAGCCCACGGCGCGTGCTTCGCAGTTGTCGTCCATGTTCCACGGCAGCAGACTCACCGCCGCTGCGCCCTCCGGTGTCTTGCCGTCGGCGGTCTGCAGCAGTGCCATGCCGTCGACGGAACCGACGAGCCGGAGCGGTGTGCGCACGAGCTTGCCCTCCGCAGAGCGGTATATCGCCGTGTACTCGTGGTGAGTCTTCACGAACACGCCGTGATTGCCGTCGGTGATACTGTCAATCAGTTGCAGCACACGCTCCGCCTCGGCATAGGCGCGATTTACGCGGGTGTCCAACGCTGCCACTTCCTGATAGCCGTAGTCCTGCACGTTGTGCACACGCATATAGTAGTTGAGCTCCGACTTCTGTTTGTTGATATCGCGCAGTCGGGCTGTCACCGCTTCGCGGCACAGGCGTATTATCGTCGAGTCGGCGCTGCCGCGTAGCACGTCGCTCGGTGCGTGACTGATGGTTACGAGTCTGCCCTTGCACGATGGCATCAGTAGCCAGTCGTTCGTCCATACACCCGTTGAGAAACTGCGGTGCAGAGCCTTTTTGCGATCGGTTGTGACGTTGTACACCGCCGAGTCGGCATCGCTCTCGGCGAAGTAGAGCAGCGGTTTCCCATCTACCGTCACCTCGTACCACGACGTGGCACTCACGACCACGGCACACCGCCGCATCTCGTCAGCAGAGGAGGGGAGAAGTCGCCATGTTGTCCACGAAACTAAAGAAACGCCGAGCACGCAGGCTGCTATGCACATAGCTTTCTTGTATGTATCTTTCATAGTGTTTTCAGCTTTGTTTAATTTTATGCGAATTTACAAAATATATCAATATGTTGTCGCTTTTTTTTGCATATATTTTGTGAATTGCGATGATAGTCGTATCTTTGTACATATTTATATATACGAAAGAGTATGAACACATCAGAGTTTTTTAGCAAATTCAAGAGCCGTTATCTCTGGGGCAATCTCGCTGCGATGGTTGCAGTGGTGTTCGTCGTGTGTCTCGGGGTGAAGTACGGCCTTGATATATATACCCATCATGGCGAAGTGGTGTCGATACCCAACGTGCGCCACAAAACCTTTAGCGATGCCGAGTATCTGCTCAAACAGAGCGGCTTGCAGGTGGTGGTGAGCGATACGGGATACGTGCCGGGCATCAAGCCCGACTGTATTCTTGAGCAGTCGCCCGCTCCTGGAGAGCGCGTGAAGACGGGGCATGTGATATACCTCACTGTGAACACTTCGCATACGCCTACCATCACCGTTCCCGATGTCATCGACAACAGCTCGTTGCGCGAGGCGATGGCAAAACTCTCGGCTATGGGCTTCAAACTCACCCAGCCTGCGTTAGTCGACGGCGAGAAAGACTGGGTGTATGGCTTGAGAGTGAAGGGTCGCCATGTGGTGGCAGGCGAGAAGGTCTCGGTGAACGACTACATCACTATTGAGGTGGGAAGCGGACAACGCGATGCCGACATGGACATCAACTACACCGACGCACCGATAGAGGACGCATCGGAAGACGAGTTCTACGAGTCGGGCGATGTCGATGAGTTCCAGGAAGTACCTTAAAAAGTAAAAGAGTAAAAAAGTAAAAGAGTAAAAAGTAGGAGGTATGGGCATCTTGCCCATACCACGCAGCCAGAAAAGCCCCTCCCAACCCTCCCCGTCGGTGAGGGATTAATTAGCAAAAGTTCAGGCAAAGGCTTAGGAAGGCCTAAGAAGGCTTAGTTCGGCTTAACCGCTGCCTTAGACAGGCTTAGTTCGGCTTAAACGCCGCCTTAGACAGGCTCTGCCTAAAAACAAGAATATGATAGAAGAAGATATCCTCACACCCCCAATCGAAGACGACGACGAGACCGGTCAGCTCTACGAGCACTTCCGCTTTGTAGCCGACCCGGGTCAGGAGCCGCAGCGCGTTGACAAGTTCATGTGCGAGAAGCTGCCCCACTCGTCGCGCAACCGCATACAGAAGGCTGCCGACGCAGGCTTCGTACACGTAAACGAGCGCCCCGTGAAGAGCAACTACAAGGTGCGCCCCAACGATGTGGTGACACTGATGCTCGACCGCCCGCGCCACGACACAAGTATCGTGGCAGAGGACATACCGCTCAACGTGGTGTACGAAGACTCGGAGCTGATGGTGATAAACAAGGAGGCAGGCATGGTGGTGCACCCCGGAGCCGGCAACTTCACAGGCACACTCGTCAACGCCATAGCTTGGCATCTGCGCGACCTGCAGAGCTACGACCCCAACGACCCCGAAGTGGGACTCGTGCATCGCATTGACAAGGACACATCGGGTCTGCTCGTGGTGGCAAAGACACCGCAGGCGAAGACATCGCTCGGCTTGCAGTTCTTCAACAAGACCACACACCGCTCGTACAACGCACTCGTATGGGGAAACCTCACCGAGGACGAAGGACGCATCGAGGGCAACATAGCACGCGACCCGAAAGACCGCCTGCGCATGACCGTGATGTCGCCCGATTCGGGCATCGGCAAGGAAGCCGTGACCCACTGGCGTGTGCTCGAACGCTTCGGCTACGTCACGCTCGTGGAGTGCCGACTTGAGACGGGACGCACCCATCAGATACGTGCCCACATGAAGCACATCGGCCATCCGCTCTTCGGCGACGAACGCTACGGCGGAATGGAGATACTGCGTGGCGAACGTTCAGCCACATACAAGGCGTTCATCAACAACTGCTTCAAAGCCTGCTCGCGTCAGGCACTGCACGCACGCACACTCGGCTTCGTCCACCCGAAGACAAAGCAGCAGATGGACTTTACATCCGAATGGCCCGATGACCTCACACAACTCATAGAGAAGTGGCGCGGATACATGAAGGGCACCACTCGCGACACCTTCAGCACTGCACAGCAGTAAGACTTTCATCAAAGGCTTAGAAAGGCTTAAAGAGGCTTAGTTCGGCTTAAACGCCGCCTTAGTTCAGTAAATACTCACCCCTAAAACAATAATAACAATGAATACATTAAAACGCAACATTGCCATCGTTTGCGGTGGCGACTCTTCTGAGCACGATGTCTCAATGCGCTCAGCTCAGGGATTGTACTCCTTCTTCGATAAGGAGCGCTATAACATTTATATCGTTGACGTGAAAGGACAGGACTGGCATGTCAATCTGCCCAACGGTACAACAGCACCAATCGACAAGAACGACTTCTCGTTCGTGCTCGACGGCAAGGCGGTGGTGTTCGACTACGCCTACATCACCATCCACGGCACACCAGGCGAGAACGGTGTGATGCAGGGCTACTTCGAACTGCTCCACATTCCGTACAGCACAAGCGGCGTGCTCGTTGAGGCGATGACCTTCGACAAGTACGTGCTCAACAATTATCTGCGTGGCTGGGGCGTGAATGTGGCGAAGAGCATCCTCGTGCGCCGCGGCGAAGAGTCGAAGTACTCTGACGAATTCATTGAGAAGGAGATAGGTATGCCGTGCTTCGTGAAGCCAGCAGCCGACGGATCGAGCTTCGGCGTGTCGAAGGTGAAGAACGTAGACCAGCTCGCTCCGGCTCTGCGTGTGGCGTTCATGGAGAGTGACGAGGTGATGATCGAGAGTTTCATGAAGGGCACCGAGATATCAATCGGCTGCTACAAGACACGCGAGAAGTCGGTAGTGTTCCCCGCTACGGAGGTCGTGACAAGCAACGAGTTCTTCGACTACGACGCTAAGTACAACGGACAGGTGCAGGAGATAACACCGGCACGCATCGCTCCCGAGACTGCAAAGCGCGTGGCTGAGGAGGTGAGCCGCATCTACGACATCCTCCACTGCAATGGCATCATCCGCATCGACTTCATTATCTCGAAGGATGCCGACGGCAACGACAAGATAAATATGATTGAGGTGAACACCACACCGGGCATGACTGCCACAAGCTTCATTCCGCAGCAGGTGCGCGCCGCAGGACTCGACATCAAGGACGTGCTGACCGACATCGTAGAGAACCAGTTTAAGTGTTGAATTCAAAACTCAAAACTTCTATCATGACACCTGAACAACTCCACAAATACGACTCTATCCGTCCGTTTGCGCCGGAAGAGCTCCCCGAAGTATTCGACCGTTTGGTACAGAACGAGCAGTTCTGCCAAGTGCTGGCATACCTCTATCCCGGTGTGCCCGTTGAGGCTATACGCCAGAAGATGCACCAGTGCAAGAGCAATCTCGAGTTTCAGAAAGCGTTCTGCTACGAGTTTCTGAAGAACCTGCTCGCTAAGGCTTCGCTCGGCTGCGATGCCGACTTCTCTAACCTCGACCTCCGCAATCGCTACACCTTCATCAGCAACCACCGCGACATCGTGCTCGACTCGGCACTGCTCCATGTGATGCTCTTCGATGCCGGTTGCGACACAACCACCGAGATAGCCATCGGCGACAACCTCCTCAAGCTGCCTTGGGTGAAGGATATCGTGCGCCTCAACAAGTCGTTCATCGTACAACGCTCGCTGCCTATGCGCCAGATGCTCGCTGCGTCTAAGCTGCTCGCTGAGTACATGCACTTCGTCATCGCTGAGAAGAACGACAACGTATGGATTGCGCAGCGCGAAGGACGCGCGAAGGACTCCAACGACCGCACCGCTGAGGCTATCCTCAAGATGATGACCATGGGCGGCGAAGGCTCTATCAAGGAACGCCTGCTATCGCTCCACCTCGTGCCGCTCGCCATATCATACGAGTACGACCCGTGCGACTTCCTCAAGGCGCAGGAGTTCCAGTTGCGCCGCGACGTGGCTGACTGGAAGAAGGGACCGATGGATGACGTAGTCAGCATGCAGACCGGCATCATGGGCTACAAGGGACACATCCACTACCACGCTGCGCCGTGCATCGACGAGTGGCTGCGTGCGCTGCCCGACGATATGCCGAAGACTGAGTTCTACACTGCTGTTGCCGAGCATCTCGACCACGAGATATGGCGTGGCTACCGTCTCTATCCGTCCAACTTCGTGGCACTCGACCTTCTGCGCGGCACCGCCGAACACGCCGACCGCTACACCGCCGAAGACCGCCAACGCTTTGAGGCTTATCTCGACGCACAGCTCAAGAAGGTGCAGCTGCCCAACCCCGACTGGGCGTTCCTGCGCAAGAGCGTGCTGACCATGTACGCTAACCCAGCCATCAATCAACTCAGCGTGATTTAGAAGGCAACTAAGGGGGTGCAGTTGTCATTTCCCAGGGGTGCAGTTGTCTCTTCTCAGGGGGAGGGTGTGTCAAAACTATAGAATTGTGATGAATGGCTAACTGTAGGAGACTACGGCATTCTTGCCGTAGTCATTGCAAACAGTTGTATTTCAGTTACTAATGGCTACGGCAGGAATGCCGTAGCCTCCTACGATTAGAACCGTTTGCTATTCAATTTGCCAAATATTTTAGTTTTGACACACCCTCTATCCAAGCAAGAACTGCACCAACCAAGCAAGAGCTGCACCAGCCAAGTGTAACAAAACCCACATACCCCTCAATATCAATAGTATAATGTCCCATTCCTTCCGCGAACATATCAAGCAGAGCCTTGCGGCTATCGCTTTTTCGATAGCCCTCACAGCCTGCACTTCCGAGGCATACGATTCGGGCGACGGTACGAACAGCTATCTCACCGCCGACCTTGTTCTGCTGCGCACAGCTCCCGACAAGTCGGTGCGTTCGGCGCAGCTCGACGATGGTCGCGAACTGCGGCTCTCCAATCCGTTCGCGAAGGACTGGATAGAACGTCCCGACACCGTCTATCGCGCACTGCTCTACTACGATCAGATGTCTGCGCGTTCAGACGCAGCGGTAGGGGCTAATCCGAATTCTATCCCCGTTGTACGTGCGCGTTCCGTTCTTCCCGTGCCCGTGCTTCGCATATCCGCGGCTGCCGATGTCGACAACATACTCACCGACCCCGTTGGGTTTGAGAGTATGTGGGTGTCGAAGAATGGTAGTTATCTCAATCTCTCCTTGCTTTTGAAGAGCGGCAAGGCAGAGGGCGACACATCGCTTCACACGCTCGGCGTAGTCAGCAACGGCACAACCACCGATGCCGACGGACACCGCACGCTCCACCTCACGCTCTATCACGATCAGGGCGGTGTGCCCGAATACTACACCGTGCAGCAATACGTCAGTATACCTTCGCCATTGCTTAAGGATGCCGACACCGTAGAACTTACTCTTAACACCTATAACGGCAAGAAAGTAGTGAAGGTAGTCGTTAGCAATCTATAAACATACAATCTATGCCGTTCAATTCTCACAAGAAAAGCAAAATCTATGAAAAGAATTTTTGTAGCAATGGCTGCTCTGCTCGCATCTTTGAGCATGAGCGCACAGCAGAACATCTCGTTCCGCGAAGGCAAGCTGGTTTCGCCGCAGGTGAACAGCGACCGCACCGTTACATTCCGCATCAAGGCTCCGAAGGCCAAGAGCGTGAAGGTGCTGGCAGACTGGGAACAGAACAATGGTCAGGGTACGATGAAGAAGGGTAAGGACGGCGTATGGGAGTACACCACTCCGCAGCTCACATCAGAGATGTTCACATATCGCTTTGACGTAGACGGCGTGGTAAGCGTCGACCCCGTCAATCCGTTCACACGCCGCGACGTGGGCAACGTGTTCAGCATCTTCTATGTTGGAGGTGGCGCTGCCGACGAGTATCAGGTGAAGGACGTAGCTCACGGCCAGGTACGCACAGTGTGGTATCACTCTAACACCGTTAATGCCGATCGCCGCATGAACGTATATCTGCCTGCCGGATACGGCAAGACAGACAAGAAGTATCCGGTGTTCTACCTGCTCCACGGAAGTGGCGGCGACGAGAACGCATGGCTCGAGCTTGGCAACATCTCGCGCATCATGGACAACCTCATCGCTGAGGGCAAGTGCGAACCTATGATCGTAGTAATGCCTAACGGCAACTTCGGCAAGCAGGCTGCTGCAGGCGAGACTGCAGAGAACCTCGACTACAAGCCTGTGATGACCAACTTCCTCCCTCACTACAAGGACGGACTCTACGAGATGGCTTTCCCCGAAATCGTGAACTATGTTGACGCTACGTTCAACACCATAGCCGACAAGCAGCACCGTGCTATCGCCGGTCTGTCGATGGGCGGTATGCACACGCTTATGATCACAGCCAACTATCCTGACATGTTCAACTACATCGGTCTCTACTCTGCTGGCGTTGACTTCACACATATCAATATGGAGGCGATTCCGGCATACGCTAACCTCGACGGCAAGCTCTCTAAGCTGGCTCAGAGCAACCCGAAACTCTTCTGGATCGCTTGCGGCAACGCCGACCGACTGATGCCGTTCAACAAGCAGCTCATGGAGCGCATGAACAAGGACGGTCTGAAGTACACATTCCACGAGAGCTCACGAGGCCATCTATGGTGCAACTGGCGTCAGTACTCGCTGTTGTTCATCCCGCAGCTATTCAAGTAATGCACTTTGAGCAATAATGCACTTGAAACAACAGGCAAAGCATAAAACAAAAATTAAAGGATTAGTACATATTTTATTGCTGTCAGCTAAAAGCTTCTTCTTTCCGAAGACTTTTAGCAGACAGCAATATTTTTTTAACTAAACGCTTGCTGCGTTTTTAGGATTTTTAGGGATATCTTCTTGTTGCGTATGTTTTTAACGCATATCTTTGCAAATAGTATATGAAACGTGTGTATGGCTTTCGTTTTTGCATCAAGAATAACGGAAATGATAACAAAAACACACATAGTTTAACCATTAATTTAAAAACCTATTGTTATGATCAAAAAAACTCTTGTCTCGTTTCTTATCGCCCTGGTAGCTTTTGGTTTTACAGCCTGCGACAGCGACGATAACAATGGACAGTTGGGCGTACCAGACAGCGCCAAGCCGTCAACAGAATTTAAAGTAGGTAATTGCGACAAGGAGAAGTATGCCGACGACGCCATCAAGCTGAACGTGCAGTCGTGGGGCAATACAAACCAGGAGTTCGCCTCGATTGAGCTTTTCGCCGACGGCCACTTCCTCATCACAAGTCCGACGGCAGGCAAGCTGCCCAAGAGCAAGATGAGCGTAACGCGCGCAGCCGACGGTTCGACAATGTTCAAGAAGTCGGGCGGCCAGCCGCTAAAGACACGCGCCGTTGACGCCAGCGGCACGATTGTCATCGACGGCGGTCTCTACATCTATGGTACATACACTCGCGTTAAGGAAGGCGTATACCAGCTGAGCAACAACACCAAGATAGAGATAAAGGACGGAAAGGTAACAGGTACAGCCACAGTGACATACACCAACAGTCTCGGCATGTCTATAACAATCACCGTCACCATCGATACAACCACCAAGCAGGACGACGCCGTACGCAACCTCTGCCGTTCGTGGAGAATGGACAGCTCAGAGAACTGGCTGCTTGCTGGCGACGTGAAGATCGGCTACGGCAAGCAGTGGCTCGAGAAAGGCCGCGTTATGCAGCAGACAACGCTCACTACTGAGGGCAAGGGCCTGGGCTTCGACAAGGACGACCTCATTGACGACAAGGACGACTACTGCTACCGCGTGATCTTCTCGCCGTGCGGCACATTCGTTTGCTTCTACATCGACGGCGACGTTGAGATAGGACGCTGGGAGTGGACTGACACCAACAACGGCGCATTGCGCTGCTGGGAGGCGTTCGACAGGGACGATGACGACAGGGACGATGACGACGATTTTGCCGACATGACAGTGCGCTTCGATGGCAAGCAGATGCGCATCTACGGCGACTTCATGGACACCGAGGACGGCGTACTCTTCCGCACGTTGTCTGTATCTACATTCAGTGCAAAGTATTAAAATACATATCCGAACTTCTATAAATGAGGAGTGTGGAGTGTGTGGACATGTTTCCGCACATTCCACACTCCTCTTTGTTTTATGCGCAAATCGCAGAAAACTACAGAATATGACAAGCTATATTTTGCCGTAAACCTGTGTTTTTGTAACTTTGCACATATCTTTATATAAGACAAGCGCACCCCGTCACAAATGTTTGTAAGACAAGCGACAATGGAAAATCAATTTGTAAAGCAATACCCCGAGCTTATGCGGGGCAAGAAACTGATGTATGTACACGGCTTCGGTTCGTCGGCACAGTCGGGCACGGTGCAGATGCTACGCACGCTGATGCCCAACGCCACGGTTGTAGCGCGCGACATTCCGCTGCATCCCGAAGAAGGTCTGCAGATGCTGAAGGCGATGGCAGCCGAGGAGCAGCCCGACCTTATCATCGGCACGTCGATGGGCGGCATGTATACCGAGATGCTTACCGGATTCGACCGCATACTGGTGAACCCAGCCTTCGAAATGGGCGACACCATGTCGAAGTTCACGGGCAAGCAGGTGTTCCAGAACCCACGCGAGGACGGTGTGCAGGAGTTCATTGTCACGAAGGGACTCATCAAGGAGTACCAGGAGATGACTACGCACAACTTCGAGCACGCCGCCGACCCCGACGAGCGCACACGCGTCATCGCACTCTTCGGCGACAACGACCCCGTAGTGCACACCTACGACCTCTTCCATGAGCATTATCCCACAGCCATCGGTTTCCACGGCGAGCACCGCCTGACCGACAAGGTGGCGATGCACTATCTCATCCCCGTGATACGCTACATCGACGATCGACAGGAAGGTCGCGAACGCCCCGTCGTTTACGTCGACATCGAGACGCTGCGCGACTCTTACGGCAACGCCACGGCATCTATGCACAAGGCTTACGAGATGCTCATCGAGCACTACAACGTGTACGTACTGGCGCCGTCGCCGTCGAATAATCCGCAGCAGATGCTCAATGATACGCAGTGGGTGGAGCAGTTTCTGAGTGCGCCGGCATGGGGCCGCATCGTCTTCACCAACCAGCGCCAGATGCTCTACGGCGACTATCTTATCACGCCCACCGCACAGTCCAAGCCCACGTTGCAGGAGCAGCCCGAGTTCATGGGCACGCAAATCGAGTGGGGTAGCGACGAATTCAAGACATGGGAGGAGATAATAGTGTTCTTCGACCGGCTCGGAGGGCAGTAATGTAGGGGGTGTCAAAACTAAAATATTGGGCAATTTGAATAGCAAACGGTTCAAATCGTAGGAGGCTACGGCATTCTTGCCGTAGCCATTGCAAATAGTTGTAATTTTAAAAAAAAACAATGGCAAAAGAACAGACCGCCATGCGCGACCGCACACGCACCAACCTTCGCGAGCCGCGCCGCTACAAGGTGATAATCTACAACGACGACTTCACAACGATGGAGTTCGTGGTGCTTGTGCTCACCTCCGTCTTCTTCAAGTCGACGGAAGAGGCAGAAGCCCTTATGCTCGCCGTACACAAGAGTGGCAGTGCCGTGGTGGGCATATACAGCTACGACATGGCGATATCGAAGGTGAGAAAGGCTACGATGATGGCGCGTGAGGAGAACTTCCCACTGCGCCTCGAATGCAAACCGGAATGAAATATGAACAACAGCAAGAATTTAGCAAACGCAATAAAGCAGGCAATCGAAGACTGCGACTTCTGGCGCCACGAGTTCGTGACACCGGAGCATGTGCTCTACGCCTTTGCCTCACAGGACCAGTTCGCAAGTGCCTGCGAGTGGCTGCCGCACGACGCCTCGTGGCTCATCACCCAACTGGAGAAGGAGTTCCTCTCGATGGAGGTGGTGTCCGAGACGCAGAAGCTCGTCATCGAAGGCTCGCAGCAGTTCTCCGAGATGATGTCGCTCGCCATCAAGCAGGCGCAATACTCCGACCAGGACACGCTCGACGTGCCGCACGTCGTGGCAGCCATGCTCATGCTCAACGACTCGCAGGCAGCCTATCTTCTCGACCAGTTCACGGGCGACGAGAAGGGCGAGTTCATGCAGTCGCTCGTGTCGGCATACGCCGTAGACGAAACGGGCGAAGGCGCAGAGGGCGATGACGATGCCAACTCACCCGCACCATGGCGCAAGCTTGTCACCTGTGTCAACGACACATACGCTGCTCATAACCCGCTCATCGGTCGCGAAGCCGAACTGGAGCGCACTATGCAGGTGCTCTGCCGCAAGGACAAGAACAATCCGCTGCACGTGGGCGAGCCGGGCGTGGGCAAGACAGCGCTCATCTACGGACTCACCGCCCTCATAGAGTGTGGCGAGGTGCCCGAACGCCTGCGCGGAGCACACGTCTACATGATGGACATGGGCACGATGGTGGCAGGCACACAGTTCCGTGGCGACTTCGAGAAGCGCATAAAGATGGTGATGGAAGGACTCGCGCAGGAGGGCAACGCCATACTCTGCATCGACGAGATACACAACCTCATCGGAGCCGGACGCAACGGCGACGCATCGCTCGACGCGTCGAACATGCTGAAGCCATACCTCGAAAGCGGAGCGATACGCTTCATCGGCTCTACCACCTACGACGAGTACAACCGCTACATAGCCAAGCAGAAGTCGCTCGTGCGCCGCTTCCAGCAGATAGACATCGCTGAGCCGTCGGTAGACGACGCGATACGCATCGTGGAGGGGCTGCGCCCGAGCTACGAGAAGTTCCACGGCGTGAAGTACGCTGCGGGCGTCGTTGAGTTCGCCGTGCGCAGTGCCGCCAAGCACATACGCGACCGCTTCCTGCCCGACAAAGCAATCGACCTCATCGACGAGGCAGGCGCCTACCGCGAGACCCATCCGCTCACCACGCAGAAGCGTCAGACCGTAGACCGCCGGCTCGTTACCGACATACTCGCACGTGTCTGCAAGATTGATGCCGAAGCACTCAAGGAGCAGTCGAACGACGCGCTGCGCACGCTGGAGGGCGACATAAAGAAGGAGATATTTGGTCAGGACGAAGCCGTAGCTCGTGTGGTTGAGGCTGTGCAGATGTCGAAAGCCGGACTCGCCGACGACACCAAGCCGATGGCAAGTCTGCTCTTCGTCGGTCCGACCGGCGTAGGCAAGACCGAGGTGGCGCGCGTGCTCTCCGAGCGAATGGGCATGAAGCTCGTGCGCTTCGACATGAGCGAGTACGCCGAGAAGCACGCCGTGGCTAAGCTCATCGGTTCGCCCGCAGGATACGTGGGCTACGAAGACGGCGGACTGCTCACGGCAGCCGTGCGCAAGACACCCAACTGCGTGTTGCTCTTCGACGAGATAGAGAAGGCGCACCCCGACATCTTCAACATCTTCCTGCAGATGATGGACTACGCCGCGCTCACCGATAACCACGGCGAGCGTGCCGACTTCCGCAACGCTGTCATCATCATGACCTCCAACGCCGGAGCACAGTACGCCTCGCGTGCCAGCATCGGTTTCACGGGCAGCGTGTCGCGCGGCGATGCCATGCTCACAACCGTGAAGAAGACCTTCAAACCCGAGTTCATCAACCGCCTCACCGACATCGTTGTCTTCCACGATATGTCGCGCCAGATGGCATCGCTCATCCTTGACAAGAAGCTCGCTCAGTTGCAGACCAAGCTCAGCGCGAAGAACGTGACGCTGCACCTCAGCGCCGAGGCACGCGAGCTCCTCCTCACAAAGGGCTTCACGCCCGAGTACGGAGCGCGAGAGCTCGACCGCGTCATCGGCTCAATGCTCAAACCGCTGTTGATGAAGGAGATGCTGTTCGGACGTTTGAAAAAAAGTGGCGATGCCGTTGTCGAAGTTAAAGACGGCGCGTTGCGACTTGTGTAACGTTTGTAGCAGGGAGAATATTCGACAAATATTTCTCTGCTACAAATAAAATATGTATATTTGCAGCATCATAACATTATAAAATCTTGCTTATGACTACATTTAAGACAAAATCCCGTGAGGAACTCATCGCTGCGTTCCGAAGGGCAATTGACAGAAAGAAAGAATGGGAAGAAGAAGCCCAGAAGGAATTTGAAGAAATCCGCAATCGTGGTTTACAACTGAAATTATGAATACGCTGGATATATCCGCAATAAATACGAATGCACCATACTCTGTTTGGAACGTAGACGAATACTACTTCTTCAGAACAAAGTATGGTGCATTGTATAAGATAGGCTTTATGCCCGATGATACAATCTGGGATGAGAACGCATACCAGTTTCTTATTGTAAATGAAAACAACACAACTTCTCCAAATGATGCGTATTTGAAGGAAACCGTGTTTTGTATAATCGAAGGTTTTTTTAAGGCTAATCCTTCAATCTTGTTGTATCTGTGCGAAACGGGCGACGGTAAACAGGCTTCACGCAACCGCTTGTTCATACGTTGGTTTAAAGAGTATTCAAGCAAGCATTTGTTCTATTTCGACACTGTGAGCATGACTGCCGAAGGTGTTGATAACTTTGCTGCGATAATTGTGCAGAAAAGCAATCCGAAACTTCAGGAGATAATAGATGAATTTAATAGTGTTGTGAAAATTCTCGCAAATAAACCCGATTAGCATTCCACATTATGATTTATCGTATTGGCAAAGAACTGATATTCCCTCAGCCCGTTGACGTGGAGCCCGACGGACTCCTGTGCATTGGCGGCGACCTCTCCGTCGACCGACTGCTGCTCGCATACAGTCACGGCATCTTTCCGTGGTTCTCGTTCCGCGACTACGACGAGCCGCTGTGGTACTGTCCGCAGCAGCGCTTCGTCATCTTCCCCGAAGAGATACACGTGTCGCACTCGATGCGCACGCTGATTAACAAGGGCAAGTACGACGTGTCTATCGGCGACGACTTCGACGGTGTGATACGTGGCTGCCAGAAAGCCGACGGACGCTACGACTCGGAAGGAGCGTGGCTTAGCGAGGATATAATAAGCGCCTACACCGAACTGCACCGCCAGAACCTTGCGCAGAGCGTGGAGGTGTGGGAGGGCGACCGACTCGTGGGCGGACTCTACGGCGTGACGCTCGGACGCTGCTTCATCGGCGAGAGCATGTTCTCGCTCGTGCCCAGTGCAAGCAAGCTCGCACTGATCTTCCTCGCCGAGTTCATGCAGGAGAACGGCGGACTGATGATCGACTGTCAGATAGAGACACCGCACCTCAAGTCGATGGGCGGTCGCATCATCCCCTACGCCGAGTACATGAAGATACTCCAGCAAATATAGGAGGGTATGGCATCCCTGCCATACCCACGCACCCCACGTTTGTCGTTGCCACGCCCCTACGAATACGAAAAGAGCAGAACCTCGCTACCGAAGTTCTGCTCTTTTCTGTTTAATAGTATGTGCGAGCCCGGTTTTAGAAGTTGGGTGCGTCAACGTCCCACCACAGGCGTTGCATCTGTGTGTCGGTAGCCGGCTTGTTGTTTGTGTCTTCGCTGAGTGCCGGTATGCCAGTATCATTGATGTCCTCCTTCGTCTGTGGATCGTCAGATACCCACGGTATGCGGCGCATGATGTTGTCTGCCGTCTGCACCTTCGGGTCGCCAGGCTTAATGGTACCGTCGCTATGTTCGGTGTTGAGGATAGGGAAGAGCTTCGGGTAGCCAGTGCGGCGGAGGTCAACCCACGACTCGTAGCTATACGGGAACGATGCAATGTACTTCTGTGTGATTATCTTCTCGAGTTTTGTCTCCTTAGAGTCGCCCTCGTTCCATTTCACGCCAATCTTCGTAACGCTTGGCATGTCGGGTGTCAAGCCCTGTGGGTCGACGTATGCGATGCCCTTCGGAGCATCTACTTTAAGATAGTCGTCAACGTAATTCACATACTCCTTTCTTGGACTATTACGATCCTCAAGATAGGCAGTGCGGATGCCTTGCTCGTAGAAACTCTGTGCTGTACCACCCATGTTCCAGCCACGGAGTGCGCCCTCGGCACGGAGGAAGTTAACCTCAGAAACCTTCATAAGGTAGAGTGGAGGATGGCACTCGGCGAAATAAATCTTATCAAGCATAGAATAGCCGCAGTATGGGTTATCATCTACTGCCTGTCCCTCACCAGGAGTAACACCATTACGCATACCTACATATACACCTCCCTTAGGGGTAACGGCAGGAGCAGATGTACCAGAAACAGCCTGCTTGCTCTTTTCCAAAGCTATGCTGTTCTTTGTGAAGAGATACTTCATGTATGGGTGGTCGAGGTTCTGAAGCAGATTGATGAACGAAGCACCCATGACGAGATCATTCCACCCCATAATCTCAATAAGTGGATGAGTATTACCCAAAAGAGATGGGAATAATCCAATCTCGTCAGTCGTATTCTCAATCACACCGCCTGCCACTGCTTCCTCAGCCCACTGCTTGGCAGTTGCTGGCTCCACTTTGCTCATGTGTATCGCCATGCGCAGCTTCAATGAGTTGGCAAAGCGAATCCAGACGCTGAGGTCTGAAGTATCAGCATTGTATAAATAGTCTAAAGAGAGCAACTGCACGCGACTTCCTATAGTACTTCCAATTTGTTTTTTGTAAGCTTCAGAGCGGTGGTCTTTGTAATATTTGAAGCACTCAATAGCGGCATCTATATCGGCTTTCGCTTGATAGTAGATGTCTTTCACTCTCTCGTACGCGAATGGTGACTCTTCAACACAATTCTTGTGGTCGTTGTAAGGCATCGGACCGAAGAGGTCTACGTTCTCGATAGCAGAATAGTTGAACAGCATGAGATAGATGGCTTTAATCTCTGGCATATAGTCAATCTTCTCTGCGTTCAGAGTAGGAGCCATATCGAATTTCATCGCATAGAAGCTTGAACCTGGACCACCTATAGAACCCTTACACAAGTCGTATGTAGAGCGCAGTGTGAAGTTAGAGTACGGGAAGTCAGAGTGAGGTACGCAGAAGTACTGCACGTAGCAGTCGGGACCAAAAGAGTTTTCGAACTGATAAGCGTGTGCTTGAGGTGGGTTACCTTCTTTACCACCACGCATACCATATACAGCCTTAAGCGCAGAACCCAGTTGGGTGCGCATATCTCTGGTTGCCTGCTTCACTTCCTCGCCTGAAATCTCCTTTTTATAGTCAATCTTTATCTCTCCAATGGTTTTTGCTACCCAATCGAAGGATACGTTGTCTACGTTTTCGAAATATTTATTTTCACCATATTCTTCTGTAATTACCCTCACATAGCTCTCTGTGTTATATAAATTACGCAAACTCGATACGTCGAATTTGGTGCTTGTGCCATCCTTTTGGTTTATGGTTGCCGTTCCTTTGTATACTACTCGTTGTGCATTAGCTTCTGCCACGCCCATTCCGAGCATTGCTGCGAGCGCAAGGGCGAAAATGGTTGATGTCTTCTTTTTCATAATAGTAGTAGCATTTAGTTCTTAGCTATTTTTACAACATTCTTTCCGGCACGCACGATGTATGTGCCGTTTGCGAGATTGTCGAGTTCTATGACAACAGTGTCGCCGTCAGTCTTTACCACAGTCTGCACCTGCGTGCCGTCGGTGCGGAACACGCTTACAGTGTCTTTTGCACCACGCACTACGATGCGGTTGCCCTGCACGCTCATGGCATCCTTGTCGTTGGTTATTGATGCCACACCAGTAGCCTCGTCAGAGAAGAAGTATTTCTTCACCTCTTGTTTGTTGAAATTCAAGTCTGTTTGTCCTGCTACGGGGTTGTAGAACTTCACAATCAGTTTTGTACGATTGAAAGATACGGCTGGTTGCGTGCTTAGCTGTAAGCTCTGCTCGCTGCCGTCGGCGAAAACAAGGGTCATGTATTTGGCTGCCGAAGCAGGCAGCATACACGATGCACCAAATAGTAGTGTTAGTAATAGCTTTTTCATAAGCAGTCGTTGTTTAATTATTAATAGTTTTTATGAGTTGTTGGTTTGTTATAGGATATGTTCAAACATTACATTAGTCGGATGCAAATATATATATATAATTATGTAAACATAAAACTTTTATTGTACTTTTTTGTGTTTTACGACTCAAGATTACGTGTTTTTCAGTTCGTATCGACCGACGCAGACATCCGCATCGACCGACGCAGACGTCCGTATCGACCGACGCAGACGTCCGTATCGACCGACGCAGACATCCGCACCGACCGACGCGGATGGTTTGTGGCGAACTTTTGACGTGCAGAAAACGGCTTTATATGATTAATGTTTTGTAACTTTGCATGTGTATAAAACCACTATAACTAAAAACAACCCCAATGGTTGTGATAAACCGCAAACTGTTTGCCCAATTCCTATAAATAATGTACCTTTGTAGGTTGATAGGAAACAAAAACAAACAGGAAATAAAAATAAACAAGATATGGGAAAGATAATTCTTACGGGCGACCGTCCAACAGGTAAGCTCCACTTGGGTCACTACGTTGGCTCGCTCCGCCGCCGCGTCGAACTGCAGAACGCTGGCGATTTCGACCGTATGTTCGTCTTCATGGCTGACGTGCAGGCTCTCACCGACAATGCAGACAACCCCGAAAAAATTCGCCAGAACATCATCGAGGTGGCTCTCGACTACCTCTCGGCTGGTCTTGACCCCGAAAAGTGCACGCTCTTCATACAGAGTCAGATACCGGAGCTCGCCGAGCTCACCACTTATCTGATGAACCTCATCACCGTGTCGCGCGTTCAGCGCAACCCGACCGTGAAGACCGAGATAAAGATGCGCAACTTCGAGGCTAACATTCCGCTCGGCTTCTTCTGCTACCCCGTGAGCCAGGCTGCCGACATCGCTCTGTTCAAGGCTACAACCGTGCCTGCAGGCGAAGACCAGGAACCGATGATTGAGGTGACACGCGAGCTCGTGCGCCGCTTCAACCAGACATACAGCGAGGTGCTCGTGGAGCCGGAGATCATGCTGCCCGAGAACGCTACAGCACGCCGCCTGCCAGGCACCGACGGCAAGGAGAAGATGTCGAAGTCGCTCGGCAACTGCATCTACCTCTCTGACTCGGCTGCTGAGGTGTGGAAGAAGGTGAAGAAGATGTCGAACGGTGCACCGCGCATGAGCATGGACGAGCCGGGCAACCTCGAAGGCAACGCCGTGTTCACATATCTTGAGGCGTTCAGCACGCCCGACGACTTCGCCGAGTTCTGGCCCGAGTACAAGACACTCGAAGAGCTGAAGGACCACTACGTGCGTGGCGGCATCGGCGACGGCACAACTAAGAAATTCCTCAACAACGTGCTCAACAAGATGCTCGAGCCAATCCGTGAGCGTCGCGCCGAGTACGAGAAGGATATCCCCGAAATCTACAACATCCTGCGCAAGGGTTCGGAGGCTGCGCGCGAGACTGCCGCTCAGACAATGGACGAGGTGCGCCGCGCAATGCAGATTGACTACTTCAACGACGCTGCGCTCATTCAGCAGCAGGCAGAGAAGTTCCGCAAATAAAAAGGAGGGTATGGCATCCTTGCCATACCCACGCACCCACGCTATAGGCGACGTGGTTGTGGCAAGTTTCCATATTCACGCATCCACGCTATAGGCAGCGTGGTTATGGCAGGATGCCATAACCTCCTAAAATACAAAAAGGGCAAAACTCATAACTTGTGAGTTTTGCCCTTTTTCATGTCTTTATATATTCTGCCACGGGTACATCCTGCTACGCAGAAACTTCTGCTTACGGTTGGCTCTCGCCCTCCACATACTCCTCAAGGAACATGTGCTCGCCGTCGAACACGGCGTAGGTGAACTGCGTGATCCAGTCGCCGAGAATCATCATGCGTGTCTTCTTCGAGAGGAAAAGGTCGAGCTCTATGTGTCGGTGTCCGAACATGAAGTAGTCGACATCGTTGTGTGTCTTCATGTACTGCTTCGCAAAGAGTACGAGATGCTCGCGGTCCTCACCCATGTACGGCGGTTCCTTGCCGTCGGCACGCTTCAGACGCGAGTGCTTCGCCCAGGTGAGTCCGAACCACATAGCCCAGCGCGGGTGCAGCGTGTTGAACAGCACCTGGCACGTGCGGTTGTGGAACACGCGCTTTATGAACTTGAAGCGGCGGTCGGGGTCGCCCAGTCCGTCGCCGTGCGCTATGTAGAACACCTTGTCGTAGATCTCTACCGTCTCGGGCTTGGTGTGCACGATAAGGCCACACTCCTCTTTGAGGTAGCCGTAGGTCCAGATGTCGTGGTTGCCGGTGAAGTAGTGCACCTCCACGCCCATGTCGGTCAGTTCTGATAGCTTGCCCAGAAAGCGCGTGTAGCCTTTCGGCACAACGTAGCGCCACTCGCACCAGAAGTCGAACATATCGCCCAGCAGATAGACGGCGCGCGCCTTTGTCTTTATCGAGTCGAGAAACCTCACGAGTCGACGCTCCTGCGTGCGACCGTGGTCGATGGCCCACGACCCGAGGTGGGCATCGCTAAGGAAATATACATTTTTCATGCGAATTCAAAACTGGATAATTCATAATGCGCATTGCGCATAACTCAACATTCAACACTCAACATTCCACATTGCCAACGGCAATTAGTCGAATCCAAGCTCAACCCTTGCCTCCTCCGTCATCATGCTTTGGTCCCAAACCGGCTCGAAGACGAGGTTTACGTTGGCAGACTTCACCTGTTCGAGCGAGTCGACCTTCTGTCGCACGTCCTCAAGGATGAAGTCGGCGGCGGGGCATGTGGGCGCAGTGAACGTCATGTCGATGTCCACGTTGCCGTCGTCCTGCACGTCAATCTTGTAGATGAGTCCGAGGTCGTAGATGTTCACCGGTATTTCGGGGTCGTACACCGTCTTGAGCACATCGACGATGCGTTCTTCTATATGTGTTTTTTCTTCCTGTGTCATTGCTTTAAATCTTTAGCTTGTTATATACATATATATATTATTGCAAATTTAAGGAAAATAATCCGAATAACGAATTTTACGGCAGTAATAATATCGTATTTCTTACTCGGTTACGATAAAAAACTATACTTTTGCAGCGCATAACGTAACCAAAATAACTAAATAAAAATGATAACATTCCTAATCAGTCTGGCAGCCCTCGTGTTGGGCTACCTTGTCTATGGACGCTTCGTGGAGCGCATCTTCGTACCCGACGACCGTGTTACGCCAGCTGTGGCGCAAGCCGATGGCTTGGACTATGTCGCGATGCCTTATTGGAAGGTGTTTATGATACAGTTCCTTAACATAGCCGGTACTGGACCTATATTCGGTGCAATCATGGGTGCAAAGTTCGGACCCGCGGCATATCTCTGGATAATCTTCGGCTGCATCTTCGCCGGTGCCGTACACGACTACTTCGTGGGTATGCTCTCTATGCGCAACGGTGGTTGCGACCTGCCCGAACTCGTTCGGCGCTATCTCGGCGGAGCCGCATCTAAGGTGTTGTTGGTGTTCGCTGTCTTCCTGCTCATTATGCTCGGCACGGTGTTCGTGTATAGCCCAGCCGAGATATTGCATGGCATAAGCGGTTCGACAACCATGTGGATAACCATCATCTTCATCTATTACGTAGTGGCGACGATGCTACCTATCGACAAGATTATCGGTAAGATATACCCGCTCTTCTCATTCTCGCTGCTGTTCATGGCTGTGGCACTGATGGCTGTGCTGTTCGTGAAGTGGCCTGCACTGCCCGAACTGTGGGATGGCGTGGGCAATATGGGTAAGGCTGCCGACCCGGCTTCGTTCACCGACAACATCTTCCCGTGTCTGTTCATCACCATCGCCTGCGGTGCTATCAGTGGTTTCCACGCCACGCAGAGTCCGCTTATGGCTCGCTGTCTCACGTCGGAACGCAAGGGTAGACCGATCTTCTACGGCGCAATGATTACGGAAGGACTCGTGGCACTCGTGTGGGCTACGGTGTCGATGTGGTTCTTCTACGACGCTCCGCAGCCTGGATACGCTCAGATTGGTGGAACCATGGCTAACGGACTGCATACGTCGGCACCCGTCGTTGTGAACCTTGTCTGCAAAGACTGGCTCGGCATCGTGGGCGGCGTGCTCGCCATGCTCGGCGTGGTTGCAGCCCCGATAACAAGTGGCGACACTGCGTTCCGTTCTGCCCGTCTTATCATCGCTCAGGCGCTGAAACTCAGTCAGCGTGCAAAGAAGAACCGTCTGTACATCTGCGTGCCGCTCTTCGCTGCATCGTTCGCCATGCTCGTTTGGCAGATGGAGAACCCCGACGGCTTCAATACCATATGGCAGTACTTCGGATGGGCTAACCAGACGCTTTCTGTCTTCGCCCTTTGGACCATCACTGTTTATCTCGTTCGCGAGAGAAAGCCTTACGTCATAACGCTCGTGCCAGCCCTCTTTATGACTTGCGTCTGCACCACCTTCTTCATGGTGTCGAAGACTGCGCTCGGCTTGCCATACACCGTGGGCTACGGCGTCGGCGCAACCGCACTCGTCGTTGCCGCTGTGTGGTTTGTGGTGTGGATGAAGAAGTCGAACTGCAAAGGCTGATACTTTCTTTAACTAAAAAACAAATGCTTCTATGTAACGTGTGTTTAGTGCTGTTACATAGAAGCATTTGTTTTATACATGAGCTGTCAAATCTTTCCCTCTTCAGCGTAGCTGTAGTAATTGCCGTCGGTGACGATGAGGTGGTCGATGAGGTAGAGGCGCATGGCATCGCACGCAGTCTTCAGTTTGTGCGTGATGCGGTCGTCGTCGCCAGAGGGGCGTGCGTTGCCGCTTGGATGGTTGTGAATGAGCGTTAGCGTGGTGGCGTTGGCGAGCAGTGCCTCGCGCAGGATGACGCGCACGTCGACGGCAGTCTCTGTGAGTCCACCGTGCGAGAGCCGCACCGCCTTGATGAGTCGGAAACGCTGATTCATCAGTAGCACCCATGCCTCCTCGGTGTCGAGGTCCTGCATCTTCGGGTGCATATACTCGTACACCGCCTGTGCCGACCCCATGTCAGGGCGTTCAGCAGCCTTCGTTGCCTGGCGTCGCTTGCCAAGTTCGCAGGCAGCAATGATGGTTATCGCCTTTGCTTCGCCGATACCCTTATACTGCATCAGTTCGTGCAGCGAGCGTTTGCCAAGCGTGTTGAGGTTGTTGTCGCAGGCACTCAGTATGCGTTGCATCAGTGCTACGGCACTCTCGCTCGTGCTGCCCGAACCGATGAGAATTGCTAATAGTTCGGCATCGGAAAGTGCTTCGGTTCCGCGGTCGCGCAGCTTCTCGCGAGGGCGGTCGGCTTCGGAGAGGTCGGTTATCTTTAGTTGAGAATTGTTTTTTAGTTGAGAATTGAGAGTTGAAAGTTGAAAGTTATTATTGGTTTTACTGCTTATGTCGTTCATAGGTTGTTTGTTTAATAGAAGGATAATATGGAAGGTTCTCCCACGGATAGTCAGGGTGTCTTTCAAGGGGGTGCAGCAGTCTCTGCTGCACCGACCAAGATGATAGTACCATCTGTTTTGTTGGTGCAGCGGAGACCGCCGCACCCCCTGAAGCTACATCTGTGTGCATCTGTGCAATCTGTGGAAGACTTATTCTATTTGTAGAACGTTTTCTCGAACGCAGCGAACTCCGACTTACCTCGTACGCAGCGTTTCCACCATGCCTCGATGAAGCCGAAGCCGTAGCCCATGAGCTGCACGTAGGCAGCAGCGATGCTCTGCACACCAATCTTCAAGCTGCGGTTGAGGCGAGCCGAGTCGATGCAGATGAGGAGCGAGTAGAGCGCGAGCGGCACGAGTGGCAGCCACGCCAAGGTGGGGCAGAGTGCGAGCAGCACGATGCAGAGCGCGAGCATGGAGAGTACGCCCACGGTGAACACCATAGGCAGCATGTGCACCAGTTTCAGCGACTCGGGATATTTCTTGTAAAGATTGATGCGTGCGATGCCCGAGTTGTACACCTGTCGGAAGAACTTGCGCAGGTCGGTGCGGCGCTTGTGCCACACCCATGCCTCGGGGAAGAGTCGGCAGCGCAGTCCGGCTTTGAAGATGCGTATGGAGAAGTCGATGTCCTCGCCGAAGCGCATCTTCGAGAATCCGCCCAGCTCCATGTATCGGTCGCGTCGCACGCCCATGTTGAACGAGCGTGGGTAGAACTTGTCGAGCTTCTTCTTTCCGCCGCGTATACCACCGGTGGTGAAGAACGAGGTCATGGAGTAGGATATGGCTTTCTGAGTGTCGGTGAACGACGGATGAGAGCTGTCCGGACCGCCAAAGGCATCGGCAGGCTCGCGCTGCAGCTCGGCTGACACGGCAGCCAGATAGCCCTCGGGCAGTACAACGTCGGAGTCGAGGATAAGCACGTAGTCGCCCTGCGCACGCTCCACACCGTAGTTGCGTGTCTGTCCAGGTCCGGAGTTGGGTTTAGTGAAATACTGGATGTTGAGTTGCTGCGCGTACTTCTCGCACACCTCCTGACAAGGCACGGCAGAGCCGTCCTCTACCACTACCACCTCAAAGTCGGTCTCCGACTGGTGTGTGAGGCTTTCGAGCAATTCGTCCACTTCGTCCGGACGATTGTAAACGGGAATAATTATGCTGTATTTCATTTCTTTATAGTTGACGGGTTGACAAGTTGACGGGTTGGCGAGAAACGAAAAAGAGTAAAAAAGTAAAGAGCACGATGAGGGCGCGTTAGCCGTTATCCCCAATGCTTTTTACTTTTTTACTCTTTACTGTTTCTTATTCTGTTGCTCGATAAGGATTACTCCTTAACGCGCTGCAGGTAGCTACCGTCGCGTGTGTCAACCTGAACGAGGTCGCCTTCGTTAACGAAGAGAGGCACGCGAATCTCTACGCCAGTCTCTAGAGTTGCCGGCTTGAGAGTGTTTGTAGCAGTATCGCCCTTGATGCCCGGCTCAGAGTGAGTAACGCGGAGGTTAGTCTTAACCGGCATTTCGCCGAAGAGCACAGTCTCTGTAGAAGCGTCAGAAACGACCTCGACGATGTCGCTCTCCTTCATGAAGTCAACGCCAGTGATGAGGTTGCCAGCGATAGGAATCTGGTCGTAAGTCTCCTGGTTCATGAAGATATAGTCCTCGCCCTCCTTGTAGAGGTACTGGTACGGACGGCGCTCTACGCGTACGTCCTCAAGCTTCTCGCTGATGTCGAAGCGACGCTCCAACACGCGACCGTCAACAACGTTCTTCAACTTAACGCGCATGAAGGTGTTACCCTTACCTGGCTTTACATGAAGGAAGTCGATTACGAAGAAGAGCTTGCCGTCCATACGGATGCAAGTTCCCATCTTGATGTCTTGTGAGTTAATCATTGCTATTTTTATTTATATTATTGTATTGTTTCCCCAAAATCGTTGCAAAGTTACTGAAAATCATGCACAAAAATGCAAGCTTATCTGTTTTTTTTACTCTAACACATCTTTATTTGCTAAATCGGGCATGAAAACGAAGAAAACATACGTGTGGTATGACTTTTATGAGACATAGACGAGCTAATAAGGTGGAAAAGTGTAGAAAAAACTAAAAAATGCAGCTAAAAAACGCTCAACTCTTTGTTGTTTAAAAAAATATGAGTAATTTTGCAACCCAAAAGTGTGAATAATAACAAATAAATAAAAATAAGACAATGAAAAGAACATTTCAGCCGCACAATCGTCGCCGCGTAAACAAGCATGGTTTCCGTGAGCGTATGGCTACAAAGAATGGTCGTCGCGTATTGGCTTCTCGCCGCGCACATGGCCGCAAGAAGTTGACTGTATCTGACGAGCACCACGGAAAGTAGTCGGCTGCGCCCGTTAGGGAATGGCAGACTGCGCGTGTCGCACGCAGACTTGTGACGACAAAAGGCAGCAAGAACTCCGAAAGGAATGCTTGCTGCCTTTTAACGTTTTAAACAAAAATATTGCGAAAAATTTGGCTAATCAGCAAATAATCAGTAACTTTGCACCCGCTTTAGTGGTATAGTGCCACAGGTAATAATGTATAACTATTTAAATTAAAAGAAACAAAAATGATTATTGTACAGGTAAAAGACGGTGAGAACATCGAAAGAGCACTCAAGAAGTTTAAGAGAAAGTTTGAGAAGACAGGCGTAGTGAAGGAACTCCGCGCTCGTCAGCAGTACAACAAGCCTTCTGTACTTAAGAGACTCAAGATGGAGCACGCTATCTACGTACAGCAGCTCCGTGCTAACGAGGAGTAATCTCCCCATTTCGACTAACATTTAATATGACGCGCACGCTTTGGGGTGAGCGCAGTCGGATGAACCAGGAGGTGTACACACTCAGACATATAATCATTCAAAAATACACATGCTAACCCACTTTTGTTAAAAGTAGGGCAAGCAGATGACGGCAATAGCAGTTCGTTAATGAGCAGCTATTGCCGTTTTGTGTTTGTCGTGAGTCTCACAGTAAAATTCGTTCTCTATTCAATATGTGTGTACATCTGGCGAGGTAATATACACCCCGTGAGGCGCAAAGTGCGACGAATAGGTATCAAAACACCTCATAAAACGTGAAAAAACGAAAAAATACGAACGAAAACTTGCGAATAATAAAAATTCATCGTATATTCGTAGCGAAAAACAAAACGATATGCAAAAAGGTATTGACGGCTTTCTCGACTATCTGCGCTACGAGCGCAATCGCTCGGAGAATACAGTGGAGAGTTATCGTCGCGATCTTGAAGCATTCGAATGTTATTTCAGCACACTCGATAGCGAATTGACATTCGCAACGGTGGATACGGATATAGTGCGCGACTGGATGGAGTATATGCTCGAACAAGGCAATCGCGCCACATCAGTGGCACGCCGACTCAGTGCACTGAAGACCTACTACCGCTATCTCCTTGCAAGAGGATATGTAGAGCACGATCCGGCACACGTAGTCTATCGCCCAAAGACCGACAGACCATTGCCACAGTTCGTCAGAGAAGAGCAGATGGATCAATTGCTCGACCATACGGAGTGGGGTGACACTTACGAAGCGCAACTCGAACGCACAATAGTGCTCATGTTTTACGAAACCGGTATGCGTCTTTCAGAACTCACCTCGCTCAACGATAGCTCGGTAGACTATGCACGTAGCGAGATACGCGTACATGGCAAGGGTAATAAGCAGCGAGCCATACCATTCGGCTATGAGCTTGCCGAAGCACTCCGCTCATACACAGCATTGCGCGATGCGGAGGTGGTGCACAAAAACACCACAGCACTCTTTCGTACACAGCGAGGGGGACGCATGACTAACCCTCAGGTGCGCGAGATAGTGAGACGGCAACTCTCCACTGTGACCAATCTGAAGAAACGTTCGCCGCACGTACTGCGTCATACCTTCGCCACCGCTATGCTCAATAATGGAGCTAATATCGAGAACGTGCAAAAGCTGCTCGGGCACGAACGTTTGTCAACCACCGAAATATACACCCACACCTCGTTCGAGCAACTAAAGCAAGCGTATAGTGAGGCGCATCCACGAAGCGGTACACCGCAAGAGTGATACACCTTAATTATATATATAGTAACACAAATGACCTTAAACAAAGAAAAGGAGGACACTATGAACGTAAAAATTCAGTCAATTCACTTTGACGCTACCGAAAAACTACAGGAATTCATCGAGAAGAAAGTTGCAAAGCTTGAGAAGACATTCGAAGATATTAGCAACGCAGAAGTGCAGCTTAAAGTAGTAAAGCCAGCCACTGCGCAGAACAAGGAGACAAGTCTTGAAGTAACCGTTCCAGGACAGAAACTCTTCGTTGAGAAAACATGCGACACCTTCGAAGAAGGCATCGATCTCTGTGTAGATGCAATGAAGGTGCAACTTACTAAATTTAAGGAAAAAACACGCAAGATGTAAAAAAAAAGCCGAAAAGTTTTGGCGAATAAAAAATAAGTCGTATCTTTGCAGCCGTTTTAGAACATGTCCTAAATGCAATCTTAAACGGCTGCAAGGATTTGCCTCTTTAGCTCAGTTGGCCAGAGCACGTGATTTGTAATCTCGGGGTCGTTGGTTCGAATCCGACAAGAGGCTCAAACAAACAGAAAACCTGAACGCAGTTTTTCTTCAGTATCTAAACGATACATTTACTAAAAGGATTGGGTGGTTACCAGAGTGGCCAAATGGGGCAGACTGTAAATCTGCTGGCGATGCCTTCGGTGGTTCGAATCCATCACCACCCACTTTCACTTCTTTTTGCGGAAATAGCTCAGTTGATAGAGCACTAGCCTTCCAAGCTGGGGGTCGCGGGTTTGAGCCCCGTTTTCCGCTCTAAGTTGCTGTAATAGCTCAGTGGTAGAGCACTTCCTTGGTAAGGAAGAGGTCCTGAGTTCAACTCTCAGTTACAGCTCTGCTTCTATTCTTAAATCAAGAATCGGGGGAAAAACGAACATTCAATTTATATATAAAATAAGAAAGCTATGGCTAAAGAAACATTTGTGCGCACCAAACCGCACGTAAACATTGGTACAATTGGTCACGTTGACCATGGTAAGACTACTCTTACTGCTGCCATTTCTAAGACTCTTCACGATAGAGGCTTCGGTGGCGAGGATGTTAAGTCTTTCGACCAGATCGATAACGCTCCTGAGGAGAAAGAGCGTGGTATCACTATCAACTCAGCTCACATCGAGTACGAGACAGAAAAGCGTCACTACGCACACGTAGACTGCCCGGGTCACGCCGACTACGTTAAGAACATGGTAACTGGTGCTGCTCAGATGGACGGTGCTATTCTTGTAGTTGCTGCTACTGACGGTCCTATGCCTCAGACACGTGAGCACGTACTTCTCGCTCGTCAGGTAAACGTACCGCGTATGGTTGTTTTCTTGAACAAGTGCGATATGGTAGAGGATGAGGAGATGCTCGAGCTCGTAGAGATGGAGGTTCGCGAGATCCTCGACCAGTACGGCTATGAGGAGGAAACTCCTATCATCCGCGGTTCTGCTCTTGGTGCACTCAATGGTGTAGAGAAGTGGGCTGACAAGGTAATGGAGCTCATGGACGCTGTTGATACATGGATCCAGGAGCCTCCACGTGACCTCGACAAACCATTCTTGATGCCTATCGAGGACGTATTCTCAATCACAGGTCGTGGTACTGTTGCTACTGGTCGTATCGAGACTGGCCGCGTTAAGGTAGGCGACGAGACAGAGCTCCTTGGCCTCGGTGAGGATAAGAAGTGTGTCGTTACTGGTGTTGAGATGTTCCGTAAGATCCTCGACGAGGGTGAAGCTGGCGATAACGTAGGTCTTCTCCTCCGTGGTATCGATAAGAACGAGATCAAGCGCGGTATGGTACTCTGCCACCCGGGTCAGATCAAGCCTCACAAGCACTTCAAGGCTTCTATCTACGTTTTGAAGAAGGAAGAGGGTGGTCGTCACACACCGTTCGGCAACAAGTATCGTCCTCAGTTCTACCTCCGTACTATGGACTGCACAGGCGAGATCAAGCTTCCAGAGGGAGTTGAGATGGTAATGCCTGGTGACAACGTAGAGATCGAGGTTGAGCTCATCTACGCAGTAGCTCTGAACGAGGGCCTTCGTTTCGCTATCCGCGAGGGTGGTCGTACAGTAGGTTCTGGTCAGATCACAAAGATCCTCGAAGACTAATTCGTCGATCCACAGTCTCCTAAGAGGCTGGATTAAATAAAAATAGTTCCCGTATCGCTTCGGCATCGGGAACTATCCTACGGGAATAGCTCAGTTGGTAGAGCACTGGTCTCCAAAACCAGGTGTCGGGAGTTCGAGCCTCTCTTCCCGTGCTAAAAAGAAGATAATATGTTTAAGAAGTTTGTAAATTATTGCAAGACTTGTTACGACGAACTTGCGCATAAAACAACTTGGCCAAGTTATGCCGAACTAAACCATAGTGCAGTGATTGTATTATCTGCTTCCCTTGTCGTTGCAGCTGTGGTGTTCGCTATGGACTCTCTGTTCAAGTGGGCTATGAGCATGGTTTACCCAGGTTAATCGTTTTCAAGAAAATGGCTAAGACAGAAAAAAAATGGTACGTGCTTCGTGCTGCCAGTGGTAAGGAATTCAAAGTGAAAGAGTACCTTGACGCTGAGATTAAGCACAATCCATTACTTCAGGCGCATGTTTCGCAAGTGGTTCTGCCGCTCGAGAAACACGCATCTTTGCGTAATGGAAAAAGAGTAATCAAGGAGAAAATATCACTCCCTGGTTATGTGTTCGTAGAAGCTGCCCTCGTGGGCGATGTGGCTCACACGCTACGTTTCATGCCGAACGTTTTAGGCTTTCTTGGAGGCTTGGATAACCCCTCACCAGTTCCGCAGTCGGAAATCAATCGTATGCTCGGTTCATGCGAGGAAACGGAGATTGAAGACAACATTGACATCCCGTACGTAGTTGACGAGACTGTCAAGGTAACAGACGGACCATTCTCAGGTTTCAGTGGCATCATCGAAGAGGTGAATGTCGAGAAGCGCAAACTAAAGGTGATGGTCAAGATCTTCGGACGCAAAACTCCGTTGGAATTAGGTTTTATGCAAGTCGAAAAAGAAGGCTAACGCAAGGTTACGAATGCGTTCAGAATTCTTTTATATTAAATCAATTTAAATATTAACAGACAAAATGGCTAAAGAAGTTGCTGGATTAATCAAATTACAGATTAAAGGTGGCGCTGCGAATCCTTCTCCTCCAGTAGGACCTGCACTTGGTTCTAAGGGTATTAACATCATGGGATTCTGCAAAGAGTTCAACGCCAGAACCCAGGATAAGGCAGGTAAGGTAATTCCTGTTGTTATCACTTACTACACCGATAAATCGTTCAGCTTCGAACTTAAGACTCCTCCTGCAGCTGTACAGCTGAAAGAGGCTGCTAAAGTTAAGAGTGGCTCAGCTCAGCCTAACCGCCAGAAAGTTGGTAAAGTAACTTGGGAGCAGGTAAAAGCAATCGCTGAGGACAAACTGAAAGATTTGAACTGCTTTACAGTTGCATCGGCTATGAGACTCGTTGCTGGTACAGCAAGAAGTATGGGTATCACTGTAGAGGGAGACTTCCCTGAAAATGTTTAATAACTTCAATTTTTAAGAAATGAAACTGACAAAAAATCAAAAATCAGTAGCTGACAAGGTTGAAGCAGGGAAGATGTACACATTGAAAGAGGCTTCAGAGCTGGTAAAGGAAATTACCACTACCAAGTTCGATGCTTCTCTCGATATTGACGTACGCTTGGGCGTTGACCCACGTAAGGCTAACCAGATGGTTCGTGGCGTGGTTTCTCTTCCCAACGGTACCGGTAAGGTAACACGCGTACTCGCTCTCTGTACTCCTGACCAGGAGGCTGCTGCTAAGGAAGCAGGTGCTGACTACGTAGGTCTTGACGAGTATATCGAAAAGATCAAAGGTGGTTGGACAGACATCGACGTTATTATCACTATGCCGTCATGCATGGGTAAGATTGGTCCTATCGGCCGTATCCTCGGTCCGCGTGGATTGATGCCTAACCCTAAGAGCGGCACCGTAACAATGGACGTTGCCAAGGCAGTTAAGGAAGTAAAGCAGGGTAAGATTGATTTCAAGGTTGACAAGGCTGGTATTATCCACACTTCAATCGGTAAGGTAAGCTTCACTCCGGAGGCAATCTATCAGAATGCTAAGGAGTTCATCGCTACCATCATCAAGCTCAAGCCTGCTGCTGCTAAAGGTACATATATCAAGAGTATCTTTATTTCAAGCACTATGAGTAAGGGTATCAAGGTTGATCCTAAATCAGTTGAGTAACTCTAAAAGTTTTGTAAAATGAAGAAAGAAGTAAAAGATACTATTATTGCCGAGCTCGGTGCGAAGCTGAAGGAGTTCCCTCACTTCTACCTCGTTGACCTCGCAGGTCTCAACGCCGAGGCTACAAGCAACCTCCGTCGCAAGTGCTTCAAGAACGATATCAAGATGATTGTCGTTAAGAACACACTTCTCCGCGAGGCTTTCCAGGCAAGCGATATTGATTTCGAGCCTCTGTACGGCGCACTCAAGGGCACTACAGCAGTTATGTTCGCTCACACAGCTAACGTTCCTGCAAAGCTCCTTAAGGAATACGCTAAGGAAGGTGTACCTGCACTTAAGGGTGCATATGCTGAGGAGACAATCTTCGGCGCAGATCAGCTCGAGGCTCTCGTAGCTATCAAGAGCAAGAACGAGGTTATTGCAGAAATTGTTGCACTGCTCCAGTCACCTGCAAAGAACGTTATCTCTGCTCTTCAGTCAGGCGCAAACACTATTCATGGTGTGCTTAAGACTTTGGGCGAGCGTCCTGAGTAATATAACTACAAGTCAAAGAACATTAACATTAAAAACAATTAAAATTTAAATACAATGGCAGATATTAAAGCTCTTGCTGAAGAATTGGTAAATCTTACAGTAAAGGAAGTAAACGAGTTGGCAACAGTCCTCAAGGACGAGTATGGTATTGAGCCTGCTGCTGCAGCTGTAGCTGTAGCTGCTGGTCCTGCAGCAGGTGGTGCTGATGCAGCTGAGGAGAAGACATCTTTCGATGTTGTCCTCGCTGAGGTAGGTGCTGCAAAGCTCCAGGTTGTAAAGGCAGTTAAGGAAGCTTGCGGTCTTGGCTTGAAGGAAGCTAAGGACCTCGTAGACGCTGCTCCTGCTAAGATCAAGGAAGGTCTCTCTAAGGAAGAGGCTGAGAACTTGAAGAAGGCTATCGAGGAGTCAGGTGCTAAGGTAGAGCTCAAGTAATAACAGCTTACAATTCAAATGTCGGGTTTAACGCTGCTAAGCAGTATTTAGGAAAGGTTAACCCGATATTTTAAAATTAGCAAATATGGTTAGGATCTTCCAAGTAGGTGGGTCCTAACCTTTTTGTGTCTTTCCGCTTATTTAGATTTTTTATCACCCATAATAACTTCTGATGGCTTCAAAAATTGTTGATAACAGAGTAAATTTTGCCAGCGTCCATAATCCGTTGCCATATCCGGATTTCCTCGATGTGCAGTTAAAGTCTTTCAAGGACTTCTTACAGTTAGACACTCCGCCTGAGGAACGCAAGAATGACGGTTTGTATAAGGTGTTCTCAGAGAACTTCCCTATCACCGACACACGTAACAATTTCGTTCTTGAGTTCTTGGATTACTATATCGACCCGCCACGCTACTCTATTGATGAGTGTCTTGAGCGCGGTCTTACATATAGCGTACCTTTAAAGGCTAAGATGAAACTCTACTGTACGGATCCCGATCACGAAGACTTCGGCACATTCATACAGGACGTATTCCTTGGCACTATCCCATACATGACCGATAACGGCACATTCGTTATCAACGGTGCAGAGCGCGTTGTTGTTTCGCAGTTGCATCGTTCGCCAGGTGTGTTCTTTGGTCAGGGTGTGCACGCCAATGGTACAGTGCTCTACTCGGCACGTATCATCCCATTCAAGGGTTCATGGATTGAGTTCGCTACCGACATCAACAACGTGATGTATGCTTACATCGACCGTAAGAAGAAGTTGCCCGTAACAACTCTTCTGCGTGCTATGGGCTTCGAGCAGGATAAGGATATCCTTCAGATATTCGACCTTGCTGAGGAAGTGAAGGTGAACAAGAAGAACATGAAGGCTGCCATCGGTCGCAAGCTCGCTGCACGTGTATTGAAGACCTGGAACGAGGACTTCGTAGACGAAGATACAGGCGAGGTTGTATCTATCGAGCGTAACGAGATGATTATGGAGCGCGAGACAGTGCTCACCGAGGAGAACATCGATGACATCCTCGAGTCGGGCAGTGCTTCTATCCTTCTCCACAAGGATGCAGAGGCAGCTACACGCTACTCAATCATTTTCAACACACTCGCTAAGGACCCGTCTAACTCTGAGAAGGAGGCAGTGCTCTACATCTACCGTCAGCTCCGCAATGCTGACCCTGCTGATGACGCATCAGCACGCGAGGTGTTCCAGAATATATTCTTCTCTGACAAGCGTTACGACCTCGGCGAGGTAGGACGCTACCGTATCAATAAGAAGCTTGGTCTCGACATCGACTCTGAGACACGTGTTCTTACAAAGGAGGATATCATTGCCATCATCCGCTATCTCATCCAGTTGGTTAACTCTAACGCAACTGTTGACGATATCGACCACCTCTCTAACCGTCGCGTACGCACCGTAGGCGAGCAGCTCAGCAACCAGTTCTCTATCGGTCTGGCACGTATGAGCCGCACTATCCGCGAGCGTATGAACGTGCGTGATAATGAGGTGTTCCAGCCGACCGACCTTATCAACGCCAAGACTATCTCAAGCGTTGTTAGCTCGTTCTTCGGAACCAACCCATTGTCGCAGTTCATGGACCAGACCAACCCGCTTGCCGAGGTTACTCACAAGCGTCGTCTCTCAGCTCTTGGTCCTGGCGGTCTTTCACGTGAGCGTGCAGGCTTCGAGGTGCGCGACGTTCACTACACACACTACGGACGTCTTTGCCCGATTGAGAGTCCTGAGGGTCCGAACATCGGTCTTATCTCGTCTCTCTGCGTTTATGCAACTATCAACGAGCTCGGCTTCATCGCCACTCCTTACCGCCGTGTAAAGGATTCGCTCGTCGACCTCAATAACGACCACGTTGTTTACCTCACCGCTGAGGAGGAGGAAGACCACGTAATCGGTCAGGGTAATGCTCCTCTGCGTGAGGACGGCTCGTTCATCCGCGACAACGTTAAGTGTCGTCAGAACGCCGAGTTCCCTGTAGTACCGCCATCAGATGTAGATCTCATGGACGTTGCTCCGCAGCAGATTGCATCTGTATCAGCAGGTCTTATCCCGTTCTTGGAGCACGACGACGGTCACCGCGCACTCATGGGATGTAACATGATGCGCCAGGCAGTGCCATTGCTTCACAACGATGCACCTATCGTAGGTACGGGTCTTGAGAAGCAGGTGTGCGAGGACTCTCGTACAATGATTACTGCAGAGGGCGAAGGCGTTATCGAATACGTTGACGCTACAACAATCCGCATCCTCTACGACCGCACCGACGATGAAGAATTCGTAAGCTTCGAGCCGGCTCTCAAGGAGTACCGCATACCGAAGTTCCGCCGCACCAACCAGAACATGACCATCGACTTGCGTCCTATCTGCAACAAGGGTCAGCGCGTTAAGAAGGGCGACATCCTCACCGAGGGTTACGCTACAGAGAATGGCGAGCTCGCACTCGGTCGTAACCTCCTCGTGGCTTACATGCCGTGGAAGGGTTACAACTATGAGGACGCTATCGTGCTTTCAGAGCGCATGATTCGCGACGACGTGCTTACATCTGTACACGTTGACGAGTACTCACTCGACGTTCGCGAGACAAAGCGTGGCATGGAGGAATTCACAAGCGATATTCCTAACGTTTCAGAGGAAGCTACAAAGGACCTCGACGACAATGGTATCGTTCGCATCGGTGCACGTATCGAGCCGGGCGACATCCTTATCGGTAAGATTTCGCCGAAGGGCGAGAGCGATCCGTCGCCGGAGGAGAAGCTGCTCCGCGCCATCTTCGGTGATAAGGCAGGCGACGTGAAGGACTCTTCACTCAAGGCAAACCCATCGCTCAGCGGTGTTGTTATCGACAAGAAGCTCTTCTCTCGTGCCGTTAAGACACGCGAGTCAAAGAAGCAGGACAAGGTGATACTCGCTAAGATTGACGAGGAGTACGAGGCAAAGAACGACGACTTGAAGGACATCCTTGTTGACAAGCTCCTCACACTCACCGAGGACAAGGTTTCGCAGGGTGTTAAGGACTATTCAGGTGCTGAGATTATCACAAAGGGCACCAAGTTCACAGCTACAATGCTGAAGAACCTCGAGTACGACGGCATTCAGTCGAACGACTGGACCGGCGACGAGCACACCGATAAGCTCATTTCTAAGCTCATCATGAACTACATACGCAAGTACAAGCTGCTCGACGCAGAACTCAAGCGTAAGAAGTTCGCTATCACTATCGGCGACGAGCTGCCGTCAGGCATCCTCCAGATGGCTAAGGTGTACGTTGCCAAGAAGCGTAAGATCGGCGTAGGTGATAAGCTTGCAGGTCGTCACGGTAACAAGGGTATCGTATCTAAGATTACACGTATGGAGGATATGCCATTCCTCGAGGATGGTCGTCCAGTCGACTTGGTACTGAACCCGCTTGGTGTGCCTTCACGTATGAACCTCGGTCAGATCTTCGAGGCTATCCTCGGTGCTGCAGGTCGTAAGCTCGGTGTTAAGTTCGCTACACCTATCTTCGACGGCGCTCACCTTGAGGACCTCTCTGAATGGACAGACAAGGCAGGTCTGCCGCATCTCTGCTCTACCCACCTCTACGATGGTGAGACAGGCGAGCGCTTCGACCAGCCAGCTACAGTAGGTGTGACATACTTCTTGAAACTCGGTCACATGGTTGAGGACAAGATGCACGCCCGTTCTATCGGTCCGTACTCGCTCATCACGCAGCAGCCACTCGGTGGTAAGGCACAGTTCGGTGGTCAGCGTTTCGGTGAGATGGAGGTTTGGGCTATCGAGGCATTCGGTGCCAGCCACGTGCTTCAGGAAATTCTGACAATCAAGTCCGACGATACAGTGGGCCGTTCTAAGGCTTACGAGGCTATCGTTAAGGGCGACCCAATGCCTACACCAGGCATCCCAGAGTCGCTCAACGTGCTCTTGCATGAGCTCCGCGGTCTTGGTCTGAGCATCAAACTTGATTAATCCGAACATCCCAAAACTATAGAAATATATGGCTTTCAAGAAAGATATAAAAGTTAAGAATAATTTCACGAAGATTACCATCGGACTCGCCTCTCCGGAGGAAATCCTGGAAAATTCGTATGGTGAGGTTACCAAGCCAGAGACCATCAACTATCGCACCTATAAGCCCGAGCGCGACGGCTTGTTCTGCGAGCGCATCTTCGGTCCGACACGCGACTATGAGTGTGCCTGCGGCAAGTACAAGCGCATCCGTTACAAGGGTATCGTCTGCGACCGATGCGGTGTTGAGGTGACAGAGAAGAAGGTACGCCGTGAGCGTAGCGGACACATCGAGCTCGTTGTGCCAGTGGCTCACATCTGGTACTTCCGCTCGCTGCCTAACAAGATTGGTTACTTGCTCGGTATGCCGACAAAGAAGCTCGATGCTGTTATCTACTACGAGAAGTACGTAGTTATCCAGCCAGGTGCGTTCGAAGGACGCACCGACGAGCAGGGCGAGGAGTACAACGGTTCGCACAAGATGGACCTCCTCTCAGAGGAAGAGTATCTCGACATCATCGAGAACAAGCTCGGCTCTGAGAACGACCTTCTTGAGGACACCGACCCGAATAAGTTCATCGCAAAGATGGGTGCAGAGGCTGTTTACGACCTTCTCGCAGGTCTCGACCTCGACTCTCTTTCATACGAGTTGCGCGACCGTGCCAACAACGACTCTTCGCAGCAGCGTAAGACAGAGGCTTTGAAGCGTCTGCAGGTTGTAGAGGCATTCCGTGGAAGCAAGGGCGTAAACCGTCCGGAGTGGATGATCATGAAGATTATCCCTGTTACTCCGCCGGAGCTCCGTCCGCTCGTTCCGTTGGACGGTGGTCGTTTCGCAACATCCGACCTCAACGACCTCTATCGTCGTGTTATTATCCGTAACAATCGTCTGAAGCGTCTCGTAGAGATTAAGGCTCCTGAGGTAATCCTCCGCAACGAGAAGCGTATGCTTCAGGAGGCAGTGGATAGCCTCTTCGACAACTCACGCAAGTCGAGCGCCGTTAAGAGCGATGCCAACCGTCCGCTGAAGTCACTTTCCGACTCGCTGAAGGGTAAGCAGGGACGTTTCCGTCAGAACCTCCTCGGTAAGCGTGTCGACTACTCAGCACGTTCGGTTATCGTTGTAGGTCCGGAGCTGAAGATGGGCGAGTGCGGTCTGCCGAAGCTTATGGCAGCCGAGCTCTACAAGCCGTTCATCATCCGCAAACTCATCGAGCGCGGCATCGTGAAGACCGTGAAGAGCGCTAAGAAGATTGTTGACCGTCGCGAGCCGGTTATCTGGGATATCCTCGAGAACGTTATGAAGGGCCACCCGGTAATGCTCAACCGTGCACCGACACTTCACCGTCTCGGTATTCAGGCGTTCCAGCCGAAACTCATCGAGGGTAAGGCAATCCAGCTCCACCCGTTGGCATGTACAGCGTTCAACGCCGACTTCGACGGCGACCAGATGGCTGTTCACCTTCCGTTGAGCAACGAGGCTATCCTCGAGGCTCAGGTGCTGATGCTTCAGAGCCACAACATCCTCAACCCTGCCAACGGTGCTCCTATCACAGTGCCGTCACAGGATATGGTGCTCGGTCTCTACTATATCACAAAGCTCCGCCCAGGTGCTAAGGGCGCAGGCCTTTCGTTCTACGGCGACGAGGAAGCTATCATCGCTTACAACGAGGGCAAGTGCGACCTCCACGCTCCGGTTAAGGTAATTGTGAAGGACCTCGTAGACGGTCAGCTCCAGAAGCGTATGGTGGAGACATCTGTCGGACGTGTCATCGTCAACCAGATCATCCCAGAGGAAGTAGGCTTCTTCAATGATATCATCTCTAAGAAGACACTGCGCGGACTCATCTCCGACGTTATTAAGGCTGTAGGTATGGCTCGCGCCTGCGAGTTCCTCGACGGCATCAAGAACCTCGGTTACCGCATGGCTTACGTTGCAGGTCTTTCGTTCAACCTCGACGATATCATCATCCCGCCAGAAAAGAAGGAAATCGTGGAGCGCGGTCACGAAGAGATTCGCGCCATCCAGGACAACTATAACATGGGCTTCATCACTGAGAACGAGCGTTACAACCAGGTAATCGATACCTGGACTCACGTGAACAACGACCTCGCAAGCATCCTTATGAAGGAGATGACCGAGGCAGACCAGGGTTTCAACGCCGTATTCATGATGCTCGACTCTGGTGCCCGTGGTTCTAAGGACCAGATTAAGCAGCTCTCAGGTATGCGTGGTCTTATGGCTAAGCCTATGAAGGCTGGTGCCGAGGGTCATCAGATTATCGAGAACCCAATTATCTCTAACTTCAAGGAGGGTATGTCGGTGCTCGAGTACTTCATCGCTTCGCACGGTGCCCGTAAGGGTCTTGCCGATACCGCTATGAAGACAGCCGACGCCGGTTACCTTACACGTCGTCTTGTAGACGTTTCGCACGACGTAATCATCTCTGAGGAGGATTGCGGCACACTGCGCGGTCTTGTCTGCACAGCTCTTAAGAATGGTGACGAGGTGGTTTCCTCACTCGGCGAGCGCATCCTCGGTCGTGTGTCAGTACACGACGTTGTCGACCCACGCACAGGCGAGGTTATCGTCAACGCAGGCGAGGAGATTACAGAGGCTAAGGCACAGCTCATCGAGAACTCTCCGATCGAGAGCGTAGAGATTCGTTCAGTGCTCACTTGCGAGAGCAAGAAGGGCGTCTGCATGAAGTGCTACGGACGCAACCTCGCTACACAGCGCATGGTACAGCTCGGCGAAGCTGTCGGTGTCATCGCAGCTCAGGCTATCGGTGAGCCGGGTACACAGCTTACTCTCCGTACCTTCCACGCCGGTGGTGTGGCTGGTAACGCAGCAGCCAACGCTTCTATCACAGCAAAGAACGACTGCAAGCTTAAGTTCGAGGACCTCCGTGTCGTTCCGTTCGTAGAGAACAACGGCGAGAAGGATGTCAACTGCCAGATGGTAGTAAGCCGTCTTACAGAGTTGCAGTTCGTCGACCCGAATACCGACATCGCACTCGCTTCTGTCAACGTGCCTTACGGTTCTTCGCTCTACTTCAAGGAGGGCGACGTTGTCAAGAAGGGTGACCTCATCGCTAAGTGGGACCCGTTCAACGCCGTTATCGTTACCGAGTACGCAGGTACTCTCCGCTTCAACGACGTTATCGAGGGCATCACATACCGCGCTGAGACCGACGAGGCAACAGGCCTTACCGAGAAGATCATCACCGACTCTAAGGATAAGTCGAAGGTTCCGACCTGCGACGTGCTCGACGCAAACGGCGAGGTAATCGGTACATACAACTTCCCGGTAGGCGGACACGTAGTATGCGACGACGGTCAGACCGTCAAGACCGGTACCACACTCGTTAAGATTCCACGTGCAGCAGGTTCTGCAGGCGATATCACCGGTGGTCTCCCACGTGTAACCGAGCTCTTCGAGGCTCGCAACCCGTCTAACCCAGCTGTCGTATCAGAAATCGACGGTGAGGTAACAATGGGTAAGGTGAAGCGTGGCAACCGCGAGATCATCGTTACATCGAAGACTGGCGACCAGCGCAAGTACCTCGTATCGCTCTCTAAGCAGATTCTTGTACAGGAGCACGATGCCGTACGCGCAGGCACACCGCTTTCTGACGGTATCATAACCCCGGGCGACATCCTCGCCATCAAGGGTCCTACCGCCGTTCAGGAGTACATCGTTAACGAGGTGCAGGACGTTTACCGTCTGCAGGGTGTGAAGATCAACGACAAGCACTTCGAGATTATCGTTCGCCAGATGATGCGCAAGGTACAGATCGACGAGCCGGGCGATACAACATTCCTCGAGCAGGAGATGGTAGACAAGCTCGACTTCGCTGAGGAGAACGACCGCATCTGGGGCAAGAAGTACGTTACCGACGCAGGTGACTCTGACGTGCTCAAGGTTGGTCAGATTGTTTCGGCACGCAAGCTGCGCGATGAGAACTCAAGCCTCAAACGCCGCGACCTCCGTCTCGTTCAGGTTCGCGACACCGTGCCTGCTACATCTACACAGATTCTGCAGGGTATCACACGCGCCGCACTCCAGACCAAGAGCTTCATCTCGGCTGCTTCGTTCCAGGAGACAACCAAGGTGCTCAACGAGGCTGCTATCCGCGGTAAGGTCGACTTCCTTGAGGGTATGAAGGAGAACGTTATCTCCGGTCACCTCATTCCGGCTGGTACCGGTCTGCGTCAGTGGGACAAGCTCATTGTGGGTTCACGCGAGGAGTACGACCGTATGCAGGCTAACCGTCGCAACGTGACCGACTACTCTAACGAGGAATCAGCTGAATAAAGTATAAATCCCGATATCACTGTCCGGTTCTTTAGCCGGACAGCGGTATGACAGAATAAAAACAGAAAACGCTGCAAGCGAGTCTTCACCGACTGCTTGCAGCGTTTTTGTATATATGTGTATATATAATTATACCCTTTCGGGTGTAATCTTAAACAATTCGTTTGATATTACACCCGAAAGGGTATAAACTCTATGCTTCGAACCATCATCTTAGCATCAGCATCCTTTTCAGAATAAGTCGTTTGTACTGCCGTTTGAAGTCGTCGGGTAGGAACGATGCCTCTATAAGTTCAATCCATTTCATCAGTGCCTTGCGGAATTTCTTCGCAATGTTGTCGAGCACTTTCTCGTTCACGCCCGAAGCGATAATCGACTTCTCGAAGTCGCTGCGCCTTATGCGCGCCTTCTTGCCGTTGAGCGTCAGCGCCAGTTCTTCCTTGTCCTCCGGCATCACGATAGCCGTCGAAAGCAGGTCGTATGCCGGTGTCAGACTGTAACCCATCGACGATTTGTATAGCGAGAAATTCTTCAGATGCATGTCCGAGTTGCCCGTAATCCACGAGAACACCACCACCTCCCAAAAGTTCACGAGGTCGAGCTGCGGCACCGCCGAATACTTCTTAATATGCTTCGCAATCTGCTCGTACGAGCCCTTGTACTTGTATTCGGTCAGTCGTTCCGTCAATTGGCACATGTCTTCCATCGCAATCTTCGATCCGTCGCGTTCGCGGTCTATGCGCCGCGTTATGTAGCACAGCTCACCGTCGGCAAAGCGAATGAGCGAATGGGGCACGACGGCTATCTTCGCCGCCTCCGCCATGTGCATCGTCAGGTCCTCTATTTCGGGCAGCGCACGGTAGGCGTCGGTCTGCGGCTTCAGAATGTAGCGTCCCCACAGCCCCACGATAGTGAATCGGTCGGGCTCGTTTTTCCCGCCCGGGTTCACGTCGAGCGACAGCTTCGCCTGCACGCCGGTCAGCGTTGTCTGTGCCCGTACCACCTGCTTTGCGAGCTCAGCAATCTCGCTGCGTCTGTAGGGCAGCGTCGGCACCTCCTTCACGCCGAACATCTTGCGTGCGCAGGCAGGGTGGAAGTCCTTCTGGCCATCCTTCAGTGGCTTGTAGCAGTAAAGGCATTTTTCCATCATAATCAAGTTTTTTTTAGTTAGCAATACCTCAGTTCGGGTTGTGCGCCGTGCCGTCGGCTTCCTCCTCCGGCACCACGCTCACCGCTCCGATGCAGTCCTTGCAGCAGGCGAGCAGCAGCGACATACGGTCGCGCTGGTTTATCTTCCAGCTGCGTTCCGCAATGTTCAGCAGCCAACCCTCCGGCACCAGTCCGTCGAAGAACGGGAAAAGCACCTTGTCCTCATACGGTTCTTCGCGCAGCGGCATCGTGAGGCTGATAGGCTCAGCGCCATCCGCTGCGAGATACTCGCTGTCGTACACAAAGTGGAAGCCGTTCTCGTCCTCCGTCAGCCGACCGGCGTAGCGGTCGTACATATAAATCTTTGCACTTTTCATATCTCACCATCTCACCACCTCAACCTTTATTAATCTGTACTGCGCCCACTTCGTGTCCGAACAGCGCGAGCACCTGGTTTATTTTGTCTATGCGCAGCGTCTGCTTACCCTGCTCCAGTTCGCGCACGAAGCGCAGTCCCACGCCCGACTTTTCCGCTAAGTCCACCTGCGTGAGGTTGAACATACGTCGGCGTTCCTTTACAAATGCAGCTATTGATGTTTCCATATATATAATTATACCCTTTCGGGTGCAAATATATATAATTTATTTAATATTGCACCCGAAAGGGTATAGTTTTTTTCTTGAACATTTGCGTATTCATTACTCTCTGTTGATTCGTTCCACCAATTCATATGGTGTAAGTATATCCATCTTTGAGAAGCCGAACCACTTTTTGCCCAAGTCCTTGATGGAAGCTCCTATGTGATACACATCATCGTCTATGCAAAGGAAGCGGTCATGTGATAAGCGGAATGTTTCAATATCAATCGGTGCATATTGAGCATTATGACGGTCAATGTCGAGTTGGAATTGGCGGCTTATCTGCTGAGTGTAGATGATTGCAGACACGCTGTTTTTTCTTTTATCAAGCAATGTCAATACAGTCTCGTCAACATAGTTGTCGATAAGGATAATACGTTTTTTCGCACTCTTAATCAAGTCGGACACGAAAGTGTAGGCATCATAAATTTGCCCATTGTAGAACACACCTTGCTTTGGCTTTGCGTTGCCCTCATCCAATCTGCGAAATACTTCTTCTATACGCTTGTCGGATTCTTGCAAGTGTTGTTGCATTTCCAATTGATGGTATTCCATAGTCGAGAGACGCTGAAACACTTCGGCATTGTTCTGTAGAAAGTGACGCATTGAAGTGAAAGCTCGCATTATTCGAATATTCACTTCAATCGCAGCGTCAGAACGTAAAACACTACTAAGCATAGCGACTCCGTTTTCAGTAAATACGTAAGGCATGTATTTCAAATGTTGTCCGCGTCCTTCGTTTAAGGTCGCAATTTGCGACCTTAAACATTCGTCCTTGGTCAATTGAAACATGAAATCTTCTGGAAATCGTTTAATATTACGTTTTACTTGCTCATTAAGACGCTTTGTTTCAACGCCATAAAGTGTGGCAAGGTCACGGTCAAGCATAACTTGTTGTCCTCTAATGACTTTTATTAGAGGCTCTATATTGTCAACACCAACCAACTGGTCACAATTTGTGACCAGTTCTCCTTTATCTTGATGTTCTATGTTATTTGCCATAATTCAATCTCTATTTTTTGAAATCACAAATTGTGACCTTAAATATATTGTTTATTGTTGCATGCAAAGATAGTGCTTTTAGCCGTTAAGCCAATATTGCACAAACCTTTTTTAAAAGAACGTAAAATCAATAGTCTTATAGCGGTGGTTGTACTTTTAGTAATCGCTTCTATCGTGTCCTTCAACGGGTAGCAGGAGCGAATACCAATTCCTACTTATTATAATGTATATCATGCGTAATAAAAGCGCATTATGCTTTGCAAATATAGATAAAAATTCCGAGTTACAAGTTTGTTAGGGTAAAAAACAAAAAAGATGCGAAAAATAATAGTCTTCACTTGGCTAAACTCTAAAATAGGAATATAAGGTTAGGCGATTAGAGTATTGCAACGTTGTATTTTGTTAGATATGTTATAGTCCTGTAAAGTTTCAGTACGTGAAAAAATCTACCATATCTCCCAGTATCGTCGTAACTTGCACATTACGAGCACGATACAGGCTGGTAGATAGGCTTCCGAGAGCGATATCTACCAGTCTATCTACCAGTCTATCTACCAGTCTATCTACCAGTCTATCTACCAGCCTATCTACCAGTCCATCTGTCACCCGATCTGCTACACCGGTCTCATTACTCTGCTACCACAACATTATTGCCCTGCTACGACAACATCATTGTCCTGCTACGGCAACATCATTGTCCTGCTACGGCAATGTCATTGTTCTGCTACGGCAATATCATTTTGTTGTTGTTTAACGCGTTGAGTTGACTATTTTCGGTCTTAGTTGTAAAGCTAATTGAGCCAATTAAGGTGAAAAAACGGGTTTCAATAGTGCGATTATGTGAAATTTTTGGGTGTTTATGTGGTGGATTATGTGAAATTTTTGGGTGTTTATGTGGTGGATTATGTGAAATTTTGGGTGTTTATAGTGCGGATTATGTGAAAATTGAGCTGTTTTAAGTGTGGATTATGTGAAAATAAATACTCAACTACTTGCTTTATAACTATAAAAGACGTATTTTTGCAAAAACATATTTTTAAAAATCATTTTTGAAAAAATCATTTTCTAAAGATGGAGTTTGTAGATAGAATCAAGGAGCAGAAGCGGCTTCAACGTGCCTTTGGCTCAAAGAAACGTAAGTTTGTCGTGGTGTATGGTCGGCGTCGTCTTGGCAAGTCGACATTGCTGAAGCGTGTGATAACAGAGGATGATATCTACTTTGAGGCAGCGCGCCAGGAGACGCAAGTGCAGATATCGCTTCTCGCCACTACTATAGCCGACAGGTATGAAGGTTTCGACATGCCGGTATACCCCTCGTGGCATTCGATATTGACGGCGTTCAACAAGGTATGCCGTGAGAATACTGTGCTTGTACTCGACGAGTTCCCGTATATGGTGGAGAAAGATTCGGCGTTGCCCTCTGTTCTTCAGACGCTTGTCGACAGCGGAGAGTTGCGCTATCATCTTGTTGTCTGTGGTTCGTCGCAGCGTATGATGCAGCGTTTCGTGCTTGACAAGTCAGACCCTCTCTATGGACGTGCACACGAGCGTATGAACCTGCGTCCGATACGTCCGCAATATTGGCAGGAGGTCATGCGTTTAGATGCCGTCAGCACCATTGAGGAGTACAGCGTGTGGGGTGGTGTGCCACGCTATTGGGCTCTGCGTGAGGAGTACGGCTCGTTCTGCGAGGCGGTAGAAGAGCTTGTGCTCGACGAGCACGGTATGCTGAACGGAGAACCGAGTGCGTTGTTCGTTGACGAGGCAAGCGACATAGCCCCATTCCAGTCGATAATGACAGCGATTGGGCATGGCAACACGCGCTATTCGGCTGTTGCTTCAGTCATAGGCAAGAAGACGACGGAGATTTCGAAGCCGTTATCGGCACTTGTGGAGATGTCGTATATCTGTAAGGATGTTCCGTTCGGCGAGAGCGAGGAGAAGACGAAGAAGACTCTCTACGTCATAAACGACAACTTTATGGCGTTCTACTACACCTTCATAGAGCCTCACCGCTCGATGCTTGCACTGGGCAGAACGGCGTTTGTTATGCAAAAGATAAGGGCTGGTTTTCCTGCGCATGTCGGCAAGGTGTGGGAACAGTTGTGTCAAGCAGCTGTGTCGGGCAACGAATTGTTCGGACATACATGGAACATGGCGCGCCGTTGGTGGGGCAAGGTGCCCGTGTATGAGGATGGACGCAAGACTCCCGTGGGTTTTGACGACTTGGAGTTTGACGTTGTAGCCGAGGCGGTGGATGCAAAGGATACCATACTTGTTGGCGAGTGCAAATGGAAGGCTGCCGACTATGCAGATCGTCTTCTCGTGCAGCTGAAAGCTAAAGCCGAAAAGGCTCCGTTTGCGCAAGGCAAGAAGATTGTTTATGTGCTATTTCTGAAGGAGCCACCTCTTTCTGCTGCCGATTGTCATGTGTTTTTACCTGATGACGTGCTGAAATATCAGCCCGAATAATGGCTGCGGGTATATGTGTTTTTTAGTCGCGCTGCGCTACTTTTAGTCGAAACCTTACGAAGTTTCGCCAAAAAACGGTATATTTGCAATCGAAAGAAACAAGCGGGGGCGCACGCAGAAGCGGTGCTGCCGAATAAAACTACAGACACATGGCACGATTTTATTCGCTTAAGAAGAAGGACGAGGACGAGGCGAAGACAGCCGATCCGTTCGGCGTGCTGCGTCCGAAAGTGAAGAATGCAGAACAACAACAAGTAAACATATACGACATGGCAAAAGCATACGTATTTCTTGCCGACGGCTTCGAGGACATCGAGGCGTTGGCACCAGTAGATATCCTCCGCCGCGGCGGACTCAACGTAAAGACAGTTAGCATCAACGCTACAGACATGGTGGCGTCGGCGCACGGCGTGCAGGTGAAGGCGGACATGATGTTCGCCGATGCCGACTTCAGCGATGCCGACCTGCTCATGCTGCCCGGCGGAATGCCCGGCGCGAAGAACCTCGACGAGCATGAGGGCGTGCGCGCGGCACTCGTGCGCCATGCCGAGCAGCAGAAGCTCATCGGCGCCATCTGCGCTGCGCCTATGGTGCTGGGCCATCTGGGTTTGCTCCGCGGCAAACGCGCTACGTGCTACCCGGGCTTCGAGACAGAGCTTGAGGGTGCCACCTACACCGCCGAGCCTTGCACCGCCGACGGCAATATCATCACGGGCAAGGGTCCAGGCGCATCGTTCGCCTACGCCTACCGACTGCTCGAGGAGTTCAAGGGCGCGAGCATCGTAGCCGAGTTGAAGAAAGGAATGATGTACGAGTTTTGAACATCCTCTCACAGGACATAATGTATCTGCCGGGAGTCGGCCCCAACAAAAAGGACGTGCTCAACAAGGAGTTGGGCGTGCGCACCTGGGGCGACCTGCTGGAGTACTATCCATATAAATATGTGGATAGAAGCCGCATCTATGCCATACACGAACTGCAGAGCGATATGCCGTTCGTGCAGATACGCGGCAGGATACTCTCGTTTGAGGAGTTCGAGATGTCGGCACGCAAGAAGCGCGTTGTGGCACACTTCTCCGACGGTAGGGGAGTGGTCGACCTCGTGTGGTTCTCCGGCGCGCAGTACATATACAAGACGTATAAGGTGGGCGAGGACTACATCGTGTTCGGCAGACCTACTGTCTACGGCGGACGCTTCCAGTTCTCGCATCCCGAGATAGAGCGCGCATCGGAGTTGCAACTCTCCGAGATGGGTATGCAGCCCTACTACGTCACCACCGAGCAGATGAAGAAGCGCAACATCTCCTCGCGCGCTGTGGAGAAGATGGTGAAGGCGATGCTGCAGAAGATTGCTGAGCCGATACCCGAGACGCTGCCCGACTTCATCGTGAACGCACGCCACCTCGTCTCGCGCGACACAGCCCTGCGCTGCGTCCACTATCCGAAGAACGCCATCGAGATGCAGAAGGCGCGCGAGCGACTGAAGTTTGAGGAACTCTTCTACGTGCAGCTCAACATACTGCGCTACGCCTCCGACCATCGCCGCAAGTACCGCGGCTATGTCTTCTCGCAGGTGGGCGACGACTTCCACCGCTTCTACTCCGAGAACCTCAGGTTCGAGCTGACAGGTGCACAGAAGCGTGTCGTGCACGAGATACGCGACGACATGCGCTCGGGCCGTCAGATGAACCGTTTGCTGCAGGGCGACGTGGGCAGCGGAAAGACCCTCGTGGCACTCATGACCATGCTCATCGCGCTCGGCAACGGCTATCAGGCGTGCATCATGGCACCAACCGAGATACTCGCCGAGCAGCACTTCGCTACGATACAGGAGTTTCTACGCGGTCTCGACATACGCGTCGAACTGCTGACGGGACAGGTGAAGGGCAAGCGCAGACAGGAAGTGCTCGACGCGCTCATAGCCGGCGAGGTGAAGATACTCGTCGGCACACACGCCGTGCTCGAAGACCCTGTGCGCTTTCAGCGGCTCGGTGTGGCGGTTATCGACGAGCAGCACCGCTTCGGCGTGGCTCAGCGTGCACGCCTGTGGGCTAAGGGCGAGAACCCGCCCCACATACTCGTGATGACCGCAACACCAATCCCGCGCACGCTCGCCATGACCATCTACGGCGACCTCGACGTGAGCATCATCGACGAGCTCCCGCCCGGCAGAAAGCCCGTGCAGACCATACACAAGTACGACAGCCAGATGACATCGCTCTACGCCGGCATACGTCAGCAGATACGCCTCGGGCGGCAGGTGTACATCGTCTATCCGCTCATCACCGAGAGCGAGAAGAGCGACCTCAAGAACCTCGAAGAGGGCTACGCCGCGCTGTGCGACATCTTCCCCGAATTCAAGATAAGCAAGGTGCACGGCAAGATGAAGTCGAAGGAGAAGGATGCCGAGATGCAGAAGTTCGTTTCGGGCGAGACGCAGATTCTCGTCGCAACAACCGTTATCGAGGTGGGCGTGAACGTGCCCAACGCCTCCGTGATGGTGATACTCGACTCGCAGCGCTTCGGACTCTCACAGCTCCACCAGCTGCGCGGACGTGTAGGACGCGGTGCCGACCAAAGCTACTGCATCCTCGTCACCACCTACAAGCTCTCCGCCGAGACCAGCAAGCGCATCGACATCATGTGCGAGACCAACGACGGCTTCCGCATCGCTGAGGCAGACCTCAAGCTGCGCGGACCAGGCGACCTCGAAGGCACACAGCAAAGCGGCATCGCCTTCGACTTGAAGATAGCCGACATAGCGCGCGACGGACAGATAATGGCGATAGCCCGCGAAGAGGCGCAGAAGATTATCGATGCCGACCCCACATGCACCTCGCCAGAGTATGCAATGCTGTGGCGACGACTGCGCGAACTGCGCGATACGAACGTCAATTGGGCAGCGATTTCGTAGCGACAAGCTGATAGACAGGCTGATAAAACGGCGTGCCTGTCAGCTTGTTTGCTGCTTTATGGGCAGCAAATAAAATGTTAAACTTCGTTCAAAAACTGTTAACACAGAGCGCGTTTTGCAATTTTATTCAATATTTTTTCGTACTTTTGCAACGCAATGTTCAAAATGCTATGCCAACATTGCAAATTAACTACTACTGATATCGAATATACTACAATTCGATGACCATCTTTTTGAAGGAATGATATACTCATTCTATTTAAAAAAAACTGCCTGAAGAATGAATTTGAAGAAAATCATTAAGACATTTGCAATATCGATGTTGCTCGCCGTTACTTCTACAACCGCCAACGCACAAGACCTTCTTGCACGCCAGGCACCGGTAGACCGTAAGATGGCAGCCGTCGACACAATTATGCTTCGCAACATCACCATGCGCGAAGAACTCGAATCGCCCGCAGCAGACCTCTATGCAAACTGGGACAACAAGTACGCACACCGCGCTACCGAGTTGCCCGAAACATTCAATATCGACCTTCGTCACTTCACGATGCCTACCACAAGCCGCGTCATCACCAGTAACTTCGGTTCACGTTGGGGACGCCAGCACAAGGGTCTCGACATCAAGGTGTACATCGGCGACACCATACGCGCAGCCTTCTCTGGCAAGGTGCGCATCGTGCGCTACGAGCGTGGCGGCTACGGCAAGTATATCGTGATACGCCATAACAACGGTCTGGAGACAATATATGGTCACCTCTCTAAGCAGCTCGTAGAGGAAAATCAGGAGGTACGCTCTGGCGAAGTGATCGGACTCGGTGGTAACACCGGACGAAGCACTGGTTCGCACCTCCACTTCGAGACACGTCTCTGTGGCGTAGCACTCAACCCGGCACTTATGTTCGACTTCCGTGCGCAGGACGTAACGGGCGACTACTACGCATTCAACAAACAGACATACGACAACGAGTCGATGAACGCTACACGTCTGCGCGGTAAGCAGGACTCTTCTACATTCGCAAGAAGCGGTTCTGCAGACGACTTCGCTACAAACAAGCGCACCACATCAGGTCTGAGCGATCAGATTTCTTACCACAAGGTGAAGAAGGGCGAGACTCTATCGAGCATCGCAAGAAAGCGTGGCGTGACAGTGGATAAGATTTGCAAGCTCAATCACATCTCTAAGACGATGCGTCTGCGTCCAGGACAGATCTTGCGCTACTCTTAAGCCGGCAGAAACCAATTCATTGACGTATATTTTACGATTGTAACAACATAGCAAAGCGACACCAAACAATTTGTGACACAGACATTACAAGTTGTTTGGTGTCGCTTTTTATTTCATTAAAACACATAAAGGATGACACAAGAGAGAGTTAATTTTGGAAGTAAGTTGGGCATGGTGCTTGCAACAGCAGGCTCGGCAGTAGGATTAGGCAACGTATGGCGCTTCCCGTACATGGTTGGAGAGAATGGCGGTGCAGCCTTCATTCTGATATACATAATGTGCATAATGCTTCTCGGCATACCCTGCATGATGAGCGAGTTCATCATCGGCAGGCATGGAGCCGCCAACACCGCACGTGCCTATTCGCGTATGGACACGCATAAGGCGTGGCACATCGTCGGATTAATGGGCGTGATTACCGGTTTCCTCATCACCGGCTACTATGCCGTAGTGTCGGGCTGGTGCTTGCAGTACATCTTTGCCTCGGGCGTAGGCGAGCTTCGTGGCGACCCGCAATACATAGCCTCTTACTTTGCCGACTTCTCCGCATCGCCCCTGAGACCCGTGTTTTGGACAGTAGTAGTGTTCCTGCTCACCCATGTCATCATAGTGCGTGGCGTGCGTGGCGGTATAGAGAAGGCTTCGAAGGCACTGATGCCCACACTCTTCCTGCTATTGCTGGTAGTGGTGGTCTGCTCGTGTCTGCTTCCGGGCGGAGCCGCAGGCATAGAGTTTCTCTTCAAGCCCGACTTCTCGAAGGTTACTGGCAGCGTCTTTCTTGCTGCCATGGGTCAGGCGTTCTATTCGTTAGGACTTAGCATGGGCTGCATCTGCACGTTTGCCAGCTACTTCTCTCGCGAAACCAATCTCCTGAAGTCGGCTGTTAACATAGCTGTCATCGACACCATCATAGCCATTCTTGCCGGTTTGATGATTTTCCCCGCAGCGTTCAGCGTCGGCGTAAGCCCCGATAGCGGTCCGTCGCTCATCTTCATCACCCTGCCCAACGTGTTTCAGCAGGCTTTTGCCGGTGTGCCGCTGCTTGGCACGGTGGTCGCCGTCATGTTCTACATGCTGCTCTCGCTTGCTGCCATCACATCACTCATCTCGCTGCACGAGGTGAGCACTGCGTTCCTCTGTGAGGAGACACGCCTCGACCGCAAGAATGCGGCACGCCTCGTGACGGTGGTGTGCTCGGTGATTGGTGCATTCTGCTCGCTCTCGCTTGGCGACAGAGCGTGGCTCAGCATGTTCGGAAAGACGCTTTTCGACTGGTTCGACTTTGTGACCGGACAGCTCCTGCTGCCTTTCGGTGGCATTCTCACTTGCATATTCATGGGTTGGGTGGTGCCGCGCAAGCTGATAAAGGACGAGTTCACGAACTGGGGCACACTGAGTGGCACCCTCTTCGGTGTCTACCTTCTGCTCGTGCGCTACTTCTGTCCGGTATGCATTATGGCGATATTCCTCAACCAGTTAGGATTGCTCAACATAGCCTTTTAGGTGCTGCTCGTTTGGGAGGGCGTGCATTCTATGAACATAGAGTGCACGCCCTCTCAAATTCTTTATTAAAAATAACCGATATTGTTTTGCTGTGTATTTATTAAGTGTTAATTTTGCAAAACATTTAAACCCGTACGAAATTTGAAGAATCAAACAATTATTTTGCCATTGCTTATTGCTGCTTTTGTATCAAATAATATGCAAGCATATGGCAAACGTCAACCCAAAGCAAAGGTGTCGAGCGACAGTACTGCCGTTGCTGATAATGAGATGAGTGTGATGTTGAAGAACATCACCGTGACCGCTTCGCGTGGTGTTGCGCGTAAGACTCCTATCGCAATGAGCGATGTGGACCGTAAGGAAGTGGAGAACAAGCTCGGCAACAACGAACTGCCCGAAATGCTCAACCATACTCCGGGTGTGTATGCCACGAAGAACAGTGGCGCATACGGCGACTCGAAGTTGAACATGCGTGGTTTCCAAAGCTCTAACGTGGCAGTGATGGTGAACGGCGTGCCCGTCAACGATATGGAGCACGGCGGACTCTACTGGAGCAACTGGGGCGGACTGGGCGAAATGGTGCGCTACATGCAGACGCAGCGCGGACTGGGTGCCAGCAAGGTGTCGGTGCCGTCGATTGGCGGCACGGTGAACATCGTGACCAAGACCACGGACAGCAAGCGCGGAGGCTATGCTACGTATAGCATGGGCAACGACGGCTTCAACCATGTGTCGGCTTCTTTCTCCACCGGTCTTACCAAGTCGGGTTGGAACTTCTCTATGCTGTTTGGCAAGAAATGGGGCGACGGCTACATCCAGGGCACCGACTTTTCTGACTACGACTACTTCTTCGCCGTGAGCAAGCGTCTCGGTCAGCATCATCAGATAGCACTCACGGGCTTCGGTTCGCCACAGTCGCACTATCAGCGCAACCAGTACGACGGACTCAGCGTCGAGGGTTGGCAGGACGTGAAGCGCTTCATGGGCGGCAAGAGTGTCTATCGCTATAATCCCACATACGGTTTCGGAAAGAACGGCGAGCGTAAGTCGTCGGCTTTCAACTTCTACCACAAACCGCAATTCTCACTTAATCATATCTGGCTTATCGACGATAAGTCGTCGCTGAACACGGCTCTCTATATGTCCATCGGACACGGTTACGGCAGCTCGGGTCAGGGTATCAACTCCGCATATGCCAACAGCTGGTACGGAGCAGCCAACGGCAAGCTGCGCTACGACTTCCGCCACGCCGACGGCACCTTCGCCTATGACCAGGTGCAGGAGCTGAACGAGCAGAGCGATGCCGGTTCGAAGATGGTGATGGCGCAGAGCTTCAACGACCATATCTGGTACGGACTGCTCTCTACGTACACCCGTCAGTTCGCAAAGGGGCTCGACTTCTACGCCGGCTTCGACATGCGTTCGTACAAGGGCACGCATACGGCGAAGATTTCCGACCTCTACAACGGTGCCTACTACACCGACCTGCGCTACCGTAGCAGCGTTAACCCTGCTAACAATGCCGCTGCGCTCGACCCCAACTGGCAGTACGAGAAACTGAGTATTGGCGATGTGGTGTTCCGCGACTACGATAGCCACATCGTGCAGCACGGTGTGTTCTCGCAGCTGGAGTACTCCAAAGACCGCATCACGGCATTCGTGTCGGGTACGTTGGCAACGTCGCGCTACTGGCGCTACGACCGCTTCTACTACGATGCGGCTCACGCCAAGTCGGACACGAAGAACTTCGCTTCGGGCAGCATCAAGGGCGGACTGAACTACAACATTGACCGCTACAACAATGTCTTCGCTAATGTCGGATACATCAGTCGCGCACCGTTCTTCAGTGGCGGTGTGTTCCTCATGTCGCAGTCGAGCAACGAGATAAACAAGGACGCAGTCAACGAGAAAGCATTCTCCTTCGAGCTGGGTTACGGTTTGCGCTATAAGTGGCTCTACGTGGCTCTCAACGCCTACTTCACGAAGTGGATGGACAAGACGACCTCCAAGTCGGGCTACATGAACAACAACACAGAGCTGTACACCATGAGTATGACCGGTGTCAACGCCAAACACATGGGTGTGGAGCTCGACGTGGTAGCACGCCCCACGCCTTACGTGACGCTCAAGGGTATGCTCTCGCTCGGCAACTGGCGTTGGGACAACAACGCCACGGCTTACTTCTACAACTCGGCAACGCAGCCGCTTGCCAATATCACCACGGGTGCGGTGGCAAGTGGGGTGGGTGCCCCCGACCACCTGAAGTTCACGCTCAACCAGGACGGCATACATGTAGGCGGATCGGCACAGACTACGGCTGCCATCGGTGGCGACGTGAAGCTGCTGAAGATGCTGCGCATCGGTGCCGACTACACCTACTATGCACGCCTCTACGCCGACTATTCGCTGCCTACGTATGGCGGTGGCGGCGAACTCACACTCAAAGAGCCTTGGCGTGTGCCTGCTGCCGGACAGCTCGACCTCAATGCACGCTACGACTTCAATATCGGCTCGTGCCGTGCTTCAATCTTCGGCGTGGTGAAGAATGTGCTCAACTACGAGTACATTCAGGATGCCTTCTACGATGGTACAAACAACGGCTGGAAGGATGCCTACCGCGTGTTCTACGCCTTCGGACGTACATTCTCAGTGAAATTGAAAATAGCGTTTTAAGAGTAATATAAAGAAAATGAAACTGATACATTATATAATACTTGCAGCGGTAGCCGTGCTTACGTCTTGCGGCGACTTCAACGAGAATCTTGACGGCTTCGACAAGGATACGTATAAGCCCACCGACGTGAAGAAGTTGAAGGTGGAGCTGACGGATGCCGATTATGAGAAGATAGCATCGCTGATGAAGGACGACGACCTCAAGGCGAAAAAGTTCTTCGTTAGTGGCAGCTATGCCGCACAGTGCATACCCGTATGGCTCAAGCAGAAGTATCCCACGGCTGACAACGGCTCGTCGGTGACGGTCACTTACCGCATGCTTACTCAGTTTGCGATGAGAACGACTGGCATGGACAACCAGTCGGAGAAGAGCGAGCCGAAGAACGTAACCAATCCGTTCGAGAAGATTGCCGGCGAGTGGAAGTATAACCCGAGCGTGGTGCTGACCCTGCCTAACGAGAAGGGCAACGTTACGAGCAAGTCGTTCTATAACCGCATCATAATATGGGTGAATATAAAGTACGACGAGCCGAACGGCTTCGGACAGTTCAACCCTGGCGGCTACCTCAACAGCTTTGCCGACACCGAGTATTTCAGCGGTTGCAGCTACTACAACAACCGTGTGGAGTGGGTAGCGGCTGACGCCAAGAGCAACACCCCGAGCGTCTACGGAGGCATGACCGACGAGGAGGTGGTAGCCACCATGCAGCGCAATCTTATCACCACGTTCGCCGTGTCGCTCAGCGAGGGCTTCGGGAATGCAGAACCGGTGGAGGGAATGAACGTTACGTACACCGTTAATTTCGTGGCACACATGGAGGGCAATAAACTGGTGCCCTACACGATACAGTATCTTGTGACGGGTAAGGGTGAGTTCACATACGTTGAAGGCTCGCTGAAACCGGTCCGTTAAATGAAAACATTAACTATGCGAACAGGCTTTCTGCTGCTTTTGTCAGTATTGCTGAACTTGCCGCTATGGGCACACAAGGGCAAGATGCAGGTGTCACATAAGAATGTGGCACCCGTAGTTGTCGTGTCGTCGTACAATCCCGATGTGAAGAGCATCAGCGACAACATCAGCGCGTTCTATGAGCAATATACCAAGAGCGGACTGCCCAACCCCGTTGCGGTGGAGGACATCAACGCCCAGAACCTGCCCGACGGCAAGCGGTGGAGAATACGTTTGAAAAGGGTGCTCAATAAGTATTATAGCCGTGGCAATCGACCAGCCTGCATCGTGCTGCTTGGCATGGAGGTATCGTCGGCTTACTTCTCCTTCGACGACGATGAGGAACTGAGACAGACACCAGTGGTTGTGGGTCTGCGAAGCTCGGCAATCGTGAAGATGCCGCAAGACTCCGTCGATTTCAAGAAGTGGGACCCCGTGGCGTATGACGTTACCACCGACTTCAAGCATTTCAACATCGTGGGCGGTGAGGTGTACCACTATGATGTGAAGAAGAACTTCGACCTCATAAAGCATTCTACCCAAAGTGCGACACGCTCACCTTTATGTCCGACAACACACTGGGTGGTGTCACCATGCGCGCTCTCTTCAAGCAGTACGCAAAGACCGACCACCGCTTTGTGGTGAGGTATATCGACGGCAGAACGATGACGTTTGTTGATGCCGACGAGGCTATTTCCGATATTCCGCTTACACAGGCAATGCTGATAGGCACATGGCGCGTAGACAAATCTAACCGCTACGTAGTGCGCAATACTACATACACCTTCTGCAAGAACAATCCGGAACTGCCCACATTCTCCATGTCCGACGTGGCTATCGGCCACTGGCCCGTAGGCGGCTATTCGCCGTGCTACCACATCATGGGCGGCACGCTTGCCGACGATGTGGTGGCGTTCCTGAAGACAGGCAAGAAGAGGCCCGTAGCACTGGCTGACTGTAAGTACATCTTCGACTTCAATCGCCTACAAGATCTGCACCTCTCGCTCGACGATATCAACGTGAAATACTCCTTGAACATGCCCGTAAGCATCTTCAAGGAGTATTTCAGAACTATTATCATCGTCTTCTTGCTCTTTATCGTGCTGTTGTCGGCACTTATCGTGTCGCTCTATCTGCTTAAGAGGGGTAAAAAGCTGCATCTGGAGTTGCTGCGTCAGGGCAAGGAATTGCTCGAGGCGAAGCATAACGCCGAGCAAGCTAACCTTATGAAGTCGCGTTTCATAGCCAATATGAGCCACGAGATACGCACACCGCTAAACGCCGTGATGGGCTTCTCGCAGATACTCACCAACGACCAGATAGAACTGACGGCGGAGGAGAAGCAACAGTATGGCGAACTGATAATGGTAAACGGTGAACTGCTGCTGAAGCTAATCAACGATGTGCTCGACATATCGAAGATTGATGCCGGCAAGATGCGCTTCAGTATGGGTGAGTACGACGTTGTATCGCTCATAAACACAGCCGCACAGAGTGCTCTTGTCAACAAGAAACCAGGGGTGGACATCATAGTGGAAACAAGGGTGGAACACTTGATGATTGCCACCGACAGGGAGCGTTTGCTACAGGTGCTTACCAATCTGTTGAACAATGCAAAGAAATGTACGGATAGCGGAAAAATCACAATCAGTCTGGATCAGTATCCAGAGCAGCGCATTATAAAGATAAGCGTTAGCGATACGGGTTGCGGAATACCGGTGGAGAAGGCTGAAGAGGTTTTTGAACGCTTCAAGAAGCTGGATGCGTTCAGGCAGGGAACCGGACTCGGACTGCCTATATGCAAGTCGATAGTGGAAGAGTTAGGCGGCAAGATATGGGTTGATACCGACTACACCGATGGTGCGCGTTTCGTTTTCACGCATCCAATGTAGATATAAAATGATCCGCATCGACCGACGCAGATGCCTGCGTCGACCGATGCGGATGTCTGCGCCGACCGATGCGGATGTCTGCGCCGACCGATGCGGATGGTATCAACACCTCATCACCTCACCACAACACCATCTTTTCACCATCTCACCACAACACCATCTTTTCACCATCTCACCACAACACCATCTTTTCACCACTTCAACATCTTATCCCCTTCGTTGCGAATAGCAGTATAAAGTAGAGCAGAGTGCCGCTGATGAGTCCGGCGATGGCATCGATGGCGTAATGTGCCTGGATGTACACCGTGGCAAGACACAGGAACACGTAGAACGGTGTCATGAAGTAGAGCAGACGGCGGTTGCGTGCGTGATATGCAAGCCACATGTACACCGTCGATACGCCTACGTGCGACGACGGGAAGGCGGCGGTAGGGCGTTCGCCCGCAGCCTTAGCCTGCTCCACGAGGTCGTAGAAGAAACCGTCTACGTAGCCCGGAGTGGGCAGACACTCCTGATGTGTGTTGAAGTAGGTGCCGACGGCAGGGAAGAAGCCGTTCGTGATGTTCTCTATACCCACCGCCTTGAAGTAGAACGTGGGTCCGGCAACGGGCACGAAGATGAACACGATGTAGTAGATGAAGAACGAGGCGAGCAGAATGAACGAAGCTCGCTGAAACTCGTTGTAGCGTGCGAAGAAGTAGAAGAACACCATCAAACCAATCATCGGATAGTAGGCAGCGTAACCCATGCTCATCAGTTCGCTGATGGGTGCCCACGAGAAGGTGGAGGCGAACGAGAGCGACGGCTGGAAGCCAAACATCGACTGCTCTGCGCGGCAGAACACGTGGTCGAGGTTGGGGAACATGCGGTTCAGCTCGTACGTGTCGGGGTACCACCACGCTAATAGTGACATCTGCGCCACCACACGTGCCAACAGCGTCAGACGGCAGGGCACAAGGCGATAAGCCAGCCACAGAGCAGCCGTCATTGCCACCACGCGCACACGACCCCATATCATTGCGTCGGGATTCTGCAGGTTGGTGTAGGTGAAGAGAGCCACGAGCAGTGTGAACACCGTGTATGCCATCACGAGCCATTCCACTGCCAAAAGTCCGCGTCTGGGCGATTTGTCTATAGAGAAAAGTTGTGTAAAGAATTTCATTGTTTTTATATAGTCTACAGCCAGCCGTTCTGTTTATACCACTCCACGGCGAGCTTCACGCCGTCGGCGAGTTTGTAGTGCGGATGATAGCCAAGCTCGTCGCAAGCCGGCTCGATGTCGCAACGCCAGTTGCGCTGTTTCAGAATGTTATACTTGTCGTTGTTCAGAGCCGACGGTTTCTTGGTGATGTGGCTCATCTTCTCGCCGAGGAACGCCACGATGCGCAGCACCCACACTGGTGCCACGATGCGCAGCATCCACTTCACGCCCATCTCTTTCTTCAGCAGGTCGCTGAACTCGGTAGAACTGTACACCTCACCGTCGGAGAGGAAGTACTTCCTACCACTCATGCCACGGTCGAGAGCGAGGAACACAGCCTGCACCACGTCGAGCACGTACACGAAAGTGATGTCCTGACGCTTGAAGCCCACGGCGAAGTCGACGTGCTTCTTTATGCTCTCAGCCATGAGGAAGTAGTCGGTCTCGCGCGGACCGTACACTCCCGTAGGGCGCAGAATGATGTAGGGGAAGTCGTTGCCAATGCTGTCGAGGTACTTCTCGGCGTCGAGCTTGCTCTTGCCGTACGCCGTATTTGGGCACGGCGTATCGTGCTCGCTGATGTCCTGATAGGGTTGCTCCTCATGTATAGCACCGAACACGCTGAGCGAGCTGAGGAACACGAAGCGCTTCAGTGGCATCTGCAGCTCGATGAGCGCGTCTACGAAGTTCTTTGTGCCCTCGGTGTTCATGCGGCGGAAGTCGGCTTTGTCGAGACATTTCGTCACGCCGGCAGCGTGCACGACGTAGTCGAATTCGTGCTCACCGAGTTGCTCCTTCAGTTGCTCCTTTGAACTGAAGTCGAGCTCAATGAAATGTATGCGTTTATCCTGAAGGTATTTGCGCGATGTGGTTTTCCTCACTGCTGCCCACACCTCCATATCTCTGTTGAGGGCTTCCTCAACGATAAAACTGCCTATGAAGCCACTGGCTCCTGTTATAAGTATCTTGTTGGTCATTATTAATATTGGTACATAGTACAGGTTGCAAAGTTACTATAAAAAAACGAGTTAGCGAAATAAATGGCAACATCTTAATAGTTTCTCAACCATTATCTGAAAACTTCATATTTCATTATTTTTGAGTATTGTTTACTTTTGTTGAAGATTGTAATTTTGCCAAAGAAATATTTATATATCTTTTTTATAATCAATTAGAATTACAATAACAAATTAATTCAGCTAAAACAATGAAAAAAAGAATTATGTTAGCGTTAGCTTTGATGTTAACTGCTGTTGCAACTCTAAGTGCTAAAAATGCGTTGATAATTGTAGCTCATGGATCTCCTATGGAGTCATGGCAGAAACCTGTGTTAGATCTTGAACCACTTGTTAAAAAACAGTTGGCTATGGGAAAACTAAAGGGAATAGATATCGTTAAGGTCGCACTAATGGAATATACAGAGCCTTCTGTAGCATCAGTAGTGAAAGCCTGTGAAGCAGAAGGTGCAGATACAATCTTTGCCCTTCCTGTCTTCATGGCACCATCAAGCCACACGGAAGAAGATTTGCCGAATATCCTCGGTCATAAATATAATCCCTATGTACTGGAAGAACTGGCAGAGGAACAAACGGAGCTGGTACATACCAAGACACCTATCATTCTCGGTCCTACGTTTTATTACAGTTACTTGTTAGAGGAAAGTATGTTAAACCGTGTGCAAAATCTCTCGAAGGATGCTTCTAATGAGGCTGTGATTTACCTTACTCATGGTGATCCAGAGCGTGATGGATTTTGGAAGGAAGTTCTCAAGAATGTTGATAAATACACAAAGGAGCATACAGAAATCGATTATGTCGACCATGCAGTTATCGAAATGGGACATGATTTTGCCAATGAACTGATGCCTTTATTAAGCAAAGCATCTCAAAAGAAAAAGCGAATTATTGTTCAGGGAATATATTTGGTGTCTGATGTGAAGCGAATGGCAGACCGTCATAAGATGACAGAAGTTCAGAGTGACCTTGTAAAAAAGACAGGTGTGGAGATAGTCTATAGTGCTGATGGTATTCTTCCTGCTTGTACTCCACTTGTTGTAGATTGGATTGTAGCCCAAACAAACAAGTGGGTTGAAAGCAAACGATAGACTTTTTTAGGCATGAAGAAAATTCATTTGTGGTGTATTTTTACGTTTCTGGGCCTCTTCTTTTCTTTTCAAGAAGCTGAGGCTCAGAAACGAAGACTTTATGGCTATGTGACAGATAGCAACAATGAACCGCTTATAGGCGTGAGTGTCCAGATTAGAGGAACTCAGATAGCCACCATTACAGATGTTAAAGGGCGATACCAATTAAATGGTGATTTTGGTAAAGCCTCAGTCATTTCCTTTACCTATGTAGGATTTTCTCAAAAGAAATTGAAATATGATGGTCGTGAGCGAATAGACGTAAGAATGCAGACGGCAGAGAATAACTTGGGTGAAGTCGTAGTAAAGGCAAAGAGTAATATCAATGCCATCGACCTTCGTTCAAAGGTAGGAATTGTAGAGTCGGTAGATATGAAACGTCTCAGTGAAAAGCCAATGATTGACATGGGACTGGCTTTACAAGGTATGATACCTGGATTGAACGTTATAAATACTGGAGATCTGGGTAGTAAACCGCAGGTCAGAATACGAGGAAACTCATCGTTTAGACGTGGCAATACGAGCAATGAGCCTCTCTATGTACTTGACGGAAAGATAATCTCGGCAGAGTCATTCTATAATCTAAATCCGCAGGATATAGCAAGCATAAAGGTCTTGAAAAATGCCACTGCTGGTGCTCTGTATGGTATAAAAGCAGCCAACGGTGTATTAGAGATAAGTTCACAGCGTGGTTATAAGGGAAAGATGATACTCACATATGGTATGGATCTTGGCTTGACGATGCGTGGAAGACGTGGTGTACGGCTTATGGATACGGAGGAGAAATTAGAATTGGAGCGTCTGTTGCAAAATCCAGCAGCGCCAGGCTATCGTTTCAGTAGGGATTATTACGAACGTTATCATGCCTCCGACCCGAATAAAGAACAGTTGATTGCAGAGGGAGAAATGCGATTGTCTGCATTAAAGGGTATTCATACAGATTGGTTTAAGGAACTTATTCATAACAACTTCTATCAAAAGCACAATATGAGTATAAAGGGAGGAAACGGAAATACAACTTATTATCTGTCAGGAAACTATACATATCAGGGTGGAAGAATAGAAGGAAACAACAAACAACGCTTCAGTGTCAGAATGGGAGTAGACCAGCAGTTGGGTAAGATGGGTTATCTAATGATTGGTGTGTTAGGTGGATATGCTAAGAGCAATTCGCCTAATGGCTCATCGTATGATCCTACTTCGTTGGTTTATAATCTCAATCCTTATGAACAAAAGACAGGCGAACTCTATTCGTATCCTAACAGAACGTATAGAGATCTCACTCAACAGTATCAGAGCGATACTTCTGACAAGAATGCCGGAGTGGATATAAACTTAACGTTAACCCCATGGAAAGACTTGACATTAGCATATGTTGCGGGTTTAGACTACCTTCAAGATGACAGCCACAGTTTTACTCCTGCATCGTCTTATCAAGAACAAAATAGTGGCGTTCCTGTCAATGCAAGGGGAATCTATAGTCGGACTAAGGGCGCAACAGTCAATCTGTCGAGTAATGTTCGGGCTACTTACAGCCATGTGTTTGCTGATGTTCATGATATAACACTGGGTGCAAACTTCGATTATTACCTTTATAACTATGATGCTGTAGGCATCACCGGATATGGAGTAGGTAATGTGGATGCTCCTTCTGCAATTAATAATTCATTGCATGGGTTACGTCAGCCATCTGTAAGAAATCCTCGTGACAAAAATGCACAGATGGGTATAGGTATCGTGGCAGGCTATACTTATAATACCATTTATGATGCTTACTTCACCTATAAGGCTGATGCTTCGTCAATACTCCCGTCAGACAAGCGTTGGAATTCGGCTTGGGCAGTAGGTTTGGGTTGGACACCGACAAATTATTCTTGGCTTAAAAGTAATAAGATTTTATCAAGTCTAAACTTTAAGGCATCATATGGTGTCACTGCAAATCTCAATGGTGTGACGGTGTCTAATACAGTCGGGACTTTCATGTTTGGTGAGCAATCGTATGAAGATAGTCGTATATTGTCGTTATTGTCGCTTTATAACAAGAATTTGAAGGCGGAGCAGAATAAGTCCATGGATTTTGGTGTGACCTTAGAATTTATAAAACGCATTACGTTCAATATCAACTGGTATAACCGTCGCACAGATCAAGCACTCTTGGATGTACCTATTGCTACAAGTTCAGGTTTCTCTTCTCTTAAGCGCAATATAGGTGTGTTGCAGAACAGGGGTATAGAATTGGGGATGAATGCTAAGATTTTAGACGGATTTGACTGTCGATTGTCAGTAGGAGGAAATATTGCCTATAATGAGAATAAGGTAGTAAGCCTCTATTGGACAGATAAACTTTATCTTGACGAACAATCTATAGTGCCAGATTATGAGGTAGGAAAGGCATATGATATGATATATGGTTTACACTCGTTAGGTATCAATCCGCTTACCGGTTATCCCGTGTTTCTTACTCCTGAGGGTGTTGAGAAGCAAGGGACGGAGCAGTTGGTGCGAAGCGACTTCGTTGCTTTAGGCCATCAGACACCACCTTATTCTGGCAGTCTCTATGCCAGTTTCTCTTATAAACAGTTCGATATGGATGTATCATTTTATTATGTATATGGTGGAAAACAACGCTTTTCGTATAAGTATGTGCGCAATAGCGATAATGCCATATATAATGCTGTGCTTGGACAGACACGGAAGATGTGGTTTAAACGAGGAGATGAAAATAAGACATACTGGACTCCATTTTATACGCAAAGCATTGCGGAAGAGAATCTCGCACTCTATCCTAATACACGGACTGTGGGCAGCAGTGATTATATAAGGCTATCAAGTATATCGCTACGCTATAGGATTCCGTCTGATTGGCTTCATAAGATAATTCCATTCGTGAAATATGCAAATTTTGGATTACAAGGTTCTAACCTTTTTACATGGACAAGGTACAAGGAATCAGATCCAGAAAGTGGTACACTTGCAGGTACAATGTCACCAGTATTCACATTTAATCTCAATTTAACATTCTGATAATACGTTGCGAAATAGAGAGTTTTACTCTGAAACGCATTGACAACGCTATATGAAACAAAGTATATTAAAAATAAAAAGCATTTCAGTTGGCTTATGTCTGGCATCATTATACGCTTGTAGCCTGAATATTCCGCCACAAGATCAATTTTCGGATCCTGATGCAATCACAAATGTTACAAATGCACGATCTCTGTTAGCATCAGCTTATTCGTCTTTTCCTCACTATGAGTATGAATTCTCCTTGTTGGGAAACGACTTCGTTCCGACATCTCTTTCTATAAAGGATGTTAGTGTTTTGAATCTTTATAACTGGAACGATAAGGAAATCAGTAAACTTGCTCCAACTCTTTGGATAGATTATTATAATGTTATTGCCCAATGTGATGGACTTCTGGAACGTATGAATAGTGTAAAGACTGAGACGACAAACGAAGAGAAAGAGAAGCTTGCAATCACTTCTGAAGCAAAGACCTTAAAAGCATTGTGTTATCTCCAACTGTTAAGGATCTTTGCTCCAGCATATGATGCGAATCCTGATGCACCAGGGGTTATCCTGAAAAGCCAACTTGGAATAGAGAGTAAGCAGCGTTCTTCAATACGTGAGTGTGTAGTAAAGATTAAAGAGTGGCTTACCGATGCTGCGCAAGTAAATAACACTTCTTCTCGTAATGGATGGTGTTCACAGGATGCTGTGCAGTATCTTTTAGCTGATTTAGCACTCTATTCTGGTGATTATCAAGGTGCCATTGATGCTGGGGCTAAGATTTTGGCAAAAAGTAATGACGCTTATTTTACAGTGGAAGGCATTAATAGTTTGTGGGCTACAAATAGCTATTCAGGGCGTATATTTGCTTTTAATATTACCTCAACTTATTATGCAAGTATTCAATATAGTGTACAAGAAGGTGATTATTTCATGATTAATCCGCAGCTGTCTTTCTGCTCGTCTGATGTGCGGAAGGATTCATTTGTCTATCCTTTTTTGATGAACGGTTCTGTTAGGGAACTTTTAGGAAAGTACAATCGATGTAATAAGCTAAACCAGCCAACGGCTTATATCAATATAATGCGATATGCCGGAGCTTATTATATTGTCTCTGAAGCCTATTGTAGGAGAGGAGATACGGAGGCAGCACGCACCTTAATCAATCATTATTGGCATTGTATAGGTGTAGCAGAAGCCCCATCGGGGATTTCGAATAAAGCCCTTTTAGACCTAATTATGGTTGATAAACAACGAGAATTTATAGGTGAAGGGGTTAATTTCTTCGATCTTAAACGTACTCATTCTGTAGATCTTAAACGGCAATCTCAATGGGGAAACGGTGTTGTCGGCAGTGTGTCGCCAGATGATTATCGTTGGACATTCCCTATTCCTGTGTCCGAATATCGATTCAATAAGGTAGAACAGAATCCAGGATGGTCTTCCAATTAATGTATAATAGTACGAGAAACGATGAACAAGCGTATGTTATTTATGCTTTATTTCCATAATAATATAGATAAGATGAAGAAAAGATTTTTTCGATATACCATTTTGTTAGCTTTCATATTTGGTTTACTGTCTTCCGGACATACTTCAGCACAGTCCTCACGAAGTGGGTGTAGTACTATTTCTTTACCGAAAGGCTCTGTTGAGGGAAAATTGAGTAATGGATTGCGTTATATCATACAGCCTAATGCTTTACCACGGCATAGCGTTGAGGTGAGAATGATTATGAGTGTCGGTTCATTACAAGAGGAAAACGATCAGCGAGGTTGTGCACATTTTCTGGAACACTGTGCCTTTATCGGTACAAAACACTTTCCTAAACGTGCTCTTGTCGACTATTTTGAAGGTCAAGGTATGAAGTTCGGACGTGATATTAATGCCTTTACTGGGTTCGACCGCACTATCTATTGTCTTTCGTTACCTTATTATTCAGATAATAAAGAAATACTTGATACAACATTCCTGGTCCTTCGCGATTGGCTTTGTGGTATTGATTTTGATAATGAACGGGTAAAGAAAGAACGTAGTGTCATTGTAGAAGAATTGCGTGGGTATCAGCAGAATGATGATTTCTACAGTCTCAAGATGGGACATAACCGTTATGCTGAACGTCTTCCGCTTGCTACCGAGCAGGAGATAAATAGCATTGATAGTAACCACCTGAAGACTTTCTATAAACAATGGTACGTTCCATCACATGCCACTGTGCTTATTGTTGGACCGGTTAATGTTACGGAAGTGGTGGAAAAACTATCTCAGACATTAGGTATAATACCCTCAGGTGATGTGGAGAAACCATTGACTAAGTTCCCTATGTATTACACCGGTGGAGCCAGTTGGATGGAGATTGCAGATAGCGTTCAGTATGAAGACAAATTGGAACTTATCATTCCGCATAATACTTGTGTGAGACAGACATTACAAGATGCAGTTGAGAAACAACGTAGGTGTATGCTTGTACATTGTCTGTCGGAGCGTTTTGCAGCAGATAGTATAGGATGTAATGTGTCAGATGACTGGTACTTAGCTGATAAGGATCATTTCGTTTTATCATTTCGAGGTGCATCCACTGCCGATTTAGAACATCAGTTAAGTGCGGTGTCATCCGAGTGTCATCGTTTGTTGCGCTTTGGAGTACAGCATGATGAACTGCAACAACTTATTGGTGCACGCTTAGATAATCTCTTACCTGATACCACTCAACGTCTTTCAGAAAATATATGTGATGATTTCGTGGATTATATCACTGCTGGCGACCGTATACTTTGGAACCCCGACGAGGTGGAGTGGGTGCGACAGCAAGTTGTGAATACAACCAGTGCGCAGCTTCAACAGTTAATGAAGAGGCTACTTGATCAGTTGAGTCGGAACAGATTGTATGCCTATACTTATGCCAATGGTAGTTTAGGGGCGAATCGTCTCACTGCAGAAAAAGCAGATTCCGCATGGAATATAGGTGATAAACATTCTTGTACTCCCTATGTCTTTAGTAGGAAGGAGAAGCTTAATGAACCTCATGTTATAATTCCTTTATGCTTAACCAAATCTGCAGTTTTTTTGCCAGATAGTATTGAAAACTATCATAAATGGACTGACATAGGAACAGAGGAAATCGTATTGAAGAATGGATTGAGGATTATTCTTCGTCCAACGATAGACGAAGATTCTACTATCTCGTTAGTGGCAATAGGCAGGGGAGGTACAGCTGATCTATCGCTTCCAATGCAGTTGAAATTGCACGATGCTGTCAGCTATGTAGATATGGGTGGACTATATAAGATTCAAAATGACACATTATTGTCTGTTATGACACAAGAAAAGATTTCTATGACCGTGGGTATCGATAATTTCTGGCACCAACTCATGGCTTCTGCCCCAGCAAACAAAAGTACAGAATTGTTTAATTTAGTGTATCAAAAGATGTGTTTTCCTGGAATAAATCGTAAGGAATTTAAGGAGACTGTGACTGCGGAGATTGCAAACTTAGGTAAGGAAACAATCCTTGATAAGATGCTTGCACATGATGTAGACCGTTTGATGGCAGGTACGATAGATTCGTTGGTCGGTAATTCGTTAGATAATAGTAGAAGGTATCTTACTGCGTCTGTGTTAGATTCATTGGATATTGATACGTTGACAACCTATTATAAGAACTTATTTGCCGACCCTTCACGCCTCACAATAATTTTGACAGGTAACTTCTCAATGGAAGATATCTTGCAAAAAGCTGTCGCTACGTTTTCTCAGATTGCTGTGCAGCCTTTACAATTACCACTGGATAACACTCCTTTCCGCATTGGAAAAGAAGTTGTTAAGAAAGGTTTTGGAGGTGGAAATGATCGTCAGACACTGGTTAATTATATCTTTGCAGGCAACTATACGCCATCGCTTCAAAACTCTCTATGTATGAAGCTTATCCGCGACGTACTGCAAGATCGTGTGTTGAAAGTGTTACGTGAAAGAGAAAATCTTGTTTATTCGCCTTACGTAGACCTCTATTATGATGGTATTCCGCAGCAGAAATATCATTTTCAGATTACTGTTTCGATGAAGGATGATAATCAGCAGTGGGTTGAGAGATTGTTGAAGGACATAATAAAGCAGCTCAAGGCATCGCCCATCAGTACGTCCGAACTCGGCAAGATGAAGCGTTCATTCCTTGTCACAAAGGATAAAAATCTTCATGATAAGGCTCCTTCCGAATGGAAAACGGCATTAATGACACTTGTTAAGAATGGAGAGTCGCTGTATGATTTCGACCATTATGCTGAATGTCTGAACGATATTACGCCTAAGAAATTACAAAAGATGATAAACGAGATGATCGTTTGGGATAAAAGATATGTAGTATATAAAACGCAAATGAAATGAAGATGATAAATAAATTACGCTTACTTTGGGGTTTTCTCTGTATTTTTATAGTAGTGCCAGGAACCTCGCAGACACAGCCTGAAGCCTATCGTTTGTATGATGGTAAGGGGAGAGTTGTTGATTACGACCAATTGGTGAAGACAATTGCTAAGGTTGATGTGGTCTTTATAGGCGAGATTCATAACTGTGTAATAACACATTGGCTGGAGCTGAAGTTGTTAGATAGTCTCTACAAGATTCATGGGAAGAAACTGAAAGTGGGTATGGAGATGTTTGAAAGTGACAACCAGCTTGTCTTAGATGAGTATCTTCATGGACAGATAACAGGTGACCGTTTTGAGGAAGAAATGCGCCTTTGGCCTAATTATAGTACGGATTATGCATCTTTAATCTCGTATGCACGTGATCATAATATCCCTATTGTGGCTACGAATATACCTCGTCGCTATGCTACGGCTGTAAAGGAACACGGTTTGAGCTATCTTGATTCGTTCTCAATAGAGGCTAAAGCATATATGGCACCACTCCCTATACACTTTCAGACAAATGAGAGTGTGGAACAAGGATTTGTACTTATGGGGTTAATGGGGAAGAATAAGAATGTGAACCCACGCCAGATTGCTGAGGCACAGGCGATTAAAGATGCTACAATGGCATGGCGAATAGCAAAGAATCTACAAGAAAAATTTATTCATTTCAATGGTAACTTTCATACAGATAATCATGAGGGAATAATTCCTTATTTGTTACAATACAAGCCAGAAACAACTTATATGGTAGTAAGAGCTGTCAGACAAGAGAATATTTTACGCTTGGAAGATGAGTATAAGGGTATTGCTGATTTTTATATCTGTGTGCCCGAGGATATGACTATATCCTACTAATGCATTCGTATTTAAGGAACTATTAAAGGCAGGAATCTAAAATAGGATTCCTGCCTTTTGGTAGTTGCAAGGAAACTTATTCTACAACTACAGGGCGAATTGAACTTCCATAACGACAGTTCTCTCCGTTACTATCGTATACGCCATCATTGTCAAAGCTAAGACAGCGTGCGTGGTCTTTTGAATCTTCAAACAGAATGGATGATGTATAATAACCACCATATCCTGCATATTTTACGGCTTTTGTGTCGTCATATCGTGACCCTGCACAAGGTAGGAAAAGTCCTGTTGATATGTCGTCTTTAGTTAGTTCTTTAGGGAATCGAATGGTCATTGCAATATCTCCTTCTCCAGGTTCAGTTACTAAATATCCATAGATTTGTTTGTTTTCATCGACAGTTACATATCCGAACTGCCATTTACCTTTCTGTGTTAGGTCAATGATTTCTGTATAACGTGGTAGACGAAACATTCCCTTAGTAGCCCAATAAGCGATATCACCAAAGGTGGCCTGTTCAAAATCTGTGGTTTCATTAATGAATTTATCATCTGTATACATCTTTCCGGCAATATCGGTTTTTGTTGTGTTGCCATACACATCTTTCGAATAGGTGAGTGCATTACTACCACAAACTCCAAAGTTGAAATGGTCTATTTGGTCATCAGCCTGTTCTATTTCAAATTTATAGGCTTCCGTAGCATCTCTATGGAGACCGTAGCGTGGTTTGAAGTAACTCCACTGATGGTCTGCAATTTTCCATGTTCCTTTGTCGTATTGGAGGTTTCCTGTTGCCCACTTCACACCAAAGAGGGTGACATACTGTGGGGAAGGCTGTGGAGAAACACTTTCTTCAAAAGATATTCTTTCAATATCATCAGCAAGAATTTGTACGATATCACCACTTTTTTTGACTATCTTCATATTATAGGTCTGTGCAGAGAGTGGTACGAATGTGAAAGAGAAAAGGACAGAGAATAAGTATTTTTTCATTTCTATTTATTTTAAAATTATTATTGATTGGTTTTATTTAAGTTGTTATTTTTCTACTGCTACTTTGATGTTTCCGTTTGGTGTGCAGATGATGTAGATACCTTTAGCGTAGAGTGATGTATCAATATCCATCATGCCGTCTGGAGACGACTGACCTTTAAATATTTGTTGACCTTTTAGATCCACGATACTTACAGTAGCTTTTTCTTTGAGTCCGCTTAGGCGAATATGTCCTGTAGAGTAATTTATTTGTGGTTTTTCTACATGCTGCATGGTTGGCGTGGATATGCTTGTGCTAATGCTTTCCTCACTGAAAGTATAGCTGATTACATCTGACAGATCCGCTGTAATTGTTTTTTCAGTAGTAGTAACTGTCATACTTCCATTCGAAAAAGAAATCAAGGGTTGGGTTGAAAGCGCAAATTCTGCCTTTGACCCATTATGAAGTTCTATACAAAAGAATTGTACTGGTCCTGCAGCTTCTATACCAAGTGGTGTCATTAGCCAGCTGAACAGTAGAAGGAGTAGTTGTTTTCTTTTCATTATTTGTTGTTTTTATAGTTATATAATAAAATCATTGTACATAAAATAGCTTGTTAAATCGGGGGACTGAGATATAATAATCAATACAAATATGCTTATAAACTTCTGTTCTGTAAGGTGTAAGTGACTCGTATCTGTTCGTAACCATTTGCTGCATCGAAGTCCCAAGGGAAGACAAATGACATAGTTCCATTGGTAAAGTCAAAAGACCCCTTAGGTTCTATCCAGTCCGAAGGTGAGTTTTTGAATGTGTCGCGACTGACATCACTGACGGCAAGCCAGCGTTGAGGATCTATTGAACCGCCTGCCATGAGAAACTCATCAGTTATTTGGTAGCCTACAGTTTTTCCGTTTTCTTTTACGTAGATTATCGTACCTTCATCACGTAGTTTTTTCACCCTTTCCCAAGCTGAGAAATAATAGACAAAAGGCAACGCATAAATCATTTCATCATAAGCATTAGAACGTTGGACGATAAATTCAATCTCACCAGAGGATGGAACAAGCTTGATGTCGTCAAGTGTCATGCTGAATTGCTCCTTAGACGCGTCATATGCAATGGCTTGAACAATGGCATTACCGTATGGTTGCTGGAGAAAGAACTCATTGTCCTCTACTGTTTTACGTTTTAGAATGTCATAGAAAAATGAGGTTAGTCCCATCGGGTTTTCAATCATCTTTAATACCGGAGTCTCTTCTGTGGCTTTCTCGCTAAGAGTAATAATACTGAACCCTTTGAATGTAGCCTGTGATTCGCCTTTAAAGAAACTCTCTTTGTCCGCTGTATTGAATGAGACTGTTGCCTCAACGGGCACTTTACCAAGCATGGCGGTGATATCGAAGCCATACTTTTGCTTATATCCTTCAATAAGTTGTAGCTGCTTTGATGTTAATACTGGCATGTCAGAATCAGGTGTAATGGTGATTTTTACTCCTTCATCTGCCGCTTTTATATGAGAATTAGAAGTTTTTCCAACTTTTATGCTTATTGTCTTTGGAGTTGAGAGCATATGCTTTGCATTGGATTGTATTTTCACTATAGTTTCTTTTTGTCCAGCTTTGAAGTGTAGTGTGTTGTGGTCTATACGCACAATATTACTTTCATTGCCTGTCATGACGATTTCGATAGTTTCATCCTTATTGGGTGCAAATGCCATCAGTACATGAATATTGATACCCTCTGTGTCATCCTCTGCCATGGAGGCATTGCCAACAACAGAAAGAGTTACGCCGTTAGTCATCTCTACATTAGGGTTGTCATCATTGCTACAGGCTGTTATTATACAGGCAATAATGAAAAACATGGTGATCATTCTCATTAGTTTCATACTTGTTGTTAAATTATATTTTTATTTACTCTTCCCATTTTGTCCTCCATAACACTTTTTTTAGTATGTTATTCAGATTCGAATAAAAACATGATCTATTAAATTTGTAGACAGAGAACACTTCATAGGTTGAGGAGTTAATAACTTTTAGTGCTTGCAAAGTTATAATGAAATGATTGTTAGCGCAATACTTAAAAATAATGAAATGAAATCCAAATTACCATGACATCTTCAAAGAGATTATTTATGGTAGTAGACAAAAATATTTGTTTGTTGGCACGCAATGGATGTTGTTCCTATGCTATGGGAACAATCGTTGGTTGTAGTTTAGCTCTAATGGTATGTTTTACAGGACAGTAATAATAAATTATTAGTGTCTCGTTAAAGTCGTGGCCTGTTGAGTATTAATTATATCACCCAGGAAAAGAGGAAGCAGAGTTCTGTAATATTATTGAAATCAGTTCTTTTAAAGAAATATACAAGTAATGTCTTATCCATAAGAGAAAGGCTTATTTAAAAAGTTCCCTGAATGCATTGTATCCACAGGCGCATATATAGTAAAAACCTAATTGTAGGTGAGGGAATTTTGCCTCTCTCTTATATAAACTCTTTTCTATCGTCAGCTTGGGTCGACATCGAAAAATACGGTCATGGCTGCGTAGCGTTTGTCTTGCAGCAGTTGGGTGCGTGCTTCCGCCATGCACTGGCGTGCGAGCGGCAGGTTGATGCCCTGCTCGAGCTTTATCACAATCTTGCGTATAGACTCGGTCTTCACACGTGCTACAGCCGGTTTGTCGGGACCTAACACGCGGTCGGCGAATGCCTGTCTGAGACGCGAAGCCATCTCGATGGCGGCACTGTCTACGAGCTGCTCGTTGCGGTGGCGTAGGTAGACGTAGACGAGGTGGTAGAACGGCGGATAGCGGAACATGCTGCGCTCCTCAAGCAAGTCGCGGGCGAACGTCTGGAAGTCGCCCGCAACGACCTGCTGTATCACTGGCAGGTCGGCACTCTTGGTCTGCAGTATGACGAGTCCGCGCTCGTCGCGCCTGCCCGCTCTGCCACTCACCTGCGAGAGCATCTGGAACGCCTGCTCGTAGGCACGGAAGTCGGGATAGTTGAGCATGGTGTCGGCATTCAAAATACCCACGACCGTGACGCCCGAGAAGTCGAGCCCCTTGGTTATCATCTGCGTGCCGATGAGTATGTCGGTTCTGCCGCAGGAGAAGTCGTCGATGATGCGTCCGTAGGCGCCAGCCGAGCGTGTGGTGTCAAGATCCATACGGGCGATGCGTGCTTCGGGGAACAGCTCGCGCACGCGGTCCTCAATCTTCTCCGTGCCGTAGCCGCGACCGAGCAGTTCGGTGCTCTCGCAGTTGGGGCACTGCTTCGGCACGGGGTAGGTGTAGCCGCAGTAGTGGCAGGTGAGAAGGTTCATCGAGCGGTGATAGGTGAGCGACACGTCGCAGTTCTTGCACTTGGGTACCCATCCGCATACCTTGCACTCAACCATAGGCGCGAAGCCGCGGCGGTTCTGGAACAGCAGCACCTGCTTCTTGTTGCGCAAAGCCGTGCGCATCGCCTCAAGCAAGTCGGGCGAGAACGCCCCACGCATCATCTTGCGGTGGTACAGGTCTTTGGTATCTACAACGCGTATCTCGGGCATCGCCACGTCCTTGTAGCGTGTGGTGAGCTGCACGTAGCCGTACTTGCCTGTGCAAGCGTTGTGGTAGCTCTCCATGGAGGGCGTAGCCGTGCCTAACAGCACCTTCGCCCCTTCGTACATCCTTGCGAGCATGATGGCTGTAGAGCGTGCGTGATAGCGTGGAGCAGGGTCTTGCTGCTTGAACGATGTCTCGTGCTCCTCATCGACGATGACGAGTCCGAGGCGCGTGAAGGGCAGGAAGACAGCGGAGCGTGCGCCGAGGATCACGTCGTAGGGTTCGCTGGAGAGCTGTTTCTTCCATATCTCTACGCGCTCGGCATCGCTATATTTAGAGTGGTATATGCCCAAGCGTGAGCCGAACACGTTCTGTAGGCGGCGCGTCATCTGCACCGTCAGTGCTATCTCGGGCAGTAGGTAGAGCACCTGCTTGCCTTCGTCGATGGCTTTCTTTATAAGGTGGATGTATATCTCGGTCTTGCCGCTCGACGTTACGCCGTGCAGCAACACTACGTTCTTCTCGTTGAATTGTTTCTGTATGCTGTCCTCTGCCGCCTGTTGCGCAGGGCTGAGGGGTTGTATGCGTTCGGGATGATACTCGCCGGAGGTGTTCAGACGACCCACTTCGCGATGGTAAAGTTCGAGGAAGTTGCGCTGGATGAGCTGGCGCAGCACAGCATCTGATGCGTTGGCAGCGTTCTGCAGTTCGTCGCAGGCTATCTCGGCGATATGCGCCGGCGGTGTCTCGCCGTCAATCTCGCTCCAATGCGACAGCTCAAGGTAGGTGCTGAATGTCTGATGTTGTTTCAGTGCACGCTTCAGGATGGTGAGTGCCATGTGGAGCGATTGCTCCGAACGTAGGTTGGCGGGCAGTGTGACGCAGCGCACCGTCTTCGGGCGATAATTCTCTTCGGCTTTCAATCCGGCAGGAAGCGCGGCTTTGAATACGTCGCCAATGGGCGACATGTAGTAGGTAGAAATCCACTGCCATAGGCGTAGCTGCTGCTCGATGAGCACAGGCTCTGCGTCTATGACTTGGATGATGGGGCGTGTCTCGAACTCCGGCTTCTCGCTGTGCAACCGCACCGCCATCGCCGTGTATGTCTTCGACCTGCCTAAGGGCACAAGTACACGCACACCCATCCGCACCTGAGCCACCATAGGCTCAGGTACGGAGTATGTGAATGTTCCTTCTAAAGGTAGAGGGAGTATTACGTCTACGTAGTGCATTAGAAGTAGTATGCAAGGGCTATCTGCCAAGCATTGGTACGACCGCTCTTCTCGAACGGAGCTCCCAATACGTTACTTGCTGTTTTGCTTAATGTTACATCGCCCGTCTTTCCGCAAGCGATGTTGTAGTTGGCTGTGAGCTGGAGGTGCTTCAGAACGGTGAAACCAGCACCAACGTTTACGCTGAACTGCGAACTCTTGAGCTTCCACTCGCAATCTGCACCAAGATCCTTGTTCTTATTGCCTACGTGGAAGCCGAACTGCGGACCTGCGAAGAAGAGCACGTTGGCAACACTACCCAAGCCGATGCTGTAGCGCACGTTGATAGGAATGTTGATAGCCTGTGTCTTCAGAGTCTGCTTTGTGGGCAGTACGTACTGGTTTTCGTCAACATCTACCGCGAGTTCTGCCTCACGCTGGTCGTAGAGAGCCGAAGCGTCGATTCCAAGACCTACGAGCGGAAGTGTGAACTTCACAGTCGGACCGATGAAGAAGCCTGCACGGTTGTTGGAGTCGAGCACCTTTGAGCTGATGCTCATGCTTGTTACGTTCAGACCGCCCTTAACACCGAAGTTGATACCAGCATTTGCTGTGTTTGCCGTGAAAAGCATCGCAAGTGCGATGGCTGCTGATGTAAAGATCTTTTTCATACCTGTTTGTTTTGGGTTAATATTCAATTTACGTTTGCTTGATAACGTGGGGTAGTTGAGAGTTTTCTCAGTTGAGGAGGATGTGTCAGAACTAAAATATTGCATGAAAAGCTAACTGTAGGAGGCTACGGCATTCTTGCCGTAGCCATTAGCATTTGAAATACAAATATTCGCAATGGCTACGGCAAGAATGCCGTAGCCTCCTACGATTTGAATCGTTTGCTATTTCATTTTCCAAATATTATAGTTTTGACACACCCTCGAGAATTAGTGTCTCTGTCTGCGCACGCTGACGCGTGCTGCGCTGCCCGACGACTTCGAAGAGCTGCTCTGCGAGCGCGATCTCTTCACCTTTGCGGTTGTTGTCTTTGTTCGTGTTGAGGCTGCAGCACTTGCACGGCGGTTCTTCTTTCTTATTGCCTTGGCCGCCTTCTTGTCTACAGCGGCGATGCTGTCGAGCGAGTCCTTCGGTTCGCCCGCACCCCACACGTGCTGCTCGAAGTCGGTAAGCTCCTTCTCGATGCGCTTCTGCTCCTTCTTCATAGCCGAGTCGGTGGGGCAGTACTGTGCGAGCGTCTTGCCGAGCATGTTCGTGGTCTTGTATATCTTACCCTTGTACATGTTCTTCGTGAAGTAGTCGTCCATCGACATTGTGGCAGCGTTGTTGAGGTTGCTCGTCATAATGGTCTGCTTCGTGAGGAACGGTGCAAGGTCGTCGTACTTCACCCAGAAGAGCGGATAGCTTGTAGCTGCATCGCCGAAGTCGTCTTCGCGCTTGAGGATTGGGCAGAGGGCGAGCACCTTGGTGTGGAACGCCGAGTTGCGGTCGTCGTAGTAGGTCGCCTCCTTCACGTAGTAAGCCGTCACTTCGCGCGACGGGATATCGCTGTCGTCGATGCGTATGCCACGGTCGGTGCGCTCGTAGAAGATGTGATAGTTGTCGAGCAGCGATTTTAGGTTCACCTTAGCTGCGTCGTCGAACACCTCATTGCCGTCCAAACGATATTCGTAGGCGGTGATGGAACGCTTCATCACGAGCTTGAAGATATACGTGAAGAGGTTCATCTGCGAACCTACCGGCTCCACCGGATAGTAGAGTCCGGCGTTGGCATCCTCCGTGAGGTCTATCTCGCGGTATATGTCGCGTCGCCATGTCACGTCCTCGTCCATCGCTTTCTGCGTAGGGAACGATATCTGGGCGCGCACGCTCAATCCCTGGTCTTTCTGCTGTTGCTGCTGAGCCTGCTCGCGGCGACGTGCCGCAGGCTGTGCCGAAGCTATATCGGCACAGAAGAGGGCGGCGAGGAGTATTGTCAAGAATTTATTCATTGTTTTGTTTTTTGTTTTCTGAGAGTGGGCTATGGATTTTTTTAGCTTTATTTCACTATAACCTCCATTGATCCGTTCAACTTGCGTGTGATGCCGTCAGGGCCTACCGCTGTGATGCGCGAGATGTAGAAGCGCTTGCCTCTTGAGAGCTTGCGGAAGGTGTCGCGCTGTCGTTCCGAGAAGTTGCTGCCAGCCGAAGCCATCGGCACAGCGTTACCCATGTTGTCGAAGAACACGGTCTCGAAGCTCACCACCTTGAACTGTATGTCGAGGATGCCGTCGTCGATGGCTGCCTTGATGCCTGGAGCGCTCATGATAGAAGCCTTGGCGAGTCCGCCGCCACGGAAGCGGTCGGTGCCGATCTGCATGTATGCTGCCGGGTCTGGGAGCTTGCGCACATGGAATGTGAACTTGCCCATCTGGCGCGACTTGCCGTTGGCGTTGGATGCGACGGAGATAGTGACATCACTGCCCACTGCCGACGGACGCGCTATGTACTTGCCCATGCCGATAGAACGGAACGAACCGCCAGACATTGATGCCGATACGGCGTTGAGCGGTACGCCCGGTATGCTGACGCTTATCGGGTTGTCGTAGCCGGCGTAGAGCACGTTCATAAGGTCAGCCGATACGGTGGCACTCGGTGCTACAACGGTGTATTTCTGTGTGAAGTCGCGGCGGATGATGTTGCCAGCACCGTCGCGCATGGTGATGTATCCGCCGAACTGATGCTCGCCCACGGCACCTGCCGTGAAGCGGTAGAGTCCGCTATTGATGCGCTGTCCGCCTACGTATATCTCTGGCTGTTGTGTGGTGTCTACGGCTGCCATGACGATTTGTGCCGAGAACTGGTCGCCACTGATGATGGTCTTCGACTCGGGTATGACGAACGCTGAGAGCTTGTTCACACGGATGTCCTTCATGTCGATGTTTGCAACGAGCGTGTGCAGCACTTCGCCTTCAGCGTAGCGCACGTCGCTCTGCAGCTTCGAGAGCAGCGTCACGGCACCTGCTACGGGCATGTCCTCGAACATATACTCCTGCCAGTTCTTACCGAGCGTATTTGCGTTCTTCGGCACCTTTGTGGTGAGGTTGCTTTCTATTATCTTGCGCTGATGTGGGTCGGTAACCATCTTGAGGATACGCTCGCGGAACGTGTTGATGGCATCGTAGAGCTTCTTGCCCTGTCCGGTGCCTGGTGCGAGCATCACATGACTTGCTGCTTCGAGGTTGTCCTTGCTCTTTATGTCGTAGATATTACCGTCTTTGCCGTCAGCCTCGCGCACAATCTGCACTTTCAGTGCCTGTGCGAAGTTGTACAGAGAGTCGCTCATGCGCTTCACAGCCGTAGCTTTCTCGAACCACTCCTTCACCTTCTGCGGGTTCTTATTCATCTGTTCGGCGAAGTTGTTGTAGAGCACCTCGTTCTCCTTTGAGGAGTTGGCAGTGGTACGGTTCAGACTCTCCTCCACGATAGAGAAGCCGTTGAGCACTTCCGAGGAAATGTTCAGGGCAAGCATCGCCATCAGCACCACATACATGAGGTTGATCATCTTCTGGCGGGGGGAGATATGTTTTTTCTTTATTGCCATTCTTAGGGTTTTTACTCTTTTAAGCCTTACTAAGCCTTCTTAAGCCTTTGATTGAAACTAAGCCTAAGCTTTTTACTCTTTTACCTTTTTACTCTTTTACTTTTAAGTTCATGTTGACGGTCATCGCCTCAATCATGCGAGCATAGATGCCGTTGAGCTGCTCAATCTGCTCAGCCATGCGCTTGCTCTGCTCGTTGATCTGGTCAATAGTGCCAATCTGTTGGCTTGCGCCCTTAAGCTGCATCTCGTATATCTTGCAGATGCCGGTGAGTGTGCGGTTGAGATTCTCCATCTCCTCGCTGTCGCGTGTGAGTCGTGCGCTCTGGTCGGACACCTTCTGCAGGGTCTCGGTGAGGCGCTTGAGCTCGTCGAGATAGCTTGCCTGTGCGTCTGCCAGCTGCATAGCCACCTCGTGGTTGGCTGCCAGCTCGGCAGCTGCAGCTGCTGTCTGTGCAGCTTCAGGCGATACAACAGTCTGTGTGCCACCTACTATAGTCTGTGTGCCACCTACTATAGTCTGTGTTGCGCCTTCGGAAGCCGGTGCTGCGCTAACATTAGCTGTGTTTGCAGTGCCGCCACCTATTATAATAGTGCCACCACCGCTTACGCCAGCACCGCCGCTTACGCCAGCACCACCGACTACAGAATCGCCACCTGCAACTTGCACGCCGGCGTTGTATGCAGCCTCTGCTTCAGCCTCCTCGCGGTCTATCTCCTCTTCGTCAATGTGCGTAGGGAGGTCTCTGCCTTCCTGCGTCTTGTCGAACGGACGGTCGAAGGCTGAGATGAAGAACACGAACACCTCGGTGCCCATACCTGCGAAAAGCATGATGTTGGCACCCGGCAGGTGGGTGAGTTTGAAGAGCGTACCAAGGATTACGACTGAAGCACCCCAGCTATATGCGTAGTTGAGGAATGTCTGTCCGGGGACACTGTCCATCCACTTCTGCAAGTGGTAGACTATGTTGAATTTGCTGTAAATTGTCATATTTCTTTATTTTTTATTGTGAGAATATATAGGTTTGTGAGTGTTGTGTAGATATCTCACCACCTCAACTTCTCACCATCTTCAACTTACTTCTTTTTTCCTTTTGCTTTAGCACTTGATGTGTTTGCTAAGCTGCGTACACAGCGGAAGCCGATGTAGCAGCGTGGCTGGTTCTGGTATTCCCATGTGCGCCATGCTGAGCGTATGAACGACTCGGGATCTTTCCACGAACCACCGCGTACGCTCTTCTTCTTGAGTCGGTAGGGGTCTTCCTTTGCTGCGTTGTACTGTAGGGAAGGGTTGAAGTCGTTCATCGCCTCAACGCCTGCCTCGGTGTACACGGTGCTTGTCCATTCGGCTACGTTGCCTGCCATGTCGAAGAGTCCGTTGCTGTTAGCTCCGTATATGCCCACCTTCGATGTGATGAGGTTGCCGTCCTTGGTGTAGTTGCCACGGTCGGGTTTGAAGTTGGCGAAGAAGCATCCGTCGCCGCTCTTCACGCTTTGGTCTTCCCACGGGAATTCGGTGCCTTCCTTTCCGCGTGCTGCATACTCCCATTCTGCCTCTGTCGGCAGGCGGTAGCGTTGTACGTAGCGTGCCTCCGGACCGAGACCTTTCAGCAGATAATCGGTGCGCCATGCGCAGAAAGCGTTAGCCTGCTCCCATGTCACGCCCACTACGGGGTAGTCGTTGTAGGCAGGGTTGGAGAAGTAGTTGCGCAGATATGTCTCGTTCTCGGCGTTTCGGAAGTCGTTCACCCAACAGGTGGTGTCTGGGTAGACATTTACTATATATGTGTTGAGGAAGTCCCACGGACCGCTCAACGGGCGGTTGATGGTCTCGCGCACGATGCGTCCCTCGTCGTCAATGTATGCGGTGTCCTTTGATATCATCACCACCTCGTCGGGGTTCACCTCGATGTCGGTGTTGAGGTTGCGCTCCTCGGGATTGAGTCGGTTGCGACGCAGAGCAGCTGCAGTGTAGTCGTACACCTCGTAGCGGTAGTTCATCTGACGGTAGTCGAGCATCTTCTCGCCGGTGATAGGGTTACGAGTATATACGCTCTCGATAGCGCGTAGCTCGTCCTCGTTGGGTTTGCGCGGCAGTTGCTTCTTCCAGTTGAGGTGTGGTGTGACGGGGTCGCCGTTCTTGTCCTCGGTAATCATGTATGTCTCGTCGCCACCGTACTGTGGATCGGCGAGGCGTGTGCGGATGATACTGTCGCGCACCCATACCACGAACTGCTTGTACTTGGAGTTGGTCACTTCGGTTTCGTCCATCCAGAAACCGTCGACGGAGATGTCCTTCACCGGTGTCTGCTTACCCCACAGGCTGTCTTGCTTCTCAAGACCCATGCGCAGGTAGCCGCGTCCTACGCGCACCATGCCGTAGGGTGCGGGCTCGGCGAACGAGCGTCCGCTCACGCCCACCACTTCGCCACCGCGTCCTGCCGACGAGGCTGCCTTGCTGCCGAAGCAGCCGGTGAGAATCATGGTGAGTGCCATGATGCTTAATAGTAATATGCTTTTTGTTGCTTTCATCTATTGTTGTTTTTTGTTTTCTTTTTTGAGGGGTGAGGGTAAGCCTTTCTAAGCCTCTTTAGGCCTTTCTAAGCCCTCCCCGACGGGGAGGGTTGGGAGGGGCTACAGCACTCTTACGCTCTTGTGCATGTTCTTGCCCTTCTTCTGCAGGTTGAGATCCATCTGGTAACCTACGAATATCTCGTGGCTTCCGTTGCCGGGGTTGATAGCCGAGGTGTATATCTCGTATGAGTAGCCGAGTACGATGCCATGGAACTTGCCGCCGATGAGCACCGTTGTTGATATTGTCGGGGCGTAGCTGAGTCCGGCGTAGAACATCTTCTTCTCGTTGGTGTAGGTGAAGCGACCAGTGATGTCGCCACGATAGCCCGAGAGGTCGGTGCGAAAGAGGAACGATGGTTGGATGCTCAGGAACGGGTTGCGCAGGCGTATCGTTGCGCCACCAGTGAGGTAGTAGGTGGCGTCCACCTGCAGCTCGTTGGTCTCGCCGAGCTGTACACAGGGCGAGTTGAGGTGCTGTGCCGAGATGCCTACGTACCAGTTGCGGTGCGAGTAGTAGAGTCCGGCTGCAAGGTCGAGCGAGTTGCCCTCTATCTTTGACGACGAGAAGGCTGGGTCGTTCGACTCCTCAAGGTCTACCTTCGTGCCGTCGAAGCTCTCGCTGAGCAGTCCGGCGGAGATGCCGGTCGACAGTTGACCGCCGAACAGTTTGAACTTGAAGGCGTACTGCAGGGCGAGACGTTTGTGGCTGAACAGACCAATCTGGTCGTTCATCAGCTGTATGCCTGCACCATGAAACTGCTTCAATAGCAGAAACTGTGCGTCGGCACCAGCGTACATCGTGTTAGGGTTACGCTTAAATCCAGCCAACTCCATGGCGTAGGCAGCCGCGATGTTGAGCTTCGGCGACTTGCCCACGGCTGCGGCATTGAACGAGGGTTCCATGTCGAAGTAGTGGCTGAACGATACGTCGTACTGGGCTTGACTCTTCACCGAGACAAGCGATAGTATCATTGTTATTATTATGTATCCGCGTTTAAACACGTAAGTATAACGTCTGTTTATTAATATTATTGTGAAATAGCGAAGTTTTTTGCTTCGCGAGGCTTACCAATGGCTGTCTTTGCCGAATATCTTGCGTATGCGGTTGACGATTGAACGCCCGATGTGTGCGAAGTTGCCGTAGCGCAGATTGAGCACCAACTCCTCCATTGAGCGTCCGAACTTTATCCATCTATGTCCGTAAGCGTATGTGCGGTACACCTGCTCCTTGAAGTCGACATCCTCTATCACATACGGCGGATGCTTCAGTTCGCCCTCCAGCTCGAAGCGTTGCATGGTGAACAGTCGGCGCAAGCGGCGTGGCATGGTCAGCAGCGAACCTGTGTAATGCGTGGAGCCGTCGGTGGCTCCGAGGTTGTTGATGAGGTTGTGCGACGGCATGATGGCGAGTCCGGAGTTCATCACCATCGATGCCCAGAATATCGTTTCGTAGTATTCCTTGCCCGATGCGCGATGGTCGTAGCAGGCGCGTAGCGTGTCCTCGCAGTAGCGGCGTTGGCGCATTATCTTTCTGAGTTGTCGCATCGCCGTGCGGTCGTCGAGGAACGGATATCCTGGCTCCCACTTGTCGATGACGCGTCGCCACGAAGCCCATCCCCAGATTGAGAATACGGAGGTGAAGAGGTAGTCGTAGGGATAGTCCTTAAGCTGCTCTTCGGGGTTGAAGCCTGCAATCATCCAAATGCGCTCGTCGTTCTCGTAGCGGTCGAGCATCTCCTTGCAGAACGTGAAGAACGACTGCGACGGCACGTCGTCGTCCTCAAGCACTATGCACTTGTCGACGAACGAGAACGCCCACTTCTGTGATATGTACTCCGAGGGGTCGCAGCCGTAGTTGCGCTCCTGGTAGAGGCGTTGCACGTCGCACTCCCAGTCGATGTTCTCTACTACGCGGCGGCAGGCTTCAATGCCAGCCATATCGCGCTCGCCGCGCGGTCCGTCCTGATAGAGGAACAGCTTCGAGGGACGCGCCTTGCGCACTTCCGCAAACACCTTGCTGAGGTGGTCGGGGCGGTTGAAGAAGAGGATGAGTACTGCTACATCAGTCTTGTATGGTTGCATAAGCGTTGCGATTTAGTCTTTTCAATTCTACAAAATTACAGAAATTTGACTATAGAACGGCAAAGCTATGATGTTTTTTTCGCATAACCCAAACTTTTTCAGTAACTTTGTGCAAACATATCAGTATAAATATGAAACTTATCATCACGATAGACAATACGGCGATTGTGTTGCAGACCGACTCTGCGGATGGTGCTGCCGAGCGCGAGGTGTACAACCTTAACTCTGGTATCTCCATAGCAGCCAACCTGCGACAGGCTCTCTCCGTGTGCGCTTTGTTGCGCAACCCGCGTCTGTACGACCGTGTCACGGTGGTTGTCGACACACCGACGATGCTCATCCCTGAGGACGAGTACACCTCGGGCAGTGCTACGCTGCTCTATCGCAACGCGTTCAGCATGTTGCCAGCCGACGAGGTGCAGACATCGCCACTCGATACATTGGGCGTGGTGCTCGCATTCGCCGTGAACAAAGACCTGCATTTCGTGCTCAACGAGAACTTTCGCTACGTGTGTTTCGAGCCTCGTCTTGCCTCCACACTCACTGCGCTGAGTCAGCGTGCGTATGGCGGCTTCCAGGAGAAGCTGTTCTGTGTGTTCAACGGCAAGGAAATGGAGATAATAGCGTTCCGCAAGCATCGTCTGCGCTTCTGCAACTCGTTTCATATCGACGACACACAGGATGCCGTGTTCTACATAATGAGTGTGTGGCAACAGCTCGCCATGCGCCCCACCGACATACTCGTCGTCACTGGTAATGCAGAAGAACCAGAGACACTGAAGATCAAGCTTGAACAGTTTGTGAAGAATGTAAATGTAATGTAGGAGGGTATGGCATCCTGCCATACCCACGCACCCACAGATTCTCAGATTGTTAGGCAGCGTGGCCTGTATTAAACCGTATAGGCAGCGTAGGCTGTATAAACCGTATAGGTAGCGTGGCTTATATTAAACCGTATAGGCAGCGTGGGTATGGCAGGATGCCATACCCTCCTACACCACCTCACCATAACACCATTTCAACACCATATCATGCGCATAATAACAGGAAAATATAAGGGGCGCCACTTCGATATTCCGCGCTCGTTCAAGGCTCGTCCTACTACGGACTTCGCTAAAGAGAATATCTTCAACGTGATCAACGGCTACGTGGACATGGAGGGTGCGCAGGCACTCGATCTCTTTGCCGGCACTGGCAGTATATCGCTCGAGTTGCTTTCGCGCGGTTGTGCTCCGGTGGTCAGCGTGGAGAAGGATCGCGACCATGCTGCGTTCATCCGCGAGTGTATGACGAAGCTCGACACGAAGGACAACATCCTCATCCGTGGCGACGTGTTCCGCTTCATCAAGTCGTGCAAGCAGCAGTACGACCTCATCTTTGCCGATCCGCCTTACGCTCTGCCCACGTTGCCTACCATTCCGCAGCTCATCCTCAGCAAGGGAATGTTGCGCCCTGGCGGACTCTTCGTCTTCGAGCATGGCAAGCATAACGACTTCTCTGATGTGCCGGGCTTCATAGAGCACCGTGCCTACGGCAGCGTGAACTTCTCGCTGTTCAGAGCAACTTCAGGGGGTGCACTTGTCTCAAGTGCACCAACCGAGTAGTTTTTAGGGGGTGCACTTGTCTCAAGTGCACCAACCATGTAGTTTTTAGGGGGTGCACTTGTCTCAAGTGCACCAACCGAGTAGTTTTAGGGGGTGTACTTGTCTCAAGTGCATCAACCATGTAGAGGTGCATCAACCGTGTAGAGGTACACCAACCATGTTAACTAACATTCTGTTCGGTTGGTGCACTTGAGACAAGTGCACCCCCTTAGAAGTGCCCCAACCATGTAGACCATTTGCATCCCACCAACGAAAAGAGCAGAACCTCGATGTCGAAGTTCTGCTCTTTTCTGTTTTTATTGCTGTTAGTTGGAACTAATAGTATGATTAAGCACGTTCTGCACCGACCGACGCAGACATCCGCACCGACCGACGCAGATGCTTCAAGTTGCAATGTGCTTTTGTCAAAGTTCATTGCAATTCTGTAGTTCTTGCCCTTCTAACGGTTCATTTCTATTCTCTGCATTTTAGGCAAGATGCGTGTCTTCGGGTTGAATGTGTACGGCGCGAAGCGCATTGTCACCACGTGCTCGCCTGTAGGAGTCTTGAACTGCGGCAGACAAGAGTCGCCACCGCACGAGTGGTTGCCGATGCCACGCTGCCAGAAGTCGAAGTGAGCGAACACCTGCTCGCTGCGTGTCAGGTCGTACGGGTGCTTGCCACCGTAGAACACGTCGTAGTTGAACTGCTGGTCGTCGTAGTGCGAGAGCGAGAAGGCGAGCTGACCCTCCACCTTCATGTTCAGTCCAACGCCGTTGCCGCTGTTCTTAAGCGTCATCTCGCGCAAGCCCTGACGGTCGCCCATGGTCTGCGGAGCCGACTGCTCCTCGAACATCTTGTCTACCGATGTGCGGTACCAGCCGAGCAGTGAGCCACGCTGGCGGTCGATATAATTGGAGCGCGGACCCTTAGCGTAGTAGAGCACGCTCTCGAAGCCCGGTGCGAACTGCATTGTGATGCCCACGCGGCGTGTCTCCTCCGATGAGTTGTTGAACGCTACGCGCATGTCCACCTCGCCGTTCGGGTAGATGGTGTAGAGGATATGGTGGGTGTCCTTGCCGTTCGATACGGCAGTCTCAACGACCACGTTTTTGCCTTGCTTCTTCGGAGCCTTTACGAGTGTCTTCTGACCGGAGAGCGCACCCTCCTCCTTGTTCTCGTTCTCGGCTACACCACCCGTTGCGCCGAGCGAGATGTTGTCGTTGGCGATGCGGCGGAAGCCGTTGAAGTCGGGGCCTGCTGACGGCATGACGATCTGCTTGCCATCGAATGTCCACTCGGCAATGGTACCGTCAGTGTCGAACTTGATGCTGAAGTTCTTGCCCTCAACGCTGTTGCCCTTCACCTTCAGTTTGCCCTTCTCGTTGATAGCAGGCAGAGCGATGGTGTTGTGCTGCACGTATGTCGGGTCGGCTACCGACGGACAGTTGGCTGCTGCGTCTGTTGTGAGGCGGAACTGCTGTGCTGCGATCACGTGAGCGCGGTTTGCCCATGCGGTCTTGTCTTTAACTTTGAGCTTGAAGGTGATGATAATCTCCTTGTCAGCCGGCACGTTTACGTCGTACGGAATCTCCACCACGCATGTCTCGCCCGGCTTGCACTGCAGGTCTTTCACTGCGCCGTGAGCCAAGTTGCTCTCTCCCTCGCCGCGTCCGCTGATGCTCCACGAGAGACTGTAGTCGCTCAGGTCGGTGAAGGCGAACTTGTTCTTCAGTGTGAGCTTGTGATTGGCGAACGACACGAAGTCGACATCGCGGTAAACGTACCTCACCTCGTCGAGCTTAGCCGTCCACTCGCGTCCCGGAGTGATGATGCCGTTGCTCATGAAGTCGCCCTGGAAACCATAGTTGCCACGGTTCATCTTGGTATAATCGTAGCCCGAGGTGTAGTAGGGTATACCAGTCTCAGGATCGGTCAGCGGCTGACCAGCCTTGATGCGGCGTGTGTCGTAGATGCCCTGGTCCACCCAGTCCCAGATGCAACCGCCCACGATGCCGTTGCTGTTCTCTATCACGTCCCAGTACTCCTGCAGATTACCCACAGCCTGTCCCATGGCGTGAGCGTACTCGCAGATGAAGTAAGGCTTGTTGTGCAGTCCGTCGCGCTGCTCGATCACCTTGCTCACCACGGGGTACATGTCCGAACCGAAGTCGGAGTACTTCTCGCCGTGGTTGCAGCCCTCGTAGTGAACCCATGCGTCGCGACGCGGCAGCAGACGCTTCACGCAGTCGTATGTAGCCTGGAAGTTGCAGCCGCCGCCTGCCTCGTTGCCGAGCGACCAGAACACCACGCTCGGGTGGTTGCGGTCGCGCAGCACCATGCGTGCCGTGCGGTCTACGTATGCAGCCTCCCATGACGGCATGTCAGAGATGCTCTGGTTGCCGTGACACTCCACGTCGGCCTCGTTCATGCAGTACAGACCGTAGTAGTCGAACATGGCGTACATCTTCGCCTGGCGCGGATAGTGAGAAGTGCGCACGGTGTTCACGTTAGCCTTCTTCATCAGCTCCACGTCGCGCAGCATCGTATTAACGTCGATGGCGTGACCAAAGAGTGGGTGTATGTCCTGCGTGTTCACACCCTTGAAGTAAACGCGCTTGCCGTTCACGTAGATGAGGTTGCCCTTCTGCTCCACGGCGCGGAAGCCGTACTTTGTAGAGAATACCATCTCCTCGCCGCCGTTGTTCATCTGGCGCACGATGACGGTGTAGAGCCACGGGTGCTCAGACGACCAGAGCTTCAGGTCCGTCAGACCCTCGAAGTCTATAGAAACAGTCTTCTGCGCGTCCTTCGCTGTCAGCGCCACGGTCTGCTGCTTCTTCGCAACGAGCTGACCTGCGGGGTCGAGCAGCTCCACTTCGAGCGTCTTGCTTGCGCTCTGCTTCAGCGAGTTGTCTACGGTCAGCTCCACGTTCATAGAACCGGCGGTGTAGCCTTCGCCGAGCTGCGATGTGATGTAGTGGTCGCTTACAGCCACCTTCGGAGTAGCCATGAGGTACACGTCGCGGTGGATGCCGGCGAGGTGCCACATGTCCTGACCCTCAAGGTACGAGCCGTCCGACCAGCGGTACACGCGCACCGATACGTTGTTCTCGCCATTGCGCACGAGTGCCGTCACGTCGAACTCGGCGTCGGTGTTCGCACCCTCAGAGAATCCGGCGTACTTGCCGTTCACCCATACCACGATGGCGCTGCACGCTCCGTCGAAGTGGAGCACTACGCGCTTCTCCTTCTCCCAGCCCTCGGGCAGATTGAACGTGCGGCGATACGAACCCACAGGGTTCTTGTCGAAGTTGTCGTCCATCGCCTTGATGCGCGGCGGGTCGTTGTGGAACGGATAGCCCACATTATTATATACAGGCACATCATAGCCAGCCATCTCCCAGTTGAGTGGCACCTTGATGTTGTCCCATGCCGATACGTCAGCGTTGTCGCCGTAGAAGTCCTTCTCCTCGGGTTTTCCCTGCTTCCAGTCGGCTGTGTAGCGGAACTTCCACTCGCCGTTAAGCAGCAGGTAGTCGGCACGTTCCGGCGTGAGCCACGGCTTGGCGTAGCACTTGTCCTGCATCATCTGCGATGTAGACGAGTAGGGTATGAACGTAGCGTGTGCCGGGAGCTTCTGGTCCTCAAACTTCTGCTCGTTCTCCACCCATGAGTCGACGACCGTCGCGATGTCCTTCGTTTCAACCGCATGGACTATCGTCGGCACGTTCTTTTTTGCCTGACGCTTCGCCTTGCGCTGTCCGTAGGCTGTGCCGCTGCAGACCAATGCTGCAACAGCCACTAACAATAAAGTTCTCTTCATGTATTTAGGTTTTTGATTTGTTTTCTGAATAGTTGCAAATTTACTATTAATTTGGGAGTCGTACAAATTTTCATTGTTATTGTTAATGTAAATGAATTTATCTTCACAAAATTTGTGAATGTCAATTTGTTGCACTATTTTTGCAAAAGATAATAAATTAGTTGTGGAAGTAAAGTTTAACGAAGAATATCTACGTGACCTATATGAAACGGGTAAGTCAGATAAAAAGCACCGTTTTCAACCTCAGATTATCAAGAGGTATGTCCGTGTTATAGACCTGATGATTGCCGAAGATAATATTCATGGATTATGGAAGTACAACTCTCTTAATTATGAGCGTTTGGAAGGAGATAAACATGGATTGTCCTCGGTAAGGGTTAATGACCAATATCGAATTGAGTTTGAAGAGCAGTTTGAAAATGGTCAGACCATAGCAACGATATGTAATATAATAGAATTGTCAAACCATTATAAATAAGCAGTAGTATGACGACACAAGATATGATAGCAAATAATATAAATCCAGCTTTCCCCACCCATCCGGGAGAGGTCGTTAAGGATGAAATAGAATATAGAGGCATCTCCCAACGCCAGTTGGCAGACGAGATGGGCATTGCGTATTCGGCACTTAACGAGATACTTAATGCTCGACGACCTATTACAGAAAAGACTGCACTTCTCTTTGAGGCGGCATTAGGTGTAAATGCAGAACCATTGTTAAAGATGCAGATGCGCTACAACATTCAAACCACTCGTAAAGATGCAACTTTCATGGATAGATTGGCTAAAGTGAGGAGAATAGCAGCTGCATTATAGTGTAAGCAAGTGCTTTTTCACTATTTTTGCGTTTGTTTGTACAGATAATGAAAAAAAACTATGCAAAGTTATTGTAGTATCAAAATTAATTTGTACCTTTGCACTCGCTTTTAAGACAAAAGCTGTCGGGTGGTTACCAGAGTGGCCAAATGGGGCAGACTGTAAATCTGCTGGCGATGCCTTCGGTGGTTCGAATCCATCACCACCCACAGAACACGAAAGAGGTGTATCAACATTGTTGATACACCTCTTTTCGTTTAGGGGGTGCACTTGTCTCCGCTCGGCTTTGCCGCTTGCCAGAGCAAGAAGTGCACCAAATGGAAGGCTGGTAGATAGGCTGGTAGATATTCCGATTTGCATGATATCTTCCAGTCTTTATTGCGCTTATACAGTGTCGGTTAGATGCTGTGCTGGGAGATATGGCAGATTTTTTCGGCTAACGCATTTATGATAGGAAAACGCAGATACGAAAAAGCGGGATTGCGACTGATGCGCAATCCCGCTTTTTATTTTTTATATGTTTGATATCAAAAGTTTACTTTGCAGCGAATACGAACTCGCCGGTGATGTCGTTGAAGAACACGTTGTACTTGCCAGCCGGAACCATGATGTTATCGCCGCCCTTTGTGCCAGTGCCGTAGTACTTCTCTGCTACGTTCACGCCAGCACCCCAGTTGTCGTCCCAACCGCCGTTAGCGCGGAACTTCACTTTGGTATCCGCAGCGAAAGTTACCTCCGCAGTCCAGTTGTGCGGTGCGGTAGCAGTCAGCTCCTCGTCGCTTTTCCATTCGTTGAAGTCACCGGTGAGACCGATCTTCTCGAACTCTTTAGGAGTCTGGTTCTCGAGCTTTGTCCATGTGTACGACATAGTCTCGAAGTCAACCTTCAGTGTGTAGAAGGCGCCTTTTTCCGGACATACTATTGCGCCGGCATTGCTTGTTACGAGCTTGCCCGAAGCAGCGTTGTCACCGTCGGTAGCTGCGCCGATACAGTTGTTCCAATCGCCGAAGTTGTTCTCGTCCCAAATCTTCAGGTTGCCATCACCAGTCCACTGTGTGGTGTAGGTCTGCACTGTCTGGCTCTGCGGGTAGAACATGCAAGTCTTAACCTCTGGTTTCCAGTCCTGCAACGCACCTACGAGATAATATATAGGTGTGTACTCCGATGCCTTCGGAGTGAGCTTCAGTTCGATTGTTCCTGCCTTGATGAGCGCAGCCTGTCCGTCCTTCACGGCGTTCAGCAGCACCTCAGCGTTCATTGTGCGCTCCACTGGGCGTTTGCCGTAAGCCGCTACTACTGCGTCGAGCAGTTCGGCTGTGCAGGCACGTCCGTTTCCGCTCACGTTTACCATAGTCTTTGCAGCGTTCTGTGCTGTGATTTCGAGTCGTCCCTTTTCGAGAGTCACGCCCTCGGGAAGAGTTGCTTCGTTGAGTGTGAACACCGTCACGCTGTCTGATGTAACCTGATCGAAGTCGATAGGCTGTGCCACTGTAGCAGTGAAGTTAGGCAGTGTGATTATCTCTTCCTGCGGGTTCTGCTGTGGCTGGCTCCAGTCGTCGTAGCTGTCGTCGCACGAAGCGAGTGCGAGTCCCATGAAGCCGAATGCTAAAAGCTTTGAAATATTTTTCATTTCCTTTGTCTTTTTAATGTTGAAAAGTTGCTTTGTACAAGTCTCGCAGGCAGAAGAACCTGCGAAACTTGTGAAACTTCATTTTCTTACTTGAGGCTACCCTTACCTGTATAGAAGTTGAGGTAGAGCTTCTGGCCAACCTTACCTGCCACGCGGTCCTGGTCGCCGCCCTTGCCACGGTAAGCGATCTCGCCGTTGAGCACCATGAACTCAGAGTGCCACCAGTCGTTGCCCGGAACCTTAACGTAAGCACGTACACCAGTACCATCAGGTGTGTTTCCAGTGAATGCCGGTGAAACGAAGTCGGCGTCCTTTGTTGTCGGAACCTCAAACTTGCAGTCCTCCGCCAGTTCCTTATATTCGGTTTGGCCCATTGCTTCGCCGATGAGGTAAACGTTCGGCTCGTTGAACTCTACTGTGTACTTGATATCGCGTCCGCTTACAGAAGCAGTAACCACCATGAGGTACCACTGCGGAGTTGTAGAGCTGATGTTGCCGCCGTTATCAGAGATCTTGTCAGCGAGGTCGCCGGCTACGGTGATGCCGTTGTAGCCCTTCTCGTTGCCGTCCCAATCCTTAGCTGTGTTGATCTTAACGCCACCCTCGTCAATCCAAACCAGGCGCCAGAACATCTCCGGATGTTCGTAAACCGGCACGAACTCGAAGCTGTTGCCCCAGTCCCAGCTGCAGAAGTTGCCTACTACGTAGAGGTGTTCAGGCATTGTAACAGGAGCCAGCGAGTAGTTGAGATGAACGTTCTCAAGGCAGATGACGTTAGAAAGAATCTCGGTGTCAGCCACCGGCTCGCCGGTATCGGTTGTCATGTAGGCACGCATACGTACATATACCTTTACATCCATCGGGAAGTCGGCTTCGCTCTTGCCTGCGTTCAGTTCCATTGTGGTGAGTGTGCTTGCGAGCAGAGCTGCGTCTACGCTGCATACTGTTTTAGGGAACGACTGGTCGAGTTCTACGAAGTCGGTCATATCTTCCTTCAGCGATACTTGCACCTTATACATAGTAGATGCCGGGAAACCGTAGTTAGGCTGCGAGCATGTGAACACTATTGCTGAAGAGTTGGTGAGGTCGATATTCGTAGCAGCCAGTGCCGGAGTGTTCAAACGAAACTCCGTCGGTGTTTTAACGATTGGATTGCTGTCGTTGTCGTCCTCGCACGATGTGAACATCACGAGACCCATCATGATCAGCAATGCCGATTTCAATATCTTTTTCATATTGCTTATGCTTGTTTGTTAGGTTGATTGTAACGGTGGAGGAGAGATTGTCGCTCTCCTCTGGACGTTGTTATTAGTTGGTGTAACCAGGGTTCTGTTTGAGGTTTGTGTTGCTCTGGAGCTGTGTCAGAGGAATCGGGTATATGTTCTTGTATGCCTCGAAGTCCTTGCCAGCCGACTCGCCGCCTTTCCAGTCCCAGTTGTAGCCAGTGTTGCCACCGAAGAGTCCGAAACGTACGAGTGTTGTGCGGCGCATACCCTCGAAGTAGAACTCGCGAGCCCATTCGTCGCAGATCTCGTTGAGCGAGTAGTTGCTTGACTCGGCGCGAGTGCTTGCGTGAGCACGATCGCGCAGCTTGTTAAGGATGCGTGTGCCTTCCTGCGATGTCTTGCCACCGTTGAGGCGTGCGTCAGCCTCTGCATAGTTGAGGTAAGCCTCTGCAGCACGCATGAACGGCCAGTCCATATCGGCGAAAGCCGGGTCGGTGTTTGTAGAGTTGTCGCTGTTGTAGTTGAGGAACTTGCAGACGCCGTAGCCTTCAGCCGACTTGGTGATGTTCTCAATCTCGTAGGTGCGGTCCTGGCCCCAGAAGGTTGCGCGGTCGTCGCCAGCCTGAGAAGTCATCTCGTAAGAAGGAACCTGAGGAGCTACTGAGCTCGGGAAGAACTTCTTGAGCAACGCTGTGCGTGGGTGCAGACCAATCCACTGCTGACCTACCAAACCGTTAGAACCGCTTGGGTCGTCGGGGTTGGCGTGCATAGCCGGATCGAAGCAAGCAGCGATGAGGAAGAGCGAGTTGCCGTAGCTTGCGGTCTTGCCAGAGATGTTCACGATAGGGAAGAGAATCTCCTTTGAGGCAGCAGATCTGTCGTTGTCGCCCATGAACACAAGCTGGTATGCGCTCCAGCGTCCTACGGGTGTAGTGTTGATGTCGTACGGAGATTCCATAACCTTCTTGGCATAGTCCTTAGCCTTCTGCCATTCTGCCTTGCCGCTGTAAACCTCAGCGTTGAGGTAGAGGCGTGAGAGAAGCAGCCAACAAGCAGCCTTGTCTACACGACCATAGTCGGCATCGCTACCGGTCTTCACTCTCGGCTCGGCAAGGTCTGGCTCAATAGCGTTCAGCTCTTCTACGAGCCACTTGTAGAGTTCTGCGCGTTCCATTCTGTGCGGTTTCTCGAGTGTTGTAGAGAAGCCTACATTTCCGTAAGCATCCATGAGCAGGTAGTACTGCATAGCGCGGAGGAAGCGGCACTCTGCTGTCTTCTGCTTGTCCTCGCCGCCTGCAACTTCGAGATACTGGTTGCAGAATGTGATGCCCAGAGTGAGTCGGGTGTAGTAGAGTTTCACCCAAGCGTGTGACGGGTCGAACTTAGCCGAGTTGAGCTCCTGCAGACCATCGCCCCATGAGCATGTAGCCTCGTCGGTAGGCAGCTCGTTCATGTTGAACATAGCACGTACAAGACCGGTCATACCTGGGTCGTTGAATCCCTTTACGTCCGGATCGTCGTCGCTGTTCGATCCGCTACCGTTGCCGTTGATGCCGAAGTTGGCGTAACACTTGTTGAGCAGTCCGTCGTTGTTGACGTTGAGGTCAATCTTCGGGCTGATAGGCTCCTTGTCAAGGTCGTTGAGGCACGATGTCGAAGCGAGGCTGATGAGCAGCGCAGCGGCAGGTGCGAGAGCCGATTTTATATATCTTTTCATTGTCGTGAATCGTTTAAGTTATGTTTTTTGTTTAGAAGTTGAGGTTCAGACCGAACTGGAATGTGATAGGACGCGGATAAACGTCCTTGTCGATGCCGCTGTATACCTCAGGGTCGATGCCGCTGTACTTGGTGATGGTGAACACGTTGCTGCAAGAAGCGTACACACGACCAGAGATGCCCTTCCATGAGCCGCTCTTGAAGAGACGGTCGAACGAGTAACCGAGTGTGATATTGTCCATCTTCAGGAACGAAGCGTTCTGCACGAAGTAGTCGGAGAGCTTTGATGTGTTAGAGTCTGACAACCAGCCGAGGCTGCTTACAGAGCGGTTAGCCAGGTAAGAGCTCTGGCACCATACAGCACTGGTGGTCTTCAGACGCTGTCCCTGCTCGAAGTTGTTGTACACGTAGTTGCCGAGGCTTGCACGGAGTGAGAATCCGAGGTCGAAGTTCTTCCACTCAACGCGTGTAGAGAAGCCCATTGTTACCGGAGCCATAGAGCTCTTGTAGAGATAGCGGTCAGCCTCAGAGATGACACCGTCGCCGTTGCGGTCTACTACCACGCCCTCAAGCGGTTTGCCGTTCTTGTCGTAAACCTGCTGGTAAACGTAGAACGAGTTGGCAGCGTAGCCAGTCTGGTAAGCGAGCACCTTGTTAGAAGAGTCGATGTTGTCGCCAGTCATTACGGGGTCGCCGTTGTCGCTCACGCCGTTGAGGTCGGTGATGCGGTTGCGGTTGTACGTGAGGTTGTAGTTCATTGTCCAGTACCAGTCCTTGGTGTTCACTGCTACGTAGTTCAATGAAAGCTCAACACCAGTGTTCTTCAACGAACCGATGTTCTGCAAGCCGCGATCGGCAGATCCGGCGAGTGCTGTTACAGGTGCGTCGTTGATAAGGTCGTCGGTCTTGCGTACGTACCAGTCGATGCTACCTGTGAGTCGGTTGCAGATGCCGAAGTCGAGTCCGAGGTTATATGTTGTTGTGGTCTCCCACTTCAGCTTGTCGTTGTAGTAGAGCGGAGTGTAGATAGAGCCGTCGCCGATAACCGGGTAGCGGCCGAAGTTCTGTCCCTTCTTGTACTGCTTGAACCAGATGTAGTTGGAGATGCCTTCCTGCTGACCGGTCACACCGTAGCCGGCGCGGAACTTCAAGTCGGAGAGCCACTTGATATCCTTAAGGCAGTTCTCGTCCTTCATGCGCCAAGCGAAGGCGAACGACGGGAAGAGTCCCCAGTGGTCCTTGAAGCGTGATGAGCCGTCGTCGCGCACCGTAGCGGTGAAGAAGTAGCGGTTCATGAGTGTGTAGTTGGCACGTCCGAAGAACGAAACGAGGTAGTTCTCGTACTTGTCTACGTCCTTAGTGTTCTTGAACTCCTCACCTGCAAGTGTCGGGTGGGTCTGCGGGTAGTACTGCTTCCACGAGTTGTTGTAGCGGAAGAAGAAGTGCTGATACTCGTAACCGCCCATGATGTCGAAGTGGTGGTTCTTGTTGAAGTCCTTGTAGTACTGAGCGTAGAGGCTGAGCAGCTCGTTGCGCTTGAAGTTCTCGTTGTCTGTGATGCCACCATAATATAATGTAGAGGCATAAGATGTAGGCTGCGACTCGTCCTCTGTGCCCTTAGCCACCTCAAGACCGAGAGTAGCGTGCAGACGCAGGTCTTCGAAACCATGTACCTTATAGTCGATGTCAGCCGAACCGATGAACGATCTTACCTTCTCCTGCTTGTTGCCGAGTTCGAGCAGAGCGAGCGGGTTGGCAGGAGCGTCCTTGAAGCGTGTGAACGGCCATGACGGGTCGCCAAGTCCGCTTGCGTCGGTAAGCCAGTTGAAGTAGCCGCCGAAGTTCTGCAGCGTCTTCTGTGCGTTAGAGCCGAGCATAGCGAGGTCGTGCTGCGATGTGAAAGCGTACGGGCTCTGTGTCGGGTCGAACGAAACGGCGTTGCCGATGGCACCCGTGTCAGCCTTCTTTGCCTTAGAGAACATGCCCTTGGCGTTGAGGTTGAGGTTGAGGTGGTTGTTCAGCAACGACGGGTTGAGATTCACTGAAGCCGTGTAGCGGTTGTAGTCAGAGTTCTTCAAGATACCCTGCTGGCTTGTGTAGCCGAGAGATACGCGGTAGGGCAGATAGTCCTTTACAGAGCCTGATACCGTCACGTTATGGTCGTGGCTCACTGCCTTGCGGTAGATAAGTTCCTGCCAGTCGGTGTTGGCTGTACCGAGAGCCTTGACTGCATCGTCGTTCTCGTTGAAGAGGCTCTTCACGTAAGCACGATACTCGTCGCCGTTCATAACGTCCTGAGTCTTCTTCTTCATAGAGAGCGATACAGAACCCGAGTAGCTTATCTCCGGCTTCTGACCCTTGTGACCCTTCTTCGTGGTGATGATGATGACACCGTTAGAACCGCGCGAACCGTAGATGGCTGTAGCCGAAGCGTCCTTCAGTACGTTGAACGACTCGATATCCTGCGGGTTGATAGTAGAAAGCAAGTTGGAGCCAGTGTTGCCCACCTTGTTGTTGTCCATAGGCACGCCGTCGATAACGATCAGCGGGTCGTTGCTGGCGTTCAGTGAAGAGCCGCCACGGATACGGATCTGTGTGCCTACGCCTGGCTCACCAGAGTTTGACGTAACGTTCACACCTGCCACCTTACCAGAGAGCATGTCCTGGGCGTTCACCACTAAACCCTTGTTCTTTGAGTCGGGCTTGAGAGCTGTTACCGAACCCGTGAGGTCCGACTTCTTAACAGCGCCGTAACCGATGACAACAACCTCGTTAAGTGTAGAGGAAGTGTTCTTGAGATGGATTGTTAGGTTCTGGCCTGCCTGCATCTTTACAGGCTCGTAGCCGATGTAAGTAACTTCAATGGTCGACTTCTTGTCGGCATTGAGAGTAAAATTACCGTCGATGTCTGTAACAGTACCTAATGTACCGCCTACAACCTTGACGGAAGCACCGATAACCGGCTCGCCGGTTTCGTCTACTACGTTGCCTTTCACAACAACCTGCTGTGCGAAGGCACTTGCCGACAGGAACAAGCCTGCTGAGAGCGTAGCTGTTCTGAGGGCATTAGGGAATTTAACCTGCTTCTTCATGTAGCTTTTGATTTTTATAATAAATTGTTTTTAGTCACAACAGTTATTAGGATCTTTTCACGTGCAAAATTATGATTTATATCAATGCGTTGTCTTTTTTTTAATATAAATATAGCATATTGGGCGTGTAAACGTTTGCGCAAGCAAGAGGGCGCGCCAAAACTCACAAATAGCACGCCCCGAAGGGGCAGAAGCACATAGCCCAGGGCAACGTCCTGGGTAAATATGCGCCACACTAACCTAACGCCCTGTAAGGGCAAAAGCCTAATTATTAAGGCTTTTGCCCTTACAGGACGCATTGTTCAACATATACACTCAATACCAGGGCGCTGCCCTGAGCTATGTGATTTTTGGGCTTTCAGCCCGTCTTTGACCACATTATTAGTTTTACCAGACAGTAATATAGAATAATAGGGTGTTGCGGTGGCAAGGATACCACCGCTACTAATCGCTACGTTACTTCTTGATGCGAGCCACGCACAAAGCGCCCAGCACGAGCGACGCCGCAGCCATGAGCATCATGTTGCTCTGCACAGAGCCGACCATCGAGAGCAGGGTGCCGCCGCACGCCGCTGCAATGATTTGCGGGATGCAGATGGTGCCGTTGAAGAGTCCGAGGTACGCACCCTTGTGGCCGTAGCCCTCAAGAGCGTTCGTGACGAAGGCGAACGGCATGGCGAGCATGGCAGCCCATGCGCAGCCGATGAGCATGAACGGCATGGCGAGCAGGTTCTTGTCGTGTACGAACGGCACGAGGGCGAAGCCCACGGCACCGATGACGAGGCTCAGCGCATAAGCCGCCTTCTCGTTCTTGAAGCGTGGCAGAGCCATTGCCCACAGTACAGAGCCGATAGCCTGCCAGCAGAACATCACGCCAACCCAGTTGCCTGCCGCCTGGTAGCCCTTCGACGCGGTGTCGGTGGTGTTCCATACGGTGTCGGCAATGGTGCCGTTGGTGTATGTCCACATGAACATGAACGCTGTCCAGCAGAAGAACTGCACGGCACCCACCTTCCAGAACATCGACGGTGCGTTGCGCAGCAGCTCAATCCAGTTGGCTTTGCCTTCGTCCTCCTCAGGCTTCGCCTCGTTATACTCGGCGTACTCCTGCGGATTCCACTCCTTCACCTTCAGTGTGGTGTAGATGACGCAGAGGATGAGTATTGCGGCACCGATGTAGAACGAGTAGATGACCGAGTCGGGTATCACGCCCTTCTGCGCTTCGTTGGCTATGCCGATGGCTGTGAAGAAATAGGGGAAGAGGTAGCCCACGATCGAGCCGGCGTTGCAGAGGAACGACTGTATGGAGTAGGCGAGCGACTTCTGCTGCTCGTTGACCATGTCGCCCACGAGCATCTTGAACGGCTGCATCGCCATGTTGATGCTCGTGTCGAGGAACATCAGCGAGACGAGACCGAACACCATGGCTGCGCTCACAGCCATGCCGAACGAGCCGGCGTTGGGCAGCAAGCACATCACGGCTACGGCTACCGATGCGCCTACGAAGAGGTAGGGTATGCGTCTGCCGAAGCGACACCATGTGCGGTCGCTCAGCGTGCCGATGATGGGTTGCACGAGGATGCCCATGAGTGGTGGTAGTATCCAGAAGTAGCTGAGGCTGTGTGGGTCGGCACCAAGTGTGGCGAAGATGCGCGAGATATTCGCGCTCTGCAGGGCGTACGCAATCTGTACGCCGAAGAATCCGAAACTGAGGTTCCACAGTTTCAAGAAACTTTGATTTGGTTTTGGTTTCATTGTTATTTTGGTTTTTTGGTTTTTCTTTGGAGGACTTTGAGGCTAAGCCTAACTAAGCCTTCTTAGGCCTCTTTAGGAGCTAAGCCGAGCTAAGCCTTCTTATGCCTCTTTAAGCCCTCCCTCGAATCCTTGGCTTAGGAAGGCTTAGAGAGGCTTAGTTCGGCTTATGCGCCGCCTTCTAAGCCTTCGTGCTCTCTCTCACGACGAGCCTTGTCTTTACGACGCGCTTTTCGATGCGGTCGCACGGCGTGAGCCCCTCCACCTTGTCCATGAGTATGGTGGCAGCCTCTTCGCCCACCTTTGTTCCGCGCTGCTCCACGGTGGTGAGCTGCGGGTCGCAGGCGATGGCACGCTCGCCGTTGGTGAAGCCGCACACCGCGACATCGTCGGGCACGCGGAAGCCGTTGTGCTTTGCCGTGTACATTACGCCGATGGCTGTGTCGTCGTTCACGCAGAAGAACGCGTCGGGACGGTCGGCACGGCTGAGCACGCCGGGCGTGATGCGCTCGGCATCCTCGCGCTTGTCGCAGACGAACACCAGCGACTCGTCGGGCTGCATACCCGCCTTCAGCAGTGCGTCGTGATAGCCGTTGTAGCGGTTCTGTCCGAGTGCCGTCTTGCCCTTCATGCCGTAGAAGGCGATGCGGCGGCAGCCCGTCTCGATGAGGTGTGTCACGGCAGCGAACGCCCCCTGGTAGTCGTCCACCACCACGCGGCTTGCGTCCACACCCGTGCAGATGCGGTCGTAGAACACGAGCGGTATGCCGCGGTCGATGAGCGATTGGAAGTGGGCGTAGTCCTGCGTCTCCTTAGCCTGCGACACGATTACGCCGCACACCTGGTGAGCCTCGAACATCTGGCACAGCTGCACTTCGCGCTCGTACTGCTCGCGCGAGGTGGTGGCGATGATGCGGTAGCCACGTTTCGACGCAGCGTCCTCGATGCCGTTGAGAATGGTGGAGAAATAATAATGTGTGAACTCGGGCACGATGACACCGATCACCTTCACCGGCTGCTTGTGAGAGTTGCGCAGCGATTTGGCGATATCGTTCGGGTAGAAGTTGTGCGCATGGGCGTACTCGCAAATAAGGTTGCGTTTCTCTTCGCTGACGCGTGCGCTACCGTTGAGGGCACGCGACACAGTGGCTATGGACACACCGAAATGTTCGGCGATGTCCTTCATCGTGGTTGGTTGCAGTTCAGACATTCGTTAGATTGGTTTTTAATTACGCTTGCAAAGTTATCACATTATTTTAATATAGAGCGCATCCGTGGCTCACAGAATTTCTTTGCGCTGTGCAAACGTTTGCACAAGGGGGTGCACTTGTCTCAAGTGCACCAACAAATTAGAAGCAAGAGCAAGGAGTGCACCAATAGAGTTTACTGCACATTCTGCTCTGTTGGTGCAGTTCTTGCTCAGGCAAGCGGCAAAGCCGAGCGGAGACAACTGCACCCCCTAAGCTGCACCCCCTAAACAGCACCAATTCTAAAAAACTGACACAATCGCATTGCTATTCCAATTATTTTTTGTTTATTTGCAAAAGAAAAACAATAACTTCGACGAGGCTCACACCCTCGCCGACAAAAACAGAATACTATGGGAAAAGGAAAGAAAGGTGGCAAGCGCTTGACTAAGAAACAGCTCGCCCCGAAGCTTGAAGAACTGTTCGCCTCCAACCCTGGAAAGACGCTCTCGTTTAAAGATATCTTCCGTTCGCTACACCTCGACACGCATCCGCTGAAGATGCTCGCCATCGATATCATGGAGGAGATGGCTTGGGACGACTTCATCACGCGCGTTACCGACAACTCCTATCAGCTGAACATGAAGGGACAGGTGCAGGAGGGCGTGTTCCAACGCAAGACGAACGGCAAGAACTCTATCATGCCCGACGACTCCGACAAACCTATCTTCGTGGCTGAACGCAACTCGATGTGGGCTCTCACCGGCGACCGCGTACGCTTCGCATGCATGGCGCGACGCAAGAACCACATCAAGGAGGCGCAGGTGATACAGATACTGGAGCGTGCCAAGGACACTTTCGTCGGACGACTCTCGTTCGACCACGACCTCTGCACGCTCATCTCGCCTTCCAACGTGCTGGCGAACAGCATCATCATTCCGCGCCGAAAGCTGAAGGGCGGCAAGGACGGTGACAACGCCGTGGTGCGCATCGTGGAATGGCCCGACCAGGACCACCGCAACATGATTGGCGAAGTGGTGGACGTGCTTGGAAAGGCTGGCAACAACGACGTGGAGATGAACACTATCCTCGCGCAGTACGGCTTGCCGTATAAGTACCCGAAGAACGTGGAGGAGGCTGCCGAGAAGATTTCGGCGGAGATAACTCCGGAGGACTACGCCGAGCGCGAGGACTTCCGCGATGTCTTCACCTGCACCATCGACCCGAAGGACGCGAAGGACTTCGATGACGCGCTCTCTATCCGACAACTCAAGGACGGACTCTGGGAGGTGGGCGTGCACATCGCCGACGTGTCGCATTACGTCACAGAAGGTTCCGTGATAGACAAGGAGGCTGTGAAGCGCGCCACGAGCATCTACCTCGTCGACCGTACCATACCGATGCTCCCCGAACGTCTCTGCAACTTCATCTGCTCGCTCCGACCGGATGAGGAGAAACTGGCGTTCTCCGTGATCTTCAACCTCGACGAGGAGGCGAACGTGAAGGCATACCGCATAGTGCACACCGTTATCAAGTCGAATCGCCGCTACGCCTACGAAGAGGTACAGGAGCTGCTCGAGCAGAACGGCGTGGTAGACGGCACGGGTGAACCCGCACCTGCAGCACCCAAGGGTGGATACAAGGGCGAGAATGCCGATGCGCTCATCATGCTCGACCGACTGGCTAAGAAGCTGCGCGCAGCACGCTTCAAGAATGGCTCCGTGAAGTTCGACCGCGAGGAACTGCACTTCGACGTAGACGAGAAGGGCAAGCCGGTGCGTTGCTACTTCAAGCGCTCGAAGGATGCCAACAAGCTCATCGAGGAGTTCATGCTTCTCGCTAACCGCACCGTGGCTGAATCGGTAGGCAAGGTGGCAAAGGGCAAGAAGCCGAAGACGCTGCCTTATCGTGTGCACGACAACCCCGACCCGACAAAGCTCGAGACGCTGCGCGAGTTCGTGGTGAAGTTCGGCTACAAGATGAAGACCGACGGTACGAAGGGTGCTCTCGCCAAGTCGCTCAACACGCTCATGTCGGCGTGCGAGGGCAAGCGCGAGCAGAACCTCATACAGACCGTGGCGCTGCGCGCTATGATGAAGGCGAAGTATTCTATACACAACATCGGTCACTTCGGACTGGCGTTCGACTACTACACCCACTTCACGTCGCCTATCCGCCGCTACCCCGACACGATGGTTCACCGACTCATCACACGCTACCAGCAGGGCGGACGCTCTGCCAACAAGGAACACTACGAGGAGCTGTGCGAACACTCGTCGGAGATGGAGCAGGTGGCAGCCAACGCCGAGCGCGACTCTATCAAGTACAAGGCTGTGGAGTTCATGTCTGAACGTGTGGGCAATGTCTACGATGCGCACATCTCAGGCATACAGTCGTACGGCATCTACTGCGAGATTGACGAGAACCACTGCGAGGGTCTTGTGCCGATGCGCGACCTCGACGACGACTACTACGACTTCGACGAGCGCAACTACTGTCTCGTAGGTCGCCGCCATCACAACAAGTATCAACTTGGCGACCCCATACGCATCAAGGTGGCAAGTGCCAACCTCGAAAAGAAACAGCTCGACTTCACTTTAGCAGGGGACTTGTAGGGGGTGCACTTGTCTCAAGTGCACCAACCGAATAGAAGTGCACCAACCAAGTAGCTTCAGGGGGTGCACTTGTCCCAAGTGCACCAACAAAGCAGAAGTGCCGATTGTTCTGTTGGTGCAGTTGAGACAACTGCACCCCCTTGCGAGCACCCCTCCTCAATCAAATTATCTAACCCTGTTTACCCTCCCGCTATACCTCATGCCCCACATTACCTTCCTCAACCGTCATTCCGACATCCTCATTCAGTGTGGTCACTTGCCCCATTGGTTTCAGCCAGAGGCGGTGCAGTTCATCACCTTTCGTCTTGCCGACTCGCTCCCGCAGACCAAGCTGCAGGAACTGGCACTCATGCGCGAGGCATTAGGACGACGCGAGACGAAGGAGGGGGAGTTGACGGCAGAGGAGGAACGTTTGGAAGATATAGTGGATGGGTGGTTGATGCAAGGATATGGCGGTTGTGTGTTGCGTGATGCACAGTGCAGACAGTTTGTTGAGGATGCTTTGCTCTTCAACGATAAGCAGACGTATCACCTTCATGCCTTCGTCATCATGCCCAACCATGTTCATATACTACTGTCGCCAATTGGAGAAAACAGCGTTATCCCTATCGTCAGTAAGTTGAAGCGCTACTCGTCGCGTATGATAAAACAATGTGTAGCGACTGATGGTAATGTTTGGCAGCGCGAGATGTTCGATCGCATGATGCGAGGGGAAGACGACTTCGCACATAAACTTGCGTATATTGTTAATAACCCTAACGGATTGCCGGAAGATAGCTATTCATTATATGTAGCAGAGAATGTGCAGTATCTGCTGTAAGGGCTTTCAGGGGGTGCTTGTAGGGGGTGCTTTTAGGGGGTGCACTTGTCTCAAGTGCACCAACCAGGTAGTAGTGCGCCAAGTAAGCAAGAAGTGTATCGTTAGGGGGTGCAGTTGTCTCCGCTCGGCTTTGCCGCTTGCCAGAGCAAGAACTGCACCAACCAGGTAGAAGTGCATCGTTAGTTTTGTTGGTGCACTTGAGACAAGTGCACCCCCTGCAAGAAGTGCATCGTTAGTTTTGTTGGTGCACTTGAGACAAGTGCACCCCCTTAGGAGACAAGTGCACCCCCTTGAGAGACACCTGCACCCCCTGGTGGCACCCCCCCCCTGCTCCCAAAGTGTTAAAGATGTTAATATTATGAAAACGCAATAAGCATTTGTTCTTTGTTATATAAAAAATGTGTATTTTTGCAAGGCGAATGGAAGTGTATTTGCCACTTTTATATTCTCTAACTTACATTATTTATATAAATAAAAACTTAATCAATTTTACTAAATACAAATCTTATGGCGAATTTATCCCGTAAAACATTGACTCTCGCAGCAGGTCTCGTACTTTCTGTGATGAGCGCTAACGCACAGCAGATGCGTGAAGGTTATGTAGAAGCTGGTAAGAACACTGGCAGCGAAAACTTCCACACCCTTATTCAGGGTTGGACTCCAGGCAACCAGGTAACAGCAGACGACAACTTCTATATCTCACGCGTTAAGCCACGTGCTCGTTTCCGCAACGAGGCTACTCAGGTGCGTCTTGATCTCAATGCGAAGAACGACAAGAAGCTCATCGCTTGGATTCCGGTAAACAACTCTGACTTCAACGCACTTCCTAACGGCGTATTTGACTCGGAGGTATTCTCTATGTGGTCGTACGTTACACACTGGGGCAACTGGACATCTCCGCTCGGACGTATCCCGGCTGCTTTCCTCGACGTAGCTCACAAGAACGGTGTTGGTGTATCAGGTGTAGCTTCTATTCCTAACGCAAGCCTCAGCGCAAGCTGGGCGGCATGCCTTAAGGGTCTTGCTTCTCTGGACGTAGACAAGACTTCTAAGTTCTTGCAGTACTATGGTATCGACGGTCTCGGCTACAACTCTGAGTTCTATGGCGGTGGTCCTTATGTTAAGGGTGTACGCACATTCCACGCAGCCCTCGTTAAGAAGATGTTGCAGGTTAACCCGATCTTCGAGAACTTCTGGTATGACGGTACAAACGACTACGGTCAGGTTTCATTCGACGGTGGTCTCGGCAATCATAACAAGGAGACATTCGGTGACAGCAAGAACGTACGTACATCACTCTTCTTCAACTACAACTGGAACCGTGGTCAGCTCGCTCCTTCAGTAGCATTCGCAGAGAAGCTCGGTCGCGATCCGCTCGATATCTACTGCGGTGTGAACATGCAGGGTGGCGAGCCTGGTGGTACATCATGGTCGTTGCTGCCAAATCAGCGCGTTTCTATCGGTCTTTGGGGTGCTCACTCTCAGAATATGTTCTGGGAGAGCCGTTCAGAGCTCGGTTCGTCTGACGAGATGAAGCAGTTCGCTTACCTCCGTCGTACTGAGTGCTACTTCGGTGGCGGCAACCGCAACCCGGTTATCACTCCGTCTATTGTTGACAAGCACCAGTACACAGCATACAACCCGACTTGGCACGGTATGGCTGCATTCATGACAGCACGTTCGCCGCTGAGCTGGGATCTCGCTGAGGAGCCGTTCATCACTTACTTCAACCTCGGTAACGGTAAGTTCTTCAACCTCAATGGCGAGCGCAAAGTAAACTCTCCTTGGTACAACGTTGGTATGCAGGACTACCTGCCGACATGGCACTTCTGGTTCGCTGACAAGCTCCTCGGACGTACAGCAACTGACGTTCCTGCTACAGGGCTCGACGCACAGTTCGTATGGGACGACGCTTACTTCGGAGGTTCTACACTCAAGATTTCTGGTACAACAGCTAACGAGTATCTCCACCTCTTCAAGACAAAGTACGCTTTGAAGAAGGGCGACGTTATCACTGTTCGCTATAAGCTCAACGAGGGTGCAACAGACCTCGACCTCGTTCTCTCGGCAGAGGGCAGCGAGAGCACAGGCGTAGCTTACAACCTCTGCAAGGCAGACCGTGTAGCTGACGTTAACGAATGGGTTAAGCAGACATTCACAGTAGGTTCTGACTTCGACGGCAAGACACTTGCTCTCGTAGCTCTCAACTTCAAGAACGCTAAGAATGCTGAGGTATTGCTCGGCGAGTTCTCTATCGTTCGCGGCAAGGCGGCTACACCAGCTGCTCCGGTTATCGACGCTGCTAACACCAAGATGCTCTACAACAGCAAGGCTGGTATGGACGCTAAGATTATCTTCAACATGCCTAACAACAAGGCAGCTGGCGAGCCGTGCTACAACCTCGACGTTAAGACATCTCACTTCCGTCTCTACGCTCAGGAAGAGGGCAAGGAGCCGATGCTCATGGGTACAACAACTTCTTGGGCTGGTCTCTACTACTCAATCCCGACTACTAAGGCAAACGCTAAGGTACGTCTCGGTGTTTCTGCAGTAGCTCTCGACCACAAGACAGAGTCTGAGATCGCTTGGAGCAACTATATGGCACCTGCTTCATACGTTTACAACGACGATATCAAGAGCAATAAGACAACTATCAAGCCGAACGAGGAGTTCACACTCAGCTACATCGACCCAGAGCACCCTGCTGCTAAGTGGGAGATCGTTAAGGACGGTCAGGTAGTTAAGAGTGGCGATGGCAACTCTTGGACAACATCACTTGCTGACCTCGGTAGCTACGACCTCAAGGTAACTGGCAACGAGTACGGCGAGGATGGTACAGCTAAGCAGACCACACGCACATTCTCTTCTTACATACAGATTACAAGCGTAGGTACAGGTGCTCTGCCTGAAATTTACTCTCTCACAGCTAACGGTAGCGAGGAAGAGGTTTCTCTCAAGGTAGGCGAGAATGTTAAGATGGCTTACACAGGTCGCGCTGCTGACGGTTCTGGTTCACAGGGTCTCGACCTGAAGGAGACACGCTTCGGTGTTGCTGCAGCTGACCTCGGACTCGTAGGCAAGAAGTCGTTCTCTATCTCATTCTGGTTGAAGATTAACAGCCTCAAGGAAGGAAAGTCGGCTACTCTCTTCAATGTTTACAACAAGCAGGATGGTTGGCCTAAGACCGACTGGGGTTGGAACTGGTCACAGATCAGCCCAGATGGCAGCTTTGATGGT
>OGKZ01000016.1_pt1 | contig 139875 bp, 163 predicted proteins | sample 1572571 | NCBI WGS metagenome assembly OGKZ01 (sample SAMEA2581906, study PRJEB24529) | metagenome | biome: Human gut stool | place: China | collected 2011 | reverse complement strand
AAATTAAACCTTCAGTTTTTTGCTCATAAGAAGGGTGTTGGTTCTACTAAGAACGGTAGAGATTCCGAATCCAAGAGATTAGGTGCAAAAAGAGCAGACGGTCAGTTCGTAAAGGCAGGCAACATTTTATATAGACAGCGTGGAACAAAGATTCATCCCGGTGTTAATGTTGGTATCGGCGGAGATGACACATTATTTGCATTAGTAGATGGTGTTCTCAGATTCGAAAGAAAAGGAAGAGATAAGAAACAAGCTTCCGTTTATCCTGTAGAAGAGAAATAAGACGTAAGGCTTCAGGTTGTACCCCTGAAGCCTTTTTAACACTATATATAACTATTCAGAAAGGTTAGAAATCGATGTTTGCAGATAGAGCGAAAATATATATCAGAAGCGGCAAGGGCGGAGATGGTCATGTTTCTTTTCGCCGTGAAAAATATGTACCTAATGGTGGTCCTGATGGCGGCGATGGCGGTCATGGCGGCAGTGTTATTTTTGAAGTCGATGAGGGTCTTAATACTTTGACAGATTTTCGCCATATCAGGAAGTATTCTGCTGAAGATGGTGAGCAGGGCGGCAAACGTAATTGCCGTGGTAAAGATGGTAAGGATATTATCATCAAAGTTCCTGAAGGTACTGTTATTAAAGAGCTGGAATCAGGAAAAATCATAGCTGATATGTCAGGCGATAACCGCAGACAGGTTATTTTGTCTGGTGGTAAGGGTGGTAATGGTAATCAGCATTATGCTACATCAACGATGCAGGCGCCAAAGTATGCTCAGCCAGGACAGCCCGCTAAAGAACTGAATCTGTTTCTGGAATTGAAGGTGATCGCAGATGTTGGATTGGTTGGTTTCCCTAATGTAGGTAAGTCAACATTATTATCCCGTGTGACAAATGCAAGACCTAAGATTGCAAACTATCATTTTACAACATTGAATCCTAATCTTGGAGTAGTTGATCTGGATGATGGTAAAGGTTTTGTAATTGCAGATATTCCTGGATTGATCGAGGGTGCATCAGAAGGAGTTGGACTTGGTCATGAATTCCTTCGACATATAGAGAGAACGAAGGTTTTGATTCATCTGGTAGATGCTGCATCCACAGAAGGACGTGATCCTATTGCGGATATCTATGCAATTAACAAGGAATTGGAAGCTTATAATGCTGATATTGCTCATCGTCCTCAGGTAATCGCAGCTAATAAGATTGATGCAATCTATACAGAAGATGGTGAAGATCCGGTTGCAAAAATCCGGGCAGAATTTGAACCCAAGGGAATTAAAGTATTTCCGATTTCTGCTGTATCAGGCCAGGGACTTTCAGAACTCTTGTATTGTGTAAGTGATATGCTTGCAGATATCAATGAAGCACCTACAGTATTTGAGCCTGAATTTAATCCTGATGTTGATATTGTAACTGGTAATGAACCATATAGCGTAGAATATAATGAAAAAGACAATGAATACGTTGTAGAAGGACCTAGAATCGAGAAGATGTTAGGTTATACCAATCTGGATTCTGAGCGTGGATTCCAGTTCTTCCAGAAGTTCCTGAAAGAAAATGGCATTCTGGATGAATTAGAGGCTCTGGGGATTCAGGAAGGCGATACAGTACGTATGTATGGTCTTGCTTTTAATTACTATAAAGAATAAATAACTACTAATGGAGGTATGATAATGACAAGTAAACAGCGTTCTTATTTAAAGGGACTTGCTATGAATCTTGAACCGGTATTTCAGATCGGAAAATCATCTGTAACACCGGAAAATGTAGAAGCAATTTCTGAAGTATTCAATACAAGAGAACTTGTTAAGATTTCAATTTTGAAGAATTGTCTGGATGATCCTAAGGAAGTAGCGAATACAGTAGCAGAACGTACTCGCTCTCAGGTTGTACAGGTAATTGGTAAGAAGTTTGTTTTGTACAAGCCTTTTAAAGAAAATCCTAAGATTATTCTTCCAAAATAAAGAGGTACGTTATGGAATCACTCAATAAAGTAGGAATTATGGGAGGAACTTTCAGCCCTGTTCATAATGGACATATAGCTCTTGCACAGTGTGCATATGAAACGCTTTCTTTGGATAAGGTTTTATTTATGCCCAGTGGCAAGTCTTATATGAAAAATGACGTTCTGGATGCAGAACATCGTATCGCCATGATTGAAAGAGCAATTGCTCCTTATCCATATTTTGAACTTTCCAATATTGAAGTGAATCGTGCAGGTAATACCTACACTTATGAGACTCTGGAATTATTAAAACAGCAACATCCGCAGATCCGCTATTACTTCATTATGGGAGCTGATTCATTATTTCATATAGAGACCTGGAAGAATCCGGAAGTTATATTTTCTCTGTCTACTCTTGTCTGCTCTGTGCGTGATGAATATCATATGGAAGAGTTGGAAAATAAACGTGACGAACTGATTCGCAAAGGGGCTGATGTTATCCTGTTGCAGATGCCCAAAATTGATATTTCTTCTTCTGATATTCGAAATCGTGTTGCCAGAGGGCTTACTATTAATGAATTTGTTCCAGACTCTGTTTCCAGGTATATTTCACAGGAGCATTTATATGAAGAAGATAAAGAAATATCTTAAAAAGCATCTGACAAAAGAAAGATATCATCATACAGTTGGTGTTGCATACACAGCAATGTCCATGGCTATGAAATACAATCCTCAGCCTGATAATAATGAGTTCATGATTAAGGCTGAAATTGCAGGATTATTGCATGATTGTGCCAAATGTATGGACAACGATAAAAAAATCAGGATATGTAATAAAAATCAAATATCCTACAGTAAAATAGAAGCTGAGAATCCCTATCTTTTACATGGTAAAGTTGGAGCATATATAGCTCGAAAGGAATTTGATATTTTGGATGAGGATATTCTCAATGCTATAACCTGGCATACAACAGGGAGACCTGATATGTCACTTCTGGAGAAAATTATATTTGTAGCGGATTATATTGAACCATCAAGAAGACCTATTCCTGAGTTAAATCTAATCCGTCAACTTGCTTTTACAGATATTGATCAGGCAGTCATTAAGATACTTGAGAATACGCTGAAATATCTCAATGAAAAAGGCAATCCTATTGATGACATGACACAAAAGACATATGATAGTTACATACGCACAGAAAGAGAGGATTAATCTATTGACGAGTAAAGAAACAGTAAAACTTATTATAGACGCTTTGGAAGATAAAAAAGCAGAAAACATTCAGATCATTGATATCAGTGAAGTTTCATCTGTGGCAGATTACTTTATCATTACCAATGGAACGAATAAAAGCCAGGTACAGGCACTTGCTGATAATGTAGGTGAGAAATTGGATAGAGAAGGAATTCATGCAAAACAGGTTGAAGGATATTCTAATGCTAACTGGATTTTGCTGGATTATACAGATATAGTAATTCATGTATTTGATCGTGAAAGTCGTGGATTCTACGATTTGGAAAGAATCTGGAGAGACGGTAAACTGATCAGCGCAGATGATTTTTCATAAGCTGGAATTAAGCATTGAATATTGTATCGTTACGAAAATATAATATGTGATATGAATAAAATAAAAGGAATCTATAGATGATAAAAATTATCTATAGATTCCTTTTTGAAATGTGTAATCATTATAACTATTCAGTACAGTTACATTACATTAATGATACAGGCGGAAAACACCAAATACTTTACCCAAAATATCAACATGATCAACAATAATAGGGTCCATTGTATCATTCTCAGGCTGTAAACGGTAATGACCATTCTCTTTATAATATGTCTTAACAGTTGCAGAATCATCAATTAATGCAACAACAGTGTCTCCGTTTTCTGCAGTATTACAGCAATTCACAAATATCTGATCCCCATTGAAAATACCAGCATTAATCATGCTGTCTCCTTTCACCTTTAAAATGAAAGTATCACCACTTGGAACCATCTCTGCCGGAATCGGGAAGTATCCCTCGATATTCTGTTCTGCAAGAATAGGCAGACCAGCTGCTACCGTACCAATGATAGGAATACTTGCCATTTCGTGTCTGACCATCTGGAAACTGTCATCCATAATTTCAATTGCACGGGGCTTGGTCGGGTCTCTTCTGATATATCCATTCTTCTCCAATGTCTCCAGGTGTGAATGAACAGAAGAAGTGGACTTCAAATTAACGGCCTCGCAAATCTCGCGAACAGCAGGCGGATAACCCTTCTTTAAAATTTCTGCTTTTATGTATTCTAAGATTTCTTTTTGTTTTGCTGTAATTTTTCCATATGCCATTACATATACAACCTCCTTTTTTATAATCATATCACAGGCTACATAAAAATGCAAACATATATTCCAAATATTTGTTCGCAAATTTGTGGTAAAAGTATTGACATCCAAACAGACATTCTATATAATCAATGTAAACAGCTGTTCGGAAACTATGTTCGGAACCCGTGTTCAGAATATGCGTTTGAAACTGAGGTTCCGCATATGTATACTTTTGAGGAGGTCAATGCCATGTTGAATGAAGATACTTATTATTTACGATCCATATCGAAACGTAGAGCACGCCAGAAACAGGTACGTCGCAATATTTTATTGCTTGTTATATCTGTATTGTTTATTTTTGTCAGTGTTTTCTTTGTTGCTTCTATTTCTACACAGGCGAGTGATAAAGAACATATGCCTTCTTATAAGTATTTTCGGAGTATCGAGATTTCTTCCGGTGATACATTGTGGTCTATTGCTGAAGATAATATGGACGCACGTTATTATAGACATACAGCAGACTATGTTGCTGAGGTGAAAAGAATGAATTCTCTGGATACTGATCAGATTATTGCGGGAAGTTATTTGATTATTCCTTATTATTCTACAGAGTTTGTCGGTTCCACAGATTGATTTTTAATCTTCGTTTTTATTTTCTCGTAATCGAACGACATTAGCAGCCATCCTGCGGCGATCGTCTTCAATTGCTGCGTAGTGTTTCCTGGTTGTATTGACATCTTTATGACCCAGAACATCTGCAACCAGGTATATGTCACCAGTTTCACGGTAAAGGGATGTACCGTATGTACTACGTAATTTATGAGGTGTTATTTTTTTCAGGTTTGTTACAAGAGAAGCATATTTCTTAACCAGTTTTTCAACGGCTCTAACGGAGATTCTTTTATTTTGCAGGGAGAGAAATAATGCATTTTCATTGCCTTCTGCAGGAATGATATGATTGCGTTGTTCTAAATAATCTAGAAGAGCAGTTTCTACTTCTTCACCAAAATAGATTACAGCTTCGTAACCACCTTTACGACGTATTTTGATACCATTATTTTTAAAATCAATATCCTGTAGATCAATACCAACACATTCAGATACTCGGATTCCGGTTCCAAGTAAGAGAGTAAGTAATGCAATATCTCTTACCTTGGTCTTCTGATGATAATAAAGTTGTTGTTTGGTCAGATTTTCACCAGATTCTACTTCATCTAATAAAAGAGCTACTTCATCGGCTTCTAAACGAATAATTTCTTTTTCGTGCAATTTAGGCATTGGCACTAATGCAGCAGGATTTTTTTCGATAAGTTCATTTCGGAAGAAATAATTATAGAAGCTTCGAAGGGATGCCAGTTTCCGGGCTTTACCACGTTCATCATTCATATATTCCTTCCCGTCCTTTACATAATAGGAGCAATATTCCAGATATTCTTCAATATCCATTCTGGTGATTTGATCAAGAATATCTATTGTATATTCTTTAATATCTTTCTTACCGTAAATGGGATTATTATCATGCAGATACTCAAAGAATACACGAATATCATAAGCATAGGCAACTCTGGTTCTGGAAGCTATATATTCTTGCATGCCTCTGAAATACTGTCCGCAGAAGGGAGGAAGAGTAGCGAGAATTTCGCGTAAATGCACGATATTTTCTTTGTTTTGCTGTTCATGATAATTAGTTGTATTATTCTTCTCCATGATTTATTGACCATCCTTCCATATTGCTGTTTAGAATTGCGGTAAACATTCTGTCTTTCACTCCGGGATTTTCACGGTTTAGTTGTTTTAACAGCTGATTGATGTATTCACGTTTGGTATTTCCGTCTGCTGGGCAGGGACTCTTTACCACCGGTACATTATATTTATGTACAAATCCGATTACGTCAGATTCCTGCATATAGATTAAGGGACGAATTACTGTCATGTCTGCGCGGTCAAGATATGTAACAGGAGAGAAGGTATGAAATCGCCCTTCATAGATTAAGGACAACATCATAGTAGTTACCACATCATCTTTGTGATGAGCGTAGGCTACTTTATTACACCCTAATTCTTTCATGGCATTATTTAGAGCACCTTTTCTCATTTTAGAACATAAGGCACAGGGATTTTCTTCCTGACGTTCTTCAAATATAATTTTACCAATATCTGTTTTAATAATACTATATGGAACATCTAATTCCTGACATAGGGCTGTAATCTGGTCAAGATTCATATTTTGAAATCCAAGATCTATTGTTACAGCATGTAAAGAAAAGTATTTAGGGTAATAACGTCTGAGACCGCTTAAAGCATAAAGCAGGGTTAAACTGTCTTTGCCACCTGAAATACCAATGGCAATTTTATCGCCTTCCTCTATCATTTGAAAATCATCAATTGCTCGACGTACATGACTCATTACTTGTTGTAGTTTCATATATGTACTTTTCCTTCTTTCTGTTTTTATTAATTTTTTATGGAGAATAGGACGTATACTCTTAAAAAATGTGTTATAATCATACTTATAAAGCAAAATGAATTGCTAAAGAATATGATTAAGAGATAATTGAACACTTGCAGATTGGAGAGTATGAATGCCTATGAATCAGGATAACAAAAATAAAAATTATATTCGGTGGGGAGTTACGGCTTTTCTCGTAATTCTTGCAAGTATGATTGCCTATTATATTATCTTTAATTTGGATAATTTTAAAGGAACAATTGATAAAGTATGGGTAATTCTCATGCCGGTTACAGACGGATTGATTCTTGCATATTTGTTGACACCACTCTTGAATGTGATTGAGCGGAAGATAGTAAAGCCTTTTTTTGCATTTATAAAGTGTGAAGCCAAACATAAACAAATGCGTTTAGTATCCATATTGTTGACTATCATTCTTGTCGGTTCAATTACTTATGGATTTTTTGCTATGGTAATTCCTCAAATAGTAAATAGTATACGAACTATTATCATGCAGTTTCCAAGTTATGTAGATACCTTGACTTACTGGATATCTAAATTGCTGGAGGATAATCCGGATATTGAAAATTTTGCCAATGAAATGATTTCCAAATATTCTACAGAATTTGAAGATATTATTAATGCCAAAGTTCTGCCACAATTAAACAATATTATTGTAATGGTATCTACCGGTGTGTATTCTTTTTTAAAGGAATCTTGGAACTTCATTATTGGTTTCATTATTTCCATATATGTGTTAGCAAGTAAAGAGCTTTTTGCTGCACAATTCAAGAAAATCACATATGCATTTATTCCATTAGAGGCAGCCAACCGTTTTGTCAGCAATGTTCGTTTTTCCAATAAAACCTTTGGTGGATTTTTTGTAGGAAAAATATTAGACTCTATCATTATTGGAATCTTGTGCTTTGTATGTACCAGCATTATAGGAACACCATTTAATGTTTTGATTAGTGTAATTGTAGGCGTTACCAATATTGTACCATTTTTTGGACCGTTTCTGGGAGCAGTTCCTTCTTTAATGCTGATATTATTTATTGATCCTGTACAGGCACTGTATTTCCTGGTATTTGTATTCTTATTACAACAGGTAGATGGTAATATCATTGGACCAAAAATTTTAGGTAATTCCACAGGACTTTCCAGTTTCTGGGTCATTTTTGCCATCACATTATTTGGCGGACTATTTGGAATCGCAGGGATGATACTTGGAGTTCCGATATTTGCTGTAATCTTTGCATTTATGAAATCCACTGTAGAATCCCGGCTTAATTTAAAAAATTTACCACCAGAAACATCTAATTATTTGAAATTACTTTATATAGAGGCTGATACAAAGAAAATGGTAACATTCTCTGAAAAGGATAAAAAACCATTTTCTGAAATTACCAGAATACTGGTAAAGAGTCATGAGCATATAAAACAGCAGGAAATAGACTGGCATAGTCTATATAAGATTATAAGCCATGACACAAAAAAAGATGATGCAACACAAAATACAGATACAGATGAAACAAATTCTGATACAAAAAAATAATAGTTATAATATAAAAGGCAAATCAGACCAAAGGATTTGCCTTTTATAATTAGTATACAGGATTTGCACACTTTTTTCAATAATAAATTCGTTAAACTTGTCTTTTGCGAATAGTTACGCCTTTTTAACCAAGGGACTCTCCAGCTAAAAATTCATCTATTAAGAGTCCCCAGGTTTGATTTGAACTATATTTAAGTCAGTAAAGAAAATTATGCGTCAGGATTATCTATAATTCCAATAAATAGAGGAATCTGATTGTCCATGTCCATAATCATATACAGAAACGGTTTGTCGAAGGTAACATTTACAGGTTGTTCTATATCCAGAGAGGTTGCTTCAACCATTGCAACTTCCGTGGCTGCAGCGGCTTCTGTACCTTCTTCATCCAGGCGGATGTTGGCTTTTTGCCGTACCAGATCAATATATAGATTGCCATCCTGCTTAGTTGTTCCTAAATCTGTAAAATCGGCTTTGGCTTCATCAAATGCAGTTTGCAGTCCCATATTAATTAAGCTGTCATTTAATATCTGATCAAATGTGATATCGAACTTGGGCAGCGTCAGGTTCATGTAGGTACTCTCCTGCTTCTCATTTAAGAGACTGGAGATAGCTTCTGCTGTTAAGCTGCTGCAATAATCCCGTATGGATGTATTGCTTTTTGATTTTAATGCTATGAAAGCAAGATTGCTGTCGGCATAGGGAAGAATTACACCATCTACTTGATCATTTGCTAAATAATCAAAGTATGCCCTATTCTGGTGCATCATTGCTACTTTTTTCTCTTCCCCATCCGTTGTGGTAAATGGCTGATCATAGGTCATTTCGTGGATAAATGGATCACGCCAGGTACTCTTAAAATAAAGGGTATTGAAAAGTACCAGTCTTGCCTTTTCATCCAGGGGATCTTCTATCATCTTTTGAATCAGACCCTGTGTATGGTCGCAGACCCATTGATTCATCGCATCCATGGCTTCTGAAGTGGATAGATTGGCGTGATAAGCCTGCGCATCATAGAGAGAAGAAATGGTATTGAGCCACTCCTGCTTTGGAGTGAATTCGTCATCTATCCAGGCAGAATTAGACAAATTAAGTTTAAGATTCTCTGTGTCGTAAGAAAATCTATTTATCATATCATCAGATAATGTAGTCATTTCTCCGTTTTCACCCAGTAATTTCAGAAATTCATCTTTGGTTGCACCATTTGCCCCATTTCCCGCCATTGTTAAGGCAATATAGGCGGATACCGGTGATAAAACAGGATTAGTTGTGCCATCCAGGCTCTCCTGGAAAAGGCGATAACCAAAGTCATTGACAGGTGCATAGGTATTAATGGAATAATCAATATTTACTGATTCAGCAACGGTATCTGTTAAACATATCACCTCTGATTTCTGACTGCTGTTATTTGATGGAACAGTCACGCTGTCGGATGTGGAAGAATTTCCGCAGGCACTGAGTAATCCGGTGATCAGTGTAGTTGTTAAAATAAATGTAAGTGTTCTTTTCTTCATAAAAATCCTCTTTTCTATTGTTCGTTTGCAAATCCAATTACATAGCCATATTCAGAATTTACAGGAAAATTCTGCAACTCTTCTTTCGTTAGTATGCCACTCATTTGATAATCTGCTGATAAGGTAACATCCAAATTAAGACTTTGCAGACGCTGACATTCCTGTGTAAGAAGATCCTGATTGGCTTCTGTATCGCCATAGACGTAATCAGCACTTTCAGTAGAATCATTTTCATAGGTAAATAGATTAATACGCACTTTATATGCATATGGCTCATTTTTATTCTGTGATAGTGTTTCTTCAAGGTAGTGATACAGGAAATAGCTTCCTTTTGCCGGAGCACCATAACAATATATGGCATCCATATTACCAGGATATTCGGAGATAACCGTATATGCAGACCAGTCATGTTGTGGTACAGTATCTGGCGCATTATTACTATCCTCTACTTCTGCCTGGAGCTGTGGCGCACTGTCTGTTGGCAAATTGCATTCTGCATCAGCTGACTCGTCCATAAGATAAGCGGCTGGAGCTTCAGACATGGAAGCGTCACTTTCCTGTGAGAATGCTTCGACAGGAGTATTATAGGATTCAATACCGTATGTAGCTACAGCTGATTCAGATGTATTCTGGGAGGATTGATGCATCCGATATGCTGAGATACTGACAGCGCCGATACATAGCAGACAGGCTGCCATGTTTCCCCATTTCAACCAAGGTTTCTTAGTGGACCATTGGGCTGGTGTGGAATCGGCTGTATTGATATAAGCCTCATGAATTAGGTCGTCATCAATATCGCCGATGCTTTTTAACAAATCAGTTCCATTCATAATGTAATCCCCTCCTTTTCTAAATAATCTCGAAGCTTGCCACGCGAACGAAATAACATGGATTTTACTTTACTTTCACTAATATTCATATTCGCAGAGATATCGTGGATGGAATCCATATACCAGTAACGACGTATAAATATTTTACGTGCAGATTCTGGCTGCTCCCGAAGAAACTGACTGATTAATTGCCCTAATTCCTGAGATGCAAGCTTTTGCTCGCAGTCATTGGGACTTGTGATGCAATTTTCCAGTTCTGTACTAAGGGTAACAATTTCGGCATCACGCTTCTTTGCCTTTTGATAATCTAATTTACCGAAACAGAAATATCTGGTGATTTTAGCCAGATAGGCAAAGAAATAGTCCGGACGTTTGGGAGGCAAGGTATTCCATGCGATATGATATGTATCATTGACACATTCTTCAGAATCTTCATGATTGTATAGAATACGCTCGGCTAATGTATGAAGCTGTTTTCCGTATTTAATGGAAGTTTCAACAATTGCCTGTTGTGAGCGATTCCAGTATAGTTCGATAATCTCATTGTCTTCCATGGGGTTATCCTCCTTTGTTCGTGGTTATAACGCTTCTTACCTATATAGAGGGATTTTGATCGCTTTGGTTGCATTACTGTGAAATATTTTTTATAAAAAAATCTGATACATTAATTGCTTATTTAGCTTAATGTATCAGATTTATATTTGCAACTGTTATTTAAGATTATTCATAAAAAATAATTTTGGTGATACACGTATCATTCCATTTCGTACCACTGAAAATACTTTGAATTGTGAAAGTCAGATTGTCTATCAACAAAGGATTTTCAAAGACAATATATTGTGGTTGCATGTCGTCTGTTAATTCTACACATAAATCATCATCAAATATGGTAAAAGAAGCAACACGATTATTTTCAAAAAAGGCTTCCTCACTCGTCTGCTTTCCATTATAGATGCACATTGCACTGACCATGACAGATGTATCAAAGGTAAAGTGAATGGATTGACCAATTCCACCATCTTCTTCTCCTTCCTGCCATGAAGTTCCTAAACTGGAATCCAACAGATTTTTCGCACCATAATAATTTCCTTTGGAAGAAACGTATTCAGATGTGGAACTGATTCCTCTTACAGGAATTGTTTGAAAGCCCAGAGATTCAAAGACCGATTCAGATACTAAAGTATAAGTAACAGGTTCTTGAACTTCAATAGTTGGTTTTGTAACAACGACGGGTTGAGGCGCTGGCGTTTCTTTTTCTATGATTGTTACTTTGGGTTCTATTTTATACCGACCAGCGTAATTGCTATATTCATTCAATAAGTAAGAACCCAGAAAATAAACAGTACCGCATACAATCAGACACGCAATGACTATATAAAACGCAAAGGAAGTAAATTCTTTTCTGTTATTCTGTAGTAAGGATAACATTTCCCTGGCTTCTGTTTCATATTGTGGGTCTATCTTTTGCAACTCTGTATAATACTGACAGGATTTTGCATAATGTCCTAACTTTTTCTCAGCGGTAGCAAGTTTTAAGTAGGCATCTGTCAACACAGAATCATTCAACAAGTCTTTAGAAGACATTGTATGAACAAAAATATCCAAATATTTAATTGCCTTGTGTACGTTTTTTATACATCCAGTTCCATATAAGTATAATTGCCCTAATATGTAGTACGATTCCACATAACCGTGTTTAGAGGCTTTTAATGCATAATGATAGGCTGCACAATAATCCTTAATATTCTTTGCATGTGAAATATGCCAGCTTGCTAACTGAATATAGGCATAGGTATCTCCATCTCTGGCTTTTCGCTGTAAAGCATCATAAGAATCTGTTTTGGATATGGTCTGACACAAATACTCTAAAACCATGTCCTCTTTGTCACCAGTTACATTTTTGTCTGATAAAGATTCCTTTAATAAATCTTCGATATCTATATATTTCTCTTCTTTTTTGGTAGCCTGACTTCCCATAGTTCCCTCATTTCTGTGCGAAAATGCACACAGACAGCAAACGTTTTCAGTAACCAAATAATATATCAATATTTAGTATAGCAGTTTTGACAGATAGAAGCAACTAAGTTTTCAGACAATTTAGCTTTTCTGTTGATCTTGAAATATCCGGGTTACAGAATGGTTACCTGTTTATCAAAATCATATTCATGAGGAGTCTTGTGATCTGTTTTATGACCTACTGCCAGTGCTATCTGGAAAGAATATCCTTCTGGTATCTGGAATGCTTTTGAAAAATAGTCCTTCTTCTCTCCATGTAAAGCATCATAGATACATCCAATGACCAGGTTACCAAGACCAAGGCTCTGCGCAGCCAGTGCCATATTTTCAACAGCGATACCTGCATCAACCTGACTCCATCTAAAGCCATCCTCTGCGCTCAACAAAATAAGTACAGGTGCTTCATAGTAGAAATTGTGCGGCTGCTTTTCCTGACTGCGTAATCTTCTTTTCTCTTCGTCTAATTCTGATAAAACAGGATTGTCACCTTTTACTACTGTGAAATGAATCTCCTGTTTGTTCATACCGGTAGGTGCCATAAGACCTGCGTTCAAAACTGTATTTAATTCTTCCTGTGTAAGCTGTTCTGGGCTGTATGCTCTTGCAGAACTGCGTTCTTTTATTGTTGTTATTACCTGATTATTATTCACAGTGATACCACTTGTCCTTTCTAAATATATTGTGTTATATAACGTTTTAAAGCCGATCTCGAAACGGTGCACTGGTGGTTTTAGATTTTTGCACATACAAGATCATATAATGCTCTCATCAGTTCTTCACCTTTACGACATTCTGCAACAAGTGATACAACAGCATTTTTTTCAGGCAGAACCATCGTAATCTGAGAGTATTTTCCATCAGCCCTAAAGGAATTATGTTCACCTCTCCAAAAAAGATAGCCATAGTCATCTGTATCAGAGGCACTTGTGCTTTCTTCTATCCATTTTTCAGACAAAATCTGTTTCTCATTCCAACTGCCCTTGTTAAGGTAGAATAATCCAAATTTATGAAGTTCTGAAAGCGTAAGAAATAACCCTCCTGCGCCAAAGTTATTTCCAAGGGGGTCTGTTTCCCATGTAGGACGCTTTATCCCAAGATGTGTAAAAAGTCTTGGGGTAAGATATGAAACCAAGTCACATCCTGAACGCCTTTGTACAAGAATTCCTGCAAGATATGGGCCAACGTTGTTATATACAAAATGTGTACCTGGTTTATATTTGAATGGAATGGCTAAAGACATTTTTACCCAATCATCCTCTTTGTATAATGGGCGTTGTGCGCCCATAAGATTACCCTGTTCCTGTCCTAAACACATTGTTAGCAAATCTCGAACAGTTGCCATTTGTAGATTATCATCAATTTCAATAGGCAGGTCTTCTGAAAAAGCGTCTACCAATTTTTCATCAAGAGATAACAGTCCTTCTTGAACAGCAAATCCAACGGCACAAGAAGTAAAACTCTTCGTTGCTGAATAAATATTTCTACGGCATTCTGCTTCGCTATACCATTCCGCTATAAGTTCACTATCCTTTGTGATTTTTATGCCAAGAACATTAAGTTTTTCCGCAACTTCCACAAAATCAGATATATCCATAATAATTACCCTGCCTTTCCGTAACCTGCAAGCTTTGAACCGTAGGTATAAAGCTGTGTGTGAAAAATTTTTTCACACTATTACATTCTGTTTTTATAGTATTCCCGGATAATGGTTCTTGTATTGATGTCAGCATCTTATCCAAGTGGGGAAAATTAAACATTAGCAAATGAGACACCTACATATAAAAATATGCAGATGTCTCACAATATTAAAAAATAATCATTTGATTAGAACTTGCCAGCCTTTGCTGCTTCCTCAATGGAGACAGTAAATCCCATATTTATGCGGTTTGCAAGCACTGGATGTACTAATAAGATATAAATAAACTACTGCAAGACATCTCTTATATCGCTTATCTGCTCTTTATATTTTATCATACGTTTATTGAATCAGCAACATTCTTCCAAGTTCTTCTCGTAACTTTTCCGACAATACCGTCTGGTGTTAATCCAAGCCTACGCTGTGCTTCCTTAACCAGTTCACAGTCCACTCTGTCGATCATGCCATCTACTTTTGTCTGGTCAGGAGCGCCCGTTACGTCTAATAGCAAGCCGAAGCGCCATAAATACCAAAGCACCCAGTTTGCATCATTTCCAAGAGTGCCGGCAGTAACGTTTGATGTAGGTTCTGTAAATGGATTTACAAGAATGGTGATTTCTGGTGACTTAGAAACGAACGGTGACTCTTCCCACCAAAGTGATATATCTGTATAACCTTTAACACCCGACACAACGCCTTTTGAAGTATACTGCCATCCGTCAATATCAATTCCTGTAGGTAGTCCAGGAGTTGCAGGAGGTGCAGATGTAGGCTTGTACTCTTTTGTAGCACTCGGATATCTTGCAATCCAGAAAGGGATACTACCAATCTGGGATATGTACGGTTTAATATATGAATTATAGAATGACTGACCTGTATATATACCGAAATAGATACCGCGTTTCTCAGCTTCATTCCTGTAAATGTCAATTATCTTAGGCATAATGTGTCCAAGATTTTTCATGCAGGCATCTTCAGTATCAGCCCACCCCTGCTTGATTCCTTTTTCTTTGCACAGGTCAAAGAATATAGGAGCTACAGTTCTGGCCTTACTTTCTGTATTTGCGTACAGGTAATTGTATCCTGCAAAAACTGGAATCTGAGCTTTTCTTAACCCTTCTACATGGGTATCCAGTCTCCCATCTGGCGAATTCTTTCCATTGATTACTTTAACAATTGCACCGTCTACTCCATCACGTTTAATTGCACTGTAATCAGTAACTACATTCCATTTTGAAAGATCAATTGCTTTCTTTGGTTTCTGCATCCTTATCACCTCCTGCTGAATTAACCGCAGCAGTATCTACCCAAGCTTCACAGAATGAATAAATTGCTGCAGAGATAATGCCACATACAATTCCAATAGTTGCGATTGTGTCATTTCCGGTATTAAGACCGGCTATGGATGTCGCAATAGATGCCAACATAGCAGCCATACAAATCCAGAACTTTCTACTTGTTAATTTTGTACTCATACAGATTCCTCCTTCTGTTTTAACTTTTCTTCCTGTAATCTAACCCTCTCGGATTCCCTTGTCTCAAAAAAGCTCTTTGCACAGTAAACAAGAAATATTCCAATTATTTCTGTTACAATGAGCCCTCCAAGAGTCTCAGCTATTTGCGTTTTGTCTAAGAAAGCCAGAATGAATGGGAACTGCAGATCAATAAGAGCCACTGCAATAATCCATTTCATTGCTTTCTTTGTAAATGTTTTCATAGTTTATCATCCCCTAATGTAATGGCAGATCGAGAAATTTTTCTTTATAATCATCCATAACACCATTTGCCCCTAAGTTGTGATATTGATTATACATATTGGCAAAGTTACTTCGTTCTGCGTCATCGGCAAATCCTTTTGAATTGCATTGGTTGTACAGTTGATAAAGCCTATCACGGAGTAAGGCTTGTACTCCAGATTTTAAAGCTTTAATTTCCTGTTTTGATTTCTTTGCCATTGCAAATAAATATCCAAAGAGTGCTGATATAATAGAGGGTATTCCGATGAGGCATAATATCTGATATGTTGTCATAATTCTCTACTCTCCAAAGCGATTACTCAGTTATTGCCGATTCTATCATTGTCCGCACATCATTTCTCCATTTAGTGGGTACTTCATTAAGTTCCATAATACCTGCTTTAACCCTTTTGTAATATAAATTTGCCATTGCCATTATGCTTCACTCCCTTCGAGTTTTGTTACCCTCTCTAATAAATCACTAATTAATTCTCCAAGTTCAATTACACAACCAGCCAAGTCTGAATTGGATGGTGTTGCTTCAGCTTCTGCCTGTGCCTTTTCTGCTGCCTCCTTATCAGATTTAATTTTCTCCTGAATTTCTGCTTCTTTGTCTTCGTCAAATACCCATTTTCGATTTTCTGAGTCCCACCAACATGCTCTTGCCATATTCGGGTCAGCGTATGGAGGAAGTTCTTCTACTGTGATATTACCTAATGCCGTATCTTCTGACTCAACATAGCCTTGGTAATAATCTTTGTTTCTTACGTCATCATTAATAATAATGACCTGATATTTTTTGCTCATTAAATATCATCCTTTCTTTATAAAAAAATAAAGACCATTGCGGTCTTGTTAATGAGTACTGTATTAAATTAAAAATGTCAATATAATGTTATTACATAACTATCGTTACCTGTCACTTGTACCCCAAATAGTAATTTAGGGAATTTGGTCTATAAACTAAATGTTCAATTGAGTTCAATAACTACAAGGGAACCTGCTGGCGAATGGAGTTCTAACATAAGGTATGGTTATAAAACTGATATATCAAAAGTTTATCCGTTTTATAAAAGATTGTCTTCCGACAATTTCATCATAGAACTATTGGGCGGTTCTGGTTCGTCTAGCGTGGGCAATGGAGGGGCGCAGAATGCAGGAAACTCAACGTTGACCAAAAGCTATGATGCAGATACTGGAATACTAACCATAGACGGGACTGGTCATTATCATTCTTATGATGGTTCATCCGGTAGCTATAATACAGCAATATGTGTGTATCTAGTTCTTTCAAATGTAAAGGAATTGCCATGATAACTAAACAGCAGCTTATTATGCTATATATTGAACAATTATATTGCAAAAACAACATATGTTATTTGTGCGCCAGAAGATGAATCATCTCCATTATATGCCGTTCCGTTTATCGAAAAATCAGAAGATAAATTTGTAACTTCTATTATGGCTGCAACTTGATTTGTACTTTTATTGAGAAAAGTTATAGATTTAACATTATTGCCTCCACTGGTAACTGTGAACGTCATGTTGTAAGCATTCCTAGTTTGAGACACGTAGATAAGATATTTTTTGTGTCCTGTGGCTGGTATAGTAAATTCTGCCGTTGTTGTTCCTGCTCTAATAACTAAAACACTGCTATTACTTGTAACGTACTTAATGTCGCTCCCTAAATTACTATTTGGGGTACATATTTTTGATGTTTCATCATATATACCCTCTTTAGGAATTGTCAAATATGTATTAGCGCTATCTGAACTTACTGCCTTGGCTGTTACTGTTTTTCCTTTATAATCATCATATTTTTTACCGCTTCCCATTCCGCATCTAAAAAATGCCATATGATTCCCTCCTTAATTTTCAAGCCGAACAATTAAATTTACGTCCTTAGTCGGCTTTTCAAATGTTAATACTATTCCGCCTGTAGTCTGAGAAGCATCAAGTAAAGATATACTATACTCATCAGTAAATACAGTTATTTTTGTGTCAGCGAGAATAAGGTCATTCTTTATAGTTACTGTTGTTGACCCACTATTAAGCGTTGCTGGAATATCTGTATATAATAACGATTTTGCTTTTTTAAGAACATCTTCATTATTAAGTGCTTCCCTGATATTTTTCATCCATTGACCTATTTGTGCATCCCATTGAGCGATCAGTATATCGGCATCAATTGTCTTTAGAATACCATCAACAAATGGTGTTTCACTTGTCCCTATACAATTTTCAATTTCTGCCTGAGTTATTTCTGTAACATCTGCATTTACAGTAATATAAGCCAGTGCATGTTGATGAACATATTCACTATCTTCTAATATAGGTTTGATTGGATTAGTAGATGGAGTGCCTTTGACAACCTTAATTGTATTATTACGGACAGAGTCATTGCTGTTTACTTCAAGGACAACAGCATCAATCCTGTTCAATACAACTTCTGCCTGGGGAATATTAATCGGTTCTATGGAATCGTTCTTTGTCCATGAATCATTAAACCATGCTCTTCCAGATCCAACATACACAGTCATTGGCTGCCCTGCCTCATAATCAGATGAAAAATCCTGAGGGGATGACTTCACAGCTAATGCAGCTCCAATATTCATAAATACTCCATCATTGATAATTCCTGTAAATATCTCTGACATTTGCTTCGCATCATATCTGCGATCATGATTTATTGCATTATAAAATCCGCATGTTATACTCATTTTTGATTTTCTCCTCGTTTCTTTATGAAGCTCTAACTTTTATAGTTGCAGCCACTGTTTGAGCATCAAATGTCATATTAACTTTCCCTGCTGAAACAGTCATTTTTGTTGGAGATATTCCATATACACTTGAATATACATCAATTGTTGATGCTGTTGTAATATTACCATTTGATAGAGAAAGCGACGTTGCTCCTGCTGCTAATGTTCCCGATACTTCATAAAACTTCTTACCACTTGCAGTTGTTAAATAAGCTGATGCGGCAACATTCCCAAGTTTATTGGAATTAGCCGCCGTTCCTGACGTTGACAAATATTGTGAATGAGTATGTGACGTTGTAGAGTAATTACTCATGTCAGCTGTTGTTTGATACTGGGAATGAATATGCTCTTTAGGAGCATATATTCCCCCTGCACTTGCGGTTGTCAAGTACTGGCTATGGAAATGATTTTTAACAGCATATTTTTCATCTCCCATCAATGTAGTCAGATAGTTACTCATATCCGCTGTGGTCTGATACTGGTCATGAGAATGAATCTTAGGTGCATAATCGCTCAATGCTTTACTTGTTGTAATATAGTCTTCATGCTTATGGGAAGTAGTGGAATAATTTGTCATACCGGCTGTGGTCTGGTATTCCGGATGACTGTGACTTTTGGGTGCATAATTTTTAAGATCAGAAGCAAGTGCAAAATCGTCAAGGATACTTTGTAACTTAATTCCATTATTATCATAAATTGCATCAATAACAGTTATCGGGTATGTTTTGTTTCCATAATCATCTAATAATGTGCATACATATGCCATGTGATCACCACCTTTATATTCTCAAAAGAAAATCTCCAAATGACTCAGATTCTATATATGGTCCAACTCCCATGAATGAATATTGCTTCTTTTCCATGTATTCAGCTGGACTCGCATATACCAGGGAAATCACGTCATTTTTACTGATATTAAAAGTTTTTATTAGTCTATAAATGTAGCTCTGTATACCGTCTTTGCAGGAAGGTAAAATATTCCCATCCATGCGATACAGAGCTCCTTGATAATAGAAATATGCATATAATAAAGTATCAATGCATCTTCTGTATGCAATTGGACTATATTCATTTGTGACAATTGCAGCTTTAATAAATGGGTCAGAAGCTGCATGAATATAGTCGTTCAAATATTTTTCGATAAAACAATGCTGTCCTTCACGAAATCCTCTTCTTGAAAGAGAATTTTCATTGTATACCCATTTATATGTGTTTAATGAAAGATACATTTTTCTGAGATTCATACTTTCGATTATTGAATCAACTGTGCAATTAAAGTACAAATCTTCATGAGTATATAACTCCATTTTGAAGTTTATATTGAAACTTTTTAAGAACTCAGTTTTGTAGAATTTTCCATGAAGCCATGTATTGCCTGTTATTTTTGATAAGTATTCTTTGTTTTCTTCGTTCCACTCATTAAAATCGGTAACGACAACTTCAGGCTTTGCATTATCTACAATAAAATCGCTTACAGTTTGTAATGCATCGAATTCAAGAATGTCATCATTATCAACAAACATTATATAGTCTGAATTGTAATGGCTTAATGCTCTTTTAAGTAAGGAATTTCTTGTATTTCCAGGGCAGTGATATTCATAAGAATCTTCTCTTTTGTAATAGTCAATTGTAATACTTTGATACTTCTTTTTTATATCAAAAATGTTCAATGAAAGCTCGTCATTATCAGAGTCATCACACATTATCACAACTAGCTTACCATAATGTTGCTTCTCTATGGAACTTAGAAGTCTGCCTATTGTTTCAAGACAGTTATAGCATGGAATACATATCAAAAACTTTATTGCATCTTTCTTTTTCATGAAAGTAATCGCTCCTTTTTATTTAATTGGACTGGATGTGATATCTGTTCCGATTTGGATTCCAGTTGTTGCTTTATATATTTTTGAGTCGCCTATTTGTTCATATACAGTATCTGTATTAGCCTTAATATTTGACACTTTGATTTCTGGTGGCTCTTCATCCTCTCCAATTATCTCAAATGTTGGATAATCGGATACTTCTTTAGCACTGGATGAATGAATCATTTCTGTAATGCGAGCCTGTTTTTCAACACCGAACTCATTTTTGATTTGGACAATATCACCAAGGTAAAAATCCTTATCAAAAATGAACATATTATGTGTATCCATTTCGCCTTCAAACAACTTTGAGATTTTATAGTCGTCAAGATTTTCCCGACCACGTTGGCGCAGTTGGTTACAGTAATCTTCATCACTTATTTTTGTGTCTCCATCATTTGAGGAAATATCCCTTGCATCTGTGAACAGCTCCCTACGATTCATACCAGACGATATTCCAATGCTTATTGTTCTTCTTTCGTCACCTTCACCCTCACCAGCTATTAATGTAACATTTTTATATTCTTTTTTTGATTCGGCATACGAACTGTTAAGAATATTATCAAAGTCTGATGAGAACACTACATAGGTATTCTTATCTTGTAAATAAGTTCTGTCTTCGCCCACATACAACTTGAATACAAATTGGTTGCTATTGTTAAGGGTGATTTTAAATCCTATATCGTTATCAGCACAAATCTTGCAGATGACTTCATATAGATTATCGCCTGTATATTGCGCTGTAAGTTTCAATTTTGTTATTCTTCTATCCGTACTTTCTTCAAATATAAAGTTACTGATTCTACGTTGCCCATCTTCGGGGCTGATAATATTCTCATTTAGTAGCTTCTGTACTCCATTTTGAAGATTTCCGTCAATGTTTGTTTGCTTCCAAATAATTCGTCGGTCAAGAATTGATTCTAATGAGCGCCCGGTAATAATTAAATATTTACCGTCATCAGCATCTGAATCTGTCTTGAAACCTTCTATAATCATTACATGTTCGGTACCATTACAGTATAAGTATCGTTCTGTTTGTAGTAATTCTATTGTTTCCAAAGAGGCTGGAGTGTAGATTTCAAAATCCCCAGCAGATGCATAACGGTCTGTCCAAATAAAAGACTTAAATGAATCCAGAATACCTACCGCATTAAAATCAATATCCAGTATCAATGCCTCTAAATTCATGCTATCTACACTCCTTCATAAATTATTTTACTTATGACTTTAAATTGTAGGTTGGATGCCCCTTCCTCTGCTGTATAAGCAAAAATGTTATCACCTTTTCTAAGTTTAAACCATTCTATATTTCGCCCTAAACAATTAAGGATATTTGTTTCGATACCGTTTCTAAGCAATGTTATTGACTTTTGCCCTTGTAATGAACATATCGTAATTGTATCGTTTGCAATTACTCCACTACCTGTAATTGCCTTTAACTTTTCTTCTGATATTTCAATAGACTGTCTTGTATCAATGTTATGTATTTTTATTGTACCGACTGTACCAAGGGAATGAATAATTATAGTCACTCCAATTTCTGATTCACCTTGATAATTGACTACTTCATATTGCTTTGTTACAATGTTACCCATTTCAAGTAAAGGTTCAATAAGCGAATTATTTTCAAAGGGAAATTCAAAGGCAGGTGCAACTCCGGAAAATACCGTTTCCAGATCATCCAAAGAATAATAGAACGGGTCTGGACATGTTATGAGAATATTACAACCTGATTTTTTACTGAATATATCCGGCTCATTTTTTTCAACATATCCACATACATAAGCAGTTCGATTATCTGTTTCAACAGTTAATTTTATCAATTTTTTCATTGGAAAATATTTGTAGGTTTTCTGACGAATAGCTTCAATATTTACTCCGATATAGCGAAGTTTAAGCGTAATATCTCTCGTATTCAATCGTGCAGAGTTAAATACTCCACCGTCAGATGTTGCTATATCGGAAATATTTATATCAGCTTTCCCGGGTCCAAGTCCATCTACACTCAGAACAGCCAACCCGGATTTCTCCGGGCTAGTCAATTCTAATTCGAGTGATTCACCAATATGATTTGTTACTGTAATTTTCCTTATCATTACTGTACCCCTTTCAATTCAGCAAATTGACTCTTTGTTTGCCGATAAATGTCAATTCGTGATAGTGCTTTTGGTGAATAATTGTTCTGTACAAAATTGTAGCTGTTACCAGCGGTTGTATTACTTGTCTGATTATTGGTAGAAGTATTTGAATCCCTTGAAGCATTAAATACACTGTTGCCTTCCATGGCTATTTTTGAGGAGGCAGAAATGCCACTTGAAAGCAGTACGTTTGCACTCTTTACTCCATTTTGAATTTCCGATAAGTCGAGAACAGGTCGGATTACAGGATCTTCAATGTCGCTTAGAGCATACGCCTGCAATTTAGCTATAGAGTCTCGCATTGAGTTGAGAGCTGCTTCACCCACTGATCTGGATGACATTTCAACAACTCTGCTGTAATCATCCATAGCATTTGCCATCCCGAGGTCTGAATACATACCTATTTCATAGAACATTTTTGATGGAGAATGCACACCTAATGCTGCACAAGCTGCTTCATAAGCTGCTCTTGCCATTTCTGCTGCCTGAGCTGCAACACGGTCTGTCATATCTCGTATACCGTTAATAAGTCCTTGATCAATCTGCAAGCCGATCCGATAAAATACGTCATAGTTTGCGACTGATTTGAAACCATTGGTATTGTTTGTAAGAGCATACCCCATTGCACGACCAACATTTCTTACAGCAGGAAGCATGGAATTAATACCGTTTATCAGCCCCTGTGTTTCATATACACCATTCTGGAATTGAACAACCGAAGGTGAATGAATCTGTTCCTGCTCCTGGTATCCTTGATTGTAAGCATCTGCTGTTTCCATACCAGCGTTGTAAACTTCCGGGATGCATTCTTTTACACCCTCAATAAGCCCTGCTACAGAATATTTCCCTGATTCTCTAAGTTTATCTACAATCTCTTGTGATGCCGTATCAGATATGGTCATTAACTGAGTATAGTAATCATCAGCTTTCTTTAATTCATCAGGAGTCATGCTAAGTAAAGCGTCAACATATTGCTTCCCATCTTGTCCAAGATTCATAAGATATTGATAAAAGTCTTCAGATATTCCTTGGGAAAATAACGATTTTAGATTATTTTTCCATTCAACTATACCTTTAAGTTGCGAATCCATATTCTTAAGCAAATCGCCCTTTGAAATCTTTTCGCTACCATCGTCAAACACTTCAAATATGTTAATCTGGTCATCAATAGTCTCTTTTAAGGACTCTTGCATGGTGCTCAACTCAGAATTAACCTTAGCTATTCGTTTAACCAACTCAACAGCCTGAGCAACTGTAAACTTCATAGCATCTCCGAGATTAGATGTATCGTCAGCTGCATCAGATGCTGAATCACCCTGCTCCTGTTCTGCTTTTGCTGCCTCTAACTCTGCATCTGTATGCTCCTGCGTAGCTTCTGTAGCATCCTCAGTTGCTTCCGTGTTCTCAATCTGAGATTCTGTGTTCTCCTTCTGTGCTTCGGTATTTTCATCTTGAGAGTCAGTATTCTCATCATGAGCTTCCGTATTGTCCTCTTTGGATGTGGTATTTTTATCTTCTTCTTTTGTATTGTCTTTCTGTGCCTGAGTATTATCCTCTGTAGCATCAGTGTTATCAGCTTGGACATCAGCATTCTCTTGCATGGCTTCTGCGTTTTCTAACTGTGCCTCAGTATTCTCTTCCTGAGCTTGTGTAGCATCCTCTGTAATTTCAGTTGCTTTCTGAAGTGCCCAGGATGTACTGTCAAGTACAGTCTCAGCACCAGTTAAAGATTCACAGAAACTCCATGTCCCATCTTTAGCCTTAGTTGCTGCATGACCTATAAATTCGATAGGTTCACCAAACTCCTCAGATAGGTATTGAGCAAATTTGGGTAATGCCGCTTTTACATATTCCATTGCAGCATCCGCAGAATTAGAGAATTCCAGATACATCTGATTATATGTGAAGATCTGTTCTGCTGTTGCATCCTGGAGTGCTTCAACGTACTTGTATCCGTCTAAGCCCTTATCTGCCAATTCCTTTACGAACGACTCATGGAAGCCCATTGCGGTCAGATTTGCCAAATCCTTACTCCATTTTGAAACACCCTCTATCTGTGATTGCATATTTACAAACATGTCATCTATTGAGATATCAACAGTGTCATCAAACTTAGAGAACATATCCATGCTATCCATAATGTTTGTTCTAAGTTCAGCAAGTTTGTCAGATAAATCCTCTATGTCTGCAGATGCTTTAGAAGCAGAATCTCCTACGCCATCTATGCCGCCTGAAAGACCATCAAATATACCGTCAAGTGAATCGGTAACAGAGCCGATAGTATCGTCCATTCCTAAGAAGTCAGAAGCAAAACCTAATAGTCCTCCATTGTCATCAATCAGACGACTCAGTACAGAAACATCCATGTTGTCAATTGCTTCGCCGAAGTTACTCTCTATATACTGAACAGCACTGTCAATTGTCTTACCCATGAATGGAAACTTTTCTTTTAGCCCATCAGCCATACTGGTTATTAGCTCACGACCGGCACTTGCGCCGACGGCTGGAATAGTTGTTTTAGTTTCGTCTGTAAAACCATCAGCCGCTGCTTTTGCCTCTGCCCCGCCTTCCGATTCAAATTTAGGATGATATTTTTCCATCATCTCTATTTGTTTATCCATACCAGCTTTTGCAGCTTTCGGCATTTCTTTCTGACCGGTCTTCTTTTCAGCATTGGCTACGGATTTAGCTAAAGCGGCTCCTTGTGCTTCGACACTTTTCAGACCGGAATTAACTCCACTCTTATAAGCATTTGCCGTACCAACTCCAGCAGCCTTAACTGCTTTGTTCTGAGATTCGGTACCTCCGATAAATCCGACAACTGCATAGACACCCTTTGTTGACATTGCGATAGATGGGGAATGTTCATCTAATCCGGCAACAGAGCATAGACCATCCATAAAGCTATTGGCAATTACAACTCCGGCATCCCAAATATTATCTATTTCTGCAATAACGCCATTGATAAATCCTTGCACAGCATTCTTTGCAATTTCTACGATACCGTTTACGCCGTCTATTGTTGACTGTATGCCGTTCAGTAACTTTCCTGCAATATCAACTCCAGCATTGAAAAGATTACTTAACATGTCGGCACTCTCAAGAACACTATTTAGAGCGTATAGTGCTAATGATAATAGTCCAAGAGCTGCTGAGAATGTTCCTACAGCAACGGCAGCCGGGATAAGTAATAAACTCGATACGCTAAGGGCTGCAACGCTAAGTGCAACCAATCCCAAGCCTCCTGCAATGCCTGTCAGATTCATACTTCCAAGCGCGGTAAGTGTAGGAAGCATAATGTTCATAGCTGTAGCAAATTTCTGAACTGCTGAAGCTCCTGTCTTTAATCCGGTGGCAAGAATATTTACAGCTACCCCAAGACCTATCAGTATAATTGTGCCTGACGACATAAGTGGAAACAGTGAACCCATAATACCAGTACAAGCTCCTAAAGCCACAAGAGCAATCGTTAAAGCACCTATACCCTGCAATGCATCTGCAAAGCTTATGGTCGCTAATTGCTGTAGCTGCGGTACGAATAATTTCAATGCTAATCCAAATCCAGCTATAGCCACTGTACCAAGAAGTATCTGAGGAATAAACATTCCCATAATTCCAGTGCAAGCTCCTAACGCTACTAAAGCTATAGCAAGTGCACCTATACCCTGTATTGCGTCCATGAATTTTATTGTAGCTAACTGCTGTAATTGAGGAACAAATAGTTTAAGAGCCAGACCAAAACCGGCAATTGCTACTGTACCGAGAAGTATCTGCGGAATAAACATTCCAAGTATTCCAGCACAGGCGCCTAAAGCCACAAGAGCTACTGTTAATGCACCTATACCCTGTATTGCGTCCATGAATTTTATTGTAGCTAACTGCTGTAGGGATGGAACAAGCAATTTAAGAACCGCTGATAGTGCCAGTAATATTACTGTTCCTTTAAGCATAGAACCCATTGCTTTTCCGAAGATGTATGCAGCACCACCAAGTATTCCAAGCGTACCCGCAAGACCTACCATAGCAGTAAGCATAGACCCCATTTTGATTCCTGCAAGCATTTGTAAAGCAGGTGACAGAACTCTACATGCTGCTGCAACTGCAATCATTACTCCGGCACCGGTAACCATGCCTACTATGTGTTTTTCCATTGTATTAGCAAACATAGCAAGTATTCCTGTAGCCGTAGCCATTCCAATTGACATTGTTGAAACAGCTGCTCCAGCTGTAATCAATGTATTCCATGGGATAGTTGCCATTTTCATAAATGCTGGAGCAAGAATATTTACAGCTATGGATGTGGCAAGTGCAACACCACTAAATGCTCCTAGTGCAGTACCCATCTTTTCAAATGAATCAAACTTAGCACTACTCAGTAATGATGCAGCCAAAGCAAATGAATTTGCCATAATTCCTAATGAGACAGAACCAGCAATCATAGAGCTCCAGTCTATACTGAAAAATCCTTTTGCAAGTACTCCTAATAAGGACGCCACTATAGTCATAGAACCAGCAATTCCGGCAAATGTAGTTAATGCAGTTCCCATTGCACTGAATGAACCGAAATCGGCTCCGCTTAATATTTCAGCAGCCTTTGCAAACCCAATAGCAAGTATCCCAATAGATACAGAGCCGCTAATTAATGAAGCCCAATCAATGGAATAAAATTGCTGTGCAAAATTTCCAAGAATAACTGTAGCTGCAAGCATTGTTGCTGTAACCCCTATAAAGGAAATCATACTTGAACCAAGTTCATTAAAGTTCTTAATTGTACTAAGTATCTTGACGGCTCCTGCAAATGCAACGGCAAGCAAAGATAATCCTGCAGCGGCTTTCAAACCGTTATTCCAGTCATAGTCTTCCATTGCTTTCAGACCTTCCATCAGGACACGTATACTTAGCACTATTCCTACCATAGATATTACTGCGCTTAGTGCTGTTCTAAAGTCAATTCCTGTAGCCAACCCATTAAACATCTGTCCAAGAGCAATTAATGCAACTCCAATTGCTACTGCTGATATCATAAGCTCTTTTGACGGAATAAGAGTAAATAATGCTAATGCAGATACTAAAGTTCCTATTACTGCTGCTAACGCTATTATTGGACCTGACTTCTTAGCAAAGGCGGTTAATGCAATCATTACTCCAAAAGTTGTCATCAGAATTTCGATAGCGACCAGATTTTGTTTCATCTTATCGGGATCAAGATGTTCCATGAGTTTCATAACTCCAACGAGAACACCTATAGCTACAGACACTTTTATCATTGCCGTTCCGATTTTAGATGCTGCTTTTCCCAACTGAACAACTTTCTGAGTCCCTTTCAGTAATCCATCTAATGACTTGAGCATTCCCCCGGTGCCTTTTACTTCGCCACTGGAAGAGCCGAATCCTGCACTAAATAATCCAAGTACAGCAGTAAGTCCAGAGAATCCTATGAAGATCTGCTTCAGTACTTTAACGCCGCTCTCGATTGTCTTAGGATCAACTTTCTCCAATAATTTGAAAGATGCTATTACAATACCGATTGCAATTGCAACTTTTACAATTCCCTTTGAAAGCATATTAATGCCAGATAGAATAAAGTAAAGTGAACCACTTAATGCAACTATTCCTGCAGCTGCTACAATGGCAGTTCCACCAAGTTTCTGCAAATCTTGAATACTGCTGCTTAAAACAAAATTTTTGATAGTAATAATAGCTGATTTAACATTGCTAAAGACAGTATCAAGTCCGCTTAGGTCAATATTTGCACTTATTTTATTGAACGCTGTTATTATCAAATCAATTGAGCCTGCAAGCAACAATATTCCTGCTGCGGAGGTGATTTTCATTTTACCAGCAATAACAACGAATCCTCCAATGAGTGCTAATAGCGATATCATTTGTTTTACTGTTGCTTCTCCTGAACTTATGCTCAACCCCTGAAGTTTTTCAAGTGCTATTACCAGCTTGTCCACTGAAAATGCAAATGCGACAAGGAATAAAGAACCTCCGGACATTTTGGGAGCTAACTTACTTAGTACTATTGCAATTGCTGCGAATCCAGCCAGAGTAGTTGCTAAAACCCCAAGATTCTTCCAAATATCATCTTTGAAAGTAATCTTGTTCAAAGCGTTAAGCGAAGCCACCAGCATCCAAATAGATACCGATAATCCAACAAATGATGCCAGCACTTTCGGAATATCACTAATGTTTGTGATTTTTCCAAATATTTTTGAAAATACAATAAGCCCTGTTCCTAATAATCCTAATGCCACTCCAGCAGCGATAAGTTTCTTTGTATCCACAAGTGTCAAAGCTACTAAAGAAGCTGCAAGCATTCCAAAAGAAGCTGCAATCTTGATAATAGATGCGGCTTTTTTATCAAATACAAAAGCATCTATTGCTTTACTAATTCCAGACGTAATGCCAGAAATCGAACCGATTAAACCAGTAATCGTTTCGGTTAGTTTGCTAAGTTTTGTGATAAATAACGTTAAGGCAAGACCATACCCAACAAGAAGTATTTTACCGGGTGTTATTCTGCTTACAAACTCTTTTATCTTCTGAGTTACGCCTTCAAAATTGGCTTTAAGGGTACCTAAAAGTGATTCATTCTTTCTTGCAGAAGAGAAGAATGATCTAATGGACAACTTCAGCTCATCATATTTCTTCCTTAGGAAGTCCAGAGTATTTCCAAAAGATTTATATTTATTCAAAGTACTTATGTCTATACTTGGAAAGGTAAAATCAAAATTTGCAAGCTTTTCAAATGCTGATATCAGATTATCTAAGAACTTATCAACTCCACTGTTCATAAATTCACTAGCTTCTTTTCTAATGTTTTTTACAACAGATAGATTTGATATTATACTTACAAGTCCAGCAACGCCTTTTATCAGATTAATTACTCCATTTTGAAAATTAGCAAGTAATTTATTCCAAGCTGTTAGTATCCTGGTATATCTCTCATCTCCAAGTACTTTTTGCATAATAGTTCCAAAACTGTCCACGTTCTTGAACATGCTAAGAAATACCTGTGCCATATACCAGCCGATAGACGCAACTGTTCCTATTACCGATGCAGCCATCTTGAATGCATTGCAAAGCAATTTCACAGGAGTAAGTAAGATAACCAAGACATTTTTCAGACCCTCGGCAGCATCCTTGCTTATCCAAACATGGCTTGTGAAATCTCTCAGCTTTTGAGATAAGTCAGCCAGCGTCCTTCCGGTAGTAGCTGGAAATACGTCTCTGAATGCTTCCTTAAAAGGTTTTATGAGAATTAAAAGGTTGGCAAAAGTATTATATAAGCTTGTAATAATTGCCTGCCGCCCACCTAACTCCTTCCAGTCAGCCAACACAGAATTTCTTGAATCAGCCGATTTACTTGCAAAGATGTCAAACATTTTGCCAATTCCAGTAAAAAGCTCTTTGGCCTCATCAAAGTTGCCAATGATGTTTTCCCATGTAATAGCCCATCCAGACTGTACAGATTCTTTCATTACATCAAATAACTGAGTAGCCGTCTTTATCTCAGTAGCCGCTGCATATGCTTTTTTTCCAAGCTCTGTAGTTTCATCTGTATATTTAACCAGTGTCCTTAACAATACTTCATTGGTGAGCCATTTATCTTTCAAGGTTTCTCTGAAATTCTCGGCAGTAACCTTATCAGCTTCACTCAATACACCCATTTCGATAGCAGTATCAATCAGTGTTTGCTTGAATTCCATTGTTGCCATATTGGCGTTTTCAATAGATTTCCAGTCAATCAACTGCATATATCCAGTACCAAGAGCCTGAGAAATATTATACATGGCTCTGGATGCTTCAACAGCATTTGCTCCGGACACAGCTGCCAAGTTAGATACGCCCTGAATTGCTTTTGTTGCTGCATCCAGCTTTACTCCAGCGTTGGTAAATTTGCCAATATTTGACGTCATATCCTGAAAAGAGTAAACAGTTCTATCGGCATATCTGTTCAGTTCTTCCAGTTTGTCCATTACGACATCAAGGCTCTCACCTGTACCCATTAAAATAGTCTGGACAGACCCCATCTTAAGTTCATATTCGTTCAGACCAGTTTTAATAGGATCAATTGTTAAAGTCTTTACAAAATTCTTTGCCACTGTAATTGCTTCATTTGTGACTCTGCTTATAGCTGTAACTTTGGCTATTAATCCGGTAGATACGCTGGTTATTTTTTCAACACCAGACGCAACTTCTTGTAATCCCTTTGTACCCTCTTTTGAATGCAGGGAATTATGAAATTTTTCCAAGGAGGACATACTGGTTGCAATGCCTTTTTCAAACTGGGCATTATCAAATTTCATTTGGACAATACGTTCATCAACATTTGCTCCCATTATTTTGTAACCTCCCTCCAAGCGTCAGTTGCCATTTTGTCAAAAATAGGCTGTATAGCTGGATTGATATAATCTCTTCCAACTACATAGCCTCCATTACGTGTTCCGTGACCATATTGCAGGAGAATAGCAATGTTCTCCCCATTTACAACATTTGTATTGGAAAAAACAATAGAAGCTGAACCAGCTTCCCTAACAATTTCGTATACCCATGAACTTGCTGTTTTTCCGGTATCGATAGGAGTGGCAGATGCCAATGCGGCAACGCCCTCCCTACCGTATTTGTCTAAATTACCTAAATGAACTACTTCTTTTGCCCGCTCCATAAAACTAAAGGTCTTCTTAAAATTTCCTTTTGAAGAGAAAGTAATCATTTCTCTGCCTCCATCTTTACTTATCCGGCACTGTGCATTGCCGCCCTGCGAGCCCTATTCAATTCTCGATTGTTTTTATATATTTCAGACGTAGTCATTTTCTTTTTATCGGGGTTGTTCTTGATAGAACAAACTTTGATAAGAGTTAATAGTCTGTTAAGATGCCATTTCTGAAATTCCACCGGAATTCCTAATGTAATCATTTGCCAGTATATGATCTCATTTGTAAGAAAACTGCCATCATTCCCCTTTTGAGTATCTGAGAAAGTGGTGGCAGTCATCGGATCTGCAATATATTCGTTTATTTCAGTAACAAGGTTAGGCGGCATATATTTGAACACCAGTGGATCAACGTTTGGTGACATACACATACATTCAAGGTAATATGCCATTTCTTCGGGAGTCTTTTCCTTTGTTGCAATGAACGGTTTATGGTATTTCTGCTCCCATTTTGAAATTGAGATGAGGGAATGCTCCATTTGAATATCTTGTTCCTTTATAGTTATAAACTCATTTGTAGACGAATTAAAAAATCTATTTTGTGATATATGGATTTTCTTCATTCACTCACCTCTTCATGTTCTATGTTAATTACCAGATCTCATAGCATCTGCAGCTATGGCTTTTGCCTCTGCTACATTAGAAAATTGAGCGATTTCGCCCTTCTTTTCAGATTCTTCAGCTGCTAAAGCCATTTCTGCCGGGATTACACCGTTTACGAATGCGGCGGCTTCATCAGGATTTGATGCAAGCTCCATAAATAATTCTGAGTAAGCTTCTGTCTGAGAAAATTCTTCAGAAAGTTCAGGAGATTTAATAAATCTTCTTCCATCGTTAGAAATTACGCCGTAGGATTTAAGAATCATCTGCTTAAATACTTTTACAATCTGTGGCATATCCTCGGCTTCCTTAATTTTAAGAAGCATAGCATGTAGACCGCCTTCTGTAGAAAGCTCCATTTCTGCCAGCTCAGCTTTATTTAAGTTGAAGCACAATTCCTCAGTTCTCTGATTTCCTTTATAATCTGTATAAGTAATTTTCTTAGTGACCATGTTTTTATCTCCCTTCTAAAAAGACCCCTAACGTTTATTCACGAAAGGGGTCACACGTCAAATCTTATTAATTAATCTGCCTTTAGAATTGCAATGATTTCATCTGGCAGAGGTAATCTGCCATCAACTGCTGCAGCCGGTGTACCATCTGTAACTTCATCCTTACCATATAAGATTTCTTCAATCTTAGCCATCTTATCGACAGAGGTCTTCGTAGAGTCAATCTCCATAGTTGCTGTAACTTTGAAGCCTGTTACGTCAACAGGTGTTGTTGATATTTCCCAGCTCATAGAAGCTGTTTCAGGAGTTTCATTTACGGTATTATGGCTCTTCTCGGATGGAGATGCCTTGCAGCCCCAAACAATGTGCAATTTATATCCGAATTTCGTATCCTTGGTATCGTTACCAATTAGGCTACGATAGCAAAAACCAAATCCCTGTCTATCCTGCTGCCCAATTGTTGCGCCCGTAGCCACTTCGGCAGAACCATCGCACGCTTCCCATTCATCAGGGTATGTAACTGCTTCAATTGTTGCTTTGTATTCTTCTGCTGAGAACAGATTCAGATATTTGATGTTATCAGCATATACTGGTGTTGCTTCAGCACCAGATGGACTTTCCGTAACATTTATTAAACCATTCCAGGCAACGCCCTTAGGATATGTTCCATCCTCGGATACCGGATAAAGAACGCCATGATCAACACCAGTTTCAAATTTTCTCTGACCTGTCTGATCCCACTTAATTTTTCCTGTTGCACTCATTATGTGTTTCCTCCTTCAAAAATTAGTAATAAAGTATCAAACTATCGTGATAAAGGTTATCAGCTTTATATGTCCTGTCAAAAGAGCATTTTGAAAAGTGCTCTAAAATACGTTTTGAAATATTTTCATCAGGATCTTCATATATAACAGTCACTGAATATTTTTGAGATATTATGTAATTCTTGTTATCTGCCCGCTGTATCTTGTATCCATCTTTGGCATATACAATACATGGATATCTCAGCTTTATAGATTCGGGGGGCTGGAAGTAGACATTTCCTGTTCCAAGAATTTCCATAAACTCCTTGTCAAGAGTCGGCTCTTTTTCCATTCCAGATTCCCCCAATCTCTAAAATTAAACGAGGCGCCTGAATATCAATTGAGTTGATTTTCCAAAACGCCCCGCTTATTTCGATATATTTCATATACTGGAGATTACTTGTCATGTAATTGTCAGCAATAACACTAATCCGATTAGAAATATTGATATCATCATTCACTGATAATCCCGACTCCCATCGAAAATTATTTTTGAGAATATCTCCGTAATACTGTTTTTCGATTACTTTCTCCACCCATTTGGACGGCTTTATTTCATCTTGAACTGTTATTACGAACCCGATTCTTCCATGCCATCTATTCACAAGCAAATTCACCTCCATTTTGAAATTATCTAACTGAAATTAGTTACATCTAACCTGTGGGCATAAATTAAGCTCCTAAACTGGAATCTGTGTCATCTTCGGTGACATCTGCATCAGCAACCGGGATTTCCAGTGCAATAGCAGATTTAATTCTTGTTAAAGCACCAGACATTCTTGTCTCCAGCAGATATTTCTCCTGGTTGAAGTCAATATCAAACTGACTGAATCTCGTAATCTCACCGCCCTTTGTACATCCAACCTGATAATCCGCCAGATTTACAAAGATACCAAGTAATTCTTTTGTTTTGTTATCCTCAGCATCACCGTTTGCTTTGGCTGTAGTTCTTCTAAGACCGGCAAACTGCTCTGCTGTTTCAAGCTTAGAAACATTAAGCGCTGCTGCAAGATCATTTACAGTTTCATAGATTCTGCGGCCATTTCTATCCCTTGCGAGAAGCATTACATTAACAGTATGAGGTGTGCAGTAAAATGCAGGCTGTCCAGATCCCTTATACTCCTCTCTTGCATAAAGAGCTGCCTGAACAACTGCCTCTGCATATACATAATTATCTGAGAAGTACAGATTTGTATTAGTACCCTGCAAGATCTTCTTCTGAGCTTCAACATCAACATCCTTATGAATTGTATAAAGCTCGTTGTCCTTCCAAATAGGACGAATCTTATCTTCCTTAATTTTGTCTGGATCTGTGCTTTCTCTCTGATCACCTACCATGATAGCCATAGCAACTGTCTCTTCCAGAGTCATTTTCATAATTCCATAATTGTACTCAACAACATTGAAATCGGTAATGTCAACAATATCATCCCGCTCCATCTTGTCTTTGACATATACAGTTTGTGGATCTGTGGTTCTCTGGATGAGATTAATATTTGCCATGAGTGTCTTCTTTTCACTCTTCTTATAGCCCTTAGCCTTAAGCTCAGCAATCTTTGCATTAGCCTGACGGGTTCTGATTCTGGAAATAGGACTCTTATGAGTTCCTGAAATGACAGCAGCTACCCATGTCTGGTCTCTTGTAATTAATTCAGGAGCACCCGGTCTTACATCCTTAAATTCAGGGAATAATGTTTCAATACTGTCAATACCGTGGGCAAGAGTATCTTTATTCTGCTCGCGATAAATAGAGATAGCATCCTGTAAGCTGCCTACAGAAGTACTCTTTGCTAAACCAATAATTTCAGCCTGTGCAGCGTGGGATAATACAGTATCCTGGTTCTGCGCAGTACCTTCAAATGCATTGTGTTTCATTTCTTTTCCTCCTTCTTTTTCTTCCTTTTTTTCCTCATTGCTTGAATCTTTTGACTCCAAAGCCTGAGCCACCAACGCTGCTGTAACAGTCTTTTGATCTTCGTCCATGGAATCAAGGACATCTTTTACGGTTTTACCTTTTTCATCCTTGTCCTCTTCAGACTCCTTAGACAGTTCTTTTTTATCGTCCGATTCCTTGCCTTCAGGTTTCTGTTCATCTTTCTTCTCGTCCTCTGAATGATATAATTCCAAAGGCTGATCACAGAAGATGTAAGCCTGTTCGTCGTCATCATCACCATGAGCCATAATATTGTCAATCAAGGCACCGGGATTCGCACCGGATAACACCAGACTTACTTCTCGGATAAGGCCATGTGACACGTTTCCCATTCGATCCTGTTTCAGGTCATTCGCCCAGATTGACAGAGATTCAAGATCCTTGTTCTTGATCATTTCTTTGCCGTCCTGTCCACTTACCGTATTGTTGAATTTACAGTAAGCCCTAACACCTTCTGGAACGACCTTCAAAAGTGCATGACCGAGAACATGTTTAATATCTCCATGCTGATGATTCCATACAAGAGGAACTTTTTTACCATCACAGTCGTTAAATGCGCCATTGCGAATGGTTCTACCGTCAGCACAAAGAATATCGTTTTTAGTAGCTAAGCCGCTAAAATCGTAATCTTCTTCCATTTTGATTTTCCTCCTCTCTAAGTTTCTTCCTTAACTATTTCTTCAGTTTTACTTTTCACGTCAGCGTTTGATTCTGATAAATTACGATTACGTAACTCATCAGAAGTCGGATCTTTAGAGGGCTTTAAGCCAATTACCTGGCGTACCTCATTAGGAGACATGACTTCATTACGGGTAAATTTATCCGCAATTTCTGCCACCTGTGAAACTGGCACTAACTTGAAAGGATTTCTATAAAAGAAAATAGACTGCCCTTGTGTTCGAGCAGTCTTAGTTAAGAACTTTCTTTTCATCTCATCTGCAATAGCTGAGACAATTGGTTCGATTGTTCTGTTGTAATAATTTAACATTGTTGCTTCATCAGCGGTTCCATCCATAATTGACTGTGTGATTCCTAATTGTGAATACATCAGATTTACCAGATATTCGATTTGAGACATAAGGTTATTGTCAACAGATCGATTAAGTTGGGTAACTTTTTCTGTTGCATCTATGTAAGCAATGCCATATTTACCATTCGCAAGCTGATCTTCAAGCTCCTTACGTCTCCTTTGAGCATCCTTCTTTCTCGCATCGGAGCGAACAACGTAGGGTAACTGAATTATCATATCTAATTTTCCAGAACCGCTTTGCTCGTCAATTGCGTCCAGAAGATTCAATTTTCTAATGAGTCTTTGCACGGTCGAGTTGGACTCATTCATGATTGAATAGAACGGATTTTCGATAATTGCCACTGCCTTTTTAGGCATAACAATTTCTTCTTTCCTTCCGGTTAGTTCATTATAAACGTATAAGCGTACATGCTTTGGCATCCAGTCAATAATTTTTCCTGCACGAATGGAGTCAACATCAAATGATCCGGCAATAGTATTTTCGCCTTCAGGAGAATCATCTGTGTCTATTGGAACTGCAGCGACGCAACCCTCGTCAAACATGGATTGTACCAAATCTTGAAGAAACGCTCTTCCGGTCTGATCTACATTAGCCGATAAAGTAAGACATTCATTTAATCCAGAGCTTCTTACTTCTGAGAATCTGCCTTCGCCATCAGTCTGTATATGCTGAATTGTAATTGCAGATACGTCTATAGCAATTCTGTTATACACTGCTGTAATAATTGAACGCTCATTTCCTCTTGAAAAGCGCATTCTGTCTGGACGGTATCCTGAAGATGAACCCCAAAAACCAGGAGGAGTTGGATCTCTTCCTTTGAATGCGTTCCACGCATGAGCAAGTCTATCTGTGAATCCCATTTATTCAAAAGCCTCCTTATGTAATTTGTAAGTGTAATAGGCATCCATAAGTGCCGCTACATTATCGATCTTTTCTTCACGACGTTTCTTATAGAGCTTTCTATTACCGTTTGTATCTTCGAGAGTAATACAATTTCCCATCGTGAAGCACATTAGTTCTTCGTCAAATAAAAGCATTCTCTCGCCTGCCAATATCTTTAATTCCCCTAATGGAACTGATTCTGTCTTTGCACCCTGAATTACCTTCTCGACACAGAACGGACCATTTTCCATAATCCATCTCTCGACGAAAGCCTTTGCATTGTATGGGTCATACCCGAATGCTCTGACGTCATACCCCATTTTGATTATGTGAGCGTCCAGATCGTCATATACCTGATCCATGTCTAGGACAGTTCCGTTCATTACAATTAAACTTCCTTCTTTCATGAAGTTTTCATATTTAAGTCTTAATGCCATTGGCAATTTCATAAGGGTAAGCTCAGTGATGTAGCTCCTAACCTTAATACCATATTTACCATTTGATAGAGGGAAAAGAAATGTAAATGCACAGAAGTCATCCCCTTGCGACATATCTGCTCCTAAGGAACACGGCATATCGTAATATTGCTGTCTGCGGTCACAGCAAAGAGTTTCTTCATAAGTAAAGAAATAAGTATAGCCCTCCATTGGAAGACCAAATCTTTTAGCAAGAATATCATTTCTTGTAGCAGGAGCTTTCTCTGCTCTTTCAACATCGAGCTGATAAATTTCATATTTTACAGTCTTTCCGAGATTCGGATTGGCTTTAAGCCACATGGCAGGATCGTCTACTTCTTCAATTGAATCAAGTTTATACCACCAGATTGATACATGAGGATTTGTATACTCACCCTTTAGGATATCCATAAGCTCCATTTTGATTGTATCGCCTGGACCATTACGGACAGTACCTTCTGAACTTGTTGCTACGATAATGTAATCATCAACTTTGGATGAACCCTGCTCAATCGCACCTACGACGTCTTCTCTCACATCGCCTGAAAGCCATTCATCAATAGTCGCACACTTATCTCTTCGCCCCTGCAATTTGTCAATTGACATTGGGGCAATTTCAATGATTGAATTTGTCAGGAAATTCTCAATCCCCTTTTTAGTCGAAGCGAGCTTTACACGTTTTGCCTTGGAACCGGTTGTATTCTGAAGAGAACCTTCTGTAAGAAATTTAAAAAGAGGTCCTCTTGCTATCGTAATTGCTGTACGAATAGGAGAAAGAACCTCATCAGCCTGTCGCATTGTTGGTGCTGTTGTTACCTGTTTGGTAGTGGTAACATCAACATTGTGAACATATGATTGAATGCATGAATCATATATAGATTTGGCAGCGCCTCGTCCAACTATAAGATACTGCTTATTTCTTAACCTTTTCTTTATTTCTTTTGTTACATAATGGCCACCATGACCATCTGGATTGGGTTCATAGACTGACATTTCTACAAAATAATACCAGCCTAATAAATCCTCTGCCCATAACTTAAAAGAATCAAGTAGATGCAGAGGCGAACCGTCAGTAAGTGTCAGTTCAGCCTCGCAGTATTTAATGAAACCTTCTACTGCATTTTCATCATAGTAATACCGAGGATCATCAATGAGATCATCAATGAGATTCATCTGCATTGAAACTTCTCGGCATACAGGGATTTCCCCTCTAAGAACGGCATCTCTGAACATGCCGTAATATTTCGGAACGGCTGTGTTCGATAATGCCATGATTACTACCCCTTATTCTTTCCACCTTTTTGTTATTGTCACATCATTTCCTGATCCGTCTTTTGTTTTTGTAACTGTAGTATAGTCAACTTCTTTTTTTGTCTTCTTATCACCTATCATTGGTATCTCAGATCCATAAAGACTATTCATAACCTTTGCGACGTTATTATAGGCTCTCGAACCGTTATCAACTAAATTAGCAAATTTACCTGCCATGTCCCCGGCAGTACTAACTTTATCAATAAAATTTCTGCCTTTCTGAGTTGATTCAGAAGTTTTCATTTTCTTGATGTCACTTTCTAATGTGTATCGTTCCTTCAGATCACTGAGTTCTTGATTACTGAATAAATCGGCATGCTTATACAACTGTGAAACAGATCTGGATTTCAGAACTTTAGCTTTTATCTTTTCATTCTTTGCTTTCTGCTCCTCTTCTCTACTCTTTTCTTTTTCAGATTTTGATGCAGTTTTTACCTGCGACTTTTTTATAAGTTGTGCTTTGTATTTGGCGATAGCAGATCCTCTACCGCCTGAAACATTTTTCTTCAAACTCTTTCCAGTACTAACAGAACTGCTTAACGGATATGGTGGTCCGTGCATATCTCCCCACTTTTGTCCTTTGATACCATGGTGGGCAAGTATTAAATCTTCTGCCATATCTCTCACCCCTCGTCTGGAAGAACACAAATTTCATCGATCTCTTCCTGAGTGATTCTATTCTGTTCTTCATTATTTTTGGATTCATATTTAAAATTGAGTTTCCACTCTATTTCTGAAATTTGTTTTTCTAATGCAGAAACAACAAAGCTACTTGAAGGAGGGTCAAACATAAGTTTTACTTTTAAGTAAATAAATGTTTTAACTGCTTCATAGATTTTTACATTCTCTCCTAAAAGGTCTGTCCATGTTGCCGAGGCATCACTGATAGAAAATCCTTCTTCACCTATTCCTATCAGGTTTAACGAAAATATAACCGCATTAATATCAGTAATAATATCCTCATCAAATGCATGGTCATCTGGACTGATTCCTATTTTTTTCTTTGTAAGGAGTAGGATACTATTTTGAATACTAACTTCTGATTGATCATTTTCTGTTAATTCTTTTTCATCCATGTACCGCTCCCCCTTTCCATGGGCATGTATCGTTAGGTTTTCTCTCAATAAGAGTTTGTCCTAACAGAAACGATTCATCGCTATAGTGTATGGCATTATGAGTATTAAGTGCTACTGTTATTAGATTTTCCAAATTAAATAATTTTGTAGAACGTTTACGAATATCATCGGCAGTAATTGGATTAATGTGGTGAACTATGATTATACGGCCTTGAATCTCGTAACCGGGAAATCCCATGTCGCATCCATTGTCTCGAATGATTGCATCTCGCTTTACAGATAACCATTCAGGAGATTTGTAAAATACTTGATTGAGATATCGTTCAGACCCGAATGTGGCTTCTCCGACTCTGCCTCCAATTTTCAAATACTTGAATCTTCCCTCATAGGAATCAATTGTAATGAGTTCTGAGTAGGATTTTTTACACATGTAATCCTCCTAATCTTCAAAGTCGTCCTCTACATATTCCTCATCTTCGCCGCCTTGATAAATTCGCATAGCTCTAATAGCTTTTGCATAAACTTCTTCCTGATTAGCCATGGACTTGAGCTGACTTGTCTTTGCTTCCAACATATTTGCCTGTTGTTCTTTGATCCGCTTCTCCAATCTTTCCGTAGAAGAAGCTAATTTTAGGAAGTGTGTGATTACTTGGGAACTGGCAGTTCCATCACGTAACTGTTGCTCAGCTGCATCCATCGCCAATGCTATCATCTGGTTTTCCCTAGCTTCTGGTGTCATTGCCGTTCTGCCACGTTTTACAGTAGTTGCAGATTTCACTGTCTTTGCCATGCTTTTACACCTCCTTTGTGACACTTTTATAATAGAATCAACTGACTTTAAAACAAAAAAGCGCCACTTAACATGACATAGTAACAGGAAGGGAGACAAACCCAGAACCTTAAAACAGCTCCTAATGCTGCTGTGTTCTTCCATTACTACGCCTTGTTAAATAGCGCGCAACTTAAAACCCAAAATATAATTTTACCTCCGGGGAATTTTTTTAGAGCCCGGCGATATGGGGAGGGGGTGTATATTTTTAAGACCCCCTCTATGCCTTTTTGTTATATCGGATAGATATTTTGTGTGTAGACATGATCATATTCATGTATTTTTCTATTTTTACATTTTATCTCAAATTAAAATATTTACATTTTGTATTCAAAAGCAGTTATCTAACTTTAATGTATACATAACGTTTAGGAGAGGTAAAGCAATGACTAATGAAAGAACGGATTTGATTTATATGTTAGATAACTGCTATGAACCTATAACATGATCGGTTAAGGACTGGATACTATAGTATCACTCAGAGTCTATAACCTTCCGATAGTGCACCTGATTGTTTGTCTCGGAAGCAATTAAATCGTATTTAACCATTTCATCAATTGCTCTTTCGAGTTCCTCATTATTCTCTTCATCTGTTAATGAATCAGAATCACGACATAAACGAGCTAAGAAGGAACAAGAATAATATCCTTTTGATTCATCAAAAGCATTCCATTCTTCAAACTGATTTAATGGATTGAAAGGATTATCTGTAGTTGTTATTGCACAATTTACCATAACTGTTCACCTTTATCCTTTCATATACTTTACTACTGTAGAGGTAGATATTCCTAAGGCAGTAGCGATTTGCTCTATTGTTGCACCACTTGAAGACAAGCTTCTGATTCGACTCTGTTTTGCAGAACTTATTTCTCCATTGTCTTTTGGTGTAGCCAATTTCCTGATCTTGTCAGTATCTGTATTCTTAAGAATATCTGCTAATTTGGATGAACTTATTGCACCTGCCTGAATAGCTTCCCATTCTAACTGTGTAATGTCTATTCTTTTCTTGTTAGCTCCGGTTTGAACACGCGCTTTTGCTAAAGCCTGCGACTTGACTTTTTTAAGCTCATCTTTCTCCATATCGGGATTATCTTCTTTTTTAGCATTTACTATGCTGTTGGCAATTAGCTGTGCCATTCTTTCTTTTGGGGCATTCGATTTTGCCACTTTAAGTTTGGCATTAAGGGATTCTACCTCATTGGCATATGTCTTATTTGCCTGGGCATCGTACTTTAGATTACCGGTATGCAGATACTCTAGCCGTGCCTGGTTCCCCAGTGCTTTCACAGCATTGGCATACTCAGCATAGGCCGCCTCCTTCTGGGTACCAGAGCTAAAGGTATAGGCATCTTTCGTCTCTGCCATCTTTGTACTTTCAGTTTGTGCCTTATCTCCGTTTCTCTTAGTAGCACCTGTATAGGTATAGATTTTTTCTCCGGTCTTAGGATCAATAGTCTGGGGGCTATAATAGAACATTTTTCTTTCATCCACATACTCCGTAGACTTTGACCTGGATAGCAGAGTTGAGGCGCCACCGTATCCTTTTGCACTTGTGTTATTCTGCTGCCATTTGCGTTTGAGGGTTTCTATATCATTATCTTTCTCTGATTGCTTATAGTCCAACTTATGCTTTTCAGCATCAATTACTACCATTGAGTGCTTGACAGCTTTGATAATGTCTTCAGCAGGAGCACCTTTTAATGTCATATCAGTAATCAGATTAGAAATCTTGCCCATCTCTTTCTGAGTATTAGATTTTGTCATTATCTTCATGCCTTCATGATACGGATAGGCAAGTTTAGGTTCAAATCCCTGCAATTCAGAGAACTTGTTACTTCTATCAACAGTAATTTTTACCTTTGAATTTACTGGAATTACTACTGCTGTGTCTCCATCAAAGTCTGCACCTGACAGTTTAGAAGCAACGTTAAAATTAATACCAACAGCATCGGCTGCATTTCCTAAAGCTGACTTAGCTTGTTTATGATTGTTGTTAACAACAAGCTCAGGAATCTCAAAGATACCACCATGTGGATATCTGATAAGAACAACATGCTCACCATTCTTAAAAGTAGGAGCATAAATCTCGTTATCTTTTAATGATGGAACCGGCAACAATACTTTTGTAGTTTGTCTTGGTAAGGCAGCTGCTTTCAAATGAACTGCTGCTGCGTCGCAATCATCAGCAAACGATTCAAGTAATTGCTTCTTGATTACCGGATTAGTAAGTGATTTAATTTCTTCAAATTCAGCCTGCTTACCAGCAAGGGTCAGTTTTAACTGTCTTTGAATAAGTTCATACTTTTGCTTACCAAGCATCTGAGGCGATAAAGATTTACTGTAATCTTCCCAATCTCCTTCTTCACGAAGTTTATTGATAACTCTAAGATGCTTCTTACCATCTTTTCCGATGTATTCACTTTGACCATTTGCCTTTATCAATGCTCCAAAAGGATTATCTTTATCTATTTCCCCAGTAGCTTTATCTACCTTCATAGGTTTTAAAACCTGCTTGGCATCAGGATCACTTGATAATAGTGGAGTTCCCTTTTTTTTATTGGAATTCACAAGGATATCAACACCGTCAGGTAAATCATCACTGTACATTGCCATACCTTTAATGTAATGGGTTCCGTCAACAGCGATTCTTACCTGTGCATAATGTGAATTTCCCAAGCAAATGTCTTCAACACCTCTACGAAGTTCAATTACACCATCTTTAAGAGTTCCTCCATCTTCATCATAACGAACTGCAACCCTTTTGCTACTGATGCTTTCTGGATATTGGAATGCTTTAAATGTATCACCACCGTCTGAAGATTGATACTCTGTTATTGACTTAATATTATCAATATTGTTATATAGTTTACTAAATATAGCTTTTCTGCCCTCTTCTGTATCTGGATTGATGTCAGGAGCATAAAACATTACTCGAACTGTTGTTTTCTTATTGTTGTTTGTAGCCTGTGGTACACGAATATTTGCTGTTCTATACCCTTCTTCTTCGAGCATTGCGATTGACGTCTTCATCTTTGTGTCTGAAACGCCGAGTTCAAGTTCAACTCCTGTACCAACATCAATAAATTCTTTCTTCTTGACCTGTTCCTTTAAGAAATCAGCTGTTTTTCTTAAAGCTTTGGCTCTTTCTTCAGCCCCCGGATCAAGTAATCCTCTTACTGTAGATTCATTGATACCACCCATAATCTCGCCAATCTTGGTTGGTCCGTATCCCTTTTCGTGCAAAGACTTAGCGCGTTCAATATCGTACATACGTCTTTCTGTATCAGCTATAGATATTTTAGCTCTAAGCTGGGCAGTACTCTTTAGGTTTAATGCGCGAGCAATTTCAGTTTCTGTCAAGCCCTTAGCTTTATACTCGGCAACCCTGCTTAGAAAATCTCCATTTCTCTGATACGGATTATCTCCAGAGCCCCAAGGGTATCTACCAGAATGTCTTGGTGTTCCATAATGTATAATATCATCTTCAGATGAAACAACATTTTCTGTTAATATCTTCTCCCCTGTTTCCATATCACATACCCTCCGCTCTTACTTTAGAAAGAAATTTGTCGTTCATTACAATTGCATCCATGATTGGAAGAATATCTTCTGCTGTAGGATTGCTTGCAACGATTTCATTTGCATGATAAAGTCTGGTTTCAATTTCAATTTCTCCAGGCTTAATGTTGTATTCCAAACAAAAAAGAGCAACATAAATATAAAGCTGATCCATTTTAACTGGACCTTTACCAGACTTATAATCATGTACTCTTAGAAAATTATTTCTAAAGCAAATAGAATCAGCGGTTCCATATGCGTTATCTGAATAATATAATATTTTCTCAGCATCCATCCGATACCCGATTGCATCATTAACATATGATCGAAGATTCGGATAGATGAAATTCATATCAAATACATTTCTTGGGATTTTGCTCTTTGCTAAGTGATGCAATACCACATGGATATCCTGCTTCGATAATTTGATTTTTTCAGTAATTAAGTCAGCTGCTAATTCGTGCAAAGAGGTTCCAAGAGCTTGCGCATAGCTTGAAACATATCTGTCAAATAATTGTTCATCTGTATATCTAAGCCATGCATTTTGACTTGCTCCAAGTAAGGCATGACTACCTTTTAACTTTGAATGATCTTTCCATTCCATCGAGTACTTCCTCCTTATTTTCTGGGTATATGAAAGATGCATAAGACATCTCGTTCATTTTACCCACATAATAATCTTGGTTTGGTCGATGGCTCGCGTCAGGTGATTTCTTTACCTCTAAGGCAGCCCACCTGTTTTTAAACAAAATTAAAAGATCGGGTATTCCCTGAATGTAAGATGAATCATTTTTCATAACTATACATCCAGGAAACCGATCTTTAATGTCTTTAATCAGTTTTGCCTGAAATTTGTTTTCTAACATTTTTGTCTCCTAAAAATATAAAAGAAAAGTGACATATTCACTTCTCTCTATAAAAGACCATGTTTTTTACGCGACGCCATTTTAAATATATTTTATTTTTTGTGCACGTAAATCACAGTCAATAAAATGTAAAAGAAAAGCGATATTCTCACTTCTCTCTATAAAAGACCGTGTTTTTTACGCGAATGATTTTAGACTATGTAATTCTTCAAAGTCATCCTCTATGTCTTCCTCATCTTCGCTTCCTCGATAAATCTAATTACATATCTACTCTCATTAAATATCTTTTTATTTCTAAGTGCTAATCTAATAGCTGTATCTATTGGGGCTTTACTGATGAAATGATAATAATATAAATCTGTGTATGGTGTATTTAACCTATCAATTCTTCCAGTAGCCTGTGTCATAACTTTGTATGAGTAATTTTGTGAATAAAATATAATTGTATCTGTCTTGATGCAATTCCATCCTTCACAACCTGAAGTGTATTGTACAAGATATACCCAATATTTTTCTTCGGGAATTGGCTGATGCTTATGGCCATTCCATTCTGCAATAACAGCTTCCTCTCCATTTACAAAATATTTTTGATTTTTCAAAATATCCAGTTCATAGTCAAAATTGTAAAATATAATAACGCGTCCTCTTTGTTCAACCAACTGTAATATTTTATCAATCCTAGACAGATCAGAATTTACCAATTTTCTCCAGACATAGCACAGCTCTCCAGCTGAAGTTGTTGGGCAGTTATCATAGATATTCCATCTTGTAATTGATATCTGCTTATACAGATCTTTATTGTATTCTGAAATGATATATTCATGGTGCGGAACCGTATGCCTAGATACCTCCATATCGACAAGAATATGTTCACGAAGTCTTATAAGTCTGCCCTCGTTTATATATCTATCAATTTTGGGGTATTTGGTATAACGACTGAATATGCAATGTTCTCTTTGAAACTCTGTTTTATTTTTAAAGAATCCATTAGCAATAAAAACAGGTACGTAATCTTGCCATGTATCACCAGGGGTTGCAGACAACAGTATCCACTGATTGCTTTTGGCAATTTTAAGAAAAGACTTTGCCCATGTGCCGGATCCTACAACTCTTTGTTCATCAAAAATAAAGAAACTGTTTTGAACACTTACATATTTGCTGATGTTGTTCCAGGAATCTACAGTTACTTGATTTTGATATGCATTACAATCTTGATGAGTGGATAATAAAAAAGGAGCCATTTCAGACTCCCATTCAAAATCGTCACGTTTCTTTGCAGTTGTAATAATATACAGGTCAATCGGGTTTTGCATTCTAACATATTTTTCACCGCCATCAATTCTTCCACCTTGCAAAATATAATAGTAGGCAAGTGCGGTCCTGGATTTGCCAGAACCAACACTGCCGTTTAAAATACAACCATTATGCATTTTTCGGATGGCTTGAATCTGATGATCAGCTAATTGAATAGCTGCCACTATTTACCATCTCCCGTTTTTTGAACTTTGATACTCTTGATTCTACGAATAGGCCACATCATAATATCACCTTCATCTGTAATAACTCCAAATACACTGTCATTCGGAAATTGAATTTCTTTGCATCGGAGTACTTCAAGTTCATTTTTAATAAGCTTATTAGAATCGGATTTTTCTTCTTCCTCAAATTTTATGATTACTTTTTTCATAGGTTTCACCTTATTAGAACGGAAGTTCTTCATCCTCGTTCATTGCTTCTGAGTTATCAACTGAATAACTTGCATACTTACCATTGAAATCTGAATTATCCATCGTTACGTAAAGACTTTTAACATATCCCTTCACTGTTGTACCTCTGGAATTAGATACACCATGATTATATGGTCGAACCATAACATCAACGTTGGCAATATCAATATTATCAAGCTGCCCAATTGTCTCGTCATCCAATGGATGCATTCTATTAGATACTCCGTCCACTAAATATACTTTTGGTGGGAACTGACCAAACTTTACAGTTACTTCTGTAACATAGAACGGCTCGTCCTCTTCATTCTTTGGCTGGATCATTCTGATATTCCAACCGTCAGACTTTAAAGTATCTGCAATCTCTCTGCTGAGAACAATGTTAAATGTTCTCTTCCCACCTGCAGGGTTGAAATCTGTTGGACGACCAGAAAAGTTTGTCCATAAGATTTTTGCACCCTCAACTGATAAACTACCATCTTTCATAATTGAATACTCGCTCATTTTGATTGTCCTCCTAAAAATATAATTATGCTGGCTTATTCATTGCTACAAATTCTTCATATGGAGAATCAGACAAGAATCTGTCCACATCGCCATATTCTGAAAGAGTAGCTATGACGTCATCTATTTTCTGTCGCCAGTAGTCCATATTAATTTGCTCTTTCTGATTCAAAGATTTCACTACTTCTGTTTCTTTCCATCTCCATCCTTTAGTTCCTTCAGCTGCTGCATATTTCGGATTGCCATTTTCATCATATCCGCTGAGACGCATAAGCTCTCCACCACCGCATCCATCTTTTACAGGAACAAACTGTCCAACTCGGCCAACGAAAATATAATTGTGCTCTCCTTCAGGAAGTCCCTCATTCATGTCCAAATATAAAGCAGACTTAACAGATTTGACTTCACTAAGGTCATTAATGTCTGTATCTTCGTGACTAAATAAAGTCTTAAATACATATGGCTGTGAGAATTTGTCTCCTGTTGCAGTCCACCTAGTAGGTTCAATGTAAGGACTTCCTTTTTCCTCAGATTTTTTAGTAGCTTTTTTGCAAGCTTTTATCCATTCCTCGTCATTCTCTGTTAATTTAGCTATATAATTTGCCTTATCAACTAAACATATCTTTTCAAATTCATGTTCAACTTCAAAGTTGTAACCAAATTCTTTTCCGTATGCATTTACAAAATCACGAATTTCTTTGGTAGGATTTACGATTTTGATAGAATCTGTCTTGCAATGCAGTACTTGATAGCCCATATTTTGTACACGTAATCTAAGTTTGATCATAAACAATGCACCGCGTTTTGCAACGATATTATCTTTATTACGTGGATCTTTAAATACACAATTATATGTTGCACATGTTTGACCATATACGGCATTAATAACTGTTTTCATAGCATTAGCCAAATCGGATGCGGATTCAATATCATTGATGTATTTATGTACAACTTCAGGCAGAATAGATTTTGCGTACTCTAATTCATCATGTTTTATTGCAAGTCGTCCATTCTTAATTGTTCTAAAGTTTTCCGTATATACAGGTCCAAATAAGTCTTCTTCATCTATGCTTGAAGGATGCTCAGACGCAACGTCATCTGTTTCTGCACTTCCGCGCATACCAGGCTCTGAATATACGTACCCACCTTCACCAATCGTTTCTACATCTTCATAAGAACTATGCCTTTTATATACATCAAACTCGTACCCTGGGAAGAATGGCATAATAGAATATCCTAATGGTAATTCCATTCCAGGTTCCCAAATTGTAAATGTAGGTTCCCCGTTCTCATCGAATATCCGCCATATTTTGTCTTTACGGTATCTAGTAAAATCTAAATTTTCTGGTCTGACTGGTTTACTTAAATCTCTATAGTTAAATTCTGATTGAGGATTTTTGTTATTTCCAAATATAATTTTTGCACTAAGATTATTCGTTGTATCATTGCAAGTCATTCCTGCCCATTCAGCTAGGATTTGTCTTGCTGTCCAATCGCCCTTTAAACGATTGTGTACTGCCTCTGTAGCTAATACATCATTCTTACAATAATCCGCAATTTCTAACCAGTGTTCTTTTGCAACAGGTTTATTCCATGGATAACTGTTTTCAACATGAGTTATTCCTAATTCAATTTCCCATTTTTTTAGACTTTTCTTATTTGCCGCTGAACTATAATCATAAATATCTGTATAACTCAAATTATAGGCTTCGCCAAAGAATCCAGTCTTTTCTTCAATGATTTTCCGTGAAAGCCTATAAAGCTGTTCATTGGTATATCCCATCATTGCTGCATAAATAATGTGATTGTCATATTTGCGGTTATTAAACCCGATAAGTTTAAATCTGATTAATCTTTCTACTTCAACAGGTTTAGGATTAATCATTTGTATAACTTGATGATCTCCTTGCATTTTCCAACAGATGACAAATAGATTTGGAAAGACCTCAACATCGAAAAATATAATTATGTCTTTATCTCTTTCTACTATTTCCGACGGATCACTCGGTTCATCCGACTTGAATTTCATCTTTCCGACCAGTTTTATACAATAGTCTGATTTATTTGTACTCCTCATTGCAAATGTGAGAACATCACTCTGCAAATCAGACACATCATAATGCATTCCACTGTTATAAACCTTTTCCAAAGTATCATAGATAAAATCAATACTTGGTTTTGTAGCTGCATGGTATTCTTTCCGAAGATTTTTAATAATTATCGTCCGGATAGCTTTCTCATTTGTGATCACGTCAAAGTCAACCACTTTTTTGTCTCCCTTCAATGGTAAACCATCACTGATATGTGCTATAGGTAAATTATTGCATTTAATGAGTTTTCTTCTAAGTGCACTGTTTCCGGTAAGTACTTTGATTTCAATTCCTTCGTCATAAAGCCTGCTCAGCAAACTGACATCGCCGTCATAAATATAATGCAGATGAATTCCAGCTCCGGATTTACTGGTTTCCGCATATGTAGCTGGAAACTTGCTTGCTGCTTCCAAATTTTTCTCATATGACTTGTTGCCGTCGTCATCTTTCAAATCAAAGTCAATGAAAATATGATTCGGATTATCTGGCAAAACATAATGCAATTTACTTGTATCCAGGTCTTTAAGCTTTGTCTTAACATCACTCCACGGTCTGCATGGCGTCTCATATTCGTTTGCATACTGGGCAGGACATTCTGACAGAACCTTATCAAGTAGTGACTCTTGCTCAATAAGAAACAAAGAAATAGGAGCTTGCTCTGGTTCTTCAGCCTTTGCTTGCTCCTTTTCAAATTTCTCATGTAAGAAACCATAATAATAACTATAGATGTGTTTACCGTCCGCGGTACGAGTTTCCTCAGTGAATGTCTTAAAATAATTCTTAAGTTCTTCCCTGAACTTATATTTTGCCATGATGCCCGATTCGCTATCACTGTCCTCTATATACTGTTTATAGAGTGCATATGCGGCTTTCAGTGTGGTTCCGTCATTTTCTTTAAAAATATAATATTGCTCCTGTACAAAGTTAAAGAATGGATCAGTTTTATACATCATGTCCATAGGTTTGTAGGAATTGTAATATCCCTTTCCCAGATTCAAGTACACTTCTTTACAATGATATGCAATCGCCCCTAACTCAAAATCAATTTTTGCCATGAGATCATTATATCTGCCTGCCGGTATTTTGTTTCCAGTTGGATGAACGTCTATCAATCGTCTAATGATTCCAGACTTTCCGTCAGTAATCTTAACCGGCTTATTTGTACCCATAAACAGAAAGCAATTTGATCTGGCAGTATATTGAGCTTTAAATTTCTCATTCACCAGAATCTCCTCATGAGCAACAATTGAGTTGAGCTTGGAATTATCTTTTATTCCTGACAAATCGCCGTCATGCTGAATTGCAACAAGCGGGTCATTTACAAACAGAGCCCCAGACGTATATGCATTATTTGCAACTGTAAGCTCCTTGGCATCAAAAGTAATATAATATCCCTGAAATAGTTTCTGGATAATGTTCAACATTGTAGACTTACCAGTTCCACCCTCGCCATAGAATACAATAAACTTTTGAATATGCTTTGCGTCTCCAGTCAGTATTGCACCTATAGCCCATTCGATCTTCCGTTTCTCCTCATCAGAATATAATGTGCTGATAAGTTCGTCGTATGAATCATAATTACCTTCTTGGATTGAATATGGAACCCTTTTAGATACATGATCTTTCTTACTGACTTCGGTATTCATGAATGTGACCTTAGTATCCAAAGTTGAGTAATTATCTGCAAGCTGCTTCAGGTACTTCTTAAACTGATTCCAACATCCTGAAGAATAGTCGCCAAAAGTTTTCAGGTGGTACTCAATGTCAGAATTGCGCTGTTTACATTTCTGGTAGTACTCGAACAGCTCTTCATCTGCAAGTCTTGCAACGTCATATTCATCCTTAGACCACATTCCAGCTTTTTCATCCCATATTGCATAGAATGCATTTCCTCGTACCATTAAGTCTTTTGTCCGATCAACTGCAAAATCAGGATAAATCTCTACAACACCTTTTTTGATGCTTCTTTCTTTTATCTTGTAGAAATCCACATTTGAGAGTCTCCTTTCCCCTAAAAATTTGCTAAAATCCTGTTTTCCTGTTTTTTTTCTGTATAATATTTATATACCTATTTTTTTACTTATATATATTTTATTTATAAAAACAGGAAAAACAGGACAAAAGTGCCTCAAACCCAGTGTTTATGCGGGTTTGCAGGTTTTTCAAAAACAGGATAAAAACAGGATTTAATCCTAAAAAAATAGGACAAAAATCGAGCCGACTTCTCAACTTCTCAATTTTGTCCTAAAAAAATAGGATTTTGTCCTGTTTTTGAAATTAAAAACAGGATGAATTTTTAGTCCAATTCTTTATCAATTTCATCGTCCCAATTACCGTCATTTTCCCGCTTTTTAAACTCATTTTTGAGATTTTCCACCCGGATTTTTTCCAATTTTGACAGCCTTTTTTCATGATCAAGAACCAAAATTCCCACAATTAGCAGCAGAAAACTGAGCTTTACATTGAATTTTGATACCTTTTTCAGCCTTTTCAGAAGCACATTCTGCCTCATATTTAGCCATAAAAGAGCATTATACAACTCAAAATTTGACATATTTTTACCTCATTTCTATGTTAATTTCCCCAATATACCATTGCATTTGATACCAAATTTCAACGTTTCTGAGGTCTTCAACACGATTTTTTACAATAAATAAACCGCCTTTTCCGTCCTTTTCGTACTTTCTTTCCAAGAAAATATCAATGATTTTACCTACTTTTTCACGGTCAAAAGTAGTGTCCATCATGTCATTTAATCCCAAATTGAATATCATAAGCCAGAACCATTGTGTGCTATCACCAATGATCTCATCTTCAATTCTCAATGCTAATGCAATCATCATTTCAAGCACACTGCATGGTCCGTCTAGGTACTCAATTACCTCTTTTTCTCTATACTTTTTGCATTCATAAGCAAATCTACTCCTTAAGTTAATTCCGTCCATTGCTCTGTTTTCGTCCATAGGAAGTATGAAATAGAATTCTCTGATATGTAATGCTGATAAGAGCTTTTTGTAAGATATTTTCTTAGAATTACCGTCTCTCCTGCCAGCTACAGTTTCATATAGCCAGTCAAAATAATCATTTTCTATTTCTTCTTTTAAAGACATTCATAATCCCCTTATCAATTCCATTCCCCGGTCGTTTCCGGATATCTTACAAGTATTTTTGATATCTCATAGTCAATTTTCAACTTAGGATCTCTAATGAACAGTAAGTCTGGCTCATCTGATTCGTCATCAAAACTACCCTCAATATCTATATTCGGGAAATACTCGTTCTGATCAATAGGCTCGTCCATATCGTCAGTTAGTGTTCCATCCATATAATAATGCATTTCGACCTTTTCATTATCTCCGGAATCAAACTGATTAGGAGTAATGATATAAGGCATCAAATCATCATCTTTAAGATGCTCACTTTCTGCCTGAGCAACAGTTTTATCAGCCATAGGAGCAATTAACTTGTTATTTTCTTTAGAAATATGTGAATAATCAGTATACTCTTTAGAACATTTGTTTGCTTTCTCAGGCTTTTTTTTATCAGAGGCTACTTTTTCATCGCCCTCATTACCTAAAATCGCTCTATGAGGCTCCTGGTGCGTTACAGAGGCATTCTGAGAGCCTGATTCTCCCCCTGAATACCCCATAGCTTTAATCTTATCAATTGCAGCGCGTTTCTCTTCAAATTCGTTCCTGATATGCTCATAATCCTGCCTACGAATTTCATCATATTTCTTTTTCGTCCATGCAAATGTCAGCTCAGAACCTACAATTCCACCAAGAGCCGCACCAATTGCAAATATAATTCCTTTATTCATCCTGCCAACTCCTTTACCAGATTGCTGGGACTCTTCTCCTTTAATCTTGGATCTTCAGAGTCATATGGAATATAAATGGTGTCATTAATGCGTAGACCATTCAGTCTTCCCTGATTGACCCACACACGAATAGTTGTAGCACCTACTCCAAATTTAGCTCCAGCTTCTTCTTCGGAAATATATCCAATTAATTTACCATCCTTAAATACGTCAGTATCCAGGAGGTTATTCTTCATTATAAAAGTAACAAGATCTCGTCCCAGCATATCAATTAGTCTCCTTCAAAATATAATTAATCATGACAAAGACTATCCCAGTAATAGCTTACAGGATAGTCCATTAAGTCATTTATGCCCCTTTCTCGGAGCAGTTCTTTTATTCAAAGTAAATCCAGCACGTTTCCTTCCACATTAAAATCGAGCAGAATTACAGGTTCATAACCATTAACGAATCTTCTGTTTGGTCTCTTAGTATTAAAGATACCAAAGTCAATGAAACCGTCTCCTACAGGATCTCCATTTTCATCTACAGTCTTTGATTCATAAGTTTCACGGTCATATGTCCAGCCAACAATCTGACCAGCCTTTGTACGAGTAATTCCAAGCATATCATATACATCATTCAGGAACAGATATCCTTTAGCCTTTAACAGATCATTTGCTCTTGCCTGCATACCAATCAGGAATGACATATTATATTCTGGGTCTTTTTCCCACTCTTTGCAACTTTCATCAAAGAATCGAGCATATTCAGAATAATCTAGCGGATTATCAGAAACTACCTCAACGCTCTCTTTAACAGTCTTTTCCTTACCCTTGGCGTCAGTTACCTTTTTCTCAAACTGCTGAGCCTTAATATCATAACGAAGCTCTTTATCCATGCTATCGCCGAATCTTTCAACGACTCTAGCACGATACTGCTTGAAGCTTTTATCTACAGATGCATAAGCTGCTGCCAATGCTGCATTTCTTGTAGTCATGATATGATGAGATCCGTAAAAGCAGCCCAATCCTAACGCAATGGATGCAAGTGGTAATGCATAGAGTTTTGCAAATTCGATCACACATTTCCCGTATGTAATTGTGAGATCTCTTTTCACATCTTTCTCTGTGTACTCACCTTCTTCAATCCCAAGAGCTTCTGGCCTTTCAACAGCGTCATGGATATCATTCAGCTTGGATTTTGTATTATTCAGAATCTTATCTATCTTTGTGGTAGCCTTACAAGCCCCGAATACGCCGCCAACGATTGCAACTGTACCAACTACCATGGCAATCTGAGGTGATGATTTTGTCAGTTTCAAGCTGATTTTTCCAGCATTTCTTGATATAGAATTTGTCAATTTAGATACATCAAATTTCATTCTCTCTATTCTCCTGTTCTTAAAATATAATTAATCTGCACATACCCAGTCTTCTGCTAAGACATCTCCGATAGAAGGAGCCCACATTGAATAAGAACCATCAGGTTGTTCTATCTGGAAATAAGGATTGCATACAAATGTATCTCCTTTATTAAATTTCCAAGCTTTAATAGTCTGTTCATTGCACGAAACGCCAATCTGATATCCTTTAAAATAAGCAACAGACATTCCCTTTCCATTCCATCCTTTTCTGCATACCCTCTGCCCAGCTTTTAATCTTTTTAAAGCTTCTCCAAAATCAAATAGATCCGGGGCAGCAGCGGTATCAAATATAATTTCCCAGTCATTTCTTGCAGCAAGAGATAAAATGGTGATAATATTACAAGTTTCAATGATATCTTTTATATCACCGTTATTAGCGAATAGTTTTATTGTGTTACCATCAAAAAACCAATAACCATTCCATTCGGGACACATTATTTTTTTCCCGCGTATCATAGCTTTAAAAGCTTCTTCAAATAGCATTTCTATTCTCCTGTTCTTAAAAATATAATTAATCCAATGCCTGAGGTTTAGGTAATTTCAGATAATATGATCCATCTGTATTGCGTCCAACATCAGCATTTCTAATATTTGTCCAGCCATATTTGTTGTCTGTATAACGTTCACTCATAACACCTGCATGATCATACATATCAGCAATAGATACCATTCCATAATTGTCAATGTCTTTCCACATCTCATCAAGTACCATATTTGCATCAGCGGCTGTATCAAATATAATTTCATCATAACTATAAGTACCACTTCTAGTTGCAATCTTGCTTCTGTTATTCCGGTCATCATAAGCTCTAGTATAATCACGTCTTACACCGCCTGAACTTCCTCGATCATGTCTCCTGGTTTCTCCATACAACATCATATCCACAGCCGAACTTACAGATTCTGATATTAGTTTTTTTGCAGCAGGTAATGTAATATCATAAATAAGATAGTTCTTTACCTTTGTAATATCCTCAATAAAGAGATTATCGCTTACTTTTTTACCAAGGCTTGGCTTTTTTGTAGATACTTTTCCAGACGTAACTTTCTCTTTGTGTTCTGGCTCTGTACTATTTCTATTTCTGGTGGTACGATTTTCTTCTTTTTCTTTACTCCTGAACGAGTTTGATCCATAATCTTTGACCTCCACTGTCGTTCTCCCTTCAAAAATATTAAAAATAAGAGTATCAACATTTCTGTCAATACTCTTATCTAAGTCAATATTCAATTTTTGGGTCTTTCCGTCCAAATAAGCCTAAAATTACTCTTCTTCAGCATCAAGAACATCCTCATCCTCGAAGTCGTCCTCAAGAACATCCTCTTCCGGCTTCTGTTTCTTAAAACGTGACTTAATCCAGCCAGCGCCTTTCTTAATACCAGGGATAACTACATCTTTGGTAAGCTTATACGTTCCGTATGTAGCTAAGCCAATAACTGCAATCCCCCCTGCAATTAAGCCAGTACTTAAGCAAGAATCGTCCGATTCAGAATCAATTTCAGCAGGAGTGTTATCAGTACTAACCTCCATGAGTTCAGTTGTTTCTTCAACACCGCTTTCCTGTGTCATTTCGTTCTTTAATTCGTCCATTTTAAAGTCCTCCTAAAATTAAAAATTTTAACTTCTCTATAATAGAGCATGTTTTGACCGCGAATTATCGCATAATGTAGTCATATTTTGGTGCTACCATATATCCGATAGCTAATGTTGGAATTCCATCGTCAGGTAATACTGACGTGAACTCTACTTCAATCAATCCGTCATCAATATTCCATCCTAGTCTATCTCCGGTGTCAGTTTGTCGTAATCCAAGTTCATAATAGAACTCATTTAATGAAATATAATGCTCTGTCAGCATCCGATAGTTCAGCTGATTCACGATTTTTCGTATCGTTTCAATGTCAGACTCAAAATATCGGTCAATTTGAGGGTCATAACACCGAGTTTTACCCTTTCCAGTAACAATTATTGATGCCTGAGCGGGCGGATTTTCCTTAATTTTGTCCTTTACTACCTCAGATTTGATGGCTTTTTCCTGTTTCTCGCCAATTGTTTCAATAACTTTGTTCTTATACTCTCTAAATGCTGATTCTGAGAGCTGATAAGCTGCTGCCAATGCTGCATTTCGCCTCGAATCTATCTGATGAGCACCTAAAATGCAGGCAACACCGGCACCAAAAGAGATAACGGAGGGCAAATAACACGTCCAAGTAGCCTTAATTGCCTCTTTTACAGGTATTTTTTCCTCTTCTTCAAGGTTCAAAGCCTTTCTTTTAGCCTCAATCAGCTTTTCAACCTTTGGTCCTTCCTTATATGCACTTACTACAGCACATCCAAAGCACGCAACCCCCACACCTATGGCAATAGCAGGTGCATTTTTGCGTATTCCAGACTGAAATGCAGTAACAATTTTACTTAAATCTGTCTTATTCATAGCAGATCTCCTTGTCATATACTTCGTTTTCATGAAAAATCTTCATAATATCAATAGCAACATCACTTTGTATTCCAAAAATCGTGCTGGTTTCATAATTTCCACTGTCTGAGGCTACCTGTGAGAAGTAATCCATCTGTATTGTATAGTCTTCTACAACCATAGTTGGCTCAAATCCTTCAAGAATTCTCTTTAAAATAGTCTCAGCGGCACTTTTTGCAGCACTCCATTCCGAATATTCTTTCTGTGAAGAGTATTTACAAGGCGGTTCTCTGGATTTTAGTGAATAAATATAATTGTCCACTAAATCAATCGCCATTTCGATCCTGCAGTAATCTAAATCTGGCTTCATTATGTGTCTCCCTTCATAAAAAATAAAAAGAAGAGACCTTATTTAGCCTCTTCCTTGTTTACGAAACCTCTTTCTTCAAGAGCTTCATCTAATTTATCATCAAAATTCTTATCATCTACGCATTTTGTGACTATAGCAGTCAACGCCGCAAATGCTCCAACAATAAGCAAATCAATAATATTAGAACCTCTTTTTTTCATTTGGGTTCCTCCTTTCATCTAAGAATGTGTTTTCTTCGCGAATCATTCATCATATATGATCATATCCAAATTGTCATTTAAGTAGCAACCGTAATAGTATGCATTGTTAAAGAAATCCCTTGACTCATTTGATTTAGCTCGACATGCATAGTTAATCATGTCTCCACAAAATTGCCATATTGCTTCTTCAGCATGGAGTCCACTTTCAATTCGTCTCATAATCTCTTGCATACCCCACTTCTCTGCTGAACGAATATTAAATTCTTCAGCATTTGAATAACTCCATTCTGGAAAATCATATTTACAGGACTCCATGTCAGCTTCTAGAAACAATATAATTTGCTCGTCTATTTCTTCCTGATTAAGTTCTCGTACCATGTTCCATCTCTTCTCTCATAGCATGTAATTGAAAACATCCGTACCATTCAGTTTCTGATATTTCTTCAAACGACTTTCCAGATTCTTTAAAATACCGGTTTACATCTACTTTTTGTCCATTTGCCCTCTGAATATAAAGAATAGATATCGTATCAAAGTCTCCATTTTTACGATCTGTCAAAAGTTTATCGCATACTATTATGTCCGTTCTGTTAGAAGGCATATAAGGCATAGTAATATGAAACATTTCATCATAAATGCTACGAATAAAGGAGTTATTCCAACTGATATTTGAATCATCCTTATTTTACACAACAGCATCTATCAACATCACTGTATTTTACTTTCCCGTCCGGATACAGATATTTAAACAGGCTATACATACGCTTACACTGATAGATAAGTATACTATCATCACTTTCTCCACTGTTACATATATTCCACATGTCCTCAGTATCTTCAATCGGGGTAAGAGGCTTTCCCGAAATGAGGCGGTTAAGAATATCTTGTGTAATACTGATAGATAGTCCGCTGTGACACAAATCTTGATATACTTTAAGAGCACTTTTATAACATCCACATCTGTAATCAGCTCCGTCGCCTATGCGATTTTCGATTTCTCTTTTGCAGGCGATATCCACTTCATTTCTTGCCCAATCTATCATACTCGTATTTTATTTCCTCCCTCTTCTTGCTAATCTCTACCCATGATATTTACGACTGTTATTAGAAGAATCTGTTTTTTGCTCTTTTCACTTCATTATTCTCCTATGAGATACACTCCACTCATGAGATATATTCCACTCATGAGAAGCATAAGAAATACTGTCCAAGCAATAAACAAACGTATCTTCTCTTTTATATCAAATTCGCCACCGCAAATGAATATATTGAATGTAACTATACTCATATGCATCAAAAACATTCCTATTAGTATTTTCATCTATTCAATCGCTCCTTCCAGAACAATAAAAATGAGCCATATCAAGATGGCTCCTACTACCTGCCAATCATTCATTTTCTTCACCAACTTCCTTTGTAATTTCAACAGTAGTATTGTCATCCACCTGAATAATACCGTATCTGGAGGACTTTAAAATCCCAACAATTTTACTCATTTCTTTCTTATTCTCAAACGAATCATTCAAATAAATCCCTGCAAATTTAATCGTATATCCCATTTCCTTACTCCTTTTCCTTAAACAGCACAGGCTTGTGACAATTTGTATTAACCGGCTCAGACAAGCACGCGTCACAAGGATCTTCATTTTCTTTCTTATCCCTGTACTCGCACAACTTGCAATACTTATCAAAATATACTTCTCTGATATCTGATTTATCATCTACCATTATTGTTCCCTCCTATTATCACTTAAATAACCAAAATTCTGGACGAACACCAAGATAATCTGAAGCCCTGATATCCAACTTTAATATTGCTTAGAATATCAGTTTGGTGAATCATAATTAACATGATTTAAAATTTGATATAATTCCCTGATAACCGTTGCATCATAAAGAGCATTATGCTTATCACCACAGATACATATTTTTTTATAATTACCATAAAGTATTTCTTCTCTTGATTTATCAAATGCTTCTGCTTGTGTGATCTTATAATATTTGGCAATGTCTTGGTTAATATCGTAACAAGTAGCACACACATTCTTTGGAAGATGCAATGCATCACCAAATAAATCAATTAACAGAACCATATCGTAGTGGCACACATCAGAAACCAACTCAACATAATCAAATTGTTTTAACCAAATTTTCAATGCTATTCCAATATCATATTTGCTACCAACGTGCAAGTTTGGAATATATGGTGATTCTTCTACTTTTCGCGGATATCTTGTATATAAATGTTCTAATACATTTTCTTTTATCCAATCATTACACTGTTTTTCATCATAATCAGTTAGTTCTGCATAAAAGCATCTATTATCCTCAGATACAAGTCCAATACTTATAAGGGTTGTAACTTTATGTAATCCTGTAAATTCTGTGTCAAAAAATAATTTCAATTACTTTCTCCTTCCTAAATCCTAATTATTTAAACCATCATGTTTATTTATCCACTGTCTTGTATGTTCCACTTCGCCATATTCATCCGCGCATGTATCTTGGTTTGGCGACAAATACATGCATGCGCCGCCTGTAATCTCACATTCCCATCCATGATATTCATCTGTTGGTGTAGCACATATGCAACTCATATAGTTTTATACCTCCTATAAACAGTCATATTTATTTATCCAAAAGTCCGCTATCAATGATAGTAAAATTGCATCTATGAATGTACAGCGGTAAACCGTCAATCATAATTTTTGTTGTCTTTGGTAGTGCATCTGCAATTTGCCATGTAATATCATTTCCTATGAATGATCCGATGTTATATCCATCTTGAGACTGAATCAGAACAACTTTTTCTCCATGCTGCCCTTTTTCTCTCATGTCATACCACCAATTTTTCAATCCTAAATATGTTTTAAATTTCTCACCGTCTACAGATACTGTATATCTATTATCAGATTTGGCATCTCTTATATTTAGTTCACTTGGAATTTCAAGCATCTCTAGTCGAGTATCTTTGAACAATACGGTGCTCCCACATGATTGTATATAATTTCCATCAATTTCAATGGTTACAACTGAGCTTGTGTCATACCACCAAGTCCAACTACCACCCGTATTCCACCCCCATTGCTTCACTTTATTTGGAGTTATTGTAAATTCATTTCCGGTAAAGTTTAAGAAGTTATTTCCATAATTATCGTATAACATAGCCTCGTATACTATTGAATTTTGTTCTACTTCTTGGTTTTCCGATACAATTGTTACTGAATGATTATCACCGCAGCCACTTAATTGAAGTGCCATAATTATTACTAATATCACATTTATTATTCTTTTCATATTTTTATCTTATCTCCTTTTCAATAGCTCTGATTTCGTCTTGTAAATCAGCAAGTTCCATCTCCTGGTTTTCCAAATTGCGATAGAAATAGCTGGTGTATATAATATTTTCGCCTGTATTTATAGACTGCTTATCTGAGTTAATGGACTCTAAAATATAATTTTCCATTTCTTTAAGGTATTTAAGTCTACGTTTTAGCTTTCTCTTTTTTATAAAATGAAACATTCTATCTCACTTCCTTTAATCTGATTTTGTTCCAGGGTAAGTCCTGATTATAAGATTATTAGAATCACTTTTTTATAACGGTATTGTCTTCTACCTTATTCATGAATTTATAATACCTGCATCTCTCTATACAATCACAGATTCGGTTAACAAGCGAATAAAAGCAAATAAGCACTATAATAAAGCCTATAATAGTCTGTCCGAATGTCATTTTGGTTCATCTTCCCACTTATCTTTAAACTGCTGCGAATATAATATATCAGCGCATATAAAATATGTTGATATTGTCACTGAATCGATGTCTGCAAAAAGTGACAGAATGATTGCTATAATAGTGTATACCGTAATACGTACAAAGAATCTTTTTAAGCTTTTCATATTCCCTCCAAAACAAAAAAGAGCCTACGTTTCCATAGACTCTTGTATTTTTAGTACCTTATTAAGTTTTTATCCTGCTATTTTACAGTATGAATAACAGTGCTTGGACTTTTGAGTATAAGCGCTCCGAGTAAAACAAATCCCATCCACTTGTTTCATCAATTCAAACGCTGGAGCACTTAACTGTACTATTGTTTCTTCGCTCATATCAATTACCTCCGATTAAGGTAATATATCAGCTCAGACAGTTTAAGTCAACCTTTTCCTTTCCTATTATTTTGTCTTTTTATTGAAAAAATGATCTACAAATATTAGAATCCGTATAAACAATGCAGGCATTACATTCATTACATTCATTACGCATACCATAATTAATGATATTGGCCATAATATGCCTACTATAAAATACATTCTAATATCATCAGAATGACATTCTACATAAAAATCTATCGGTCCAACGGCGTACTGCTGATATTCATAATATACAAAACCAACCCATGTACAAAAGGCAATTAATAGATACATTACAATCAAAGCTATAATCATACAATACCTCCATACTCATTATACGGAAACAAACCCGAATCTACTTTTTCTTTGTCATCTTCCTTAATACCCATAAATTTAAGCAACTTATCAGCACATTTAGGGCATAAATCGTAGTCATCAAAATAGGCAGAGTTAAGTGTCTGAATCCTAATTCCAATTACTTGCTTGGATTTTATACTTTTCGATGCAGAACAGTCATAATACTTTCCACATCTGTCACATTTTCTTGCACTTGACATGATTACTCCTCCTCTTTGTAATTCGATATATTATCTTCACCACAGCAGGCACAAGCAGAGCTTTCAACTGTAAATCTGTGCTTGCAACTATCATACATGGCAATATCTTTACCAGTAATAAGTTCCTGATATGGTAAAGCTTTAATCCAATTACAGAACTCCACCCACTCATCCAACTTATGATTCTTACGAGAATTATAGATGTTTGCCAGAACTTCATAATTCATCATGATATTACGAGTCTGATTATAGCTGCTTGGAAGAAGCTGTATCATCTGCCACCAATATTTTTTGTCTTTTGTTTCGATATATTTCTCACGGCATTTATTAAGCATACACACAGTATCAAATAAAACGTCTCGAGGATACAACGGTCCATCGAAGTCATCTTCGTTAATCCAAACGCCGCTGTCAATTCTGTTTGGAATATGATCAATAGAGAAATCTTCCAGTGTAAATTCTTTCTCAGCAATCTTATGCATGGTACTGCAGCTATTAGCAACCGTACCAACTTTGTAAGTCTCAAATTCTTTCCCATTAATGGACTATCTTTTACTATTGTTTTTTATTATTGTGTGAAAAATTATAATAGAAATATTACGTTTTAATAATCTGTTCAACTGTTTCAAATACATACTTACATTTACGACAAGCATAATTTCGTTTTATCTCAGTACCAGACTTATTTATCTTTTGATGATGCGAATATACATTATTATTACATTTAGGGCATCGCATGCAAATATCACCTCTCTTCCTATAAAATATAATTCCACTATAATTTTCACACACAATAATATAAACAATAGGACACCATTTCGGTTTTCATGGGCTTCGTTTCCTAAAACCCAGCTACGTATCAATAGTAACCCTACTCCCCCGCCCAGAAGGCATAGGGGATAGCCTCTACAGGTTCATTTCAAAAATATAAAATAGAAAAGACCCAACGTATTTAGCGCTGAGTCTTTATTTTTAATAAGTGTAATATTTGAATCTCTTGTTTCGCTTAAACGCCATTTTTGCGCGGATGTATTGGATCACCCCTGTCGCATGAAATTCTAGTCGATATAACTTATCATCTTCTAAAAAATCAATGCCCTCGCCAATTTTTTTCCAATCTCTTCCGTATTTAGTCGTTTTAACAACATAATCTCTTTTCATAAATATCACTCCTTTCTATAATAGGAGTTGCGAATTTAGCGAATATATTTTTGAAATGTTTCCCACGGGATTCCAATGGGTAGTTCCCCGTTAGCCACAAAATGTGACCCCTGCTGATAAACAGGCAAAGTGTTTCATTGGCAGAAAGAACTACCAATATAAAGGTGCTGTGATCCTCACATATACCGGCATCATTCTCATAAACTTTCTATGGTCTGTACCGGCATTAGATAAGCGTTGCATAAGCGAGTGATCGTTTTCGCCAAGATCAAACCCAACAATATCGTATCCAGCGGTTTCATATTCGCTATCACTTTTCTCCCATGAATTCATAGGATTACGCATACCTTCAATAATAAACTCCATCTGCTCTGGTGAAGCTAGTACTACATGCTCTAATTTAATCATTTTTCATTTTCTCCCTTCATTAATTCTGATTTCCAATCCATTTAACTACATGTTTTTTAATCTTTTTAGCATACACTATTTCATATTGCGTACCGTCTCCATATTCGCCATCTTCGTGCGGAACAGCAACGACAAACATGCAGTTATCAATTTTATTAAAGCATTCAATTATTAAATTTTCTTTTTCCATATTAGGACAACTTCTGACCATTGCTACAGAATATCCTAAATTCAAATAATACAAAGCAGCTTCTTTGATGGCATCAGGTCGAGATAAGGTTCCTATAATATAAACATCACTCATTTTTATCCCATCTTTCTCATATCTTATACAATTCATTACATGCATTCGAGTATCACACGAGCATCTAACATCAATTAAATGCAATTCACAGTTATCCTTATTTTCGCACAGGTCACATTTTGTATCTTTTTCCTGATATTCATTTTCTCCTTCCGACTTTTACTAAATTTCAAAAATTGGCGCCCTAGCTGTTGCTTTTTCTCCAATAAAATCCGTACAGTGAACAACAATATCTATTCCGTTATCATCTTCTGGATTAAAGCCTATAATAGCCTCGACTACATTAATAGGCTTATTTAGCCTGCTACATACTTTTCTATGAATACATTTTGCACATTGCGTATCAGTTCTTGCTTTCATTCTCTTCCTCCTAAATAAGTTTCTTACAAATAGCTAACCAGTCCTCATTTATCTTATTACAATGCTTATACCATGAATGATTCATATAAGCAAATAAGATAATAAGAACGAGATATAATATAATTATTATCCATGATCGTATCATTCTGCATATCCTCCTAATTCGATATCAATTTCTTCATCCAGATTAATTTCTTTAATTTCAAAATTTACCTCATCTCTTGCAGAAATTGAGGGGAATGTCTTTTCTTTTTCGTCTTCATAATATCTATCTTCCGCATTTTTCTTAGTAATCTCAGCCAGTTCCATCGATGTAAATATTCCAAAGACATTAATACATGCACCATATTCATCGAAACATGTATTACCGCATACCAAATATAATTTCTTTGACGTTTCATCAGATACATCATCATCCGGATGCTCGTTTGCCCACTTTTCAGAACCAAGTCCAACTATCTGCTCGCCATCTACCTGCAGATGAAGCATTTTACCATTCTGTAAAGATTCGATATCTTTATCAGTTAATGTTATTACACTCATTTTGATTCACCTCTATTCTTCTATTTATACGTGTCTCCGTCTTACGGTATAAGCATTCATAGTACATTTCATTCACAAATTTTGTGACATTTGAAATATCAAATTCTCCGCTATTTGCAACAGAAAAATCAGATAAATCCATCACGTTTTCAAAATCTAACGCATCAGCCGAAATCCTTCTCAAGATCTCATTGGCAGATTCACCCCTTTTTCTGTTAATAAGCCTGTTACATATCACATCTATATTGGCATGTATATAACAGGAAACAATTTCAATAAACGACTGATCATTCTCATGCTTTTGAATTTCTTTAACTCCAGCTGGCGTTAAAATAATCACAGAACGCTCTGGAGCATACAGAATATCATCCATCCCACAACCATATTTCCACATTCCCTGCTCTGTGTTGTACTGCTTCCATTCAGCAAAGAACCCAGATTTTACCTTATTATCAAATTCCTCATCAGAAATATAATAGTAGTCAATACCATTTGTTTCACCCGAACCAATTGGTCTGGTTGTATAAGTCACTATCTTTTTATAGTTGTATCGGCTTACAAGTTCCTGAGCAATTACTGTCTTACCGCTACAGCTTTTACCCATTAATACCAGCATTTTTGTTTACCTCCGAATCGTATGTATCAATCATAATTTTTGCGTCACGCGGATATGACTGTAGAACCTTTACAAGATCTAAATTTTCAAGCGGTCTGGAAACCCCGGATAGACTTTCAAATCTCAGAATTATCTGATTAAATTTTGGTGAATATGTTACCTCTGTTAGATTTTTATACATCTTGTTACTCCTTCCCCATGCTCCATTTCATTAAAACCTCATTTTCAAATTCTTTAAGATCAATAAATATATACGCTGTTGATCTTTCATATTTCTCTTGGTATTCTACCTTACTAATAAACCTGTACTCGTTGTATCGAGTAAATATTATCTGCTTAAAGTTATTACATCCAAGACCAACGCCAACTGCTGTTCTTTTTGCCATTTGAAATGCTTCAGTAGCAGTTTCCTGATCTTTGCATATAATCATGTAGTTCATTTCTTGCCCCCTCCTACTGGATATTTGAGGTAATAAGGTTTTTGATGAAATATTTCTTTTGCAGAATTTGGTACTCCGTGACCTTCTTCCATGTGGTGATAACACTTAGCCGATGTAGCCGTGTAATTTTGGGATTTTGCTTTTTGTTCCTGATCAATAGTTCTCATATAAATTCGCCTCCTTGAAAAAATAAAAGAGAAGGAACTGACAGGATTCGAACCTGCGACCCCTGACTTTCGCCAGTGCTCTCCCAGTTGAGCTACAATTTCTTCTCACTATAGAACGTGTTTTTGCCGCGAATCTTCTATTTTTTCAATAGTAATTGACTGTTCTCCACCGCCTTTATCATTACCAATTTGTGTTAAATGTTTTATGTTGTACTTAATATCTAAAATATCATCCACCCTATATGTATATTTAGCTGAATTAATGCTATTTATTTCTTCTAACATAGTCTTTTGCAATTCTACCTGCGCTTCAACCATGTCTAATGATATACCAATCATAGCTAAAGTTTCTGGACTTTCTTTTATTATGTCCATTATTTTAACTCTTGTATTGAGTAAATCCTTAGCTTTCTTGATTGCCTCTTCCATTTTTGCGATACTTTCGTTACCATTCATATTAACATCCCTCTTTCTTAATAAGTTTGTGTTTCATATTAGAACGTGTTTTTGCCGTGAATAACAAAAATAAAAGAGCCATTAAAACTCTTCTATCCAGTATTCAACTGATTCAATGTTTAATACAATTCTTGATACCTTATCTTTTGTTGTAAAACCGCATAACTCTTTTAAGTATTCCCATTTTCTAGGTTCATCCTTATAATCAGCTTCTTCTAAAATAAGCGGTTCCATTACAGTAGCGATATGATATCCGGGCTTTTGAATCATTAACATATTATCACCGTCCTTCCTATTAAATGCATTGTTTTTGCCGCGAAAAAGAAAAGAGCCCATTATTGAGCTCTATTCTGTTACTTTTTCTTCTTGAAAATATGTTTAATAATCCATACGATTATAGCAATACACACAATCAGGTCTCCAAATATCAGTATAAATGCTGATCCTCCTACTGCCAGGATAATAACACTTACAACTGCAAGTATAACCAAAATTAATGCTAAAGCTAAAAACATAATCATTTAAACGTTCCTCCTTAAAATTATTCTATTTAAGAGGATGTTTTCCACGCGAAAAAAGAAAAGCACATGTAGAGCTTTCCTCAAAATATAACTATTTTCCTGTATAAAAATACTCTGCCATCACAGCTTTCTTATAATTTTGAACTATGATATTCGCTACAGTATCTAATGAATAGCCATAAATCATATATTCATCAAAGTTCGTAATCCAAACTCTCCAGCCAGTACTGTTGTGTACAATACTAACTGATAGGGCATCATTTATAAACTCGATAGTAATATAACCATTAATTCTATCCTTTAGAATACCATATAAACGATTTCCTAATAATTCTCTCATTTCCATTAATTCAGCCATAAATTTTCCTCCTATTTTTGTACGGTTTTCTAGTTTCTCATAACAGAGAATGTTTATGGCGCGACGTCAAAAAAGAAGAGTCCGTGTTGGACCCTGCCTATTTTTAATAAGATATTCTAGCTGCTTGTTTTTTCAATGATTCTATCTTTATCATCAGAAGTTTTGCAGCTTCATCTTCGTATGCTCTTAACTGCTTTGATATCTCGATCATTTCATTGTTAATCTCTATCTGTTCCTTTACAGTTTGTGGAGATTTCTCTGTCAACTCCATTAATCGAGTCATCAAACAATCCGTAGCATTACGAATAGCCTGCATCCTATCTTCAGTGTTAAAGAATATTGTAAATTTTTCATTCATGTTAAAATACCTTCCTTCCTATTTTAGGGACTGTTTATACCGCGATTTTAAGCAAAATAAAAAGAGCCCAGAATAAATCTGAACTCTTTGAATGAATTGTTTTATATGATTATTTTACTTCTATGTTCATTGGGAAGCTAACTGTTTGGGAAGAGCCAACAGTACCTGTAATTGTAGTAACAGTACTAACAGCTTTTTTATCAACAGGATTATAAACTACCGATATTATTTGAGTAACCGGAGTACCGCTACTTGTGTCATTGATCATAATTACAACAGTATTAACATTACTACAAACTGTATATGAATATGTAGATGCTGGTTTGGATGCTTGCTCTAGTGCAAAAGATTGAGCGAACTGTGCAGCCGTTTCTGCAACTGTATAACCGTCAACATAAATTTGCGGGCTTGTCTCTGCAGCAAAGCAAGTAGTTCCGAGTAACATGGTGAGTGCTAAAGTTGCGATAATGCTTTTAAGAATTTTCTTCATAGTGTTATCCTCCTTAATAAGAAAACTATTTATTACGTATATAATAGCACTATAGTAATAAGAATAAAAGATTACATAATAAAAATGTGAAAATATTTTAGAACCCCTTCTTGTCAAATGTCGTTTCCCATGGTTTTCTTTTTAGTGGTTTCATTTTAAGTCCCCACATGATTTGTCTTATCGTAACCGTAGGATAAAGTCCATCTGTTGGTTCTTTTGCAATCATATTAAAATACACAAGAAATTTAGGATGCAAATATAATTGATCTGTAAGCCATGGGTCTATTTCAGTCCAATAGGTATGCTTTGTAATCGGGTCGTACCTTTGTTGAATAACTGCCAATCCCTCCTTCCCTATCGTAAATAAGGTACAATTTGTATATACCGGATGACTACAAGTATATGTCTTACCATAAGTATTAAAATATAATTGTGGTTTTTCAAAGTGATACCTCATGCCGCTACCTATCTTCCTGAAAAACTTTAGACCTTGTTACAGTATGAATATAATTTACAATCCAGACACCTGTGTATGAAAAAAAGAAAAGTCATAGATCATATATCATTACTGGTATACGGTTCAGTCTATTGCATGACCAATAGGGATTAACATTATACAGTTTTCACATTCTCTATAGTACCCTCACCTCTCCCGGGTTCCCTTTCAGTTTTTTATCCTATAAATAGGACCTATAGAGTTTACTGCTATATAATCTGCATCTACTCTCAAGCTATGTCTCATTTCTCTTCATTATAGAACGTGTTTATCACGCGAAAAAGAAAAGACTCTGCTTTTAGCAAGCTTCTAACTTGCGCCTCCCATAAATTTGGGCGTACTACATTTATACGATATGACGGGGTTAACTCCCATTTATTGCATCATCTTCTCATCATAGAGACTGTTTTTAACGCGAAAAAGAAAAGGAGCTTAAGCTCCTAATCTTAATTATGCATCAAAACTCTTGTGTCAACGTCTTCCATAGGAATATTTGCATCATCTACTTTTTTACAAAAATCCGAAGTTTCTATATCCAAATGTTCTATATATTCCGCCACAGCTTGATTGTCTTTAGGAGCAGCTAGAAAAAACGTGTTATATTTGTTGTCAAATTTCTTAACTCTAATTTCACTGGCTTTTTTTTCGTGCTTACGCCCCAATTCAAAGCCAAGTAAACAAGAACTCATACACATTCCAAATAAACACAATGATCCAACATACTTCTTAGTAATCTTTTTACCGCATTGAATAGTATTATCCAATTTTGGATGTCTTTCTTTAAATTCTTCCTTCTTCATATAAATCTCCTTTCAAAAACGTTAATAGTTTCATTATATACACTGTTTATCCCGCGGTTGACTAATTTGGTAAAATATGGTATTAATACAAAAAGAAAAGCCCGAGAATTAATCCCGAGCTTTTATGTTTATGATTCATTAGCACCAATTTTTCTTGCACCTGCAATGCCTATTAGAGCAACAATTACGTCATCTATTGGACCAGATACGCCATCAATAGGTGAAATAATATACACCAATGTAATAAGAATTATAAGAATTTTTAATATAGTTCTCATATTATTTACCTCAATCCTTCCATTTATCTTCTTCAGCTTGTTCTATTGTATAGCAATCAATACACCTATCGCCTTCAAATTCTAATTGTGCACCACAGGTTTTGCACATGCAATTGGTTCTATATATAGGAATGCCATCTTCTTCATCTTCATCCGTCCAACCTATAATCATATCAGTACCATCACAAATTGGGCATTTTAGCACTAAATCATCATCCATACACAACTACCTCCTTTTAGGCACATTATACCAATAAAAAGTAGTATGTAAAAGGTATTCTTGGAAGAATTTTCCTATTCTTTATCTTTACTTACTGCATTATATACTATTGCACACCGCATTAGATTAATTGCGTCCATAGTGGCTCGGTTAAGCATTTTGCAAACAACAAGCATTTTTTGATTAACGTTTGCGAGCTGTAATTGGAGTGGCACCGGAAGACTACTTATATCAACCTCATTCACAAATCTTTCTGTTACTTTTATAAACTCTTCAGTAATGCTTTTATTTTCCTCAAAGATATCCTCACACTTATCCATATTGTATTCCTCCAAAATATAAAGTAAAAGAAAAAGAGGCGCCGTATTTAGCACCTCTCCTAACTAATGTCGATCTATCCATCCTACAAGTTCTTTTAGGAATATCAAGAACAGCACTATAATTAGAATCTCAATCAATTTATTGTCGCCTCCTTTTCTTCACTTAAGTAACTGTTTCTGCCGCGAAAGAAAGAGGAGTGTGATCTCCTCAATCCAGTTGCTTAATGATGCTTAAGCCAAAAGATTGCCATTAACAATCCTCCGCATATTACTACCACTGCAATCAGTTCGTCCATCTTATCCTCTCCTTCATCTAAGCAGATGTTTTAATCGCGATTAAATTATTTTCCTTTTACACACAATTTTTAATTCCGAATTCCCCTAATTACAAAACAAGAAGCCTGTCATTTTCCCTATCGAAGTAATATACTGAATCCGATAATACCTCCACAGGATCAACCATAGTTGCATTTATACTCCGAACAACCTCTTTCAATTCCTCAGAATACGTACCAAAGTTATCGACTAAAACTATAAGCTCATGAATTGAACTCGGAAGGATATAATAGTTGCTTCCAAATGCATCCGATAAATCCCTAAGATAATTTTTATCCAACATGGTAGATGCTCCATAAAGACCATAGTTATTTGAAACAACCATCATATTGCTGCCATAAGCACTCGTTGGTATATCTTCTGCACCGGAAGCCTTTGCTTTCATTAATATCTCGTCCATCGTTTTAAGTGTTGCAGGCATGAGTCTCGGAGTATTTTGTCTTGCAGTGAATATGAGTTCATCTATTCCAATCTCCCATATTTTACAATGAGAATTTGTTACAGTTATCGAAGCAAGTCCGTCTTTATAATTGGTATATCCATTAATAATAGCCATAAATACAATCGACAGATCCAGAAATTCTACATGTGGAACATCTTTAAGAAAATCTTTATTTCGTTCTGTATTGATGATCCTATGAACAATGAAGGGTCTTACGGAATCAAAATCCAGGAAGAATTTCATATCAACAGATTTATCAGTTTTATTTTTCTTATATGTTTCTATTATATGATTTACTATACTATATAAAGTATATCGACCATTTTCATAGCCTTCGTAATACTCGTTCAGATAAATTGTTGGCGAAATATTCAAATCTCCCTGTCTTATAGTTAATCCTGACAATATAGTGTCATTATTTTTAGTGATTTTATTTATTGTAACCTCATATCTACTCCCCAATCTAATAGATACGTTCTCTTTCACTAATTCTTCAAATGCTTTTAAATTCATATCTTACTTAACTCCTTTACACAAATTAATACCAATTTTCATCATCACGGTCATCTTCGTCCATCAGCATAAGTAAATTTGCAAGGACCTCTAATGCCGGAATCACCACAACTATTATTATCCTTTTCCCTTTGTATAATAGTTGTTCCGTTTCAGTAACGACCTTTGTCAGTTTTTTTTTCAATTCCCTTTTTCTGTCTTCTTTGTTCTCTTTCATCAATACTTTCTCCTTTTGTACACAAGAAAAAAAGGAATACTGTGTACACAATCACAATACTCCTTCTTGATACTTAATTATTTCTTCTTCCAGGCACGTTCAAACAATCGTTCTGCCTTCATGTCTGTTTTGGGTTGCTTCGGATAGCTGTCCTCCTCTTCATTCTTGGTCTTAAATGCCAATGCTATTCCTGCTGCACAGCCTACAAATGCCAGCACACCATCAAAGATTTTCCATGCCTTGTCAAATTTACTCTGCTTCTCTGCAATCCTCAAATCCTCATCCCGATTTAATTTATCGGACTTAATTTTCTCCTGATTGCAAAGAATATCATTTTCGATTTTCTTAGCATCATTTCTACCTCTTTCCATCTGCGACGCTGCATTTGCTAACTGCTGTATCTTTTCAGAATCACTTTCATTAGCAATCTTCTCCAAGATATTCCGATAAGCGTCATCCTGCAACTCTGTTAATTCATTAGGTTCCATCGTTTGTCTCCTTTCAAAAATATAATCATCAAGTTACCATTAAAGAGATTGTTTCTGTCGCGTAAATTTTGCATTTGGGTCTACCTTGAACAGAACATATTTTTTCCTAGGGAGATTGTCCAATTGCTTATTTGACACATGCAATCTTAGATACGGAATATCAGGGTCAGTCACGTCAATCTCGACAGTTCCGGATGCTAAGATATTTCGCCAAATAATTGGAGTAAGTATACCAACAGCAAATCCTGCAATCCAAGTAAAAACAAAAATCATAGGCTCATCACCTCCTTTCAAAAAATTAGGAAAAAGAGAAAGAGCCCTATTCGAGCTCATCTCCTTCCACCTTTACACTTTTAGTAAGTCCGCGCCTAAAGCTGTCCTTAATCTGATTTCTGAAGAACCAAACAAACTCGCCTCCTACTACTACAAGCACCAGTACTATATATCCAAACCAATGCTTCTTCAGCCATATCCAGCTGCTCTTGGTTACTTCAGCATAATCTTTCCAAAAGGTCATAAAACTTTTTCTCATACACAATACCTCCTAAAAATTTTTGTTTCATTATAAGCCGTGTTTTTGCCGCGAATAATTAGCATTTGTGATTATTAATCTAGCATGGCTCATGGACACCTGTGTTAGGTTTCAATAAAATAAGAACTTTCGTTTTGTCTAAATTGCGAATGGTAATTGAAATATAATAGGTGATATAATCGGTTCACATAAATAATCAGGAGGTTAAGTGGAATGACTAAAGCAGAAATTGAAACATTTATTGAAACTATGGGTAATATTGGAGATGAGTGGACCCCTGAACAGGTAAGAGACGTGTATGGTGATTCAACTCTTAAAGATGCAATTGCTGAACGCCAAGGAATGGTTAATCAGCTCGCTGGTAACATAGGAAAACTTCTGAATTGCTAAAAAGAAAGGGCTTCCGTTTTTTGCGGTTGCCCCTCTTTTTATATGTAGGAATTTCTACATAAGTGAATTTGTCAATAACATTTCCAAGAATGTTCTATCTTTTTGCATGAGAATTAATTTCTTTGTTACATCGGTATCAAGGTTAAGGTCTTTTATTTCCTTAATCTTCTCCTGCTCCAAATCAAAAATAATCTTCTTCATGGTATCCTTAGATACATCCCTGACATCTCTTAACAATAGTTCATAATTTACCATAGAAATGTCCTCCTTTCTTTCACTACAGTGTTTGTTTATTACGCGATAATTGTGGCATCCTTTACGGACACCCGTGTATGATTTATCGTTCTTTTGAAAGTAACCAGAAGAATTTCCTGTACCGATCATAGAACGTATCTCTACAGCAAGGTATTCTCGATCTGGCATTTAACTTATCAAATGATATATCTTCAGTAACCGCTTTGAGAATATAATAACCAAGTGCTGAATCTGCCTCATTTGCCATATGTTCCACAAGCTTCATTTTATTGAAATATTCCGCTTTTTCCACTGCAATTTTGGTAGTCTGATCGATATAGTCATTTGTTTTGGCAGTTGATATCTTATCTAGGTTAATTCCTCTTATTGAAATCTGGCTTAACCGGCTATACTCTTTTTTCCATTCTGGATACTGCAAACAAAAATGTCTTAGTTCCAGCATTTTATGTTTGGAAATATGGTAAGGGTTTCGAGATGAAATTTCATTTTTCATTCTACTCATTGTCAGAACCCCCTTTCCATATATAACCTGTATCTTCGTACAGTTTTTTAGGGGAAATATAGTAATTAATTCTTCCTTTCTTAGAATTCATATCGTTAATAGACTCAATCTTTTTTCCACGCCTGGTTGCGACACCTATTGGAAGCCATCCAGATACTATTCCGGCTCTTACCCAACTTGCATCTTTTCCGTACACCTTAGCTGCTATTGATACAGGAACTGATCCTGCATTAAATTTTTCGTCATTGTTCATAAATTGCCTCCTAAATTTATAGGAAGCGGCCGCTTCTGTATGTTTTTAATATTCCATGGTAGATTTACTATAGTACCAATGCACTAATGTAGTCAATTAAAGTGTGTTATAAAACATTTGGTAAATAATGGAAGTTATCATACAATTTTATGTTTAAAAATAAAAAATAATATTCTGTTGCAACAATTTTAATCTAGCATAGATTTGAACATAATACTGTCTAATAAAAATACACACTTTAAAGTGCAGGAATGGGATTTGTTTATATTTTTGTAATCTAAATTTCAGTTTAATGAAATTGGATTCTTATTGATATTTTAGAAATTTTTTACAAAAGCAATTTATTTTATTACATAAATTTTGATTTTGGTAAAATAGTCAATTTGACGATTGTGAAAAGTGCTGAATTTTAAACTAAAATAGAATTTTTCATACAGAAGTGTCCATTTTCTAAGCTAGAATAGAGATTGCTAAATAAGAAATGAAGTTGTATAATACCACTTACCCTATTAGGGAATAAAACTAGGAGGAATAAATAAATGTTATTAAATTGTCCAGAATGTCAATTACAGGTAAGTGACAAAGCAATATACTGTCCACATTGCGGATATCCAATAGATAAGGCCGCAAAAAATAAAAGTCCAAGTAAAAAACGCGAAACGCACAAGAGATTACCTAATGGATTTGGAAGAATCACAAAAATTAATAATAAGAATCTACGAAAACAATATAGAGTAATGGTTTCTGTTGGTAAAACCGCAGATGGAAAACCAATCGGAAAATTGTTAAAGCCAGAAGCATTCTTTAAAACTTATAACGAAGCATATGCTGCTTTGGTGGAGTACAATAAAAATCCTTATGATTTAGATGATGATATTACAGTAAAGGAACTGTATGAACGTTGGAGCGAACAATATTTTAATAATTTAAACAGTGCTTCATCTAAAAGAACTATTACATCTGCCTGGGCGTACTGCTCTTCTGTATATAATATGAGAGTAAAAGACTTAAAAGCATATCATATTAAAGGATGCATGAACGACGGAACAATTGTAAAGAAAGGAAAAAGACAAAACACAAGTCCAAATACAAAAAGCCGAATAAAATCCTTATTCAATTTAATGCTTGATTATGCAAATGAGCATGACCTCGTAGAAAAGAATTACGCTAGAACTTTTGATCTTTCAGGTGATATTATCAAAGATCTTGAAAACACAAGGGTTCCACATATTACATTTACTGATGACGAAATACAGAAACTATGGAATAATTTGTATAAACTTCCTTATGTAGATGTCATTATTATACAGATGTACTCAGGCTGGCGACCTCAGGAACTCGGATTAATAGAACTTGATAAGGTTGATTTAATCAATTGGACATTTGAGGGTGGAATGAAAACAGAAGCTGGAACGCATAGAGTAATACCAATTCATTCTAAAATAAAAGACCTTGTGAAATTTAGGTATGACGAAGCTAAGCGATTAGATAGTAAGTACTTATTTAATTGTACAGATGCGACAACGCATAGAGATAATATAAAACTTACATACGACAGATATAATTATCGCTTTGAAAAAATTGTAAAGTCGTTAGATCTTGATTCTGCTCATAGACCACATGATCCAAGAAAGCAATTTATAAACATGGGAAAACAAGCTGGAATAAATGATTTTGCCATTAAAAAATTAGTTGGGCATTCTGTAAAAGATGATACCACAGAATATTATTATACAGAAAGGAACATTGAATGGCTAAGACAAGATATAGAAAAAATACCATAAAAAGAGAGCCAAGAAATATTATATTCTTAGCCCTCTCGGTGTACTAATGTGGTGTACTAATAATGTACTAATAATGTACTAATAAACTACATTTTGCCACATTTTATTAAATTCAACTGCTTGCTCAAACCGCGTATTTACGGGATTCTTTAGAACTTACCAGCCTTTGCTGCTTCCTCGATGGAAACTGCAACTGCAACTGTAGCACCAACCATAGGGTTGTTACCCATACCGATTAAGCCCATCATTTCTACGTGAGCAGGTACGGAAGAAGAACCTGCGAACTGTGCGTCAGAGTGCATACGTCCTAATGTATCTGTCATACCATAGGAAGCAGGACCTGCTGCCATGTTATCAGGATGAAGTGTACGACCTGTACCACCGCCGGAAGCTACTGAGAAGTACTTCTTACCAGCTTCAAGTCTTTCCTTCTTGTATGTACCTGCTACTGGATGCTGGAATCTTGTAGGGTTAGTTGAGTTACCTGTGATAGATACGTCAACGTTCTCTTTCCACATGATTGCAACGCCTTCACATACATCGTTAGCGCCGTAGCAGTTAACCTTACCACGAGGTCCTTCAGGATCAGAGTAAGATTTTCTGAATACTTCCTTAACTGTGTTTGTGTAAGGATCGTATTCTGTCTCTACAAATGTAAAGCCATTGATACGAGCGATGATTTCTGCTGCATCCTTACCAAGACCGTTTAAGATAACACGAAGAGGCTTCTGACGAACCTTGTTAGCCTTCTCTGCGATACCGATAGCACCTTCTGCTGCTGCGAAGGATTCATGACCTGCTAAGAAGCAGAAACAATCTGTATCTTCTTCAAGAAGCATCTTACCTAAGTTACCATGTCCAAGACCTACCTTACGGTTGTCTGCAACAGAACCAGGAATACAGAATGACTGAAGACCTTCACCAATAGCTGCTGCTGCTTCGGAAGCCTTTCTGCAGCCCTTCTTGATTGCGATTGCAGCACCTACAGTGTAAGCCCAGCAAGCGTTCTCAAAGCAGATAGGCTGGATCTTCTTAACCTGCTCATATACGTCAAGACCTGCGTCTTTAGTAATCTTTTCAGCTTCTTCGATAGAAGCGATACCATAGCTGTTTAATACGGAATTGATCTTGTCAATTCTTCTTTCATAGGACTCGAATAATGCCATAGTTATTTAACCTCCTTATCGTTTCTAGGATCGATGATCTTAACAGCATCAGCTACACGACCATACTGTCCGCTTGCCTTTTCCCATGCTGTGTTAGCGTCATCACCCTTCTTGATGAAGTCTGTCATCTTACCAAGGTTAACGAACTTGTAACCAATGATCTTGTCATCAGCATCAAGGGCGATACCTGTAACATAACCTTCTGCCATTTCCAGATAACGAGGTCCCTTCTTCAGAGTACCATACATTGTACCAACCTGGCTTCTTAAACCTTTACCAAGGTCTTCAAGACCAGCGCCTACAGGAAGTCCTTCTTCAGAGAAAGCAGACTGAGAACGTCCGTAAACGATCTGTAAGAATAACTCTCTCATAGCTGTATTAATAGCATCACATACAAGGTCTGTATTTAATGCTTCCAGAACAGTTCTGCCTGGAAGTAATTCTGCTGCCATAGCTGCAGAATGTGTCATACCGGAGCAGCCGATTGTCTCAACTAATGCTTCCTGGATGATACCTTCCTTAATGTTAAGAGAAAGCTTACATGCACCCTGCTGAGGAGCACACCAGCCCACACCGTGTGTAAAACCGGAAATATCCTTTACTTCTTTAGCCTTAACCCATTTTGCTTCTTCTGGGATAGGTGCGCATCCATGATTACCATCACGTGCGACTACACACATCTCTTCAACTTCTTTTGAATAAATCATGTGAAATCTCCTTTCGATTGCATATCTTATACTTTTTATAGCAGGTCTATGGAATAACTTCATAAACCGAAACCCATTTGAATACGGACGGCGCTTCACTTCCGTCCATTCTTGTGGATAAGCTATCTACACACAAAGTTATTTTCGCATAAAATGAGAAAAATATCAATCTAAAAATCTATTTTTCGTCAAATTTTTATCAATAATCTACTCCCGATTTTTGGAAACAATTTCGCCCTGCTTCTTATAGATGCTGTTGGGCTCGATGAAGCCGCGCACCATGGAGGTAGGATATACATTAGAGCAACGACCGATGACTGTACCGGGGTTGAGTACGCTGTTACAGCCGACTTCCACGTTATCGCCAAGCATTGCGCCCATCTTCTTTAAGCCTGTTTCGATATTTCCGTAGGGTGACTTCACAACGACCAGAGTCTTGTCACTCTTTACATTGGAGGTGATAGATCCTGCACCCATATGGGACTTATAGCCAAGAATACTGTCACCTACATAGTTATAATGAGGCACCTGTACTTTATTGAACAGAATGACGTTTTTAAGTTCTGTGGAGTTACCAACTACTGCTCCTTTGCCAACGATGGCGTTACCACGGATGAATGCACAGTGTCTTACCTCTGCTTCCTCGTCAATAATACATGGTCCGTTAATATAAGCGGTTGGGAAAACGGTAGCAGATTTTGCAATCCATACATTCTCTCCACGCTTCTCGTATTTGTCTTCTGGCAGACGGTTGCCCAGTTCGATGATAAAGGCACTGATTTTAGGAAGAAGCTCCCAGGGATAGGTAGCACCTTCAAATAAAGGAGCTGCGATAGTCTGTGTCAGATCATATAAATTCTGAATTTGTAATTGTTCCATAATAGTTTGTATCCTTTCTTGTTCATATCAATAATGTAACACTTAATTCCATGGAAGTCCATCCTCTTCGGAATCCGCAAACAGAGATTGTTCATCAGCAAAGGACATACTTTCTTCGGAAGAATCATCAGGTGGAAATTCTACAGGAAAAGCTTCACCTGATGCCTCAACAGGCTGATTGTCTGAAGTCGGTGGTACCGCTGGTTCTTCTGTCCATGGCATGGGTGCAGCAGCATCCTTCTGGTCAGAAGAAGGTCTGGCATCAAAATCAAACTGTATTCGTTCGTCTTCATATTTCAGAACAGCATCGAAGGAATTTCCAGCTTTGGAGACAAAACCTGTTACTTTATCACGGGTTCTTCCTTCTGTAAATAGTTGCTGCATGATTTCTTCGGATAAAGAAACCTGTGCTACTGTGTGTCCGATTCGGAAGCCACACTCACATTCATAATACCACTGCCCTTTCTTCAGTCTGTGTTCTTTACATCTTGGACAGGTAAGAGAGGTTTCCACAGGCTGTGGTCTGTCTGGAAAGTCAAATACAATCTGCCCTTCTGTATTCAATTTAAGTGGTGCATCGAACTTTTTACCTGTTTTGGAAGTAAATCCTGTAATGACATCTGTCTTTTTGGTAGCCAGCAGCTGACGCACCTGGCTGTCATTTAGTTTGACACCGCCTATTTTACCAATCATGAATCGACAGTTGTGTTCTACATCGTCTTTATTATAATTGGCACAGCCATAACCGAAAGGCGTTTTTACAATATCGCCACCGCACAGAGGACACTTTGCATCTTTTAATTTGGGCTGTTCCAGATCATCGAAATCAAATTTTAAGCCGGTTACCTTGCCTTCCGGATCCTTGCTCAGAGCAATTCTGGCATCGAATTTCTTACCAGTCTTGGATTTGAAGCCTCGTATCGTGCCTGTTCTGCCATTGGTCAGAAGCTCCTTGATCTGAGCCTCCGGGATATCTCTTCCTGCCATTTTGCCAATGGAGAATCTGCAACTGTTCTCATCTTCTTTATTATAATTGGCGCAACCAAAGCCAAAAGGCGTCTGTACAATTTCGCCTCCGCACAAGGGACAGACAACATCCTTGATTTTCTTGGCTTCTACATTTTCAAAGTCAAATTTAACGGTATGTTTATTGTGTTCATCTGTATCAAGAACAAGGCAGGCGTCAAATTTCTTGCCACTTTTGCTTTTGAATCCACGTATTGTTGAAGTTCTACCATTAAGTAACAGTTCTGTGACCTGGGCAACAGACAGCTCCTTATCGGCTATTTTGCCAATGGCAAAGTGGCAGCTCTCAGGATTAGCCGCATCGAAATTCGTGCAGCCATATCCGAAAGCTTTTATCTCCATAGGAGAACCGCAATCAGGACATTTGACTCCTTCTAATACCTGCGGTTGATTTTCGGAAAAGTCGAAGGAAATGTTGATTTTTCCATCTTCATCCTTTTGCAAGACCAATGCAGCCTGAAACTTCTTTTTATTCTTGGCAGTAAATCCTGAGAGGACTTGTGTTCTTCCCTTTGAGAGAAGATCAATCACTTCTTCGTCAGTCAGATCTCTTCCTGCAACACTTCCGATGACGAAACGACATCCACTGCCATCCTTCTGATAGCGGTCACAGCCGTATCCAAAAGGCGTTGTTACGATATCGCCGCCACAGACAGGGCATTTTGCATTGAGCTTTCTGCGGGCACCTAAGCCTCTGGCACCTTTTCCAGTGAACTGGCTGATCTGTGCTGCTAACTGCTGTGTTAAATCTTTATCACGTATCTGAATAGTTTCGCGGCGAATGAAGTCCTCCAGTTTGGTACGGTAATCCTGCATATCTACAGTACCATTTGTGATGCCGTCCAGACCTTTCTCCCAGGATGCGGTCATCTTGGGGTTTAACAGGGCTGGAACTGTCATGGCAACAACTTCATATACCATCTCGCCGAAACGTTCAGGGGTAATGACCTGAGTCTTATTATTCAGATTCAGATAACCGATACGTATCAGCTTTTTGATAATCTCAGCACGGGTCGCACTGGTTCCAATACCGGAGCCTTTGATCTGGGCACGCAGTTCCTCATCCTCTATTAATTGTCCGGCGTTTTCCATGGCAAGTATCATGGAACCAGAGGTATATCGCTTGGGAGGCTTCGTTGCACCTTCCTTGATCTGAAAAGCATTTACCTGAAGATGATCGCCTGTTTTCAGAGTATCTGCCAAAGCCAGCAATTTCCTGGGATCTACTTTGGATGCCTGCTCCTCAGCTTTATCAGTATCATTGTTCTCATCTTCTGCATTTTCCAGAGTTTTGCCCATGACTTCAAGGAAACCAAGGCTTTTTAATACCTTTGCCGATGTGAATAGAGATTCTTTATCTATCTGGATGACTAATTTCAGGGTCTGATATTCGGCAGCAGGATAAAATATACTTAAGAAGCGGCGAACTATCAGCTCATATACCTTTTGTTGTAGTGGAGACAATGTGCCAAGCTCCGTTAATTGACCTGTAGGAATAATGGCATAGTGATCTGTAACTTTGCTGTCATCAGTATATTGTGTGTTTGCAAGGTGGGTATATGACTTATTCTGTAAAATTGTCTGTGTAAATTTCTGTGTTGGTGTATAATCACGCAATTTATACAGGTTCTTGCTGATTTCTCTGGCAACGGCTGTTGTCAGTACACGGGCATCTGTTCTGGGATAGGTTGTCAGTTTCTTCTCATACAGATCCTGGGCTACCTGTAAAGTTTCATCAGGGCTGATCTTGAAGCGTTTGGAACATTCTGCCTGTAATTCTGCCAGGTTGAACAATAAGGGAGCCTTTTTACGGGCTGTGCCCTTCTCTAAAGTCTGTATAATGGCATCTTTTCCGGCAAAGCTGTCAATCAGAGCTTGTGCATCCACGCGTTCTTTGAATCCATTTTCTTTATACAACTTTGGTGATTCATAATAGGTGGAGCCTTCGATTGCTTTCCATTCTGCTTCAATGTGGGCATCGGTAAAATCTCCTGTAACGCGGTAAAAAGGAGTCTCCTTAAAGTTACGTATCTCCCTTTCCCGATTAACGACCATACCCAGTACGCAGGTCATAACACGCCCCACGGCAATGGCAGTATATCCATTTGTGGCAGCAGCATCATTCAATAATTTGCCATATTTTACAGACATGACACGGGAAAAATTAATTCCCATGGCATAGTCTTCGATAGAACGCATAATACCAGACGAACCGAGGTTCGCATATGCGGACATGGGTTTTGCTTCCTGAACACCTCTTCTGATCTCTTCCTCCGTCTGGGAATCAATCCAGACGCGAAGTTCTGTCATGCCCTCTCTTACACCACCGTAATTACGGATATTCTCTTCAATTGTCTGTCCTTCTTTTCCAGAGTCGCCTGCCCAGTAGACGGTATCAATATCCTGTCTGTGCAGAAGCTTGTGAACGATATCATATTGTTGCTGTACGTTCTTAATGACTCCATATTTATAGGTCTGCGGAAGAAAAGGCAGATCTGCCAGCACCCATCGTTTGTAGCGAATATCGTATTCCTCCGGGTAGACCATTTCTACCAGATGGCCTACACACCATGTAATGACATAATCCTGATTCTCTATATAACCGTTATTTCTGCCTGATACCTGAAAAACCTTAGCATAATCCTGTGCAACAGAAGGTTTCTCTGTTATGATTAACTTCTTACCCACTTACAACTTATCCTCTCGCCTAAAAAAGCAGGCATGCATGACACACCTGCTTTTCTGATTCTAATTGGAAACTGTGCTTGTTTCTTATTATGTATTTCTTATTTCTTTGTGATATATCCCTGTGCTTTTAAAAGCTCGGCACACAGGACAGCACCGCCTGCGGCACCTCTGACTGTATTATGGGAAAGTCCTACGAATTTCCAGTCATATACAGTATCTTCTCTTAAACGTCCTACAGAGATACCCATGCCGTTTTCAAAGTTGACATCAAGGGCTACCTGAGGTCTGTTGTCTTCTTCCAGATACTGAATGAACTGCTTGGGAGCACTTGGAAGCTCTAATTCCTGAGGAAGTCCCTTGAAGCTTACTAACTTCTCGATTAACTGTTCCTTAGTAGGTTTCTTCTTGAATTTAACAAATACAGCAGCTGTATGGCCATTCAGAACCGGTACACGGATACACTGGCAGGTGATAACAGGTGAAGCTGCTGGAACGATAACGCCATCTTCAATCTTACCCCAGATTCTAAGAGGCTCTTTCTCGCTCTTCTCTTCTTCGCCACCGATATAAGGAATGATATTACCAACCATTTCAGGCCAGTCCTTGAAAGTCTTGCCGGCACCGGAGATTGCCTGATATGTAGTTGCAACTACTTCGTATGGCTCAAATTCCTTCCAGGCTGTTAATACCGGAGCATAGCTCTGGATAGAACAGTTGGGCTTAACAGCTACGAAGCCTCTGGTAGTACCGAGACGTTTCTTCTGGAAATCAATGACTTTCATATGTTCAGGGTTGATTTCAGGAACTACCATAGGTACATCAGGTGTCCAACGATGAGCGGAGTTGTTGCTGACTACAGGAGTCTCTGTTTTTGCATAATCTTCTTCGATCTTCTTGATCTCTTCCTTTGTCATATCTACTGCGGAAAAGACGAAATCTACTTCGGAAGCAACCTTTTCTACTTCATTTACATTCATAACAACAATGTTCTTAACTGCTTCTGGCATTGGAGTATCCATTTTCCATCTGTCACCTACTGCTTCTGCATAGGTCTTGCCGGCAGAACGTGGGCTTGCTGCAATTGTTGTTACCTCGAACCAGGGATGATTCTCTAATAAAGAGATAAATCTCTGACCAACCATACCGGTACCACCAAGGATACCTACCTTCAATTTTTCACTCATACATTTCTCCTCATTTCGTTTTTATAGTATAAATATGGATTAGCTAAGTTTCAGATATTCCTGATTCAGACGAATCACTTCTTTCATGGCATCCGGACCAGGGGCGCCAATTGTGGTTCGCTTATTTACACAGGTCTCCAGACTAATCGCATCATATATATCCTGTTCAAATACCGGGCTGATGGATTTCAGCTCTTCCAGGGATAATTCGTCTATTGCTTTGTTCTGTTCAATACAGTATAACACAAGTCTTCCAATAATACCATGGGCATCTCTGAAAGGTACACCATGATTTACGAGATAATCTGCTGCATCAGTTGCATTGGTAAAGCCCTTCATAGCACTGACTTTCATAATATCCCTATTGAATTTCATAGTGCGGAGCATACCTGTAAACAGAGCGATGCAGCCTTTTACGGTATCAATCGCATCAAAGGTAAGCTCCTTGTCTTCCTGCATATCTTTATTGTAGGCAAGGGGAATTCCTTTCATGGTAGTCAGAATGGACATCAATGCACCATATACTCTGCCTGTCTTGCCACGTACTAATTCGGCAATATCAGGATTCTTCTTCTGAGGCATAATGCTGCTGCCTGTAGAATAAGCATCATCAATTTCTACGAAACGGTATTCGTTGGAATTCCAGATAATGATCTCTTCGCAGAAACGGCTTAAATGCATCATGATCGTAGATAATGCAGCCAGAAGCTCTATCACATAATCTCTGTCGGCTACAGAGTCCATACTGTTAAGTGTAGGACCGTCAAAATCAAGAAGCTCTGCAGTATAGGCACGATCCAGAGGATATGTTGTTCCGGCGAGTGCTCCCGAACCTAATGGACAATAATTCATTCTCTCATAGATATCATCCAGACGCTGTCTGTCACGCTTGAACATTTCAAAATATGCACCCATATGATGAGCCAGTGTAATTGGCTGCGCTTTCTGTAAATGAGTGAATCCCGGCATATAGGTGTCGAGATTGTTCTCCATAACATGAATGATGACTTCAAGAAGCTCTTTTAAAAGTCCGTTAATCTCTACCACTTCATGTCTTGTATAAAGTTTCATATCAAGTGCAACCTGGTCATTACGGCTTCTTCCAGTGTGAAGCTTCTTGCCTGCATCGCCAATCCGGTCTATCAGGTTAGCCTCTACAAAACTGTGAATATCTTCATATTCATCTGTAATCTGAAGAGAACCATTGTCTACATCCTTTACAATACTTTCCAATCCTGCAAGAATCTGATCCTTCTCATCTTCTGTCAGAATGCCCTGTTTTGCAAGCATTTTTACATGCGCCATGCTGCCTTCTGCATCCTGATGAAAGAATTTCTGGTCAAAGGAAATAGATGCATTGAAATTATATACAAGCTTATCTGTCTCTTTGGTAAATCTACCACCCCAGAGCTGTGCCATGTTTAATCACTCCTTGTTTTTTAGTGTAACGGAACAGATGATTTTATACGATTCCGAATAGTTACAATTTAACATAAGTTTGGCTGTGAATCAAGGCAGATGTGACAGAAAATGCATAAATATTAATATTCAAGTTACATTTTTCGAGAAAATACATACTATAAGGTATCTATTAGATTGTGGAAGGAATGAGCCGGGTGTATTTTCTGAAATTCGACCATGTTGATTTTTCTTATTACAGTAATACAGGTGAAATTCAGGTATTACAGGATATGAGTTTCGAGATAGAACGGGGAAGCTTCATAGCTGTTGTTGGTCCTTCCGGATGTGGAAAGTCTACGATATTATCGTTGATCGCCGGACTTCTACAACCAACGGGAGGGTATATTACATTTTATTCTGATGATTTTCAGACGCCAAGAATTGGTTATATGCTTCAGCACGATCACTTGCTGGAATGGAGAGATGTCTATCATAACATCCTTCTGGGACTTGAGATACAACACAAGCTTTTCCCGGAAAATATCGAGCTGGTAAATCAGCTGTTAGTAAAATATCATCTGGAAAACACAATAAGATTAAAGCCCTCTGCTCTTTCGGGAGGAATGAGACAAAGAATCGCTCTGATTCGGACGCTGGCGCTGCAGCCTGATCTTCTGCTTCTCGATGAGCCTTTCAGTGCATTGGATTATCAGACCAGATTACAGGTATCGGAGGATGTACGTGATATTATAAAAACAGAACAAAAGACTGCTATTCTGGTGACGCATGATATTTCGGAGGCTATTTCCATGGCAGATACTGTCTTTTTGTTGCCGAAAATACCAGGATATGTGAAGAAAGTAATTCCTATTGAATTTGAAAAACAGGGAATAGCGCATGAATCTATCCGTCAGTCAAAGCTGTTTCAGGAATATTTTGATTTAATATGGAAGGAGCTTCAAAATGAAAACAAGGAAACAAGATGAGGAATTATTGCTTTATTCGCAAGGACAGCTTGCCTTTTTGGCTTCGCAGAGACAGAGGAAAAAAGCCGTTATATGGAGCCGGATTATACTGTCTATAGGATTTCTTGTATTATGGCAGATGGCTTCTGATTTTGAATGGATTGATGATTTTTACTTCAGTTCACCAAGGGCTATTGGAATACTGTTCTTACAGGATCTGCAGGATATGTCACTGTTGCGGCATATCGGTATGACACTGTGGGAATCTGTTGTCAGCTTTCTACTGATTGTTACCTTTTCACTGATACTGGCGACCCTGTTCTGGTTTCTGCCTGGCCTGGGGCATACCTTTGAACCGTTTCTGATCGTATTGAACAGTCTGCCAAAATCCGCACTAGCACCGCTTATTATCGTATGGCTGGGAACAGGACCAAAGACAATCATACTCTGTGGAATGTCAGTAGGGATATTCGGATGTATACTGAATCTGTACCAGGTATTTATACAGACAGATCCTGAAAGGTTGAAATTAATAGAAACATTAGGCGGTAATAGATTGCAGGCTTTTACCAAAGTGGTATTCCCCGGGAGCCTTCCGACTTTTCTATCTATTGCAAAAACAAATATCGGATTGGCACTGGTAGGGGTAATTATTGGTGAATTCCTTGCAGGAAGACAGGGGCTTGGATATCTGATCATCTATGGAGAACAGGTATTCAAGCTGGATCTGCTGATTATGAGCATTGTGATTTTATGTGCGATTGCCATGTTGTTATACTGGCTTTTATCACTATTGGAGCGACAGATTGAACATCGTATGCTGGGAATGTAGATAACTGGTATCTACCACTTCATCCTTTAAAATATAGACTTCTGAGGACTGATTCGTATCTTCGGAAGAATCTCCTGTATATAGGAAATGGCAAAATACAACAACTAATCCTATGATAATTGCTGCCATTCCACAACTGATGTAAGTTATCTTTTGCTGTTTATGCATAGCAGATGCATATAATTTCTTCTGTACTGGTTCTCCCATGACCTTCGACCTCTTTAGCTATGTTGAATTATGAATGTACATTGGTAATAATTACGTATTTATTACACAAATATTAAATTCTAAAGAAATTCTACGTCCGGGAATAAAAAATGTCAATATATAAAAAACGCTGAAAATACAGGAAGAAATGCGTAATCTTTAGGTAAAAAAAACTTCGGATAAAAAATCCGAAGTTAAAAAGTAATTCATATAGAAGCTTTCGAAGGGACTTGAACCCTCGACCTACTGATTACGAATCAGTTGCGCTACCAACTGCGCTACGAAAGCATGCCGTCGGCAACTCAATAGCCGACTTAAACAGTATATATAATAATTGTGCTTTTTTCAAGAGTTTTTTGAAAAATTGATAAAATAATTATGCATCAGGGCTTATGTGAACAGATACCTGCTGGAATGGAATTTCAATACCGGCTTCATCCAGAGATAATTTGGCTTTTTCAGTCAGACGCCATCTTGTTGGCCAGTACTTCTCAGTAGGACAGAAACATCTTAATCCAATCACTACTTCACTGCTTCCGAGGGAATCTACACAGACGATAGGTGCAGTTGTATGATCAATATCGGGATCTTCCATAATAACCTGCTCCAATACCTGCTTCGCCTGCGCAATATTGGAACTGTAAGAGATACCAATATTCAGATCAATACGACGCAATGAATTTGCAGTGTAATTGGTCAGAGAATTATTGGCAAGATTGCCATTGGGCAGAACAACAATGCGGTTATCTATTGTCTGTAATTTTGTGTAGAATATACCAATTTCGCATACAGTGCCTTCATTCTTATGGGCGTCTTCTATAATATAGTCTCCTACTCGAAATGGCTTTAGAATCAGAATCAGAACACCACCGGCAAGATTACTCAGACTTCCCTGCAGGGCAAGACCAATGGTAACACCCAAAGAACCAAGCAATGCCATGATACTTGCTGCATCGAATCCAAAACTGTTGGCAATAGCCAGCAAAAGGACAAAGTACAGAGCGCCCTTGCACAAAGCATCCAGAAACTGTATGACACCAGTCTCCGCTCCTGCTCTCTGTAAGGATTTACGCAGAATCTTTCTGATAAAAGATATGATTTTCATACCAATCAGAAAAAAGACAACGGCGAGCAGAACACGGATACCAAGAGCCAGTGCTTTGTCTGGCAGATCCTGGAGAAATTTTTCAAATGCATTTAAGTTTTTATTGAGTTCTTTCAGTTCTTCAGAAGTTAGAAGCAGCATGATACAATATCCTTTCCTGTTGTTTAGAATGCATGAATAAATAATCCACTCCGAAGCTTAGGCTCGAACCAGGTGGATTTTGGAGGCATCAGAAGATCTGCATCAGCAACTTCAAATAATTCATGGATGGAAGTCGGGTACATGGCAAAGGCTACAGCACAATCTGTATGAACTCTGCGCTCCAACTCTTCCATTCCTCTGATTCCACCTACAAAGTCAATTCGCTTATCAGTCTTAGGATCTGTAATATGTAGAATCGGCGAAAGAACCAGGTTCTGTAATAAAGCAACATCCAGACCGTTTACAGGATCTGCTGATGTGTATTCTGGTTTTATTTCAAGCAGATGCCATTTGTCCTGCAGATACATGGCAACCTGTCCTTTATGTTCAGGTCGGTGACAATGTTCACCAGTCTCCAGCAGCTGATAGACTGATGTGACCTGATTCAGGAATTCAGAAGGAGTAAGACCATTCAGATCCTTGACTACTCTGTTATAATCCATGATCATCAATTCTTCGTCTGCAAATAATACAGAAAGGAAATAATTAAATTCTTCCTTACCAGTATAATCAGGATGAGCTGCTCTCATTCGCTGACCTACTTTAACTGCGGAGGCACAGCGATGATGACCGTCCGCAATATAGATCTGATCTATTTGGGCAAAGGTATCAGCAATTGCACTGATATCGGTATCTTCATGAACACACCATACTCTATGGGTGATTCCATCCTCGGAAGTGAAATCATAAAGAGCATCATTATGTTTGGTGCGGGTAATGATTTCATTTAATACAGGATTGGCTCTGTATGCAAGAAAGATAGGCCCTGTTTGAGCCTGACAGGTCTCCACGTGTCGAATTCTGTCCAGTTCTTTATCTTCTCTTGTATTCTCGTGTTTTTTGATAACCTGGTTCAGATAGTCATCTATACTGGCACAGGCTACAATACCAGTCTGGACGCGACCATTCATGGTAAGCTCATAAAGATAATAGACAGGCTTATCCTCCTGAACGAAATTACCATCGTTTATCATCTGCCAAAGCAGATCGTGAGCCTTCTGATATACTTTAGGGTCATAGATATCTACAGAATCATCAAACTGCGTTTCTGCCCTGTCTATATTCAGAAAAGATAATGGATGGTCTTTCACTGCCTGTTTGGCTTCTGCTCTGTTGTACACATCATAAGGAAGTGCTGCTATTTCCGATTCCAAGCCTTCTTTGGGTCTATACCCTTGAAATGGTCTGATCTGTGCCATGCTGATAACCTCCTGATTTTTATAATAAGAACATTGTATCAGATAAAGTCTTTTTTGACAACTGAAGCACGGAGTGTTAGAATCGTTCATAGTGACGCTCTATATGGGCATTCAAGGAAAGGTGTGAGGTGACTGATATGACAGAAGAAGACAAGAAATTATTAGTTCGAATTAATGAATATGCAGAACGTAAATTAAATGATCCCGATAAGAAGATGCGGGTATCTTCCCAGTTAGATCGTTTGAAGCCTATTATGCTAAAAATCGCAGAGGAACAGAATACGACAGTTGAGGATATCTTTGTGAGATATATGGATCTGGCAACATCATCCAACAATGCCAAATTCTTGAATACCGTCGGAAATATGACCCAGAATGAAAGCGGTCAGGATTTTACAAATTTGAATATTTAAACAATATAAAAAGGATGCATGGTCTGCATCCTTTTTATATTGTTACACAAATCCCCTTTTGATTTCAATTCCCTTTTTACACAAACTCAGGAAAGAATTCCCCTTTTACATACCTTTTACACAATTTTGAATTCCCCTATGAATTCCCTTTTACATATGTCCCTTTTACTTTTGAATGACCTTTTACACAATTCCCCAATTGCTGTTTTTTCGAAAAGCCATCCCCTTTTACACAAATCCCCATTACGTGAAGAATCCCCATTCTTACACGTTTTCATAAGAAACTTTAATCTCTAAAAGAAATATCAGAACTATGTTCTTTAATGTGTGTAACGTTGTTTCTTGTAATGATTATTGCACAGAACAATATTATTGTCAACCTTTTTTCGAGCTTTTTTTTGATTAATATACATATTTTTTGTATGCATATTTGAAAATCTCTTGTGAGAATGCACAAGAACGGCGTTCTTGTAAAAAATAAGTGGAATCAATGTATAATTGACTCCACTTACATTATGTTAACTGCTTATTTTACTACACGAACACGGAACACTCCGTCAATATTTTTTAATTTCTGGATAATATTATCATCTGCTGCTGACTCAATATCCATTAAGGTATAAGCGTATTCACCTCTGGATTTATTTGTTAAATCTGTGATATTAATGCCAGCTTCACCTAAAGCACCTGTAAACTGAGTGATCATATTTGCAATATTTTTATGCAGAATCGCGATTCTGCCGGCTGTTGCACATACACCCATGTCACAATTTGGATAATTTACACTGTGCTTAATATTACCATTTGCAAGATAATCTATTAATTCATCAACTGCCATCTTGGCACAGTTGTCTTCTGATTCCTCTGTGGAAGCACCAAGATGAGGGATAACGATACAGCCTGGATGACCTGCTGTAGTTGTATTAGGGAAATCAGATACATATTTTCTGATCTTACCAGCTTCCAGGCCTTCTAATACATCTTTTTCATTGGCTAAGAGGTCTCTTGCAAAGTTAAGAAGAATGACACCTGGTTTCATCTTTTCAATGGCTTTGGCATCGATCATACCCTTTGTGCTGTCCATTAATGGAACATGAATGGTAATGAAATCACAGGTTTCATAAATCTCATCTACATTCAGTACATGCTTTACATCACGGCTGAGGCTCCAGGCTGCATCTACAGAGAGGAAAGGATCATATCCATATACATCCATACCTAGACTGATTGCTGCGTTGGCAACTTTAACACCAATAGCTCCAAGACCAATGATACCTAATTTCTTACCTGCTATTTCAGTACCTGCAAAGTTCTTCTTCTCTTTCTCAGCATCCTTTGCAAGTGTCTCAACATCTTTATTGGCTTCTACCCATTTGATACCGCCAACAACATCTCTGGATGCCAGAAGCATACCTGCGATAACAAGTTCCTTTACACCATTTGCATTAGCGCCTGGAGTATTGAAGACTACGATACCCTTCTGTGCACAGGTATCAAGTGGAATATTATTAACGCCTGCTCCTGCTCTTGCTACAGCAAGAAGAGATTCGGGAAGCTCCATTTCATGCATGGATGCGCTTCGAACCAATACACCCTCTGCCTGGCTGATATCATCTGTTTTGACATATTCGCTGCTGAATCTTGTTAAACCTACTTTAGAAATTGGATTAAGGCAATGATACTGATACATTAGGCATTCTCCTCCTCGAATTTTTTCATGAATTCTACAAGCTTCTGAACACCTTCGATAGGCATAGCGTTATAAATACTTGCTCTCATACCGCCTACTGTTCTATGACCTTTCAAGTTTTCAAATCCTGCAGCTTTTGCTTCTTTTACAAATTTGGCATCCAGTTCTTCGTTTCCAGTAACGAAAGGAACGTTCATTAAGGAACGATCTTCCTTTCTGACAGTGCCTTTGAAGAGTTTGCTTTCATCCAGATAATCATAGAGAATCTTTGCTTTTTTCTCATTGATCTCTTTCATTTTCTCAAGACCGCCCATCTTCTTGAGCCACTTGAATACTTTGCCACAGATATAGATACCATATGCAGGTGGCGTGTTATATAAAGAATTGTTATCTGCATGAATCTTATAACGAAGCATGGTCGGTGTACCAGGAAGTACATCTTCTGTGATCAAATCTTCTCTGATAATAACAATAACAACACCTGCCGGTCCGATATTCTTCTGAACGCCGCCATAGACTACACCATATTTGGTTACATCAATGGGCTCTGAAAGGAAACAGGAGGATACATCAGCAACTAATGTTTTGCCTTTGGTATTAGGTAATGTTGTGAAACGTGTACCATAAATGGTATTGTTCTGGCAGATATATACATAGTCTGCATCTTCTGAGATAGGAAGATCAGAACAGTCTGGAATATAAGAGAAAGTCTTATCTTCTGAGGAAGCAATTTTGTTTGCTTTTCCATAGATACATGCTTCCTGATAAGCTTTCTTAGCCCACTGACCTGTTACGATGTAATCAGCAACTTTGTTTTTCATAAGATTCATGGGAATCATTGCAAACTGCTGGCTTGCACCGCCCTGAAGGAACAATACCTTGTAATTATCAGGGATATTCATAAGCTCTCTTAAATCAGCTTCGGCTTCCTGAATAATTGTTTCAAAAGCCTTGGAACGATGACTCATCTCCATAACTGACATTCCAGTTCCCTTATAGTCCAACATTTCATCTGCAGCTTCTTTTAATACTTCTTCAGGCAAAACTGCGGGGCCTGCTGAAAAATTGTACACTCTTGACACTTTTTTACTCCTCCTGATTTCTCATAACATTATTTCCCACAGCGTAGCGATTCAAAATATATTGAACCATTACACAAATCTATATGTAATCTGGATAGATACATATCATAATAATTATTATGTATTATTGTCTGGCAGCCAGATCTTCTGCATCGAATGCATCACTGATTGGTGCGCCTGCGGGTACCATAGGGAATACCTTGTCATCTTCTTCAATAATACAATCCAGTACGACAGGTCTGCCAAGTGAAATTGCCTTTTCCAGTGCAGGTGCTACTTCTTCCTTCTTGGTAACACGGATTGCTTCACAGCCGAGTCCTTCTGCAACTTTGACAAAATCAACCTTATCAGCGAGTACAGTCTGGGAATATCTCTTATCATAGAACAGAGTCTGCCACTGTCTGACCATACCAAGAACGTGATTATTGATGATAATCTGAATGATTGGAATATTGTAGCGGCTTGCTGTTGCAAGTTCATTCATATTCATTCTGAAGCATCCATCACCGGCAATATTCACGCAGATTTTATCTGGTCTGCCCATCTTGGCACCGATACATGCACCCAATCCATAGCCCATAGTTCCAAGTCCTCCTGATGACAGGAAAGTACGAGGTTCTGTATACTGATAGAATTGAGCTGCCCACATCTGATGCTGTCCAACGTCGGTAGAGACAATTGCCTTGCCTTTTGTTACCTGATCCAGCTGTTCAATGATGTAAGGACATGTAAGCTTGGAATCATCATATTTTAATGGATATTTAGCCTTAAACTCCTGAATATGGTTCATCCATTCTGTATGCTTTATTGGTGTGAGCTTACTGTTGAGCTCTTTTAGAATGGTCTTGAGATCACCGACAATAGAGGCATCTGTATGGATGTTCTTATTGATTTCAGCAGCATCAATATCTATGTGTAAGATTTTGGCATTGGATGCAAACTTCTTGGCATTACCGATAACACGGTCAGAGAATCTCGCACCTAATGCAATCAGCAAGTCACATTCACTTACTCCGAAATTGGAAGTTTTGGTTCCGTGCATGCCTATCATACCTGTGTATGCTGGATTTTTGCCGTCAAAGGCACCTTTACCCATAAGAGTGTCGCATACAGGAGCATCAATTTTTTCTGCAAATTCCTTTACTTCGCGGTATGCACCTGAGGCAATAGCACCACCGCCAAGGTAAATATATGGCTTCTTGGCATTTTGAATCAATTCAAGTGCTGTGTGAATATCTTCCTGAGAATAATGATTCTCTATTACAGGCGGTTCCGGTTTCACAGGTACATATTCACATGTATTGGCTGTGACATCCTTGGTAATATCTACAAGAACCGGTCCTGGTCTTCCAGAACGTGCAATGTTAAATGCCTTTCTTAATGTATCGGCTAACTTTGTTACATCCTTAACAATATAACCATGCTTCGTGATAGGCATTGTTACGCCGGCAATATCAATCTCCTGGAAAGAGTCCTTACCAAGCATTGGTAAGGTTACATTTGCAGTAATTGCTACCATGGGAATGGAATCCATATATGCAGTTGCAATACCAGTGACCAGATTGGTAGCACCGGGGCCGCTTGTTGCAAGACATACACCTACTTTACCGGTTGCTCTTGCATAGCCATCTGCCGCATGAGCAGCACCCTGCTCATGGGAGGTCAGAATGTGATGAATTTCATCACTGTGTTTATATAATTCATCATATACATTTAAGATAGTTCCACCAGGATAGCCGAATACAGTATCGACACCCTGTTCCTTTAAACATTCAATTACAATTTGTGAACCAGTCAGTAACATATCAGCACCATGCCTTTCCTAAGTATTTCGTTCTAGTTATTCTGATTGGGACTCTGAAGGATGGCACCGCGGTTACCGCTTGTTACCATTTCTCTGTATCTTGCAAGATAACCTGTAGTTACCTTAGGCTCTTTAGGCTGCCATTTTGCTTTTCGTGCTGCAAGCTCTTCGTCAGATACACGAACATTTAAAGTCAGAGCAGGAATATTGATTTCGATGATATCGCCCTCTTCTACCAGAGCAATAGGTCCACCAACTGCAGCTTCTGGAGATACATGACCGATAGATGCACCTCTGGACGCTCCTGAGAAACGTCCGTCTGTGATCAGGGCAACGCTGGAGCCAAGTCCCATACCTGCAATAGCAGAAGTAGGATTCAACATTTCGCGCATACCAGGACCACCCTTTGGACCTTCATAACGAATGACTACTACATCACCGGCGACAATCTTACCGCCCTTGATGGCAGCAATCGCATCTTCTTCACATTCAAATACACGTGCAGGACCTTCGTGAACCATCATTTCATCTACAACTGCAGAACGTTTTACAACACTGCCGTCTGGAGCCAGATTACCCTTTAATACAGCCAGACCGCCAGTCTTGCTGTAAGGATTATCCAATGGTCTGATTACTTCAGGATTTCTGTTGACAGCATTCTTAATATTCTCTCCTACTGTCTTGCCTGTTACAGTCATACATTCTTCGTGGAGAAGACCTAACTCTGACAGCTCATGCATAACAGCATAGACACCACCGGCTTCGTTAAGATCTTCCATGTAAGTAGGACCAGCAGGTGCTAAATGACATAAGTTAGGAGTTTTTTCGCTGATTTCATTTGCAAATGCAATATCAAAATCAAAACCAACTTCATGAGCGATAGCAGGAAGATGAAGCATACTGTTTGTAGAACATCCAAGAGCCATATCTACTGTTAATGCATTCAGGATTGCTTCCTTGGTCATGATATCGCGAGGACGGATATTCTTACGAAGCATTTCCATGACAGCCATTCCAGCATGTTTTGCAAGCTTGATTCTTTCTGAGTATACAGCAGGAATTGTTCCGTTACCCTGAAGTCCCATACCTAATGCTTCTGTCAAACAGTTCATGGAGTTGGCTGTGTACATACCTGAACAGGAACCGCATGTAGGACATACCTTTTCCTCAAATTCACGTACATCTTCTTCTGTCATCTTACCTGCTGCATAGGAGCCAACCGCTTCGAACATGGAAGAAAGGCTTCTCTTCTGACCTTTTACATGTCCGGCAAGCATAGGCCCACCAGATACAAATACGGTAGGAACATTAATTCTGGCAGCAGCCATTAATAATCCGGGTACATTCTTATCACAGTTAGGAACCATGACAAGTGCATCGAACTGATGAGCAAGAGCCATACACTCTGTTGAATCAGCAATCAGATCTCTGGTAACCAGAGAGTATTTCATGCCGATATGCCCCATGGCAATACCATCACAGACTGCAATAGCAGGAAATACAACGGGTACGCCGCCTGCTTCTGCAACACCGAGCTTAACGGCATTTACAATCTTATCAAGATTCATATGTCCAGGTACGATTTCGTTATAGGAACTTACGATACCTACCATTGGCTTCTGCATTTCTTCTTCTGTGAAACCAAGAGCGTTAAATAAACTTCTATGGGGTGCCTGCTGCATTCCCTTTTTTACATTATCACTTTTCATGAGTATACCTCCAAATTAACTATATTCTCTCCGCAATCAGATCGCCCATCTTGGCAGTGCCTACCTGAGTAACTGTAGAGCGTTTGCTCTCTTCCTGGGGCATGATATCAATGGTGCGGTAATTTTCTTCCAGTACCTGTTTTACAGCCTTTTCAATTGCATTGGCTTCTTCATCCAGATCAAAGGAATAACGAAGCATCATTGCTGCACTCAGGATTGTGGCAATTGGATTGGCAATGCCTTTGCCTGCAATATCAGGTGCAGATCCGCCACTTGGCTCATAGAGACCGAATTTGGTATCATTGAGGCTGGCTGAGGACAACATACCGATGGAACCTGTTACCATACTTGCTTCATCAGACAAGATATCACCGAACATGTTCTCTGTTAAGATAACGTCGAACTGCTTCGGATCTTTAACCAGTTGCATTGCACAGTTATCTACAAGCATATGCTCCAGAGTAACTTCTGGATAATCCTTGGCAACTTCTTCTACGACTTTTCTCCAGAGTCTTGAAGAATCCAATACGTTTGCCTTGTCTACGCTGGTTACTTTCTTGCGTCTCTTCATAGCGATATCAAAACCTTTAATGGCAATACGACGTATCTCATTCTCTGTATAGGTCAGTGTATCAACGGCAGTCATAACGCCATCTACTTCTTTGGTGCTTCTCTCACCGAAGTAAAGACCGCCTGTCAGCTCACGCATGATCATCATATCAAATCCGCTGCCGATGATGTCATCACGAAGTGGGCATGCTTCCTTTAATTCTTCATAAAGATATGCCGGTCTTAAATTGGCAAATAAATTCAAGGCTTTACGAAGCTTTAATAATCCGGCTTCCGGTCTTAAATGAGGAGGCAGCTTATACCAGGGGGATGTAGAGGTGTTACCACCTATGGAACCCATTAATACTGCATCAGCTGCTTTCGCGGCAGCAATTGCTTCATCAGTCAGTGGCTCACCGCAGGCATCTATGGAAGCACCACCCATTAAAATATCCTGGTAGTTAATAGTATGATTATATTTTAAAGCTACTTTGTCTAATACCTTTTTTGCTTCGGTGACAATTTCAGGACCAATTCCATCACCGGGTATGCATACAATATTCAAATTCATTACATTTCTCCCTTTGCGCTGTTGTCTACGCTGTTATTTCCTTTGTATACAACATGAATGTATGTATATTTATACAAGGATATAAGTTTATCATATTACATTCAATGCAAAATTTCAACCGTATACATAAAAAAGAACTATGCCGATTAGATATGATATGTATAATCTGCTGGAATGTTTGCGTGTATACAATATTATATAAAAAAAGAAGCCGACATAATCGACTCCTTTTTATCAGCATGTACCTGACATGCATTTTGATTTATTCAGCGTCAGGCTTCTCAACCTGCTCGATTGCAGACTTCTTCATTGGAATACGGCAGTTCTTATTGTTACCGAATTCAACAATAACATCTTCATCTGTAATATCAATAACAATGCCATAGAAACCGCTGGTAGTTAATACGCTGTCGCCTACCTCAACGGAATTAATCAGTGCGCTTCTCTTCTTCTGTTCCTTTTTCTGGGGACGATAGAAAAGAAAATAAAAAATACCAATCAGTACAGCAAAATAAATGACCCATACGATTGGGCTTGCCATAGCCTGTCCGGCTGCTTCGGCTTCTGAAGATAATAATAAGTTCATCATGTTTCCTCCTGTAAGTTTATAAAGAATATCATACACAAAAAAGTGCAATACATCAAGTTAATTTTTTATGAAGCGGATCAATCCGGTTCACCGGCTGCCATACTTTCAAGCTTTGACTTCTTATATGCAGCAAATTCACCACGGTCAAGAGAATCACGGATCTCTGTCATCATGGTGTTGTAGAAATACAGATTGTGAAGTACACATAATCTCATTCCAAGCATTTCCTTTGCTTTCAGAAGATGCCTGATATAGGCTCTGGAATATCTGCGGCATGCAGGACAGTTACATCCAACCTCGATAGGACGTGTGTCAAGTTCGTATTTGGCATTGAACAGATTGATCTTGCCATGATTGGTATATAAGTGACCATGTCTGCCGTTACGTGTCGGATATACACAGTCAAAGAAATCAATACCACGTTCTACACCCTCCAGAATATTGGCAGGTGTACCAACACCCATCAGATAAGTAGGTTTATCTTTAGGCAGATAAGGAACTGTTTCCTCCAGGATATAATACATCTCTTCATGAGTCTCACCTACAGCAAGACCACCTACAGCATAACCATCCAGATCCATTTCTGAAATACGTTTTGCATGCTCAATTCGAATATCAGGATAAACAGCACCCTGGTTGATGCCAAATAACATCTGCTGCTTGTTGATCGTATCCTCCAGAGAGTTCAGCCTGTTCATCTCTTTCTTACAGCGCTCTAACCAGCGTGTCGTACGCTCTACAGATGGAAGCACATATTCTCTGCTTGCCTTGCTGGGAGGACATTCGTCAAAAGCCATTGCAATGGTAGAAGCCAGATTAGACTGAATCTGCATACTTTCTTCAGGTCCCATAAATATTTTATGACCATCAATATGGGAGTGGAACGTAACACCTTCTTCTTTGATCTTGCGAAGACCGGCTAAAGAGAATACCTGAAAACCGCCTGAATCTGTTAAGATAGGCTTATTCCAGGACATAAATTTATGAAGTCCACCTAATTTTTTGATCGTTTCATCTCCTGTTCTGACATGAAGATGATATGTGTTAGAAAGTTCTACCTGTGTGCCGATTTCTTCAAGGTCAGCAGTAGAAACAGCACCTTTGATAGCAGCTACAGTACCTACGTTCATAAATACAGGTGTCTGAATTGTTCCATGAACGGTTGTTACTTCTGCACGCTTTGCTCTGCCTTCTTGTTTCAATATTTTATACATGTAATTTATAAATCCTCCAAAAATTCTTCAAGGGTAATGCCCTGACTCATGATTGCTGTGGCAGCTTCCTTACCTACATATCTGAAATGCCATGGCTCATACTGAATACCGGTAATATATTCTTTACCAAGTGGGTAACGGAGTATAAAGCCATATTCACAGCTATGCTTATTCAGCCACTTACCAGCTTGTGTTTCACCAAATTCTATCTCAAGATATGGATAGGTGTCACTTACGATATCCAGAGCCAGTCCAATCTGATGTTCACTTGCGCCCGGAACCGTTACTGTAATAGATGAAATTTTATAGGCTTCCAGATAGGAATACCCTTTGTTCATATAATAATCTATTTTGCGGTTAAATAATACAGTCTGCCTATTATAATCTCTGTAAGGTGAGCAGACCATCAGATTGATTCCATCAGCTTTGGCGGCTTCCATCATTGCCATCAGGTCATCAATGATTCTGGCATCGCATTTCATATTACCAGTAATTTTTCCTGGTGTAAAGGTGTAATTCTCAGGAACTGGATGTTGTTTATTGACCAGAAGAAGTCTCCAGTCATCTGCGGTCAGCTTCTGCTCTACCGTTTCATCAGTGACTGCAGATGTCTGTTCTTTCGCCTCATTGGCTTCCAGAATATCATCCAGTGAGAACTGGTCAACACCATTTTGAACATCAAGTTCTTCATTATTATATCCCTGAAGCACGTCATCATCATCTATAACATCTGCTGCGGAAATATCCAGCACAGTCGGTACATATTCGTAATTAGCCTCTATCTCCTGCATTCTGCTGTAATCCTGTGCTAAATACTCTTCTTCCTGTATATAGGGAAAAGCGAAGCTACTGCTGATTATAAAAAACAAAAAAACAGCTGCGATGCTGGAAAAACGCTTACTGTTGTGAATCAGATACTCTCCAGTATCACCAACAATGGTCACTACAATAAGAGCTATTTGCCAAGGCAGCTTAAAATATTTATGTTTATGAATTTTCCTTCGTAATCGATTGGTTGTTGTTTCCTTCCATGTTTTGTTCATACTACTCATCCCCATTAGAAAACATGCTTTAACTTAGTCACTCCCCAGAGACTGTAAGACGTTAAAAGCTTCTGCACCCATGATATCATAATTAATATCGAATTGCATCTATAATTTGTGAAAATTGTAAAAAAATGTTACTCATCCGGCATCCTTGCTTGATTTTATAAAATATTTCGATATAATTTTAAGAAAAACCTATTTTCACTGGGTATGAAAGGATTATATATTATGGCAGGTTCTACATTTGGCAATTTATTTCGTATTACAACTTGGGGAGAATCACATGGGGCTGCTATCGGTGTTGTAGTAGATGGCTGTCCTGCCGGACTTACATTGTGCAGCGAAGATATTCAGAAGTATCTGAACAGACGTAAGCCTGGACAGACTCAGTATACAACACAGCGTAAGGAAGCTGACGAGGTGGAAATTCTTTCGGGAATCTTTGAAGGAAAGACAACAGGCACTCCTATTTCCATGATTGTACGTAATACTTCCCAGCGTTCCGGTGATTACAGTGATATTGCATCCTACTATCGACCGGGACATGCAGACTATACCTTTGATGAAAAATATGGATTCCGTGATTATAGAGGTGGCGGACGATCTTCTGCCAGAGAGACTATAGGACGGGTTGCGGCAGGTGCAATTGCTGCAAAGCTTTTAGGTGAACTTGGAATCACGGTTGATGCTTATGTAGAATCTATAGGTCCTGTATCCATATCCATGGATCGATTTAATCTGGAAGAAGCCAGACGTAATCCTACCGGTATGCCGGATGCAGAGGCTTCTGCCCAGGCAGAAGAATATTTACAGAAATGCATTGAGAATCAGGATTCTGCTGGTGGTGTAGTCTCCTGTAAGGTACATGGAATGCCGGCAGGCATTGGTGAACCTGTTTTTGATAAACTGGATGCATGTCTTGGACAGGCAGTTATGTCTATCGGAGCTGTGAAAGCTTTTGCTGTTGGAGATGGATGTGAGGTATCAAAGAAGAATGGTTCTACTAATAATGATGCCTTTTGCAATGTAAACGGACAAATCAGTAAAAAGACAAATCATGCAGGTGGAATTCTTGGAGGAATCAGTGACGGTTCTGATATTATATTGAGAGCATATTTTAAGCCTACTCCTTCTATCTACCAGAAACAGCAGACAGTAAATCAGGCTGGTGAAGAAATCGAGATTCAGATCAAAGGCAGACATGATCCAATCGTAGTCAGCCGTGCTGTGGTTGTTGTAGAGGCCATGACAGCTGTAACGATTCTGGACGAATTATTACGTAATATGACATCCAGACTGGATGGAATCAAGAAATTCTATCATAAATAGATTATATTAAAATGAAAAAATAAAAACTGCGATTTGTTGTATGAAATCGCAGTTTTTTCATCTTTGTTTTTGCCTTTTATTTCATTTCATGGAAAATGATGCAGTTAGGCTGCTTTACTTTCATTTCTTTTCCATTCATAATAATAACATTTTTATTCAAATCCACAGTAAAGAATGTCATAGTATCTGATTCATGATTCAGGCATACAAGGTGCTTGTTATCCGGGAATAAGGAAGCATCCTTTGGATATTCCCCGCTGATAGGAAGACAGAACAGTCTGTTGAGTTCACCACTCTCCGGTTGTATCTCATAAAGAGATACACTGTTTTCACCAGCATTGGAAGCCAGAATATACTTACCGTCAATAGAAATGTTGAGTGCACTTGCAGCAACATCCTGTGCCTGGTATTTATCAGTTGTAGGAATGGTCTGAACATGGTCAAAAAATGGAGTGCCATCTTCTTCATGATAATGGTATACATCAATGCAGTTCTTTAACTCACTTACTACATAGAGGTAACGTCCATCATCGGAGAATTTCAGATGTCTTGGGGCTGACTCCAGATCACATCTGATGATATCGACCTGTTTCAGAGTGCCTTTTTCATGATCCAGCTTGTATACATTGACGTAATCAATACCTAAATCTGCAGCACACAGATATTTATTATCACGTGTCATCTTTACACAGCTGATATGCGGACGAAAACTACGCTCAGCAATGCTGCCAAGACCCTTATGGAAAATCTCTTCTGTGATCTCTCCTACTTTACCGGTCTCAGGATCAAGACGAAGCACTGTGATCTTGCCATCATGATATCCTGCACAGAACAGGAATTTATCTTCGTAATCAGTGGACAGATAACATCCTCTCATACCATTGATAGAAGCTTTATTGATCAGTTCCAGATTGCCGTCTTCCAGAATCTTGAATGCTTCTACACCGAAGTCTGTAATAGAATAGAGGAATTTCCCACTGTGAGAAATTGTAACGTAAGAAGAATTGGTAATCTCAACCTGTGCTTTCTCTTTTAATCGACCATTTGCCATATCGACATCATATATCTTAATACCATGATTATCACCCATTGTATAAGTTGATACATAGGCTACATATTTTGACTTGCTCATCCTATCGTCTCCTTCGTTTGTCAGATTATGTTATTATATTAACATATTAGGTTTAATTTGTTAACACTTTTCTTAGTTGTTCTGTTGTTTTACTATTTCCTCCAGATCGTGGGTGACAAATTGAGGAAGCTGTCCATTTCTTGGCTTGAATGTCATATAACTGTTATAGTATGGATACATATCATTCTCACCCAAATAGATGATGTAATTATTATTCTGCATACCGAAAGCATTATATGAAAGGATATCCTGAATCATAGAATCGGTAATAGCTGCTATCTGTTTAGGGTCTGTATAGGTAACACGAGGATACGAACCATCTTCTAAGGCATCTGCATAATCTGTAACAGTCAGCGCATCAATAGAATCCGGTGATAATTTTTCCCTGCAGTCAAAACCATATTCTTTTAACAACTCAATGGTCCTGACAAAAGAAGGATATACAAGATATCCACTGTCGGAGGGATAATAGGTATTTTGATTGACTGTTACTTCATTACTTACAAACTCCAGGGAAGCAACCGGATATGTGTTCATGATCTCGTCCAGATTCAGATCCATAAATTCTGTCTGGTAAGCCTCAAGAAGAGCTGTCTGCTTCTCTTCATTCAGGGAAATGTTTCCAGTAGTATACTCACCGATACAATTGACGTAATTATAAGAAGTATTCCATCCAGTTGCGAATAATGGCATGGAATTTGCCTTATAATCTATATCATTATAAATAGCTTCCAATAATGCATAGGATTCTTCATCTTTCAGATTAATATAGTATTGTCTGTATACACTTTTTCCATTCTTTAAATGGTATGCAAAAGAAATATTGGTATAGCTTGCTTCTTTCTCCAATATATTCTGGTACTCCTGGGTCTCTTCGATTCCTTCATAATATTCGATGTCTGTATAACGAAGACCTGAGGCAGCAGCTTTTCTTGCCAGCTGAATAAGGCTGGGATTATCGCTGATATGCATATGATCCAGCCTGTAATCATCTGCATTTTCATACCCAAATGGTCCCTGAGAACTGACTGACATCAGACCTGATATAGAAACAGAACAGTTCTCAATCTCAGCGTCAGAAGGAACATAGGTGTTATAGCCAAAAGCATCTGTCTTAAATACGATAACGATCAATGCAATGCAGGCTCCGTCAAAAAGGAGCTGTCTGCAGTGGTGAAAGGCACAACGTATATCCATTCGAAACAGAATCTCCATAAAGAGCGCAGAAAGAATAAATCCTAATCCAACACCGAATAAGAACCATCCAAAGGATCTCATGGAAGGTGACAGATTTTCAAAGAATACGCCGGAATACAGAGAAAGCGGGATGCATATACCGGCTTTAATAATTGGCTCGCTTGCTTTAAATACAACTGCTTTGCCTGCAGCTTCTGTCGGACGAACCAGATATAATAAATAGCCGCAGATACTTAAAATTAACACTGCAATTCCAATCAGAACCAGATAGGAAAAATATACAGAATAGTTAAATGGCTCTGTCGTCTGCACAGGAGCAGCATGCTCAAACAGCCGAAGTATCATATGCAATGGTGAAAAGGCAGCAAAATCCGGATTACGACCGGATATATTCGTATAGAAGAAATCCTGAAATAAAATATCCCGCAGTATCTCCAGCAAACGGCTGTAGGTCAATAAAATACCCGCTCCAAGAATTGTAAGAATCAGGTTGCCTGCCAGCATAACAGCCAGGATACAGGTACTATAAACAACCAGAAATACAAGAAGCGAAGTACCGGTATAGCATAGCGCATTACCAAGAGCATGCATGGAGAATGCATTATTTCCAATACCAATTACAAGACAGATTATTACATGAATCAATAATGGAATTATGTAATAAAGAACGCCTGCAACATAATGGGCGCAATATAATAATCCTCTTTTCACAGGAAGACTATGATAAAAATCCAGCTGTGCGCGGTTATGCAGGTAGACATACCCGCTGATGCCACATACGATTGCTGATACAATTGTCATGATCATCATGGGACTTATGCAGTTATTTGCAAAGAAAATGTCTGATAAATAGTAAGATACAGGATATTGGTATGTCTTCTGATACCGGAGAATGTCTTCAGCTTTTAGAAGGAATACTACTTCCAGCATCAAAAAATCAAGAATAAAAATACAAATCGGACACCATATCCTTTTGCGGAAATCCTGTATGAGTAATTTAAAAAATAAGTTTCCTGATGTCATAACCAATCACCTCCGTCTCACTGATAAATATTTCTTCAAGAGATAAAGGCAGAATCTCTGCCAGAATCGGATCGCAGGAGTTTACCTTGTCCATAATATCTTCACTCTTACCTCTGACTGTAAGTAATTGCAGACTGCCTCTTTTCTCAGCTTTTACGATATCAAGGGAATTGAGCGCTGCCTTCTCATCTTCAGAATTGTGGAAGACACATTGTAAAGTATGGATGTTGATCTTCATTTCTTCCAGCTCTTTCTGCATAAGCACACCACCCTGATGAAGAATGCCTACACTGTCGCAGATATCTTCCAGTTCCCTTAAATTGTGAGAGGCAACTATGGGGGTAAAATCTCTGGTAGTCATTTCGCCTGCAAACAGACTTTTCACAGTCTGTCTCATAACCGGGTCAAGACCGTCAAAGGTCTCATCACAAAAGAGGTATTCTGTATTTGCACAGATACCCAAAAGTATGGAAACCTGCTTGCGCATACCCTTGGAAAAGGTGTTGATTTTACGTTTGGCAGGCAATTCAAAACGTTCCAGATATTCACGAAATCGGCTGGAATCGAACAACGGGTAATAATCCCTGTAAAAACGCATCATCTCCAGGGGAGAGGAATTTGGCAGATAATACTGATCATCTGAAATATAAAAAAGCTTCTTTTTTACATCGGGATTCTCATAGACTGGATGTTCATCGATCAGAATGCTTCCCTGATCCGGTTTTAAAATACCACAGACCATACGTATAAAAGTACTTTTACCTGCGCCGTTGGTTCCAATCAGACCAAAAACTTCTCCCTTTTTTATGGTAACACTAATATCTTTCACGGCTTCTATATCACCGAATCTTTTACTGATGTGAGTGGCTGTAATCATATGGTATTGCCTCCCTTTGTACTGTTTTTAACACAGTCCTGTAACATAGTCTCTAATTGCTGAGGGCGAATACCAATGGCTAATGCTTTATCCACGCACTCACCCAGCTCTCTCTTAATCTCTTCTCTTTTGGAGTCTGCCGCTTCACTTGATTCGCTGACAAAGCTCCCCTTCCCTTTCATGGTATAGATATATCCTTCCCTCTCCAATTCCTGATATGCACGTTGAATTGTATTTGGATTGATAGATAATTCCATTGCCAGACTTCTGACAGAGGGCATAGGAGAATCTGGTTCCATTACGCCACATATGATCATTTGCTGAAATTTTTCTACGATTTGTTCATAAATAGGTCTTCTGTCTTTATAATCAATTAGAATCACGCAAGATTCTCCTTTCTTAACTGTATTAATACAATTAATACAGAAAGTATACAGTACAGGCAATGTTATGTCAATAGAGAAAGGGGAGCCTAAAGCTCCCCTGCCTCGTACAGATCGTTTGCGTATCTGACGGAACCCATCGCATCTTTGGAATAGAAATCAGCACCGATCATATCAGCATATTCCTGAGTCAATACTGCTCCACCTACCATAATTTTACAATCACAGTGATTATCATGAAGTAATTTGATGGTTTCTTCCATATAAACTACAGTGGTGGTCATTAAGGCACTTAAACCAACCAGCTTTACATGCTGTTCCTGTACTGTCTGTAAGATCAATTCGGGAGGAACATCTTTTCCAAGATCTATCATTTCAAAGCCATAGTTCTCTAATAATGTCTTTACAATATTTTTGCCGATATCGTGAATGTCGCCCTTGACTGTAGCAATTACAATTTTACCCTTGGTATCATTGTGCCTGCCCTGTTTGGAGAGTACACTCTTGATTGCGTCAAAGGAAGCCTTGGCAGCATCGGCACTCATAAGAAGCTGAGGAAGGAACATTTTCTTTTCTTCAAATCCCTTTCCCACTATATCAAGAGCAGGAATCAGCTTATCATTGATAATTGTAAGGGAATCCGAGCCTTCATTTAAGAGTTTCTCTGTTGCCTGATAGGCGCTTTCGCTCAACCCCTTTACAATGGCGTCTTCCAGAGATAATGCACCGGTATTGCCGCTTTTGGCAGCAGGCGTATCCGTTTTTGCCATTTCGGTACATTTCCGGATGTATTCCATACAGTTATCATCTTCGCCAATCAGTGCATTAAAACTATAGTATGCTGCCATCATGGATTCACTGGAAGGATTCACAATGCCTGCACTTAAACCGTTCTGCATTGCCATGGTAAAGAATGCTGTATTAATGCGCACTCTTTCAGGAAGACCAAAGGAAATATTGGATACACCAAGGACGGTATGTAATCCCATCTCATAACGGAGTCTTCGCAATGTTTCCAGAGTAATCATGGCATTGTCCTGTCCGGTACTGATTGTCAGAACGAGAGCATCCATAACCAGATTTTTCTTAGGAATTCCATAAGAAGCAGCTGTGTCTACTATTTTTCTGGCAACTGCAATTCTGCCTTCTACTGTTTCGGGGATGCCTCCCTCATCCAGACATAAGCATACCACAACAGCACCATATTTTTTAGCAAGAGGAAATACCATTTCCATGGATTCCTTCTTACCATTTACTGAATTGAGCATTGGTTTACCATTATAGCAGCGAAGTGCTCTTTCCATGGCTTCTCCATCGGAGGTATCAATCTGCAAGGGCAAATCAATAATAGCCTGAATACCGGTAATTGCTTCTTCCATCAGGGCGGGTTCGTCTATTTCAGGAAGACCTACGTTGACATCCAGTATCTGTGCACCTTTTTCCTCCTGAGTGAGACCTTCTTTATAAATATATTCCATGTCATGATCACGAAGCGCCTGCTTGAATTTGGATTTGCCGGTAGGGTTAATACGCTCTCCGATGATTAGAGGCTTCCTTGTAAAATATACTGCATGATTATAAGAAGATATTACGGTCAGATTCTTATCAGTAATTGGCTGAATCGGCATATCCTTGCAGGTCTTGACCAGTTCTGCCAAATGATCCGGGGTTGTACCACAACAACCGCCAATCAGGCTGGCACCCTCTTCTACTAATAAACGTGCCTTTTGTGCAAATTCCTCTGGACCTACATTGAACTGGGTCACACCATCAATTACAACAGGAAGACCTGCGTTTGGATTGATGGCAATTGGAATAGAACAACATGCAGTTAATTCAGGAAGAAGCTTTAACATCTGCTCCGGTCCCAGACCACAGTTAAAGCCTATGGCATCTACACTAAGCCCTTCCAGCATGGCGGTAACAGAAGCAACGTCTCCACCTGTCAGAAGCTTGCCATTTTCATCAAAAATCATGGTAACGACTACGGGCAGAGAACTGTTTTCTTTGGCTGCAAGGACTGCTGCCTTGATTTCATAGGAATCGCTTACTGTTTCAATTAGTATCAGATCAGCACCTGCCTGCTCGCCTGCAACGACTACTTCTTTAAAGGCGTTGTAAGCGTCTTCAAAGGCAATTTCTCCAAGAGGCTTTAACAACTTACCAAGGGAGCCGATATCCAGAGCAGAATACATAGGCTGTGCGTTCTCCCCTAATTCTGCCTGAGCTTCGCTGATGGCTTCTTTGGTAATACGGATACCAGCGGATACCAGCTGCTCTACTGTATAGGCAGTTCCTTTGCATTTATAAGTATTTACACCAAAAGTATTAGCTTTTGTAATATTACATCCTGCAAGCAGATATTCCTTGTGAATCTGACGGATAACTTCTGGATGCAGGATATTCCAGGTTTCGGGAATTTCCCCGGTCTGCAGACCTCTTGATTGTAGTACAGTTCCCATTGCTCCATCAAAAAATAATAATTCCTTGCCGATTTGATCACGTATCTTCATCTCTAAACTCACATCCTATATTTTTACATTGTTTACATTTCCCAATATGACAGTCCTCTTTCTGTGGAGTGACTCCGATAAAAGCAGTTACGCTTTTGGTTGGATACATTAAGAGACTGTCTGTCAGAGTAATACCCAGTCGCTTTGTACAATCAATTGCCTGAAAAAAATCTTTCTGCGCAGCCAATGGCAGATCCCCATATCCGGGACTGAAACGGGGACGCAGATAGAAACCATGTCTGGCAGCATCCGATTGTAATTCCTGCTGAAGCATATTACAACAGGCTTCTATTGCTGCTGCTGCACAGGCTTGCAGAACAGAGGCTTTGGCCATATTGATCAGTTCATACTTATGAAGCAGCTTGTCCGCTTCAATGCCAAGAGTAGCCGCCATTAATATAACATAGGGACATCCACGCAGATTCGCAGCCAGTTGATTACTGTAGAAAGGAATCTTCTTTGGAAAATCTGATTCTAATTCTGATAATGCAATCTGTTTGGGATTTGCTTCTATGATCTGACACTGATATGTTTTATAGAGACTTCTGGGGTGGATTACAGCAAGAAGATCTGTAAGCACTTCATCAATCATACTGGTTATCTGATCATCAGGTGTGATTCCCCGATAACCCAGATAGCGGTATATCTCTCTTTGGTTTATCTTATCTTTACTTAGTTTCACACTTATCACACTTCTATTATATTCTTTAGTCAGGTAAAGTAAGTGTAGCATTATGTCACTTTAAAGTCAAGAAAACGTCTGAGATTCAGACGTTTCCATGGCTTCTAATTGTACATGTTTATTCACTTTTGTTTTCACATCCGCAGGTATTCTGCACAGTAAAACTGTTATTAAATGGTCTTGGCTGGATAAAGGAGTTATCATCACAGTCCGGCTCTCTTCGTTTGTTACTCTCAGATTCAAAAGAGGAGCGTCTGTCGCACTTTCTTTCTGAATCCGTCTGACGATTTGTACATCTGTTATTGCAGCCATTATTGTTGTTTTGGCATCCACAGAAAATCAGGTAAAGTAAAATCCAATAACTAAGCATATTATCAACTCCTTTACCCTATAGTATGTAGGAGTCGATAATTGGTTACCAGTCTCTTAGATGGGAATTAATATATCGAAAGGTTGCTTCTTCTCCCTCATCTGCAAGCATATGAAGAAGTAATTCCAGAGTCGTTCTGGTATCTGGATGCATAAAATCGCCTGCTTTGCCTTTGGTATAATACTGTAGAGGCATATCATCTGTGTAATGCCCCTGATTATAGTTTTTGGATGCCGCAACTCTGTCTATGAACATCTCTACAATATAGCGCATGGGCATGGGAACCGGGACAATTCCGTCACCGGCATGAATCCCATAGTCAAGCCAGTATTCATAATGATGTTTGTTACGGCCTTTATGATGCAGCCAGGCAGAGGAATAACCAAGAACCTCACGTTCTGCATTATTGGGGCTTTGGGTTCCCTGATAGTATTTGACGCCTACCCAGAATTCGCTGGGCATATATTTTGACAGGTCATGAGCAAGTCCCTGTCTGTACAGTCCAACCCGGAAGCATCCTTTCATGACCATATTTTTGTGATGTGTAATTGTTTTAAAATGCTGCCATAGTTTCAAGTTATATTACCTGTCCAGTTTCTTTCTTTTTCTTGATGAACTTTTATTCATTTGTATTTTCTGTCCACACAGTATTTTGACGCTGCGTGGCGATACTTCTATTTCCTTAGTCTTTTCCAGCATTGGCTCTGCGTTTGGCATAGCTGTAAATTGAGGATATTGTGTATCCAGAACAGTATTCCAGGTGTAGTTGCCAGGAAGCGTAGGAAGTGCAAAAGACTTGGCTTCCCAATGCATGTTGTAGGCAATATATATATAATCATTGTCCCATTTATCTTTTTGAACCGGAAGTGGTTCGCAATACATCATGCCGACATGTCTGTCACAACTTTCAGAATGGATTTTCCATGCGTCTTCTCCATGATAGGAAAGTTCGGGATAACCATTTCCATGAAAATCAGTCATTGCAAGCTCATGATCTGCGTGGAGTACACTATGTTTCTGGCGAAATTGAATCAAAGCTTTTACATAATCCAGAAAAGGCTCATTTTTTGCTGCATTTCGCCAGTCAAGCCAACTGATGTCATTATCCTGACAATAACAGTTATTATTACCCTTCTGACTGTTACAGAATTCATCGCCTGCAAGAATCATGGGAGTACCCTGAGCCATTAGCAGAAAGCACATGGCATTGCGCATCTGTTTCCTTCTTAAATCAAGAATACTTCTTTTTCTCGTAGCACCTTCTATACCACAATTCCAGCTGTAGTTGTAGTCCGTTCCGTCCTGATTATTTTCGCCATTGGCTTCATTGTGTTTATGCTCATAGGACACAAGATCAGCCAGAGTAAAGCCATTATAATTTGTTATATAATTAACAACTCCGCACTGCATATTATAATTACGCATATGATAGCAGAAGCCATTCAGTACATCATAATCACCCTTTAGGAATCTGCGAAGATCTTTCATGAATTCTTCCCGGCAATACCCCAGATTACGATAATACGGGGGCGTATCATCAGGATATATCTCCTGCAAGGCAAAATCTGTTCCAATCAGCTTGGTGTCTGCAAATAATGGCTCTGTTGCAAGCAAAGTAACAGGGACATGGTTTCCTATCAGATGCAATCCATCAATATGGTATTCCAATACCCAGTGTTTGAGTACTTCTAAAATATAGCCCTGTTTTACCTGATCAGGGAAATAAAACTGAAGAATCACCTCAATGCCGTTTTTGTGAAATTCTCTCACCATTTGCTTGAATTCTGCGCAGGGATCATCTGTGGCTGCGTAAGAACTTTTAGGTGTGAAATAAAAGGCATTTTTAAATCCCCAGTAATTTATCTTAACATCGTCTTTTGTGGAATCAGGATCCAGATTGGCATCAATGTGCTCTACCTGATAAGCTATAGATTGTATATTCTGTGCATATTCACATTCCTCGAATTCATATGCCGGCATTAATTCTACAGCAGTGATTCCAAGCTGTTTTAGATAAGGAAGCTTCTCAATAAGTCCCATAAAAGTGCCTTTATGTTTTACTTTTGAAGAGGAATGTCTGGTAAAACCACGAACATGAAGACAATAAAAGATACTGTCCTGATATGGAATATGTAAAGGAGCTGTTTTCTGCCAGTCAAATTGAGACTGATAGATACCACCTCTTAGTATAGTGTCCGGTGTTTCACTCCCCCATTTTTCATTGCCATATATTCTTTTGGCATAGGTATCTGTCAGAATCTGCTCACCGATATAGTAATTGTACTCACAGCTTTCAGCAGTCAGACCCTCTATTGTCATGCAACAGATATTACCCAGGCGGTGACTGGAATCAAATGGAATTCTTTTCTGGGTCTGAGTCTCTTTATCGTATAATATAATGCCGCAATCGTCCTGAGAATTGTTTACCATCGAGAAATTTATAGCATTGCTTCGGATGGATGATGCCCCCAATGGATACGGTTGTCCTTTTTTAATATGTAATTGATTCATTCATATCCTCTCTTTAATGATATGCCAGTCTTTATTGAATGAGAAGAGGCATAATTTGCTGAATTTCATCATGAATAATAAAGTCTGCCCGCTCTTCGGGGAGATACTTTTCCTGTGAAAATAATATTTTGGTCTGATGACGCCGCTCTATATCAGAACTGTTAGACTGAAGACGGTCTCCGAAGATATTCTGTCCAAGGATCATGACAACATCAGCCTGATCACAGGCTTCCAGTGCAAGGGTAAGCATACTGTTATTGATGCGCTCCCCTATCAGTCTGATATCAGGTCTGATACTGCCGTTGCACACAGAACATTGTGGAATTCCCTGACTTTGCAAAATATAGGAGGCATCGTATGTCTTATGACATTTTGTACAATGATAATGCTGAATATTTCCATTGAGTTCGATGACTCTTGCAAAATGATATGGTTCAGGAATTGGATGGTAATTCTGGTTGATAACCGTATGCAGCTTGCCCTGCTGCTGCAATTTATACAGAGCCTCATAGCCTGCAGTTGCTCCGATTTTCATTCCCAGCATTTCCTTTTTATAGAATTTATAAAATCGTTCTTTTTTGGCACAATAGAAAGAACCACTCAGTAATTCTTCCGGGCAGGCACCATATTCTTCTTCCATACGATAGGATTCTTCATTGGAATCAAAATTCCTGCCGCCGCTCTCTACCAGCATCTCAATACCAAGAATTGCAACGATGTGGTTTGAATCTTTTATGCATCTTTGTAGATTTTCTATTGTTTTCATTGGTGTTTGCAATTGCATTCGCATCCCTCTCTCACAATGCCTCTTTTGTTTATATGATACTCGTTTTGGGATATGTGTGTCAAGCACCGTTAAATACGATATTCTTTTTGTCCTTTTACTGAAAAAGCTTGCCTTATTCCACTACATTCGTTAGAATATATATTATGGGAAATTTGTCTACGCATGTTTTTGTAGCGTGAGATATGTGCTTTAGATTCAAGAAGGCACAATAATTAGTATATAAAATAAATAATACGATGAAAGGTAAAGGATTTGACTTATGGCAAACAACAAGACAAACGGATATGATGACGAAGAAATGACTGTAGAGCTGGAACTTGACGATGGACAGACAGTCAATTGTGCGATCATTACTATCCTTACAGTAAAAGAACAGGATTATATTGTACTTCTTCCCTTGGATGAGAACGGTAATAATGATGATGGAGAAGTATGGTTCTACCGCTATTCAGAGGATGAAAATGATCCTGATGCAGAACCTGAGCTGGGCTATATTGATAATGATGATGAGTATGATATGGTAGCAGATGCTTTCGATGAATATCTGGACAATGCAGAATTCGATGAGATTGTAAAAGACGAAGAATAAGGAAAACAAAAGAATGGACGAAAATGAAAAAACATTACTGTTGGACAGAACTTATGAGTGTCCGATATGTGATCACAAAATCAAAGCGAAATCTGTAAAGACAAGTGTAGCCAAATTTGTTGAGACCAAAGCAGATTTGCGCCCGATATACAGCAATATTAATGTTACGAAGTATGATACCGTATGTTGTAATTATTGCGGATATGCTGCATTGACTAAGGATTTCATGAATACAACCCAGGTTCAGAGGAAGCTTCTCAGGGAGAAAATACAAGCTAATTACAAATCTCATGAAGAGGTTGTCTGTGATGCATACTCTACTGAAACTGCAATCAGCCGTTTGAAAATGGCACTGCTCTGTACTGTTACCAAGGCAGGAAAAGAAAGTGAAATTGGCAATATCTGTTTAAAGATTGACTGGCTTTATCAGGATCTGGCAGACGAATTGGAAGAAAACAGTTCTGATTATGAGAGTAAAAAGGAGAATTATCTGGCAGAGGCACATAATTTTGCAATGAATGCTTATGAGCATCTGAGTAAGGCACGTATGGAAGAAGAATTCCCTATAGCAGGCATGAATGAGACCACACTGGATTATCTGCTCTCCTATCTCGGCTATGTGAAAGGTGAATACCAGACAGCCATGCAGTATCTGTCTGGCGTTGTATCCACCAGAGGTATCAGCCCAAGATTAAAGGACAAATGTCTGGAATTGAAGGAATTACTTAATCAGAAGCTGCATGCTTCTGCAGATCAGTAAGAAAACGGGATGGGAGGAAATTACCTCCTGTCTTTTCTTTTATATAAAAAAGAAACAGATTCTCTTTTGCTCTTGTCATGGCAACATAAAACATTCTACGCTCCTCTTCTATTTCTTCCTGTGAAATGGCTTTTTTATGAGGAGTAATCCCTTCGTTGATATCAGGTAAGATTACAGTATTCCATTCCAGTCCCTTGGAGGCGTGCATGGTTACAAGCTGAACGGCATCTTCTTCCTTACCGGTACTGGATTCTTGTATCAGCTCATCATAATGCTCTGCATGATACAGCCATTCCTTTAATGTATCAAAGGCAGCAGCTCTTTCCTGTAATTCCTCCAGCTCCTGAATTGACAAAGATTGCTTCAGACAATAATCTTCATACCCTATGCCATGCCGAATATAGTTTATTGCTGCATAAGGATCCAGTTTCTTTAAAAAGTGCAACTGGTTGTATAAGTGTAATATATTATGTATTACATATTCTTTATCATGATTATTCTTTATCAGTTCCTGCATGGAAAAGGATTGTACAGGTACTCTTTCTCTTTGAATATATCTTGATGGCCGATTCATAATCCGATAAAAGGAAGCAACATCTTCTTCATAAAGAGCATATCGGATATAAGCCATTATATCTCTGGCAGTAGGGCTTTGATATATATTGACAGGCTTCTCCTGCATATGAAAGGGAATATTTTCATGTAACAATCTATCCGCAGCCATGCATGCGTTGGTGTTGGTACGATAAATCAGGGCAAGATCACTGTAATGTGCCTGTTCCCGCTTCATGTACTGTTGAATCAACAGAATGATATTCTGCATTTCTTCTTCCCTTGAGGTACAGGGATGTATCTTAAAAATGCCAGGTTCCTTTTCATTGGCACAGACATTTTTAATAAAACGGTTCTGGTTGTGACTGATCAGGTTTGCAGCATGTTTTACAATGTCTGATTTACTTCTGTAATTGATATCTAATATAACCTGTCTGCACTCCGGGTAATACCTGGCAAAGTCCAGCATCAGTTGTGGCCTGGAACCACGAAAACCATAGATTGACTGATCATCGTCCCCTACTATGAACAGATTACGGTGGGCATCAGCCAATAAGCGGATTACTTCGTATTGTGAAGGGGAAATATCCTGAAACTCATCAATTAAAATATAGGAATATCTCTTCTGCCATAAACGTAATACAGATGGCTTTGCTTTTAACAATTCTAAACATAAAATTACCATATCATCAAAATCCAGTTTATTGTTATGGGCTGCGATATGAGAATATTGTTCATATATAAAGGCAAATAATGCGCTGGTGCATACGGTACTCTCATAATCTGAGGCGGCAAGTCCCAGATTCTTCACTTTGCTGATCTCAGAAATTAATCTTTGCATCATATCCTGATTCACTTCACCATTCTTATCTATAGAATTCAGAAGCATGCACGGTTCATTTTTCAGATCTTCTGGAATATGGTGCAGAATGTTTTTCATCATTTTTCTTTTATCAGATTCTTTGAGAATACTGGATGCATTGAAATGATAGGTCTGTTTTAGAATTTGATAGAAAAAAGCATGAAATGTACCAAAAGTAACCGGCATAAAGGATTCTGAGGTCAGTTTAAGAAAGCGCTCCTGCATTTGTGTTGCAGCAGCCTTTGTAAATGTAATGACCAGAATCTGTTCAGGCGGTACGTGATGGTATTCAATTAAATACTGGATTCTTCTTGTGATAACGAAAGTTTTACCGGAGCCGGGTCCTGCCAGAACCAGCATAGGACCCGTTCCGTGTGTGATTGCTTCAGACTGGGAGGCACTGCACTGTGTCAGATCAAGCATTCTGTAACAGTTCAATACCCTTCTTGATTCGTTTAATGGATTCTTCCTTGCCTAAGATCTCCATAATCTCTGTAGCGCCAGCAGGAGTCATCTGCATACCTGAGGTTGCAGTTCTGATCGGCCACATAACATAACCATTCTTAACGCCCTTGCTCTCTACATAGCCTAACAGCATCTGATATAATGCATCATTGCTGTAATCTTCCTGCTTCTCAAGCAGAGGAAGTACTTCCTGCAATACTTCAAGAGAAGTTTCAGCAGTAGTCTTCATCTTCTTATGTGTATACATCGCAATGTCATATTCTGGTAATTCATTAAAGAAGCTGATTAATGGTACAATATCAGGGAATACTTCGATTCTTGTCTTAACCATCTGTGCGATCTTCTTCATATCAAAAGGATACTCTCTTGTCAGAGCCTGATGTAAATATGGAAGAGCCTTCTCATAGAATTTGTCAAAGTCCATAGCCTTGATATACTCGCCGTTCATCCACTTTAACTTGCCCATATCAAATACAGAAGGAGACTTGTTGATTCTTCTGTAATCAAATTCCTTGATCAGTTCATCCAGAGAGAAAATTTCTCTGTTATCTTCAGGACTCCAGCCAAGTAAGGCAATGAAATTCACAACTGCTTCTGGTAAGAAGCCCTGCTCAATGATATCTTCAAAGGAAGAATGTCCACTTCTCTTACTCAGTTTCTTGTGTTCTTCATCTGTGATCAGAGGCAGATGGATGTAGGTAGGAATCTCCCAGCCAAATGCTTCATAGAGTCTGTTGTATTTTGGAGTAGAGGAAAGATACTCATTACCACGTACAACATGTGTGATCTCCATTAAATGATCATCTACTACATTGGCAAAGTTATAGGTTGGGTATCCATCGGATTTAATCAGGATCATATCATCCAGTTCGGAGTTATCAACGGTGATATCTCCATATAATTCATCATGGAAAGTAGTGGTTCCTGTTGTAGGATTATTCTGTCTGATAACATATGGTTTACCACTCTTGAGGTTCTCTTCTACTTCTTCCTTGGATAAGTGGAGACAGTGCTTGTCATAGATGCTGATCTCCTTGCCTTCTACTACTTCTGTCTTGAGAGTGGCCAGACGTTCCTTATCGCAGAAGCAGTAATATGCCTCACCCTTGTCAATAAGTTCCTTGGCGTATTTCATGTAGATACCAGCCTGTACACGTTCACTCTGTACATAGGGGCCATAACCCTTGTCCTTGTCAGGACCTTCATCATAGGTAAGTCCTGTTTCTTTCAGGGTATTATAAATGATTTCAGTAGCGCCTTCTACATAACGCTCTCTGTCTGTATCCTCAATACGGAAAATAAAATCTCCGTTATCATGTTTTGCAATTAAAAATTCATACAATGCTGATCTTAAATTACCTACGTGCATTCTGCCGGTAGGACTTGGTGCAAATCTGCATCTTACTTTCTTACTCATGTTTATCCTCATTTCTGCTTGTTTATTTATATTTGCCTTACAGCAAAAGAACCTAAATCATTATATCGCTTTTGATATGAATATTCCAGTCCTTTTATGTCTTTTTTAAGTTTATATGAAATATTTAAAAGTCAGCACTTCGATAATACTGCTTGCAAGTCAAATTATAACATGTTACTCTTCTTTTATATATCTCATGATAACAGGTGATCCTATGATAAATAAAAAGAAAAATACAAAAAAAGATGACACTTCCAACAGTACAGTTATAAAAGTAATGCTGCTTGGATTCCTGGGTGGAAATATGATATATGCGGTCATTGCCTTTCTGACCGGGGATATGCAGTATATTCCTGAGGTCTTGCTAAAAACAGGCATCTGCCTGATTATTCATATCATACTGTTATTGGGTGTAACTGCTCTGGAAATCTTTGAGAACAGGAATTGGAGGATTAAGAATCGTGTTGGAACCGATCTTGGCAGTGAATATAAAACGCTCAAATGCAGTGCCTTTTACTATATGATTTATATTTGTACATTTCTGCTTACTCTGATGCTTATTGCATTTTTATACTTATGGTATCGGGATGAGAGAGAAACTCTCATTGAAAGTTATCACAATGGAGGTCTGACAACGGGTATTGTTTATATGATATTTATGTATCTTGTCTCCATTTATTGCTTTTTCAGATATACCTGTCAAAAAGTATTCTATACAGAACACTTTATCTACCATGTGAGCTTCTTTAAAAAAGAAACCGTTACATGGTCACAGATTCAAACAATAAAATACTGCTATAAGAAAAAGAAACAAAAATTTGTTTTTACAACATACGATCATAAAACGATCACTTTACGTTCAGATATATTATATGATGGGTGGGCTGATTTTGAAGAATATGTACTTGATATGGCAGATATTTATGAAATAGCGATAAATTAATAAAACGTATGTCTGTAGAATCCACAGGCATACGTTTTATATTTCTGAAATAACTGTTTAATGAAATTCTTCAATATCCTTATCAGGGAGCTTCTTTTCAGCAGTATTTTTAAAGGTCTGTAACTCTTTGGCGGCTTTCATAATAGGAATATTCGTACCTGCCCCTGCTACACAGCCTCCGGGACACGCCATACCTTCTATCAGGCAGCCGGTCTTCTTACCTGCTTTAGCAAGCATCAGTATCTTCTTACATTCAGCAAGACTCTCTGCATGTTCAATATGAATCTCCGTATCAGGATAGTATTCCTTGATACAGCCTTCAATTGCAGAGGCTACGCCACCTGCTACACCATATCCACGACCTGCTGCTGTTGCATCAGCCATGGTATCCATAGCCTGAATCTCATCTAACAGAATGCCTTTTGCTTCAAACATTCCTGTCAACTCTTCAAAGGTGATAACGAAATCCACATCTGAACGGACAGATCTTCTGCTGGCTTCCAGTTTCTTGCTGGCACATGGTCCGATAAAGACTACGCTGGCGTCCGGATGTTCTTTCTTAATGACTCTTGCAGTCGCTACCATAGGGGTCAGCTCATTACTAATCTTGTCGATTGTCTCCGGGAAGAACTTCTTGGCAAGCATTGACCAGGATGGACAACAGGATGTCAGAAGGAATGGCAGTTCTCCTGTTGCTACAGAATGAACATAATGCTCTGCTTCTGCCATTGCACCCATATCTGCACCAATGGCTGTTTCATATACATCATAGAAGCCCAGCTCTTTCAGGGCTGTTTTGATCATATCCGGTGTTACTTTATCTCCAAACTGTCCTACGAAGGAAGGCGCTACCTGTGCAATGATTTTCCTGCCTGACTGCATGGCACGTATTAACTGGAATATCTGGGATTTATCAGCAATGGCACCAAAAGGACAGCTTACCATACACTGACCGCAGGATACACATTTTTCACTGTCAATAATTGCTCTTCCATGTGAATCAGAATGAATGGCGTTCACTCCACAGTGAGCCAGACAGGGTCTTTGCTGATGGGAAATGGCATCATAAGGACATACGGTTTTGCATTTACCACACTTGACACATTTGGTCTGGTCGATGACAGAATGACCATTCTGCATGGTAATCGCACCACGGGGACATACCTCATTACAGGGATGCGCCAGACAGCCCATACATTTATTCGTTACTTCGTATCGGTTCTCCGGGCATGCGTTACATGCGGAAGAAATAACCTGCATAAGGGGCGGCTCATAATATTTCTCATCAATATTACTCTCTTCTACACCCTGACTGACAGGGATTGGTTCATCTTCTGGACGAAGTGACATTCCCATTGCCAGTCTGGTACGTTCTCTGATGATTTCACGCTCTCTATATATATTATCCCAATAAGGTGAATTATCCGCATCTACAAGCTTATATGGCAATGCTTCCATATCTTCTGCCAGATTCTTGGAATTATATGCCATATTGGCGACTTCTCTGAATATTGCACGTCTGATTTTTCTGACTTGTGTGTCTATGCCTCTCATAATACCATGCCTTTCTGCAAAACAAGTTTCATTTTTAATTTACTATTCTTCTACATGCACATGTATTTTGACATATTTTTAACAAAAAATCAACCGTTTTATGAGTTATGTTAAAGATTTAGCATTTTTCATAAATTCCCTGAATATAATGCAGAGCTTCTACTGCATTTTCAGGCTTGGTATCTTCAAGAGTTGCATGCATATATGGCTTTTCCTTCTTCATATAAGGCATAATTCTGTCCCAATGGCACTGACCAAAGCCAACAGGAACGGAAATAAGCCTGCCATCCTGAATAACGAAATCCTTCACATGAAGAACTGCCACATCCTTACCAAGAAGCTCAATTGCCTGGTCGAAGATTTCATCTTGTTTCTCATAGTTATAGCTCTCTAACAGATTGACAGGGTCTAAGATAATACGAAGATTCGGGGAATTGATCTCATCCAGAACCTTTCTGGCGCGAACCGGGTTGCATACGATATGTCTGACAACAGGCTCGATAGCAACCAGTACGCCCATCTTCTCCGCATATTCAACAACCGGGCGTAAACCATCAATAAAACGCTCCAATGCCCAGTCAGACCAGCAGGCTTCTTCAAATTTATACTCTGTATTTGGTGCTCCTGTCTCTGTTCCGACTACACCAACACCCATATGTGCTGCGAAGCGAATGTTGGCAAGATATTTGTCCTGAGTGGTGCGAAGCTGCTTCTCATCAGGATTTGCAAGATTCAGATAGCAGCCCAATACTGCACAGTCCAACTCGTTTTTATCAAACAATCTCTTTAAATACATGGCATAACCGGGTGTCAGTGCTTCATTGGCAACAGAATTGCTCTTTATTACCTTAGAAAGGGCAACGTGTGCGCAGGTAAAGCCCTGCTCCTTAATAATAGGCAGACGTTCTTCAATAGGAACGTCTACTGCATCGTGTAATCTGATTCCAAACTGTAACATAGAAATATCCTCCTTTATCTGATTCTAAAAGTGTCTATATATTCTTTTAAATGTGTATCGTGCCAGCAGTGTCCACCTTCTTCGATGTCGTGGATAATCCGGTCTTCTGCGTCATAAAGCCGATAGGCAGCCCTGATAATGTCCATCTGTTCGTATACATTATCCAAGCCTCTGTGTCCATTAAGATGATCAGCTCTGCACGACTGCACCATGAGATTACGAGGTGCAATCAGAGAAGCAATATCTCCCATATCAAAATGTTCCCATAAATGCGGCACATAGTTACAACTGCAATTCCCATTTAATATGAGAAGAGAATCTTTGAAGCCATACAGATAACCACTGATGAATACGTTATGGACCCGCTCATCCAGTGCGGAGAAATACAAAGTCTGCATACCGCCGCCGGAAAAGCCAAGGCAGGATACCTGGGAAGTATCCCACTCAGTACGGCTCAATACATAGTCCATAATCTTCATCAGATCCCAGACACACATTCCTATGACAGTCTCGCCCAGAGGCTCTGCCATATGAGCCAGATGGAAGCAGGAGGAAGTCAGAAATGATTTCTCATCATCATGCTGTAAGGCTTCATCTCTTCTCTCACCGAAGCCCCTGCAATCCGGGCATACGGCAACAAAGCCAAGTCTTGCAAGCTGCATGCCATAATCATAATTATATTTAAGGATGGCATCTGCAACCGCAGGAATTCCGCATACTCCCGCAACGGAGAACTTACCGGCGCCCTGATGACCTGGCGGTGCGATAAATACCTTAGGTCTGTCTATATTTTCTGGAATCAGAATGTACATTGGAACCCATACATCCTCTTCCGTCTGAATCAGGACTTTTTCTCTTTTGATACCAGGTTCAGCTATTACTGTTTCTACCAGTCGTGGCATAAGCGGCACATGATCCATTTTATCAAGACCTAGCAGATCTGCTAATGTCTTTCGTGACGCCATCGCCCATTTCTCCCACTCTTCCCTGGTCTTTCCTTTAAAGAAATCTTTCCGTGCAAAGCGGTCAAACTTTGACTTCATATTGGGAAGACTTCCATAATACTGACTAATTGTAATTGTTCTGTTTTCTTCCATGTTTTGTAACCCCGTTTGTTTAAAACCCTAATACTTTATCCTGTGTGTATTCTGCGGCTTCCTTATCTGTTAAAAATGTAACAAAAGGTGCTCTCTCTGAAGGCGTAGCACCTTCACCGTAATTGTTATATTCGGCAAAGTATAAAGTATCCCACGCATCCTTCTTATTCCAGTCATGCCAGCCCTCTGGTCTGATGTGACCATCAATTTCAGAATTCAGGATAACTACCCTGGCATAATTTCTCCAGGGACGGCCTAGATATGCACTGTTCTTTGGGCAGTCACTGGTGAAATGGCAATGATTGAATACATAGCCGTACTTCTGCCCTTCATAGGTAGAAGCTGCAGTTACATAGCCGTTTACTTCCGCATTGCGGTTGCGCATGAATAACTCACAGCTTTCAAAATAAGCTGTGGCACTGCCAAAAATAAAGTCTATGTTTCCACTGATATAGCAGTTCTTGTATAGATGTCTGCCATGTTTCCTGGGAGCAAATTCCTTAGGACCACGAAAGCCTCCCGGCTGCATCTCCTTTTTCGGAAGTGGCGCTGTAAAGAGAGTGTCCTGATATCCCTCGAAACGACAGTTCTCGAATACGAGATGATCTCCATCCGCATAGACAGCGAGTGCCTGACCTGCGATATCGCCCTGACCGGCTTCATTACAGAAAGTCAGATTATCAGCATAAAAATGATCGGCATCAATGAAAAAAGAAGGAGTTCTGAAAGTACCGCGCTTCTCTCCATCCGCAAGAACTTCAAAGGCACCATCAGAGTAGGTGATTCTGGTTGTGGAAGCATCTTCACCAATCATGGAAATATTATCCTGATGAACAACCAGACGTTCCCTGTATGTTCCGGGGGCGATATGGATGATGACTTCCTGATCTGCATAACGTGTTGCAGCCTCAAGAGCATCTGCTATCTCCCTGAATTCCCTGTCTCCCTGCGCTGAAACATATAATTCCTGAATATTCACTTTGCCACCTGTCCTTTCTATGCTTCCAGACGGCACATTTCTGCATAAGCAAGCAGGAATGGAGCAGTTCCTTTGGCATCATCCTTTACAACAGGTTCGGACATATAATACTCATAAGTACCATCTCTTCTTGGATTGCTGTCAGGTCCTAAACCTGCGACCAGGCAGATGCCGCCAAGACTCATTTCGCCCTCTACTGTGGAAAGGTAAGTATCACAGATTCCCTTGAATGCCTTTTGACCATATGTACTGTATTCAGCCGGTAAGAAGCCAAGACGAGCGCCTTTCATCAGACAATATGCCATGATAGAGCTGCCGCTTGTCTCCAGGTAATTCTTCTCTCTGCCCGGGAAGTTAGGCACCTGATACCACATACCCTCCGGTGACTGGAATTTCAACATGGAATCAATCAGATCACGATACATCTGCTGTAAATGGTCATAATCAGGATAATCCTTATCTGCAAGCACCAGAGTATCCAGAAGTGCCATGGAGAACCAGCCAAGAGAACGAAGCCAGAAGTTTCTGGAAAGTCCTGTCTCTTTATCAGCCCAGAACATCTTCCTCTCGGAATCATAGGCATGGTAATATAAGCCTGTTTCCTTGTCCTTCATATTTCTCTCTACTTCAAAGAACTGATGGAAAATATCTTCATAATTCTTCTTATCATTAAAACGGTTCTCATATTCGATATAAAAAGGCTGTGCCATATACAGACCATCCAGCCAGACCTGATTCGGATAAATCATCTTGTGCCAGAAGTTGCCTTCCTTTGTACGTGGCATTTCCAGAATCTGCTGATAGATTCTGGAGGCAGCCTTGGCATACTTCTCCTTGCCTGTCAGATCATATAGGGTGAACAGGTTCTTACCTTCATTGATATTGTCGAGATTAAGCTCTTCCTTATGGTAGCCGTTGATCGTGCCGTCTTCCTGTACACGATAGCTGATATATTCCTCTGCAAACTTGAAATATTTCTCGTTCCTGCCTACCTTATACAATTCCAGTAAAGACATGATCATGCAGCCATCAATATAATCCCAGGATGCCTTCTTACCTGCACGAATCTTCTCAATGTTCCATACAGGCTCTTCCAGGGTACTTCTGTCAATCAATTCATTTACATATTTTTCCACAATTTCTATTGCCATTTCCGTTCTCCTTCTGATATCTTGCGTAAGCGCTTTCATATCTGAATTATAGCAGAATACCGGCATGCAAACAAGGTAATTTTTGACGTTATTACCTGTTACAAGAATTGTCACTTTATTCTTTTGTATTGGCTGGAAATGGCATTCATGCTTTGATAGAATGAACATGTACTCTCGGAATGCTTCACTTAGAAGACTCCGAGGGTACATTAAATTTCAAATGGAGGAATTTATATGATACCGGAACTGGAAAAGGCACTGAATACGTGCAATGTAGATAAATTAGCAGCAATTCTTGCGCATGACCCGTCTTTGATCAATGCACTTAATGATAAAGGAGTCCCTTATGCCTTTGTAGGTGCTATGCAGGGGGATCTGGCGTTGACCAGATATATCGTGGAATATACGATGGCAAGCATGAATACAAGAGATGCTGATTATAGAGGAATCCTGCACTATGCAGTGATGTCAGGCAAGGCAGATACGATTCCCTATCTGGTTGAGAGGGTCGGTATGTCAGCCTTCGACGGTGACAGGAATCTCATAACCCCATATGATCTGGCGCATCAGAACCAATATAAAGAAATAGAAGAATACTTCAGCTCTCACTATCAGGTCAGATATGAGGACACTTACCACAATCCTGTTCGTACAGGTATGTACCCTGATCCATCCGTTATCCGTGTAGGTGAGGACTATTATATGGCTAACTCCACGTTTATCTTTTTCCCCTGTATTCCTATCTCTCACTCCAGAGATCTGCTCCACTGGGATATCATAGGTCATGCAATCACCAACCCTGAGTGGGCGCATGTGGATGAGCTGGAGGGCGGCAGAGGTTACTGGGCACCGGATATTTCCTATCATAATGGCAGATTCTACGTTACTGCAACATATCGCATGAACGATACAGACGGTCCACGAAGACGACAGATTGTGGTGTCCAGCGATAGACCGGAAGGACCTTATAGTGAGCCTTTTTATATTGAGGAAGATGGTATTGATCCGTCACTGTTTCATGATGATGACGGACGCTCCTATATGCTGCTGAACCGTGGTGCCAGAATCCTGGAGCTGGATCTTGAAAAAGGAAGACAGCTTACGCCAGCGGTCTTACTTTTCTACGGAGATCAGAAACGTGCGCCAGAAGGTCCACACTTATTAAAAAAAGATGGATGGTATTATCTGTTTGAGGCTGAAGGCGGCACTGGAGAAGGACACAGAATTACTGTTTCACGTTCCAGAACACTGATGGGAATCTATGAACCCTGTCCTTATAATCCCATTATGCGCCAATGGCTCCCCGATGCGCCAATCCAGCGCTGTGGTCACGGTAAACCTGTCATGACACAGCATGGCGACTGGTATATGGTATATCTGTGTGGAAGAATGATTGACCAGAAATACAGTATGTTAGGACGTGAAACAGCACTTGATCCTATTACCTGGACAACGGATGGATGGCCTATTGTCAATCATTTACAAGGTCCAGGCTGCCAGCAAAAGAAGCCGCTGCCGGAAATTCCTTATTATTCTAAAGATAAAGATACCGGATTTGGAGCTAATACTTTATCCGGTGATTTCATGACACCAAGGACTCCGACCCTGCATGGCATACAGGTGCAGAATGGCATCTTAACGTTAGAAGGAAGTCACGCAGACCTGAACTCTGCTGATGCGAAAAATGTGTTGGTACGCAGACAGGAAGATTTTGCTTTCACGGCAAAGGTTGTCATGGACTGTTCTGCCCTGCAGGATGGCCAGGATGCGGGAATGACCTGCTATTATGATGAGAATACCTATCTCAAATATGGAGTCTATTGTATACACTCAAGGTACTTCTTACAGGTATTTGAGAAAATAAATATGGATGAGCATGTTGCTTTTTCAAAAGATATTACAGATGCGATAATGACACAAATGTCAGAAATTGAATTACAGATTACAACAGACTATTTAAAGAGAACCTTCTGTTACTGTTGTGGTAAACAGGAAACAGAACCCCTGGGAACACTTGAAAATGTCTACTATCTATGTGATGAAGGCATACGTAAGGGTAAGCGATTTACGGGTGCCATGATAGGCGTATATGCCTATGCCGCAGAAGAATGCTTAAAAGTGAATTTCAGGGATTTTCAATATACGGGTAAATAAGGAAAGGGCGGAGCTTTGGATGGCTCCGCCTATATTATTGCTCTATACAGTTTTCAGTGGTAACAGAAATGGCAGATATATAGACTTTCTTTCCTGAAAATGCAATTCCAAATTTCAAAACATCCTGAATTCCATCTTCCTTCATTTCAGCATCATATCGATTATTATCAATTTGAGCCAACGCCTGGTTTGCAAGTTCAATAAGACCATCTTCTTTCAAATCCTTTTTCCACTTTAGCTCCATGATAATTCCCGGATATCTATTCTCTCTTGGAATCAAACTGATATCATATCTTCCATCCCCGGATTCTCTATTAGATTTAATCTTATATTGATTATCCATCAAAGCAATCAGACCTAAAACTAATCCATGATAAAAGCTTTCTGCTCCAGCATCATAAAAGCTGATTGATTTATCCATATATTCAGCGATGGCTTTCTGCAGCTTCTTATAATCGTTTGCATACAGACTTTCTGCAATCTTATCTGCTGTAGTTCTTGTAAAGGCTCCAATCTGTAACAAATGAGATAAGATTTCACTCTTATAAACAGCAGCTATCTCTTTATTAGGAATTGATACCTCACATAAATAGGAGCCATCTGCCTGCAATTGTTTCTTGGGAGTTTTCAAATATCCAGCCACTAATAGCAGACTATAAATATTTGTCGGGTCTTCTGAAAGTGATCTGTAAACAACATTTTGATCAATTCTGGCAACAACTCTCTCGCCCTGTAACAGTGCGTGTAATCGTTCTGTTATATCATCAGTAGCTACTTTTAAAACATCCTCAAGGATTTCATTCTTTCCGGTATTTACCCAGTAAGCCTGCGGAATACAGCCTTTTGAAATATAGTTGATGACTGACCAGGGATTATATATTTCTGTAGATCCAAATAAATATCCATCATACCAGTCTTTAAGTTCAGATTCCTTATCCAAATAGCCATAATACTCAAGCATATCTCTAACCTCGGAGCTGGTAAAACCAAAGAACTGATCATACTCATCATCCATCACTGAATTTACTGTCAGATTATTCAAACCACTAAAGATACTTTCCTGCGCAATTCTAAGAATACCGGTAAGGAAACCATAAGTCAGATTCCTGTTATCCTTAAAGGCTCCTGAGAAAAAGTTCCTCATAAATCCTATAATTTCATCATAGAAATCTTTAGAGTATCCTTCCTGGATAGGCGTATCATATTCGTCGATAATAATGACAGGTGCTTTTCCATAATGCTTTGTAAGCATCTGAGATAACTTTTCCAATGATGCAGTTAAATCAACCTCTGATGCCTCACCATTCATAATTTTGGCATAATATGACTTTTCATACTCCGCAAGCTTATCGCTGGCAGCAAGTTCCTGGTGTCTTCCAAACTCTTCCTGTAGAAGATTCCCAATTTTATCAAGGGTTGCCTTCCAGGAATCAAACTTTACATCTTTAAAGGTAAGAAATACAACCGGATATTTTCCCTGATGATTACAATATTCCATACCACAGCGCCAAATTGCCTTATCTACAAAATATTTGCTGGTATTTTCTTGTGATATTTCGAAAAAAACTCTCAGCATATCCATATTTAAAGTCTTTCCAAAACGTCTTGGTCTTGTAAAAAGAGAAACCAAAGGCTTCTTATCAAGAAATTCCTTAATCAGTAATGTCTTATCCACATAGTAATAATCAGCCTGTGCTCTGACATAGTCTGAAATACCGATTGGTAAAGATTTCATTCCCTCTCTTGAAGCCTTTTTCACATATTTCCTAGAAGACAATCTTCCATCTACTGGTTTCTTTGCATCATCAGGAATTTGCCATGACCTTCCGACTTTTATAGCACCATTGATCTTTCCGGCTTTACACAAATAATTGATATTGCGTTCTGTCAATCCCCATTCAATTGCCAATTGTTTACATGTTTTCATCCATATCAGCTCCTAAAGCCTTATATAAAGCCATATCTTCTTATACATATTATATGCGTTTATCCGTAATTTATCAATTATATTTTGACTTATTTCGGAAATGTGTGAGAATTTTCTGTAGGTGAGTTCAGGGGCATAGATAAGTATGACATTATCATCTTCCACAACATTTGAATATATAAACTATCACCCAATCTAATAATTGATTTTTGCAATAAATACATCAAAGTTATATTCATCAGAATGATATAGGTAATTAACCATTTTCTTTATATTACTTTTTCTTCGTAGGTATGTATTACCAGATAGCATATACAAAAATTCTCACATGTTTATCTTTCCGTTTTGAGAAGCTTGTATCATTCTTGATATCAGGTTACTTCTTAGGATTAATCTATTTAATAAATGTTCTCTGTCAGTTTCTTCAAGATCAATATATATTTCTCCTAAACAGCTCAAATAGTATGTATTGTAAGTCAAACCATTTATATCACAATCAATTAATGGTTTAAATATTTTCTTGTAGGATACACTCATAATTTTTTCTAAAATCTCATTTTTCTTAAGCAAAATATATCCAATAATACAAGCTTGTTATATCATACAAAATCTTCTTTGTCGTTATGAATGTTGTAGATTAGTGTTTTTTACAGGCAATTTAAATAAAATTATTCTTATAAGCAACAATTAGCTATAAGCCATTACTAAATCAATTAGCTTAATGAAACTTAAAATACAATTTCGTGCAAGCCATAAAAGTTAGTTTCCACACTTTTAGATACTTATCGGTGACACTCTCCAATTCCTCAAGAACTTCGTTTTCGCTTCAAAGCCACGTACTATTTTCTGATGCTAATAGTATATTAAATAAAGAAGGCACATTCCATCTTGGAATGTGCCCAAATACGCTGCAATGACTTATTTCTCTAAATGATCGATTCCATCAGCAATGATTGCTTCACCCTTCTGACCGGATACCGTTACATTTCTGCAAATGAATGTTTCAATGTTCTTTGCAAAGATTCCTGTATTAGTCTGTGGTTCCGCACCATCCATCATGGCAGGTACGCCTGCTGTTGGATTCTCTGTAAAGGAGAAGGATGCATTCTCAAATACAACTTCGTGGATCTTCTGCTCTGGCAGACCATACATATAAGAAGCTGCTGCGTGGCAGTTCGTTGCCTGTAAGTTTTTGAACAGGAAATCACCAAGGTAAGGTGTTCTCTCATCTACAGGATGATACTCCTTGGACTGTACATAATCAGAATGCCCATCTGCGTCACAGAAATAGAAAGAATTGAGAACAACCGGAGTCATAACATGATCCATGATGATGTTCTCGAATTTGATACCTGTTACAATGGCATCTTTACCACGACCACGTCTGGTCTTGATACGCAGACCTCTGTCTGTATGCAGGAAAAGGCACTCTTCTATGTTCATGTCCTTAACTCCGCCAGCCATTTCACTGCCGATTGTGATGGAACCATGTCCGTCTCTCATGCAGCACTGTCTGATTGTGATCTTCTCAGATGGTGTCTTGTACTTTGCACCCATGTAAATCTTACCGGATTTAACAGCGATACAGTCATCACCTACGGAGAAATATACACCAATGATATCAACATTCTTACAGGATTCAGGATCAAGACCGTCTGTGTTTGGTGAATCCTTAGGTCCTAATACAGAGATACCGATGAACTTCAGATCTTCTGAGAAGAAAGGATGAATGTTCCAGGAAGGGCTGTTCTGTACAGTAATTCCATGAAGAACGACATTTTTACAATGATTCAGGAAAATCATACGAGGACGCCATGCAATTCTTCTGACCTTGGGATTGTTCCACCAGTTCTCTCTGCTGGCATTACCGTCAATCGTTCCCTGACCTGTGATAACTACGTTCTCTACATTGATACCTGTAATGATTGCTGCGAACATATCATTAGGATCGCCTTCCCAGGTACCAAGCAGGTATTCCTTCTCAGGATCCTGACATTCGATTCTGCCCGGAAGAATAGGGAAGCGCTCTCTGTCTGTATAAGCAGATAATACAGAATCCTTAGCCAGTTCGATAACCAGATCACTCTTTAAAAATAATGGATAAATCTTGTATACACCAGCAGGTACATATACTCTGCCGCCCTTAGGACAAGCATTGATTGCGCACTGGATTGCTGCGGTATCATTTGTCTCTCCATCACCCTTGGCACCAAAATCCTTAACATTGAGTACCACGTATTCATTTTCTGTTGTAACAGAGAATACACTGGTCATTTCATCACCACATTTAATCTGTACATCATATGTGGTCGCAGGAGCCAGACCAAAAACAGTTGCAACATTACGGTTGCTCTTCTCAGCCAGTTCTCCATTTACATATATTTCATGCTCTGTTTCAGAAGAAAAATATCCATTCTCCTTTAATTCTACTACAAAGCTGGTCGATGTCTTATAAATTACTTCGTACTTCATGAAATCCTCCATCCTGCCGCTCATGGGCTTACGTTTGTTATGCCTTTCTAGCATCTGCGAATTTGTGCAAAGCACAAATTTGCCATATGCAAAAACTACAATATATGGTTTTTGCATATTAATAACTGTACCACACTTAATCTAAAAAGGCTACTGAAAAATGTAAGCGTTTACAGTATTTTTTACATTACAGTAAATTTGTCTTCCGGTATTGGCTTGGGGATACATGTTTGATTTTGTGAAAGGCATCTCCGAAGTAATTACTGTCCATATATCCACAGTCGGAGGCTATCTGTGTGATGCTTTTATCGGTTGACAAAAGCAGGTCACAGGCATGGCGAATCCTGACCGCATTCAGATATTCCTTGAAGCCAAAACCTGTCACTGTCTTGAATCTTCTGGAGAAATAGGAATCACTCATACAACTAAGCCTCGCCATTTTATTTAAAGTAATGTTTTCCCTGTAATGATGGCTGATATAAACTGCTGCCGCTTCAATATCTTTGTCTTCCAGCTCTTCCGGGATTTCAGGCTGGGCATAATTCTGACAGCGTATAATAAACAGGATAATCTCTTCACAATATCTGGTACAGAGCGCCTGCGATAATTCATCTTCATTTTCCTGTTCATGAAGCAGCCTGTCAAACAGTGATTCCAGATATCCCCGTCTGTTTGGAGGTATTGTCAGATGCTTGTGTTCAAAGCATTTTATAAAGGTATCACTTCCGATGTCTTCCAATAAATGGTGAATAGATTCATGAGCAAAACAAAGTGCTATTCTCTCATGACCATCTTTTGAATCAAAAGTGGTTCTGTGGATTTCTCCTTTGGGAATCAGAACCATATCGCCCTCTTTCACATGATACACACGATTATTTACGAATACTTTCCGTTTTCCATTTAACAGATAATAGAATTCATAGAAAGAATGAAAATGCTCTGTTTTCATTTCAAAATATGCTTCCCTGCGTACTCTGGACAGATTGATCTGACTCTGTTTTTCTACTTGTAATGCCATTTATGCCACCATACCTTTCATCGTCAGTCTCATTTTACCACATCTTATAAAAGTAGTCAAAAAATCTGTAGTTTTTACATATCATCATGATTTTTAAGTAGTTATTACTGGATTTTCGCAGTATGATGTAACTGTTCTGAAATTACAGATATTCATACGAAATGGGGAGAATTATGAATTTATTAAAGAAAACAGTCAACAGAGATCTGATTTTAAGCGGCAATATGGTACAGGCTATCATGTCTATCGCCATTCCTGTCGTGATCAATTCCTTTTTACAGACCATGTATAATCTGACGGACACCTTCTGGTTAGGGAAGATCGGTACAGAACAGTTAGCGGCAATCAATCTGGTAACACCTGTCCAAAGTATCATTATGAACTTTGGCTCCGGTATTACAGTAGCCGGTTCTGTACTGATTGCACAATATATAGGAGCCAAAGATGATGAAAATGCGAAGTCCATGGCAAATCAGATTTTTGCCTGTGCAATGATCTTCGCCTTTGTATGTGCAGGACTGTGCTTTCTCTTCACTCCCGCTATCGTCAAATGGCTCGGAGCAGATGGAAATACATTAAAATACGGACGGATTTATCTACAGATTGTAGTTCTGGATATGCCGCTTCTGTATACAATTAATATTTTCAGCGCCATTAATCAGGCACAGGGAGATACGGTGCGCCCTATGCTGCTGAATCTGCTCGGTATTCTGATCAATATGGTTCTTGATCCGTTGCTCATGGTCGTGCTGGATCTGAATATTGCAGGAGCCGCCCTGGCTACCTTGTCTGCGAAGCTGCCCTCCGCCCTGATTGCCTTTTATTCGCTGAATCAGAAGGATAAGCTGGTGCATCTGGACTTGAAACATATTCACTTTGAAAAAGACAAAATGAAATCCATTCTTCGTGTCGGACTTCCTACTGCTATTGGAGGCAGTACCATGCAGTTTGGTTTCCTGCTTATGAGTAAGAATGTATATAAATACGGTACACAGGCAATGGCAGCCTATGGTATCGGGAATAAGGTAAATGGTCTGATCACACTGCCCTCTAACGGCATCGGTTCTGCGGTTGCTACCATTGTTGGACAGAATGTTGGTGCAAATCAATATGACCGTGCCAGACAAGGCTACCGTCTTTCCCAACGGATTAGTGTTGTTTTCTTATTTGTGGGTGGTTTGATCTTGTCCAGAGCACCCATTTCCGGTGCGATTGTCGGTATATTTTCTGATGATGCACAGGTCGTTGCCATGGCTGCGGATTTTCTGAGTATTATGGCATTCTGGTGCTGGACGAATGGTATCTATAATTCTACGATGGGACTTTTTCAGGGTACCGGACATACTGAAGTTACGATGCTGGTGGATGCTTCAAGGCTGTGGGTATTTCGTTTCCTGACACTGTTTATCTGTGAGAGCATCCTGCACATGGGAGTCAGAAGTATCTGGTATTGTGTTGTTGTAAGTAACGGTATCTCCGCAGCAATACTCTATCTCCTTTACCGTACAAATATCTGGCGCAGACCAACCATGAAAAAGACACAGAAAGCCAAAGGAGCAGCCTGATTAAAGCTGCTCCCATTCATATACGGCCCGCAGGAGTTCACCTACACTCCAGGCCTGTGCAAAACACCCTCTTGAAACAGTAGGTTTAGCGCCATCATAGATTTCTGCCAGTTGTCCAAGACACCCTTCCTCCAGCCAGTATCGAATTGCTTCGATTCCTTCCGCCAGTTCTGCCTTATAGGCAGATGTATTGTCTGATGCATCCTGTCTTAAATACTTAATCCAGGCACGATAATAAGCGCCCAGTGGGAATGCCCATACTGTTCCCTGATGATATGCTCTGTCTCTTTCCTGCATACTTCCAATATAAATATCATGGAAAGCACTGTCCTTAGGGGATAAGGTTCTAAGTCCTGCGGTTGTATACAATTCTTCTTTGATTTTATGAAGAACGCATAACTCTTTCTCTTTAGGAAGCATTGTATACGGCATGGATAATACCCACACCTGATTACAGCGCACCTGATTTTCTTCGCTGTTTCCAGATAATACATCCTTTAAGCAGTTTTCCTCTTCGTTCCAGAATTTCAGAAGGAATGCTTCTTTGACCTTGTCTGCAAGCTCTGCATAATGCTGTGCCAGCTTGTTATCCTGTTGCAGTAAAGCGAATTGCTTCATAATCTCCAAATCATTATACCAGTAAGCATTGATCTCTACAGGTTTCCCATGGCGCGGCGTAGGCAGATAATTTCCCACACGAACATCCATCCATGTCAGTTGTTCCAGGTCAGCACCAGCCTGAATCAGACAATCTGAATCCATTCCGATGTGATAATCTGTTCCCTTCTCATAAGCGGTCATAATCCGTTTCAGCACATCCCATACTTCCGGTAAGAAGGCATTGTCCTTTGAAGTCTGGATATATTCATATACTGCATTGATAAACAACAATGGAGCATCTACTGAATTGTACATGGGTTCGACATCACCCTCCGGGAACAGATTGGGTAAAAGCCCATGATGTTCGTATTTGGCAAAGGTCTGGAGAATACTTTTACATTCTTCCAGTCTGCCTGTGACCAGAGTAGTTCCTGCCAATGCGATCATCGTGTCTCTTCCCCAGTCCTCAAAGAAGGGATAACCTGCGATAATACTCTTGCCTTGCGTAGATTCCCTGTCTACTACATATGCATCTGCACTCAGAACGAGCTGTCTGCCGATTTCACTGGACAGATTGGCTTTCTTTAATAGTGCTTCTTCATATGCCTGTCTGCTATGAAGTAATTCATCAAACAGTCCCTCATGGTATGTATAAGGTTTTGTACTTAAAATGACATTGATGTCATTTTGCATTTCTCCTGTCTCTGCTTCACTGATATAAGAGTGAGTGCATACAGTCCGTCCCTGTTTTTCTCTGCCATCACGTTCATCCTGTGAAAAATACATCGGTCCAAACAAGTGAGAGGGTTCTTCCTGCATCTGTGCATTGGCTGCAACGTAAAGGACATCCTCAGCCCCTTTGATCCGATACAGATTATCTTGTTCTATATTGACTGTAATCTGCTGCTTTTCACAAAATTCTTCTTTCTTAGGTGAAAAACGTAACATAGGTGTCAGGGTCAGTCTGCATTGGTGCTTTTGCTCAGAATGAATATTATATTGCAGCGCTACTGTATTTTCTCCATGAACCATGACCATTCTCTTGGATATCACGACATCTCCAATACGATAAGTCCAAGTAGGGATTTTATCATAGGAAAAGCTGTCCAAATAACGGAATCCTTCCAAATCCGGTTGATTCATCATTCTCTGGGAAGTCAGGACATAATTTGTACCATCCATCGAAAACGTTTCCAATAAATTAGAAATCAAATGTCTGCGTACATTGGGAGCTTTTTGCGCAGACATAAGTAATGCCTGATCGCCTCTTGCCAGAGAACCAATCACTGACAAGCTGCTGTATCCACCCAATCCGTTCGTCAGCAGGAAGCAATCCTTCTCTCCCTGCTCTATCGTATTCCAATTCTGACTGTTTCGTTCAAATCTCATTGTGTTTATCCTTTCTTTTAATCAATTTTTTCATAGGCAATTCTGGGACTTCCGTCTGAAATATAGATGATTCCGCATTGTGCAAACCCATTCTTGACCAGAAGATGCTGCATGGTCAGATTATCATGGTGTGTATCTGCACGCAGGTGAGTACAAATATTCTGGCAAAATGACACGCATGCCGCAAAAATGCCTTTTATCTGTCCATCACTGGCAAGGCGGTGTATCGTGCCATATGGAGAATCCTCCAGCCATTTTCCCTCTTCTATCACCTGATAGGTAGGATCAGCACCCAGGATAAGGGCAAACGCTGCGTGAAGCTGTCCATTCTCTTCGCAGACATAAGAGCTGCCTTTTGCAATATCCGCTTCCAGTACTGCTCTGTTCGGATGCCCCGGTTTCCACTGTGTCGGATTGCCTGACTTGTCCATATATTCCTTTGCCAGACGGTAAATTCTTAACATTTCATCAATATCTTCCGGTTTAGCATGTCTGATTGTCATTGTCGTACTCCTTTGCTTTGTCCTGCACATAATCCGATTTATGCTGACTGCCCCATTGACACATGGATATCAGAATCGGGATCAATGATCTGCCACGCTCTGACAGGCTGTACTCTACCTTAGGTGGAATCTGCGGATATTCTGTTCTGATAATCAGAAAATCATTCTCCATTTCTTTGAGTGTGGCACTTAATGTCTTGTGAGAGATTGTGCCAAGACATCGTTTCAGTTCGTTGTATCTCATGACAGGCTTATGCTGTGCCAGCCAGTAGATGATGATCAGTTTATATTTGCCATTAATAAGGGATAAAGTATATCCAAAATCTGTATCTGTAATATTCTCTCCCGTATGACAGCACTCTTTATGTGGCATACAATTAGACGTCATTTTTCGTTGACTCCTCCCATTACTTTCCTTTAGGTGAGTATATAACCTAAGTGTGCGTACTTCCTTTTTTATAAATTGTAATGTATATTGTAGAAAAGGGCAATAATAGATTTAGAAATATTCAGGGGGTAACGATATTGAATCAGATATTTAAGATTGAAGATTTGCGTCCAATCAGAAGCGGGATGACTGTTTCAAGGGATTCAAAGCTTGGAATAACAAACAAGGTCACGTATTTCTCTATGGGCGATGATACATCCATCAGTCAGGAAAGTTATGACAGAATGACGATGTATATTGGTGCCGCCGGATGTGGAGAATTTATTATTGGGGAGAACCAGAGCACCGTTCCTATGGAGCCTGGGCAGGTACTCATTGTCCCTTCTAAGACATTATGTGGCATGCAGACATCTACCGGTATGGTATACACTGAAATTATTTTAGAAAAGGAGAACATTATGAACAAGAACATCAAAGCAAATGAAGTATTCGCATTAAAGGATCTCATCTCTTATGAAGAAGGCAGCATCGCAAATATGGATGTTGTAAGCAACCCTACTATGAAGTATGTGCTTATGGCATTCGATGCAGGTACAGGTCTGACACCTCACCGCGCACCCGGTAACGCTATCGTATTTGCTCTGGAAGGCAAAGCAACGATCGGCTATGAAGGTAAAGATTATGAATTAAATGCCGGCGAGTGCTTCCACTTTGAAAAGAACGGACTTCATAGTGTAACAGCAAATGAGAAGTTCAAAATGGCACTTTTACTTGTATTAGAATAAGGAATGAATAAGAAAAGAGGGACATTTTTGATAGTGTCCCTCTTTTTCTATATTTGTTATGATTTCCTGTTATGCAGTAGTTCCTCACATGCCTGTTGCCAACATTCTTCCGGTATCCTGGGCCATCTACATTCACCATATTTTATCTGGCAAAGTTCCATTGCTCTGTTTAAGGCGGTTCCATGCGCAACTGTTCCCCCTCTTAAAAGCTGTTCACTTACCTGCGTCCAGAAAGGCGCTGTTTCATAGAAAGACTTCTCTCTCATTTCTTTAATTACAGCTTCTACATCATAATCCAATATTACAAATTCTACTTCCCATTGCTTGTCCTTACTATGTAAAATCATAAATTCTGCCTTTGATTTACCATTTAAAGGACAACCCACAGAACCAGAATTCCATACAGTCTTACCATATTGGGTAAAATTGGCAACTCGATGCGTATGCCCACATAAAATATACTTTGGTGCTACATCTGCAAAAATTTCTTTATTCTCAACATGACCAGGAAGAATCTTCTCAGATAGATTTCTGGGCGAACCATGACACAACATCAGATCAGGCATGCCATCCATATGTACTGTCATGGAAACAGGCAATCCCTTCAGATGATCCAGATCTCTGCCTGTAAGATGCTGACTCCCATAACGAATCATTCCAATGGTACTTGGATATGCGTCCCATTCAGGGTGGTTCTCCCCCAGTCCATTTAACTGATAGGTTTCTTTATTCCCCTTTATGATATAGCATGGGGCAATGTTTGGCAATTCATAAAGTATTTTTATGGTTTCTTCCAACCCCGGAAACTCCCCTACATAATCACCCAACAGACAATATGCATCAATGTTTTGTGTCTCCAGATATTTTAAGCACGTTTCAAACGCTATATGGTTGCTGTGAATATCTGATAATACAGCTATGTTCATGTGATTCTCCTAATCTTATATGCATGGTTGATATTTGTAAAATGCAACATTACCTGATTATACCATATTTTTGTAACCTTTTCACATATCTTATCATAATATGATACCAAAACGTATATTATGACAAGGAGAATGCATGATGCAGGACTATAGACAAATGCCCTATGTAGACCAGTTCCCTATAGCTATGGCATATGTTCCGTGGCAGCAGAACTGTAACATGTACGAGAATCTGGACGAGGCTTTTCGGGTCGGCACAATTTTTCCAGTATTAAATAAGCCCTTCAAAGGAGGAGAAAAATGTCGATGATGAATTGTAAATGTAATGAAAGACAGAGACTTTTGACAGAAATCAGCAAGGTGGATTTCGTATTAAAAGACCTGAATCTGTACCTTGACACGCACCCTTATGACCAACAGGCAATTGACCGATTCAGACAATATAACCGTATGAAGAAGCAATTAACTAAAGATTATACTAAGGCATATGGACCTTTGGAACTTAGCATTCTGGATGATTCCATGCGTGAATGGAAATGGTCATTGCAGGATTGGCCATGGGAAAGGGGGTATAACTAAATGTGGAATTATGAGAAAAGATTGCAGTTTCCGGTAAATATTAAAGAAACAAACCCGGAAATAGCCAAGATTATCATTACGCAATATGGTGGCCCTGATGGTGAGCTTAGTGCATCCATGCGGTATCTGGCGCAGCGTTATACGATGCCCTACAATGCTGTTGCGGGTGTTCTGACAGATATTGGTACAGAAGAACTGGCGCATTTTGAGATGATTTGTGCGATTGTGCATCAATTAACCAGAGATTTAACACCGGAGCAGATCAAAGAATCCGGTTTTGGCGATTATTATGTAGATCATACCCTCGCCCTGTGGCCACAGGCAGCCAGCGGTACGCCTTTCAGCGCGACCACATTCCAGTCCAAGGGTGATCCTATTACAGATCTGTTTGAGGATATGGCAGCTGAGCAGAAAGCCCGCACCACATATGATAACATCCTGAGACTGGTCAAAGATCCCGATGTTGTCGAACCGATCAAGTTCCTGCGTGCGCGAGAAGTTGTACATTTCCAGCGATTTGGTGAGAGCTTGAGAATCGTACAGGATAATCTGGATTCCAAGAACTTCTACGCATTCAACCCCGCCTTCGATAATCCAAAATCATAGTACCCAATCCAGCAGGCAGATAATTCATCTACCCGCTGGATATTTGTAACGAAAAACGCTTGCGTTTTTCCTGTATGAAACTTAGAACTTCTTCACGAAAGAGCC
>OGKZ01000010.1_pt1 | contig 153206 bp, 180 predicted proteins | sample 1572571 | NCBI WGS metagenome assembly OGKZ01 (sample SAMEA2581906, study PRJEB24529) | metagenome | biome: Human gut stool | place: China | collected 2011 | reverse complement strand
CTTGGCGACTGCCGCGATAACTTGAGAAACTCGCGGAGCGTGTTTCTCATAGTTTTATAATATTTTATGAATATAAACCTTTCACAATTTTACAATATTATGTTATAATATTTTAAGATGTGCTTATACATACATTTAACCTAAGGAGGAAATTCTGATGGGGTTTTTTAAAGATTTCAAAGAAGACTTAAATGAAACAGCAAGTGATTTTTCAAAAAAATCATCTTCTGATGAAGAGATGGTTAATACTCTCAGACAGAGTGGCAAAGTAGATCCTGAACTTGCAAAGCTTTCGGCACAGATTGAGATGGGCAAAGCTGTAGGCGTTGAAGAACCAAAGAGTGAGGATGAGAAAGATGGAACTGCAGAGACTGCAGTTATAACAAAAGGTTTAACTGTAAGTGGTAACCTTGATTCTACAGGTTCAATTGATATATATGGAACTGTTACAGGTGATGTTACATGTGCAGGTGCTCTTAATATAACAGGAATATTGACAGGCAATTCAAAAGCGGGAAATGTAAAGGCTGACGGTGCAAGAATTGAAGGAAATATTGTATCAGAAAAAGCTGCTGATATTTTAAAGGATTGCGTTGTTATTGGCGACATAACAGCATCATCAACATTTATTGCAGGGGCAGTAAAAGGTAATATAGATGTGAAAGGTCCTGTTGTTATAGATTCAACAGCAGTGATAATTGGAGATATTAAGTCACAGACATTACAGATTAACAGCGGTGCAACTATTGACGGAAGATGTACACAATGTTATTCTGAAATAAATACAGCTCAGATATTTGAAAAAAAAGAAGAAGCTGCTGATGATAATTTGCAGGAGGCAGTGGCTGAAAAGGAATCACAGCCTGAGCCGGAACAGAGAAATATCGATGATGTTCTTGATAATATTGCAGCCGGTAAGATGTCATCAAGTGCAGATATTAAGGATGAGTATGTAAATACATTAGAAAAATAATAATCAGAGATGGAGATAGTTATGAAGGAACTTAAAAGAGTTATACTTAAACTTAGCGGAGAGGCACTTTCAGGAGAAGCAAAATCAGGATATGATGATGCTCTGATTGAAGATATTGCCCGTCAGGTTAAAAAGATAGTTGAAAAAGGAATAGATGTTGGTGTTGTTATCGGAGGCGGTAATTACTGGCGTGGTCGTTCTAATGATAATATTGACAGGACAAAAGCAGACCAGATTGGTATGCTTGCGACAATTATGAATTGTATATATGTTTCTGAAATATTTAGATCATGTGGAATTAAGACAAATATTCTTACACCATTTGAATGTGGCAGCATGACTAAGTTGTTTTCAAAAGACAGAGCAAATAAGTATTTTGAAAAAGGCATGGTGGTTTTTTTTGCTGGTGGAACAGGTCATCCTTATTTTTCAACAGATACAGGAATTGTTCTTCGTGCGATTGAGCTTGATGCAGATGCAATTCTTCTTGCAAAAGCAATAGATGGTGTGTATGACAGCGATCCTAAGATTAACCCGGCTGCTAAGAAGTATGACACACTTCCTATTCAGGAGGTTGTTGATAAAAAACTTGGAGTTATCGATATGACAGCTTCAGTTATGTGCATGGAAAATAAGATGCCGCTAATGATATTCGGTCTTAATGAAAAAGACAGCATTCTTAATGCCATGACAGGTAAATTTAATGGTACTGTAGTAACAGTGGATTAAATAAAAATAAAATAAAATTAAATGGAGATGAGATAATGAGTGATATTAAAGAATTTGAAAATAAGATGAGCAAAACAGTAGATGCATTAAAGGAAGATTATGTTACAATAAGAGCCGGAAGAGCTAATCCGCACATTCTTGATAAGATTAAAGTTGATTATTATGGCACACCAACATCACTTCAGCAGGTTGCCAATATATCAGTTCCTGAGGCAAGAATGATTCAGATTCAGCCATGGGAGAGCAGTCTTATCAAAGAGATTGAAAAGGCAATTTTAGTATCAGATCTTGGAATTACACCTAATAATGATGGCAAGGTTATAAGACTTATTTTCCCTGAACTTACGGAAGACAGACGTAAGGAACTTGCAAAAGAAGTTAAGAAAAAAGGCGATAATGCCAAAGTTGCAATCAGAAATGTAAGACGCGATGCGAATGATTTATTCAAGAAGCAGAATAAAGCAGGAGAAATATCAGATGATGAACTTAAAGGAACAGAAGATGATATTCAGAAGCTTACAGATAAGTATGTTGGCATTATAGATGCAACAGTTGAAGAAAAAACAAAAGAAATTCTTACAGTATAATTTTTATATGTGAATCCGTGGGATTCCGGTAGCTTTTAGCAGGTTGTGCCGGCTCCTGCGGATTTTCTTTAGAAAAAACAAGGAGGCAAATCCTCTCCTCGTCAAAGGACTCGGATTTTTGCTTCGCAAAAACAAGGAGGCAAATCCTCTGCTCCTGCGAGGGCAGTCGCATTTTTGCTTCGCAAAAACAAGGAGGATTCATGGATTTTTTTAATGAAGAACTTGGACTTAAAATACCTGGTCATGTTGCTGTTATTCTTGATGGTAACGGCCGTTGGGCAAAACAGAGAAAAATGCCCAGAACTTATGGACATAAAGTAGGAAGCCAGGTTGTTGAAGATATGCTTAATATTGTTGATGATCTTGGCGTTAAGTATTTTACAGTATATGCATTTTCAACAGAAAACTGGAAACGTTCACAAGAAGAAGTTTCAACTCTTATGGGAATTTTGAGATGGTATCTTAAAGACTGTGTTAAAAAGTCAATGAAGAATAATGTAAGATGCCGTGTTATAGGAAGAAAAGAAGAACTCAGTCCTGATATAGTACAGAGTATTGAAAATCTTGAAGAAAAGACAAAGAATAATACAGGACTTAATTTTACAATAGCTATTAATTATGGCGGAAGAGATGAGATTACAAGAGCTGTCAAAAAGATAGCAGCTGATGTAAAGGCCGGAAAAATCAATCCGGATGATATTACTGAACAGACTATTACAGATAATCTTGATACGCGGGAGCTTCCGGATCCGGATCTTCTTATAAGAACAAGCGGTGAGCAGAGATTATCCAATTATCTTCCGTGGCAGCTGGCATATACGGAGTTTTATTTTACTGATACATACTGGCCTGATTTTAGCAAAGAAGAGCTTATAAAGGCATTTGAGAAATATAATAAAAGAGAACGACGTTTTGGCGGCGTTAAGGAGGATGCTAAGTGAAAACTAGAATTATAAGCGGAATATTTCTTGCAATAATTGCAGCTTCATCGCTTTATGTAGGAAGCTGGTATCTGTTTCTTTTATGTGCATTTATATCGCTTGTCGGAATGTATGAATTATACAGGGCAGCCGGTATACATGAAAAGCTGCTTGGAATCTGTGGCTATGTTGTAGCTGTGGCATATTATGTGTGCGTATGGCTTGGAAAATGGCAGCTTGAAACGCTTGTTTTTGTATTTGGACTTATGGCAATCATGACAATATATGTCATAACATTTCCAAAATATAAATCGCAGGATGCAATGCTTGTCTTTACAGGAATATTTTATGTTGCAGTAATGCTTTCATATATATATAAAGTTAGAGTTGCTGGAGACGGCAAGTATATAGTATGGCTTGTATTTGTATCATCATGGGGCAATGACACATTTGCATATTTTACAGGTGTTCTTTTTGGTAAACATAAGATGGCACCTAAGCTTTCTCCAAAAAAATCAGTTGAAGGAGCAGTTGGCGGTGTGACAGGTGCAACTTTACTGGGCATAATCTATGGATTTATAATAAGCGGAAGAATGTCCGGCATATTTGTGCATCCTGTATGGACATTTGCAATAGCAAGTTTTATAGGAGCGTTGTTATCTATAATCGGAGATTTGGCTGCATCTGCAATCAAGAGAAATTATGATATAAAAGATTATGGAAAACTTATTCCGGGACACGGCGGAATCATGGACAGGTTTGACAGTGTGATATTCACGGCTCCGGCTGTATATTGGGCTGTTTACCTTATCAGTCACATAATGTAAGAAAGGCTTGAATAATTATGAAAAGTGTATCTTTATTAGGTTCAACAGGTTCAATAGGAACACAGACATTAGATGTTATAAGAAAAAATAATGATATAAAAGTTGTGGCTCTCGCTGCAGGCACAAGAGTAAAAGAATTAGCTGAGCAGGCCAGAGAATTTAAGCCGCAGCTTGTAAGTGTCAAAACACAGGAAAAGGCTAAAGAGCTGAAAGTTCTCCTTTCCGATATGGATGTTAAGATTGTATATGGCATGGAAGGACTTATTGAGGCAGCTACAATAGATGAAGCTGACATTGTAGTGACTGCGGTTGTGGGCATGATGGGAATAGAACCTACAATAGCGGCAATTAATGCACATAAAGATATTGCACTGGCAAATAAGGAGACACTTGTTACAGCCGGTCATATCATCATTAATCTTGCAAAAGAAAAAAATGTATCAATTTATCCTGTAGACAGCGAACATTCAGCAATATTCCAGTGCCTTAACGGTGAAAACAGGGGACAGATTGATAAAATTCTTCTTACTGCATCAGGCGGTCCTTTCAGGGGAAAGACAAGAAAAGAGCTTGAAAATGTTACACTTGCCGATGCATTAAAACACCCAAACTGGGCTATGGGAAGAAAAATCACAATAGATTCATCTACAATGGTAAACAAAGGACTTGAAGTCATAGAGGCACAGTGGCTTTTTGGTGTTCCTGTTGATAAAGTACAGGTTATAGTCCAGCCACAGAGCATAATTCATTCTATGGTGCAGTTTGTTGACGGTGGTGTAATGGCCCAGCTTGGAAGTCCTGATATGCGTCTTCCTATTCAATATGCATTATATTACCCTGAGAGACGAATACTCGATACTAAAAGACTTGATTTTTATGAACTTGCACAGATTACATTTGAAAAACCTGATATGGAAACATTTAAGGGACTTAAATTTGCATATAATGCAGCAGAAAGAGGCGGCAATATTCCGACAGCAATGAATGCAGCCAACGAGCTTGCAGTAAGCAGATTTCTGGACGAAAAGATAAAATATCTTGATATATATGACATAATAGAGTATGCCATGGAAAATATTAAGTATATCGACAATCCTACAGTTGAACAGATTCTTGAGACTGAAAAGACTGTATATGAAATGATTGAAAGCAGGTGGTGATTTGATTTTAAATATAATCATAGCAATTATCATGATTGGACTTATTGTCCTTATTCATGAATTTGGACATTTTATAGTCGCAAAGGCTAATGGAGTCGCTGTAGTTGAGTTTTCAATAGGCTTCGGACCTAAGCTTTTCGGAATAAAAAAGGGAGATACTGAATACTGTCTGAAGCTTATACCATTCGGTGGTGCATGTATAATGCTTGGAGACGACATGCTTACACAGTCTGATGATGGCAGTGAAGATGAAAATGGAGAAGATGAAGATTCAGATGATTTGCCTGCAAAAGAAAGAAGAGAAGAACTTTTAAAAAATTATGATGCAGACAAAGCATTTGCAGCTAAAACAGTGTGGTCGAGAATTGCAATAATAGCTGCCGGACCTGTATTTAACTTTCTTCTTGCATTTGTGTTCGCTGTTATTATAATTGGAAGTGTCGGTACAGATCCATGTACTGTTGATGTTGTAGAGGATAGTTCACCGGCGGCAGCTGCGGGACTTCAAGTTGGTGATGAGATAACAAAAATTAACAATAACGGCATTGCATTTTCAAAGGAATATGCATTTTATCAGGCATATCATGCATCTGATACAATGAATATAACATATAAGCGTGATGGTCAGAAATATACGACAACAGTTACACCCGAGTACAGAAAACTGAGTGTATACAGACTTGGTATTACTATTAGCGACAACACACTTGTTGCCTCAGTAAGTGATAATTCGGCAGCTTCAAAAGCCGGAATTGAAAAAGGCGATGTGATAGTTTCAGTTGATGGAGTAAAGCCTACGGATGACAATAAAATTCCGCAGATAATTAATAATTCAGGCGGAAAAGAGATTGAGATGGTAGTAAAACGCGACGGTCAGGATGTTACATTAAAAGTTACGCCAACACTCGTTGAAAGCGAAGAATACTATACAGGTTTTGACAGCTATGGATATCGTGTAAAAGTCAGCCCTGCACAGACAATACTCTGCTCGTTTAAAGAAGTAGGATACTGGATAGAAACAGTTGTAAAAAGTGTCGGAATGATGTTTACAGGTAAACTTGGAATTAATGATTTATCAGGACCGGTGGGCGTTGTGGATTCAGTTAATACTGTTGTTGAACAGAGTAAGCCGGATGGGGCATGGTATGTGTGTCTTAACATATTCCAGTATATTGTAATGTTAAGTGCTAACCTCGGAGTTATGAATCTCCTTCCTTTACCGGCACTTGACGGCGGAAGACTTCTTTTTATGTTTATTGAAGTGGTTAGAGGAAAACCTGTAAAGAAAGAGCGTGAGGGAATGGTTCATTTTGTCGGAATGGTTCTTCTTATGCTTCTTATGGTCTATATAATGTTTAAAGATATAGTTAATTTGTTTTAAAATATTTGTTTTAAAATATTTGTTTTAGAATGTATTGACAGGGCAGTATGTTTGTCACAAAGGTATCATAACTGTCCGGAAACGGAGTTTTTATGTACAGAGATAATACGAAAACGGTAAAAATCGGTAATTGTGTAATCGGAGGCGGAAATAAAATCGCAATCCAGTCCATGACAAATACAAGAACTGAAAATGTAAAAGAGACGGTAAAGCAGATTCTTGCTCTTGAAGAGGCAGGCTGTGACATAGTAAGATGCACGGTTCCGACGCAGGAGGCGGCAGATGCGATACGCGAGATAAAAAGATATATCCATATTCCGCTTGTTGCCGATATTCATTTTGATTACAGAATGGCAATCGCAGCGATTGAAAACGGTGCCGATAAAATCAGAATCAATCCCGGAAATATAGGAAGTACAGACAGAATCAAGGCGGTCGTAGATGCTGCAAAAGAAAGAAATATTCCCATTCGTGTCGGTGTAAACAGCGGCTCTCTTGAAAAAGACCTTATTGAAAAATATAATGGTGTTACAGCCGAAGGTCTCGTTGAGAGTGCACTTGATAAAGTTAAGATAATTGAAGATTTGGGATATGATAATCTTGTTATAAGTATCAAATCATCGGATGTTTTGATGTGCGTAAAAGCACATGAGCTTATTGCAGATAAGACAAATCATCCGCTTCATGTTGGAATAACAGAGTCAGGCACAGTATTTTCCGGAAGTATCAAATCAGCGATAGGATTAGGACTTATTCTTAATCAGGGTATCGGTGATACAATAAGAGTGTCATTAACAGACGACCCGGTAAAAGAGATTGAAGCTGCAAAGCTTATATTAAGAACACTTGGGTTGAGAAAAGGTGGGATTGAAGTTGTTTCATGCCCTACATGCGGGCGAACAAAGATTAATCTTATCGACCTTGCCGGAAGAGTTGAAAAGCTGGCAGCAGGATATGACCTTGATTTAAAACTTGCTGTTATGGGATGTGTTGTAAACGGTCCGGGAGAGGCTAAAGAAGCAGATCTTGGAATTGCAGGCGGAGACGGCTGTGGCGTTCTTATTAAACATGGTGAAGTTGTGCGTAAAGTAGCTGAAAATGAGCTGCTTGACACATTAAAGTATGAGCTTGACCATTGGAATGACTAAAAGAAATATGAATGTTTTAATGTAAATGCTTTAGAGGAGTGTTATTTAGTTGAATAAATTTTTTGAAGTGTTTAATACACTTAAAGTGCCGGAGGAAATAGGAGTTTATCTTACTGATACGGAAGTTACCCGTGTATCAAAGACATCTACCAATTCTCTGGCACGTGTCTATTTAAGCAGTGAACGGCTTATAAGCAAGCAGGTAATATACAAGGCGGAGGACGCTTTGAAAAAGCAGATATTCCGCATGAAAAATATGGATGTGCGTATAATTGACAGATACAGACTTTCAAAACAGTACACACCTGTCAAAATTATGGAAATATATTATGACAGCATATTATTTGAACTTGAGAAATATTGGACTCTCGAATATAATCTGTTGAAAAATTCACAATGGGAATTTGATGGGGAACACTGTCTTGTGCTTACTCTTGAGGACGGATTTTTGTCAAGGACATATGCCGATACGCTTGCGGATTATTTCAAAAAAATATTTTTGAACCGTTTTGGGTTTGAAATTGATGTTATATATAAATATGCAAAAAAAGAGGGAAGTCACTACGAGCTTGAAAATGAGCATAAGCTGAATCTGCGTGTCGCACAGATTGAAAAGAATATGAGGGCGGCACAGGCAGCGGGCGACGGAGTGAACGAGGATTCTTCAAAAACAGCATTTTCAAAGGGAACGTCAACAAGCTCAAAATCGGAAAATGCTGCATCATCAGGTACAAAGTCAAATGATGGTGTAGTACAGGAGAATTCACGTCAATCATCGTTTGGAGACAAAAACAGAACCCAGTTTGGACAAAAGGGAAGCCAGAACGAGTATTACAAAAAGAAGCCGTCAAATCCGGATGTTTTATATGGAAGAGATTTTGACGAGGAACCTATGCCTATAGAGCAGGTGGATTCAGCACTAGGCGAGATTGTTATCGCGGGAATGATAAGAAAGGTTGACGAGCGTGAAATAAGAAATGAAAGAACAATTCTCATGTTTGACCTGACTGATTTTACGGATACGATAACCGTTAAAATGTTTATTGCAAATGCACAGCTTCCTGAAGTCAAAGAGTACATAAAAAAAGGAAACTTTATAAAAGTCAAGGGTGTTGCGGCACTTGACAGATATGACCAGGAAATCTCAATTACGAGCGTGTGGGGTATCAGAAAATCGCAGGATAACCGCGAAGTGAGAAACGATTTGTCGCTTCACAAAAGAGTGGAGCTTCATTGCCATACGAAAATGAGCGACATGGATGGCGTTTCATCTGTTTCCGATATTATAAAACAGGCAATCCGCTGGGGACACAAAGGAATTGCAATTACGGACCACGGTGTTGTGCAGGCGTTTACGGACGCTTATCACACTATGGAAGACTTGAAAGGCAAATACAAGAAAAAGGGCGAAGAACTTGATTTTAAGATAATATATGGTGTGGAAGCTTATCTTGTAGATGATACGCGTCAGATTGTAATTAATTCAATGGGCCAGAATTTCAATGATACGTTTGTTGTATTTGACCTGGAGACTACGGGATTTTCGGCAGAAGTTGACAGAATTATCGAGATAGGTGCCGTAAAGATAAAAAATGGTGAGATTGTAGATAATTTCAGCAAATTTGTAAATCCTAAGATTCCGATTCCTTTCAGAATAGAAAAACTTACGGGAATTAACGATTCCATGGTTATGGAAGCGGAACCGATAGAAAAGATTCTTCCTGAATTTCTTGAATTCTGCGGTGATGCCGTCATGGTTGCACACAATGCAGGGTTTGATACAAGCTTTATAATAAATAACGCTGAAAGACTTGGAATAAAATATGACCCTACAATAATGGATACGGTGCTTCTGGCACAGTTTGTTATACCTAACCTTCATAATTACAAGCTGGATACGCTTTGTAAGCACCTTGCCGTATCGCTTGAAAACCACCACAGGGCTGTAGACGATGCACAGGCTACGGCATATATTTACCTCAAAATGGTAAAAATGCTTGAAGAAAGAGATATATTTGACTTGGATAAGTTAAATGAGGCAGGAAAACTAGATGATGAGGCGATAAAAAAGCTTCATCAGTATCACTGTATAATTCTTGCGTCAAGCGAGCAGGGAAGAATAAATCTTTACAGGCTTATTTCGGCATCGCATCTTCAGTATTTCAGCCGTTTTCCTAAGATTCCCAAAAGCCTTGTAAACAAATACAGGGAAGGACTTATTATAGGAAGTGCATGTGAGGCTGGGGAACTTTTCCGAGCTATGGTAAACGGCCGTTCCGAGGCTGAGATTGCAAGAATAGTATCGTTTTATGACTATCTTGAAGTACAGCCTATTGGCAATAACCGTTTTATGATAGAAAAAGATGATTATTATGTAAAAAATGAAGAAGATTTAAGAGATTTAAACAGAAGAATAATTGCACTCGGTGAGAAGTTCTCAAAACCGGTTGTGGCTACATGTGATGTGCATTTTCTTAATCCGGAAGATGAAATTTACAGGCGTATAATTATGGCTGGCAAGGGCTTTGATGACGCAGACAACCAGGCTCCGCTTTATCTTCATACAACAGAAGAGATGCTGCATGAGTTTGATTATCTCGGAAGCGACAAGGCATACGAAATTGTTGTTGAAAATACAAATAAAATTCTTAATATGTGTGAAGATATAATTCCGGTTCGTCCTGATAAAAGACCTCCGGTAATTGAAAATTCTGACCAGATGTTAAGAACGATATGTGAAAACAGGGCGTTGGAGCTTTACGGCAACCCTCTGCCTGAAATAGTAAAAGAGCGTCTTGACAGAGAGCTTAATTCAATTATCAGTAATGGATATTCTGTTATGTATATAATTGCACAGAAGCTCGTATGGAAATCAAATGATGACGGATATCTTGTTGGCTCGAGAGGTTCTGTTGGTTCATCATTTGCGGCTACGATGGCCGGTATCACGGAAGTAAATCCGTTAAGTCCTCATTATCTGTGCCCAAAATGCTACTATAACGAATTTGATTCGGAAGACGTTAAGAAATTTGCTGGCGGTGCTGGCTGTGACATGCCTGATAAAATATGTCCGAGATGTGGACACAAACTTAACAAAATGGGATTTGACATTCCGTTTGAGACATTCCTTGGATTCAAAGGGAATAAAGAGCCTGATATCGACCTTAACTTTTCCAATGAATACCAGAGTAAGGCACATTCGTTTACCGAGGTTATTTTTGGAAAAGGGCAGACATTTAAAGCAGGAACAATCGGTACGGTTGCCGAAAAAACTGCATACGGATATGTTTTTAACTATTTTAAGGATAAATCCGAAAAAGAGGGCAGGCCAATCGTAAAAAGAAGATGTGAAATAGAGCGTATTGCCGAGGGCTGCGTGGATATACGAAGAACAACAGGACAGCACCCGGGGGGAATTGTAGTTCTGCCTATCGGTGACGAAATTCACTCGTTTACGCCAGTACAGCACCCTGCAAACGACTGTACAACAAGTATTGTAACGACACATTTCGATTACCACAGTATCGACCATAACCTGTTAAAGCTTGATATTCTTGGACATCTCGACCCTACAATGATTAGGATGTTACAGGATCTGACGGGAATTGACCCACTTGAAATTCCGCTTGACTCAAAAGAGGTAATGTCACTTTTTAAAGATACAAGTGCACTTGGAATAACGCCTGCTGATATAGGTGGCTGTAAGCTTGGTGCATTGGGAATTCCGGAATTTGGTACTGATTTTGCCATGCAGATGCTTATCGATACGAAACCACAGTATTTTTCTGATCTGGTTCGTATTGCAGGACTTTCACATGGTACAGACGTGTGGCTTGGAAATGCACAGGTGCTCTTAAAGGAAGGAAAAGCTACAATTTCAACGGCAATCTGTACAAGAGATGATATTATGATTTATCTTATTCAGAAAGGCATTGAGAGTGAGACGGCATTTACAATAATGGAAAAAGTCCGTAAGGGTAAAGGTCTTACAGAGGAGCAGGAGACTATAATGCGTGAGCATGATGTTCCAGACTGGTATATATGGTCATGTAAAAAGATTAAATATATGTTCCCTAAGGCACATGCTGCTGCCTATGTTATGATGGCATGGCGTGTCGCATACTGCAAGGTATTCTATCCGCTTGCCTATTACTGTGCATATTTCAGTATCAGAGCCAATGCGTTTGATTACGAAAAAATGGCAATGGGACGCGATAAGCTGGAATATTTTATAGATGATTATAAAAATAAGAAATCGCTCGGAACGATAACAAATACCGAGGAAGATGAGTTAAAAGATATGAGAATTGTCCAGGAAATGTATGCAAGAGGCTACGATTTCATACCGATTGACATATATAAGGCAAAGGCGAGAAGTTTTCAGATTATCGATGGAAAGATTATGCCGTCGTTTAAAGTCATAGACAAGGTTGGTGAAGTTGCCGGGGAAGGAATTGAGATTGCAGCAAGAGCCGGGGAATTTCTTTCAAAAGATGATTTGAGGGCAAGAGCAAAAGTCGGACAGACGGTAATAGATAAGTTAAATGATTTGGGACTACTGGGGAGTATGGCGGATAGCAATCAGTTGTCGCTTTTCGATTTCTAAAATAAGAAAATGTGTAATATATTGAAAAGAACTATTGCTTTTTATATTTTTTTTAGTTAATATGTTATCGTTTGAAAAAACGTTTTGAAGGGAGTAAATATTTTTATATGTTAAAAAAATATCTTATAGTTTTTTTTGTTTCAATGGTTCCTCTTGTTGAATTAAGAGGTGCGATTCCTATATCACAGGGATTCCAGCTGCCTCTTCTTCAGTCATATATCATAAGTGTAATAGGAAATATGCTTCCGGTTCCTGTTATATATCTTTTTGCAAGAAAAGTCCTTGAGTGGGGAGCTGATAAGAAATATATCGGTAAGTTCTTTACTTTCTGTATTGAAAAAGGTCACAAGGGTGGTGCAAAGCTAAAGGAAAAGGCCGGCAGCGGTCTGTTTGTAGCACTTATGCTTTTTGTAGGCGTTCCTATTCCGGGAACGGGAGCATGGACGGGAACACTTGCAGCAAGTTTCCTTGATATGGGATTTAAGAAGAGTGTAATAGCTGTTTTACTTGGAGTTCTTATGGCAGGAATAATTATGGGACTTGTAAGTGCAGGTGTATTTACAGCAATTTTCAGTTTCTTATAGAATATAACCCATTAGAATGTAATACATTATTTGATTTAAAATATAATCAGCCGGTGTTTTATGAAAATTTAACTGCCGGCTGATTGTATTTATAAAAGTACAAAAAAAACAAAAAAAGTGCTTGCATTATTATAAAAATATGGTATTATAAGAAAGTAATTGCTACGGCTTATTGGTCAAGCGGTTAAGACGCCGCCCTCTCACGGCGGAAACAGGGGTTCGATTCCCCTATAAGCTATTGTGTATATTTGTTTTGGAAGAGTGGGCTTATGTCCACTCTTTCGTTTTTGCCCTGGAATTAAAACAGGCAGAAGCAAATACACTACATACAACTAAATAGAAAGACAGGTGATGAATGAATGGGCAGAAGCGAAAGCTATGAGGCAAAAACTGAGCAGTTGATTCAGCCTTTAATTGATGCAAACAATTTTGAACTGGTTGATGTCGAATTTGTAAAAGAGGGCAGTGACTGGTATTTAAGAGTTTACATCGACAAGGATGGTGGAATTACAGTTGATGACTGTGAACTTATAAGCAGGGCATTTAACGAGATACTTGACAGAGAAGATTATATTTCAGAACAGTATATTTTTGAGGTCAGTTCGCCGGGACTTATGAGACCATTAAAGAAAGAAAAAGATTATAAGAGAAGCGTTGGAAAACTGATAGACATAAAGCTTTATAAACCGGTTGATAAGTGTAAGGAATTTACAGGAGTTCTTGATTCTTACGACAAGGATACGGTTACTATAAAGATGGATGATGATACACAAAAAACATTTGACAGAAGCAATCTTGCCATGATAAGACTTGCATTTTGTGAATAAGTTTGCCTGAGGCACAAGGAGGAAATAATGAGTAAAGAATTAATTACAGCACTTAATGCGTTGGAAAAAGAAAATGGTATCAGTAAGGAAGTTATGCTTGATACAATTGAGAAGTCACTTAAAGATGAGTTTAAGAACCAGTTTAATACAATTGAAAACTGTGAAGTTGTTCTTGACAGAATTACAGGTGATTTCCATATCTATGCCAACAGAACAGTTGTTGATACAGTTACACCGGCTGAAGAGATGGAAGAAAACCGCGGCAAGAAAGAAGCTGAAAAGTTTGTATATGGCAAGGAAATTTCATATGCAGATGCTAAGAAGATTAAGCCTGACTGCCAGATTGGTGATGTATTAAGAGTTGAGATTAAGTCAGAAGAATTTTCGAGAAGAGCTGCTAAGAGTGCTAAAGGAACTATCGTTCAGAAAATCCGTGAAGAAGAAAAGAATGCTATTTATAATGAATATCATTCAAAAGAACATGAGATTATAACAGGTATTGTTCAGAGAATTGATGATAAGGGAAATATTCTTGTTGATATTGGCAGAACACAGACAACATTAAAGAAAAATGAATGTGTTAAAGGTGAGAATTACCAGAGAGGAGACAGAATCAAACTTTATGTTCTTGAAGTTTCTAATGGTAATAAGAATAACAATAACGACCCTAAGGCTGACAAAGAAAAGTCTGGTCCGCTCGTAATACGTGTTTCAAGAAAGACACCTTACCTTGTAAAGAGACTTTTTGAGGAAGAAGTTGCAGAGATTAAAGACGGTGTTGTTAAGATTGTAAGCATCGCAAGAGAAGAAGGCTCAAGAACAAAGATTTCTGTTAAGGCAGAAGTTCCTAATGTTGATCCTGTAGGTGCATGTGTAGGTATTAACGGTGCAAGAGTTAAGGCTATTGTAAACGAACTCGGCAACGAGCAGATTGATATTATTGAATGGGATGAGAATCCTGCACAGTATATAGTCAATGCTTTAAGTCCTGCAAAAGTTGTATCTATATCAGCATGTGATGATGAAAATGGCAAGAAGGCTACAGTTGTTGTTTCAGATCAGCAGCTTTCGCTTGCAATCGGCAAGGCCGGACAGAATGTAAGACTTGCAGCAAAGCTTACAGGCTATGGCATTGATATCAAGAGCGAATCACAGATTGAAGATAGTGCAAAGCCAGAATCAGATGATGAGACAGATATAGATGATGATATGCTTGTATTTTCAGAAGATACAGATACACAGGCTGAGACTGACGCTGACGAAGTGAACGAATAATATAGACATAATCTTTAAAACCGGGAGTGATGAAATTGGGCACAACAAAGAAAATTCCACAAAGACAATGTGTCGGCTGTCGTATGATGAAGAATAAGAAAGAACTTATACGCATTTTAAAGACAGATGAAGGAATTATAATTGATGATACAGGCAAGAAAAATGGCAGAGGTGCATATATATGTCCTAATGCACAATGTTTAAAGAAAGCGATAGAAAATAAAGGTCTTGAACGTTCTTTTAAAATGCCTGTTGATAAGGAAGTGTATGATAATTTGAAAGGAGTATTTGAGAATATTGAAGCAGGATAAAACATTGCTGATGCTGGGACTGGCACAGCGTGCGGGAAAAGTTGCCAGCGGTGAATTTTCAACTGAAAAGGCAGTGAAATCTAAAAAGGCATTTCTTGTCGTAGTTGCATCAGATGCTTCAGACAATACAAAGAAAATGTTTTCAGATATGTGCACTTTCTATAAAGTTCCAATTGCATTTTACAGTGATAAAGTTTCACTTGGTCATGCAATTGGAAAAGAGTTTCGTGCATCACTGGCAGTTTTGGATGAAGGTTTTGGAAAGCAGATACAAAAACACTTGGAAATTGGTATGGAATAATGCAGATGTTAAATTAAGAACATTGTGTTATTCGGAAAAGAGGTTAAATGGCTAATATGAGAGTTTATGAGTTGGCAAAGGAATTAAATATAACGACAAAAGATATTGCGGATTTGCTTGACAACAATAATAAAACATATAAGACAATGAGTGGTCTTAATGATGATGAAGTTGCAAAAGTCCGTGGAAAGTTCGGACATAAGAGTGGTGCGGCAGGCAATGCATCAAAACCAAAGAATGAAAAGGCAAATGAGGCGAAGATGACAGAAAACAATACACCAAAGAAAGATATAACAAAAGAACCTGTAAAGGATACAGCAGATAAGAAGTCACATGTTTCTGAGCTGTATTTTCCACAGAACAGTTCTAAGGGTGGAAAAGATAATAAGAATGTAAAGAATGATAATTCTGGTGCAAACCGTGGCAATGCACAAAAGAATGGTAATTCAGACAATAGAAATTCACGTAATGATAACCGTCCAAACCAGAATGGTGACAGAAATGGAGACAACAGAGGTTTCCGTAATAATGATAACCGTGGCGACAGAAACGGAAATAACAGGAATTTCCGTAATAATGACAACCGTGGTGACAGAAACGGAAATAACAGGAATTTCCGTAATAATGACGGACGTCCAAACCAGAATGGTGACAGAAACGGAAATAACAGAAATTTCCGTAATAATGACAACCGTGGCGACAGAAACACAGATAATAGAAACGGAGACAACAGAGGTTTCCGTAATAATGATAACCGTGGTGACAGAAACGGGGATAACAGAGGCTTCCGTAATAATGATAACCGTTCAAACCAGAGTGGTGACAGAAATAATAACCGTCAGGGTGGATTTTCAAATCAGGGCAGAAGAAATGACAGAAGAGATTCGGCACCTAAGGATGATTTCCTTTTTGAGACAAAGCCTGATTCAAGAAGACCTGATTCAAGAAAAGATAATCATAAAAATGACCGCAAGAAAGATGTGGAAGTTAAAGAAAATCTTAAATTTGCAAACAGCCAGTTAAAGAAGAATGTCAAGAAAGAAGAAAAAGAAGAAGATACAATCAAACAGCTTGTTCTTCCGGACAGCCTCACAATCAAGGAACTTGCAGATAAGATGAAAGTACAGCCTTCAGTAGTTGTAAAGAAATTATTTATGCAGGGCAAAGTTGTAACTATCAATCAGGAGATTGATTATGATACAGCTGAGGAAATTGCACTTGAATTTAACTGTATCTGTGAGCATGAAGTTAAGGTCGATGTGATTGCAGAACTCCTCAAAGAGGATGAGGAACCGGAAGAAAAGATGGTTCCAAGACCACCTGTTGTATGTGTAATGGGTCATGTCGACCATGGTAAGACATCTCTTCTTGATGCAATCCGTGAGACACATGTTACAGATAAGGAATTCGGTGGTATCACACAGAAGATTGGTGCTTATACTGTAGATGTAAACGGTCAGTCAATAACATTTCTTGATACACCTGGTCATGAGGCATTTACAGCTATGAGAATGCGTGGCGCACAGGCAACAGATATTGCTATTCTTGTAGTAGCAGCAGATGATGGTGTTATGCCACAGACAATAGAGGCTATTAATCATGCAAAGGCAGCTGATGTTGAAATTATCGTAGCAGTAAATAAGATTGATAAGCCTAATGCAAATGTTGAAAAAGTTAAGCAGGAACTTACAGAATACGGTCTTATTGCAGAAGACTGGGGCGGTTCTACAATATTTGTACCTGTATCTGCACATACTAAGGAAGGTATTGATGAACTTCTCGAGATGATTCTTCTTACAGCAGAGGTGCATGAGCTTAAAGCTAATCCTGACAGAAATGCTAGAGGTATTGTTATCGAGGCAGAGCTTGACAGAGGTCGTGGTCCTGTGGCAACAATCCTTGTACAGAAAGGTACTCTTCATGTAGGCGATAATGTGGCAGCAGGTGCAAGCTATGGTAAAATCAGAGCTATGATTGATGATAAGGGACGCCGTGTCAAAGAAGCAGGTCCTTCAACTCCTGTTGAGATTCTTGGTCTTAATGATGTGCCTAATGCAGGTGAAATAATTATGGCTATGGATACCGATAAAGAGGCAAGAAATGTTGCTGAGACATTTATAAGTGAAGGCAAGAAGAAGCTTCTTGACGATACAAAGCACAAAGTTTCACTTGATGCATTATTTGAGCAGATTCAGGCAGGTAATGTAAAAGAGCTTGGTCTTATTATCAAGGCTGATGTACAGGGCTCAGTTGAAGCAGTTAAGCAGAGTCTTGTTAAGCTTTCAAATGATGAAGTTGTAGTTAAGGTAATCCATGGCGGTGTAGGTAATATCAACGAATCCGATGTTGTTCTTGCATCAGCTTCAAATGCAATTATTATCGGATTTAATGTAAAACCTGATAATCAGGCCAGAATCGTTGCTGAAAGAGAAAAAGTCGATATGAGACTTTATACTGTAATCTACAATGCTATTGAAGATGTAGAAGCTGCATTAAAGGGTATGCTTGAACCGATTTATGAAGAAAAAGTAATTGGTCAGGTTGAAATCCGTCAGATATTTAAGGCTTCAGGAATCGGTAATATCGCAGGATGTCTCGTTACAGAAGGCCGTGTTACAAGGGATTCAAAAGTACGTCTTACAAGAGATAAAGAGCAGATTTATGAAGGACCTCTTGCATCACTGAAACATTTTAAGGATGAAGTAAAAGAGGTTAAGGCAGGTACTGAATGTGGTATTGTATTAGAAAACTTCAATGACATTCAGGAAGGTGATAAGTTAGAAGCATATATCATGGTTGAAGTTCCAAGATAGGAGTTAGAGAGTTTATGCGTAAAAACAGCGTGAAAAATACCCGCATTAACGGCGAGGTTTTGAAAGAATTAAGCAATATTATACGCAGTGAAATTAAGGATCCAAGAATCAACCCGATGACATCAGTTGTCGCGGTTGAAGTCGCTCCTGATTTAAAAACATGCAAAGCATATATCAGTGTGCTGGGGGATGAGATTTCACAGCAGGATACAATAAAAGGTCTTAAAAGTGCTGAGGGTTATATCAGAAGACAGCTCGCAAAAAATATTAATTTGAGAAATACTCCGGAGATTACATTTATACTGGACCAGTCAATTGAATACGGAGTAAATATGTCTAAGCTGATAGACGAGGTTACTAAAAAAGACAGAGAAAATGACAGAGAGAATGGTGACTTATGATATTAAGTGATATTTTAAAAGATGTTAAAAGTGTCGGAATTACAGGTCATATAAGACCTGATGGTGACTGCACTGGCTCTGTTCTTGCATTATATAATTACATTCTGGAGAATATGCCTGAAATAGACGTTGATTTATATCTCGAACAGCCGGGCAGTGAGTTTTACTATCTTAAAAATATTGACAAAATAAAAAATACACCTGAAGATAAGAAATATGATGTGTTTTTTGTCCTTGACTGCAGCAGTCTTGACAGAATAGAACCATTTATAAGCTGTTTTAACAATGCATCCAAGACAGTGTGCATTGACCACCATGTCAGCAATACAGGATTTACAGATTTGAGTAAAATTGAACCACAGGCAAGTTCAGCATGTGAAGTTTTATATGGTACTATGGATGCTGATAAAATCAGCCGTAATGTGGCAGAATGTATTTATACAGGAATTATCCATGATACAGGTGTATTTAAATACAGCTGTACATCAAAGAAGACAATGGAAATTGCCGGCGAGATGATGGAAAAAGGAATTGATTATTCCGATATTATAGATAATACATTTTACAAGAAAACATATGTCCAGAATCAGATTCTTGGAAGGGCACTTCTTGAAAGTGTATTGTTTTATGATGGAAAATGTATATTTACTACTGTCACAATGGATGAGATGGAATTTTATGGCGTTACAGGCAGAGAACTTGGAGGCATAGTTGAACAGCTTCGTCTTACAGATGGCGTTGAGGTTGCGATATTCCTTTATCAGACAGGTGAAGAAGAATATAAAGTAAGTCTTCGCTCAAAGAAAAAAATCGATGTTGCAGCAATTGCAACACAGTTTGGCGGCGGCGGACATGTGCGTGCTGCCGGATATACTGCAAAAGGTTCGGTATACCAGATAATAAACAGTATAGGCGAATTGATTGAAAAGCAGTACAATGCAATGTGAATTAGCATATAAAGGGGATTTATGGACGGTATTATAAACGTATATAAGGAGCCTGGTTTTACATCACATGATGTAGTTGCAAAACTGCGTGGCATTCTTCATATGAAAAAAATCGGTCATACAGGTACGCTTGATCCGGATGCACAGGGAGTTCTGCCTGTGTGTCTTGGGAAAGCAACAAAATTATGCGGCATGATTACCGATTGGGGAAAAACTTATGAGGCGGTTATGCTGCTTGGAAAAACAACAGATACTCAGGACATATCAGGCTCTGTTTTATCTGTCAGTGAAGTAAATGCTGATGAGAGAAAAATTATTGACGTGATTATATCATTTGTCGGAGGATATGAACAGGTTCCACCTATGTATTCGGCATTAAAGCATAATGGCAGGAAACTTTATGAGCTTGCCAGACAGGGAATTGAAGTTGAAAGAAAATCGCGTCATGTTGATATCGGATTTATAAAGATTAATGAAATGAATCTGAATGATGATGAAAAGACAGTCACATTTACAGTTGCATGTTCAAAAGGAACATATATAAGAACTCTTATTGATGACATTGGAAAAAAACTGGGCTGCGGTGCATGCATGCTAAGTCTTAAAAGGACAAGAGTCGGACAGTTTGAAATTGATGACAGTCTTACATTAAATCAGATTTCGGCACTTTTACTAAAAGGTGAACTTGGAGAATATATAATTGCAGCTGATGATGTGTTTGATTATCCAAAACTTTCAGTTGATTCAGAATATAATAAACTGCTGTATAACGGTAATAAGCTGCCGGTTGATGCAGTACGTGAAATTGAGCGTACACTGACACAACAGGCAGAACAAAAATATCGTATATATGATGAAAATGGTATTTTTATAGGAATTTATGAATACATTGATTCTATGCTTGTACCTGAAAAAATATTTTACAGTGGTGAGCATGATGAAATGTGAGGTGGCTCGGATGAAGTATATTCATGGCACAGAGGATTTTACACTTGACAAAGATTCAGCAGTTACGCTTGGCAAATTTGATGGTGTCCATATGGGACACCAGAAGCTTATATCAATTGTAGAAGAAAAAGCAAAACAAAATAATATATTGGCAGCGGCATTTACATTTGACAGAATTCCGTTAAGTATCTGTCCGCAAAGACAGCAGCATTTTATAACGACAAACAGTGAACGTCGTGCATTTATGGAGAGTCTTGGAATTAATGCCCTTATTGAGTATCCGTTTACTGAAAAACTTATGAATACGGATGCCGGGGAATTTATTGAAGATATAATAATAAGAAAACTGCGTGCGAAAGTAGTGGTTGTAGGAACTGATTATCACTTCGGCAAAGGCAGGAGCGGTGATGCAGATATGCTTGTAAAATGTGGTCCTGAATATGGTTTTGAGACGATTGTCGTTGAAAAAGAAAAATATCAGGACAAAGAGATAAGTAGTACATATGTAAGAGAAGAACTGGTGCTTGGACATATGGAAACTGTTAATGTTCTAATGGGAAGACCATATTCTATTGAAGGAATAGTGTGTCCGGGTAATCAGTTTGGAAGAAAAATTAAGATTCCTACTATGAATATTTATCCGCAGGAAAGCAAGCTTCTGCCGCCAAATGGTGTCTATGCATCAATAACACAGATAGACGGAAAAGAATATGGCGGTGTGACTAATATAGGAACAAAGCCGACGGTGAGTACAGATCAGGTTATTGGAGTTGAGACTAATCTGTTTGATTATGAAGAAGATGCATACGGAAAGCATATTAAAGTAAAACTGCTTCATTTTATACGTCCGGAGATGAAATTTGAGTCAATAGAGGCTCTTTCAAAACAGATGGAAAGTGATGCACAGTTTTCAAAAAGCATGCTGATGCTATAATAAATGCTTGCAATTATGATTTTTTTATGATATAGTAGCAAGGTATGTGAGCCGTTATTCAGTTTCAGGACACTCCGACCTGATTCTTAGTAACAGGCGGTTATATTAAGGAGGATTTAAAGATGATATCTAAAGAAAAGAAAACAGAGATTATTGCAGCATACGGAAGAAAGCCTGGCGATACAGGTTCTCCAGAAGTTCAGATTGCTATTCTTACAGAAAGAATTGCTGAGCTTACAGAGCATTTAAAGACTAATCAGAAAGACCATCATTCAAGAAGAGGTCTTTTAAAGATGGTTGGTAAGAGAAGAGCTCTTCTCGAGTATTTAAAGAAGACAGATATCGAAAGTTACAGAAATCTGATTGCTCGTCTTGGCATCAGAAAGTAATTTCACTGGGCGGAGTGTATTTCTCCGCCCTTTTTACGTTGGTTATTGACCGGGGCTGATATTTTTATATGATAATCCGGCAGCTGGCGTAATAATTTAAAAAGATTGAAGTGATTAGCCGAGACTGCTGAAAAATACATTATAATAATAGTGCTTTTTTCAGTTGTTTCGGGCACTTCATCTTGTTGAAAACAATCGGATATACCGGCGGTGCAGGTTATGTCTGGTGAGAGATAATGATTATTGGCACCGCAGAAATGAGGAAAAGATGTATAAACAGTTTACTATGGAACTGGCCGGCAGAACTCTCCGTGTTGATATCGGAAGAGTGTGTGCACAGGCAAATGGTGCAGCATTGATGCATTATGGCGATACAGTTGTTCTTTCAACAGCAACTGCTTCAAAAGAGCCTAGAGAGGGAATTGATTTCTTCCCATTAAGTGTTGAATATGAAGAGAAGATGTATGCAGTAGGAAAGATTCCTGGCGGATTTAATAAGCGTGAAGGAAAGGCAAGTGAAAATGCTATTCTTACATCACGTGTTATCGACAGACCTATGAGACCATTATTCCCTAAGGATTACAGAAATGATGTTACATTAAATAATATGGTTATGTCAGTTGATACAGAGTGCCGTCCTGAGCTTCTTGCTATGCTTGGTTCATCAATTGCAACATGTATTTCTGATATTCCATTTGATGGTCCATGTGCAACTACACAGATTGGTCTTGTTGATGGTGAATTTATTATCAATCCGTCACAGTCACAGTGGCAGGATGGTGACCTTCAGCTTACTGTAGCATCTACAAAGCAGAAAGTTATCATGATTGAAGCTGGTGCAAATGAGATTCCGGAAGCAAAGATGATTGAAGCTATCTATATGGCTCATGATATCAATCAGACAATTATTGAATTTATCGATAAAATAGTTGCAGAAGTAGGTAAAGAAAAGCATACATATGTAAGCTGTGCTGTTCCTGCTGAAATGTTTGAGGCAATGAAAAAGATTGTTACTCCAGAACAGATGGAGGAAGCAGTATTTACTGATGATAAGCAGACAAGAGAGAAAAATATTGATGAAGTGACAGAAAAGATGGCAGAAGCTTTTGCTGATAATGAAGAATGGCTTGCAGTTCTTGGTGAAGCCGTTTATCAGTATCAGAAGAAGACTGTACGTAAGATGATCCTCAAAGACCATAAGAGACCAGATGGACGTGCTATCAACCAGATTCGTCCATTGTCAGCAGAGGTTGACCTTATTCCTAGAGTTCATGGTTCTGCTATGTTTACAAGAGGACAGACACAGATTTGTGATGTGGTAACACTTGCACCATTATCAGAAGCACAGAAGGTAGATGGTCTTGATGATAATGTTACAACAAAGAGATATATTCACCAGTACAACTTCCCATCATACTCAGTTGGTGAGACAAAGCCATCAAGAGGTCCGGGACGTCGTGAAATCGGACATGGTGCATTGGCAGAAAAGGCACTTGTACCTGTTCTTCCATCAGAAGAAGAATTCCCATATGCAATCCGTGCTGTATCCGAGACATTTGAATCAAATGGTTCTACATCAATGGCTTCAACTTGTGCGTCATGCATGTCACTTATGGCAGCTGGTGTTCCTATTAAGAGAATGGTTGCTGGTATTTCATGCGGACTTGTTACAGGTGATACAGATGATGATTATATCGTTCTTACAGATATTCAGGGACTTGAAGATTTCTTTGGTGATATGGACTTTAAGGTAACAGGTACTACAGAGGGTATTACAGCAATCCAGATGGATATTAAGATTCACGGTCTTACAAGACCTATTGTTGAAGAGGCTATCGCTAGAACAAGAGAAGCCAGACTTTTCATTATGGATACATGTATGAAGCCTGCAATTGCTGAACCTAGAAAGACAGTTGGTGAATATGCACCTAAGATTATCCAGACAACTATTGATCCTGCAAAGATTGGTGAAGTAGTTGGACAGCGTGGTAAGACAATCAATGCAATTATTGATGAGTGCGGTGTTAAGATTGATATCACAGATGATGGTTTCGTATCTGTATGCGGACTTGACCAGGCTGGCATGGATCAGGCTATGAAGTATATCAAGACAATCGTAAACGACTTCGTCGAAGGTGAAATTTACGAAGGTAAAGTAGTAAGTATTAAAGAATTCGGTGCATTTATCGAATTCGCACCTGGCAAGGAAGGAATGGTTCATATTTCTAAGGTGGCAAATGAAAGAATTGAACATGTTGAAGATGTTCTTACACTAGGTGATCATGTCAAATGTAAATGTATGGGCAAGGATAAGATGGGAAGAATCAGCTTCTCAATCAAGGATGCCCAGTAAGGAGGATTGAAATGATAGATAATAATTGTGCTTATTGTGTAGAAGGCGATTTGGTTGCTAAGTTCGGTATTAAGATTTGTGAGCTTGAAACTTCAAAGGTATATCTTTTCAAGGAGCAGAGCCATCCTGGAAGATGTATTGTTGCCCATAAGAAGCATGTAGGTGATATGAATGAGCTCACAGCAGAAGAAAGAGCTGCATATTTTGAGGATGTTGCAAGAGTTGCAAGAGCAATTATGGCTGCATTCCATCCGGATAAAGTAAATTATGGTGCATATGGTGATACAGGTCATCATCTTCATTTCCATCTTTGCCCTAAGTACAAAGATGAATTTGAATGGGGTGGTGTATTCCTTATGAATCCTGATAAGAAGTATCTTTCAGACGAAGAATATGCTGATATGATTGCAAAGATTAAGGCTAATCTTTAATTAGAAATATTTTTATAATAATGCTTGCATACCTGTGATATATTTGATATAAGTATATTACAGGTATGCTTTTTATATAGAAAGATTTGGAAAATAAAAGTATGTATGAAGAGACAAAATGCAGCAGACTACGGTTGCAGCCACAGCGGGACTTGGAGGTATGTTTGTAGGGGCAGAAAAAGGTGCGATGTTAGGTGTTGTATTAGGTCCGGTAGGGGCGGTCGTCGGCGGTTTTGTCGGAGGAACGCTTGGGTATATGGCAGGTTCCAAAACCGGAGAGACAGTTGTAAAGACAATGCAGAAAGTACGTGATAAGGTTTGTGACGCAGTAGGCGAATTGTGGGAAACAGGAAAAGAATTTGTCGGGAATGCAGTTGAAACCGTCAGGGATAAAATAAGCGAAATAGGAGATTTTCTGTTTGGATGGCTTTAAAGTGCAAATACGGGAAGTGTTAAAATACTTCCCGTAATATTTTTATACCAAATTAAATTTTTATCTTGAGACTTCGTTTCCACTTGCTGAAAATGCAAGCTTCATAACTTCGTCAACAGTTACAAGGTTGAAATCACCGCTTACTGTATGCTTTAAGCAGCTTGCTGCATTTGCAAATTCGACGGTTTTCTGAGGATCAAAGTTGTTGATTATGCTGTATATGATTCCGGCACAATAAGCGTCGCCGGCACCGATATAATCGAGAATATTCATAAAATATTCTTTACTGTAATAAGCCTTGCCTTCTGTATAAATCATGGACTGGAGCTTAAATGTTGTGATAGAAGTTTCTGTACGCCATACAGAAGCAACCATTTTAAATGGAAAACGTTTTGTAAGTTCTTCGGCAATGTATGCATTTTTTTCTTTATCAGATTTTGAGGCATCCATAGAAAAGATGCCTACAGCATCGTCTTCGTTAGCAATACATATATCAACATAAGGGCATAATTCGCTCATAACTTTATTGGCTTTTTCACTTGACCAGAGCTTGCTTCTGTAATTAAGGTCGCAGCTTATTGTAAGACCTTTTTCTTTAGCCGCTTTACACGCTGCAAGAGTAATTTTTGCCATATTATCACTTATGGCAGGTGTGATTCCTGAAAAATGGAACCATGTAGCATCTTTAAAAATCTTATCCCAGTCAAAATCAGATTCTTCAGCGAGAGCAATAGCAGAACCGCTTCTGTTATAAATAACATTAGTAGGACGCTGGCTTGTCTTTTTTTCAAGGAAATAGATACCAATCTGGTCGCCGCCGCGGACAATGTTACTGATATCAACTCCATACTGACGAAGCGAATTGACAGCACTCTGTCCAATTGAATGTTCAGGAAGTTTTGTTACAAAACCGCAGTCAACGCCAAAGTTGGCAAGTGATACAGCAGTGTTAGCCTCACCTCCGCCATAAACAGCTTCAAATTCATGGCATTGAGTGAATCGTTCGTTATTTTCAGGTGAAAGTCTTAACATAATTTCACCAAAAGTAATAATCTTATTTTTCATTTTACATTTTCTCCATTCTCGTATAACTTACGTTTACTGAATTGAAAGTGCTTTCAAAACATTATATCTATTGTAGCACATCTTTTGGCAAAATTCACTAAAAAATCTTATGTATTTGCGGCTTGTACATTTAAATAATTTGGTGATAAAATAAGAGCATTGGAAATAAAGAAAAACTGTATTGATTTTTATTAAAATTATATCTGTATTTTGGAAATGGAGTGATGTTTATGTATAATGAATTAACTGAAAATGATATAAAGAAAATGGAAAAGGAAATAGAATACAGAACACTTGTAGTAAGAAAAGAGGCTCTTGAAGATGTTAAGACCGCCAGGGCACATGGCGATTTGAGTGAAAATTTTGAGTATCATGCAGCAAAACGTGAGAAAAACAGAAATGAGAGCAGAATACGTTATCTCCAGAGAATGATAAAGACAGCAAAAATTATATCAGACGAGTCAGCTGATGATGAGGTTGGTGTTAATAATATAGTTGAATTATTTTATGAGGATGATGAAACTACTGAAAAAATCAAGCTTGTGACTACTGTAAGAGGAGATTCACTTGAGGGACTGATAAGCATTGAATCACCACTTGGAAAGGCACTTCTTGGACATAAAGCTGGAGACCGTGTTTTAATAGAAGTAAATTCGAGTGTAAGTTATTATGTCAGAATTAAGTCAATAGAAAATTCAGATGACAGCACAGACGAAATTCAGCCATATTAATTTTAATTATTTCTAATAAAAAAATATTAATGATTGACATATGGAAAGTATTCTGATAATATAATGTTATAAAAATATATTTTTAATAATATTATTGAAGAGGTGATATGTACTGCTTGACAGTGAACAGCAAAGGGCGGTGGAGCACTTCGAGGGACCTGCGATGATTCTTGCCGGTCCGGGAAGTGGTAAGACTACAGTTGTCACAAACAGAATACTCAATATGATTGACAATTGCAAAGTTAATCCGGAGAATATCCTTGTAATAACATTTACAAGGATGGCAGCACTTCAGATGAAAGAGCGTTTTTTAAAACTGGCATCAGAATCAGATGTGCATGATAATGCAGAGTTATATGACGATGTGACATTTGGAACATTTCATTCTGTATTTTTTATGATGCTAAAGAATATTGGAGAATATTCAGGATATAATGTTATAACACAGAAAGCTCAGAGGGCTTTTATAAGAGAGCAGCTTTTATACTATAATATTCCATTGCCGTCAGATGGTGAGATGGAAGATGATATATTAAACGATATTGCCAAAGCAAAGGGATGCGGCAAGTCTGCCAGATTTAATCCGATATCATGCGATAAAGATTTTTTTGAAAAAATATATAATGAGTATGAATTATTTATGAATCAGTACAAATATGTTGATTTTGAGGATATGATGATTCGTACACTACATATGTTAGAGAGTGACAAAGAGAGTCTTAACATATGGCAGGAAAAATATAAGTATATTATGGTTGATGAATTTCAGGATGTTTCACCGGTTCAGTTACGGCTGATTAATATGCTTGCACAAAAGAACCGTAACATATTTGTGGTAGGCGACGATGACCAGAGTATATATGGTTTTAGGGGTGCAAAGCCTGATGTGTGCCGTATGTTTACACAGATTTATAAAGATGCAGAGATTTTCAGGCTGAATATGAATTACAGATGTTGTGAGACTATAGTTAATGCATCATTAAGTCTTATTAATCATAATAAGAACAGGTTTTATAAGAATCTGAAGGCGTTTAATAAAGGTGGTAATTCTGTGGAATATTATAATTTTAATGATATTTCAAAACAGGATGATTTTGTCACAGGATATGTATATAATAAAATTTATAATGATACCAGCAGTGATTCAGATGAAAGTATTGCCATACTGACAAGGACGAATGCTGAAGCCTCTGAATTTACGCGTAAGCTTCAAAAACATGGCCTTAATATATTGTACTGTGGGAATCAATCGGATTTTTTTGATAAGTGGGTTGTGAAGGATGTTATTGCATATTTACGGATATCGGTGGGAGATTACAGGAGACAGAACTTTATAAGAATAATTAACAAACCGCAAAGATATATAAGCAGGATGTATTTTACTGATGAAAATACCGGTTTTAACACGCTTGAAGATAATATCAGATGCAGAGGCAGCAAAGAAAATCTTGAAGAGATTATAAAGCTTCAATGCCATGTTAAGAACATGAATACAATGATACCGTTTGCAGCAGTTAATTATGTGAGAAAGGTAGTCGGTTATGATAGATATTTACATGAATATGCAAGTGAACGTGGTACAGATGTAAAGATATTTCTTGATATTATTGAGAAATTGCAAAACATTTCAAAGAGTTTTGATAATTTAAAGCAGTTCATAGAATATGTTGATAATGTATCGGAAGATAATGTCAATGATTCAGATGGTCTTGGAAAAGCTGATGAATCAAAGACACATTTATGCAGTGTATCTACGATGCACAGGGCAAAAGGACTCGAATTTGATACCGTTATAATAGTGAGTGCCAATGAGAAAAATATACCATATTGCAAGGCTGTGTCTTTAGGGCAGCTTGAAGAGGAACGCAGGCTTTTTTATGTTGCACTGACAAGAGCAAAAAAGAAACTTATTATATGTTCGGTGCAAAAGCAGTATAACAGGAAAATGCAGTCCTCACGTTTTATAAGAGAACTGCATCTTTAAATTGATTTTTGTGGGATTATTCTTCGTTTTCGGCATCTTCTTCGGCATATAGTTCTTCGTATTCCATAGCATCAAGTTCTTCGTCAAATGCGTCAGCAACAGTTTCGTATTCTTCATCTGATTCGATGTTTTCAAGAACCGGTTCACCATTGTCTTTTTCTGTATATCTGTAAAGATACACTTCATCGTTGCTGGCAGCTTCACCTTCAAGAGGAAGAAGTGCTATATAGTTATTATCTCCGGCAGGAAATATTCTTACTATGGCACATTCGCATTCTGTGCCATCATCTAAAGATAATGTAACAGTAGAATATTCATTTGCATTGTTATCAGCCATTACTAACCTCCATATAAATAGTTTTTCTTAATAAAACTTTAGCAGAATAATTGTATTATTGCAATATGAGTTAACAAAACTTAATGAAATTTCAAAAAAACTTGCATATGTGATGAAAAAGGTGTATATTAATTACAAGATTAAGAGAGTCAAAGGAGACAATTTTGGAATGTTTTTCCAGAATTGTCTTTTTTCTCTTTAGAGGGAAAATATATGAAAGTTGGGAATGTGTTATGGATAAGATTGATAAGAAACTGATTACATTATTACAGCAGGATGCAAGAATGCCTTTGAAGGCACTGGCAGAGAATGTTTTTTTGTCATCTCCGGCAGTATCTGCAAGAATTGAAAGGCTTGAAAAAGAGCAGATTATAGAGGGATATGAGGTCAAAGTCAACCAGTTAAAACTTGGGTATCATATTACAGCTTTTATAAATCTTGAAGTTGCACCTGTCCAGAAACCGGATTTCTATCCATTCATCAAGTCGTGTCATAATGTTGTAGAATGTAACTGCGTTACAGGAAATTATTCAATGTTACTTAAAGTTGTATTTCCTAGTACAATGGAGCTTGATACATTTATAGGACAACTCCAGAAGTTTGGAAGAACGAGTACACAGATTGTGTTTTCAACACCGGTTGAACCAAGAGGAATAGATGTCAATGTAGAACTTCCTGTTAATGATTAATTATGTATTTAAATGACATTTTAATATTAAAAAAGTATAAAATAGCACTGATACGTTGTTTGTCAGTGCTGTTTTTGTTATTATATATAAAGTTAAATGAAAAGGTTTTGAAAAAACAAGGAGGACAAATCCTCTGCTCCCCGGAGTGGTCGCATTTTTCCTTCGGAAAAACAAGGAGGACAAATCCTCTCCTCATCAAGGGATTCGGATTTTTCCTTCGGAAAAACAAGGAGGATATAGATGGAATTTCAGAGTAAAGCAGTACAGATGAAAGAAAACGTAAGTAAAGTTATTGTTGGAAAGGGAAATGTTACAGATTTAATTCTTACAGCATTGATTGCCGGAGGACATGTTCTCCTTGAGGATGTTCCGGGAACAGGTAAGACTATGATTGCAAAGTCATTTGCAAAATCAATAGATGCTGAATTTGCAAGAATTCAGTTTACACCTGATCTGCTTCCGTCAGATATTACCGGTATTAATTATTATAATCAGAAGCAGGGTGAATTTGTTTTCAGAAAAGGGCCGGTATTTTCTAATATTCTTCTTGCTGATGAGATTAACAGGGCTACTCCACGTACACAGTCAGCCTTACTTGAATGTATGGAAGAACATCAGGTGACGGTAGATGGTGAAACAAGAAAACTTGGATTTCCATTTATCGTAATTGCAACACAGAATCCGATAGAAACAGCAGGAACATATCAGCTTCCGGAAGCACAGCTTGACAGATTTTTGTTACAGATTTCAATGGGTTATCCTAAGCAGAATGAAGAACTTGAAATTATAAAAAGATTTATGACAGATAGTCCGCTTGAGAACCTGTTAGCAGTATGTAATGCAGATGACGTAAAAGGCATGGTTAAAGAAGCAGAAGGCGTGCATGTTGATGAGGCGATTATGAATTATATTGTTGATATTGCTGATAAGACAAGAAATAATATAAATATTGCGATTGGTGTAAGCACAAGGGGTGTTATTAATATGGTGAAAGCTGTAAGAGCATACGCATATATCAACGGAAGAAATTATGTAGTTCCTGAAGATGTATACAATCTTGCGATTCCTGTATTTGCACACAGAATTTTACTTTCTAGAGGAATATCGGACTCAGCACACAGAGAAGATGTTATGAGGGAAGTTATCGGACAGTGCAAGGTGCCTACAGAAGACTGGAGCAAATAAAAGAGGATTGGAGACAGAATGCTTATAATAGTAATGTTGCTGGGTGCCGGTGCTGTATATATGGTACTCAGAAAAATATATGCTGCATTATGGTATAAAAATCTTACAGTCAGAATTGATTTTTCAAAGAAAAATGCAGTCTGTGGCGAAATCATAGAACTTATAGAGACAGTTACAAATAAAAAGAGACTTCCGCTTCCGTATATTAATCTTAAATTTCAGGTAAATCGTGCGTTCAGATTTGAAGATGGCGAAGAAAATTCTGTGGTTTCTGATAATACTTACAGAAATGATATTTTTTCACTGATGATGTATCAGAAAGTGACAAGAAAGATACCGATTAAGTGTACTAAAAGAGGTATTTATTCAATTAGGCGTGCAGATATGGTTTCATCGGGGCTGTTTATGAACGATATCAATCTTGTTGGAACAAACCAGAATGCTAATATTGTAGTTTTTCCAAAACAGATTAATCCTGAACTGACTGATATAACATTTTCTAAAATAATGGGTGCGGTTGAAAAGAATACTTATCTAAATCCTGATATTTTTGAGTTTCGTGGAATTAGGGAATATGATACACATGATACTATGAATATGATTAACTGGAAAGCATCTGCGAGAACAGGACAGCTTATGGTCAACCAGTATAAGGAGACAATGTGCCAGTCAGTATGTATTCTTGCCAATGTTGAACCGGAAGGAATGTTAAAACAGGAACTTTTGTCAGAGACAACAATCTCGATGGCTTCAGGACTTGCACAGTATCTTATATCACAAAAAATCAATGTTTCACTTATTTCAAATGGTGTAGAAACTGATGGTGAAAAAACAGATTTTCTTGAAGTTGAAGAGGGGGGTGGATTATCACACCTCAATGAGATTAATACAGTTCTTGCAGGGATTGATCTGTCAAAAAATGCAAACAGATTTACAGATATTCTTGAAGAACTGATAGACAGAACTCACAATAAACATGAATATGGAATGTCAGAAATGGCTGATACTCTTTATATTATGATATCACAGAATAGAAGAAAAGATTTGCAGAAATCATTTGACATGCTTACTGGAAATAACAGGCAGTGTGTCTGGATTGCACCATATTACGATGAGCCGGGTGAAAGACTTGAAGATACTTGTGCATCTGTGATTGACTGGGAGGTGCATTACAGTGACGATTAAATCTGATAGTTTTAATAAAAATAAAACAACAATCAAAAAAAGTGATTCAGTTCTTTCAATTATGGAACTGATATTGCAATGTGTATTATTTGAATCATTTATTCTTATGGAATATATGGGGGTATTTCTGATAAATGACGGCAGGGTATATATGTGCCTCTGGGTTATTCCGGCTGTAATATTTGCATATTATACAAGAAGAAAGATAAAAAAATTCAATCTGTTTATGTTGTGCAATATTGCAATATTTGCGGTATCGGTTGTGATGTCCGGAAACGACAGTGAATTGTTTGCAAACATGTTGTGTGCGATTCTTATATGTGCATACTCAATATGGCAGAAAAATAATACAGTTCAGAGATATTCAACAGAAAATCTTATAGTTCAGGATGGAAAGACAATTGATGATGCGAAAAAAGCACTTGCAAAGATGTATGCCGGTGAAGATATTCATGTAGTTTTTATAGCAGCACCTGCATTCGGATACCTTGTGGGATATTGGAGAAATGTACTGCCGCTTATGTATATTGAACTTACATTGTGCATATTGTTTGTAGTGTTAAAAATTATTTATAACAATATGAGCCACCTTAATAATGTTCTCAGCCTTAACAGCAAAAAGAATGATTTTCCGGCAAAACAGATGAAACAGGTAAATACGTTTATTACGGCTGCTTCTGCAATTCTTATTTTGTTTGGAATGCTTATATTTTATAATGGAAGATATGGTGGACTTTTTGGTGTTATAGGAAGTTCAGTGACAGGAGTGGTGAGAATCCTTGTAAAAGGATTTTTATGGCTTCTGGGTAAGTCAGGACCGGAGAGCAGCAATACACCGCAGATGGATGATGAGACGCAGGAAGATATTGAAGATGCTATGCAAAGAGAACTTGAATATCCTGACTCACCGATTATGCAGGCATTGTTTGAGGGGATGGTCTTTGCAATAATAATTGCCATGATAATTGCAATTATTTATATGATAAGAACATATGTAAAGACATTTAACAAGACGAAAAAACTCGGCAGTGACTATATTGAGTATATTTCACCTGATGATGAAAATGTAAGGGCTGATAAAGATGTATCAAAGGTAAAAACAAAAGAACCACGTGAGGTACGTTCAGTAAGGAAGCTTTATAAAAAGCATATACTGAAGGGAACGGGTGGAAAAGCACCTGATGAGACAGTTCTGCCAAGTGTTCTTACAACTGAAAATATTACGGCTGACAGTGAACTTTCAGAAAAAATAACAGCGGTATATGAAAAGGCAAGATATTCCAGAGAGCAGATTACAAAAGAAGAAAAAGATATTTTTAACAATCTTTGATAATATATAATAAAATACTATTGACATGGTTAAAAATATAATGTATTATTTAGATAATAATTAGCAAAAGCAATGAAGAGGAATAATAGGTATTAACCGGAGTCAGAGAGTTGCCGTGTGGTGCGAGGCAATGGAAGGAAGATATTGAACTCACCTCGGAGCTGCTATCTGAAAGTATTATTATATATGAGTAGGCGTAGCCGGAAGCCAACCGTTATATTGGACAGAATATAAGGCAGAGATGTCCGTATTCAGTGAGTGCACGATTGATTCGTGAATAAGAGTGGTAACGCGTGAGACTATAGTCTTTCGTCTCTTGACAGATGTTTTGTCATGGACGGAAGACTTTTTTATATGACAGGATATTTTGAGCAGATATACTAAAAAATGTCTTGTTATAAAAATACATGCGTTCAAAAAACTAGAAAATTGCAAATGCTTTTTATTGAATTTAAGAATAGTATTAATTTTTTGGAGGTATTAAGATGTTTGATTACAGACAGTACAAGAGAGGTTATTTCATGCCACCTGTAGAGTGCAACGACTGGGTGAAAAAGGAGTATATTGATAAGGCACCAATCTGGTGTTCAGTTGATTTAAGAGATGGAAACCAGGCACTTGTAGAACCGATGAGCCTTGAACAGAAACTTGAATTTTTCAAGCTCCTTGTAAAAGTTGGATTTAAGGAAATCGAAGTCGGTTTCCCGGCTGCATCAGAGACAGAATATGTATTTTTAAGAACACTTATTGAAAAGAACATGATTCCTGATGATGTTACAATTCAGGTCCTTACTCAGGCAAGAGAGCATATCATCAAGAAAACATTTGAGGCTGTAAAGGGTGCACCGAGAGCTATTGTTCATGTATATAATTCAACATCTTTAGCACAGCGTGAACAGGTATTCAGAAAGTCAAAAGAAGATATCAAAAAGATTGCTGTTGAAGGTGCAAAGCTTCTTAAAGAACTTGCTGCAAAAGAAGAAGGAAACTTTGCATTTGAATATAGTCCTGAAAGCTTTACAGGAACAGAACCTGAATATGCACTTGAAGTATGTAATGCAGTAATTGATATCTGGGAACCTACAGCTGATAATAAATGCATAATCAACCTTCCTGCTACAGTGGAGATGTCACTTCCTCATGTATTTGCAAGCCAGGTGGAATACATGGATAAGAATCTTCATAACAGGGAAAATGTTATTATTTCACTTCATCCTCATAATGACCGAGGAACAGGCGTTGCGGATGCAGAACTTGGTCTTCTTGCAGGTGCGGATAGAATTGAGGGAACATTATTCGGTAATGGTGAAAGAACAGGTAATGTCGATGTAATTACACTTGCAATGAATATGTATGCACAGGGTGTTAATCCTGAACTTGATTTATCTAATATGCCTGAACTTTCAGAGACATTTGAAAGACTTACACAGATGAAGATAGATGACAGACATCCGTATTGTGGTAAACTTGTATTTGCAGCTTTCTCAGGTTCACATCAGGATGCTATTTCAAAAGGGATGCATTACCGTATTGAAAATGATACAGAGCATTGGACAGTTCCATATCTTCCAATTAATCCTGAAGATGTAGGTCGTACATATGATTCAGATGTTATCAGAATTAACAGCCAGTCAGGAAAGGGTGGCGTTGCATATGTGCTTGAACATAATTATGGAATGATAATACCTAAGAAGATGAGAGAAGATCTCGGCTATGCTGTTAAGGATGTATCAGATGTTAATCATAAAGAGCTTACACCTGGAGAAGTTCTCGAAATATTTGAAAAAAGATATAAGAAATATACACCTGTATTTAAGATTACAGAAGTTCATTTCAGACAGATTGATGGAATCCAGACAACAGTTACTATAGAAAAAGATGGCGAAAAGATTAATATTGAATCAAAGGGTAACGGACGTCTTGATGCTGTAAGCAATGCACTTTCAGAATATTTCAATCATAACTGCGATATCTGCTGCTATGAAGAGCATACTCTTAATAATAAGGGTTCAGAATCAAGTGCTATTGCATATGTAGGTATTGTAAGTGATGAAGGAAAGGAATATTATGGTGCAGGTGTTGACCATGATATTATCCGTGCATCTATAGATGCTCTTGAGTCAGCTATGAACAGAAGTTTGGAAAAGGCTGAATAAAAATGAAAAAAGAGATTATACTTGCTTCGGGGTCGCCGAGAAGAAGAGAACTTCTTAATCAGATTGGAATTGATTTTACTGTGATTACAAGTGATGCCGATGAGATAACAACAGAAAAATCTCCCGAAAAAATAGTTATGCAGTTATCAAGCCTTAAAGCAGAAGCGGTTGCAAAACTTCCTGTTAAAAAAAATACAGCTGCGGTACAAAAAAGTGCCGCAGCCTCTTTCGGTGATAGCGATAATTATGTTATAATAGGAGCCGATACGATTGTCTATGCGAATGGTCAGGTTCTTGGCAAGCCAAGAGATGAGAGACATGCATTTGATATGATAAAAAGTCTTTCGGGCGGCAGCCACAGTGTATATACGGGAGTTACATTTATTTGTGGAAAAGAAAAAACGTCATTTTATGAACAGACAGAAGTTTATGTATATGATATGACAGATGAAGAAATTCTTGATTATATAAAGACAAAAGAGCCGATGGACAAGGCGGGGGCTTATGGCATACAGGGTAGATTCGCGGCTTTTGTATCAAAAATTGAGGGCGATTATAACTCAGTAGTCGGACTGCCTGTTGGCAGAGTATATCAGGAATTAAGAAAGGCCGGGTATATCGGATGATAAGACTTGTTGCAAGTGATTTGGATGGAACGATTCTTCTGAATGGAGCACAGCATGTTGACGATTCAATGTGTGAAACTATAGACATGCTTGGCAGAAAAGGAATAATATTTGCACCCGCAAGCGGCAGACAGTGTGAAAGTCTTGTAAGACTTTTTTCAAAGGTAAAAAGTCCGTTAATGTATATTTCCGATAATGGTGCATTAGTAAGATATAAAGGTGAGACAATTGTAAAGACACCAATGGATTATAATCTTGCAATAGAGATTGCGAAGGATATAATTTCAGTTCCGAATTGCGAGGTACTGTTATCAGGAGAAAAGACAGCATATATAATGCCAAAGACAGAAGAATATCTTATCAGGATGACAAAGGTTGTGCAATATAAGACGACAATAATTAAAAGTCTTGATGAGATTCAGGAAGATATTTTAAAAGTGTCTGTCTGTGATTTGTCAGGAATTGCCAATTCTGAAAAGTATTTTGCGGATAAGTGGTCTGATAAAGCAGCAGCAGCAGTTTCCGGTGACCAATATATGGATTTTATGGATTTGTGTGTCAGCAAGGGAGACGCTTTAAAGAAAGTCCAGAAAATTTATGGCATAGACAGAAGTGAATGTATGGCTTTCGGAGATAATTATAATGACTGTGAAATGTTAAAGCAGGCAGAGTTTTCTTATGCAATGGCGTCGGCTGCTGATGATATAAAGAAAAATGCATTATATGTAACTGATTCAGTAGAAAAAATATTAAGAGGAGAGCTGTTATAAATGAAAGATGATTTAACATTATGTGCTGAAGTTTTTTTAAAGGAACAGACAAAGCTGTATGATGAACCGGTCGCTCAGGATATAGAAGAAGCAAAGGAATTTCTTGAGGATTGTTTCGCACAGGTATTTGACAATATTAAAGAAGTAAGGGAATATCTGAGTGAAGAGGGAATGGACGTTGATGAGATTACGGATGAAGAACTTGCAGAAGAACTTGAAGTGTTCGCTCTTCCGGATGGTAGATTTTTTGTGGTGGAAGGCTGATGCGTATAAGTATTGTATGTGTAGGTAAAATAAAAGAAAAGTTTTACGTACAGGCAGTTGATGAGTATGTGAAACGACTATCAAGATACTGCAAACTCGACATAATAGAACTTCCTGATGAAAAAACACCTGAAAATGCAGGCGAACAGCTTAATTTGGCAATTAAAGCAAAAGAAGGCGACAGGATTCTTTCATCATTAAAAGATGATGCATATGTCATTGCACTTGCAATAGAAGGAAAGATGCTTGATTCAGTTGAATTTTCACAAAAGATAGAAAAACTTGGAATTGATTCAGTAAGTCATATAATGTTTGTTATAGGAGGTTCATTAGGGCTTGATGAGCGTGTACTTAAAAGGGCAGATTATAAACTTAGTTTTTCACATATGACATTTCCACACCAGCTTATGAGAGTTGTGTTGCTGGAACAGATTTATCGTGGGTATAGGATTATGAAAGGTGAACCATACCATAAATAATAAAAATATAAAACAGGAGCGGTTTATTTTATGGAAAATAAAAAAAGAGGCAGTTTTTCCGGAGGCATAGGATTTGTACTTGCAGCAGCCGGAAGTGCGGTAGGTTTGGGGAATTTATGGAGATTCCCATATTTGGCAGCCCAGTATGGCGGCGGAATATTTATTCTTGTATATATTATTCTGGCACTTACATTTGGTTTTACACTTATGACAACAGAGATTGCAATAGGAAGAAAGACAAAGCTTAGTCCGACAAGAGCATATGGAAACATTGATAAGAGATTTGCTTTTATAGGACCGATATCATTTATAATTCCGGTAATTATTCTTCCGTATTATTGTGTAATCGGCGGATGGGTTATAAAGTATGTTACCGTATTTGCAACAGGTCAGGACATGGCGGCAGCAGACAGTTTGTTTTTTGCAAACTTTATCGGACAGGAATATGCACCGCTTGTATTTTTCTTTATCTTTTTAGGACTCACAGCACTTATAGTAGTTTTGGGTGTTGAAAAAGGTATTGAAAAAGTCAGTAAGTATCTTATGCCTGTGCTTATTCTGCTCGCTATAGTTATATGCATATATATTATGTTTATTCCGGGAGCCGGAGCCGGTATCAAGTATTATCTTCTTCCTGATTTTTCAAAGTTTTCGTTTAAGACAGTCTGTGCGGCAATGGGACAGATGTTTTATTCAATGAGCCTTGCGATGGGAATTATGATAACATATGGTTCATATACAAGAGATGACGTAAGCCTTGTGAAATCAGTAAATGGTATCGAAATTTTTGATACGGGAATTGCATTGCTGGCAGGTATGATGGTTGTTCCGGCTGTATATATTTTCAGTGGTGAAGCAGGAACTTCACAAAGTGGTGCCGGACTTATGTTTATGACACTTCCTAAAGTATTTTCACAGATGCCGGGCGGACGATTTATCGGACTTATGTTTTTTGCACTTGTATTTCTTGCGGCACTGACAAGCTCTGTATCAATCATGGAAGCAATTACATCAATGCTTATAGACAGATTTCATATAAGCCGTGTATTAAGCTGTGCAATTATAATTGTAGTTGCGGTTGTACTTGGAATACCTTGTTCGCTTGGAAATGGAATATGGTCACATATTACAATAATGGGAATGGATTTCCTTACATTTTTTGATTTTATAAGTAACAGCCTTCTTTTACCGGTTGTGGCTTTCTTTACATGTATTATGATTGGCTGGTTTGTAGGTGCTGATTATATTATAGATGAGGCAGCAAAGAATGGTGAGAAGTTTGGAAGAGAGAAGATTTATCGTGTTATGGTTAAATATATAGCACCTGTACTTCTTCTTATAATTCTTGTGTTCTATACACTCGCACAGTTTGGAATTATAAAATATTAAAAATTTTTTTTGGATAAAAAATCAAGTGCATATTTTTCACATTTGTTTTATAATAAAGCAAATGTGAATGAAGGAGCTGCTTTTATATGAACAGAAAAGGCTTTATGGTAATGCTTGGCGTTATTTTGATAAATACAATTCTTGCGATTCTTGTTGTTGTGCTTGGAATTGTAATAAAAAGCAGAATGTAATAATTAAAATTTTTATACAAAGGAAAGGGACTTCATATGAGAAAATTTCTGAATGAGTTTAAAACATTTATAAGCAGAGGCAATGTCATGGATATGGCAGTTGGTATTATCATCGGTGGTGCATTTACAAGCATAGTTACATCACTTGTCAATGATATTATCAATCCGGTTCTTGGATTGTTTGGCGGAATGAATTTTGACAAGTTGAGTGTTAATCTTCTTGGAGAAGTAACTTTATATTACGGAAAGTTTATTACAGCAGTTATTAATTTCCTTATTATGGCCTTGATAATCTTTATTATGATTAAGGCAATTAATTCTGCTTCAGAGAAGTTTTCACGTAAAGAAAAAGAGAAGCCTACAACAAAGACATGCCCATATTGCAAAACTAAGATTGCAATAGATGCAGTAAGATGTCCTAATTGTACTTCACATCTTGAAGACGGCGTCAGCAAAAGCTGACGCTATACTTTTGTAAATCAGGACAGAACATAATCATTTATTTGTAATAAAGAATTTATATATGGAGGCAGATTGTGAAAAAACAGAGAAAAAAGAAACTTATTGCGGCTGTAATTGTTGCATTTGTGTCATTGCTGATATTTGGATATATCAAATTTTTTAACGGAACATTTATTTATATTTCGACAGGATTTGGAAAAGACGGACTTTTAAAGACTGGAAATAAAAAGGCATCAGTTATGGAAGCAGATATTCTTCTTGCTGATGCAAAAAGTGAATATGAAGATTTATTTGGAACAGATATCTGGAATCAGAGTGTCGGTGATGTGAAATTTGATGAGTATGTAAAAGAACAGGTAAAAGCCAAGCTTGAACGTGTTTACTGCATGAATGTTTTAGCTGATAAAAAAGGTGTTGTACTCTCAAGAAACCAGAAGACAGCTGTATCTGATGCGGCAGAGGAATATTATAATTCATTAAGTGATGAAAAAAGGAATGAATTTAATATTACAAAAGAAAAACTTGTTAATATGTTTACCAGCTTTGCAATAGCAGATACACTATATAATGATTTGACAGATAATCTTGATATAGAAGTAAGCTATGATGAAGCGAGAGTTATAACAGTACAGTATATCTGTGCAGATACGCTTGAAGATATAAAAAAAGCACAGGAAAGACTTGATAATAAAGAAATTTTCTATGTTGTTGCAAAAGATTATAATGGTGAAGAATATGAGAGAGAATGCCGCAGAGGAGAACTTGACGAGAATTTTGAAAATGCGGCTTATAATCTGAAAAGCGGCGAAGTAAGTGATATTGTTGAATCGAATGGCAGATATTATATTATAAAATGTAACAGCGATAATGATAAATCAAAAACAGAGGCTAACAAAACAGCAATTCTTGAAAAGAGAAAACTTGAAGCATTTAACAGCGAATTTGAGTCATTTGAGGCAAAGCAGTATGTTGAATTTAATAATAAAGCATGGAATGAAATAAAGCTTACATCAATTGGAAATATTAATGTAAAATTTGAAGAGGTATTTAACAGTCACTTGAAACAGTAGAAGGGAGAAATCTTTACATGGCTAATCAGAAGTACGATGCGTCCAGTATTTCAATTCTTGAAGGACTTGAGGCAGTAAGAAAACGTCCTGGAATGTATATTGGAAGTGTGGGAACAAAAGGTCTTAATCATCTTATATATGAAATTGCGGATAATGCCGTTGATGAGCATCTTGCTGGATATTGCAGTGAGATAAGGGTAACTTTGAATAATGACGGTACAGCAACAATAAAGGATAACGGTCGTGGAATTCCTGTAGGAATTCATCCGAAAGCAGGAATACCGGCAGTTGAAGTTGTATTTACAGTGCTCCACGCAGGAGGAAAGTTTGGAGACGGCGGATATAAGATTTCCGGCGGTCTTCATGGTGTTGGTGCATCTGTTGTCAATGCACTTTCAAAGTGGCTTGAAGTTGAAATAAGAGTTGGTGGAGAAGTTTATTTCCAGAGATATGAACGCGGAAAGGCTGTTGCACCACTTGAAAAAAACGGAACATGCCGTAAAAATGATACAGGAACAACTGTAACATTTCTTCCGGATGATGAAATATTTGAAAAAACGAGATTTAAGTCAGAGGCAATAAAGAGCAGGCTGCATGAGACAGCATATCTTAATCCGGGACTTACAATTTATTTTGAAGATAAAAGACAGGGCAGTGAAGAGACAATTGAGTATAATGAGCCGGACGGAATTAAGGCATATGTAAAAGACTTAAATGAGGGAAAAGAAACAGTAACTGATATTGTTTATTTTAAAAAGAGCCAGGATGGCATAGAAGTTGAAGCTGCATTTCAGTATGTCAATGAATTTGAGGAAAATATACTGGGATTTTGTAATAATATTTATACGCAGGAAGGCGGTACACATATTACGGGATTTAAGACCAAGTTTACTATGGTAATCAACCAATATGCCAGAGAGCTTGGAATATTAAAGGATAAGGATGCCAATTTTACAGGTCTTGATGTAAGAAACGGAATGACAGCGATTGTTGCCGTAAAACATCCGGCACCAAGATTTGAAGGACAGACTAAGACAAAGCTTGATAATCCTGATGCAGGAACAGTAGTAAGTGCTGTCACTAATGATGAAGTACAGCTTTATTTTGACAGAAATATAGAGTCCTTAAAGGCTGTTATTGCATGTGCAGAAAAATCGGCAAAAATAAGAAAAGCGGAAGAAAAAGCAAAGACTAATCTTCTCACAAAACCTAAGTTTTCAATAGACAGCAACGGAAAACTTGCAAACTGTGAGAGCAAGGATGCATCAGAATGTGAAGTTTTTATCGTTGAGGGTGATTCTGCCGGAGGCTCTGCAAAAACAGCGAGAAACAGGCGTACACAGGCTATCCTGCCTATACGAGGTAAAATATTAAATGTAGAGAAAGCCTCAATAGACAAGGTTCTGGCTAACGCTGAGATAAAAACAATGATTAATTCATTCGGCTGTGGTTTCCTTGAAGGATATGGAAATGATTTTGATATAAATAAGCTCCGCTATGACAAAATTATCATTATGACGGATGCCGATGTCGATGGTGCACATATTGATACGCTCCTGCTCACATTTTTCTACAGATTTATGCCGGAACTTATTAATCAGGGACATGTATATATTGCAACACCTCCGCTCTACAGGGCTGAGATTAAAAAGGGAACAAAATCAAAGTCCAAGGGAGAATTCCAATATCTTTATGATGATAAGGCACTTGAAAAATACAGAAAAGAGCATGCTGCCGGTTCATTTACGCTTCAAAGATACAAGGGTCTTGGTGAGATGGATCCTGACCAGCTCTGGGAGACAACGCTTAATCCTGAAACGCGGATTTTAAAGCAGGTAGAAATAGAGGATGCAAGACTTGCAGCAGAAGTAACTTCAATGCTTATGGGCAGTGATGTTTCGCCGAGAAGGCAGTTTATTTATACACATGCTGAAGAGGCAGAAATAGATGTCTGATTTTAATATATAATTTTAAGTATAAAAATATTATCTTATAACGGAAAGATTGAGGAAAAAAGACAATGGCAGAAAATATCGTTAAGACCGAATATTCGGAACTTATGCAGAAGTCTTATATAGATTATTCCATGAGCGTAATTACAGCAAGGGCACTTCCTGATGTAAGAGATGGTTTGAAACCGGTACAGAGACGTGTTCTTTATGCTATGGACCAGCTTGGACTTAATTATGACAAACCGCATAGAAAATCGGCACGTATTGTCGGTGATGCAATGGGTAAATATCATCCACATGGTGACAGCTCAATTTATGAGACACTTGTTGTAATGTCCCAGGATTTTAAGAAGGGCATGGCACTTGTTGACGGGCATGGTAATTTTGGCTCTATAGAGGGTGATGGTGCCGCCGCTATGCGATATACAGAAGCTAAATTAAAGAAATTTACACAGGATGTATATCTTGCCGACCTGGACAAAGATGTAGTTGATTTTATTCCAAACTTTGATGAAACTGAAAAAGAGCCGGCGGTTCTTCCTGTAAGAGTTCCAAACCTTCTTGTAAATGGTGCTGATGGCATCGCAGTAGGAATGACAACTAATATTCCTACACATAATCTTGGAGAGGTTATAGATGCGGTATGTGCATACATGGATAATGTAAATATTACCACGCAGGAACTTATGCAATACTGCCCGGGACCTGATTTTCCGACAGGGGGTCTTGTTGTAAATAAGAGTGAACTTCCGGCAATATATGAGACAGGAACAGGCAAGATAAAGTTAAGAGGCAAGGTGGTATTTGAGCCTGCACAAAAGCGTGGTGAAAAAGACAAACTTGTGATAACTGAGATTCCATATACTATGATTGGTGCCAATATCGGCAAATTTATATCGGATGTTGTTGAGCTTATCGAGAGCAAAAAAGCAACGGATATTGTTGATATTTCAAATGAATCTTCAAAAGAGGGAATTCGTATTGTACTTGAATTAAAGAAAAATGCTGATGTAGAAAATCTAAAAAATCTTTTGTATAAAAAGACAAAACTTGAAGATACATTTGGTGTAAATATGCTTGCAATTGTTGACGGACGTCCTGAAACACTTGGAATAAAAAAGATAATAGAGCATCATATCAATTTTCAGTATGAAATAACAACAAGAAAATATACAACACTTCTTAATAAAGAGCTTGCAAATAAAGAAATTAAAGAAGGTCTTATACGTGCATGTGATATAATTGACCTTATAATTGAGATTTTAAGAGGCAGCAGTAATCTGAAAATGGCAAAAGAGTGTCTGATGACAGGTAATGCTGAGGGCATAAAATTCAAGTCGGAAGCGTCAAAAAAACAGGCTTCACAGCTCGATTTTACTGAGAGACAGGCATCTGCAATACTTGAGATGCGTCTTTATAAACTTATAGGTCTTGAAATACTTGCATTGCAAAAAGAATATGATGAAGCTTGTAAAAAGATTGCCAGATATGAGAAAATTCTTGGCAGCAGAAAAGAAATGGCAAAAGTCATTAAAGAAGATTTAATGAAAATCAAGAAAGAATATGCAGTTGACAGACGCACAGTTATAGAAGACGGAAAAGAAGCAGTATTTATAGAAAAAAAGATACCTGAACAGGAAGTAATGTTTATTATGGACCGTTTTGGATATGCAAAAACAATTGATATGGCTGCATATGAGAGAAATAAAGAAGCTGTTCACAATGAATATAAGTATATTTTCTCATGTATGAATACAGATAAAATCTGTATTTTTACTGATAATGGCATGCTGCATCAGATTAAAGTTAAGGATATACCATTTTCTACAAAATTTAGGGATAAAGGTACACCAATTGATAATCTCGGCAATTATGACAGCAGTGGTGAACGCATAATTTATCTTTGTGCTTCAGAAAGAATAAGACAGAAAAGGCTTCTGTTTGTTACAAAACTTGGAATGATGAAGCTTGTTGATACATCTGAATTTGATGTTATGAAAAAAACGGTTGCATCAACAAAACTTACAGATGGTGATGAACTTATAGGAATTTATGAAACTGATGCGAGGACAGAGGTTCTGTCCAAGTTTAATTACGACGGGACAGTTGGCGAAGAAGAGGTCGTTTCAAGTGACCAGAATATTATATTACAGACTGCAAATGGTGTATTTTTGAAATTTCCGCTTACAGATGTTCCACAGAAGAAGAAAAATGCAGTCGGTGTGCGTGGCATAAAACTTGGCAGTGATGATTATATCGAAGATGTATATATACTTACAAATGGGGATGAATTATCAATGGATTATAAAGGAAAAATGCTTGATTTTGGAAAAATGAAAATGGCACACAGGGATACTAAGGGGACGAAAGTCCGTAGATAAAAATTGAATAATAATTAGAAAAATCAGATATTTTTTTGCCTCGGGATTTTATAATCCAATATGCAAAAAAATATCTGATTTTTTAATACAATAATTTTATCTGCGGACTTTACTTGCCAATATGCAAAAAAATATCTGATTTTTAATACAATGATTTTATCTGCGGACTTTACTTGCCAATATGCAAAGATATCTGATTTTTTAATACAATGATTTCATCTGTGGACTTTGTCCGGGTCAGGCAGGAAAATTGCAGCTTTTCATGTAGTCATCATAGATGGCAATGACTTTATTCATTACGTCAGCACCCGGAGCACCGAGAGTAAGACGTTTTTCTACACATGTCTTTAAGCTGATTGCATCATAAATGTCATTTTCAAATACAGGGCTGATTTTTTTATACTCGTCAAGAGAAAGGTCGTCAAGAGCAATTCCTTTGTCGATGCATAAAAGAACGAGCTGGCCAACAATACCATGTGCATCACGGAAAGGAACCCCTTTCTTTACGAGATAGTCAGCGGCATCTGTAGCATTAGTGAAGCCCCTCTTTGCACTGTCTTCCATACGGGCCGGGTTGAATTTCATTGTGTCAATCATGCCTTTGAAGAGGCTTACACAGCCTTTGACAGTATCAATGGCATCAAATGAGAGCTCTTTATCTTCCTGCATGTCTTTATTGTATGCAAGAGGAATTCCTTTCATTGTAGTAAGAAGACTTATCAAAGCACCGTAAACACGGCCTGTCTTTCCTCTTACAAGTTCTGCAATATCCGGATTTTTCTTTTGAGGCATAATGCTTGAACCTGTGCTGTAAGCATCGTCTAACTCGATGAATTTATATTCATTTGAATTCCAGATACAGATTTCCTCTGAAAAGCGGCTGAGGTGCATCATTATAGTTGAAAGTGCATTTAAAAACTCAATAAGGTAATCCCTGTCTGAAACAGAATCCATACTGTTTAATGTAGGACCATAAAAGTCAAGAAGTTCGGCAGTCATCTCGCGGTCAAGAGGATAAGTTGTTCCGGCAAGTGCACCTGCTCCGAGAGGGCAGTAGTTCATTCTCTTGTAAATGTCGGCAAGTCTGCTTCTGTCACGCTTGAACATTTCAAAGTAAGCACCAAAATGGTGAGCAACAGTAACAGGCTGTGCTTTCTGAAGATGGGTGAATCCAGGCATGTAAGTGTGTACATTTTCTTTGATGATTCTTAAAATAACTTCCATGAGAGCTTTTACTTCATCGTCAATGTTTTTAACTTCATCTCTTGTATATAATCTCATATCAAGGGCAACCTGGTCATTTCTGCTTCGTCCTGTGTGAAGTTTTTTGCCGGCATCACCAATTCTTTCAATTAATGTTGCTTCCATAAATGTGTGGATATCTTCATATTCATCCGTGATTTCAAGCTTTCCGCTCTCTATATCAGCAAGTATAGAAGTAAGACCATCTTGAATCTTATTGCTTTCTTCCTCAGAGATAATTCCTGCTGCACCAAGCATTTTTGCGTGTGCAATGCTTCCCTGAATGTCCTGTTTGTAAAATTTCTGGTCAAAAGAAATAGATGCATTGAAATTATTTACAAGTTTATCAGTTTCTTTTGTGAAGCGTCCGCCCCAAAGTTTCATATTATTGTTCCTCCGTAGTGTTAGTATCCGATTCTGTAAGAGAATCATTATTTGCATGATTGTTGAAAATAACAATGAGCTTCTGTTTGAGTTTTTTATCTATGCCACGCCGTTTTGCAACAGCAGTGCCAATTAATATAATAATGCATATAAATGTAATAATGCAACCCTTAATAAGATTTACTGGCATAAATTTCAATTTTACGCTGTGGGTGCCTTTAGTAATATCAACTGCAAGCAGTGCATCTGCTATGCTGTATGTGCTGCATTTTTTGCCATCAATATATACAGACCAGCCTTTGTCGTAAGGTATTGAAAAAAGAAAAGTTCCGTCGCTGTCACATGTTACCGAACCTGTAAAGCCTGTTGAATTCCATTTTTCTACCTGAAATGAATTGTTGTTTAAAATATTATATGCCTGTTTGAATTTATTTTCGTTTAAAATGTATGCATGAAGATTCATTGATGTTTCAGCATTTACATTGATCGAGTCGCCGGCATTGACATATCCGATATCAACTGTCCTGTTACCGCTTTTTAATCCTGAATATCCGGTTGTATTTCCATTGATTGTAACGCCGATGTTATCAACACCTTCCTTTTGGATTACAAGATACATATGTCCGCTTGATGACGGCGAAAATGTCACATCAATCTGTGACGGATATACAAAGCATTCAGTAAATGTATCCTTAACTCCTGTCAATGCTTCAATAAGCGAATTCTGGTTTTCAATTCCGTTATAAATAGTGTCGGGTTTCCATTTCTCAGAAAGATTTCCGTCTGAAACATATCCGGCCGGAAGAGTATATTCATTTTTATATATAAATTCTCCGTCATACCCATTGTAATAAGTTCTTAGTGAATCTGTTGAAAGAAGTTTATTGCTTATAAGATATTTAACGGAAAAAAGTGAGTTGGTCACGATTGTTGAACCGTCATATCCGTAAGCATTAGTCGAACTTACCATTCCAAGATATTTGTAAAGCTGTGACATTCCGGCACTGCATGTTGATGAAAATGTCGATATAGTATGGTAATTGTGCCATGCACCGTCATTTTTGCTCCTTGCACCTGTTATTTTATCCATGCGGTAGAAAGAGTTGTCGTTGCCAGAAACATCAGAGGTGACTGTTTTTACTGCATTATAATCAAGCAGATATGCTGTGCGGCTTGTTGTTCCAAGCCCTGTAAATTCCATATTAATAGTACATTCAACAACACTTACACATAAAACGGCAAAAAATATGACAGGAATTTTGAAATTCTTTGTCTTTTTTAGATATATGAGCAATGCATAAATCAAAATAAAAGCACCGCTTATATAAAATATTTTAAAATCGTAGGTGTCGCTGTCTTTAAATATCTGTTCTGCAAGCACAAGGAATATAATTGAAAACCATACTGAGGCACTAATCTGTTTTACAGTTGACTGCCTTATCCGGTAAAAGGCCTCATAGCTCATGCTTAAAAGAAAGAATATATAAATAAATGACTGGCGGCATGGAAGGCTGTTTGGATAGTGGAAACCATGCCATATAAAGTTAGGTATATTAAGATTAAATGCAAGTAAAAATACGAGAAGTATAATGCATTTACCAATTTTTTCAGCCGGTTTAATTTTTTTATTCATTATATAAAGTGGTATGAGTAAAAAAACAGCAACACCACAGTATATATTAGGATAATGTTCAAGACCGAGATGAACCGGAACATTAATCAGTTGTCTTACAAGCATTTCCATTACCGAAAAATAGGATGTAAGTTTTGTCGGAAATGAAGTAGATGAAGAAGCTGACAGTGAAAAAGTATACATTTCCGGGAGAAGCAGGCATGCGGCAAGTCCTCCGGCTATCAGTGAATAAAAAATCCAGCGTAATATCTTTTTAATATATATTCCAAATGATTTGTCACCGTCATATGCAATCATAAGCACAATGAAATACAGGCATACACTTATGCAGACCATAATTGAAATATAATAATTTGTAAAAATACATAAACCGAGGCTTATGCAGTACAAATAGCATTTATTTTCATCTACAAGTTTTTCAAGACCCAGCATTATAAGCGGAATAAGCACTATGCAGTCAAGCCACATAATGTTCCAGCTGTATGCAGCACTGTAAGCTGATAACGCATAAAACATGCCAAAAAGTGCAATTGTACATTTTTTTGTATGAAAATGTTTTGAAATATAATATGAAAATGTTACAGATGAGGCACAAAGCTTCATAACGATAAGCATATTCATAATTTCAATCATATATTTCTGTGGCAGCAGTGCTATAAGCCAGTTTATGGGACTTGCAAGGTAATATGCAAAAAGTGATGTGAAATTGACCCCCATGCCGATATCCCATGAATACAGGAGTGTATCACCTGTACGCAGTTTGTGCCATAATTCAGAATAAAATGGTGCATATTGGTGATACATATCTGAGCGTAGATAGCAGTCATTCCCAAAAGGAAAGATGTCACGCAGATAATATAATGCAAGAAAAATAAGTGCCGGTATGCAAAAAGACAGAATAAATGTAATATTGCCGGCGGGAATTGACGGAGATGTATTATCAATCAGGCTGAAATTAAAACTTTTTTTCTTGTTTTCTTTATTAACAGTTTCCAATGTAAACCTCCAAGTTTATGATACATTTTTATAATTAATAATTGTACTATATTTTTGTATTATTTGCACTTGTATTATTAAAAATATTTAGGTAAAATATAAATGTACGTCAATGGGTTATTAATTCTTTAGGGGAATTAAGGAGATGTACAATGAGTTATATAAAAAAATATATAAATAAACTATATCTGAGGTTTGGTTATAAAACAAAATATATATATGGGGCAATATTTGTACTGGCTGCATGTATTATATGTTGTTTTTTACGTTTTACAGAATCAGAAAGTGAAAATGGCAGCATAAAAGATTATAATATGTCGCAAAACACAGCTGTTATTTCGGATGCTTCTGCATATGACGGAACAAAATCATATGAAGAAAAAGAGGAGAATATCTGTGTATATGTATGCGGCAGTGTTAATAATCCCGGTGTCTATGAGGCAGCAAAAGATGCAAGGATATATGAAATTGTAGATATGGCAGGCGGAATGACACAAGGAGCTGTTCCTGAAAGTATTAATATGGCAGGCTATGTGTCAGATGGGCAGATGATTTATATTCCCGGTGAACAGGATATATCATCAGGCGGTGTGACACCGGCTGGAAACAGCACAGAGATGTCGAATGTAAAACTGATAAATATAAACACCGCAGGTGTAAGTGAGCTTATGATGCTTCCGGGAATAGGAGAGTCAAGAGCTAATGATATAATCCGTTACAGGACGGAAAATGGTGGATTTGGATGTATTGAAGATATAAAAAAGGTAAGCGGCATAAAAGATGCTGCGTATTCTAAAATAAAAGATTTGATACAAGTGTGAATTTTTGTGGAGGATATAAAATAATGGCTGTAAAAGTATTGGTTGTAGATGATGAAAAGCTTATTGTTAAAGGACTCAAGTTCAGTCTTGAGCAGGATGACATGGAAGTTGAATGTGCATATGACGGGGAGGAAGCACTTGAGTATGCAAAGAATAACCAATATGATATTATTCTTCTTGATATAATGCTTCCAAAACTTGACGGAATGCAGGTATGCCAGCAGATACGTGAATTTTCCAATGTTCCTATTATAATGCTTACAGCAAAAGGCGATGATATGGATAAAATTCTCGGACTTGAGTATGGTGCCGATGATTATGTGACAAAACCATTTAATATTCTTGAAGTAAAAGCAAGAATGAAAGCAATATTAAGAAGAAATAATAAGTCAGGAAGCAAACCGGTACAGACCAACATTATAAATGCAGCTGATATGAAGCTTGACTGTGACAGCAGAAGTCTTTATATCGCAGGCAGAGAGATTAATCTTACATCAAGGGAATTTGATATATTGGAGCTTCTTGTTAAAAATCCGGGTAAAGTATACAGCCGTGATAATCTTTTAAAGAAAGTATGGGGTGAAGAGTATCCTGGAGATGCCAGAACAGTGGATGTACACGTAAGAAGGCTTCGTGAGAAAATAGAGTCAAATCCAAGTGAACCAAAATATGTTCATACACGCTGGGGGGTAGGTTATTATTACAATGCCTGATAATATTAAAAATAATAAAAGAACAGATGATTTTAATAAAGTAAAAAAGAATTTCAAAAAGCTGCTTTTCAGAATGAAAAGCACAAAGACGTGGATATTTATATTTTTTGTTGGTCTGCTTGCAGCAGTTATGATAATTGTTGAAAATGTGTCATATTATTTCTTCCAAAAAAATCTTATCGAAATAGAAATGGCACAGCTGCAGACAAGTGCTGCAGTCATGTCAGGAGAATTCTCTTCATATGCTTCATTTAGTGAAGCAGAAAAAAACGGAGTATATGAAAGAATGCGGCGATATTCTGCCATGAATTCAGTAAGAATAAGGGTTATTGATGAAAGATTTGTGATTGTTTCTGATTCTTATCTTGTAGAATATGGTAGAAACATAATTAATTCCAATGTTATTAATTCATTTACAACAGGAAAAAGTATCTCATTTTATGACAGAAAAAATACCAATATTGAGGTTGCTGTTCCGATAAATGGAACTGATGGGAGCATACTTGGCGTACTTGTTGTGAGCAAAGACCTTGATGAAGTATATAAGAACAGTGTAAATGATAACATATTTACAGTTATGGTTGCAGTTACTGCAGTTGCTGTTATTCTGGTTCTGCTTTTTGAGAGAGGAATAGGAAAATCCTATAGAAAAGCATATAAGATAGTTGAAGATGTTGCAAACGGACATACAGATAAGAGAATACCTGTAAAAGGAAGCTATGAGTTAAGGCTGTTTGCAAAAGATTTTAATAATATAATGGACAGGGCAGGTATGCTTGATGAAAGCAGGCAGGAATTTGTATCTAACGTGTCACATGAATTAAAAACGCCTATTACTTCAATAAAGGTACTTGCTGATTCACTTAATATGCAGGATGATGTTCCGATTGAGCTTTATAAAGAATTCATGCAGGATATTACTAATGAAATTGACAGAGAGAGTAAGATTATTGAAGATTTACTCTCTCTTGTAAAGATGGACAAGTCGGCAGCTGTTATGAATATAAGCTCTGTTAATGTCAACGAAATGCTTGAAATAGTATTAAAGAGATTAAAACCTATTGCACAAAAGAAGAATGTTGAACTTCTTTTTGAAAGTTTCAGACCTGTCGTTGCAGAGATTGATGAAGTTAAGTTTACACTGGTAATATCAAATCTTGTAGAAAATGCAATAAAGTATAATGTCAGTGATGGCTGGGTACATGTGTCTCTTAATGCGGATTATCAATATTTTTATGTGCGTGTTGAAGATTCAGGTATTGGAATACCGAAAGAGAGCCAGGATCTTGTATTTGACAGATTTTACAGGGTTGATAAAGCACGTTCAAGACAGACCGGAGGCACAGGTCTTGGACTTGCAATTGTACAGAATATTGTTCTTTTACATCATGGCACAATAAAACTTCATAGTGAAGAAGGAACTGGAACAACATTTACAGTCCGTATTCCGCTTAACTATGTAGGATGACAGGATAAGAATAATAAGAGGGAATAAGTATGAGGTCATTGTTAAAAAAAATAACAGGAATATGTCTTTTGACGGTAATATCTGTATGCATGATTATTCCGTCAGCAGGTTGTTCCACGAAAAATGCAAAAAATAAATATAAACTATTTTATAAAAATGCTTCATCAAACAAACTTGTGACTGTTGATTACAGCACACAGACACAGGAGTTAGATGAGCTTGTGCTGGAGCTTCTTAATAAGATGAACCAGAAGGTGAAAAATAAAAAATTAAGTATTTTAAAACCGGAAGAAGTAAATATTGAGAAGTGCGATATAAAAAATAATACAGTAAATATTTATTTTAATAATGGATATAATGATATGTCGGAATATGATGAATTATTTTATCGTGCCGGAGTTGTAAAAATGCTGACGCAGATTCATGATATAAGTTATGTCCAGTTCTATGTAGGCGATTCACAGGCAAAATATAAAGATGGTTCGTATATAGGGCTTATGACAAAAGACAGTTTTGTAGATGATACAAATGAGTCACTTGGAAATATTGAATGGAGAAAAGTGGATTTGTATTATTCTAATAAAATGGGAGATAAGCTTGTGAAAAAGGTAGAAAGTGTCGCTTACAGCAAAAATACGTCTCTTGAAAGAATAATAGTTGAACAGCTTATAAAAGGACCGGGAGATTCGACAATGAATTCAACACTTCCATCTGATTTAAAGCTGCTTAGTATATCAGTGAGTGATGGCATATGTTACGTTAATTTAAGCTCATCATTTTTAACTGAGATGGTAAATGTAACCAGTGAGATTCCTGTATATTCGATAGTCAATTCACTTTGCAGCCTTGGTAATATAAGCGGTGTAAAAATAATGATTAATGGTGATTCGGCGAAGAGTTACAGGGAGAGCATAAGTCTTGAAAATGTCTTGAAATTTAACAGTGAGGTGATTAGCTCATAAAAAGACCGATGGTATTGCTGGCTGTACTTTTTCTGGCAGCAGATGTAAGCACAGCCTGCACAGGTTATTGGTTTGTGGCAGCAGCCGTAGTTACATATTTAATTGCGGCTGCCATTGTTCACAAAAATAAATTCTTTTGCTATTTTGGCATCTTTTTTACATTTTGTATCTATTGTGCCTTTATGACGGCACAGTCGGAAAACAGTTCAATGATTGATATGTATAATAAAACACAGGCAGTTATTACAGGAACAGTTTCCAGAATAAATAATACCGGATATGGAAAAAGTATCACATTAAAAGAATGTGAAATAAAAACAGAATATGGAAATTCGCACGAAAATGTAATTGTATATGTAAATAATGATGAAGTTTTCATAAAAGAAGGCTTTGTAATAGAAGTAAGCGGAAGTATAAGAAAATTTGAAAAGGCAAGAAATGAAGGAATGTTTGATGCGTATACTTATTACAAATCAAACGGAATTGCATACAGATGTGAAGCCGGCAAAATAGTAGTTACAGGGCAGAAAAACTCAATTGAATATATAATGCCTGAAATAAAAAATAAAATAAATAATATATATGAAAAAATTACAGATAACGAAACAAAAGGATTTCTTAATGCTGTAATTCTTGGAGATAAATCAGAAATAGATGATGAAATGTATGAGCTTTACAGAAACAATGGAATAGCACATATACTTGCAATAAGCGGGCTTCATATAACATTTCTTGCGTCATTTGTTTATAATATGTTAAGGAAACGTGGAATTGCATTTTTTCCAGCATTTGGAATATGTGCTTTATTTCTTGTATTTTATAGCATTATGACAGGGAATTCTGTGTCTGCAAAAAGAGCAGTAATAATGTATATGGTCAAAATGGGAGCTGAGTTTGCCGGAAGGACATATGACACATTGTCATCACTTGCATTTGCAATGATTATTATATGTGCCGAAAATGTAAATATTATATATAATCCCGGATTTTTATTGTCATTCACAGCAATAGCAGGCATTGCTATATTTTGTCCGGCTGTAGTAAAAAGCATGAAAAAAATAATAAAAACTCAGAATAAATATATTAGTAAGATTATAGAAATGGTTTCTGTGAGTGTGGGGATAAGTGTTTTTATGATGCCTCTTATAGCATATAATTATTTTGAGATTCCGTTGTATGCACCATTTCTTAATCTGATAATTATTCCGTTAATGTCAGTCGTAATATTATGTGCTGTGGCAGCAGTCATATTATCATTTATATCAATGAGTGCAGCATCTTTTATAATTGGTGCTGTAAGCATAATAATAAAGTTGTATACAGCATTTTGTAAAATTATAAATATCATGCCGTATAGCAGAATTATAACAGGCAGACCTGAAAAATCGTCATGTATTATTTTTTATATAATATTAATTATTATGTCGGCGGCAATATTAAATAATAAAAAAATTATTATGAAAAAATTTCCGCTTATAATAATTGTATCAATAATTATATTGTTTGCAAAGGATACGAAAACAGTTGAGGCCGATTTTATTGATGTCGGGCAGGGTGACAGCATTTTAGTCAGGGAAAAATCGGGAACAGTAATGTTATTTGACGGAGGAAGTTCGGATATAAAAAATGTAGGTGAAAAAAGAATATATCCGCTTATAAAATGCAAAGGAATTAAAAAAATTGATTATATATTTATAAGCCATACGGACAATGATCATATAAATGGAATTATGGAACTTATAGAATTAAGCGGAAGTGATTTAAAAATAAAGAATATAATACTTCCGTTAATAAAAAATGCTTCACAGGATGAAAATTATAATAATATAATAAAAAAATCATGTGAAAAAGGAATAAATATTAATTATGTAAATACGGGAAGTAAATTTAATTTAAAAAATGATTTTTCGGTAACATGTATTCATCCTGATAATGGATATATATATTCGGATGCCAATGATTATTCCGCAGTATACATATTAAAAAAAGATGATTTTAAAATGCTTCTGACAGGTGATATAGAAAAAAAGGCAGAGGATAATATTTTAAAAAATAGAGATGTAAGAGAAGAATTGAAAAATATGACTGTGCTGAAGGCTGCACATCATGGTTCTGCATCATCATCCAGTGAAGAATTTATAAAACTTGTAAACCCTGAGGTCACGGTTATCTCATGTGGAATCAATAACAGATACGGACATCCGAAAGAGAGTACACTTAAAATGTTGAAAAAATATAACAGCGATATTTATGTGACAAAGGAATGTGGGCAGGTTATGATAAGGTATACGAAAGATAAATTTTACGTCAAAACATTGTAAATAGGCAAAAAATAAGATACAATTGCCTCTGACACAAAGTTTGTATGTCTGAAAGAAGAAAAATTGTATGAAAATAATAAATGAACATATAAAATCAAATGAATATAAAAATGTATATCTTTTATATGGTGATGAGCCGTATCTTAAAAAGCAGTACAGGGATAAATTAAAGCAGGCAATTGCCGGTGACGACACCATGAATTATTCTTATTATGAAGGCGATAAGATATCTGTAAAAGAGATAAAAGATATGGGTGATACGCTTCCTTTTTTTGCAGAGCACAGATTGATAGTGGTTGAAAACAGTGGATTTTTCAAATCATCAAATGATGAACTTGCCGATTATATAAGAAATATTCCGGATTATCTTATTATTATATTTGTTGAGACGGAAGTTGATAAAAGAAATAAAGTTTATAAAGCAGTTAATGATATTGGATATATTTCCGAGATGAAACAGCAGACTCCTGCCGTTCTGGAAAAATGGATAGCAGGTCTTTTAAAAGCAGAAGGAAAAGTTATAACAAGACCGGCTGCAGAACTTATTCTTAATAAAACAGGAGCTTCGATGGATCTGATAAGAGCAGAACTTGATAAGATAATAAGTTATTGCGGAGACAAAAATGAAGTGACTGAAAAAGATATAGAAGATATATGTACAACGCAGACAGTGAGCCGTATTTTTGATATGATAGCTGCGATTGCATCAAAAAAACAGCAGCAGGCACTTGAATTATATTATGACCTTCTTACGCTCAAAGAGCCGCCGATGCGTATATTATATCTTATAGTAAGACAGTTTAACGGAATTTTTCAGGTGCAGGAAGAACTTAATCATGGACGGAGTAATGCCGACATTGCAAGAACAATGGGAGCAGCACCATTTATAGTAAATAAATATGCCGCACAGGCTAAAAATTTTACTCCGTCACAGTTAAAAGAAGCACTTGCCGATTGTGCCCAGGCAGAAGAAGACGTAAAGACAGGCAGACTTAATGAAAAAATGGCAGTAGAATTGATAATAGTTAAATATTCTGCTAAGAATAAAAAGTAAAATCCAGAAAGACTTTTATTTTTATGAAACACTCTTGTGTTTTATGTTAAGAATTGCAGACAAAATCATTGCAAGAATCTGTGCAATACTCATACTCCACCATACGGCCGGCTCCCCGAAAAAACGAGGAAATATAATAAGCAGCAAAAAGAAAAATATAATTTCTGAATAAACGATTACTGAAGATTTTACAGCTTCCTGTGTCGCATAAAAAGATGAAGTTGAAACTCTTGCATATGCTAGAAATAAAAATCCGACAAGAAGTATAGGCATATTATCGCCGACCATTCTTGTTACAGTTTCAGAAGCACCAAAAAGATTACCTGTATGGTACCTTAAAACATATAGTAATACAAAAGATAATGTAGCAATAAATTCTGCTGTTATATATGCAAGATGTTTTGTCTTGTGTAATGCAGTCATGTTACCACGACCGAAGTAATCGCTTAAAAGCGGCTGGCATCCATCACCAACACCTTGAAGAATCAGATATACAAAATATGTTGCATATGAAATTACAGCATAACAAGCAACGGATGATTCCCCGCCGTATTTTAAGAGGAATAAATTCATAAGGAGAAGTGTTATGTTAGGGCATAGTGTAATTCCAAATGCAGAAATTCCATTTTTAAAAATTCTTAAAAACATTGCTGGTTTGAAATGCAGTCTGTATACAGGGATTTTTTTCCATAAAAGATAACATGTTCCTATGACAGCGGTTATGAACTGACCTGTAACAGTAGCAAGTGCGGCACCGGCAACTCCTTTTCCAAGTACCCATACAAAAGTATAATCTAATATTACATTTGTGATAAAACCTGAAATCATTGTAAACATACTGAATGAAGCACCACCGTTATTTCTTACGAGCGGCGTCATTCCTGTTCCAAAAATCTGACAGAATGAGCCTAAAATAACGACAGAAAGATAGCTGCGTCCGTATTCGGCAATAATTCCTGATGCACCAAGAATTTTAAGAATAGGTGTCATAAGCGGAAGTACAATAAGCGGCATTAATATGCTTGATATAAGCAGGCATGTTATTGTTGCACGCAGATATTTAAGTGCATTTTCATCTTTTCCGGCAGCTTTTAATATTGAATATTGTATTGAACCCCCCATTCCTATGCCGGTTCCGAGTGCCTGTAATATAGAAACAACAGGAAAAACTACATTAATAGCGGTCATGCCGGCATCACCTACATTGTTGCCGACAAAATATCCATCCACAATTGAATATATGCCTGAAAGAGCAAATGCCAGAATTGATGGCATTACAAAGCGGAAAAATTTCTTTGAGTACATAAAAATCCCCATTTCTAAAATATTTTTTATATGAAAAGGAGCAGGCAGGATTTAATTTCATGCGGCTCCTTTTTTGTAACAAACATAAAATATTATTATATCACACTTTTTGAAAAATAAAACAGAAAAAAATATATATTTTCTGTTGCATATTTAATAAATATATACTATACTTTTGTTAACTTAAAAATACGTGAAAATAGTGTCAGAACTGATGCTGTAATAAGAGTAAGGAAGTGTTTAATATGTCTGGATTAAGTAAAAATGTAAAGATTATTATTGCGGCAGCTGTGTCAGTTTTAATTCTTGTTGCAGGTATAGCGACAGGAATACTAATATCTTCCCATAGAGGAGACAAAGATTCTTACAAAGCAAGTGAGGAATCAGATAGCAGAAATGAGCAGGTTATAAGCAGCAACGGTACACAGAAAGATAAAGAACAGGATAAAAAGTGGACGGATGCGGCAGCAGAGTTTAAAGCTGTTAATTCGTGGGAATCAGAAGGCAAGACGTTTACACAGTATGAACTTACTGTTACCAATCATGGAAGCAGTGCAATTGATGAATGGAAGATAAATTTTCCGGTCGGGAGTACAACACAGCTGTCACAGAGCTGGAACTGCGACATAAGTGTTGATAATAATAATGGAAACGTAAGGTTTATACTTGTGCCTGCTGATTATAATAAAAAGCTTGAAGCCGGGGCCAAAACACAGGGAATAGGTTTTATTGTCAGTATGACAGATGACTATAAGCTTGGAGATTATGATATTGAAACAGTTATAAAAGATGATACGCTCACAGCGTCGAATGTATCAGGTCAGGATGATGAAAATGCGGATTTACAGGATGATAAAAATGCGGATTCACAGGATGATAAAAATGCGGATTCTCAGGATGATAATAGCAGGGAGCGTAATGATAATGAAGATTTGTCAGGTCAGCTTCATGTTTCAGGGACTGATATTATAGACGGCAATGGCAATGTTGTCAGGCTGAAAGGTGTGAGCACACATGGGCTTGCATGGTATCCGCAGTATGTCAATTATGATGCATTCCGTACTTTGAGGGATGATTGGGGTGTTAATGTAATAAGGCTTGCCATGTATACACAGGAGTATGGGGGATATTGTAACGGCGGTGACAGAGAAGGTCTTAAACAGCTTATAGATAATGGTGTTTCATATGCATCACAGCTTGGAATGTATGTGATTATAGACTGGCATATTTTAAGTGACGGCAATCCTAATCAGCATAAGGATGAAGCATTGGAATTCTTTGACGAAATGTCGTCAAAATATGCAGGATATAATAATGTAATATATGAAATATGTAATGAACCTCAGAATTCCGACTGGAACAGTCAGATAAAGCCTTATGCACAGGAGGTTATAGCACGAATACGACAGCATACGGATGCACTTATTCTTGTAGGAACAAACAGGTGGTCACAGGATGTCGATGAGGTTATAGGCAACAGACTTGATGATGATAATGTAATGTATGTTGTTCATTTTTATGCAGGAACACAGAAGGAATGGGTAAGAAATAAGATGATTGCTGCACTTGACGCAGGGATTCCTGTATTTATAAGTGAATGCAGCATATGTGATGCATCAGGAAACGGTGGTATAGATTATGGTTCGGCTGATGCGTGGTTTTCACTTCTTAACGAAAGAGGAATAAGTTATATAGCTTGGAGCCTGAGCAATAAAAGTGAGACGTCTGCACTTATAAATTCGTGGTGTGATAAGTTGAGTGATTGGAGTGATGATGATTTATCAGATACAGGAAGATGGTTCAAGAATATGATGAGCAGGTAAAAACTTTGACATGCAGTTCCATAAGACATAATGGTCCAATGAATGGTTCAATTGTGGACAGGACAAAATAAAAGCACTGAATGTGAGTGGGTGACGAACATTCAGTGCTTTTTTATAAATTATAAAGAGTTTACAGCCTTTGTTATGCGAGATACCTTTCTTGCAGCTGTGTTCTTGTGGAAAATTCCCTTTGAAGCAGCCTTAGAAATCTCAGCGATAGCAACTGGAAGAGCAGCCTGAGCAGCTTCCTTGTCGTTAGCAGCAACAGCAGCGTCAACCTTCTTGATATAAGTTTTTACTCTTGATTTAACAGCCTTATTTCTATCAGCTCTAACCTGACTTGTAAGGACTCTCTTTTTCGCAGATTTAATGTTAGCCAAATCCGTACACCTCCAAAAATATTTATTATTAGTTAAATTAATTGTGATTTGTTTTGCATTAAAGCCGGACACGGACGATCTAATGTAAACATACCTCTGTATTCTATAATATCGATGTGATTATGTCAATAAAAAATATAATAAATTTTATAAATTACAATAAAAAGCAGTTAATCTGACAAGAATATAGATATAAAAGAATAATATTCAAAAGGAGTGACTGTTTATGGGAAATATAAATATAAGAACGGACCTTGCAGTTGAGCTTAATGAGGCTGTTGACAAAAGTGACAGCCGTTACAGTGGTGTAATTGTAAGAGAGCATATTGATAAAGTGTCTTTGGTAAAAGTGACGACACTAGAGATAATAAATGAGGAAGGTGAAAAACTGTTTAATAGAAAAGCGGGCATATATATAACTATAGAAGCAGAGGGTCTCGGTGAAAATGATGATTTTTATAATGAGAGAGTAATAGAGATTATTTCCGGACAGATAGATGCGTTAATACGTCCATGTATATCAAAAAATAACAAACTGCTTGTTGTTGGGCTTGGAAACAGGAACGTAACAGCGGACTCACTGGGACCCGATGTTGTTGATAAATTAATAATAAACAGTCATATACATGGTGAAAAAGATGAAATTTCAGTCAGGCTGTCAGCATTATCTCCGGGAGTTATGGCACAGACAGGAATAGAGACTTCGAGCATAATAAAAGGGATAGCAGATGAGATTGATCCCGGAGTGATTATTGTTATAGATGCATTGGCTGCAAGAAACACACAGAGACTTAATAAGACAATCCAGATTTCAAACAGGGGAATTAATCCGGGGTCAGGCGTTGGAAATCACAGAACAGGGATAACATCGGATAATATAGGAGTCCCTGTGATTGCAGTGGGAGTGCCGACAGTAATAGATGCAGCAACGATAATAGGTGATGTAACGAAAGATTATGAAAATATTCCCAAACACCTTTCGGATATGTATGTTACACCGAAAGATATTGATGAAAATATACGGATTACAGCAGAAATTATAGCTGAATCAATAAATGAACTTGTTTATGCATAAAGTTTTACAGATGTTCATATAGATAGTGTAGCCGGAAATAAATCGGGCGGTGCATAGCGGAGGCGGGAAATGTCGGTGAAAAAATATAGACGTGCTGTTTTTTTGATAATAATGCTGATATTGACAATTGTGTTTTATTTTATTTTTTGTGGAGGTAAAAATGCAATTGGAAATGTTCTTGCCGGAGTAATAAGTAGTGCGGGAAATTTCCTTGCAGGAGAGTATGTGCCGTCATATACATTTTATGATTCGGTAGAATCACAGTCGGAATATACATTAAAGAATTCAATTTTAAATGATATTTATCCGACAGGTGAATATTACAGAATATATGCAGGGCAGGGCGAAGCGTGTGTATCATATGACGGTTATGTTGATACAATAGCACAGGTTGTAAATATAACAGGTCAGGATGATAATAAAGAAGATAATAACCAGAATCAGGAAAATGATGTTTCTGTGGAATCAGATAAAGCCACAGGTGGTGAAACAGAAAGTGAAAAAAGCACAAATATAATAGCTGCTGATACAGTTACAGGTAATGTCTATGACAGGCAGGATCTTAATGATTATAATTTCTGTCAGCAGTTTTATACTGTTACAAGCATTACGAGTCTTACAAAAGAAATATTCAGACCTTCAGAGTTTCTTGATAAAGATATGAAAATCACACATGATTCGTCAAGTCCGCAGATTCTTATTTTTCATACACATTCACAGGAAAAATTTGCGGATTCAACAGATGATGATTCAACATCAATACTTGGTGTTGGTGATTACCTCACAGAACTTCTGACCGGTAAAGGGTACAACGTTATACATGACAGGAGTGTTTATGATTATGTTGATGGTAAACTTGACAGGAGCAAGGCATATACTTATGCCGAACAGGGGATAGAATCAATTCTTGAAAGCAATCCTTCAATAGAAGTTGTTATTGACCTCCACAGGGATGGAGTGGCAGATACAACACATCTTGTGACGGAAGTTGACGGCAGGCAGATGGCTAAAATAATGTTTTTTAACGGAATAAGCTATAGCAATGTTAAGGGGAATATAAATTATCTGTATAATCCATACAGGGATGACAACCTGGCAATGAGTCTTCAGATGCATCTTATCGGGGAGGCATATTATCCTGGATTTCTTCGCAGAAATTATATTAATGCATACAGATACTGCCTCCATGAGCGTGCAAAATCAATGCTCATTGAGGCAGGAGCACAGACCAATACATTTGAAGAGGTAAAAAATGCAATGGAACCGCTGGCAGATATGCTTGATAAACTGCTTACAGGAGTAAGAGCATATTAAATGAGAAAAAATTATGCTTGATGTGTTATCATGTATATAATTTAATCAGTTAGGCATTGATATAATTTATCTATTGATTCATTAATTTTATCATCGGAGAGGGCTGAATAGTTAATTACCAGCGTATGGTCTATTGCAAGGCTTTTGTCTGCATAATATCCTGACAGACATGATATTTTAAGCCCTCTTTGCATAGCACGTTCAATAAGCTTTTCATCGCTAAGAGTGGTGTTTGCGTGAAGCAGAAAATGGAGTCCGGCATTTTCCTCATGAATAGTTATAATTGAGGAAAGAGGACTTTTATTTATAGCATCAATAAACATATCACGCTGGCGGCGGTAAAGAATTCTCGTGCGGTTTATATGTTTTTCAAAATACCCTTTATTAATAAAAGCAGCAAGTGTATACTGTTCAAAATTTGATACGGTACAGGCATAAAAATTAAGTTTTTCTTTAAAAAGCTGCATGAGCTGCACTGGAAGCACCATGTAGCTTATTCTTATTGTAGGAGAGAGAGTTTTTGTAAATGTATTCATATAAATTACTTTTCCTGATACATCAATACTTTCAAGCGAAGGTATAGGTTTTCCTAAAAGCCTGAATTCACTGTCATAATCATCTTCAATTATGTATCGTGATTTGCAGTTTAATGCCCATCCAAGAATTTCATAGCGGCGTCCTATTGGAGTGACAATTCCGGTAGGGTAGTGATGTGATGGCGAAAGATGGAGAATATCCGCATTTCCGGCCTTTAATGCATCTATATTAACACCTTCTTCATCAATGGGAATGCTTACACATTTTACATTGTTGCTATTATAAATTTTGCGTATTTTTTCGTATCCTGGGTCTTCAACCGCAAATGTTTTATCGCGTCCGAGAAGCTGTATAATGAGAGTATAAAGATATTCAGTTCCGGCACCTATTATAATCTGTTCAGGATGTACATTCATGCCTCTAAATTCTTTTAAATGGCTGCATATGGCAGCTCGAAGCTCATATATTCCCTCCGATGGTGATGGCTGTAAGAGTGCATCACGTCTGTCAGCCATAATTTCTTTCATAAGTTTTGACCATGTGTAAAAAGGAAAATTATCGGCATTTATCCTGTTTGAAGCAAGGTCTGCAAAACAGTTGTCTGAAGGATTTGGTTTGATATGCAGATTTTTATAAACAGGAGATTTTACGGAAATATCTGCGTTACGTTCTTTAAATTCATTTTCATATGCCGGGATAAGTATCTGGCTGATATCAGATACATAGTAGCCCTTTTTGGGAATAGAATAAATATATCCTTCAGCGATAAGCTGTTCATAAGCATTTTCAACTGTGATTGTGCTTATTCCGAGATTCTTGGCAAAATTACGCTTGGATGGAAGTTTATATCCATTGGTCAGATTGTGCTTTAAAATATCGTCACGTATACATTTGTACAGATATTCATACATGCTGTCAGAACCTGTATTTTCAAAAGAATATGTAAGCATAAAATTACCTCTTTCAGTTATATTTAAAGAATAACAATTATTTAGCTCAATATACACTATTTGAAAAATTATGTCAAAATTACATCAAAAAATATCAAAAATATATTGACAATTAAATAAAATTAATATATAGTGAATATAAATTATTAATACTATTTATTTCTTGCACGAGTTTTCGTGTTCTTATTTGTATATATGCATAAGAGGCATATATACAAGTCGGTGCAGTCATTATACCTGCTTCTATTGCCTTATACAGGACTTTTCTTTTTAATTCCATAAGGTTACAGATTTTTCGGGTAAGATTCCACTGGTGTTTATGTAAATATCCGTGTGTAAACGGTTTATTTAAATATTATATTAAAGGAGAGTAACTTATTATGGAGTACAGGGAGTTTCTGGAAAATGTACGAAAGGAGGTAGAATCAAGGTATGACAGTAATGTCAGCGTCACGCTTAATCATGTCATGAAAAATAACGGAACGGAGCTTGACGGCATTACAATAATGGAAAAAGATAAGAATATCGCACCTACAATATATATTAATTCTTTTTATGACAGATACAGGGAAGGGGTTTCTTTAAAAGCTGTTGTAAGTGAGATTATACGTATTTATAATCAGAATAAAAATTCAATTAATATTAATGCTGATTATTTTGAAAATTATGAAAATGTCAGAAAAACAATCGTATATAAGCTTGTCAATTATCAGAAGAATAAAAAACTTCTGGAAGATGTGCCATACAAAAGAGTGCTTGACCTTGCTGTAGTTTTTTACTGCCTGATAGAGCAAAGGAAAGGTGTGAGTGCAACGGCACTTATTCATAATGAACATTTAAGAATCTGGAATGTGACAGAGGATGAAATTTATAATGATGCATTGAAGAATACACCTGTTCTGCTTGCCGGCAGCATTGTGCCTATGAGTAAAATATTAAGTGAGATTGCAGGAACAGCTCCGGTTGATAATGACGAGAAAGTGTGTGAATACACAGGCGAAGACATTTTATATGTGCTCACCAATTCTTCAAGGGTAAATGGTGCCGCATGTATATTATATGATAATCTTCTTAAAAAATTTGCGAATGATGTACATTCTGATTTATACATACTTCCGTCATCTGTTCATGAGGTCATTATTGTTCCTAAAAAGAATGCATTTGATAAATCTGAACTCGCAGATATGGTAAGGGAAGTGAATGAACAGGGAGTTTCGCAGGATGAGATTCTGTCTGATAATGTGTATGAATATAACAGAAAGAATGGACTTATTACAATGTGATAAAAATAGTAGAAACAGATATTAAATAAAGACAGTATGTGCATGATGGGGGTCGAACCCACGGCCTTTCGCTCCGGAGGCGAACGCTCTATCCGCTGAGCTACATGCACATGCTGTATTATTTTACATTATAAAAACAAAAAAAGCAAGATGGTTGAAATGACGAAATGATTTTGTTAAAATTATATTATTTATTAATAACAGGAATGAAAGCATATGGATGATGGAGTAAGAATTAATAAGTTCCTCGGTTCGGCAGGATATTGTTCGAGAAGAGAAGCGGACAGGCTTGTCGGTGAGGGACGTGTTTTTATAGATGGAAATATGGCAGATATGGGAAGCCGTGTTATGCCGGGACAGAAGGTATATGTTGATGGTAAGGCAGTTGTTCCGGAAGAAGAAAATATACTTATAGCAGTGAATAAACCAAGAGGAATAGTATGCACCACAACTGATAAACAGGGGGCTAATAATATAGTTGATTTTCTTGGATGTGACAAAAGAATTTACCCTGTCGGAAGACTTGACAAAGATTCAGAAGGCCTGCTTTTAATGACTAATGATGGTGAACTGATGAATAATATTCTCACGGGGAAAAATGAGCATGAGAAAGAATATATAGTTGAGGTAGATAAAAATCTTTCAGATGATTTTGAACGCAGAATGTCAGAACCGATGTATTTAAAAGAACTTGATAAAACGACAAGACCGTGCCGTGTTATTAAGACAGGGAAAAAAACATTCAGGATAATTTTAAAACAGGGATTAAACAGACAGATAAGACGTATGTGTTCCAATCTTGGATATAAAGTCGTAAAATTGAAAAGAATAAGAATAATGAATATAGAATTGAATGATTTGCCAGCTGGTGCAACAAGAAAAATTGAAGGCAGCGAATATGAAAAATTAATGAATCTTATCAATAAGAAATAAGGACAGAAAGTGGTAACGGAAATGACGGATTTGGGAAGAATTAAAGAGCTTGTAAGCATATTAAACAAGGCAGGAAAAAGTTATTATTCAGAAGGCGTTGAGATAATGAGCAACTTTGAATATGATAAGCTTTATGACGAACTTGTAAAACTTGAAGAAAAAACTAAGATTGTTCTTTCGGACAGCCCTACTGTTAATGTTGGATATGAAACGCTCAGTGAGCTTCCAAAGGAAAGACATGACAGTCCTATGTTAAGCCTTGATAAGACAAAAAATTCCGACGAGCTGGTGGACTGGCTTGGAAGCCAGAGAGGTCTGTTATCATGGAAACTTGACGGGCTTACTATAGTCCTGACATATGAAAATGGCGAACTTTTAAAAGCTGTAACAAGAGGAAATGGCGAAGTTGGGGAAATTATTACACAGAATGCAAAAGTATTTAAAAATGTTCCGTTGTCAATCCCTTTTAAAGGCAGACTTGTTATAAGAGGAGAGGCAATTATAACTTATTCTGACTTTGAAAAAATCAATGAAAAGATTCCTGAGATAGATGCAAAATATAAGAATCCAAGAAATCTTTGCAGCGGTTCAGTACGCCAGCTTAATAATAAGATTACTGAAGAAAGAAATGTAAGATTTTTTGCATTTTCGCTTGTTTATGCAGATGGACAGGATTTTAAGAATTCAAGGAAAGTACAGTTTGAATGGCTTAAAGAACAGGGATTTTCTGTAGTTGAATACAAAGAAGTGACATCAGAAAATCTCAAAGACACAATTATGTGGTTTGAAGATAAGATAAAAGATAATGATTTTCCATCAGACGGACTTGTAATATTGTATGATGATATCGCATATGGCGATTCACTTGGAAGAACGGCTAAGTTTCCACGTAATTCAATGGCATTTAAGTGGACTGATGAGACAGCCGTAACACATCTTAGAAAGATTGAATGGAGTGCGTCAAGGACAGGGCTGATAAATCCTATAGCGGTATTTGATACGGTTGAGCTTGAGGGCACAAAAGTGTCAAGGGCAAGTGTTCATAATATAAGCATTATGGAAGGCTTACAGCTTGGAATAGGTGATGAGATAAGTGTCTTTAAAGCTAATATGATTATTCCGCAGATAGCAGATAATTTTACAAGAAGCGGCAATGTTGAGATTCCTTTGGAGTGTCCTGTCTGTAAAGGAAAGACACAAATAAAGCAGATTAATGATGTCAAATCACTGTATTGTATGAATGAAGAATGTCAGGCAAAGCATGTAAAGAGATTTGCACATTTTGTTTCAAGGGATGCAATGAATATTGACGGACTTTCAGAGGCTACACTTGAGAAATTTATCCAGAATGGTCTTATAAAAGATTTTACGGATTTATATCATCTTGACAGATATAAGGACATAATATCAGGCATGGAAGGATTTGGTGAAAAGTCCTGTGAAAATATTCTTAATGCTGTTGAACAGTCAAGAAAGACAATTATGGCAAAGGTTATATACAGTCTCGGAATTCCGGGAATAGGACTTTCAAATGCCAAGATGATTGTAAAAGCAATTGGTTCAGATAAAGAACAGCTTACGGCAGCAGACCGTCCGGCACTTGAAGCTGTAAAAGGTGTAGGAGCTGTACTTGCTGATGCATTTGTTTCCTATTTTGAAAATGAGAATAACAGGGCATTATTTGAAAAGTTATTAAAAGAGCTGGATATTGAAAAAGAAGAAGATAATAATTCTGAAAATGCAGATGCTCTTGAAGGTAAAGTTTTTGTTATAACGGGTTCACTAAGTCATTTTAATAACAGAAATGAATTAAAAGACCTGATAGAATCAATGGGTGGAAAGGTCACAGGGTCTGTTACAGGTAATACAAGTTATCTCATTAATAATGATGTAACATCTACATCATCAAAGAATAAAAATGCATCAAAGCTTGGAATACCGATTATAAGTGAAGAAGAATTCCTCGATATTGCAGGCAGAAAAGATTTGATGTAATATACAGGTGTTATTAAATTTAGAAAAATTATGTTTACAGATTATATAAATTGATTTGGGAAAGGCGGAGGTTATGCCAATCAGGATACAGAGTGATTTGCCGGCAAAGGCGGAACTTGAGGATGAAAATATATTTGTCATGGATGAGAACAGGGCTCTTTCACAGGATTTCAGAGAGCTTAGAATAGTGATTCTTAATCTCATGCCTATAAAACAGGATACAGAGCTTCAGCTCTTAAGAGGACTTTCTAATACACCTCTTCAGATAGATGTGACATTTCTACAGATGGAGAGCCATGTTTCTAAGAATACGTCAGTTTCACATTTAAGAAAGTTTTATGTTACATTTCCGGAGATAATGAGAAAGAAATTTGATGGAATGATTATAACAGGTGCACCGGTTGAGAAGATGGATTTTGAGCAGGTAGATTACTGGGATGAGCTTACAAGAATTATGGAGTGGTCAAAGACTCATGTAACATCAACGCTTCATATATGCTGGGGTGCACAGGCAGGATTGTATTATCATTATGGAGTTAAGAAAGTGCTTCTGGATAAGAAACTTTCAGGTGTTTACAGACATCATGTAATGAATAAACGTGAACCGCTTGTACGCGGTTTTGATGATTTTTTCATGGCACCTCATTCGAGATATACAGAAGCCTGCCGTGAAGATATACTTTCTAATCCAAATCTTAAAGTACTTGCGGATTCCAAAGAAGCCGGAATTTATATTGTTATGGAAAAAGAAGGAAAACAGATATTTGTTATGGGACATCCGGAATATGACCGTGTAACACTTGATGGTGAGTATAAGCGTGATATTGAAAAAGGATTAGATATTGAACTCCCGGTTAATTATTATCCTGATGATGACTGTAACCGAAGACCGGTACTTTCATGGAGAAGCCATGCGAATAATCTTTATACGAACTGGCTTAATTATTATGTTTATCAGATAACTCCGTATAATCTTGATTAAAACCGCGATAAATGCGGTGTTTAGTGCGGTTTTCTAAATTGCAAAAGTAAAACACTTACACCACAAAAATCCACGTATTTCTATGTATTTCAATGGCAAAATGGTGTAAAAATGGTGTACGGAAATTTTGATGGTGTACAGATAAAGACAATTAAATAAAAGAGATATTGCGTGATGTAAATATGAGAAGAACTTGATAATGTTCTTCTCTTTTTTTATGCCAAAATATAATCAGAAAGAGAGGTAATGTGAATGTTTTCTGATGAAGTTAGAGAAAAGATTTTGAGTAAAGAAGAATTGCAGAAACTTGACTTAGTGACATTATCTCTTGTTATCCACGCAATTGAAGAGGTTTTAGAGGAGGTAGAAGATGATAAACAATCCTTATCAGACAACACCTATGATGAATAATGGATATGTACCGCAATATGGAACATATCAATACAATCCTATGACAAATATACAGAGATACCAGCAACAGGAGCAAATGTTACCGACACAAATGTCGGTAACATCACAACAGAATGTTATGGGAAAAATTGTTGACAGCATAGAAGCTGTAAAGGCTGTAGATATACCTATGGACGGAAATATCTATTATTTTCCAAAAGCTGACGGAACAGAAATTTACGGCAAACAATGGCAGTCAGACTTTACAACTCGTATTTTGACTTATAAGCCTTGTTTGGATAGTAACTCTAACAATTTATCATCTAATGATAAAAAATCGAAATTTGACCTGTCAGACGAAAGCACAGAGCTGTTTATGAATAAGTTTGATGAACTATCAGAGAAGATAGGGCAGTTGGAAGATAGATTTGATAAATCTTTAGGAGCGCAAAGAAAAACTTCAAGAACTCAAAGTAAGGGCGGTGATGAAGAATGAACCCAATTAACATTTTTCGGATGATGAGAGGTGGTCCTCAACAATTTATACAGCAGATAATGGGGAATAATCAGCTTATGAGTAATCCAATGATGAAGAATACAATGCAAATGGCACAGCAAGGCAATATGCAAGGCATTGAACAAATGGCTAGAAATTTATGTAAGGAAAAAGGGTTAAATGCAGATGATGTATTTAATCAGATAAAAAGCAGATTTAATAATTAGTGGCATATTAGATGTCTTTGCAAACTACCTAGGTGACATCTTTATGAATATATTTTTAGGAGGTAACAATATGTTTTCAAACTCAAATTGTGCCAGCGTACCATTAGTCGCTAACATTGATGGCAACAGCAATAATGGCGGCTGGGCTGATGGCGGCTGGCTTTGGATAATCGTTGTATTCGCATTACTTTTTGGATGGGGCAACGGCGGTTTTGGCGGTTTTGGTGGTAACAATGGCGGTGGCTATGTTGCAACAGCGGCTACACAGGCTGATATTCAGAGAGGCTTCGACAATTCGGCAGTTATCAGTAAGTTAGATGGCATTTCCAACGGACTTTGTGATGGATTCTACGCTATGAATAACAGTATGCTCACAGGCTTTAATGGTATTAACACTAATATCATGCAGACAGGCTACGGCATCCAGCAGGCTATTAACGCTGATACAGTCGCTAATATGCAGAATACAAATGCTTTACAGTCACAGCTTGCCAACTGTTGCTGTGAGACAAGAGAAGCTATTCAGGGTGTAAACTACAATATGGCAACTAACACCTGTGCTTTGCAGAACACAATGAATAATAATACAAGAGATATTATTGACAGCCAGAACGCAGGAACAAGAGCTATTCTTGATTTCCTGACAAATGACAAGATTGCAACCTTACAGGCAGAGAATAACGATTTGAGAAGAGCTGCTTCACAGGATAGACAGAACGCACTTCTGACTTCTGCCATGAGCGCACAGACACAGCAGATTGTCAACTCTGTAAATCCTACAGCTATTCCAGCCTATGTTGTGCCTAATCCTAATGCTTATGCATATGGATGTGGTTGCAATACAGGATGTGGCTGCTAAACAACTGAATAATCAAGTATCTTAATCGAAAGATTATGTCTGCTAAGCAGTATTACTTAAATTTAAAGGGCAGACTTGTACGGTTTGCCCTTATTTTTTAGAAAGAGAGGTAAAGACAATGGAAATTACAGGAATTGCATTACAAACAGTTGCTGCCGGAGAAGATGTTGCATTTACAGAAACAGCAGTTTGCGGTAGTAAGTGTATCGTACACAGACAAGGAAGCGGAATTATCAAGTTAAGAGGTATTACAAATCAGTGTAAAGCACGATTTTTAGTATCATATAGTGGCAACATTCAGATACCTACAGGCGGCACAGTGGAAGCTATTTCACTTGCTATCGCAGTGGACGGAGAACCTTTACAGTCTACAAGAATGATTGTTACACCAGCCGCTGCTGAAAACTTATTTAACGTATCGGCACAGGCATATATTGATGTACCTTGCGGATGTTGCAGTACAGTAGCGGTGCAGAATACATCTACACAGGCTATACAGGTTCAGAACAGTAATCTAATTGCAGTAAGGGAGGCTTAATTATGCACATCGAAAGAATCCACAAAATGATTGAATGCCTTACAGAGAAAGCCTTAGGCGAGCTTGATAAAGGCGTTGAGAATGTCAATACAGAGGAAATGGGCGAAGCTGTCGATATGATTAAGGACTTATGTGAAGCAGAGTACAAGGCTGTTATCGTTAAGTCTATGAAGAAAGCTGATGAAGAGGAAGAAGAATACAATAAGGAGCTGCTTAGAGCCTTAAAAGACGAATACGGCGAAGAGGGTGGCAGAAGATACTATGATGAATACAGATACAAAACTACTGGCAGATACGCCCCCAAAGGAAAGGGCACTTATGTAGGCAGAAGAGGATACGAAGAACCACCTTATTACCATATGTACCCGGAACGTGATATGGATAGGGAATATGGCAGAATGTACTATACAGAGCCTACAAGTACGCATACCGCTGAAAGTGGCTATGACAGGGCAAAGAGAATGTACACAGAAACTAAAGAAATGCACAAAGCTAATACACCAGAGGATAAGGAGCATAAGATGAAAGCACTTGACGGCTATATCAAGGAGCTTGGCGGCGATATTACACAGCTTATCGGCGATATGACAGCGGAGGAACGTAATCTTATGCGAACCAAACTTAGTACACTTGTTTCTAAACTGTAAGTTAAGTCACAAAATAGTGAGGGCATCATTTGCCCTCACTAATATATTTTATTATTGCATTTTCTATTATCTTGCTTATTGGTATTTGAGTTGATTGAGAGTACTTTTTCAGTAAATCATTAGTTTCAGGTTTAAGAGTTGTAGATATTCTAATTCTATTTTTTAATGTATCTGTAGCCATAATAAAAATCCTTTCTTGTTTAATATTATTTAATTTTATATCATTTTTTGCTTGTGGTCAATTCTTTAAAATGATATAATATTATATAAGATTAATTAATGCAAGGAGAAAATAATGGGCGATACAGATTTTATTGGGAAATGCTTTGGCAGATTAACTGTAGTAGGAGTTTACGATAAGAAAAATAATATGAAGAGATGGGCGTGCAAATGTGATTGCGGAAATATAATCCCTGTATACAAAGCTAATCTTCTTAGAAAAAGTGGAAAAATTAAATCTTGTGGGTGTGCTTATTTAGATGAACTTAAAAAAGAAATAGGAAGAAAGAAGGATAAATTAGAAATAATAGGTGCAAAACAATATAACAGAGGCGGCAAAGTCGTTGTCAAGTGCCAATGTGGGAAAATAAAAGAAATGACACTTTCTGAATTTAATAATCCTCTTGTACATTCTTGTGGTTGCAGTAAAAACCCAACAGGAGAAAATAGAAAGAGCTATAAACATGGGATGTCAAAAGAAAAAATCTACACTATATACAGAGATATTTATAATAGATGTTATAACATTAAGGATATTTCTTACTCTACTTACGGAGCAAGAGGGATAAAAATATGCGATGAATGGCTTGGCGAAAACGGGTTGAAAAATTTTGCTGATTGGGCTTACAAAAATGGCTACGATGAAACCGCAAAAAGAGGACAGTGTACAATCGACCGCATAGATGTTAATGGTGATTACGAACCTAGTAATTGCCGTTTTGTATCTATGAAAATTCAAAGTAATAATAAGACTAATAATTCTTATTATGAAATTGATGGTGTTGTAAAAACTCTTACAGAATGGTGTGAAGAATATAATATAAAATGTATGAATTCAGTGAGGTGCAGAATAAAAAGAGGAATGGATATAAAGACAGCTTTAACTAAACCCATGCAGAAAAAAGTTAAAGATATGACGCCAGAAGAATTAGAAGAAAGAAAAATTAAAAGGATAGAAAAAGATAGAAAATGGAGAGAAGAGCATAAGGAACAAGTGAGAAAATCAAGAGAAAAGTGGATAAAAAATAATCCTGATAAAAACAAAGAAAGTAAAAGGAAATATGAGGAAAAAATGAAGAAGCTCAAGCGGATTTGATTTTAAGGGCTATGAGTAGCAATATTCATAGCCTGTTTTATTCAGAAAGGAGCATACAGATGATTTTTAGCATTAATGGTACAATGTGGCAAGTGCAATATAAAAATTCAAATTCAAGTGAATTAAGGCGGTCAGACAATACAATCAGCCTAGGTGTAACTGACAGAAACACGCATACGATATACCTGTCAGACAAATTGCAGGGATTTATGCAACGCAAAGTGATGATACACGAAGTATGTCACGCAATCTGTATGTCCTATAATGTGTATTTGCCGATTGAGCAGGAAGAGATATTGTGCGATTTTGTGGCAACTTATGGGGATGAAGTATTTGATATTGTTGATATGGTGCTTGGAGCCGTTAGGAGAGTAGGATAATGAAGATAGAGGAACTGTTAAAGATAATTCAGAAAACAAACCCCGATATGACTAAGGAACTGCTGATATATGAGCTTAGTCAATCCCGATACGCAAGTAAAGCATTGATTTATACAGAAAGCTGCTGTATTGACAGTAATGCTTAAAAATGCTATTATTTAATAGATGTAAACAATAGATAATTATTATATCGTTTTACCTTAATAGAACCATACTGGAAAGTTGCATTGATACATTTTGTATAGGTGCAACTTATTTTATTTTGGAGGTTTTGTTATGAGAGTTATTAGGTTAAAAATGTATCAAGAAATGGCTAGATTTAACAATCCATCAGCACCAAAAGGTGCAGATTGCTACCCTTTGCCACCATTTAGCACAGTTAATGGGTTTATTCATTCAATGTGTCAATGGAAAATGTATCATAAATTAGATTATTTTGTTACTGGCAAAGGAATTTATAATACTAAGGTGCAAAAAGAATGGCACGGTGGCTATAATTTCAACAAAATTAGCGATGAAATGCTTAATCGTTGGGATGTCATAACAGATAACGCAAACGGAAGTCATACAGGTTGGGTCAATGCAGTTAAATATCATTTGATGTTGGTTGATTTATATACAACTATATACATTAAAACTACTGACAATGATATAGATGATATATACCATGCTCTACTAAATCCGCCGGTATATCCATCATTGGGTGAATATGGTGATTTGTGCAAGATTGAAGCAGTAGATATTATAGAGCTCAAGGAGCTTGATAAATGTGTACCAGCTCCACTTGCTATGCAATCTTATATTCCTGTTAATAAAGTCAATTTTGCAGGAACTATCTATAGAATTAATAACAAATACGAAATCATTAAGGGCCTTAGGCGATTCCAGAAAGTTTCTTGTTATTTAGTGGATAAAGGACAAGAAGTTGTGAGCAATCTTTTTGATGATGATAAGCCAATTATTTTTATAAACTAATTTAAACCCCACGGAATATAATGCAACTTTTTTACTACCTCCGTGGGTCTTTCTTTTATATTCGCAATTTCGATTTTGACAATTTCCAAAATTTGCTTTGGATTTCGTTCAAATTCCACTTAAAAAAATTGAAAAATTTCCCCACAAAAATATAATGCAAAAATTTTGATACCCCCCCGTCATATGCAATTTTAAAATCCAAAAATCGGTTGAAAACTTTTATCAGATTTTGACCTCGATTTCGTTCAGATTCACCTTGAAAAACAGTTCTATAATTTTTACAGTTTAAAGTGATAAAATCCAATACCTAAGCCGTACATTTTACAGGGTGTATTGCTTTTTGATTCGCTTAGTCCTATTTTCGCCCTTTTCATAAGGTTTAATATAAACGACCTTGCCGCTTTGATAATGCCGGAAATGTCCGCGGACTTCCCAGCAGCTAACAAGTCGCCGCGGTTTTTTGCTTTTTATTGCGTTAGCTGTCTTATTATTTGACACTTTAAATTTTATATTATTAATTTTAATTTCTTTTACGACATTATCAACATTTTTTATATTTTCATCTTGCGAACTTTTAGCCTTTCTTGACCTTCCTCCTTTTCTTTCAACTTCCTTAATTTCTGGGTGTTCCAAGAGCCAATTAATCCAAGTCGTAGCACGAAAAAAGAAATTTAAACATTGTCCTGCTTGCGGAACAACATTGTCTTTATAAGCTGTAAGCTCTTCAAGCTTACGCTTTTGGCGATTAAAAATCACTAAGGTTGCATCGCTATAATCTGTTATAACCAGCTTTAAATTCCTGTTGCAAGTAACAGGAATTTCGCAAGTGATTGAACATTTCCACAACCATTTTTTATAAAAGTTGTCAAAAATTTCAGCTTTTAAAATCAGCGTATTTTCACTTACTTCAGCGTCAAAAATATAACGCTCCTGAAAGTCGTTGTAATCGGCGATAAACACGCCATTTTTTAGAATTGGGATGTATGTTAATACATCAGAATCTTTTATATCAGGAAACCAATTGACGGAATCGCCAAATTTGGCGGCGATACTATCAAGATTTTCACTCTTAGCGGCTAATTCGTTGCCTTTTTGCTCTCGCAATAATTGTATTTGCTTTTCTGTTCGCATTTAAAAAACCTCGTTCTCTTTTTCATACAATTTAAGAAGCTCGACAGCTGGCATCTTTACAAGTTGTTCACCCGGTTCCAATTCAAACGCGGTGTCATCATCGTCCATAATAAAATTATAGTCTGTGTAAATTGTGACGCCGTAACTTTTTTTAGCAATGACTTCAACTATTAAGTTGCTGCCAAATTCCGCAATATCCTGTTTTAATTCTTTTATTAAATCTGTGCATTCAAACGACACAGATAAACCCTTACTGTTTATAAATGCCATGTTTTTCTCCTTTTCAATGTTTTTTTGATTTTATTATACAACAAAAAAGGCTACATTTGTAGCCTTTTTATATTTATTTTTCCGCAAGCTGGGTTCTTTGCTTACTTAAATATTTATCTATTGCGTCACTCGCAAAGTCTTGCAAGTCACATGTTTCCATGTTACCGGCATGGTCGAGCTTGACAAAATCCGCATATTGCGGATAGTCTGCCTTGAATTTGTTCAAGGCGTTTTCATCCTCGCCGAATTCTCTTACAAAGCCGGCGAATTCACAGCAGAAATCTGAATACTCTTCATATATCTGCTCACACTCTTCGATACCAAGAAATGTTCCGTCGTCATAGTCGATGACGTCATATTCAATATAATTCGACGCATTGGCATTAAAGCCCATGTCGAATATTTCTTCAATTTCTTTTTTCATGATTTTTGCCTCCATTGTTTAATATCCTAGCCACGCGTACAACTGCGACCTGCTCCAGCCTGTTACATCTTCCACAATTTCAAATTTTTCGTGAAACGCAAACATGCAATCTGCAAAAATACGTCCGCCCTTGATGTAATATGGCACGCTGTGAGCGTCTAAAATCTTCTTAATTCTGCTAATTTTCACAAACTCAACCATCCTTTCATTTTATATTTTTGCCCTGTCTCATCGGTGCAGGTAGAGCAGTTCCTGCAGACCGCCCGAAAGCGGTTTCGGCTAAAAATCAATCCTTGTATAAATATTTAAAATATGTCTGTATTTGTTTTCTTTATCACATCCAAGTTTTAAATCTTCAATATGAAATATTGCATGGTCTCCGTATTTCTCGCGTAAATCTTGGAATTGGTTATAAACTGTTTCAAACTCTTCCAGATTGTCAACGTGGATGATATAACGCTTATGCTCCGGATTTCGGATTATATAATTGTCCTCTGCCTGTGGAACTGATGAAAACAGTGCCTCAACTTCGACTTTACTTTTTCGGTCATCCTGTGTTTTTCTATCAATCATGTAAACAACCGCCCATTTCATAAACTTTGTATAATCTTTCATGTTCAATTACTTCCTTTCTTATCTGTTTACTATTTCGTAAATCTGTGCCAATTTGCAATATTCTTCGCATTCTGCCTGCTTCGGGCACTTACTGCAATCATTCTCATATTTGCCGCAAACCTTTTCGAGTTCCTTTTCTAATTCTTTAATTCTTTCCATAATCTTTTACCTGTGCTATAATATAGCTACCTTTCTTTTTTTGATTGGTGGCGGTTCGTTTCCTTGGTCGGGGCGACCGCCTTTTTTGTATGTCCTCTTGACAGTTATTATAATAAACCCAAAACAGTTTAAAGTCAATAGGTAAAATAAACTTTTTTAAGATTATTTTTTGTTGACAAAACGAGTAGAAAAAGCTACTATATATTGTATAAAACAATGAGGAGGTATAAAAATGCTTGTATATAAAATTAACGTGCTGGAATCTTTAAAAGAAAGCGGCTATAATTCTACACGTATTTTAAAAGAAAACTTAATTAGCCAATCAGCAGTGCAGAAAATACGCAAAAATGAAATGGTAGGGATTAAGACAATTGAAAAGCTGTGTGAACTTTTAGATATGCAACCGGGGAACATCATTAAATATGTAGAGAAAAAATAAACCAAAAAAGATTTTAAAAAGCATTGACAATAAACGATAAATGGTTTATTATTATGTCATAAGCAAAGAAAGGACAGCCGAAAGGGCTGAAAGGTGGATAAATGAAAACAGCAGAGCTATTAAACAAAGTTGTCAAACTTGGATTTGACAGAGAAAAGGCACTTGCAGACATAGATGCAAGTCTTGATGAAGCGATTGGAGCAGAGAATAGAAAGCCGCTTGCAGAGGAAGTTATAAGCGATGAATTAGCAGATGATATTCTGTTCGGCTTTGAATGTGAAAAAGAAAGTAATTAAGAAAGGGTGAACGGTGGACGATATGGCAGTGACAAAAACATGGAAAATATACGGAATGGACGGGCATAGACAGCGTGAGAGTTTCAATAAGTCACGCAAATATGACTTTTCCGAAAACGGAAAAGTAAGAATGTTGGAGATTAAAAATTCCGACAAGACAGGAACAAATGAATATAGCGTCTTTTCTGCCACCTGTGACACAGAAGAGGAATGTATTGCAGAACTCGAGGGGCAGATTTCAGATGGAATTTTTGAAAATTCCAGAGTTGGGAAAGTTATAGAGATTTAAGAAAGGTTAAAAGGTGAAATCATGAAAGAGTTTAAAATGTATAATGGGAATACGATAGAAATCGGCGAAGAAATTAGATTTGCTGATTTATGGCAGAGTGAAACAGGAGACGAAGAAGAGCTTCTTGATTCTGGCTGTTGTTGGGTTGGTGATGATGAGGATAATCTGCCAATAATCGCAGATTTTGAAATTTTGCGAAAAGACGAAGAGGATTTGCTGAATTCTCTTGTAAAAATAACAGATATAAGATAATATGATTTAGGCGGTGTATATTGTTATACATCGCTTTTTAATACCTATTGATTAATTATATTTATTATGTTATTATTATTGCTAATAATTAAATATATAAGATTCACACCCGATAATATTAATATTGTTATCGGGTTATTTTTATGTTATTAGTATATATTATAATAAGCCGGATAAGCTCCGGCGGAAAGGGGAACGAATGGAGAAAGTGCAGGAAACAGCAGACACACCCGAAGTATTTCAAAATGACATAGAACTGTATCTATCGCAGTTTTGCGAAGAACACAATATCGAAGATATGACCAAAGAACCACAGAGCAGATGGAACGCTGCCCTGATGTATATAAATAAATATGTTTTTAGTGATAAAAGTATATTAAAATTAAATAAGAATATTAATAAAAATAATACTAATTGTATTATGGATAATAATTTTAATATGTATGATTATGATAAAGTAGAGTATATATTATATATATATTATTATTTGTGTGCTATGTATGATAAAGAATGTAGCATTATAGGATTTAGCTTATTAACTGGAATTAATAGAGATACTATATTAGATTGGGGGAATAGCGAGCGAAAACTAAGTACAAAAAGTTTCGACATCGCACAAAAACTGCGACTTTTCCGTGAGGAGAGTTTATCAAACAAGCTCGCAACAGGCAATAAAAACCCTGTTGGAATCCTTGCAATACTTAACCGACATTTTGCATGGAATTTGCCGGGTGTCAGTAGAGAAAGTTCTGCCAAAGTCATTAAGACCGCGTCAGACCTGCCACAGCTCAACACATTTGACGACGCTCAAGACCATGCGATTCGTCAAATTGCACAACAGGAAAACATTGTGTAAGATGTATAAGAACTTCCACAGAGCCAGCAAACAAGCGGATTGTAGCGTTTTTGATATGTGATAACATCACTTCGCGAAAGTCGGGTTTGACGAAGTGATTAAACCGAACATATGAACATCAAACAACCGCAAGCTTAGTAAACAAGCAGATTGTGGCGGATTTATTAGTTTTACGCATGCAAGCAATATTGGCAATTGCACGATTCTTATTGTATGCCATGAATGGCTCTAGGGGTGGGGGTTAAAACGTGCGTTCGATTTCGCCCCACTAAGTCCCTCAAATTACGACAAAAATAAAAAGCCCTCCGCATATGTTTTAAATATAATATATATAATTTTATCAACAACCCATATATTATATATAATTATTAATTACAGGCTTATATAAATTAATTAATAAACCCACTATACAAATCTGATAAATAGGTGTATAATAGACACAGTTAATTTAATTCTAATGATTTTACAAACACACATCAGATACCGATTACTCAATCGGGCTATTTCCAAAAATTTTTAAAATATAAAAAGGGGTTAGAAATGCAGGGCAATGAATATCAGGCTTTAGCCATGCGTACTAACGATAAAATGGCTTATCATAGATTAAGTACTGAATTAACTGGTAAGCTTCCAATTAGTCCTCTAACAGAAAACAATGCTAAGTGCAGCAACATAAATGACATAGCAGGACTTCTTAACGGTGTCTTAGGGCTAACTGGTGAAGCTGGCGAAGTATCAGACCTTGTTAAAAAGGGCATATTCCACGAAAAAGGTATAGAACTAGAACACCTCAAGAAAGAGTGCGGCGATGTAATGTGGTACATTGCTATGATTTGTGAAGCCTGCGGCTTTAATCTTGATGATGTAATGCAGACAAACATAGATAAGCTTATAGCACGTTATCCGAATGGCTTTGATTCTTACAGAGCTAATCATAGACAGGCAGGTGATATTTAATGGGAAATGCTGAAAATAATGGATTTTGCGTTAATTGCATAAATAAATCATTACTATTTAGCGTAGAACCATGTAAGAGTTGTGTTAATAATAGTGGTGAGAAAGATAATTTTACTCCGCTTAAAGATGTTGCTCCTAGCGTCAATGAAAAGCCGGTAAATGACAATGTTAATCATCCGAGCCATTACGCAACAGGTAAATATGAGTGCATAGATGTTATGCTTGAGATATTTGGCGTTGAAGCCGTTAAAACATTCTGTTTACTCAATGCTTTTAAGTACAATTACCGAAGCGGCAGAAAAAACGGCTTAGAGGACATTCAAAAAGCTAAGTGGTACATTGACAAGTACATAGAATTATCAAAATAATATTTAATGCCGTGTCTGACCAATGCGTATAAATGGCTACAAAGAATAGTACACTGCGGCAGTGATGAATATATGTCAGAGAATAAATCACAATTTTGCCCTTTCGCCAAGCGGTAAGGCACAGGATTTTGATTCCTGTATTCGTTGGTTCGAGTCCAACAAGGGCAGTTCAGCTTACTTTTTATTGACAGTCTATCTTTGCAACCAAGATGGACCTCCTTTCAATATTTACCTCTTTGGATTTGTTCAGTTAAGGGTAGTGCAAGACTATCCGAGAGGTTTTGCCTCGCACAGAGGTGTGAAATTCAACTTATCAAGGATTTTTCTTAATACCCCCGACTATTTATTACAAAATTCTTGGTAGCCGTTACAGGCGGCATATGCCGTGTGTCCGGTTGGTCGAGGAAGCAGTCTTGAAAACTGTCTGGGCGTAAAAGCCTCCGGGGTTCGATTCCCTGACACGGCGTTCTCGCATGTAAACTGAAAAGAGGAATAAGTTGTTGGTTATCTGTATTTCTCTAAAACCACCTACATGTGAGTTGATGTGTGGCGGAATGGGTAAACGCTAATTGATGGTTAAGAGAACGGTGTGCGACAAGGATTGCTAGAACAAGTCTGGTAAATAGCTGTAAGCAATTACACCAATAAATCCGTTAGAAAATAAAAATCCATTTATCCCTATTCGTAGGTGCAGACTAACTGACGGAATCTCATGTGTGGTTCAAATCCACACCACATCAAGCGGTCGGGTAGCTCCCGAATAAGCAGGCGTTGCAGTATTCCCTGCTGAATAATTAAAATGCTTGTGTTGGTTGATTTGCGAACAGGATGGCAGATAGTGTAATGAAGTGCCATAAATACTTTCCAGCACAAGAAACTGTACAACGGATAGTAGTTTAGTTGGGAGTAACGCTTGATTTATTCAAGTAGTCACAGGTTCAAGTCCTGTCTATCCGATTACAACAAACTAGCTTGACGAAGCGAAAAGCACTTCCGCTGTGCCTGTTTGTTGTTTTTATCAATTAAGCGGAGTATGTATCACAGGCATACATAAATAATATCAAGCGGAGGTATTCAATTATGGCAACAATTAGAGTGCATAAAACAAAAAATTACACAGTTATGAGTAATACTCATTTAAGGGATAAGAATTTAAGTCTGAAAGCAAAAGGGCTATTGTCTGTAATGCTTTCATTGCCCGATAATTGGGATTATTCAATAGCTGGGTTAGTTACAATAAGCAAAGAGAATGAAACAGCCGTTAAATCGGCTTTAAATGAGTTAAAGGATAATAATTATGTTGCGGTTACTAAAGAAAACCCAACAAAAAGCAATGGCGGAAGAATAAAGTACACCTATGAGGTTTACGAAGAACCATATAAACAGAAAATAGAAAAACAAGATACAGAAAATCTAGGGGTTGAATGTCAACAGGTAGAAAACCACAGACAATTAAATACTGATGAATTAAGTACTGATGAATTAAATACTAATAAACAAAATACTGAAAGATTAAATACTAATAAGGACAATACATCAATTAACATTGATGGAGAGGTACATACATCGTTTTCAGAGAAACCGACGGCAAGAGCTGTCACAAGAGATGAAATGTTGCTTAAAGAAAAAGATATGGTTGATAGGTTCAATAACATCTGTGACAACAACATAGATAATTCAGCTATATGTGATTGCGTTAAGGATGGATTTAAGATGTATATGCAGTTATATGAAATCTATTTCCACAAAGTACACCCAATACTTACAGATAAGACATTAAAGAGCGTATGTTCAGTCCTATCAACTATCACAGATACAGAACACGGACATTTCGACGCTGACGCTATATACGAAACAGACGATAAGGGTATTACAGTTTTACAGAGAATGATTAACGACCATTTCATCAGAAAACATAGAGAAAGCACCAACTACTCAATAACACATTTTGCCAATGCTGAATATCTTGGCAAGCTGGCAAATAGATTTATAGAGATGTAAAGGAACAATGTTTATGAAAATAATATTAGGCATAGTGTTACTGATATGTGTTTATTACAACATCAAATACATTGAAAGAGAAGATATATCTATTGCAACAGCTGTTAAAGAGGGAATGTCAATAATAATATATTTACTGACAAGTATATTGGCAATTATGATACAGAAAATGATGTAAAACAGACAAGGAGTGATTATTATGGCTATGGGAGTACACCCACTAAACAAAGATAAATTCTATAAAGCAATTAATTTGTACATATCAGGGCAGGTTTCACAAGTAAAGGCGGCAAAAGTAGCAGGTTGTAGCGTACCGACATTTAAGAAATATGCTAATAAGATATATGGCGGAGAGGAATTACCAGATAATTTATGGGGGAAGAATGAGTAATATACATAAATTCAAAGCAGAACCAATAGAAGGACACCCGGAATGTGCTAAAGTTACGATTGATGGCGAACAGTGCCTGTGTAGTTCATATAAAATAGAACATTATGCTGGGAGGCTTCCAAGGGTCAATATAGAACTTACTGCCGACGTGCAATATGAGCATGATGCAGAAATCAACATTGTAAACTTGCATGAAATAGCTTCACTGATAGACAAGAAAACATTCAAGGAATTTTGCAGAGTTTGGGAGGAAATTCACAATGAAGCATAGCAAAGAATGGCACACTTGCGACAGGTGCGGTGCGGAAATAGAAAAGCCTAAAATATGGTATGACCGAATATTCCCTTATCTAAGAACTGTAAATTTAAAAAAGACTATGTCTTTCAAGGAAATATTTACGGAAATTAAACAAGGGAGAATAGAGCCGGTCATAAGTACAAATGGCATAGAAAACATCGTATTAGAAGAATACTATTGTACAAAGACAAAGCAAATTGATTTATGCCCTAAGTGCAGGAAAGATTTTGAGAGGTTTATGAGGAATGAATGATTGTTCAAAATGCAAATTCAGCGAAGAAGATTATATTTTCGATGAAGAAATAGGAGAAGAATACCCCATTTATGCTTGTAGCAAGGGCAATGACACAGACTTAGACTGTGAGTGCAAGGATTTTGAGAAATACAAGCCACAAAAATATAAAGAGAAAGATACAAAGTGCGATAAATGTGAGCATCTTGAGATTTGTCTTGACAAGGGCAATGTTATTGATTGTAGGACAGTTTGCGATGCAAGAAGTCATTATATAGCTGGCAGAATGGGGTGTGTTAAAAATGAATGATTGCAACTTAACCACCCGCCGATACAACAAAGACAATAAATGCACAAATAATGAAAAGAGAGCAGAATGTGTTGAGGTATCGGAAAGGGTATTATGCGTTGATAAGAAAATATTCAGAAAAATTGATAATGTAAAGCATATCGGCGATGATGATGGCAAACCGATAGAAACATCTGAATTTCACGATATGACTATTGGCATTGATATTTCAGTTGATGCAGTCAATGAGTATGCAAAATCAATTCTAGGCAGATACCCGAAAAATAATTATGAATTTTCAAGAGCATTAGCAATGAAAATCCTAGAGGAAACAAAATCATTAGCGAATAGTGAAGAAAAGGAGTGAGATTATGAAAAAATTATTTGTAAGTATGCCGATGAAAGGCAGAACAGAGGAAGAAATCAAAGCAAGTATTCAGAAGATGAAAAAGATTGCGGAGATATACGAGGGTGAGGAATTAGAGCTTATTGACAGCTACATTAAGGACAACTTACCGAAAGACAACAATCAAGCCATTTGGTTTTTAGGAGAAAGCCTTAAAAAACTGGCACAGGCTGATGTATTCATTGGAATAAACGAGGCATGGGATTGGTGCGGATGCTACATTGAAATTGAAACGGCAAAAAGATATGGCATTAAAATATATATGATTCCGGCAGAGTATGTAATTGATGGCTATAATGCACTTTTAAATAGATTGCATCCGGCTGTTCATGACGTATTGCTCTAATAAAATTTTACCGGCTACAGATTGATTGTAGTCGCTACCCTAAAACAGTTATAGGCAGAGGTCTATAAGCACCTTTGCTGAAAAGTGGAGGTGCTTTTCTTATGGCTAGTCAGAGCCTTATTTCTACAGTTAATGGATATGAAAATTACATAAAGAGAAATGGAATTGATGAACAGGTAATTAATGCCTATGTAGACGCTTGCAATGTAGCCGTAAATGGCGAAAAAGATATTGAGTATGGGCTACAGCTTACCAAAAGGACAAAAGAGCTTATAGAGCGTTTCTGCAAGGACAAGACAGGTGGAACGATATGGGATTTAGAGAAGTATGCGTTTGCAAATAAAACGGAATATGAGCTGATTAATTGGTTTTATGATATTTTACTGATTGAAGCACAAAACAAGGTTGTTGACAGTTTTTTTAGATACATAGAAAAGAAACGTGAACCTAAAGAAAGATTCTATATGCCAAGAAGAAAACAGTTTATCAAAATAGGCTTAATAGAAGCATTACAAGGCATGATTGATGATAAATATGATATTTTATGTATTTCTCTCCCACCCGGAACAGGAAAAACCACAATCGAAAAGTTTTTCCATTCTGCGGTTATAGGTTGGTACTCAAACGGATATAACCTCTTTTATTCACACAGCGGAGATATTACACGAATGTATTATGATGGAGTATACGATATTGTCACAAACGCTGACGAGTATACATGGGGAGAAGTGTTCCCTGGACTTGAAGTAACAAGTACAAATGCAAAACTTGAACAGTTTAACGTAGGAAAATATAAGCCGTTTCAATCTGTACAATGTACATCCGTCGGCAGTAAAAATGCCGGTAAAGTCAGAGCTAATAAATTTCTGCTAGTTGATGATATGATAGGCGGCATTGAAGAAGCACTAAACCCAACCTATCTTGATAAATTGTGGGATAAATATGCAGTAGATGCACGACAAAGAAAGATACCGGACGAGGATGGAAACCCATGTAAAGAAATACATATTGCTACAAGGTGGAGCGTTAGAGACGTAATAGGACGTATTATACAAGCTTATGAGGGAAACAAACGAGTTAAAGTAATATCCGTGCCTGATGTAGACCCAGTAACAGGAGAAAGTAATTTTGACTTTGAATTTGGTGGCTATACAGTAAAGGATTTTGAAGATATTCAGCTACTTATGGATGAAATCTCATATCGCTGCCTGTATAAACAAGACCCAATAGAGCGTGAGGGATTACTATTTCCAGATGATAAAATCCGAAGATATCTCAATTTACCACACGGAGAGCCGGAGATTATTACTGCTCAATGTGATACAAAGGGTAAAGGCACGGATTATTTTGTACTGCCTGTATTGCAAAAATACGGAGAAGATTATTACTGCGTTGATTGCGTATGTGACAACACAGCAGATTATGAAGAACAATACAGAAATGCCGCAGGTGTACTTGTAAATAACAAAGTGCAAGAGTGCGAATTTGAGCGTAATGCCGGTGGAGATAGGGTTGCAATGGAAGTTAATAAGCGTGTTGAGAGCGTAGGCTGGATATGTAATATTACAGATACACCTACAGAAACAAACAAAGAGGCAAGGATTTTTCAATGTTCTAACTGGATTTTGCAACACATTATTTTTAAAGACTCATCACTTTACAAACCTAATGAACCATATGGAATAATGATGTCGCTTTTAAAACAGTATTCAGTATCTGGAAAGAAACAGCTTGATGATGTACCAGATGTATTTTCAAATTTTGCATTGAGGATGACAAAAGGAAATCGGGTTAAAAAAACAGTCATTATGTCAAGCCCAATATAGGAGGTTAATCTATTATGACAACTAAGGATTATCTGAATCAGATAAGTTATTACAACAAGATAATTGATAATAAATTGATAGAAATAACACAGTATAAAGAATTATCATACAGCATATCAGCGGTTGTTAATGAAGAAAGAGTTATGTCATCATCAGATCCAGACAAAACAGGCTGCGGATATGTCAAACTTGAACAAATGGAAGAAAACCTTGATAAGCTTATAGATAAATACATTGATGTAAAGAACGAAATAATAGAGCAGATAGAGCAGATAAACAACGAAGATTATTACACAGTATTGTTTCTAAGATATGTCAGAAAGTTTACATTTGAAAAAATTGCAAATGAAACAGACTGGTGCTGGCGGCAAGTACACAGAATACATGCTAAAGCCCTGCAAGCCTTTGAAGATAAATATGGAAATGAATATTTATAAAAGATGTCATAGAATGTCATATTGTACTAATGATATACTGTATCTGTAAGAAGTTACAAAGATGTTTTTCATAAACAAAACATTCCTTATCGAAAGCACCGTTGCTTAATTGTGATGGTGCTTTTTGTTATGCAACGAGGTAAAAATATGAATTTTTATATGAATAAAGATAAATCAATCATGTGTCCGAACTGCCATAAGTTTTTAACTAAGGCAGATAAGAAAGACCCATGCACACACAAACTAGCTTGCAAACATTGCGGCAAATGGATTTGGTATGTACCAAATGATGACGATAATTTTCAGATTAAAGAAATTCCACAGAGCAGAAGTTCAAGTGGTATGACATTTTATTAGAGGTGCAAGAAATGCAGACAGGAAGAATTGTATTAACAACGGATGTTCCGGAAATAACATATGAAAATGTGTTAGATGTATTAAGAGATGTTTTTTCAACACACATACAAAACGCCAACAGAATACAGTATCTTCTTGATTACGATGCAGGAATACAGCCAATAATTAGGAAGAATCCTAAGACTTACAGACCGGACATTGATTGTGAGTGTGTAGACAATGTCGCTCATCAAGCATCAGAATTTTGGACTTCATTCGCTTGGGGAAATCCTATTTCGTTTGTGCAGAATGGCGATGGAAAAGAGAAATTCGTTGCAGACGGAATATCGGAACTTAACAAACAGTACGAACTTGCAAAGATTAAAGCAAAGACGCAAGACTTGGGAAGATATGTAACAATCGGGGCGACATGTAATGTTCTTGTAGATGTAAATATGGAATGGAAAAAGAATAAACCATATTTCACATTAGACATATTAGACCCAAGAACATCATTTATAGTGAAGTCAAGCTATTATTCCGATAAGCGAACAATGATGGGCGTTACTTACAGACACGATAGAATAACCGGGAACAACTACTACACTTGCTTTACAAAAGATTTCCGCTTTGAAGTGGTTAATCTCAATGAGATTGCGAACGGAGATTATACGAAAAAAGAAGCGTGGAGACATCAGCAAAGAAGCGGGGAAGTAAATCCGCTTGGAATTGTGCCTATAGTTGAATATTTTAGGGCATATGACAGAATGGGAGTTTGGGAACATCAGAAATCAGAATTAGACAATCTTAACTTGCTTATTTCCGATTTTACTAACGATGTTGAACAGAATACACAGGCAGTTTGGCATACAAACGATGTTGATTTCCCTGTAGAGAGAAAAGTTACAGACAATGAGGATGGCACACAGACTATTGAAGAAACTGTAAGAAAACCAAAATCTGGCGAGTGGATGCAGACTTATACATCTGCGGACGGAAAGACACCAATTGTTGAATCGCTTGCGATTAATTACGATTACACAGGGATGCTCAATAACATTCAATATCGTAGAAATAAGATACTTGAAAAATGCAATGTTCCACTTACAAATGACAATGCGTCTAACATAACAGGTGTTGCAGCTAGTAATGCAAGTGGATGGGACCACGCAGAAGCAGCGGCAACAAAATTACAGATGATAACCGAAAGCTGCAAAATGGATGAACTAGAAGTAGTTCTTGCGGCTATTGATAAAAGTCCGTATGTCCCACAAGATAGCCCATTAAGACTTATAAGCCTTGAGGATATTGAAATTAACATTAAGAGACAAAAGCTATATGAATTATCAACAAAAGTCAACAGTATAGCAACACTTATTAATGCAGGCATTAATGGAGGAAAAGTACTTAATGCAATTCCTGTATTTGACGACCCTAACGAAGTTTGGGAAGCTAGCAAAGAAACGGTTGAAAAAATACAAAAGAGCAATATTAAAGATAATACAACTAACAATGACCGCACGATGCAAGACTTGAGCGACCAAGTCGGCAACAGCCCACTGATTGATAAGAGCAGAACAAATAAATAATCAAGGTATATAGCCACTGGGAATTATCCTAGTGGCTTTTTATATGCACAGAGAAGTGGATAAAACACAATGAGACAGAGAAGTCAATAAAACACAGAAAAGTGAGGTAACGAAAATGGCAGATGAAGCTAAATCAACAGCAACCGAAAACCCAACAGATACAAAGACAACCGAAGTAAAGCTAAATACACCAACAGTTGAAGAACTGATGGCACAGCTTGCTACAGAAAAAGCAGACAGAGCCAAGGAAAAGCAGGCACTTGATAAGGCTTTAAGGGAAAAAGGAGAGCTTACCAAGGCTTTAAGAGCAAAGCAGACAACCGAGGAGCAGGAAGCGGAAGCTAAGGCAGAAGCGGAACGCTTACAGAATGAGAAGTATGAGGAAGCTGTAAAAGAACTTAATCATATTAAAGCGGTTAATGCTTACAAGAGCGTATCTGAAAAGTCTGTAGAAAAACTGATTGATGCAGTTTCGGACGCAGACCATAACACTATTGCAGCAATTATAGAAGCTGAAAAGAAAGCAGCAGTCGCAGAAGCACAGACCGAATGGATGAAATCAAGACCTAGAGTTAATGCAGGGGGAGAATATTCCGGCATGACAAAGGAACAGATTATGGCTATTCCGGACAGAAATGAGCGTAGAAAAGCTATTGCTATGAATATGGATTTATTTAATTAGGAGGTAAATATGGCGGCAGAAGAAAATTTAATTAAGAAAGCTGACCTTGTAAGAGCAAGAGAGGTTGAGTTTGTAAACATTTTTAGTGAGAACATCAAGAAGTTAATTGAGGCACTTGGAGTAACAAGAAAGATTCCAAAGCAGGCGGGCTACACATTAAAGTCCTACAAGGCTACAGGAACACTTGAAAACGGAGAAGTCGCAGAGGGCGAAACAATCCCACTCTCTAAGTATCAGACAGTTGCAGTAAACTACAAGGAAATTACTTTGAAGAAATGGAGAAAAGCCACATCGGCAGAGGCGATTATCAGTGGAGGCTATGACCAGGCGGTACAGATGACAACTGACAGAATGTTACTTGATGTTCAGAAAGGCATTAGAGGCGACTTTTTCACATTCCTTGCAACAGGCACAGGAACAGCAACAGGCGTAGGTTTTCAGGCAGCACTTGCACAGGCTTGGGGACAGTTACAGGTCAAGTTTGAAGACGATTCAATCGAAGCTGTGTATTTTATGAATCCACTTGATGTAGCTGATTATCTTGCTAAAGCACAGATTACATTACAGACAGCATTCGGCATGACTTATGTAGAAAACTTCCTCGGTCTTGGAACTGTTATTTTTGACAGCAAAGTACCAAAGGAAACCATCTACGCAACAGCAAAAGACAATATCGTACTGTATTACATTCCTGTTAATGGTGCAGACCTCGGAGAAGCGTTTGATTTCACATCAGACCAGACAGGCCTTATTGGTATTCACGAAACACCGGACTACAGCAATATGACAGCTTCTGACACAGTAGTTTCCGGCATTGTACTTTTTGCTGAAAGACTTGACGGAATTATCAAGTCTACAATCACAGAGGCAGAAGCGGCGTAAGGAGAATTGTTATGAGTTATAAGGTAATTTACAGGTTTATGGATTTACAAGACTTTAATCACATATACGAAGTTGGAGATGAATACCCTAGAAATGGTTCAGAAACAACTCCGTCAAGAATCAGAGAACTTGCAACCACAGAAAATAAAATCGGCAAACCGCTAATAAAAGGTATGCAGAATAATAATAGTTCTGTAAAACCTGTAGATTTGCCGAATGAACATAGCAAGGATTTGAACAAGACAGCTATAAATCGTATGTCTACATCTGATTTACAGGCTTTTGCCACAGAACAAGGTATAGACAACGCAGAAGAACTTACAGGAGCAGAATTAAAGAAGCTGTTAATTGAGAAATTAGGATTATAGGAGATAGTTATGGAATACACCACATTGGAGCAAGTCAAAATCAGACTTAAACAATTTCATATTGATACAGTCACAAATGATTATGAAACAACATCTGATGTGGTAGTGTTCGATAGCAAAGAAGATAATCCGATAATCGAACAGCTCATTAAGCAAGCTACAGAAGATGTAAAAGCAAGAAGAAACTACCCCGACAGCTACACAGATGAAATGATAACTGAAGACTTGAAGAAATTTGAGAGTGTTATCGTTAATCTTGCAGTCTATGACCATTCACAGGCAGGTGAAGCATTTATGTCAAGTTACAATGAGAATGGCATAAACAGAACTTGGAGAGACAGAGATAGCTTATTTGTTGGGGTATTTCCATTTGCTAAAGTGTTATAGAAGACTGTGCGTTAGCATTTTGCTGATGTCGGCAATATGTTAGCAGGCGGCACACATTAAGGGTGGTGGGCGGTGTGCCTATTAATAATTACAGGAGATATAAAATGAAAGAATTTTTATTACAGACATATACAATAATATTACCTATTGTATTAGGTTATATTGTCTGGCTCCTTAAACAGCAAAAAAAGGACAAAGACGCCAATAGCAAAGGTACAATGCTACTTTTGCGTGTACAGCTTATCGAATACCACGATAAGTATATGAAACTCGGTGAAATACCATCCTATGCTTATGATAATTTTGTTGAAATGTATAACGCATATCACGCATTGGGCGGTAATGGTATGGTAACCAAAATGTATAACGAAATACAGGAAATTCACTTAAAGAATGGAGGTAAAGACTAATGGATATAACATCGGTAACAACAGTTGTAGCAATCGTTGTAATAACATATCTGATAGGTTTAGGGGCTAAAGCAATTCCGCACATTAAGGATAATTACATTCCTATAATCGTAGGAGTTGCAGGCGGCATCTTAGGCGTTATAGGTATGTATGTAATACCTGACTTTCCGGCAAATGACATTCTTAATGCAATCGCAGTAGGAATTGTGTCCGGATTATCAAGTACAGGTGTTAATCAGATTTATAAGCAGGTAAAGAACAATGCTTGACATTAATAAGCAGGCTATGAAGTATTCACTTCAAGGACAAACAGTAATTATCTATGAAAGAGATGATAATGGCAATATTCTTTATGAGGGGTATACCGACACAGAGGGCAACTTTATTCCCTATCTTGATGATGAGGGAAATAAGATACCCAAAGTCCTTGAAGAGAAAACAGGCTTTTCAGAGCCGGTTGATTTTGAAGCTAACATATCATTCAGCGGTGGAGAAGCACAAAGCAAGGAATATGGCTTTGATACCGCTGATTTTGACGCTATTTTACTGACAGATAGGAATATATTGCCTGTTCAAAAAGGCGACCTTATCTGGCTTGATAGCAAGCCTACATACACAGATGATAGCCTTGTTGATGAAACATCAGCAGATTTTACTGTTGTAGGCATTAAGCCGGCATTATATTCAACTAAGTATATGCTTAAAGCAGTTGTAAAGTAGGTGATTTATGCAAAACGCAACAATTAATGTTTTAGGAACAGAATATGCCATTGAACTAAGAACACTTAACGATAAAAATATTGACGGCTTTTGCGACAATACATCAAAGCTAATAGTAATTCGTTCTGATAACTATAATGAAGTAGGTAATTTTGTAGAATTGCAGAAGAAACAATTAAGACACGAAATAATACACGCCTTTCTATCTGAAAGCGGATTACAGTGTAATTGGCAGCATATAGAACAATTTGGACACGATGAAACAACTATTGATTGGTTTGCAATTCAGTTACCTAAAATATTTAAAGTTTTTGTGGACTTAAAATTGCTCTAAGGCGGTGCAATATGGCGAGACATACAATTAATATATCCTTGTCTGAAAAGTCCGTAAATGAAGCTATCAGACAGCTACAACAGTATAAGCAGAGCATACAGTATAAGTGCGAATTGCTTGTTGAACGATTAGCAGAATTAGGCGACAAAGCGGCAATTATGAGCGTTAATGAAAGCCCATTAGGTAGGACAGTAACATTAAGAGTTGACAGAAAGCCTATTCAAGACGGCTACCAAGCTATTTTAATTGCTACCGGTAAAACTGTTGAAGTAGAAGATAGAGAGCCATTTTACACACTTTTAGCAATCGAATTTGGTGCAGGTATTTATTACAACAGCGGCAATGAGAACCCAAAGGCTAATGATTTCGGCTTGGGCGTAGGAACATACCCAGGGCAAATACATGCATTTGAAGATGGTTGGTACTACTTAGGCAATGATAATCAATGGCACTACACGCACGGCGTTAAAGCTACAATGCCTATGTATAATGCCACAATGGAAATTATTAATCAGTATAAGCGTATAGCGAAAGAGGTGTTTAGTTAATGGCAAACGCTAATGATTGGGCGATAGACCTTGAAAACACAGTCACAGCACTTGTCAAGGCTAAAACCCTAACACAATTAAAGAAAGCGTACCCCAAGATAGTTATAACAAATGAGGGAGAAAGCAGCGGTCAAGCGGTGTTCCCAACAGTATACATTCATCTGCTATCACCAGTAGAACAAGGGCAAACACTTGACGGACAGACAATCAACGCATTGTTAGCAACATTCCAAGTAGATGTTACAACTAACACAAACAAAGCTGATTGCCGTAAGGTTATGGCAATAATTACAGATACGTTTAAGACAATGAGATTTCAAGGCAACGCAATGCCAGAGTTCTCAATCAGCAATAAAGTACATAAGAGTACCGCACGATTTAGGCGGTTAATCGGAGCAAATGACAGATTATTGTAACAAAGAGCAGAAATGCTCTTATTTTTTTGCAAATTTTTAGGAGGTAGACAATGGCAGATGCAGTAGCAGGATTAAGTACACTGGGCGTTACTTTCTCTTATGGAGTTGAAACAACAGCAGGCACAAAGCCAACATCATTTAAGTTGCTTACAAGAATTAACTCTATTGACGAGATTACAGTAACACCGGAAGCAATAGACGCTTCGGCACTCGAAGATAAGCAGACAAGAAACATTGCAGGTAGAGATACAGTCACAGATACAGTTGCAGTAACAGTTAATAAGACAGACGCAACAATCGAGGAATGGAAAACTCTTATTACAACATACAACGGATTAACAGGCGGCAAGAGAATGTGGTTCCAGGAAATCACACCAGGTATTACAGATGCGGAGTTCTTTGTGGCACAGCCACCATCAAAGTTACCAATTACAAGTAAGGAGCAGAACGGACTTCTTACAATGGCTATCAACCTTATTATTGAGGATATGATAGGAACAGATACAGCAGTTGTCCCAACATCGGGGGAATGATGAGCTATTCGACTAAATCTAAAAAGGCTGTGTCGGATAGCGTAGAAAACGCCAAAACAGCCGACTACACATCATATCTTGATGATGTAACAGAATAATTATTTTAAAAGGTAGGTGCGGTGTAAAATCCGCACCTTTCCCTATATGGTGATAGGGTGGGAAAGGGTAAAAATTATGATGAATATTAATGTAAATGGAAAAGAATACAAAGTTGAGTTCTCTTTTGGTGCGGCAGAGTGCAAAGAAATAGTACAGAAGATGTTTGAATATATAACCTCTTCTTGTTTGTCTACGATTTCCGCCGAAACAGCAAAGAGTGAAAGTGAAGCAGCGAAACTTGCGTTTGATGCTCTTGCCGAAGCTGTATCAAAAGTATCGGAAATTTGCGTCACAGCCATTTATGCAGGTTGTATTGACAACAATCCTGTAACAATGGATGAAGCAAAGGAACTCACTAGAGCATATATTACAGAAAAGAGAAAGACAGATAAGAGTTACGGATATAGAACATTGTTTGAAGAAATCAGGAAAGCGATGGAAGATGATGGTTTTTTCGAGCTGTCGGGAATAACAGCGATGTTAGAGGAAATGGCGGACAATGTGGAAGAAGCGACACAGGAGCAGAAGAAGCCAACAGTAGTACCACAAGACCACAAGAAAAAGCAGACTTCCACAAAATAATCTGGGAAGAATACTTTGTCTTAGCCAGTTCACTAGGCGTTAGTTATTCAGACTTTCTTAAAATGACACCTAAAAAACTATGGGCGGTTGTAGAGGGCAAGAAACTTGAAAGACAACGAATGGATTCGGATATATGGCTTGCTGTAGGTAACTACATACTTCCAGCAGTCAAGATAGGTGTTAGGAATGGTGCTTGGGGTAAAGGCGAGCTTGAATATCCAGACAAACCTATTTATAGCGATATTAATAAAAAAGAGGACAGTGAAGATGAAATACAAAGAAAGAGAGAAGAGTTTGTTTTGAATATGAAAATACGCAAAGCAAACTGGGATTTAGCACACCCTAAAAATGATAAGCCGGAGGTATAAATCGTGGAATTAGACAGTTTAGAAGTTAAAATTACAGCAGTCACTAAACCAGCGATTGATTCTATCAAAAAACTAGAAGAACAGTTGTTAAATCTGTCAAGTTCCTTGACAGAGGTTAATAACTCATCTCTTGGCAATTTGGCAGGCAATATCACACAACTCAATAATGCTATCAGAGATATGGATGTTAAGACTACTGATTTTACCCGACTTGCTAAGAATATCACAAAGATAGGTTCTGTTGATTCAGCCGCACTTGCTAATACAGCTATATCACTTGAAGCTGTTACAAAAACGGTTGCAGGCATATCGGCCATACCACAGAACGCAACACAGGTTACAGAATTTGCCAAGTCGCTTGGCAAGCTAGGCGGTAAAAGTATTGAAAACGCCACAGCGAATATCCCTAAACTGGGTAATGCATTAAATGGCTTAATGACCACATTATCAAGAGCACCTAATGTAAGTAGTAATGTTATTGCTATGACTAACGCATTAGCTAATCTTGCTAGTCAAGGTAGCAAAATAGGTACTTCTTCAAACTCACTTCAAAAGTCGCTGTATGGCGTTTCTACAAGTGCTAGAACAGCAACTAAAAGCAGTTGGAGTTTGGCAAGTGCGATAGGTAAGTTTTATGCCACTTATTTTATGGTAATTCGTGGCAGTAAGAAACTTATAGAAGCTATTAAATCAACAACAGATTACATTGAAGCGTTTAACTATCAAGCAGTTGTGTTCGGTAAAATCGGTTCAGAATGGGATAAGGATTACGAAAAGTACGGATATGATAACGCAACAGCATATGCAGAAAGTTTTCAAAGTAGAGTAAATGATACTCTTGGAAAGTTATCTGGACTAAAAGTTAATGTTCAAGGTGGCTTACTTGAAGAAAGTGGAGCAAAAAACTTAGGACTTAACATACAAGAGATAACGCAGTATGCTTCACAGTTAGCTTCTGTCACTAACTCATTAGGACAGACAGGCGAAGCAACAACAGCTATAACAAAGTCAATGACAATGCTTGCAGGCGATATAAGCTCACTTTTTAATGTGGACTATTCAACGGTAGCACAGAACTTACAAAGTGGCTTAATCGGTCAATCAAGGGCATTGTACAAGTATGGTATTGATATTACCAATGCTACATTGGCAACATACGCTTATAATTTAGGCATTTCCAAGTCTGTATCAGAGATGACTCAGATGGAAAAACAGCAATTAAGAGTATTGGCTATACTAGACCAATCAAAAGTATCGTGGGGAGATTTAGCTAATAGACGGAAGAGAGTTAATGACATAACTTATCTTCCAAGTGTTGCATAAGAATAGAAATATCTTATGGCAATCGGGCAAAATCGGTAAAGGCTAAAGTTTTTCAACTATGCTAATACCGAGATAACTTAATAGATTACGAACAGGCTATTAAGTATTGTAACGAGTAGGAATTGAATAAATATAACATTCCCAAGAGTGTCCGACACTACTGTATATAGGACAGTATGAGGTGGAAGTGGCTACCACCAAACCAAACGTAAAAACGTGGGTGATAATGTACTCTGAACTTATAGGAAACTATAAGAGGTATAGGATAAAGAGCCTATACGATAACAAATTTGACAATAAATTCTCCAAGTAACATGTTACGCCAGTTCAGCAACAATATGAAAGAAGTCGGAATGGTAGCAGGACAGCTATTTATCCCAATTCTTTCAAAGGTTATGCCGGTTGTAAACGGCGTTACTATTGCAATTAAGCGACTTCTAGTGAACCTTGCAAGCCTTATGGGCGTTAAGATTGACTTTGAAAGCTTTGGACAAAGTGGCTATAAAGACACATCAGACGGCTTAGAAGATATTTCAGACGGATACCAAAATGTAGCGGATTCAGCAAAGAAAGCTACATTATCCCTTATGGGATTTGATGAAATAAATAAATTACAGGACGATACAAGCTCAAGCAAGGGTTCAAGCGGTGGCGGCGGTGGTAGCAGTATTGACTTAACGGATGATATTGCCAAAGCGGCGGCAGAATATGAAGCGGCTTGGAATAAAGCATTTGCCAATATGGAAAATTCGGCTATTGCGTGGGCTGATAGGATTGATAAGGCACTTAAACCTGTTAAAAAGATTTTTCAAGATTTTGCAATTGGCGACTTTAAAATGGCAGGCAAAGATACTTCTGAACTTGTTGCAGGGATATTTAATTGGTTTGCAAAGGCTATAGATGATGTTCCTTGGTTTACAATCGGTCAAAAGATGGGTGATTTCCTTGCAGGAATTGATTGGACTAAGGTATTTAATGCAGCAGGAAAAGTTATTGTACAAGGTTTAAAAGGTGCTATTGAGTTATACTTAGGTATATTATCTAAAGCACCAATAGAAACACTACTTATATCGCTCGTAGCAGTTCCTAAAGTACTTGGGGCAATAGGCGGTACAAATGTAATAAAAAGCATAACTAAAACGTACAATAAGCTCAACTCCCTAAGTAAAGCAACAGAAGATGTAGTGTTAGCGACAAAGCTATCTAAAATGGGATATGATGAAACAGCGGCTACACTCCTTTCTTTTCATCCTAAACTTGCAAAGGTCACGACAAGCTTTAAGGACTTTAAAAACGCAGTTAAGGATAAAAGATTATTCGCAACTTTAAACGGCGGAATAACTACTGTCAGAGATAATATGACACTATTCCAAAAAGCATTACTTGGCGGAGTATCAGCTTTTGGAGAATTTAAACTTATTAAAAGCGGATTTGATGACGTGGCAAAAGGCAGTGACAACCTCGTAGCTTCAATCGCTAAAATTGCTGGCGGTGCCGCTATTGGTGCAGCGGGGCTATATGTAGCTTTCGGGCCGGCAGGGTTGGCTATGGCAGGAATAACAGCCTTAATTGCAGGAATAATGTCTATTAACGACAATATTGATTTAACATCAACCGAAGTAACTAAATATTGCAATGAATATGCAAATGTTCGTGATGAAGTAGATAAGACGACAAAGCAAATAGCAAGCTCTTTAGACACTATTGAAAAAGGCTGGGAAAATACAGCAGCCTATGATGATATAGACGCTCTTAAAACAAAATATTTTGAATTAGCGGAGCAAACAGACTTAACAACAGAACAGCAAAAATTACTTAAAGATATGGCACAGGAACTTGTTGAAAAAGTTCCAGAATTAAGTAAAGTTATAGATACACAAACAGGGTACTATACAGGACAAAAAGAAGAAATTGAAAAGCTTATAGATAAAAAGAAAGAGGAATACAGGCTTGAAGCTTTAAGGGAAGATTATATTCAGCTTGTAAAAGATGAATATAAAGCTAAGAAAAATCTTAAAGAAATGGAAGATGCTCTTGCAGATAGTAAGCAAAGACTTAAAGATAAGCAAGATGAAATGACAAGAGCATTACAAGGTACACAAGGTGTTGCAGAAGAATTAGATACCACTGGCATCGGTGCGGCAGTTGACCTTGAATATCAAGTAAGAGAACTTGAAAAAGCTGTACAAGACAATGAAAATAAAGTTAATGAAGCTAAAGATAATTGGCAACGTGCTAGTGACGATATGGAGTTTTGCTGGGGTGAGTTAAAAGATACAGCAGTTGGAACATCAGAGGAGACGAAGCAGAAAGTATCAAATGCCTATGAAGAAGCTAAAAATGCGGTTATTGATAAAATTAACAGCATAGGCTCAAATACAGGAAATGTATTCTCACAAATGGGAAGTATTGGTGCTGATGCGGGAAAATCGTTAAGTACCAATTTCGCAAATAATATTAATAATATACCATATGTGGCAGTAAGAGCTTTTCAAGGTATTGTCAATGGTGTAAATGCAGGAAGCATTGGAGAAGATACTGGAATTCAATTGATGAATTCTTTGGAAGATACAATCAATAATAATGCGTGGCGAATCAGAAACAGTTTGTCTAACAGTTTTACAAGTAAATTTACAGGTGAAGTTTTAGACAGTGACGGCAATGTTTCTGCAAGTGCTTTTCATATTAAAATTGCACCTAAATATGCAGCAGGCGGTTTCCCGGAAGATGGATTTTTCTTTGCTAACCATAATGAAATGGTTGGTAAATTTAGCAATGGTAAGACAGCAGTCGCAAATAACGAACAGATAACGCAAGGCATTAAGCAAGCTGTTATTGAGGGCATGTCAGAAGTATTTGCTAATGCGAATATAGGACAACAAAACGGAAACATTGTTGTGCAGATTGACGGACAGGAAGTGTTTAGGACAACACAGAGATATGCCAATCAATATACCAATATGACAGGTCAAGCAGCTTTTCCATATTGATTGACAAACAAATATCAAAAGAATATATTTAAAGTACTAAAGATGAGGGGGAATATGTATGTCAGTAAAAAAAGAACTGAATGAAATGTTAGAAGCAATAGGAGTGAAGAAGAAACAACAGCCAGAGCCTCAACAGCCATTAAATCCTAACTTTAAAGGAGTGTACAGAGCGACGGAAAACGGCTTAGTTGAAGTATATTGTCCAAGATGTAGTAGTTGGGATTGTTCTCACACGCAGATCACGACAACTGTACTACAGAAAACTAAGACAAGATATACTGTTAATCTGAATCCCTTAAGACCGTTTACACTGGTTAATAAGAAAGAGAAGATTAAGCAACAGGGCGGAACTTATTCACAACATAGGTTTGTATGTAACAGATGTGGACTGATTTTTTGGTAATACATGATTTTAATGGAGCGTATCTTTTTGGTGCGTTCCATTTTTTATTGAAAAAGTGCTTGACTTTTTTGTGCGTACGGTTTATATTAAATGTGCGGACAGAAAAGAGGTGAGTATATGTCCAATAAAAAAGGTAGACCTAAACTCGACAATCCTAAAAATGAAAGAATATATATTCGTGTCACCAAAGAGGAAAAGGAAGAAATAATGAATTTTTCTGATAAAAGCGGATATACAATACTTGATTTGATTAAAAAAGGCATTGAAAAAGTAAAAGGGCAAAAAAAATAAAGTGTTGCACCGCTACCAACGAACACAACACTTTAAAACCACCAATCCGAAAGGAATTGATAAATCTATCATATCAGTTTCTTTCGGAAAATTCAAGATAATTAGAAAGGAATTTGATATTATGAACGAATTTGCAAAGATGATTTATAGTCAGTGGAGAAGAGACAACGAAGATAGAGATTTGTACTTTAAGAAAGGTGAGGAACTTAACGAGGAGTTAGAAAGCATATTGAGCAGTAATTTAAGTGATAAGATATACGATACTTTTTGCAAGAGCTGTTTTGAAATCGAAGAAAGTGCTTTTATAGCTGGATTTGGTTATGCTTGCAAGTGCCTTTCAAATGGCAAGATTGAGTTAGGCGGTGGTAAGTAATGGGCAATCAATGCCGTTTAGAAACTATTCAGGACAATATTAATAATTTTGATTTAAAGGAACAGGACAAGGCTACAAAGGAAGTGACATAATATTATTGCGTGAGGCATTGTGGGCATATACTCCCACTACGCAATAGATTCTGTTTAGAGCAAATGATAAAATTTTTGTAGGAGGCAAATAATGAGTTATAATTATCCAACTACAAAAGATAGTTCTCACAATGAGATTAAAGTACCTATGAACACTAAGAATATTTGCGGCGTAGACTGCTATGAGCAGAATGGCGTTGCTTACTTAAGATTGGAAAATGTTGCAAGAGGACTGGGATTTACACAAACCCAAAATAAAAATGGAAAGGAATATATTTCTATTCGTTGGGAAACTATTGACAGATATTTAAAAGACATTGGCTTCCCCAACAAGCTGGGGAAAGACGATTTTATCCCAGAAAACATATTCTACAGACTTGCAATGAAAGCCAAAAATGAAACAGCAGAGAAATTTCAAGCATTAGTGGCTGATGAGATTATTCCGTCAATTCGCAAGAATGGAATATATGCTACTGATAATGTTATTGATGAAATACTGAATAATCCAGACTTTGGAATAGAATTATTAACAAAGTTAAAACAGGAAAGACAAGCAAGAGTTGAAGCAGAAAGAAAGAACGCTATCTTAACACATGTCAATAAGACATATACAATGACAGAGATTGCTAAGGAACTGAATCTGAAATCTGCTATTCAACTTAACAAGTTACTTGCTGATAAAAAAATCCAATACAGTGTCAATGGAACTTGGGTTCTTTACTCGCCATACAGCAGTATGGGATATGAAGAGATTAAGCAAGAAATCCTTGACAATGGTAAGGTTATTTATCACAGGAGAATAACACAGCTTGGAAGAGAATTTATACTGCAATTATTCAATGAAGTTGCATAGATTTTCTTGAGAATATTAGAATGGCTCAAACAGAAATAAATATAATGGTTGCAAGAAATTTGTAACCACACTAAGGAATGTATCAGAAATGGTGCATTCCTTTTTAATGCCTTGAAAGGGGTGGTTTGATTGATTGACGCAGTTGTGATTGAGGGGGTTAGATTCCCGGTAGCATATAACGGCTACACATACAGTAGAAACAAGATATGGTCTAAGAATACAGGAAGAAACGATTATGGAGAAATGGTTGGCACAATCGTGGACATTAAAGACAAAGTAGAGCTTCAATTACCGCCATTAACAGGTGAACAGGCATTAATACTTGATAATGTGGTAAGCGACATAGATAACCCATTCCCAACAGCACAAGTCCTATTTTTAGGCGGTCAACAAAAAGAAATGACAATATACACAGGAGACGTGACATATCCGTATCTTACAAGAGCAAAAAATGAGGACGGATTAATAGTCGGAGCAAAATTAAGTCTAATACAGAAATAGAAAGAGGTTACACATGAAACTCAAAACAAGCGAATTAATACAGAGATTTCAGAACTTAGATAAGTTATCACAAAATAAAACAAGCGGCAGAATTGCTATGGCTGTTATGTGCAATATTAAAACGCTGGAAGAGCCGTATAAAACGGCATTACAGGCTTTTGACGATTTAAAAAAGAAATATGCCGACAAAAATGATAAAGGTGAACCAATTATTGAAGATAACCACTACAAAATTTCAGATGAAAATTTTGAAAAATTAGCAACAGAATTTAAAGAAATTAATGAACAAGAAATTGAAGTGCCTGGCATGACAATGCTTCCTGTAAATTCTTTTGATAATTGCGAAAATATAAGCCCGGCAGAGTTATACAGCATTGAATTTATGATTGAACATTAATTTAAACAAAAAGGGCGGTGTAAAATGAAAAATTTAAGCACAGCTATGACAGAGATTGTTAAGGGAAATAGTGCAAGGTACTATTCTAAGTATGTTGTTGATAAAAAAGAGCATACTGAAACGCTTAACAATTTCAAGTTCCAAAACATGATAAATCCCAATAACGAAATTACGATAGGTAACACTTGTAGTAGCAGTGTTACCTTTTCTATTTATATGCCAACAGTAAGTCTTGAAAATAAAGAAATTACCATATTTGAGGGCGTTAAGGTCGGCACAGAAATTAAGTATATTCAGTTGGGAATATTTACAGTTACTAAGCAGACAAGTGACGGAGAGTATACAAGCTATGAAGCATACGACAGAATGTATAAGGCTGATATGCCTTACTTCTCAGATATGGCATTTCCTAGCACAGATAAAGCTATTCTTAATGAGATATGTGACAAGTTAGGTATATCTTTAGCAACAAATATAGTCACAACACATACTATCAGTGACAAGCCACAAGGTTATACTTATAGAGAAATTATCGGCTATATGGCTATGTTACAAGGCTGTAATGCGGTAATTAATGCTGATGGCAACCTCGAATTAAGGTGGTATAAAGATAGCGGTTATGTACTTGACGGACATAAGTATTATCAGCAGGGCGTTACATTTACAACAAGCAAGGATTTTATCATACAGAAGCTAACTTGCAACAATGCCAAAAGCAGTTCTACAGAACAAAGCGAGATTACTTCTGGTGACGGGGCGACAGGACTTAGTTTTGCCAATCCGTTTATGACACAGACAATTCTTGATGAACTCTATAAAAAGATAGGTGGTTTTACATTTAGACCGCTTACAGTTAAGTTTGTCGGTGATTACCGATTAGAGGTAGGTGACATTATAACTGTCAACAAGGGCGGCGTTGATTACAAAGTACCTATAATGCAGATTATACACGAATGTGACGGCGGCTTAATGAGTACAGCTACATCTATTGGGCAGTCAGAGAGTTCTAATAATACAGCCGCATCTGGTCCGATAACTAAGGCTATGCAAAGATATTACGCCGAATTAGTTACGATAAACAAAGCACTTATCAACAAACTTGATGTTGATACAGCCAAGATTACTTATGCAACAATAACAAATCTCACAGCCGTAAAAGGCGATGTTGATTACTTAAAGGTAAACAATCTTACAGTTGACAAGGCAAATCTTTTATATGCTTCTATAGAACGAATGGAAGTCGTCGAGGGGCAAATCCGAAACCTTAATGTTGATGATTTAAAAGCTCAAGTCGCAAATATCAATACACTTATGTTTGGTTCTGCATCCGGCGGAAGTCTTACAACAGAATTTAGCAACAGCATTGTTGCGAATATCGGTGATGCACAGATAAAGTCTGCAATGATAGAAAGTATAGCCGCAGATAAGATTACAAGTGGGAAGATTTATACAAACCTTGTTGAAATTCTAAGCGAAAGCGGAAATCTTGATATAGCTGACAATACGATACAGATAAAAGATAATAACAAAGTTGCAAGAGTTCAAATCGGTAAAGACGCCACAAATGACTACAATATATACGTCTGGGATAAATCCGGCAACTTGATGTTTGATGCTTTAGGTTTAACCGAAAACGGCGTAAAACGTGAGATAATTCGTAATGACATGATAAAGGAAGATGCAAATATCGCGGCAAGTAAACTGGATATAGAAAGCCTTTTTAATGTCATTAATGAAGACGGCAGTCACACGCTGAAAAGCAGTAAGATTTATGTGGATGCAAACAAACAGACACTTGATGTTGCTTTTAAGAATATGGCTACGAATGTTACAAATTTGCAAAATACTGTAACAACGCAAGGAACACAGCTTACTGCTGTGCAAGGAGCGATTTCAAGCAAAGTTTGGCAACAGGACATAACAACGGCTGTGAATGGCTTGCAAATCGGCGGTAGAAATCTTTTCCAAGGAACTAAAGAATTTGTTATACAAAATGTGACAGGTATAGATGGCGTTGGTAGTAGTATTGCGGCAGAAAAATATAAAGGTTTAACAGTGCGTGTAAAGTCAAGTCCTTGGAACTTTTACAGACCAACATTAACTCTTGAAGCAGGAAGGTATGTATTTTCTTCGTATGTAAAAGGAACATCTAAATATAAAGGTGATATTCGAGTAACAAATGTGACTGAAAACACAACCTTGAATGCAAACGCATTTGATATAAATAGTGAATGGGAGAGACAATCGCTTACTTTTAAGTTAGCAAAAAAAACAAATGTAAAATTTTCGCTTGAATCAACAGGAAGTGGTGAGATTTACGAGTGTGGCTGGAAACTCGAACTCGGCAACAAAGCCACAGATTGGTCTCCAGCTCCCGAAGACACAGATAGTTCAATTTCCGCAGTAGATACAAAAGTTACGACGATAAGCAATCAGTATACGTCTTTAAATCAATCTTTAACAAGTCTTACTGCAACAGTAAACAGTAATACAACAAAGATAAGCGAAAAAGCAGACGGAAGTAAAGTTACAGCTTTACAGGCAAATGTAACAGCTTTGACAGCAGATTTGAGCGGATTTAGAACGACTGTCAGCAGTACATATGCGACTAAAACAGCATTGAACAGCGTAGACGACAAATTTGCCAATTACAGCACTACAACGCAAGTGAACTCTGCAATAAATCAATCAGCCAGTTCGATTTTAACTACAGTAAGCTCTAATTATGCCACAAAGGCTAGCTTAGAGGTAAAAATAGACAAAGACAAGCTGATAAGCGAAATTAATGCAAGTGCTGATGTTATAACGCTTAAATCGAATCGGTTTGTTTTAGACAGCACTAACGCGAAGATTGCGGCTGACGGAACTGTAAATTTCACAGGTGGAAGTATTGGCGGTTGGAATATTTCTTCAACAAAATTAAGTGGTTCAGCTGGGCTACAGAGCATATCAATTAACAAGCCGTCATCCACGTCAACAAAAGTTATAAGCATAGACCACATAGACACGACAGCGGCGGCGACATATGTAGATGATTTTTATGTTACTGCTGACGGTAAGCTTAACGCATATAATAAAGTTATTATTGACGGGAGCGGTAAAGATGTAGGCTCATATATTTTAATGGAAACTTGGGGAAATAGCGGTGATAAATTTCAAACAAAAACTACAGGATTAGAATACTATACTTTAGATTTGACAAATCGTAATTATATTAAAATTCAGCCGAAAGGTATATATTTTGGTAATGAGAACGAAAGCACACATAGAGGGGCAGTGTTTTTAGGAAGTGCCAATAATATAGTTTCTACATTTCATAAATATCAAGTACAGAATGAAAACGGTGTTATCAAAGGTTGGTTATCCGACAAAGTTTTTACAATGCAAGATGGGTGGAATAATGACGCAATATATGCTGATTGGAACGGAAATTTTAAATGCACTGGAACAAAAAACAGAATTGTTCAGACAGAAAATTTTGGCACCGTTGCAATGAACGCTTTTGAAACCGCAGGGGCTTATTTTGCAGACGTTTGTTCAGGGAAAATTGCAAGTGACGGAAAATGTGTCGTTTATTTAAACAGGAAATTCATTGAAACAATAGACTGTGATTGCGAATATCAAATTTTAATTACGGCAGTTAATAAAAAGTCTAATTTATATGTAGTTAAAGAGCGAGAGTTTTTTACAGTATTTGGAGAGCCTGAAACATATTTTGACTGCATGATTATAGCAAGACAAAAAGGATACGTTACAACTTATGCAGATGAAGAAAAGAATCTTAATATCAACAGAGGGGAGGTGAGTGTTTATGGCAATATTTAATAAAATTAGCAGTTTTACAAGTCAAACAACCGCAGAGGGGGAAAGAGTAGATTTTACTTATACACAAATAGACAATGATACAGGTAAAATTAAAAAAAATAATCAACATGGCAACGTAATTCTTACAGATGAAAGTTGCATAAATGCCGTTGAGATTATTAAAAATAAGTTACTTAAATCTATAGAATAATTGGAGGTAAAAGGTTATGTTGAACATTACAAAAAGTATTTCAGTACAGGGAACAAGTATGATTGAAGAGAACGGAAACAAAGTTGCGGTTATGTATTTATCCGCAAATATTACAGAGAGCGGTGCGACATCTATAAGCCAAACGATAAACGATAAAGAATTGTATGTTGCAAATAAGAGCACATGCGAAGCCGATTATGAAGAATTCAAGGCAGAAGTTGACAAATTAATGTTACAATGAAAGTGAGGCATGAAAATGATTAAATTCGGAATCGACACATCAAGATGGCAGGGAGACTTTGATTTTAAAGGCGCAAAGGATAATGAGGGCGTAGATTTTGCCATTATCAAGGCAGGCGGTGCTGATGATGGCTTATACGAAGATAGAGAGTTTGAGAACAGTTATAACAAGTTGGAAAGTGCAGGAATCCACAAGGGAGCTTATTATTTTGGCAACGCTTTAAACGCTGATGAAGCTGTAAATGAAGCAAGGCATTGTGCAAGCATTTTGGCTAACAAATCTTTTTGTTATCCTGTTTTTTACGACGTTGAGGGCGGCATGCTTACAGGAGAAGATTTGACAGAAATTGTGCTTGCGTTTATGAATGAACTTAAAAGGGCTGGCTTTAAAAATATAGGGCTTTATATGTCAGCTAACCATTTTAATAATTATGTAGATGTTGTGAGAGTAAAAAACGATGGTTTCAGCCTTTGGGTAGCAAGCTATTCAAGCGGAAAGCCACAGCTTACAAATGACACGGACTATGATATGTGGCAGTTCGGCGGAAGCGTTAATTATCTTAGAGACACGCAGATTAACGAACAGACGGTAGACCAGAACTATTGTTACACTGATTATTGCACAGACCATGTTGTCGAAGAAGTAACAGTGCCGGATTATCAGCCAGTGCCAGACACTAAGTATCATAAAGGCGATACAGTTAAGGTTATTAACGCCATTCAGTACGATAACGGCGAGCCGTTCAATACTTACTATGATGAGTACAGTGTTTTATCAGTTAGTGGCAGAAGAGTTGTTATCGGAGTTGACGGAGTAATTACCGCCGCTATTGATGAAGATAACATCAGCCTTGTTAAGTGCGTATATGACAGCGATATTAACACAGATACAGTAAGTCGCGGCAACAGCAAGAAAGTTAAAGTTCTTGACAACATTGATTATGACGGCAATAGATTCGGCGTATATTATGATGAATATGATGTAATTGAAGAGGACGGAGACAGAGTTGTTATCGGAATAGGAGATGTTACAACTGCCGCTGTCAATATTGCTAATCTTGAGTTTATCGGCGGCTCAGGCTCTGATGATACGCCTACAGATATTCCATTTAACGGAGATATTGAAGAGGGTAGCACAGTGAGATTTGTCGGCAATACCGATTATGACGGCACACCTATTAAGGCTTGGTTTGATGAGTATACAGTATCAGAGAAAAGCGGAGACAGAGTTGTCCTTGTGCATAACGGAGAACTGTTTGCCGCAGTCAATGTAACTGATTGCGAACTTATTTAAAAAACAAAAATACAGGTCTTGCTTTAATGTAAGACCTGTATAAATTAAAAAACTTATTTCTTTTCTTTTAACATTTTCTCAAATGATTCTCGGCGTTCTTTTATATTTTTAAGCCATTCAGATTTAGAATCTTGCGATACTATCTTATTATCTGAAAGTGAAAGTGATATTTCAACGCTTGAAAAAGCGGCAGAAAGCGTTTTATCATCGGCTTGTTTTTCTGCCAAATTTGTTAAATTCTCCATTTTGGTGCTTGCTTCTTTTGCACTTAAAGTTCCATTTTCAAAATCATCAATAATTTTAATCGCACTGTCTATCATTTTCCTGTCGCTTTCAGAGTAACGATAATCGTTAAATACTCTAAAATAACACAGTAATACAGCAACAATAATTATTGCAAAGAAAATTATTGCGGCAATTATGCTTGTTTTGCTTATCTTTTGCTTTTCTTCCATAAAATAACCCTCCATTTTTGTTTGCATTATAACATACCATTTTCAAAATGTCGAACACTGTCGCAATTTTACGATGTTATATATTAGAAATTTTAATATTCAGCATGTATAATAAACATGTCTTCAAAAGAAGACACTTCAAGTTCTGGCGTAGTGGTGCTGTTTAATTGGCGTTGGCAGTGCCACTACATACTTGACTAAATCAAACATATGTTCTATAATCACGTTATCGCTACTAAATAAATGTGTGGGTTCAAAGGGGCAAAGTTATGAGTAATGAGGATTACAAAAAGAAAATTATTGAAATAGTAGAAAATACTAACGATAATGCAATATTAGAGTATATCTATAAAATAATAGCAGATATAAAGAAAACTAGTGCAACATAATGTTGCACTAGTACACTTGAAAGAATAAAAGATTTTATCGCAATTTCATAAATCGTGAGTATTAATTAAAGTTCATCATAAGCAAGTAATCCGAGCTTAGTAATAGTTACATCTTCAAGGGTTTGGGTGATGTAGCCTTTATTACTAAGTTCTTTCATAAATGGCAACATTGAAATCATGTCAACGCCAAGACAACTGGCAATGTCGGCATAGTTAGTGTTGCCATTTTTATCTCTTTTCTCTACTATAGTCTTTAAAAAATCCTTCGATTCAATCATTTATTACAACTCTCCTTTAAATAAATTAATTAATCCGAGGACATATTCTTGCTTTTCGTCACTTAACTCGAAAAATGTTTTTAATGAGTGTAATAATCTTTTGTCATTTCTAATTTTAATCCACAAATCAGCTTGTTCAGATAAAATAAGCTGTTCTTCTTCGCCAGTTCTTAAATATTCAGCTGATACGCCTAAATATTCAGCAATTTTTCCCAACCTATCATCTGGTAATGTGCCTTTACGCAACTGACCTATATATCCGTTAGCAAAACCACATTCTAATTCTAATTTATGCATTGAAATCTTCCTTTGTTTGCATAGGTCTTTTACTCTTTCTACCGTGTTCATTTGTGTTTTCCTCCATTTTTTAGAGTTCCACCTAAAAAAGGTGTTGACAAATTAGAGAACACTCTATATAATAAGTTTAAAGGTTAGGGAAAAGCCTAAAAATAAACTTAAAGGGAAGTGCTCTCAAAATATGTTTCTCGACAATTCATATATTAGAACTTTCTCTAAAGATTGTCAAGCTTTTCTCTAAATCTTTATTAAATAAAGAAAGGAGAAGTCTATGTTTTATCAAAATGTTGTCGCTTATTGCGAAGAAAATAATTTATCAATACACGCATTTGAAAAAAAATGTGGTCTTGGTAATGGAGTTGTAGGCAGGTGGAAAGATAATAATTCTTTACCAGCATTAACTACAGTACAAAAAATTGCAGAAGCAACAAGAATCCCAGTTGAAAAATGGATTAAGTAAAAAGAGGCAGTAATGAAAGATTTTGTGATACTGCATTGATAACATTAATAATCGCTGTTGTTCTTGCGGTATTAAATTATTCACAATCTCACCTTTTTTCATAAAAGATAAGAGGATTATAGCACAAAGTACAAACAGATTAGAATTTTTGATATTGATGCAATAGAAAAGTGATGGTAGCGGTAAATAGTTGCAAACTTTTATTCAAACATCATTAGTTCTTTTTGACAGGGATAGCGTCCTGTTCGTATCAAGTGTGAATTACCTACCGATTGGCAGTTTTGTCTTTAGCATATTTATTTAATTCTATTGATATAGAAATAAGAGTATACAGGGTGCAGAAGTCTAAACCACAGAAGTATGAACCGACCACTGATATACACAATGCTATGACAGTATCCATACAATCTCCTTTCGGAAAGTGTCTACCATCACTTCTCTATTGTATCAATAAATATAAAGTTCTACAAGTTACAGCAGATAGGAATGAGCAGAATTGCTCAAATGCACCTTAAAAGGAATATATCACACATTATTTAGAAAGGAATGTTTATGGAGCTACAGATTTTTAGCAATTCAGAGTTCGGAGAAATCCGAACCATTACTAAAGATAATGAACCTATGTTTTGCTTAGCTGATGTGTGCAAGGCATTGGAAATATCAAATGTAGGAAATGTTAAGCAGAGACTATCTGAAAAGGGTATCCATACTGCGGACACCCCTACAAAAGGTGGAATGCAGAAAATGACATTTATTAGTGAAGCTAATCTTTACAAGACAATCTTTCAGAGCCGTAAAGAAAGTGCAGAGAGATTTACAGATTGGGTTACAGGAGAGGTGCTTCCGTCAATCCGTAAGAACGGCGGTTACATAGCAGGGCAGGAAACAATGTCTGATGATGAACTCATGGCAAAGGCACTTCTTGTAGCCAATAACAAGATAGCCGAAAGAGATAAGATAATCGAACAGAAACAGGCAAGAATTGAACAGATGAAACCTAAAGAGATTTTCGCAGACGCAGTATCAGCAAGCCATACTTCAATCTTAGTTGGAGATTTAGCAAAATTGATATGTCAGAACGGCTACAAGATAGGGCAGAACAGATTATTTGATTGGTTGCGTGACAATGGCAAGGACAAAGAGAAAAGAAAGGGTTGAACAATATGAAACAGGTAAATGTAACAGAGATAACAGTACTGGATTGCATTGATATGTTTGAAAAGAAAAACATGTATACAGTAATTGATGGCGGCAAGATTGTCGGATTTGTAAGCACAACAGAATTGAAAGGGGAAAAATAAAATGATAGAAAATAATAAAATTGAATTGTGTGGAGTTATAGCAAGCACTCCAGAGCTTAATCACAAAAATTATGGCGAAAATTTCTACAGTTTTCATTTAAGTTGCTCCAGAAAAAGCACCGAAAAGGACATGCTACCAATTATTGTATCTGACAGATTAGTAGAAATCAAAGATTTACAGGTAGGTAAAAAAATATCAGTTAAGGGACAGGTGAGAACCTTTAACAAGCATATATCAGATGATAAACGCAAACTTTTAATAATGGTGTTTGCTAGGGATGTCCGGGAGGTTGAAGAAGAGAGTGAATCAGCCCCGGAATTCAACAACAATGTTAAATTGAGCGGTTATATTTGCAAGCCGCCGGTTTACAGAGTAACACCTAAAGGCAGAGAGATAGCTGATGTATTAATTGCGGTTAATCGTATGTATGGCAAAGCAGATTACATACCATGTATTACATGGGGTAGAAATGCAAGATATACAGGTAATATTGATGTAGGCACTCGCATTGACGTTGAGGGAAGATTGCAAAGCAGAGAATACACAAAGAAACTTGATGATGGCACAGAAGAAATAAGAACAGCTTACGAAATTTCAGTAAGTAGAATAGAAGAAAGTGAGGAAAAATAATAATGGATAATAAATTTGAATTAACAATGCATGGTGCGGTGTCTGACATTATAACAGTACCACTTGCAAGATATGAAGAGTTGATAGATTGCGAGACGAGAGCAGAGGTACTTGCGAGTGTGGCAAAAGGACATTCTGTAATTAATACAGAGGATGTATTTAGAATCCTTGGAGTTGCGGATTGATTTTTATAAAGAAAGGACATTGTTTATGAAAACATTTTTAAAAAAAGCAGTTTTAGAAAACTTTATGTGTTACGCACACGCAGAGTTTGATTTTTACGACATAACAAAGATTATGGCTGAGAATGGCGTAGGTAAGTCAACAATGGCAACAGCATACTTATGGTGCTTGTTCAACTGTGATTATGAGTTAAAGGATAATCCAGTAGTCAGAAGAGAAGTTGACGGAGTATCAGTTGATGATATGGATGTATCGGTTGAACTTACACTTGATGTTGACGGAAAAGAAGTGACTATGAAGAAAGTACAGAAACGTACATACAGCAAGGATGGCAGCAGCTACAAGGATGATAACAAGTATTTTGTCAATGATGTGCCTAAGACATTAAAGAACTTCAACGCATATCTTGATGTAGATATGAATGTGTTTAAGATGTGCAGTAACATCAACGCATTTCTTAATCAGAAGCCGGCTGAAATGAGAGAATACTTATTCGGTCTTGTGGGAGATGTTACAGACCTTGATATAGCTTCACAGAAAGCTGAATTAGCCGAGTTAGTTCCTTTGCTTAATAAGTATACAGTTGAAGAATTATCTGCTATGAATAAGGCTACTAAGGCTAAAATTACTAAGGATTTGCCTATTCTTGACGGACAGATTAAGGAAAAGGAAAGAGATATTCAGATTAAGTCTGACATTGATACATCTGACCTTGAATTGCTTAAAAATAGCCTTAAAGAACAGATTACTGATTGCATTGCAAAGCAGACTGATAATGACAAGATGTTGGCTGAATATGATAAGGCTAGTGCCGATATCCTTGATTTGAAATTCAAGCAGGGAGATTTATCACGCAAGGCGAATGAGGACAATATCAAGGCTAGGAGAAATATTGAGAATAAGATTACTGACAAGAAGTTTCTTGTTAAACAGACAGAAAAGACTATTGCCGATACCGAAAGTTGTATTGCTAGTTCGGAAAAGGCCATTGAGAGCATTAAGGGTTATCTACAGACAGAGCGTGATAAGTGGAAAGAAGAAAATGAGCGTAAGTTTGATGATTCAAGTCTTATCTGTCCTTATTGCGGTAATGAATACAAGGAAGATAAGAAAGAGCAGTTAAAGGCTGATTTTGCAAAACATAAGGCTGATAACTTAAAGACAATTACTGACAATGGAAATATGTACAAGGAAAGACTTGATAAGGAAAAAGCTACGCTTGAAAGTCTTAAAACGGAATTACCACAGCATAGGGAAAGCCTTGAAATGCTGAATACAGCCATTGCAGACCTTGAAAAGCAGTTATCCGAACTTCCACAGAAAATTGATGTGACAGCCACAGAGGAGTACAAGGCACTTGAACAGCAGATAGCTGAAAAAGAACAGGCTATGCACAAAGCTAATGACATTTCAAGTGTCAAGGCTGAATTAAAGGTGCAGGAAAATGATTTAAGGCAGCAGTTAGCAGAATGTGAGCGAAAGATAGCTGAAAGTAACACAGAAAAAGACGAACAGCGACTTGAAGAATTGAGGGCAGAACAGCGTACACAGGAACAGAATAAGACCAATGCCGAGAAAATCCTTGATTTGCTTAATAAACTGGACAAGGCAAAGAATGAAACATTGTCTGACAGCATTAACAGTCATTTCTCACTTGTTAAGTGGAAGCTGTTTGAGCTGAACAAATCGGGCGGTTATAAGCCGGTTTGCATACCGACAGTTAATGGAAAATCAATTCTTACAACTATGAGCAATAAGGGTAACAGAATACTTGGCAGAGTTGATATTTGCAATTCAATTCAGAAGATTAGCGGTATGTCAGTGCCTATTATCTTAGATGATAGTGAGAGCCTTGACAGCACCAATCAGAAGAAAGTTGCTGAAATGGTAGATAGTCAGCTGATTATGTTGATTGTTAATGATAGCGAGGAATTAGAGATTATGGAGGGATAATATGCCACAATTAGAGCACTCATTCTATTACAGAGGTTTTATGTGCTACATAATACTCCGAAGAATGACAAGCACATTGTACAGGTGTGGATATGTAGCAGTTCCAGAAGATAAGGATAACTTTGATGTGTCTGATATATGGTGTCATGGTGGTATTACATACGATTATTACGAACCGCCTACTCCATTAGCAATTAAAGATAAGAGGCATTATATCGGATTTGACTGCCTACATTTCGCAGACACGATAGATGAATGGACACTAGATAGGGTTAGAGAAGAATTGATAAATATTGTAAACCAGATATTAGAACAGGAAAGCGAGGAATAATTATGGCATATAAAGCATTTAACCCAGATTTTACTTGCAAAGGCAAGCAGTACGAAGAAAACACAACATATGAAGAAAATGGAAATGAGATATGCGAAGCTGGTGTTATGCACTACTGTGAAAATCCGTTTGATGTATTGGACTATTATCCTCTTGTAAATGAAAATGGCGAGATTTCAGAATTTGCAGAAGTTGAGCCGCTGGGAAAGGTTTTTACAAAGGAAAATAAAAGTGCAACTAATAAACTTCACATTAAAGCCAAGTTGGGCTTAAAAGGTTTTATTAAGGCTTGTATAGATTTTACTCTAGAGAAAACGAAGATTGAGGAAATTGAAGATAGTATAGAAAATGACAATGGCAATAATTACGCACAGATTGGCAGTAATGGAGATTACGTACAGATTGACAGTAGTGGATATTCCGTACAGATTGGCAGTAGTGGATATTCCGCACAGATTGGCAGTAGCGGAAATTACGCACAGATTGGCAGTAGCGGAAATTACGCAAAAATTGGCAGTAGCGGAAATTACGCAAAAATTGGCAGTAGCGGAAATTCCGCACAGATTGGTAGTAGTGGATATTCCGTACAGATTGGCAGTAGCGGAAATTACGCAAAAATTACATCCAAGGGTAAACATTCAGTTGTTATGGCAGCAGGCTATCAGTCACAGGCAAAAGCTAAAAAAGGTAGCTGGATAACACTTGCTGAATGGGTAAGAACGGATGATAAAGATGAAAAAGGCTTCTGCATTTGGATTCCTAAATGCGTTAAGACCGAATACGTTGACGGAGAGCGTATCAAGGAAGATACATTCTATAAACTGGCAGATGGCGAATTTAAAGAAGTGGAGGAAAACTAATTATGGCAGAAACAACAGCAGTACAACATATTAACAAGGTTACAGATTTTAGCCTTGGAATTTTCGGAACATCTGATAATTTCACAATGGCTTATCAGATGGCAAAGGCATTATCGCAGTCAACATTGGTTCCAAGAGAGTATCAGAAAAGCGAGGCTAATTGTATGATAGCGATTGACCTTGCAATCAGAATGAAAACAAGCCCATTTTTAGTAATGCAGAACCTTGATGTAATACAAGGTAAACCTGGGTGGAACGCAAAAGCACTTATCGGAATGATAAACACTAGCCACAAGTATGACGGCAGTTTACATTTTGAGGAAAAAGCAGATAAAAACGGAAAGCCTTTTAGCTGTATGTGCTACGCATTTGAGAATGGAGAAAGAATTGACGGACCAGTAGTTGATATGGATATGGCAGTTGCCGAGGGTTGGGTTGGCAAGAATGGTAGCAAATGGAAAACAATGCCACAGGTAATGCTTGCATATCGTGCCGCCTCATTCTTTTCAAGGAGATACTGCCCGGAAATTTCAATGGGATTATATACATCTGATGAAATTATTGACGGAGATTTCACGGACAAGAGTTATTCGGTTGAGAATATGCAGGCAGAGGTAACGAGAGAAATATCCGATAATGCCAATTCAGTTGAGTTCAAGGAAGATGTTGATACAACAGCCGCAGAAGCAACAGAAGAACAAACAGACAGCACATTGCCACCATTTATGCAGGCAGAATAGGAGATTGAGTATGAGAGTAATTTCACAGGACGGAACAATAGATGTTCCATATGAATATTTTTCATTATCTATGTCTAGTGGGAAATATGAAGATATAGAAGTGGCATATATCTATTGTCACAATTTATCATCGCCGAATGGCACAAAGTTGGCTGAGTATTCTACCAAAGCAAAGGCGATTAAGGCTATGGAAATGTTGAGAGAAGTATATCTAAAGTATATGGAAATCGAAGGACACGCAGACCTAACAGGGCAAGGAATTATACAGCCTAATTTCTGGGTACTTCCTAAAGTTTTTCAGTTCCCACAGGATGATGAAATCGAGGTGGAAGTATGAAATTAACTTGCTTAGGCTCATCGTCAGCAGGCAACTGTTATCTGTTGCAGGCAGACAGCGGAGAAACACTTATCCTTGATTGTGGAATACCGATTAAGGAGATTAAAAAAGGCTTGAATTGGAATGTTAAAGATGTTGTGGGTGTGTTATGCACCCATAAACACCTTGACCACAGTAAGTCGGTAAAAGATTTTGAAACTATGGGTATTCCTATATGTAAGCCATACGAAACCTTGCTTATGAGCCAGTTCCTTGCAAATTCTTATTTTACTGTAAGAGTATTTGACCTAACTACAGTAGACGGCAGGTGGACGCATACAGACGCAAATGGCGAACCTTGCCCGATATTCGGGTTTCTGATTACACACACAGAAATGGGGAAGATGCTTTACATAACGGATTGTGAAGTTATTAAGTGGAAGTTTAAAGACATAAATCACATTCTCTTAGGTGTGAACTATGATAAAGATTTAGTCGATACCGACAATCCGAAAGCTAACCACGTTTTTAGAGGTCACTTATCCATTGATACCGCCTGTGATTTTGTCAAGGCTAACGATTCAGACAGCCTGCAGAACGTCATAATGTGCCACCTATCAAGTGAAAATGCTAATAAGGATAGTTTTATTGAGAAAATGAAAAATGCCGTAAATGAGGCGAATGTGGACGTTGCAGAACAGGGTAAGAGTTGGATTTTAAGGAAAGGAGATGAATGTCCGTTTTGAGAATAGAAAAGCTAATTGAATTTCTAAAGGCACATTTTGAAAGTGGAATACAAATGTTTGATACACCGTCAATTATGCCAGATTTCCGAATGCCTATTTATGATAAGGATGACATACTTGTATTGTTTGCACCTGAATATGAATATATCGAGATATACGGCATTTCTGATAAGGAGTTTAAACGAGTTATGAAAGAGGCAGGCGGTTATTAAAATGCGTGTCCGTTTTAGAAAGGAGTAGAAATGCTTATGTTAGCTATTTATATCATATTTATTATCACTATGTTTTTCACAACAATTAAGGACTATGACAATGTTGCAGTTACTCCAAGGCAGATATATAAATGTACAGACCTTAACATTTTTGCTTGTGTCTTGGTATTTGTAATTGTGTTTGTACTAGACCCATTATTCTTTATATTGCATTTTATCAGCTGGCTATTACACGTTGGCAGAAAGGAGTAGTAATGAAGAGACTAACAGATATAATCAATGGCTGGACTTTTGAAGAAACTATTAAGACTGCTGAAAGCCTTATGGAAGCTGAAAAGAATATGTTTAAGTGGGATGTGTTAAGGCATTTAAGAGATTTTGCAGAGAATTACAGAGAACAGATAAAGGAATATCAACAGCTAGAAGAACAGGGCAGACTTGTTAAGTCGCCTTGCAAGGTGGGAGACACAGTATATTGCATTAACCCAGATAAGAATACAATAAATGAATTAGTTGTTTACGGTTTCGACATAAGACCATTACAGCGTTTTGTATATGATTATATGGGAGCTAGACTTAATTTTAATCAGTTCGGCAAAGCAGTATTTCTCACAAAATCCGAAGCAGAAGAAAAGCTGAAAGAATTGAGAGGTGGAGAAAATGAGTGATAAACAGAGCAATCTTACAGACAAAGAAATGGAAGATTTACAAGGCATAGTAACTGAAACGTTAGCAAGCGTATGTGCTATGGCAGACAAGCATAACATTGACAGAGATAGTATGTTGAAATACTTTGCTGATATGCTCACAACTTTTACAGAAGTGGCAAGCATACAGAATTATGAAACTAACTACACTTGCAACTGCCAGCATAACAACAATCCTAGAGATAACGAGCCTTGCTGCAGATGTGATAGTAAGCAGACCAATGCCGACAAGATAAGAAATATGTCGGATGAACAATTGGCAGAGTTTCTTGTCGGATTTAAAAACACATTCGGCGAGGAATACGAGGGAGAAGCTAGTTGTATGGAATGGCTTCAATCAGAAGCGGAATAGGAGGACAAGCAATGGGGTTGATTGATGCAGATGAATTGAAAAAAGAATTATATCAACAATGGTTTATGGATATTCTTCTTACGCAAAGAAATAGCAAGGATATGTTCTATGCGTTGGCACAAAAGATTGATGAACAGCCAACTGCCTATGATGTAGACAAGGTTGTGGAACAGTCGGAAGAATTTAATCTTGATGGCGAAGATATGCCGAACTGTGACCTTGCATTACTCACAAGACATTTTAAGGCAGATAACATCAGTACAGAATTTGACAGGCCTTTACCCAAGAAAGGCGAGAAATACAGACATTTCAAGTTAGGCAAGATTGTTACTGTTATCGGTATTTCAAGGCATACAGAAACAGAGGAAATGTCGGTTGTGTATGAATATGAGGGACATATTTGGAATAGACCTCTTGAAATGTTTATGAGCGAAGTTGATAAGGGAAAATACCCGAACGCAACACAGAAATATAGATTTGAGTTAGTAGAAAGTGAGGAAAATTAGATGAATCGTGTAATTTTATGTGGAAGAGTTGTTAGAGAGCCAGAGATTAGATATTCACAGACAGCAAGTGGAAGTATGGCAGTAGCAAGGTACACATTAGCTATTGACAGAGCTTTTAAAAAAGAGGGCGAACAATCAGCAGACTTTATTAACTGCATCGCATTTGGCAAGAATGGAGAGTTTGCAGAGAAATATTTACATCAAGGCACTAAGATTATCGTTGAGGGCAGATGGCAGACAGGCAATTATACCAACAAGGACGGACAGAAAGTTTACACTAATGATTGTGTTGTTGAAAGACACGAGTTCTGCGAAAGCCGTACTAATCAGCAGAGCAACAATAATGGAATTATGGGCGGTAACAGCAGTAATGATGGCTTTATGGCTATTCCAGATGGTGTAGCTGACGAGGGATTACCATTTAATTAAAGAGGTGCGAGTATGAAAGAGAATGAAGCAATAGAAAAACTGAAAAATATGAGATTGTTTATGCAGATTATTGACAAGAATAGCAAACATAAATTTACGGAAGATGATTACAAGACTAACGAAATGGCGATACAGGCACTTGAAAAGCAGATACCAAAGAAAGTAGTTAAGGACGGAAAACAGAGCTACAAGTGCCCTTGCTGTGGTGAGAGTGCAAAGACAGAAACAGGTGATAGTTTTATCGACTATCGGCTAGATTATTGCGATGGCTGCGGTCAAAAATTAGATTGAAGTGATGAAGAATGAGACTAATTGATGCAAATAATATTTACAATGTTGGAGATTTCGTCATATTGCATGAAGATGGTAATGCTTATGTACCACTTGCTGATTTATGTAAAATAATTGATATTCAGCCAACAGTTTATGATGTAGATAAGGTTGTAGAGCAGTTGGAAGAAACTAAGGCTTATATGCTATATGAGAATATGAACGCTGATGTTAAGTGGATTGATAAGGCAATCGAGATAGTAAAGGCAGGTAAAATTAATGGATAGAGATTGCAATAAATGTATACATCATACTACAGGAACTTGCAGTACTTTTAACTGTGAGTTTGTAGCAGCTGATGATGTAAGAAATAAGGCTATTGACGATTTTGCAAAGGCTGTTGAAGATGCGGGGCTTATCTTTGTTGATGATATGTTTAAGCTAGAAGAGCTTGCGGAACAGCTAAAGGCAGGTGATAACAGTTGAATTATCAGAACATAGCAAGAGCCAAGGCAATAGAACAGGAAAATAAAAAGCGACTGTTGAAGCTAAACTCGAAACTGAATGACAAAAGCGGAATATATTTCTTACTCCGAGAAGATGAAAACGGATTTAAGTATGCGTATATCGGACAGGCGGTACATACACTTAGCAGATTGGCAAGCCACCTTGTAGGTTATGAACAGCATATAGACCTTAGTTTGCGCAAACACAAGCTATACGACAAAGAGAAAAATCCTTATGGCTGGCGAGTTGAATTTCTGAATTTCCCCGAAAGCCAGCTTGACGAGAAAGAGAAGTATTACATCAAGTTATATGCCAACAAAGGTTATCAGCTTCGGAATGTCAGTTTAGGCGGTCAAGGAGAAAATCGTGTCAGTGGTTCAATAGGCGAGAGAAAAGCACCTAAAGGCTATATGCAGGGCGTACAGCAAGGTAAAAAGGTGTTAGCGAGGGAATTATCGTCTATCGCAGAAAAGCACCTTAAAATCGAAATTAGAGACGATAAGAAGCACAACAAGGTATCGCAGAAACAGTATGAGAAGTTTCTGAATTTGTTGAAAGTGGGTGAAGATAATCAATAAAGACTATGACTGCCATTGTTGGAACGATTATCCGAACGAGAATCATAAATACTATGGATGTTCAGATACACCGAAAAAGAGTGGTAAATGGAAATGTGTTGATTGTTACGAATATGTTGGCAAGTCTAAGTTTGGGGCAACGCATTGTAGAAAGAAAGTGGGTGATTCAGAATGAGTAAAGCGTACAGATGTGATATTTGTGGCAAATTTTGTAGTAATTGTTATGAAATAAATGGCTTCGATATTTACCCTGGTGATTACGTAGAAAGAGGCTATTCAAATGTTAATAAAAAGACAGTGATAAGTGACTTATGCGAAGATTGCTATAACGATATTAAGAGTTACATTCACAATAAGGTATTTGAAGCAGCTAAAAAGCGGATAAAAGATTCAACTAACTAAAAATCAAAGAAAGGAATAGGTTGTCCGGACACAAAACTGAGGTTTCCTTTTGGTAGATTTAGAATGTATAAAAAGAAGATTAAATGTGAGATATATCGTGATTCTATGCAGAATTACAAGAAATATGCAATACCGCCAGCACAACTTATCATAGCTGATGTTCCTTACAATGTAGGAACTAATTTCTATGGAAGTAACCCAATGTGGTACAACGGTGGAGATAACAAAAACGGAGAGAGCAAACTTGCGAAAAAGGCGGCTTTCAATTCGGATTTTAACTTTAACCTGTATGAATACTTCCATTTTTGTTCAAAGATGTTGAAAAAAGAGGACGCAAAGCCTATCGCAAGGGGCAGAAGCAGTAATAGTCCTTGCATGATTGTATTTTGTTCATTTGAGCAGTTACATACATTGATATTGGCAGCGAAAAAACATGGATTTGTCAATTACATACCACTTATATTCTGTAAAAATTACAGTCCGCAGGTGCTTAAAGCTAATATGCGTATTGTAGGTGCTACAGAATATGCACTTGTATTGTACCGAAACAAGTTACCGAAGTTTAGAAACGGCTTGCAGATTGATGAAAACGGAAAGAATATCAGAGGCACAGGACATATGGTATTTAACTGGTTTGACGGCGGTAATGAAGCGGAATGGGGCAGAACTTACTATAACAATGGTTCATATATGATGTGGGAGAAAGACGGAAAAGATGTACCGAAAATTCATCCAGCGCAAAAGCCTGTAGCAGTCCTTAAAAAGCTGATTGAGATTTTTACAGACGAGGGAGATGTTGTTATTGACCCTTGTTGCGGTAGCGGTAGCACGCTAAGAGCCGCCGCAGAACTTGGCAGAAGTGCATACGGATTTGAAATTGACAGAAACTTTTACGAGCGTGCTAAAAATGAAATGCTTGTATTTCCGAAAGACCCACAAATGAATATAAGTGATTTTATAGGAGATACAGTATGAAAGACGAAACAAAGCAAGAAATACAGATTCTACTTGACCTACTCAAAGGCAGTCTTACAAGGAATGGTGTAAGTATGGCAACGGACAGAGAGGGTAACTTGATGTTCTTTGATACATCTGCCTATGTTAGAAGCAAAGGCAAGGAATTTGACGGATTCAGAGTTAATATTAACGATTTAGTAAAGTAGCAATGTGACAGAACTTGAAGAACAGGAGCAATAATATGGCAATATATAGAAACGTTCAATTGTCATTTTGGACCGATAACAAGGTTGAAGATGATTTTACGCCAGAGGACAAGTATTTCTACATATATTTGCTAACAAATCCACAGACAAATATATGTGGGTGTTATGAGGTTAGTTATTCGCAAATGACAAGGCAGACAGGTTATAACAAAGATACTATTATCAGACTATTAGAAAGGTTTGATAAGGTACACAAGGTTATTAAGTTTGATTCAGAAACTAAAGAAGTGCTGATATTACATTGGTATAAGTATAACTGGAGCAAATCAGAGAAAGTCTTGGCAGGGGTTTTAGGAGTTGCCAAACATATTAAATCTGACGAATTTAGAAAATATGTTAATGATATGGTTGATTCCATTAAAAACGATACCCTATACATAGGGTATACATACCCTATGGAGACATCTGTTTCTGATACTGATTCTGATGCTGTATCTGATTCTGTTTCTGTTAATAATAATATAGTAAATAAAAAGAAAGATAATATAGATAATAATATATATATAAATATTATTAGTTACTTAAATAACAGATGTAATACCAGATATAGATACAATACGCCTAATACTAAAAAGCATATCGGGGCAAGAATCAAAGAGGGATATACTGAACGGGATTTTTACACAGTCATAGATAAAAAAGTTAATGAATGGCTTGGAACTGAAAGGGAAAGATATTTAAGACCGGATACCTTGTTTGGCACGAAGTTTGAGAGTTACCTTAATCAGAATGTTGTTTCTAGTAAACGAGGTAATCAAGATTTTAGCAAGGGTGCTATTGACTGGGATAATGTGTAAAAAAGGGTGGTAAGAATGAGCAGATTAGATGATACACTTAACAAAATAAATTTTAGAAGCGATTATCCGTACAACGGAAAGATTGAATTGCTCTTAAAAACAATCGCAATTAATAGTGCTATTATATGCGACAAATTAGATACTATTTCTAATCAATTGAAAGGAGGTAGTAATGACAAGAGAAGAAACAGTTAAAATTATCCGCATTATGTCTGATTGCTACCCAAACTACAAGCCTAACAATCTTTCTGAAACAGTAGATGTGTGGCAGATGATGTTAGACGAATACAGCTATAATCAGGTATCAATAGCACTAAAAGCATATGTTACATCTGATACAAGCGGATTTGCACCAAGCGTAGGAGAAATAGTTGCTAAGATACAACTTGTATCGCAACCGCAGGAACTTGACGGAATGGCAGCGTGGGGATTGGTTAGCAAGGCTTTAAGGAATGGCACTTATGGGGCAGTTGAAGAATTTAATAAACTACCGCCGTTAGTCAGACAGGCAGTTGGTATTCCTGATAACCTTAAAAACTGGGCGACATCAGATTATCAGACGATAGAAACAGTAATACAATCAAATTTTCTAAGGACCTACGAAACAGTTGTTAAGCGTGCAAATGAAATAAATCGTATGCCAGACGACATTAAATCACTTATCGAAAAGATGAATGTAAATTCGTATAAGGCTCAAATCGAGCAAAAATTCCAAAGAGATATAAATACACTACCAACTAAAGAAAATGCCCTTATTGGTCAGAACATAAACGCAGAGAACTATATTGAAACACCTCAAGATATACAAGATAGAATTAACAGAATGCGAGGTTGATTTTAGTGGAAACAACGCCAATTAGTCCGCAAATGAGAATGTATTACAGGCGAAAAAAAGCTGAATTATGCATAAATTGTGGAAAACCACTTGATATTTCTGGGGTTAAATGTAGCAAATGCCGCGACAGAGCAAACAAAGATAGGCGAGAACTTATTAGTTGGTATAAAGAAAATGGAATATGCCCTATATGCCGTAAAAACAATTTATTTGGCGACGAAAAAGAATGCATTGAATGCTCAGCCAAGAGATACGCAAAAAGAATGACGCGTTATAATTTGAATCCCGAAAAGTTTAAAGAAAAAGATAGAATCGAGCAGAAAAAAATACGTGAAAAAAGAGCTGCTAACGGTTTGTGCGTATATTGTGGCAAGGTTAAAAGTGACAAGAATTTTAAAACATGTGCCAAGTGCCGCAATAAGCAGAAAATCAAAAAAAGAATAAGGGATGCCAAGAAAAATTACAAACTTGATATTAAACGCGAATGGGTAATGAATGGCAAATGCTGGTTTTGCGGTGAGCCGGTTTATAATCATTCAAAATTATGCAAAGAGCATTACATTAAGTCTTTAGTTTATGCAAAGAAAAGCAAGGAAGCGAGGATAAAAAATGAGCAAGCCAGAACAGCGAAGATTTCAACAGCAAATGATGAGAGTTCAAGAAAATAGAATTAAAAACAGGCAACAAAAAGAAAGTTTTACATCAGCTTTAATAATTTTTTGTTGGGTTTTGCATGACAAATTTGGATTTGGCAGCAAAAGATTGGAAAAACTTGTAGACGAGATACATGAGATTATAGAAGCATACAATGATGGATATATAAATGCAAAAGATTTAATTGAACAGTTAGAAAAGGAAACAGGAATAAAATTTTAATAAGGAGTATGGCTTATGAAGTTTTCAGAACTGACTAAGCCGGAACTTGATGGAATAATTGAAAATGCCAATTTCACAGAAGAGGAACTAAGAATTTTCAAGTTGCTTGTGGGTAATATGAGTTTAGAACAGGTTAGCCAAAGACTTATGTTATCCAAAGCAACAATTTCAAGAAGAATTAAGGACATAAAAATCAAGATAGAAAGGGCTGATGACATGGTTAAAACAATTCCTATATGGGAAAAAGTTACATTAACAGTTGAAGAAGCATCCGAATATAGCAATATCGGGATTAATAGAATCAGCAATATGCTTAATGAAATTAGCTGTCCGTTTGTTCTAAAGGTGGGAAATAAGCGGCTTGTTAAGCGTAAAGAATTTGAGAAATATATAGAAAAAAGCAGGGAAATATAGAGATATATTGAAATATAAGCTATTGTGTAGTAATATTAATTATCACGCAATAGCTCTTTATTTATTGAAAGGAGAGCTAAATAAAATGGGAAAGGATTTAAAAGGCAAAGAGTTAGGGAATGGAATCTGTCAACGGAAGAACGGAAAATATTGTGGCAGGTATGTTGATAGATTCGGTCAGAGAAAAAGCATTTATGACGATAAACTGTCAGAATTAAGAAAAAAACTTGCAATTGCAATAGCTGATAGCCAGTCATTTACAAGCGTAAGAGATAACATCAAGTTGGACGATTGGTTTAATCGTTGGGTGGATGTATATAAAAAGAAAAGTGTACGCCCTAATACGCTTAGGGAATACACTCACATATACACTAAAAATATATCACCTTTTTTTGGAAATCGCAACATAAATTCCTTTGTTAAGTCGGATATTCAACAATTAATTGATATTGCTGACGATAAGGGCTATGGATATGAACGGCAAAGTAAAATTAAAGTTATATTATCAGACATGTTTTCAAGAGCAATGGAAGATGAGCTTATGTCTAGAAATCCAACAAAAGGAGTTAAATTAAGGGTAAAAAGGGAAGTTTTCGCTAAAGCGTTGACAGTTGATGAACAAGAAGCGTTTTTTGAATGTTGTGCCGGCACATTTTACGACAATCTATTCAATATCGCTGTAAACACAGGCTTGAGACCGGGAGAACTTTTTGCCTTAACTGAAAATGATATTGATTTTGAAAACGGGTTGATAAATGTATCCAAAACGCTTGTATATCAGAAATACCTTGATGATGAACGCAAGGAATTTCATTTAGAAGAGCCTAAAACAGAACAGAGCAACAGAAAAGTACCTATGAACAGCTTATGCAGAAAGTATCTTGAAAGACAGATAAGGCAGAAGCATGTTATCGAAAACAAGCAGCCTAAAGAGCAGAACGACTATTTATTTACAACAAAATTTAATACACCGCTTAATTCGGTTTTATACAGTGCGGCGATTGATTCTGTTGTAGATACAATAAATCTTGTCCGTTCTGTTGATGAAGAAATGGAATATTTCAGCGGTCACACTTTAAGGCACACGTTTGCAACAAGATGTTTTGAGGCAGGAGTGCAGCCGAAAGTTGTTCAATCATATTTAGGTCATGCAACATTACAAATGACAATGGATTTATACACACATGTTATGCCGCAGAAAGCAAGTGACGACATTGAAAGAATTGTTAAAAACAAAAATAAAATTGTTGATTTTGTGAAAAACGTGGTGTAAACGTGGTGTAAATATACGCCATATTCTAATTAAAAATTCAGTGCTTATGCTATTTAGGAGATTAAAAATGTATAATATTTTAGAAACTTATTATGTTTATCAGATAACTCCGTATATTCTTGAAGAGGATGTGTAAGATATGGCAGATGAAAAACAGACATTTACAGTTGCTGGATATAAGTTTGCAACTAAGGAAGAAGCACAGGATGCCAAAGATGAACTTAATGCAATAAAGTATCTGTCATCAAAGACAGATGGAAAAGACCCAAAACAGGTATATATGTTATACAACCAGATACTTGACAAACAGCTGTTTAATACGCCTGTCGGAATTGATTATTTAAAGGAACTTCAGCAGTTTTTATATATTAATAAAGATATTCCGAATGATAAAATAAGACCAATTCCGATTAATAATGAATTGAGCGAAATGCTTGATGAGAAGAAGATACCTTTAAAGGTAAAAGATGAGATAAGACAGTTAAAAAGAGATAAGAATAGATATAAGGATAAATATATAAAGTTAATGATTGTCAATATTGTCCTTGTTGTTGTTATAGCTGCGATGGCTGTTATTTTAAAGACTTCATCAACACCGACTGTAATAGATTATGAGAGAAAATTACAGGATAAGTATGCTACATGGCAGGAACAGCTTGAATCACAGGAAGCATCACTAAAGGCAAGAGAAAATCAGACACAGTCAAAACAAAATTAAAAATCTTCACATTTTAAACATATATTTGTTTTATATTTATTTTTAGTAAAAGGCAGAAGTCTTAAAGTGAAAATTAATAAAAACAGGAGATAGATGATATGGATAAAATAAAAGTTTTAGTTGTTGATGATGAGAGCAGAATGAGAAAACTTGTTCATGATTTTTTATCTAGAAGTAATTATGAAGTTATAGAGGCAGCTGATGGGGAAGAAGCCATAGATATTTTCTATGCTGATAAGTCTATTTCACTTATAATACTTGATGTTATGATGCCTAAGATGGATGGATGGGAAGTATGCCGACAGATTAGAAAAGACTCAAAAGTGCCAATTATAATGCTGACAGCAAAGAGCGAGGAAAAAGATGAATTACAGGGCTTCGACTGTGGTGCTGATGAGTATGTTTCAAAACCTTTCAGTCCAAAGATTCTGACGGCGAGAGTTGATGCACTCATAAGAAGAACTTATCAGATAGATAGTTCTGAAGTGTATGAAATAGGCGGAATTGAGATTGATAAGGCTGCACATATTGTAAGGATAGATGGAAAAGAGATTGATTTAAGTTTCAAAGAATTTGAACTTCTTACATATTTTGTTGAAAATAAAGGAATTGCGTTATCAAGAGAAAAGATTCTTAATAATGTCTGGAATTATGATTATTTCGGAGATGCAAGAACGATTGATACGCATGTAAAGAAGCTCCGCAAGAAGATGGGTGAAAAAGGTGACTGCATCCGCACGATATGGGGAATGGGATATAAGTTTGAAGTTTAAAGGAAGAGACAGATATGGGAAGACATTCTATTAAGTTTAAAATTACTTTAATGCTTACAATTATTATTTCAAGCCTTCTTGTGCTGCTTATGATATTAAACAGTACAATGTCAGAAAAGTTTTATCTGAATGGACGCAGGAAACAGATGCTTGAGGGGTATACTTATATTAATAATACAATAGTTTCATACACAGGCGGGACACTCGGCAAGGATGAGATGCAGGATAAGATAGAGCAGTTTGCGTCAGGTGCGGCTATTTCTGTAATAGTTATAAACAGTGACTGGACAACGCTTTATACTAACTGTAATGGTGAAGCTGAGATGGTTGAAAGACTCAGAATGAGTATGTTTAACAGAGACGTGTTTGGAAAACAGGACAGTTATGATAATTCTAATATACAGGACGATAAACAACAGGATGACAAACAACAGCCGTCAGATGATGATATAAAAGATGACGATAAAAAGTTCCCAATGAAAGATAGAAATGGCGGTTCGCTTTCTATAAATATGGAGCAGAGCGGAATTGCAGAAAAGCGTGAGATTATAAAAGAAACTGATAAATATACACTCCAGAAAGTGTATGATGAACGACTTTCAGATGACTATTATGAACTCTGGGGAACGCTTGATAATGGATGTTCTATTATGATGCGTGTTGCAATTCAGGGAATTAAAGATAATGTAAGTATTTTTAATAAGTTTGTAACTTATATCGGACTTGTAGTATTGGCAGCAGGAATTGCAGCAGCCTATGTATTATCCGGATATATTTCCAAACCAATTAAGGAACTTTCAAATCTTGCTGAGAGAATGGCAGATATGGATTTTGATGCGAGATATACAGGGAGTGATAAGGGCGAGATAGGCATATTGGGAAAGAGCATGAATAATATGTCAGAAAAACTGGAACAGAATATTTCACAGTTAAAGACTGCCAATCTTGAACTAAAAAAAGATATTGATAAAAAAGAAAAACTCGAACAGATGCGTTCAGATTTTTTGTCCAATGTATCGCATGAATTAAAGACACCGATAGCACTTATTCAGGGATATGCAGAAGGATTAAAGGAAGGAATATCTGACGACCCTGAAAGCATGGAATTTTATTGTGATGTAATTATTGATGAATCAAATAAAATGAATGAGATGGTAAAGAAGCTTCTTACACTTAACCAGATTGAATTTGGTGATGAGGAGACAGTTCTTGAAAGGTTTGATATAGTAGAACTGCTTAATTCAGTTATATCTGCCAATACACTTCGTGCATCACAAAAAGATATATCTATTACATTTTCTGCACCGGAAAAAAATATGTATGTCTGGGCGGATGAATATAAGATAGAAGAGGTTGTGACAAATTACATCAGCAATGCCATAAATCATTGTGATTTTGATATGAAAATAGTCGTCAGGACACAGAGAATCGGCGACAATATAAGAGTGTTTGTATTTAATACCGGAAAGCATATTCCTGATGAAGATATAGATAATATCTGGATAAAGTTCTATAAAGTTGATAAAGCAAGAACAAGAGAGTATGGCGGTAATGGAATCGGGCTTTCTATAGTAAAGGCAATTATGGATTCACTTGGCAAGGAATGTGGTGTCATGAATGTCGATGGTGGAGTTGAGTTCTGGTTTGACCTTGATGCAAAGGCGTGATATAATAATAGACAGCTTTAGGCTAATATTTTTTTGGGAGTTGTAAGCAGATGAAGAGATTAGCAGCATTAGGACTTGTATTTGTATTGATGTTTTCATTTACAGGATGTAAAGGTGATATAGAGCTTAACAAAGAAGATAATGACCATGTGGCAGAATATATTGCCGGTGTACTTCTTAAATATTCATATGAAAATGAATGGGAATATCAGAAGTTAAAGAATTCAGCATTGACTAATTATCAGAATTCAGTATCAGGCAGCACACAGACTTCATCTGGTAATACGAAAGCTAATTCAGGTTCGAAAAATACAGCTTCGACATCGGGAAGTATATCACAGACAGGTTCTGCGGGTACATCGCAGTCTGGTCTGGGAGTTATGGAACAGTTTGCATCTGCATTAGGTTTTGACAATGCCCAGATTACATATAAGACATATCAGGCAGGAGACAGATATCCAACAGATGAATATTCAATTTCTGTTCCTGCAAAGAGTGGATGTAAAGTTGTGGCACTTGAATTTGAAATAAAAAATAATGGAAGTTCGCAGATAACAGCCAATACATCATCAAAAGGTGTTTCAATAAAATTAACAGTTGGAGATAAGACTGTTGCAGAATCAGCCACATTATTAAAGAATGATATTTTACAATTGAAAAATGTCAGCATTAATGCAGGCTCATCATATACAGCAGCAGCAGTTTTCCAAGTGCCTGAAAGCAATATATCAGCAATATCAGGAGCGACAGCTGTTATTTCTGTAAATGGTGCATCTATAGGCACAATTAATATCCAGTAAAAATATAAAATGTATATAAAAATACCCTCAAAGATGTAACTGACTTTGAGGGTGTTTTTTTATGGTTCAGCCGGATAAACCGGAGCGTTAAGAACTTTTTCCATTGTATATTCTTCAGCTTCAGCTTCAGTAAGCTGATGTACATATGGCGGTCTTTTTTGTGGAACGTATCCTTCACCATGACAATTATATTCTGCATAATAGCATGTATCATGGGATTCTTCTTTGTTCCAGTCACTAAAACCGGTCTCTGTAATCTGACCGCTCATTTCACAGTTTAAAAAGACAGCTTTTGCATATATACGCCAAGGACGGCTGAGCATTACAGTTCTGTCTGGGCAGTTGCCTGTAAGGCGGCAGTGGTCAAATACATAACCATATTTCTGGTTGGAATATGTAGAAGGAGCTGTATAATAGCTGTTTATTTTTTCATTGCGGTTAAGTGCATATAATTCACAATTTTTAAAATAAGCAGTGGCACTACCAAATATAAAATCAATTTCGCCGCAGATATAACAATCTTCGTAGAGCTGTCTTCCCGGAATTCTTTTAGCAAATTCTGTAGGACCGGTAAAACCACCGGGTTCTTTTTCTTTTAATGGAAGAGGTCCTGTAAATAATGTGTCCTGATGACCAAGCATACGGCAGTTTTTAAAATGTATGTCATCACCTTCCGCATACACAGCAACAGCCTGACCTACATCAAGTCCGAAGCCGGATGAATTTTCAAATGTAATATCAGATGCACGGAAATGATTGGCATTGACAAAAAAAGTATATGAACGGAAAGTTCCTCTTTTGATGCCGTCATCCATTATCATTCTGGCATAATAATTGTTGGTTATAATAGTATCTTTTGCAGATTCACCTTTTAAGGTGACATTGTCAAGTCTGATTTCCACGCGTTCATTATATATACCATTTTTTATGTAAATTATTTCAGGAGTAGATTTAATGCTGTCAACAGCAGCCTGAATACTGGTAAAATCACCTGTGGAATCTTTTGCAACGGTAATCATTTGATGCATGCCTCCAAAAGTTAATATAATTCATTTAAACATAGTATAACATATTTTAGGATATAATGGCTATAGAGAAATATGTCTATAAAAATAAATTCGGATATAGACTTTTTAATTAATTAAGCGTATACTTCACATATTAAATATAAAATTAAGGACTAAAAGTTATGCTTACATTTAAAGAAGATATTAAAGATACACAGATTTACCTCGGACTTCGTAAAAAAGTCGGCTGGATAGAATTAAATCCGGTTCAGGCACAGAGGGCATTAGATAACAGCATGAAAATAATAACAGTGTATGATGATGACAAGCCTATAGGAATGGGAAGAATAGTAGGTGACGGAGCGGTTATCTGTTATATACAGGATTTGATTATTATACCTGAATATCAGGGAAAGCATATAGGAAGCCGCCTTATTGATAAACTTATAGAATATGTTAACAGTCTTATTATACCTGACAGCCGCATGATGTTATGCCTCATGTGTGCAAAAGGAAGAGAAGAATTTTATACTAAGCATGGATTTATAGCCAGACCGACATCTGAACTTGGTCCGGGAATGATTCAGTACATATTAAAGTAAAGTATTATAAAAACGGATGTGATTTACATTGATATATGTAAAATTCACATCCGTTCTTTATATCTGTCAGAGAAATTGTCTCAAATCAGCGCATATCGGTATTTAATAATTGTTGATTATGCAAGAAGAGTCTTTACATATTCAGCGAGCTTGTCACATTTGCAGTTAGCAAAGAAGAGTTCCTGGAACTTTTCACCTGCAACAGCACCTTTAACAAGATCCTGGTCAAGGTTCTTTAAGATATCAATAAGGCTGTCCTTGAAAGCAACCTTTCTTACTTCATCAAGAATCTTTTTGTTTCTCTGTTCCGGAACAACTCTTTCCTTAGGATAGCCACCACCTGGTTCGCCTTCAAAAAGTTTTTCAAAAATATATGTAAGATTTAATTCGGCACCCCAGCCAAAACCTTTTGCAAAAGGAAGAGCGATAGCATTACCATCGTTAATCTGCATGAACATATATGCATCAGAAGGGTCAACAACATGTCCGCATATTACGCCAGGGAATGAGTTGAGTGCGAGCATGGCACCTTCACCTGTGCCGCATCCGGTTACAACAAAATCAGCAGCACCGCTGTTAAGAAGGATAGCAGCAAGGATACCATTCTGTACATATGTAAGCTGTGCTTTATCATCAGCTGAGTACATACCATAGTTATCAACTTCAAATCCCTTAGAATCAGCTACCTTCTTGAGTGTAGAATAAATCATGTCATTCTTTGCAGCCTGACTGTTTTCATTAATTAATGCAATTCTCATTATACAAAAACCTCGTCTTTCTTAGTTGATTATGTAGAAAATATTTTTTCTGCACATATAGTTTAACTATAATCAAAAAAGCTGATTTTGTCAACAGTAATGAATAATGAACTATGCAAAATAGCGGTTTTGCTTTATATAAAAATATATGTTATTATAACTTTTACCGGAAAAATCAAGATAGATTTAATTATAGATTATAAATTAAAAGATTGGAGAATAAAATATGGATAACAATAATCAGGCAGCTTTTATGGGGGCATTAAACAGCCTTAAAGAATATGCAAAAGTTAATGGTAATATAGTTACAAAGCAGGATGTTGAGAGTTATTTTAAAGACCTTGGACTTGATGATTCAAAGTATCAGATGATAACAGGTTATCTTCTTGCCAATGATATTACAGTCAAGGGTGAGAACGGTGTTGACAATGAATTTCTTAACATGCTTGAGAAATCTGCTGTAAAGCAGACAGAAGAGCTTGAAGAGGAAGTTGCAGAAGAGACGGTATTTGTCACAGATGAAGATTATGAAAAAGATGAAAAATATATACAGATGTATATGGAAGATTTAAAAGATGTAGAGGAATTGTCTGATACAGGAAGAGCATTTCTGCTTATGAATATTGTCGAAGATAATGATAAAGAATCATTAAGCCTGCTGTCACAGTCATTTCTAAAAAAAATAGTAGGGTGGATTGAGCCTTTCAGAAGAAAAGGAGTGCTTGCAAGTGATTTAATACAGGAGGCCAACCTTGCGATGATGGCTTATATAGGTGAAAAGCATTTTCTTAATAATTATGAGTGGAAGGATAAGATAAAAGAAGGAAATACACAGGATTTGATAAACGTTCTGGAAGAAATTGAAAAAGAAGTAAAGTCAGAAATAGAAGGAAGTTTACGCATGATGATTGATGAGCAGAATATGTCCAACAAAGCTGCGGCAAAAGTCCTTGGAAAAGTAAATCTTGTAAATGACTGGGCAAAAAGGCTTAAGGAAGAACTTGAAAGAAAACCTACAGTTGATGAACTTGCTGAAAAAATGGGAATATCAAAAGAGAATGTAATGGAAGCGATAAGACTTTCGGCAGAAAATATTGAAGATATTGATATAAGAGCATAATTTTAATTTTTTTGCATACCATATTGTATGAGCAGCAGATGTATGATATAATAAGCGAAAAGAAAGCCATGACAGGTCAGACTGTTTATGGTGAACGTAAACGATTAATCGTATTTTAATTTAATATTTATATTCCTGGGATGTTCGACAGCCTGTCATATTTTGATCCTACATTTTTTCGTCGGGATTCCTATATTTTCATGCTAATGTCAAGCCTCCTTTGTCAGTGGAAGGCAGCGGTATGTGTGCGGTAACCCACCTGGCTTTGGCTAGGAGTCGAAAAAGATGGGAACGGCATTTTGGGAATTATAAGAGCTGTATGGGAGTAACCATCCAGCTCTTTTCTTTTGCCTGACAGCTGCAAAGCCAATGCCATCACCGGATAACGGCATTTGTACGATGACTTTGCCACTTGGGTTCTAATAAAAAATTCTTCCGAATATACTAAATATTATCAGGCATGTACTTGTGTGCCATTGAAGGGAGAAATCTTCACATGAAAACACGCTATGCTAAAAGAAGAAAAAAATTAAAAATAATGGTGTTTATTGTTCTTGTATCAATTGGAATCCTTTTTGCATTATTTGTTAAAAAAAATAAAAGTGAACATGAAGGCATTAATATGGCACAGGCATGTAAAGTGATAGCGTATGCCTGCGGATACCAGCCGTCTGACGGTCATGGTAATTACTGGTATGATGAATATATTGATTATGTGCGTGAAAAGCAGATATTTACAGACTTTAAAGCCAAGGATGCTTTTACACGGAAATATGCAAAAGAATTATTTTCATATTGCGGTGTGAATTTTACGGAAGAACTGTATTCATACGATACATTTTCAAATGAGCAGTTTTCACAATTGATTTATGAGTTGAAAGATTTTTTCAGTAGTGGAGATAATTTATCATGGATGGAAGCAGCGGTAGTTGCAACTCCTGACATGGACAGTCAGCTGTCAGGATGGAGTGTGTGCACAGACAAAGGAATTTATTCATTTAAAGGTCTGAAGCTTTCAGGTAAAGTTGATAAAAATTGTGTGTTCCTTACATGTGGCAGTGAAATTCTTATGTTTGTAAAAGAAACAGGAACAGAAGTGATATATAAAAATGTATGGATTTATAAAATTGAGAATAACAAAATGTATATTGATTTGTATGGTATAAAACGTAAGTTTCAGGTAGGAAATATTGAAAATATAGGAAGTGCCCTGGCAGATGTTTCACTTGAAAACAAAAAGATTGATGCAATTAATCTGAAAAAGGATACAATATCCGGAAAAGTACTGTCTGTAAGTGATGAATACATAGAAATTACAGGATATGGAAAAGTTTTTGTTGATAATAATTTTGTGAGATACAATCTTACTGATTATTCCGCAGACAGAGATGTAAATAATATTGTTATAGGTTATGATTTGCAGGATTTCATTGTGGCCGGAGGAAAAATTTGTGGTGCATTTTTATCTAAAGGATTTTCTCCGGGAAATATAAGAGTTCTGCTTAAAACTACAGGATATGCTGATATATTTCATAATAAAGTTTCAGTTACTTCTGACAATGGGTATAAGGTGTGCTTTGATGAAAAAGAAATACATGTTGATGCGGGAAATATATCTGAATTTGATATTTCGGATTCAAAATTTGACAATGGCAGAATAGAGATAAAACCCGATACGGCAGATGGAAAGATAAAAGTGACAAATATTTCACGAAGTCAGGGTAATCCTGAATATTATGGCATTATAGAACTGTCTTTATGGGATGAAGGAATAGTTATAATAAATGAGACAGATATTGAACAGTATCTTAAAACTGTTGTACCAAGTGAAATGCCTGTAAGTTTTGGTATTGAAGCGTTAAAAGTGCAGGCAGTGTGTGCGAGAAGTTATGCGTATAAACATCTTACCAATGTAGGTTATGCATTATATGGTGCACATGTTGACGACAGCACACAGTTTCAGGTTTACAATAATAATTTGGAATTTGATGCATCAAATCAGGCAATTCTTGCGACAAAAGGCGAGATGTTAAGATATGGTGATGATGTTGTTCAGGCATATTATTATTCGACATCGTGCGGCAGTGGCACAGATGTGACATTGTGGGGCTCATCAAAGGAAAGTTATCCGTATTATGAAAGCCGTGATATAGGAAGCAGTGAAAGAAATATTAATTATATGGATGAAGAATCCTTTGCTTCGTTTATAAAACAGAAGTATGACAGTGATTATGACAGCACATGTAATTATTACAGGTGGAAAATGACTGTGAGTGACAAAGATTTGAGCAGCTCGTTTGATTCAAAGATATCAGATGTGGGGATTATACAGAATATATATGTCAGGAAAAGAGTATCAGGTGGAGCTGCCGTAAGCGTTGTTGTTGAAGGTGATAAGAATACAGTTACGCTTGACAGTGAATCACTTATAAGGCAGGCATTTGGAAATGCTGCAGTGACGCTTGAGACAAATGGCGGAACTGTCAATACACCATATCTTCCAAGTACATTCTGTATATTTGAAAGCCAGGAAAAAGATGGTGAAAAATATTTTGTGATTACGGGAGGCGGTTTCGGACATGGCATAGGCATGAGCCAGAATGCCGTAAATGCCATGACAAAACGAGGTATGAGTTACAAAGATATATTAGAGTTCTTCTATCCAGGAACCAAAGTCGCCTGAACGCTTTTTTGTAAGAAACATATTAAGTTCAGCACCCAAGAAAACAATTATCATACAGAAATACATCCACATAAGGGCAAAAACCAGTGTTGAAAGGCTTCCGTACATAAGAGAAAAATTAGGTGAATGGTTTACATAAACTGAGTAAAAATATGAAAACAGAAACCATCCTGTTGCGGCAAATACAGCACCGGGAAGCTCATTGAAAAAAGTTGTCTTTCTGTTGGGAACATATTTATACATGCATAAAAATATAACCATTAATACACAAGGGAAAAGCAATGCCCTGTTGTGCAGTATGGCGGTAAATGTATTTGCAACTTTAGGAAGAAATAATCCGATTATCGAAACAAATTTGTCACCGAAAACCATAAGTACAAGCGTAAGAAGTATGCTTAATAAAAATATAAGTGTGTAAACAGTTGATATGATTCTTGAAATAAACCAGTTGCGGTGTCTGTGTGAACCGTATATTGAATTAAGGCATTGCATTATTGAGAGAAATCCCTTTCCGGCTGACCATAAAACAACGACAGCCGTAATAGAGACTATTGCAATGCTCGAATTATTGTATACATCGTTGATGATAGTTTCAAAGACAGGTTCTATCTGCGGTGGGGCAACAGCACGCAGTACCTCTATTATCGTATCAGGTGTAACCGGAAGGTAATGTATAAGGCTCATAAGTATTATCAAAGCCGGAAAAAATGATAACAGCATATAAAAACATGACTGTGCCGCATAGCTTGTTATGGAGTCTTTTGATAATTTGGATGCTATCTGTTTGATTGTTATAATAATAGTATTCATTAAATCTCCATTTCTAAATAAATAATCATGAAAATAAGTATATATCATCAGAAGAATTTTTTCAATCTGCTTGTACTTGCAATAAGTTTTATTTTTGGTTACAATATAAGTTGCGTTTTTATATTGTATGAAGATGTATGTATACATATGTGCAGCAATATAAAGATTTATATCAAATTAAAACGGAGCCGCAGTATGGGAATAAATGTAAAACTTCAGGTGTTTGAAGGGCCGCTTGACCTGCTTTTACATCTGATTGATAAAAATAAAGTGAATATTTATGATATTCCGATTGCAATGATAACAGAGCAGTACATGGAATATGTCAATCAGATGGACAAAGAAGACCTTAATGTTGTCAGTGAATTCCTTGTGATGGCTGCGACACTGCTTGACATAAAATCAAGAATGCTTCTTCCAAAAGAAGTTAATGAAGAAGGAGAAGAGGAAGATCCAAGAGCAGAGCTTGTTGAAAAACTTATTGAATATAAGCTTTTTAAATATATGTCGTATGAATTAAAAGACAGGCAGATGGATGCAGAAAAGTCATTTTACAAACGTCCGACAGTTCCGAAAGAAGTTGAGGCTTACAGACCACCTGTTGATTTGAATGAGCTGATTGGTGATACGACGCTTGCAAAATTAAATGCAATTTTTCAGGATGTACTAAAACGTCAGGAAGAAAAGGTTGACCCTATAAGAAGCAAGTTTGGCAAGATTGAAAAAGAAGAAGTCAGCATGTCGGAAAAGCTTGTTCAGGTTCAGGATTTTTTAAGGACACACAAAAAGTTTTCATTCAGGGAAATGCTTTCAAAGAATTCTTCAAAAGTTTCTGTTATAGTTACATTTCTTGTAATGCTTGAACTTATAAAGACAGGTTTTGTAGAAGTACATCAGGAGAGTACATTTGGAGACATTGATATTAATGTTGTAAAAGACCCAGAGCTGATAGATGAGATAATAGTTGAAGAATAGAGGAATTGGTTTAAATGGATTTGGATAGAATAGAAGCTGTTATAGAAGCAGTGTTATTTACGATGGGCGATTCGGTTGAAGTTGAAAAACTTGCTGCTGCCATAGAGCATGACGTTGATACAACAAGAAAAATAGTACATAATATGATGGATAGATATGAGGCCGCAAACAGGGGAATAAGAATAATTGAACTTGAAAATGCATTCCAGCTTTGTACAAAGACAGAATATTATGATGAACTTATAAAAGTTGCAAGCCAGCCAAGAAAATATGTTCTTACGGATGTTTTGCTTGAAACACTTTCAATTATAGCTTATAAACAGCCAATAACGAAACTTGAGATTGAAAAAATAAGAGGCGTAAGCTGCGACCATGCCGTAAATAAGCTTGTAGAATATGGGCTTGCAAAGGAACTTGGACGTCTTGACGCTCCCGGAAGACCAATGCTTTTCGGTACTACAGAGGATTTTTTACGAAGCTTTGGTGTTCAGTCAATAGACGAACTTCCTGTAATCAGCGAAGATCTTGTTGAAAAGTTCAAGGATGAGGCACAGATGGAACTTGAAGCGCAGCAGCGTGATTTGGAAAGCGGTAATTCAGATGATGATAACCAGCTTACACTGGATATATAAATTATTCTTTTAGCCATTCAGGCAGAAACGGAGGCAGTACAATGGAAAGAAAGAATGCATGGGAAAAGTATGATGAATCAGGGAAGAAAGATGTTTTTGGATTTTCTGAAAAATACAGGAAATTCATTTCTTCCTGCAAAACTGAACGCGAATGTGTAAAGGAGTCTGTAGAGCTTGCAAAGGCAGCGGGATATAAAGACCTTTATGAAGTTATAAAAAATAACGAGACACTTTCAGCAGGTGATAAAGTATATGCCGTTAATATGAATAAAGCTATAGTTCTTTTTTCAATAGGAAAAAAGCCTATGGAAGAAGGACTTAACATTCTTGGAGCACATATTGATTCACCGCGCCTTGATATAAAACAGAATCCGTTATATGAAGACAATGGTCTTGTTTTAATGGATACACATTATTACGGAGGCATTAAGAAGTACCAATGGGTAGCACTTCCACTTGCACTTCATGGTGTTGTTGCATTAAAAGACGGAACAAGTGTTGAAGTTTGTATAGGTGAAAAAGAAGATGATCCTGTGGTGGGAGTTTCAGACCTTCTTATACATCTTGCATCTGAGCAGATGACAAAAAAGGCAGATAAAGTAGTTGAGGGTGAGGATTTAAATGTCCTTGTTGGAAGCATGCCGGCAGTTAAGAAAACAGATGATTCTGACAGTGAAAACAATCAGGATGTTAAGGAAGAAAAGGAAAGAGTTAAGGCAAATATACTTTCACTTCTGAAAGAAAAATATGGAATAGAGGAAGAAGATTTTCTTTCAGCAGAGCTTTGCGTAGTTCCGGCAGGTCCGGCGAGAGATTACGGCTTTGATAAGAGCATGATAATGGGTTATGGACATGATGACAAAGTGTGTGCATATCCTTCACTTATAGCACAGCTTGAATCGGTAAAACCTGAAAAGACAAGTGTATGCATTCTTGTAGATAAAGAAGAAATAGGAAGTGTCGGTGCGACCGGCATGCATTCAAGATTTTTTGAAAATATGGTTGCAGAAGTGATGGATAGATGCGGACAGTATTCCGAACTGAAATTAAGACGTACACTCACTAATTCATGCATGCTTTCATCAGATGTAAATTCTGCATTTGACCCGAATTATGCCAATGTAAATGAAAAGAAGAACACAGCATATTTCGGAAAAGGCGTAGTATTTATGAAGTATACAGGCTCAAGAGGCAAGAGTGGTTCAAATGATGCCAGTGCAGAATATATTGGTAAATTAAGAAAAATAATGGATGATAACAATGTTTCTTTTCAGACAGCCGAACTTGGCAGGGTTGACCTTGGCGGCGGCGGAACGATAGCTTATATACTTGCTAATTACGGAATGAATGTTATTGATTCAGGTGTCGGTGTGCAGAATATGCACGCACCATACGAAGTTATAAGCAAGGTTGACCTTTATGAGGCATATAAGAGCTACAAAGCATTTTTAAAGGACGCTTAAAGTAACAATGGTGAGAGACTTTTTTCTGAAAATTTATTGGAATTGGAGATAAATATGAAGTGGAACAGATATACGATTAAGACAACAACTGAGGCAGTTGACCTCATAAGCTGCATGCTTGCAGAGCTTGGAATTGAAGGAATAGAAATTCAGGATAATGTACAGCTTACACAGGAAGAAGCAAAAACGATGTTTGTAGATTTCATTCCTGAACTTCCGCCGGATGACGGAACGGCAAAGGTTAATTTTTATATAGACGCCGATGAGGATGATAATACAATATTTGGAAAGGTTGAAGAAGGCCTTGAAGAGTTAAGAACTTTTGTAAATGTTGGTGATGCAACTGTAACAGAAAGCCAGACAGAAGATAAAGACTGGATAAACAATTGGAAACAGTACTGGCATACATTTACAATAGGAGACCTTTATATAAAGCCTACATGGGAACCTGTGACAGACGAGATGAAAGGACATCAGGTGCTTTCAATCGACCCGGGTACAGCGTTCGGAACAGGTTCACATGAGACAACAAGAATGGTAATATTACAGCTTCAGAAATATATAAAAGGTGGCGAGGAAGTCCTTGATGTAGGATGTGGAAGCGGTATTTTATCTGTTGTGGCATTAAAATACGGTGCAAATCATGCACTTGGAACAGACCTTGACCCTAATGCAATTATTGCTTCGGAAGAAAATGCACAGCAAAATGATATTTCACCGGAAAAGCTTGAAGTTATAGAGGGCAATATTATTGACGACAAGGCAGTGCAGGACAGATGCGGATATGAGTGTTATGATGTAGTATGTGCCAATATTCTTGCAGATGTGCTTGAACCTTTATCAGCAGAGATTACACAGCATATGAAGCCGGGAGCTTATTTTATAACATCAGGAATTATTGATACAAAAGAGCAGGAAGTGGCAGAGTGTTTCAAAAAGAATCCTGAGCTTGAGATAGTTGAGATAAATCACGACGGTGAGTGGGTTAATATAACAGCAAGGAAAAGAGGTATATAATGTATCATTTTTTTGCACAGCATGAAAATATCCATGATACTTATATTGATATTACAGGTGATGATGTCAATCACGTAAAAAATGTTTTAAGAATGAAAACGGGTGACGAACTTCTTATAAGCAGCGGAAGCAATGTAGACTATTATTGTCACATCAGTGAGATGACAGATGATAATATAAGAGCCGAAATAGACAGCATTGATGAAGAAGGCAGGGAATTGGGCATAAAGGTATGGCTGTTCCAGGGACTTCCAAAAGGCGATAAAATGGAGCTTATTATTCAGAAAATGACAGAGCTCGGAGTATACAGAATTGTTCCTGTTTCCATGAAACGCAGTGTTGTAAAGCTTGATAAGAAAAAAGCGGATTCGAAAGTAAAACGCTGGAATATGATTAGTGAGTCAGCTGCAAAGCAGAGTAAAAGAAGCATAATTCCGGAGATTATGCCTGTATGCACATTCAACGAGGCATTGGAAATGTCGCAGCAATTAGATGTTAAACTGCTTCCATATGAATGTGCCGATGGAATGGCAAAGACGAAAAAAATCATAGAAAACCTGAAAGGCAATGAAAGTATAGGAATATTTATTGGTCCTGAGGGCGGATATGATTTGGACGAGCTTTCAAAGGCAAAAGAAGAGGGCTGGGAAGAGATTACGCTTGGCAAGAGAATTCTTCGTACCGAAACGGCAGGAATGATGCTTATGTCAGTGCTTATGTATATGAATGAAAAATAAATTAATATAATATGCGAATGAGGTGAAAAAATGGAAGCATATCTGGATAATGCTGCAACGACGAGGGCTGCCGATGAGGTTGCAAAGGTCGTAACAGATATTATGCTTAATGATTACGGCAATCCTTCATCAAAACATTCAAAAGGTTTTGATGCGGAAAAGCAGGTTAAGCAGGCTGCACAGATTATAGCAAAAACACTTAAATGTGATGAAAAAGAGATTTTGTTCACATCTGGCGGAACAGAGTCAAACAATATGGCAATTATAGAAAGTGCCATTGCTAATAAAAGACGTGGAAATCATGTCATAGTTTCAAGCGTCGAACATTCTTCTGTAAAAGAACCGTTCAGATACCTTGAGGAAAATGGATTTAATGTGACATATCTTCCTGTTGATAACAGAGGGCTCGTATCTGTTGATGCTTTAAAAGAAGCACTTGACGAAGAGACAATACTTGTATCTGTAATGCTTGTTAATAACGAGATAGGAACAATTGAACCTGTTGAGAAAATTGGGAAAATAGTAAAAGATTACAATAAAGATATAATTTTCCATGTTGATGCAATACAGGCATATGGTAAAATGCGTATATATCCGAAGAAAATGAATATCGATCTCCTTTCTGTAAGTGGACATAAAATTCACGGTCCAAAGGGAACTGGATTTTTATTTATTAAAGATAAGACCAAAATAAAGCCGCTTATACTCGGAGGAGGACAGCAGCGTGCAATGCGTTCCGGCACAGAAAATGTTCCCGGAATAGCTGGACTTGGAAAGGCAGCAGAACTTATTTATACAAAAGATTTTGATGAAAAAGTCGATAAAATGTATGAATTAAGAGATTATTTTGTGTCAGAACTTGAAAAGCTTGATGGTGTGCATATAAATGGAATGGGAGGACGTGAAAGTGCACCGCATGTTGTCAGTGCGGGATTTGAAGGTGTACGTGCAGAAGTTCTTTTGCATGCACTGGAAGATAAAAATATATATGTATCATCAGGTTCGGCATGTTCATCAAACAAGCCGGGACTCAGTTCGACACTTGTCGCAATAGGAACAAAAAAAGAACTGCTTGATTCAACAATAAGATTCAGCTTCTGTTTTGAGACGACAAAAGAACAGCTTGATTATACTCTGGAGGCATTAAAAGAACTGCTTCCTGTGTTAAGAAAATATAAAAGAATGTAAATGGAGAGAAAAATGTACAAAGCTTTTTTGATTAAATATGGTGAGATAGGTGTTAAGGGAAAAAACAGATACCTTTTTGAAGATGCACTTGTGCGTCAGATAAGATATGCACTAAAAGAAGTAGATGGAGAATTTAACGTAACGAAAGAGAACGGAAGAATTTATGCAACAGCAGTTTCAGATTTTGATTATGATGAAGCGGTTGCAGCTTTAAAGAGAGTTTTTGGCATTATCGGAATATGTCCGGTTGTCCAGATTGAAGATAACGGATTTGATGACCTTGCAAAACATGTTGTTGAATATTTTGATGCAACATATCCAGACAAAAATATTACATTTAAGGTAAATGCGAGAAGAGCACGCAAGAATTATCCTATGGATTCAATGGAGATAAATATGGAACTCGGCGGAAGACTTCTTGATGCATTTCCTGAGCTTAAAGTAGATGTTCACAAGCCTGAAGTTCTTTTACAGGTGGAGATAAGAAATAAAATAAATATTTATTCTGTCGAGATTCCGGGACCGGGAGGCATGCCTATCGGAACAGCCGGAAAGGCAATGCTTCTTTTATCGGGTGGTATCGACAGTCCTGTTGCAGGCTATATGATCGCAAAAAGAGGTGTCCAGATTGAAGCAACATATTTCCATGCACCTCCATATACAAGCGACAGGGCAAAGCAGAAAGTAGTTGACCTTGCTAAGCTTGTGTCAAGATATTCAGGTCCTATGGTACTTAATGTAGTTAATTTTACAGATATCCAGCTTGCAATTTATGAAAAGTGTCCGCATGATGAACTTACAATTATAATGAGAAGATATATGATGAGGATTGCAGAGGAACTTGGAAAGAAGAGCGGCTGCCTCGGGCTTATTACAGGTGAGAGTATCGGTCAGGTTGCAAGTCAGACAATGCAGAGCCTTTACTGTACAAACGAAGTGTGTGAGATGCCTGTATTCCGTCCGGTTATCGGTTTTGATAAGCAGGAAATTATCGATTTATCTGAAAAAATCGGAACATATGAGACTTCAATCCAGCCATTTGAGGACTGCTGTACAATATTTGTAGCAAAGCATCCGGTTACAAAGCCAAATCTTAATATCATTAAAAATGATGAGAAACATCTCGATGACTGCATAGAAGAAATGTTAAAGACAGCAATTGATACAGTTGAAAGAATTGAAATTAAATAATATTAATAATAATATAAGAAAAGCGGCAGAGATTTTTCTCTGCCGCATATGTAACTAAAAATAATAATATACAGATTATTTGAAATTATACCATGTATGGTGCAAGAACTGCCAGTATAGTATCAATATCTGTATCAGCATGGATATTTAAGTCGATTGGTTTGGATAAATCAAGACTAAAGATACCCATGATAGACTTTGCATCAATTACATATCTTCCTGATACAAGGTCGAAGTCGACATCAAATTTTGTAATATCGTTGACAAAAGATTTTACCTTGTCTATTGAGTTTAACGAAATTTTAACAGTTTTCATAATGCCCTCCTGAAATACATATTGTGATTGTGAGAATTTATATCAGAATCACGTCTCTTTATTAAATATTATAAAGATTAAAAAAAACATGTCAACATAAATTATGTCGATAAGTAAGAAAAATTGGGAAAAAGATTATTTTAGTGTGTACGGACACAGGAATGGAGAAAGATGAACCGAACGGTTGCAATACACAGCCTTGGCTGTAAAGTTAATTCATATGAAGCAGAATCAATGGAACAGCTTTTAAAGCAGGCCGGATATACGATAGTGCCATTTGATGAGAATATAACGGCAGATATTTATATAATAAATACATGTTCTGTCACTAATATAGCTGACAGAAAATCAAGACAGATGCTTCATAAATCAAAAAAAATTAATCCTGATGCGATAGTTGTTGCAGCAGGATGTTATGTCAATGCAGATACAAAGAAAGCCGCTGAGGACAATGCTGTAGATATAGTCCTTGGTAACAACTGCAAAATTAATATAGTAGAAGCACTTGAAAATTATTATAAAGACAAGAATAATTCCGAGATGGTTGTTGATTTTAAAGAAAAGCAGGAATATGAGGAATTAAAGCTTGATGAAGTAAGTACACATACGAGAGCTTATATAAAGATACAGGACGGCTGTAACCAGTTCTGCTCATATTGCATAATTCCTTATACAAGAGGAAGAATAAGAAGCCGTGATATAGATGAAATTGAAGAAGAAGTGACTAAACTTGTGTCAAAAGGATTCAAGGAAGTTGTTCTTACAGGAATCCACCTTACATCATATGGTGTTGACAATAACAAAGGCTCACTTCTTGAAGTAATAATGCGGCTTGATAAAATAGATGGATTGCAAAGAATAAGGCTTGGTTCACTTGAGCCACGCGTTATAACAGAAGAATTTGCAAAAACATTATCATCAAGTAAAAAAATATGTCCGCATTTTCATCTGTCGCTTCAGAGCGGCTGTGATACAGTTTTAAAACGTATGAACAGAAAATATACTACACAGGAATATTATGATAAATGCTGTATTTTAAGAAAGTATTTTAACAATCCGGCAATTACAACAGATGTTATAGTTGGATTTCCGCAGGAAACAGAAGAAGAATTTGAAGCAACGAAGGTATTTCTTGAGAAGGTGCATTTTTATGAAATGCATATATTCAAATATTCAAGAAGAAAAGGTACAGTTGCAGACCGCATGGAAGGCCAGGTTGATGAAAAGATAAAGACACAGCGTAGTGCAATTTTACTTGAACTTGAAAACAAAATGTCAAAAGAATACAGGCAGCAGCATATAGGTAAGACGGAAGAAGTGCTGATAGAAGAAATCGTATCAGAAAACGGCAAAGACTATTTCATGGGATTTACACCTGATTATATACGTGTAAAAATTGCGTGTGATACGGCTTTGGATAATTCGGAATACATTAATACAATTAAGAAAGTTTACATGAAAGAACTTAGCGATGACGGCATCGTTGTGACAGGAATATTTGAATGTTAAAACTCATGTAAAAAATATTTTACACAAAGAGGCAGAACCCTTTAAAGCGGGGCATATGCCTCTTTTTTATATTTAAACAGATTTTACATAACATTTACAGCTATTTAAGGAAAATATGATAGTAGATTTCACATGATTTTTTGTATATTAACATCGTTGAAAGAAACAAACTCAAAAAGAAAGACGAGGAAGCAATGATGAGAAAACAGAGTTTAAAAAAAGCAGCAGCACTTGCGATTAGCGTAATGTGCATGGCAGGAGTATTTACAGGATGTGGAAACAACAAGTCAAATAATTCATCAGGAGATAATGCAAATACAGATGCAAAACTTACAGGAAGCATTACAGCAGCAGGTTCATCTGCATTAAAGCCACTTGTGGATGATGCAGCAGATTTATTTAATGAAAAACATCCTGATGTAAATATTACAATTGATGCCGGTGGTTCTGGTGAAGGACTTAAACAGGTTGCCGAGGGTACAGTTAATATCGGTAATTCAGATGTAGAAGCAGCAGAAAAGCTTGACGCTTCAAAGGCATCACAGCTTGTAGACCACAAGGTATGTGTTGTTACAATGGCACCTATCGTAAATAAAGATGTAACAGCAGGTGGTGTTAAGAACCTTACAAAGCAGCAGCTTACAGATATTTTCACAGGTAAGATTACAAACTGGAAAGAAGTCGGTGGTGCTGACGAATCAATAGTTCTTATAACACGTCCTGAGTCTTCAGGTACAAGAGCAACATTTAAGAAATATGCACTTGGCGGGGCAACAGAGGCTTCAAACAAGTCAATGGAAACAGATGATTCAGGTGTACTTCTTCAGAATGTTAAGACAACAAAGGGTGCAATCGGTTATGTAGCATTATCATATCTTACAAAGGATGCGGGCGTAGATACAGTATCACTTGATGGCGTAGCACCTACACTTGAAAATACATACAGCGGTAAATATCCTGTATGGACATATGAACATATGTATACAAAGGGAACACCAAATGAGACAACACAGAAGTTCCTTGATTACATAATGTCAGATGAATATGGCAAGAAAATGGAATCCCTTGGATATGGTGTTTCATCAAAGATGCAGGTAAAAGAACACTAATCGTAAAATCCTTTAAACCCTCAAAAACATAAAAGTTATCGCGGCAGTCACAAGAATATAGTACAGACATGGAAATCGGCCTGTTGCCCGCGGAATATAATGCGGGCAGTAACTGCCCGCAAATTTTGGTAGTTAAATACGATTTTTGTGGAAGTGGAGAAAATTTATGAACAGTAAAAAAGGTATGTTTGCCAAAGAATACTTATGGCGTACAATTGTAACATTATGCGGATTATCCGTTATTGTCCTCACACTGGTAATAGGCGGATTCCTTGTATACAAAGGCTCAGGCACATTTTTTAAATTTCATCATACGATAGGAGAATTCTTATTTTCCCCTGATTGGGCACCTATAGATAATATGGAGGGCGGCGGAAGTGTAGGTACGCTTATATTTATTGTGGGCTCTCTTAGTACATGCGGACTCGCACTTCTTATTGCGACGCCGTTTGCTTTAGGCTCAGCCATATTTATGACAGAAATAGCACCTTCATTTGGTGAAAAATTTTATCGTCCTGTCATTCAGATTTTTGCCGGAATTCCGTCGGTTGTATACGGATGGGCTGGTCTTACTGTGCTTGTTCCTGCAATAAGAAATGTATTTCACAGACAGGTTGGACATTCGATTCTAGCTGCCGGACTTGTGCTGGCGATAATGATATTTCCTACGATAACAAGCGTTTCGGCTGATGCAATTCGTTCAGTTCCGAAAGATTACAGAATGGGTGCATATGGAATGGGTTCAACACGCTGGCAGACAATATATAAAATAGTCCTTCCGGCTTCAGCTTCGGGAATTTTTTCAGCAATTATTCTTGGACTTGCAAGGGCGTTTGGTGAGGCACTTGCTGTTGCTATGGTAATAGGACAGACAACAGCACTTCCTACAAGTATATTTTCTACGACAAAATCACTTACAACAGAAATTACTGCACAGATGGGTAATGCCATGGAGGGCGGTGAAACAAAGACAGCACTCTGGACACTTGCTCTGCTTCTGTTTTTGATTTCACTTCTGTTTATCTTCCTGATACATTATTTTTCGCGTAAAAAGCCGGAAACATCAGGTAAACATACAAAAAAAGCTGTAAAGGGAGGTATGTAAAATGAATAGAATAAAACGTGCAAAAACGGCTGATAGATTTATGACAATAATATTTTATTGCATAGCAGTATTCTTTTTCATGCTTCTTGCAGCCTTTGCGGGATATGTAATAATCAAGGGCTTTGCCGGTGCAGATGCATCAATGTTTAAATTTTCGAGACGCGGAAGCATAGGAAATCAGTTATTTAATACAATTTATCTCGTTTTTTTATCATTGCTTATAACAGTTCCTATTGGTATGTTTGCAGGAATCTATCTTGCAAAATATGCCAAGGGTGGAATAATAACAAAATTTATAAGAATATGTATTGAAACACTTTCATCTCTTCCGTCAATTGTAGTCGGACTTTTTGGTTATCTTATATTTCTTGTAATAATGGGAATGGATAAGAGTCTTATGGCTGGTGCTTTATCAGTTTCAATTCTCACACTGCCGCTTATTACAACAACAACGGAGGACGCGGTAAAAGGTCTTCCAAAGGGGTATTTTGAGGCGGGCATGGGACTTGGCTCAACACGCTGGCAGGCAATATTTCATGTACTTCTGCCTGCATGTCTGCCACGAATAATGACAGGTATAATTCTTGCAGCCGGACGAGGCTTTGGCGAAGCAGCCGTACTTTTGTATACAACTGGTTCGGGAACAAACATAAGATGGTCAAACTGGGATATTGCATCTTCTACATGTCCGCTTAATCCGTTTCGTTCTGCTGAGACACTTTCGTTGCAGATATGGGATTTACAGGTCAACGGACAGGATCAGGCACTTGCAAATCTTGCATCTGCAGTTCTTCTTATTCTGGTGCTTGCATTCAGTATCGGTGCAAATGTACTTAGCAACAGAATTAATAAGAAAAATTCAGGTGAAAAGGCCTGAAAAAAATAGTTTACAAAATATACCACAAAAACAGTAAAGAGGTAAAAGTATATGGGAAAACCGGTTAAAAACGAAGAAAATTATAAGTTTGAGATAAATAATCTTAATTTGCATTATGGAGATTTTCATGCACTAAAGAATATCAACATGAATATAGAAAAAAATCAGATTACTGCATTTATCGGTCCTTCAGGCTGCGGAAAATCGACATTTTTAAAGACATTAAACAGAATGAATGACCTTGTTGACGGTGTAAAAATAGATGGAAACGTATATCTTGACGGAAAAGATATATTTGCCGATATGGATGCAATAAATTTAAGACATCGTGTCGGAATGGTATTTCAGCAGCCAAATCCTTTTCCAAAGAGCATATATGACAATATTGCCTATGGTCCGAGACTTTTTGGCGTAAAGAAAAAATCTGAACTTGATATCATAGTTGAAAAGTCTCTTAAACAGGCTGCAATATGGGACGAGGTAAAGGACAGACTGAAAAAATCAGCTCTTGGTCTTTCGGGAGGACAGCAGCAGAGACTCTGTATTGCGAGAACGCTTGCTGTAGAACCGGAAGTAATTCTTATGGATGAACCGACGTCAGCACTTGATCCGATTTCAACATCAAGAATAGAAGACCTTGCTGTGGAACTTAAAAATAATTATACAATAATTATGGTCACACATAACATGCAGCAGGCTGCACGAATTTCAGATAACACAGCATTTTTCCTTCTTGGAGAAATGATTGAGTACGGAAAAACAGAACAGTTATTCTCTATGCCTGCCAATAAGAAGACAGAAGACTATATAACAGGTAGATTTGGCTGATAATAACAATTGGGAAAAGGAGAAAATCATGAGAGATAAATTCCAGAAAGAACTCGAAGAGCTTAATGAAGAAATTATTGAAATGGGTAAAATGATTGTATATGATATACAAAATGCTGTAAAAGCATTAGTTACACAGGATATAAATCTGGCAAAAGAAGCAATTCAATATGACTCATCAATAGACAGACAGGAAAGAAACATCGAACATCTTTGCCTGAAGCTTCTTCTTGAGCAGCAGCCGGTGGCAGGAGATTTAAGAATCATATCATCGGCTTTAAAAATGATAACAGACATGGAAAGAATAGGTGACCATGCATCTGATATATCGGAACTTACAATACTTATGGCAAAAGAATCATATATAAAGCATCTTGAACATATACAGCTTATGGCTGAAATATCAATGACTATGCTTTCAGAAAGTCTTGACGCATATGTCGAAAAAGACTTAAAAAAAGCGGAAGCGGTAATAAAACGTGATGATGAGGTTGATGATTTATTTGACAAAGTAAAGAATGAACTTATAAATATTATCCATGAAAATGTAAATGATGGCGAACAGGCAGCCAATCTTCTTATGGCAGCCAAATATATGGAAAGAATCGGCGACCATGCAACAAACATATCTGAGTGGGTAATATTTTCAATAACAGGAAAACACGAAGAAGAGCAGTAAGAATGTAAGTGGTAAACGGTAAATAATAAATAGTAAATAACAAACAGTAAATAACAAACGGTAAAAGTGCTGACATATGTAAGAAACAATAGATTCTGAATGTGGCGGCACTTTTTAATATGTTGTTGGAAACCGTTAAAAGCAGTAAATATAAGGCTTTGAACTGTTATAAAATATAAAAATGAAATAAATGCAGAAAAAAGTCAAAAAAAGTTAAAAAAAATCAAAAAAAGGTGTTGACATATATAACCTTAGGTGATATTATAATCAAGTCGCCGCGAGCGACACACAAAACAAATGACTTACAGGCCAGCAGACATGCGGCTTTAAGCATATTGAACACTGATAACTGAACAGTAAAACAACCCTGAAAATTCTTTAAGAATTATTCAACGAACAGCATCTTAAACAGATGCATCCTTTAAAACAGTACATCATGAAAATGATGAACGGATTGTATTTTAGCTAGTTAGTTTAACTGGCTGGAATCAGACACTTTTTATGAGAGTTTGATCCTGGCTCAGGATGAACGCTGGCGGCGTGCTTAACACATGCAAGTCGAACGAAGCATTTAAGACAGATTTTTTCGGAATGAAGTTTTTTATGACTGAGTGGCGGACGGGTGAGTAACGCGTGGGTAACCTGCCTCACACAGGGGGATAACAGTTGGAAACGGCTGCTAATACCGCATAAGCGCACAGTACCGCATGGTACGGTGTGAAAAACTCCGGTGGTATGAGATGGACCCGCGTCTGATTAGCTAGTTGGTGAGGTAACGGCCCACCAAGGCGACGATCAGTAGCCGGACTGAGAGGTTGACCGGCCACATTGGGACTGAGATACGGCCCAGACTCCTACGGGAGGCAGCAGTGGGGAATATTGGGCAATGGGCGCAAGCCTGACCCAGCAACGCCGCGTGAAGGAAGAAGGCTTTCGGGTTGTAAACTTCTTTTGTCAGGGACGAATCAATGACGGTACCTGACGAATAAGCCACGGCTAACTACGTGCCAGCAGCCGCGGTAATACGTAGGTGGCAAGCGTTATCCGGAATTATTGGGCGTAAAGCGCGCGTAGGCGGTTTCTTAAGTCTGATGTGAAAGCCCACGGCTCAACCGTGGAGGGTCATTGGAAACTGGGAAACTTGAGTGCAGAAGAGGAAAGTGGAATTCCATGTGTAGCGGTGAAATGCGCAGAGATATGGAGGAACACCAGTGGCGAAGGCGACTTTCTGGTCTGTAACTGACGCTGATGTGCGAAAGCGTGGGGATCAAACAGGATTAGATACCCTGGTAGTCCACGCCGTAAACGATGAGTGCTAAGTGTTAGGGGGTTTCCGCCCCTTAGTGCTGCAGCTAACGCATTAAGCACTCCGCCTGGGGAGTACGACCGCAAGGTTGAAACTCAAAGGAATTGACGGGGACCCGCACAAGCGGTGGAGCATGTGGTTTAATTCGAAGCAACGCGAAGAACCTTACCAAGTCTTGACATCCC